>Ga0194132_10000164_pt1 | contig 129427 bp, 109 predicted proteins | sample TA2KigOf80mmetaG_FD_148612 | JGI IMG/M metagenome (GOLD analysis project Ga0194132, IMG submission 148612) | Freshwater microbial communities from Lake Tanganyika, Tanzania - TA2015054 Kigoma Offshore 80m | ecosystem: Environmental > Aquatic > Freshwater > Lake | place: Tanzania: Lake... | reverse complement strand
TGGCTGGAAGAGGAAGGCGGGGATCTCCAGGCCGCCACTCTGACTTCGATAGACGACCTTCTCCATCTGCATGTAGCCGGAGGCCGCGACCTGCCAGATGCGGTCCGTCTCGGCCTGCTGACGGCGCATCTGCTCGAAGTCGGGTGGAAGCGCCCTGACGCGAGGCGCACTCCGCTCGTCGCGTGACGGGACGGGAACCTGACCGGTCGCCCACCAGGCAGGGACCGCGAGCAGGGAGAGCAGGAAGACCCACACGAGACGCGCGACACCAGGCGGTGCCGGCGTGCCAGCGCTCATCGCAGAGGCGATCCTACACTCGACGGGGCTTCAGCGCCGCGCGGTCGTGAGCGCGTGCCAGCCACTCTCGCAGGTGCTCGGCGGCCTCGTCGGGCGTGTGGCCGTAGAAGGGCATCAAGGCTGTCGGCACTCCGGGGATCCTGACGATGTCGGCTCGCCACCGATCCTGGCTGACCGCCGTCACCTCGATCTGGTAACAGTGCCCAGCGATCAGCTCCTGAAATCGTCGAACGGGTGTGCTCACAGGCGTCACATGACGACAGATGGTGTGTTGGAAGGAACGTCGGAATTGTACGCAGTCACCTCTCGCGCACAAGCGAAGCCAGGGTCGAAGATGCACGCACAGACGAGGCGCGCAGGATTTTCCGGGCTGACTTCATGAAAAAAAATCGGCCTGTCCAATCGTGCACAGGAAATTCACGGATCCTCAACAGCTTTTCCACAACCTGCCTTGCTTGACCTGCCTGTGCCTCGAACGTACGCTTGACGTTCATGCTGTTGCCGCGGCTTCTCGGGCTCCTTTCGGCGGGGGTGCTGCTTCTCTCATCGCCTCAGGCCTCGTCGGCGGGGCAGAACGGCGAGACGCGAACCGAGACGAGTCCGCTCTTTCGTATCTTCCTGAAGGACGGCTCGTCGCTCGTGAGCTACGGCGAGCTCGCCCGGCTCGAGGACCGCGTCGTGTTCTCGATGCCCACGTCGGCGTCGGAGGACCAGCCGCAGCTCCACCTGGTGACGTTGTCACCGGATCGGGTCGATTGGGATCGCACGACACGGTACGCGGATTCGGCGCGCGCGACACGCTATCGCGCCTTGCGTGCCGAACAGGACTACGCGCTGCTGACCGACGAAGTCGCCCAGGCACTCGACGAAGTGTCGAAGGTTCAGGATCCGGCCGCCCGCCTGAAGATTGTCGAGCGCGCCCGCAAGACCCTCGCCGACTGGCCCCCGGCGCACTACGACTACAAACAGCAGGAAATCAGCCAGATGCTGGGGACGCTGGACGAGGCGATTGCCGATCTGCGCGCCTCCATCGGGCTCAGCCGCTTCAATCTGAGCTTCGTCGCGGCGACCGAATCGGTGTTTCGACCCCGCGAGCCACTCCTGCCACCGCCCACGCCGCGCGAAGCGATCGAGCAGACGCTGCTCGCGGCGCGCCACACGACCTCATCGGTCGAACGCGTATCGCTGCTGACTACGGCGCTTGCGGGACTGAACCGAGAGGTGTCGGGGTTCGACGCCACCTGGGCCACGTCCACGCGTGTGTCAACACAGGCGATGATGGAAAGCGAGCTGGCGGTCGATCGCGCGTACCAGGGTCTCACCCGTCGCTACCTGACACAGGCGGAGCAGCGGGCGCGTCTGGCTGACGTCCGGGGCGTGCGGACGTTGCTCGATCGTATCGGCGCCGACGATCGCTCGCTGGGGCGCCGACGGCCCGAGGCGGTCGAGTCGCTCATCGCAGCGGTCGAGCAGCAGCTCGACGCCGCGCGGCGCCTGCGCCTGGCCCGTGACCAATGGCTGCTCCGCTCCGACGACTACAAGAAGTACGCCGCAGCCGTGGAGCCCCACCTCGGTCGGCTCGAATCGCTCAAGTCGGCGCTCGAAGACATCAAGTCGCTGGCCGGCTCCACGCCCGCTGCCCTCAGCCTGATTCAGAGCGCGGCAGCCCAGGTGTTGAAGAGCGCGGCGGCGCTCCTGCCGCCCGAGGAGCTCCGACCGGCGCACGCGTTGCTCGTCAGCGCGGCGCAAATGGCGGACACGGCCGCGCGGATTCGGCGCGAGGCCGCCCTGAGCGGTGATCTGGCCCGCGCCTGGGATGCCTCGTCGGCGGCCGCCGGCTCGCTCATGCTGAGCGCGCGGGCCCGCGCCGACATCCAGGCCCTGCTCAGGTCTCCGCTGCCAACGAAGTGATGACACCCAGGCGCACGCGTCTCGTACGCGTGGCCGATCTCCAGCAGTTCCGGCACGCGATCATCTGGTTGTGCGAGCACGCCCCGCAGCCGACCGTGGTGCTGGTTCCGACCTCAGCCGCACGATCTCAGTTCGAGCGGACATGGCAGGCTGCCGCGTCTCGATCCGACGCGCCGGCTCCCCTCGCGCGACCCCCCGTGCCGACCGTCGTCACGCGTGACGAGCTCTACGAACTGCTTCACCGCCGCTTGCCGAACGCCCCGCCCCGCCTCGGGCCATTCGAGCGCCGGGCGCTTACGCTGGCGGCGGCTGCCCGAGCGGCGGCATCCGCGGCTGATGGCACGCTCGACACCGGCGATCGGGCCCGATCCGATGCGGGGGGCCGGCCGCCGTTTACCGCGCGGCCGGGGCTCGTCGCCGAAATGTTCCGCTTCTACGACGAGCTGCGGCGTCAGTCACGGCGCATCGACCGGTTCCAGGAGCTCATCGAAGAAGCCCTCGGCGGCGCACGGTCGACCGACAGCGGCATCGATCGGACGCTGGCACAGACACGACTGCTCGCCGAAGCTTTCCGCGAGTACGAGCGGCGTGTGGTCGCCTCGGGCCGGTGTGACGAGCACAGCCTGCGTGAGCGCTTGCTCGAGACGCCGCTGGCGGTGCCGCTCTCGGATGTCCTCGTGACGGTGGCCGACTGGATTGCGGAACCGGATGGGCTCTTCGTTTCCGACTTCGATCTCCTGGCGAGGATGCCCGGCGTCGAGCGCGTCGACATGGTGTGTACGGAACACCTCCTAGGGTCGGGTTTTCACCAGCGGCTCCATGACTGGTGGCCCGGTCTCGAAGAAGTGGAAGCCGGCGCGCTCATGGGCGCGCGGCTCAGCCCATCGAGGCGGCCCTTGCTCGAGACGCCCGCCGACCCGCCTGATCGCCTGTGGTTCACGTTGCGCGATCGGCAGGAGGAGCTGACCGCCGTCGCCCAGCTGATCAAGGCGGCCCGTCGTCACGCCGAGGTCATTCCCCTCGACCGAGTCGCCATCGTCTTCAAGAAGCCTCTGCCGTACCTGTATCTCGCCGATGTCACGCTCGGCGCTTCTGGTATTCCCTACACGGCCTACGACCGTCGGCCGCTGGCGTCTTGGCCGATGGTCGGCGCGATTGATCTGGTCCTCGAGGCACTCGAGACCAATTGCGCCAGGGCAGGGCTCGTCGCGCTGCTCCGCACGCCTCATTTCGTCCCGTGGAATGGCGCCGAGCGCCCCGCGCGACCGTCGCTGCGCGCGTTCGATACGACCCTGCGATCCGCTGGCTACCTCGGCGATCGGCAAGCGCTCGAGGCCATCGAGAGGAACTGGCAGGCGCCCAGGGATCGCCGGGCGCTCGACGAAGCTCTGGCCTGGGTGCGGGCCCTCGAACCCCTGACCGAATCGCTGCCCGCATCGGTCCTGCTCCATCGCTTGCGGGAGCTGCTTGCGGCTCGCCTCGCTCCCGACCCGTCGGCCGCAGCGGAGACAGGGCCTGACGCGTCGATCGAACCGCTGCAGACGGGCTCAGCGTCGGACACCGTGCTTCGATTGCTGGCCGAGCTCGCCGACGCCCACGCCGCGCACGACGATCCGGTCTGGACCCCCGCTGATTTGACGGCAGCCGTCCGTGCGCTTTTCGAGGGCCAGACCTTCAGCGAGGCGCGACAGCGGGGAGGCGTGCAGTTGCTCGACGATCGAGCCGCGAGGTACGGGGATTTCGACGACCTCACGATAGTGGGGCTCACCGATGCCGACTGGCCCGAGCGGCAGCCGCGCAATGTCTTCTATCCCACTGGGTTGCTCAAGGCGCTCGGCTGGCCATTGGAGCACACCCGCAGGAGCGCAGCCGACGCGCGTTTCCTCGATCTGCTCGCGTCGCCGACCCGACGTGTCGCCGTCACCACCATCGCCCTGGACGATGACGCGATTGCCATGCCGGCCGTCACCTTGGACGAGATGCCGCGTGCGCGACTGTCGACCCTCAGGACGCGGACGGAGGTGGCGCGCCTGACCGCCGCCGATGCCTTGTCGGCCGGTGCGGTGCGGCTCGACGTCCTGAGCGACCAGGCGCTCGGATGGGCGACGCTGCGGCTCGCGCGCACGTCGCCTGCCGACCCCCGGTTTCACGGATCCTTAGGGTCTCAGCCCGAGCAGGTCTGGTCCGTGAGCGCGCTCGAGGTCTACTTGGCGTGTCCGTTCAAGTTCTACGCGCAGCACGTGCTGCATCTCGAAGCCGACGAGCCTGATTCGGACGTCATGGACCCGCGGCAGCAGGGGCTGTTCGTGCACGCCGTGTTCCAGGCGTTCTTCGAGCGGTGGAACCAGCTCGGCGGAGGAACCGTCACGCCGGCGTCGATCGACCGAGCGCGAGCCGTGTTCACCGACGTGGTCGATACGGCGATCGCGCAGCTGCCACCGGCCGAAGCCGGGCTCGAGCGGACGCGTTTGCTTGGCTCGTCGGCGGCCGGCGGCCTCGGCGAAGCCGTGCTCCGCATGGAGGCCGAGCGGCCGGTTGCGGTCGTTGAGCGCCTCCTCGAGCACCGCCTCGATGGCCCCGTGACGCTGCAGGTCGCGACAGAATCGAGGACCGTGCGCCTGCGGGGCAAGGCAGACCGCATCGATCTGCTCGAAGACGGCACCTTTCGCCTCATCGACTACAAGCTTGGCCGGGCGCCAAACCGGTCGCGGGCCTTGCAGCTGCCGATCTACGCCCTTGCGGCGACCGAACGTCTGTCTGGACGGCAAGGCCGGAGCTGGTCACTCGGTGAGGCGGCGTACGTCGCGTTCAAGGGGCCTCGGCGCGTGATTCCCCTCGTGCCCGCGGGCGGAGACCGCACGGGCGTGCTCGCGGAAGCCGGCGCGCGCCTGACCACCGTGGTCGATGCGATCGCGCGGGGCGAATTCCCCCCACGGCCCGACGATGTGTACTTGTGCGAGCGGTGCAACTACGCAGCCGTGTGCCGGAAGGACTATGTCGGTGACGTCTGAGCCGACGCTCCCGTTCGACGAGCCCGAGCCCTTCGACGGGCGAGCCGCCGGTCCGCCGGCCAGCGCACTTGATTCGGCGCCAATTGTCGAACCGGTCATCGAGAGCCCGGGAGAGGAGATCCCGGATGCCGCCGCGCGTCGGTGGGCCGTCGATCCATCCGTCAACGTCGTGCTCGAAGCATCGGCGGGGACGGGCAAGACCCGAGTCCTCGTCGAGCGCTATGTCAATTTGCTCCGCGCGGGTGTGGATCCCGATCACATCCTCGCCGTGACCTTCACCCGGAAGGCCGCGGCGGAGATGCGCGGACGCATCGTCGACCGGTTGCGCGAAGCCAGCCGCTTGTCGTCGGCTGACCTGGCGCGGTGGCGCGATCTCAAGGATCGCCTGGGCGATATCGCGATCTCGACCATCGATGCCTTCTGCCTGGCGCTGCTTCGGGAATTTCCCCTCGAAGCCGACCTCGATCCGACGTTCGATCTGGCTGACGAAACCGAGACGCCTCGCCTGGTTCGCCAATCGCTCGATCGGACGTTTCGCGTGTGCCGCGGTCTCGCCGCCGAGCACGAGGACATTGCGCTGTTGTTCGCCCAGCTCGGCGAGTGGCGGTTGCGCGCCGGGATCACAGCGCTCGTCGGCCGGCGACTCGTAGCTCCCCGGGCGCTTCGGCGCTTTCTCGCGCGTGGCCCACGCGATCTCACCGTCGAAGGCGCCTGTCGAGCTGCGGCGAGCCGGCTGCGAGACTGCCTGAGCGGTGTGACCGGCGGGCTCGACGCGTTTCTGGCCGAAGGTCCGGTCGGACAGACGCACTTCGCGATGCTCGCTTCCGACGTGCAATCGCTCTGCGGTGCGGGAGATGCCTTCCGGCTCGACACCCGCGAAGGGCAGGCCGCGTTTCGCGTGCTCGTCGATCGTCTGAGGGCGTACTTCGTGACCCAGGACGGCCGCCCGCGCGACGGGGCGTTTGCCGGCACCGGCTTCAAGGCGACCGACTGCCCGAGCGATGACGCCTGGCGCCGGCACCGGCGGGTGGCGGCCTCGATCGCCCCTGGTGTGGCGGAGGCCATCCGGAGCTTCCGGCGCGATCTGAACGTCATCCAGGCCCGAGGCGTCTGGCGCATCTTTGCCATCGCCGTGCGGCAGTTCGAAGAGCAGCTCGAGGCGCGCGCATTGCTGGACTTCTCGGGCGTGCTCGAGCGCGCCTTGGCCCTGCTCAAGGGCATGGACGAATTCGCGCTCAGCCGGTTTCGCCTCGAGTCCCGATTCCAACACGTCCTGGTGGACGAGTTCCAGGATACCAACCGCACGCAGTGGGAGCTCGTGGCGCAGCTCGTGCGGAACTGGGGCGAGGGGCTGGGTGCAGCCTCCGACGCGCTGCCGCCCTCGATCTTCGTCGTCGGCGATCGCAAGCAGTCCATCTATGGCTTCCGTGATGCGGAAGCGACGGTGCTGGACGAGGCTGCCGCCTTCGTGGCGAGCCTCCGACCCGACGATGACCCGCGACGCGCGATCTCGGTGAGCTTTCGCGCCACGCCCGCGATCCTGGCGTTCGTGAACGATGTGTTCGACGCCCTGACCCGCGGGTCTCCGCAAACCAGGCTCGATTGCTTCACCTTCCGCGACAGCGATCGATTCCCGCTCGTCGGCGAGCAGATCGAGGTGAGCGCTTCGACTTCGGCGTCCAGTTCCCCCCTCGGGCTCGTCGTCGGCGATACGGTCCAGGAAACGGCCGAGCGGGTGGCCGACGAGGTCGTGCGCCTGCTGGCCGACGAAGTCGTCCGGGACCGAGAGGGTCCGCCACGACCTGCTCGACCAGCTGACGTGGCGATTCTCTTCCGGTCGCGCGATTCACACCGCGAGTTCGAACGCTCGCTCGAGCGCCGCGGCGTCCCGACTTACGTGTACAAGGGGCTCGGGTTCTTCGACGCCGACGAAATCCAAGATGCTGTCGCGCTGCTCGAGTTTCTCGCCGATCCAGCGTCCGATCTGCGCGCGGCGGCCTTGCTGCGGTCGCGTGTCGTCCGGTTGTCCGACGCGGGACTGGCACGGCTCGCGCCCGCGCTGGCCGACGCCGTGTGCGCACCGTCGCCGCTCGAGGCGATCGAGCAGCTCGAGCCGGAGGATCGGCGCACACTGGACGCGCTGCGACGCGTTGTACCGGAATGGTTGGAGGCGGTCGACCGCGTGCCCCCCTCGGTTCTCCTCGATCGCATCCTGTCGGATACGGCCTACGCGTACGAGCTCCGGGGTTCAGGGTTCCGGCAGGCTCGCGAGAACCTGAAAAAGCTCGGAAGCATGATTCGACGGTTCGAGAATCGAGGCTACGGCACCCTCGGCCGCCTCGTGGATCATCTCGCGGACCAAGCGGTCGGCGACGAGTCGAACGCGAGTGTCGACGCGCTCGACGCGGTCAGCCTGATGACCGTGCACGCCGCCAAGGGGCTCGAGTTCCCGATTGTGTTCCTCGTCAATCTCGCTCGCGGGACCGGAGGTGTCAGACCCCCCATCCGTCTGGCTGACGCCACCACCGAACGGCCCGACGTGTCCATCGCCGACTTTCAGTCGGATGCTGACGAAGACACCCAGGCGCGCGATCGCGAAGAGACCAAGCGCCTCCTGTACGTCGCGATGACACGGGCACGGAGTCGGCTGTATTTGTCGACGGCTCTCGCCCAGACGGGTGGCTTCCGTCCCGGGCGCGGGAGCCTGGGCGAGGTGCTGCCGACAACAATGCGAGAGGTGTTCGCGCAGGCGAAGCCGGACGGCAGTGACCGTCGAGTGTGCTGGAGCGGGCCAGAGGGCCGGGTGCACCAATTCTTCGTGCCCGCCGCGGTTCCAGCGCCGCGGTGCCTCGAACGGCCTGAGTCGGCCGAGGCCCCTATTGATGATTTTGAGGACGTCCGGACGAGCAGTTAAGCCGCTCGGAAAACCTGATTTATTGGGGATATGCCTGAATCTGAGGGTCTTCTCGGGTCCGGCGAGAAGGCCGCGGGCCGCGCTAGCGGTGCTGTTCAGCCCATTGACGAGCTCGATTTTCGGCCTCTTTCTGCGAGGCCGCGACAAGCAGGATGGCGCCTTCCGGCTTTGGATCGGTCCCGCGTGTGATCCAGGCGACCCAGTGGGGACCGCGAGCTTCAGAGTGGATTTGGTACGGGCTTGTCCCGGTCATAACCTGATCAGCCTAGCAGATCCAAAGAAAGTGCCGTTGGCCGGAGGCACGGTTTCGGCGGTTTTTCATTGCGCCGGGCTTCCGGCATTACATAGAATCAACTTCAGTGAACTAAGCGGCCCAAGAGGGGGCCCTGGGAGTCTTCTGTGACGTTGACTTGTCCCAACTGCGGTAATGACCGGCTCTTTCAGGTCAAGACGCTGCAGATGCACGTAGTGCACTTGGAAGACGGCCGCGTCGAAGTCTCTGAGGAGAGTCGTCCGGCTGTGCTCGAGGTTCTTTGTGACGAGTGTGAGTCGGCGCTGAAGTTCGAGGAGTTCGAGGATACCCTCCGCAAGGAAGTCCTGCTGACCATCGGCGCGCGCTAGCGGTCCTCACGCAGCGCGTCCTCCGCGTCTTCGAAGTACTCGCAATCGGGGCAGACCCATTCAGCGGTCTGGTGGACGGTGGCGCGTGGATTGCCGGGCAACTGCGTCACCTGCTGCCCCCGCTTGAGCTGCATCTTCCCGCCGCAGAGCGGGCACTCCCTCGTGGATTCAGGCATCGGCGTTCCACGTGGTGGGGCACGGCTCCACGCATGGTTCCTCGTGTGTGTCAACCACAGCCGCTCGGCTCCGTCCGGTGACGGTAGCACCGCGCCCTTTCCTTGACAAGGGTCCGGGGCACTCCTATCGTAGCGAGACGCATCGTGGCGCGCGATCATTCTGGCTTTCGTCCGTCGCAAGCCGATCCTCATCCGGTGCTCGCCGGACCGGGAGGATCCGACTGCTTTGCAGACGAAATCGCGATCGACTTCCCGTCGGTGGACCGGCTCGTCTCGCGCGTACGGGATCGATTTCTGGGGCTCCCGCCCGAGGCGGATCTGATTACCGTTCACGTGCGTGTGTCGCCATCGGAGGCGCATCGGGGCGCGAGGGTTCCGCTGCACGTGCCACTGCGCGATCTGTGTTCGCATTGCGGCGGGCGCGGCGAGGTGTGGTCGGAATCGTGCCCGGGATGCCACGGCGCGGGGCACCGGATTCAGCGATACCCGGTTCGAGTCTGGGTGCCGGCGGGCGTCACCGACGGCACGCGCTTTCGCTTGCGGGTCAGCTCGCCGGCCGCCCAGCCTCGACATGTCGAGGTTTCGGTGACGGTCAGCGATCCACACGTCTAACGGCGATCGGTCGGCCCTGTGGCGTTTCACGTTGAGCTCGCCGGCGTCCTCTTCATTGTGTGGGGCGGCCTGACCACGCTCATCGGACTCTCGACGCTTGCGCTCGGTATCGCGGCGACGGCACTCGCCTCGTCTCCGGCGGTCCAGGGACGACAGTTCGCTGCGGGACTCATGGCAGCCACGTTCACCACGCTGGCGCTCCTGGCGATTCTGTGGGGTGCGTTGCACATCGCGGTCGGTTTCCCCCTCAGGCGTCGCCGGCATTGGTCTCGGATGGCCGCTCTGCTGCTGGGCTCGGTCGATCTGTTGCTTCTGCCTTACGGGACAGCGCTTGGGTGTTACACGCTGTGGGCGCTGCTCCACCGCAGCGGCCGCCAGCTCTTCGACCCCGAGCTGAAACCGGCGACCTGAGCGCCTTGTTATTGCTGGCGCAAAGCCGATATTCTTGAGTCATGACCGTGTCCGAAGCCGCCGTTCTCGACGCGCTCGTCGTCGTGCGCGATCCCGATCTGCACCGAGACATCGTCAGCCTCGGATTCGTGAAGGATCTCCGGGTCGACGAGGGTCGCGTGTCGTTCACCATCGAGCTGACGACGCCGGCGTGTCCGGTGAAGGACCAGATGCGCGATCAGGCGCGCGCCGCTGTCCTAGGCGTGCCCGGCGTGTCCGACGTGAACATCCAGATGAGCGCGCGCGTCCGCGAGGCCACGGGCGGAGACGGCCCGCGGCAGCCGGTCGCCGGCGTCAAGAACATCGTGGCGGTTGGTGCCGGGAAGGGCGGAGTCGGGAAGACGACCGTGGCCGTGAATCTGGCGCTGGCGCTCAGCAAGTGTGGCAGCAAGGTTGGCATCGTGGATGGCGACATCTACGGGCCCAACGTGCCGCTGATGCTCGGTTTGCTCAAGACGCAGCTCGTGACCGATGGCCAGAAAATCGTCCCGGCCGAGAAGTTCGGATTGCAGACCGTGTCGATGGGCTTCCTGACCGCTGACGATGCCCCGATCATCTGGCGCGGCCCCATGCTGCATGGAGCGTTGCAGCAGTTCTTTCGCGAAGTGCGCTGGCGCGACCTCGATTATCTGGTCGTCGACATGCCGCCAGGAACCGGAGACGTCGCCCTCACACTCGGACAGACCGTGCCGACGGCGGGCGCGATTCTGGTGACCACGCCACAACAGGTGTCGATTGCCGACACCAGGCGCGCCGTGGCGATGTACCGGAAGCTCAACATCCCGCCCCTCGGGATCATCGAGAACATGAGCTACTTCGTCTGCCCGGGCTGCAGCCGCGAATACGACCTCTTCGGGCGTGGCGGGGGAGAAACGCTCGCGGCCGAGGTGGGCGTGCCGTTTCTCGGGCGCATTCCGATCTATCAGGCCATTCGAGAGGGGGGCGACGCCGGCGTCCCGCTCGTCGTGAGCGAGCCCGATTCACCGGCCGCCCGGGCGTTCATCGCCGTCGCCGAACAGACCGCAGCGCAGTTGTCCATCGCCAGCTTCACCCGGCCGACCATTCCGCTGACGCCGGTTCCATGAGCCTCACCTGCGTCAGGCACACGCTGGCCAACGGCCTCGATGTGCTGATCCACGAGGACCACGGCTGCCCGATTGTGGCCGTGAACCTCTGGTACCACGTGGGATCCAAGAACGAGCAACCTGGGCGCACGGGGTTCGCGCATCTCTTCGAGCACCTGATGTTCGAGGGCTCGGCCCACTACGATCACGGGTACTTCCAGCCGCTCCAGGGAGCCGGCGGCTCGCTCAACGGATCGACCAATGCGGACCGCACGAACTACTGGGAGGTCGTGCCGACGAGCGCCCTTGAGCTCGCCCTGTGGATGGAATCGGATCGCATGGGGTTCCTCCTGCCGGCGCTGACGGAGACGAAGTTCGAGAACCAGCGCGAAGTCGTTCTGAACGAGCGCCGACAGAACTACGAGAATCGACCGTACGGCTTGGCCCCGATGGCGCTCATGAGCGCGCTCTACCCTGCGACGCACCCCTACCATTGGACGACCATCGGCGAGATCGACGATCTCCGGGCCGCCAGGCTCGAGGACGTCCGTGAGTTCTTCCAGCGGTACTATCACCCCGCGAACGCGTCGCTCGCGCTTGCCGGCGACGTCACACCGGAAGACGGCGTCCGGCTTGCGGAGACGTACTTCGGCGAGCTGCCACCGGGTCCCGCGGTCGCGCCCGCGCACCCAGCCCCGGTCGAGCTCTCCGCCGAACGCCGACTGATGCGCGAAGATCGGGTCGAGCTGCCTCGTCTGTATCTCGCCTGGCACACCCCGGCGATGTTCGCCGAGGGGGACGCCGAACTCGACCTGACGGCCGACCTGCTCGCCAACGGCAAGACCTCTCGGCTCTACCGACGCCTGGTGTTCGAGACGCGCTCGGCCGTCGACGTCTCGGCCGCGCAGAATTCGCGTGAGCGCGCTGGCTCCTTCCAACTCGTGGCGACGGCGGCGCCCGGCCACCCGCTCGCCGAGCTCGAGGCCGCCATCGTGGAGGAGATCTGCGCCGTCGGTTCGACGGGTCCGACCGACGATGAGCTGGGGCGCGGTCAGGCGCAGGCGGAGTCACAGTTCATCGCTCGGCTCCAGACGGTCGGGGGCTTTGGCGGGAAAGCGGACCAGTTGAACGCTTACAACGTGTTCCTCCGCGATCCCACGTTCTTCGAGCGTGACCTCGACCGATATCGGACCGCGACTGCCGAGACGATCCGCGGGACGACCGCTCGGTACCTGCACGAGCGCCGGGTGGCCTTGAGCATCGTGCCGCGTGGTCGCCCCGAGCTTGCGCTGCCCGGTTCCGAGCCCGCGGTGGTGTCATGAGCACGGTCGGCCCCGCCGGTCGCGCGACCGGGCCGAACGTCGACTCGCGCGAGCCGCGTCATCCACGGGCTGATCGTTCCAAGCTGCCGTCACCCGGACGGCCTCGCCCCTTTTCGTTCCCGCGTGCCACCAAATCGACGCTTCGCAATGGCCTCCGCGTGTGGACGTTGCCTCATCGGGCCGTCCCGCTCGTTACGCTGGTCGTTGTGATTCGGCGAGGCTCGGCCCACGATCCCGCAGGCGCCTCGGGGCTCGCGGCGATGACGCTCGACATGCTCGATGAGGGCAGCCTCGGTCGGTCCGCCATTCAGATGCACGAAGTGCTGGCCTCGATCGGCGCCACCCTCGAGTCCGATCTCAACGCCGACGCCATGCTGATCGGCTCGACCGTACTCACGCGCTTTGTCGATCGCGCGCTCGGGTTGTTGGCCGACGTCGTGGTGCGCCCCTCGCTGACGGGGGAAGACTTCACCCGCGTCCGACAGCTCCGCCTGCATCGGCTGGCGCAACTGCGTGACATGCCGGGAGCGGTCGCCGACCGGGTCTTCACCTCGCTGCTGTACGGCCAGCATCCCTACGGCCACACGCCGCTCGGCGACGAGCGCTCCCTCGCGTCGATGACTGTCGACGATGTCCGACGCTTCCATGGTGAAGTCATCCGGCCCCCCGAAGCGACGCTCATCGCGACCGGCGATTGCGATCACGAGTCGGTGGTCCGTCTTGCCGAAGCCGCGTTCGGGGACTGGACCGGGGGCGTCGCTCCGTCGACAGGGTTCGAGACGAGCCTGCCGCAGCCGCCGCGCCTGCATATCGTGCCGCGGTCTGGTGCCCCGCAGTCCGAGCTCAGGATCGGCCACGTCGCGGTTGCCCGGGATACGCCCGAGTACTACGCGCTCGTCGCAGCGAATCAGGTGCTTGGCGGCCAATTCGTGAGCCGAATCAATCTCAATCTCAGGGAGGACAAGGGCTTCACCTACGGCGCGCGCACGGCGTTCGATTTCAGGCGCCACCCTGGACCGTTTTCGCTGCACGTCAGCGTCCACACGCCGGCGACGGCACGAGCGATCGCCGAATCGATTGGTGAAATCGACGCCATCAGGGGCGCTCGCCCCGTCACCCCCGACGAGCTGCAGCTCGGCATCGCCGGTCTCACGCGCGGCTATGCGCGGAACTTCGAGACCGCCGACCAAATCGGACGCGCCCTCACGCAGCTGGTGATCCACGATCTGCCGGACGACTACTACGATCGATTAGTTCCGGCCCTGGAGGGTGTCACGCCCGAGCAGGTGACGGCGGCTGCTCACCGCCACCTCGATCCCGACCGCCTGACGACGTTGGTCGTCGGAGACCTCGACGCGATCGCCGCGGATCTGGTCTCTCTAGGTCTCGGCGAGCCCATAGTCATCGGCCCGGCCAGCTCGAGCAGTGTCGGCTGACCGCTGGTCGCCTCGCGAGCAGCGTGCGCTTCTATCCAACCGTCGCTATGTACTCGACTCGTCGTCGCGGCCACCTCTCCAGATCCGGGTGAAGAGCGCGCGCCTGTCCAGGGCTGGCCTCGAATGGTCGTCGTCCGGCGGGGCCTGAGCGGCGCCTTGCACTGGGAACTCCAGTTCAGCCAGCTTCGCTGCTGCGAGGGGAAGCTCGTGAAGGTCAGTGAGTTGGTCCGTTACGCACGTCGCCATCTGCGTCAACAGCGGCCGGACCTCCTCGTAGGGCAACGGCTTGTTTATCCACTTGTCTCGAAACGCCACGACCCGTCGCTCCTCGACCGCGGCCGCTTCGGTCAAGCGGTGGAGCGTGGCGATCTGATCCTCTCGGCGGCCTTCACCCAGGCCGTTCTGCACGCCGCGAAGATCGGCGCACGCCCGCTCGAAGAAACGCTGGAACCCGTCCAAATACTCCAGGGCCGCGCGCGGGCTTTCCAGCTTCGTCGACCGCGTGTCAACCTGTGCCTGCAAGGCGACCAGCGTCTCGATGGTGGACTGCACGTCTGAGTGCCAGGCCTCCAAGTGCGCGGCGAGGTGATCCATCGCGGAGACGGACTCGAGATCCGGCACCACCTGCGAGCGGCCGGTCATGTTGCGAGGCCGGACGATGCGGCACCCGTCGGCTGACGGTGGTCCGCCAGTGCCCGGTCCCGTCCTTCCCGAAGGAGCGCCCGCCGCAGGAAACGCGCCAGCGTGAAACCATCGAGAAACTTGAAGGGTGACCTCCCGGAACTGTAGTGGCCGCACGGCAGCACGGCGACCTCGTGGGGAATCCGTCGCTCGCGAAAGTCGCCAACGAGTGCCTTCGAGAGATCCAGCGGGAAGGTGAGGTCGTAGCGCGCATAGACGAGCAGCGTTCGCGTGTCGCGTACACGCTCGAGAAACCACCGCGGGCTGATGGGGGCCCAGATGTCGCGTAACGTCTCGAGGTCCACGTGCCCATCGAGGCCCTGGCGGACGTGCTCGGTGGAGAGGCCACGCCAGACCACGTCGGCAAAGAGCGGAGAGACGTGATTGAGCGCCTGCGCCTGGATGAGCGGCTCGTGTGCGGCCGTCAGGAGCGACAGGCACGACCCGAGGCTGGTCCCGAGAATACCGATGCGATCGAAGCCCGTGCCCGCCAGCCACGCCACTGCGCGCCGCGCGTCCAGCACGGCCTGCCGACAGATCTGGATGGTCCGCGTGAGATTCGAGCTGACGATGTAGTCGGCGCGCCGCAGCTCGGGCGGCATCCGTCGATCGTGATAGGGCAGACTGAGGCGCAGAGCCGAGAGCCCGTGCATGGCGAGCAGCCGGCAGAGGCCCATGTGTCCGCCCTCGTCTGAGTTCCACTGTGGCAGCACGACCACGGCTGCACGTGGCCGTTTCTCCTGCCTGCGCGCCGGGACCCACCGCCCGTAGACGGTGTTGTTCTCCGGATGGGGAGTCGAGAGGGCGCTCGGGAACGACAGCAGGCGCTCGCCGTGGGCGTCGGGCTCGCTCAGCCGGTACTCCGTGGTTGGCACGACGGAATAGAACTGCCCGCTGTCGGCCATCGCGCGCGAAACCCAGGCGCGAAGCTGCGCTTCGGGCCCCCCTCCGCTCGGTCGCTCGGCGTCGGGAATCCACTCCAGTCCCCATTCGAACGGGCGGACGACGCGATCGGTCGCGGCGGCAGCCAGGCGGCGCTCCCAGGCATGGAATATCGACTGGATCATGCGGTACTGACTGTACATCCGACGCGCCACCGGAGTGGAGCGCGAGCGAACCACGCGCCGGCCGCGTGGCTCACAGCGACCGTTCACACCGTGTGTCCCGGTGGGTCCGGGCCGCCGATCGGGGCCCCGTGCTCGCGCGCGAGGCGTGCGGGTCAGGGCAGCCAGGCCGTCACGGGCGGTCGAGCAGCCGGCGCACGCGATCGAGGAGGTCGGCAGGAGTGAACGGCTTGGGCAGGAAGTCGGAATCCGACCCGAGGCTCAGGTTCTCGGTGTCGTGCGTGTAGCCCGACATGTACAGGAGCTTCATCCCCGGGCGGCTGGAGAGCAGGCGCCGAGCGAGCCCCGCGCTCGTCATACCTGGCATCACCACGTCGGCCACGAGCAGGTCGATGGTCTCGCGGTGATTCGATGCCGCGTCCACGGCATCGGCGCCACTCGAGGCTTCGAGGACCGTGTAGCCCGCACGCCGCAGGATCGAGGCGGCCAGCGTCCGCACGGCGTCGTCATCGTCGACCAGGAGCAGCGTTTCGCCGCCTCCGCGTGTCGTGGTGGGCGGGAGTGGCTCGGGAGGCAGAGCAGAGGTCGCGAGCTCGACTTTCGGAAGCAGGATCGACACCGTCGTGCCGCGGCCGGGCTCCGATGTGACGTCGACGTGTCCTCCGCTTTGCGTCACGACGCCGTAGACTGTCGAAAGACCGAGGCCGGAGCCGCGCCCCACCTCCTTCGTCGTGAAGAAGGGCTCGAACACCCGCGAGAGCACCTCGGGGCGCATCCCTGCTCCCGTGTCCGAGACACGCAGGCGGATGTACGGCCCCTGGCGGAGGTGCGCCCATGCGGGCGGCGCCTGTGTGTCGACGGAGGCCGACGCCGATTCAATCGTGAGCACGCCACCCTCGGGCATCGCGTCTTGGGCGTTGGCCACGAGGTTCTGCACGATCTCCTCGAGGAGCCGGGGATCGCACAGCACCGATCCGATGCCGGGCTCCAGGTGGAGGGCGACGTCGATGGTCGTGCTGAGCTGACCTCGTAGGGTGGCGATCAGGCCGCCGAGCAGGGCGTTCACGTCCACCGGTCGCGGCGAGACGGCCTGATGGTGGTTGAAGGCGAGCAGCCGGTGTGTCAACGCGGATGCGCGCTCGGCCGCCTCGACGATCGGCTTGACGTCGGCGCGTCGTGGGTCGTCGCCGGGCAAGCCGAGCTGCAGCACCGAGGCGTGGCCGATGATCACCGTGAGCAGATTATTCAACTCGTGCGTGATGCCGCTGGTTGCCTGACTGATGGCCTGCAGGCGCTGGCCCTGCACGTGCGCGGCGCTTCCACGACGCTCCTGGTCGCTGGCGCGCCGGCGTTTGGTGAGCTCGGCACGAAGGGCCTCGAGATTCTGCTGCAGCTGAGCGATCGCCGCCTCCGCACGACGACGCACCTCCGCGTCGATGAGGTGCTCATCCTTGGGCTTGACGTCGCGGATGAAGCTGCCGTGGCCGACGAGCTCGCCCGAGGTGTTGCGCAACGGTACGAGCGTCAGATCGACGGCCAGCGTCTGCCCCTCGGCGTTACGACAGGGGACCTCTCCATGGAACCAGCCCGTGCGGGACAAGGCCTCGGCGATCGTGGCGTCCACGGCGTCGCCCGACAGGACGGCCGGCGTGAGCGTGCGGAGCTCGCGATCCGCGAAGCCGAAGAGTCGACGGTGCGCCTCGTTCTGGCCGACGAAGCGCTTCTCGCGATCGAGGAGCGCGATGGCGTCAGGCGCCTGCGCGAGCATCGACTGGGCGATGGCCGTGGCTTCCAGCGCTGCCTGGCGATCGCTCAACGTTTGCTGGAGTCTGTGGCGCTGCCGCCTGGCGACGAGCGCCGCGATGACGCGTCGGGCGAGCAGCTGGAGCAGCGTGCGCTCCTCGTCGCCGAGTGTGCGTGGCTCTGGATCGGCGAGACAGATCGTGCCGAGCACCTGACCTCGGCTGAGGAGCGGCGCGCCCGCGTAGAAGCGCGTGTGGCTCCCCAGTCCCGCGGCCCACGTGGTCCAGTCGGCGCTCGCCGCCGCGTCGGACACGACGAGCGTTTCGCCGGTTGCGACGACCAGCGGACAGAACCCAACGTGGCGAGGAAGGGTCGCCCGCTTTGTCCCCACCGCTGCCTTGAACCACTGGCGATCGCGGTCGATGAAGTTGATCGCAGCAATCGCAACACGAAAAGCGCGCGCCGCAATCTGGACGAGGTCATCGAAGTCAGGCTCGGGTGCCGTGTCGAGGATCCGCTCCTCTCGAACGGCGTTGACCCTCGCTTCCTCATCGAACGATCGCGTCGCTCCCATGCTCTCTTCCGACGGAGGGTGACCCAACGGTCGGGCTTGGCTATTCTAGTGTCCGACTCTCTGTCGTGCGGACTCCAGTCACCGTCACGTGGCAATCAGCTGTCGAAGGGACCGTGAAGAAAACGAATCGACGACGTGGCGAGGCGAGTGAGCCGGCACACGTGGCCGGCGAGAGTGCGGTCGGCGCGGTCGACGCTCGAGTGATTGACGTTTCCAGCCGTGCGCTCATATACTAGCGGCTCTCATGTCGATGGGCGTTACCGTGCGAAAGTGGGCCTGGCGAAAGCGTGTCACCCGTGTCGGAGGAGCGCCGCTCGACTGCTAGCCCTCATCGCCAGCTGTTGACCGTTCACCGCCGACACGGGCCCCCCGCGTCGGCTTTTTTTTTGGCCTGCCGCGACCCCGGTGCGTGCAGATCCAGACGGCCGATTATCACCTGATGGGCCGGGGCACGAGAGCTCGGCCGCTCCCGTCGCGGCTCGCCTCGGAGCGAGTGCCGATGGCAGGCCGCACACGACTACGGACACCAAGAGGAGACCCATGATTCCCGTCGGCATTCTCGGAGCGACCGGCATGGTCGGTCAGCAGTTCATTGCGTTGCTCGCCAATCACCCCTGGTTCAAGGTCGAGTGGCTTGGTGCGAGTCAGCGCTCGGAAGGCAAGGCGTTCAGGGACGCCGCCGCATGGCGGCTGCCGTCGGCGCCCCCGGAGGAGGTCTCGCGCCGGACGGTCGAGGCCGCGGTTCCCGGCCGCGCCCCGAAGTTGATGTTCTCGGGCCTCGATTCGTCGGTGGCCACTGAAATCGAGGCCGCGTTCGCCGCGGCTGGCCACATCGTCGTCAGCAACGCGCGAAACTACCGGATGGAGCAGACCGTGCCGCTCCTCATTCCCGAAGTCAACTCCGACCACCTCGTGCTGCTTGAGGCCCAAGGAGCGGCGAAGGGCTGGAAGGGTCGGATCGTCACCAATCCCAATTGTGCGACGGTGGTCATCGCGATGGCGCTGGCGCCGCTGCGTCAGTTCGGGTTGACCTCGACGGTCGTGACCACGATGCAGGCCATCTCTGGAGCGGGCTATCCGGGCGTGCCCTCGTGGGACATTCTCGGGAACCTGATTCCCTATATCGGCGGCGGTGAAGAGGAGAAGATCGAAACCGAGACCGGAAAGATCCTGGGCGCCTTGGCACCCAACCGTGACGCGGTCTTGTCGCACGCGGTACGGATGAGCGCGACGACCACGCGCGTGCCCGTCCAGAACGGCCATACGGCGTCCATGTCGGTCTCACTGACTCAGCCGCCCTCGCCTGAGGCCATCGTGGACGCTTGGCGGTCCTTCAGCGGCAAGCCGCAGCAGCTCGAGCTGCCGTCGGCGCCGCCGAGCCCGCTTGTCTACCTGGACGAAGTGAACCGACCGCAACCGATCCTGGATGCGAACCGCGACGGTGGCATGGCGGTCAGCATCGGCCGGCTGCGCCGCTGTCCCATTGGCAGTTACAAGTTCGTGGCCCATGGCCACAACACGATCCGGGGCGCGGCCGGTGCGGCGGTGCTGAACGCCGAGCTGATGCATCGCGAAGGATTGCTCTGAGCGTCCAGTTCGGGTCCGAATCGCGTACGATGGGTCTCGCATCCGAGTAGGCGGCGCGTGTGGCACGTGACGGAATCATGCGGATTGTCCTCGTCGGTCATGGGCGGATGGGACGGCTTGTCGCCGGGCTGGCCGGTGAGTACGGGGGCGTGATCGTGGGCGTCATCGATCCCCAATCACCGCAGCACGGCGGAGCGAGCGACGATCCACGTTGGCGGGGGGCGGCCGATGTCGCCATCGATTTCTCACTGCCCGACGCCGTTCCGGTCAACGTGCCCGCCCTGGCCCGACAGGGGCTCGACGTCGTCTTGGGCACGACGGGCTGGCAGGCGCATGAGGCCGCGCTGCGTCAAGCGGTCGAAGCGGCCGGCTCGGGAGTCGTTGCGGCGCCGAACTTCGCGACCGGCGCGATCCTCTTCGAAGCGATCGTTCAGTACGCGGCGCACCGTTTCGCTTCGCAGCCCGACTACGGGGCCTTTCTGCACGAATCCCATCACGTCCTCAAGAAAGACGCGCCTTCGGGCACGGCGATCATGTTGTGCCGCGCGATGGAGCGGGCTGGATTCGATCGGCCGGTCGACGTGTCCTCGACGCGCGCTGGCCACAATCCTGGTGTGCATACGGTGGGGTTCGACGGACCCGCCGAATCGATTACGCTGACGCATGCGGCGCGCGATCGCAGCGGGTTCGCGCGCGGCGCGCTCGTTGCCGCTCGGTGGATCAAGGGCAGACGCGGATGGTTCACGATGCACGACGTCCTGGGCCTGAGCGCGACCGGGGAGACGCCATGAGAACACCATGGACCGGAGTAGGCACGGCGCTCGTCACTCCGTTTACGACCGCTGGCCGTCTGGACGAGGCCGGAGTCCGCCGGCTGGCGCGCCGGCAGATCGACGCCGGCGTCCACTTTCTGGTGCCTTGTGGCACGACCGGCGAGAACCCGACGCTCACGCTCCCCGAGCGTGTCCGCATCGTCGAGCTTCTCGCGGACGAAACCGCGGGTCAGGTGCCGATTCTCGCGGGCGCCGGCGGCTATAACACCCACGAGGTCGTCGAGCTCGCCGCTGAAATGCTCAAGGCGGGGGCATCGGGCCTGCTGTCGGTGGCGCCCTACTACAACAAGCCGACGCAGGAGGGCCTCTATCAGCACTTCCGGACGATCGCCGACAGTACGCCGTTGCCGGTCGTGCTCTACAACGTGCCGGGACGCACCGCATCGAACATCGAGCCGGCCACGGTGGCTCGCCTTGCGGGCTGTTCGAACATCGTCGGCATCAAGGAGGCCTCAGGGAACATCATCCAGATGTGCGAGGTGTGTCAGGCGCTGCCGCCCGAGTTCGTCGTTCTCTCCGGTGACGACGCAGCGACCTTGCCGCTCATGGCGGTCGGCGGTCGAGGAGTGATCTCGGTCGCCTCGAACGAGGTGCCGGCCGAAATGGTGCGGCTGGTGGAGCTGGCCGAGCGTGGCGACTTCGCAGCGGCGCGTCAGGTCCACAATCGGTTGCTGCCGCTCATGCTGATCAATTTCGTCGAATCCAACCCGGGGCCCGTCAAGGCTGCGATGGCCGCGATGGGACTGCTCGAGGAAATCTACCGGCTTCCGATGGTCCCGCCACGAGCCGAGTCGAAGGCCCGACTGCTGAAGGTCCTTCGTTCTCTCGACCTGATACCGGCCGAAGCGTTCACCGGGTAGGCCGAGTCTTCCGGCTCGCGCCGGAAGGGTCTCGTCCGCTATGGCCGAAGTCACACGCTCCATCTGGTCCCGCGCACGATCTGGCACGACGGCGCGCTCGTCATGTCGATGAACGTCGTCGACCTGACCCGCACGTTGGTGGATATCGACTCGACAACGGGTCGCGAGGAAGCCGTCGGCCGCTGGCTCTCCAGCCACCTGCGGGGACTCGGGTACACCGTACTCGAGCAAGCCGTGGACGGGTCGCGCTTCAACATCCTGGCAACGCTCGATCCGCCCGACGTTGTCCTGACGACGCACATGGACTGCGTGCCGCCCTTCTTTCCGAGCCGCGTTGTCGATGCCCGCGTGTTCGGCCGTGGCGCCTGCGATGCCAAGGGGATTGCTGCGGCTCAGATCATGGCGGCGGAGCGGATGCGCGCGAAGGACGAGCGCCGCGTGGGTCTGCTCTTCGTGGTCGGCGAGGAACGTTGCAGCGACGGGGCCCGCGCGGCCAACGCGGCCGCCCCCGGGAGTCGCTTCTTCGTGGACGGTGAGCCAACGGACCTGCGCCTGGGTCGCGCGACGCGTGGCATGTGGCGCGTGCGCCTGCACGCCGCCGGGCGGGCGGCCCACTCCTCGTCGCCCGAGCTCGGTGAATCGGCGATCGAACGGCTCGTCGACGCGCTCGTCCGCCTGCGCGGGATCGAGCTCCCATCCGATCCCGAGCTGGGGCTGACCACCTACACCGTCGGCCTCATGACCGGTGGCGTCGCGGCGAACGTGGTTCCGCCGTCGGCGAGCGCCGAGGTGATGTTTCGAACGGTCTCCGCAACCGAACACGTGAGACAGGCGATCGAGAGCCTCCAATCGCTGGTGCGGATCGAGGACGTGCGCGAAGTGCCTCCCGTGCGCTTGTTGACGTTGCCGGGATTTCAGTCTGCGATCTTCCGCTTCACAACCGACGTGCCGTTCCTCGATCGATGGGGTCAGGCGCTCCTCTACGGGCCTGGGTCGATTCGGCTCGCGCACACCGACGAGGAATCGATTGCGACTTCCGAGCTCGACGCGGCGGTCGACGGATACGTCGGGATCGTCCAGGCGCTTCGGTCGTTGGCGAGCGCTCCGTGACATCGGTTCGGACGTACCACCCCGAACGAAGACGCCCCGACTGGATCGTCGGAGTCGGCCAGGCACTCCCCAGGAGGCGCCGCTCGTGATTGGTCCAGTGGACCCACGCGCCGAGTACGACCGCCGGGTGGACCAGTGGACCGCCGTTCTCGCGCGGGGTGAGCGTGCCCATCAGCGCATCGCGAACTTGCGCCTGCTGACCGCGTCGGCGGCGGCCATCTTGGGGTGGCTTGCGTTTCTCGGCGGGCGAATCTCGCCGCTGTGGTTCGTGCTGGCGGCCCTGGCGTTCCTCGCCTTGCTCGTCGGCCATGCCCTCGTGCTGCAGCGCAACGAGCGTTCGGTCAGAGCCAAGGCGTTCTACCTGCGGGGACGCGATCGGATGAACGGCACCTGGGCCGGGACGGGCCCGGATGGCAGCCGTTTCGCCGGCGCCCACCTCTACGCACGCGATCTGGATCTCTTTGGGCCCTCGTCGCTCTTCCAGCTCCTGACCACGGCCCGCACAGAAGCGGGTGAGGAAACGCTGGCCGATTGGCTACGGGCACCGACCGATATCGATGAGATCCGCGCGCGCCAACGGGCCGTTCATGAGCTGCGGGACAAGCTCGACTTTAGCGAGGACCTGGCGGTGCTTGCCGCAGAGACGCACGTCGGGCGCACATCGGCGCTTGGAGTCTGGGCCCAGACGCCACCGGTCGGACTGAGCGCGGCATACGGGCTCGCACTCGGCGCGGCTGCAGGCGCCGCTGTCGCGGTGTTGGTTGGCGCAATGTGGCAGCTGGTCGGTCTTTGGGCAGTCCTGACGGTTCTGTTGATCGAGGCCGGTCTCGTGCTCGCCGGGCGGCGACAGATTCACACCGTGCTCCACCGGATCGAGACGCCGGCGCTCGATCTCCGCCTGCTCACCGAGCTCCTCGCGCGCGTCGAGCGGGAGCCGTTCGAGTCGCCGAGGCTGGCGGCCGTCCATGCGGCGCTCGTGCGCGATGACACCCGCCCGGCTGCACGCTTGCGCCGGCTGCAGTCGTTTGTCGCCTTCCTCGATTCCACGCTCAACCCGCTCTTCGCGCTGCCAGGTCTGGTGCTGCTCGTCCGACCGCAGGCGGCCGTCCTCATCGACCGGTGGCATGCACGACATCGGTCGGACCTGCACCGGTGGCTGGCGGCGATCGGTGAGCTCGAAGCGCTGAGCTCGCTTGCGACGCTGTCGTTCGAGCACCCGCGCTATCCGTTTCCCGAGATCGAGCCCGACGGGCCAGTCCTCGCCGCCTCTGGTGTCGCGCACCCGCTGCTCGGAGAGGAGGCGGCCGTGCCGAACGACGTGACGCTCGGGGCAGACGGTCCACGCGTGCTCATCGTCAGCGGATCGAACATGTCGGGCAAGAGCACGCTGCTGCGCGCCGTCGGCACGAACGTCGTGCTGGCGCTCTGCGGCGGCCCCGTGTTCGCGTCGAGCATGCGCGTGTCTCGGCTGGCGATTGGCGCGACCCTGCGCGTCGAGGATTCGTTGCAGGCGGGCGTGTCACGCTTCTATGCCGAAATCCTGCGCATCAGAGACATCGTGGAGCAGGCTCGAGCGGGCGAGCCGCCGCTGCTCTTCCTCCTCGACGAGATTCTCCACGGGACCAACTCGCACGATCGGCGGATCGGAGCCGAGGCCATCGTCCGCTCGCTCGTCGCGTGCGGCGCCATCGGGTTGGTGACGACGCACGACCTCGCGCTGACCGAGCTCGGCACGACACTCGATGCGCAGGCGGCCAATGTGCACTTTCAGGATCGAATCGAGCAGGGCCGAATGGCGTTTGACTACCGCATGCGCCCGGGCGTGGTCGAGCACAGCAACGCGCTCGAGCTCATGCGCGCGGTGGGGCTTGAAGTCTAGCGGGTCGTCAGCTGCGCCCCAGAGCCTGCTCCAGAGCGAGAGCCGTGCGGAGGAGCCCGGCCGTTTCTCCGTGTCGGCCCACCACCTGGATACCGATTGGCAGACCCGATCGATCGGACCCGCACGGCAACGTGACGGCCGGATGCCCGGTGATGTTGAACAGCTGCGTCAGACGCAGCATCACGTTGCGAACCGGATGAGAAGCGCCGTCGATCACCACCGACGGCGCCCCGAGCGACGGTGCCGTAATCGGCAGCGTCGGCAGGATCAGGGCGTCATTGTCGTCGAGTGCGCGGTCGACCTCGGATCGGAGCACCGTTTGTCCCGCTCGACCGCGCAAGTAGTCTTCCGCGAGGACGTAACGCGCCATCTCGAGGCGAAGCCGCACGGGCTGCGTGTACCGATCGGGCATCCGGTCGAGCGTGGCCGCGTGGTACAGCGCCGCTTCGCTCAGGACGATCTGCAGATAGACCGGCGCCGTCACGTCCGCCTGCGCGACCGTGCAGGCGCGCAGCCGGATCCCCGCACGCCCGAGGATCGTCAACGCCTCCTCGAAGCGCTCCCGAACGTCACCCGCCAGGAGGTCACAGAAGTACGGCCGTGGCACGGCGAGACGCAGTCGGTCCTTCGGCCCTGCATCCAGCGTTTTCGGTTCCTGGTTCCCGCAGAGAGCCCGGTAGACGTGCCATGCGTCGGTGACCGTGCGGGCGAGCGGTCCGATGTGATCGAGCGTCGGCGAGAGCGGGACGACGCCATCGGTCGAGACTTCGCCGTGTGTTGGCTTGAGACCGACCAGGCCGCAGACGGCTGATGGGATGCGGATGGACCCGCCCGTGTCGGTGCCCACCGAGGCGATGGCCATCCCCGTGGTCACGCTGACGGCGGAGCCCCCGCTCGAGCCCCCGGGTGAGCGGGCGGGATCCAGAGGATGGCGTGAGGGGCCGTACGCTGAATCCTCGCTGGTCGTGCCGAACGCGAACTCGTGCAGATTCGTCTTGCCGACGAGCACCGCGCCGGCTCGACGCAGGTGGGCCACGACCGCGGCGTCGCGCTGTGCGCAGTGTCCCGCGCGCACGCGCGACGCCGCGGTCGTCGCCTGGCCTTCGACGTCGAGCAGGTCTTTGAGCGAGACCGGAATGCCGTGGAGGGGACCTCGGTCGCGTCCCGCGCGAAGCTCCTCGTCTGCGTGTCGCGCCTGCCGGCGCGCCTCATCTGCGCTCAGCAGAATGAAGGCATTCAGTTCGCCGTTCAAGCGCTCGGCGCGGGACAGGCACTCCGAGAGAATCTCCTCGGCGCTCACCTGGCCGGCCCGGAGCCGATGTCCGAGCGTCTCGATGGACAGCTCCCCGGGCTGCTTCGTTTCAGCCGTGCGATCCTGCAACGAGCCGATCTGGGGAAGCGGTTCGGGGACGGGTCGAGGCCCTGCGCCCCGCGTCGGCTGGTCGGTGCCGTCGGCTCGTGGTTCGAAGCCTGCCCGGCGCAGGCTCGCCATCGACTCGGCCAGGCCTTCGAGCAATGGCCTCAGTTCAGCGAGCCCCTGGCGCTCGGCCTCGGCGACGGCGGCTTGGAGCCACGCCTCGACCGTCATCGGCGCTCCGAATCCGCTGCGAAGTCATCCTTCGGGTCTCGAAGGACAGCGGGGTCCGGCCCTGGCACGGGGCCGGCGCGCCGGGCCCCGCTGTCAGTGGCCGCCCGCGGTCGCGCAGGCGCGCGCATGAATCGACCTGGGGCGGGTGAGGCCTGTGCGAAAGTCCCTGAATCAATCTGACTCATAATTGGCGGGCATTCTACATGCGCCACACACGGATCATCGCCACAGTCGGCCCCGCCGTCGATTCCGATATCGTGCTCGATGGACTGATTGCCGCCGGGACCGATATCGTGCGCCTGAATTTCTCGCACGGCACGCACGAGGCCCACGAACGGATGTTTCAGCGCGTGCGTGCTGCGGCGGCACGCGTCGGCCGCGACGTCGCCATCATGCAGGACTTGAGCGGGCCGAAGATTCGTACCGGGCGCCTGGAGGGCGGACGACCCATCGAATTGGTCCCCGGAGCCCCACTGGCGATCGCGACCGGTGACTTCATCGGGGGGCCGGATCGAGTGTCTACGACCTTCGAAGGCCTGGCTCGGGGTGTGCGGCCAGGCGATCGGCTGCTCCTGGCCGACGGATCGATCGAGCTGGCCGTCGAGAGCACCGACCAGAGCGAGATCCGGACGACCGTGGTCGAGGGCGGATCGCTTGGACAGCACAAGGGCATCAATGCCCCGGGTGTCGAGCTCGGGGCGTCGGCGCTGACGCCCAAGGATGTGGAGGATCTGCGATTCGGGCTCGCGCTTGGTGTGGACCTCGTCGCGCTGAGCTTCGTTCGCAGCGCCGCCGACTTGCAGCGCGCGCGCTGGCTCATGACCTCGGCGGGCAGATCGAACGCCGAGTCCGTGCCGCTCATCGCCAAGCTCGAGCGGCCCGAAGCCATCCAGCACATCGGAGACATCCTCGAGCACTGCGACGCCGTCATGGTCGCGCGCGGCGATCTCGGTCTCGAGATGCCGCTCGAGCGCGTGCCACGTATCCAGAAGGACGTGATCAGACGGGCTCGCCTTCGCGGTGTTCCGGTGATCGTCGCCACGCAGGTGCTCGAGTCGATGACCCACAAAGCGCGTCCCACGAGAGCGGAAGTGAGCGACGCAGCCAATGCCGTCGACGAGGGCGTGGATGCCATCATGCTGGCCGGCGAGACGGCGGCTGGAGCATACCCGGTGCGCGCCGTCCAGGTTCTCGACGCCGTGATTCGCGAGGCCGAGCTCGATCGCGACGTCGGTCGGCTCTCCTACGAGCCGCAGCGGTCCGATGATCGCGACCACGTGCGTGCGCTCTGCGCCGCCGCGGTGACGCTCGCCGACCGCGGTGACGCGAGGGCCATCGTGGCCGTGACCCGCGGCGGCAGCACGGCGCGCCACCTCTCCACGCTCAGGCCTCACGCCCCGATCGTGGCGGCCACCAATCGGATCGACACGGCGCGGCGCCTGCTCCTGCACTGGGGCGTCGTGCCGCTGCAGGTGGAATCGGAGCGAGATTCGGAGATCCGCATCGAAGTGGTGACCGACGAGCTTCTGGCCAAGCGATTGGTCCGGCATGGAGACTCGGTCGTGTTCATCAACATCAACCCGGACCTGTCGCCGCCGGACGCCAACTTCCTGAGGATTCAACGCCTGTGAGCGCGCCACGTTCCGAGCCCCACGCCTACCGCTTCGTGACCCGCTGGCGAGTGCCCGGCACCTGCGGCGAGGTGGCGGACATCCTCGGCGACCCGTTGTCGCTCGTGCACTGGTGGCCGGCTGTGTATCTCGCGGTCGAGCAGCTGACGCCTCCGGGCCCCGGCGGCGTCGGGCGGCGGGTACGTCTCCACACCAAAGGATGGCTGCCCTACACGCTTCGCTGGGAGTTCGAGGTCGTCGCCTCCAATTATCCGCACGGGTTCACACTCGACGCGTCGGGCGACTTCGACGGACGCGGCATCTGGACCATCAGTCAGGACGGCGACCTGGTCGACGTGGTTTACGACTGGCGGGTCCGCGTCGAGAAGCCGCTCGTCAGACGCTTGTCGTTCGCCCTGAAGCCGCTCTTCGAAGCGAATCACCGCTGGGCGATGGCGCAGGGCGAAGGAAGCTTGAAGCTCGAGCTTGCCCGCCGGCAGGCGACCAGTGAGGTGCGGCGTCGAGAGATCCCGCCTCCGCCAGGACCGGTCACTTATACGGCGGCGGCGCTCGTCGGCATCGTCGCGGTGGCCGGACTCGGGACGGCCTACCTCATGCTTCGCCGTCGTCGCTTTTAGCGGCCGGCTCAGTTCCGTTCGCCCCCTCAATCCAATCCCCGCCCGCCTCCGTAGATGAGAGATAGGTGACGCGTATCGTGTCACGGAACGGAGGAACACGCATGACGGTCAAGAAACTGGGTCTTGCCGCGCTCGCCGCGACCTGTGCGGCGCTGGTCACGGCTTCGCCCAAGGCGTCGAGCCATCGGGAGGCGCTCCCGGTCTTGAACGAACCCTGTGCGGACAACACGGACACCTACGCGTGGGTGTCGGATGGATCGCACGACAAGCTCTATCTCATCATGAACTTCAACCCGCTCCACGAGCCGGGACAAGGCAACCAGGGTCTGCGGGCATGCAACGGCTACCGCTACGAATTCCACATTGGCAAGGGCACCAGCCTCAAGGACCAGGTGGTCTACCGCGTCGAATTCACGAACAGGCTCCGACATGAAGGGCCGCCGAGCCCGAACGACCCTGTCGGTGGCGGCAACGAGATCCTCTGGCAGCTGACCGGCGGCACCGAGACCATGTCTGTCACCAAGCTGACGCCGTGGGGTCACTGGGACGACGATGACGAGGATGACGATGACTGGAACGACCGCCATCCAGGTCGCCAACAGGTGCTTGGCCGAAACCTGCCGGTGCTGCCCAACAACCATGGTCCGCAGACCGATCGTCTGGTGTACGGCCTGGGGCCGTTCCAGGGCTACAACTCCGGAGATCCGACCAGCCGGGAGGTAGGTCTCTACGATCAGCCCTTTGTCGATTCGTTCATACACACGTTGTCGAACGGGGCCCGGATCATCGCCGGTCAATTCGATGATCCGTACCAGCTCGACGAGAAGGGCATCTTCGACCTCGTCAACCTGGTCAAGTCTGACATTGGAAATCTCCCGGGAGCTCGTCGTAATCCGGCCGAAGACGTCTTCACCGGTTTCAATCTCTTCTCGATCGCCCTCGAGGTCCCGATTGAGGATTTCTTCCCGAATGGCATTCCGCACAATGGCGAGTTGCAGCCGAATTCAACCGACAGCCTGCTGCGTGTCTGGACTCGGATCACGAGACGAAAGCATCAGACGGTCGATCCGAACAACCTCATCACCGGCCTCTTCGGGTGGGGCCCCTGGGTGCAGGTTGGCCGAAACGCGCTTCCACTCTTCAACGCCGGCCTCATCGGCACGCAGCGCCAGGGCCTGTATCTCCACAGCAGCCCCATGAAGGACGTTTCGAACTTTGGCGCCGACGTGCTCTTCCCGGTGCTGGTGCGGGACCTCGAAGCGCTCGGCGTCTACGCTGCTCTCGGTCTTCCTCCTGCGACGGTGGCGACCCGCAAGGGTCCGCGAGCCGACATCATCAATGCCATCAACTTGGGCCGGCCGATCCCGATAGCAGACGGGTCCACCGGTGACGTGATCACAATCGACGCGGCGATCAATTCGAGCTTCCCGAACTGGCGCCGTCTCGGCGGCGGCACTGCGCCGAACAGGCATCAGGTGAACGTCAATACCGTGCTCATCAGCCTCATTGCAGCCGGGGATCCCGCGGCCGGACTGGCCAGAGGCGTCGAGGTCAACGACAAGAACTTCCTTGACCGCTTCCCATTCCTGGCGCCTGCTCATCAGGGGCTGTACCAGGGCCACGGTGGCTTGAACGTGCCGACCCAGCCGAACATCCCCACCCCGGAGTACCCATAAGCGAGTCACCAGGGTGGAACGGTCTGGCGAGCGCCAGCCGTTCCACTTCGTACTCGCCTCGCGCCCGTGTGGGCGATCGTGTCATGTGCAGGCGAAGGCCCAAAGCGTCTATGTTCGGTCGTCAAAACGTGCTTGTCGCTGCAACCATCGCCCTGACCAGCGTGGCGCTGTCAGCGCACGACCTGTGGATTGAGCCGACCACGTATTTCCCCGAGTCAGGGAGACTGGTCAGCCTCCGGCTCCGTGTCGGACAGGACTTCATCGGCGATCCCCTCCCGCGCGACCCGCAGCTCGTCAAGCAGTTCATCTTCGACGATGGCCAGGGCCAGAGTCCCGTCATGGGCCGCAGTGGCGCCGATCCAGCAGGCCTGCTTCGAATCACAAGACCGGGGACGATCGTCGTTGGCTACCACAGTCACCCGAGCCGTGTTGAGCAGACCGCAGACAAATTCAATCAGTATCTGCAGGAAGAGGGGCTTGAAGCGATTGCCGCGCTCCGCGCCGCCCGAAAGGAAGGAAACACGGGAGCTCGCGAGCTCTTCTCTCGGTGTGCCAAGACCTTGTTGTCTTCCGGTCCACAGGCCCAGGCTCAGGGCGACAAGCTCTTGGGCTGCACGTTGGAGTTGCTCGCCGAGCGAAACCCGTACACCGCGAGCATAGACCAGGACGTCCCCTTTCTTCTGAGGTTCGAGGGCCGTCCACTGCCGGGTACCCTTGTCGTGGCGATGAGCCGTCGCCATCCCGATGACAAGCAGCGTGCGCGCACCGACAAAGAGGGTCGCGTGCGGTTCCGCCTGCTGCAGAGTGGGCCCTGGCTGATCAAGGCCGTCCACATGGTCCCTGCTCCGGTCGGCAGCGATGCAGAGTGGGTCAGCTTTTGGTCCTCCTTGACCTTTGAGCGACCGACTCCGCCGTAGCCCCCCAAGGACCACAGCACCGAGCCCTGACAGCGCGCGACACGAAAAACCAAAGGCGCCCGAGGAGGGGCCGGCACGACTGCCTACGGCTCGAGGAGCTGCTTCAGCGTGTGCAGGGCCCGCTCCCACCCTGGCCCGAACAGCTCGTAGAACCGACTCCACCGTGGGCTTTGATCGCACCCGCTCTGGACGATGTGGACCAGCGTGGCGGAGCGTCCAGCTGGCGTTGGAAGCGCACGCGGCCACGGCGCGGGCGCGCAGGTGACATTCAGCGCCATCGGACCGATGGGATCGCCATCGGGGGGCAACCAGTAGACGTCGGCGACGAAGAAGCCCTCGCTCGGGTCGATCTGCATCACCGTCCCGCGCAGGATGCCCCCGAGTCGACCGAGCAGCTCATCCCGAAAATCGGTTGGTTTCCATTCGACGACGTAAGGACCGAGCACGCGCGGCGCGGTCACCGAGCGCAGCGCCTGCCACCAGGCCGAGAGCGCCTGCGAATCGAAGAAAGCGCGCAAGACGCGCTCCGCCGGGGCCGCAATCACGAGCGAGACGTCGACACTCGACGGAGAGACGCTGCGGGCGATGGCCGGAACTCCTCGTGTTCGGTTTAGGGGGTTGGCGTGCCGCGATCCCTGAGACGCGCCGACGCCACCATCTCGCGCACTTCGCGCAACAAGGTCGGCACGTGGTACGGGATGCCGTCCTTGACGGTCCACTCGATGCCGCCTCCGTGCACCGTCTTGACCTCGTCGATCGCCGAGACGGGAGAGTCGTTGGGCACGATCCGTCCGTTGACCACCATGACATCGGTGCCGTAAGGGTTCAGGAGCTTGAGGTTCTCGAGCGGGTTGCCGTTCACGACGAGGAAATCGGCGGTGAAGCCCTCGCGGATCTTGCCGAGGCGATCGTCAAGCCCGAGCAGGCGCGCGCCGTTCCACGTAGCGTGTTCGAGCACGTCGAGGGGATGGAAGCCGGCTTCCTCGTGCAGCTCGAGCTCCCTGGACAGACCGAAGCCGTACAGGGAGTACAAGTACCCGGCATCGTCGCCGGTCGTGATGAGACCACCGCGCTGGCCGAACTCGAGCAGCGCATCCATCCAGATGCGGTACTGCTGTTTCCAGCGCGCTTCTTGCGTGCTGGTCCACCCGAGGAAGAACGATCCGTGATTGTCGAGCGAGGGCCGGAAGAATGCCTCCATCGAGGGATGAAGGTAGTCCTTGAACCACGGCACCGTGCGCGCGCGCATCACGTCGCGCGCTGAGTCGTAGATGGAGAGCGTTGGGCTCCAGGCCACCGAGCGTTCGGCCATGCGGGCGACGATGGCGCTGAGCTTCGCGCGGTCGGCCTGGGCGTAGAGCTCGCCCGCGTGACCGAAGCGATGGATCTCGTTCGAGTAGTTCATCGCGGGTGGGAAGCGCTGCACGCCCGTGAGCGCCGCGTCTGCCACGCCGTAGAAATGCTCGATGGAGGTGACGCCCAGCTCGATGTAATCCTTGGCGGTGGTCTCCTCGGCGCCGATGTGCACAGCCGTTCGCAGGCCCAGGGCGCGCGCTTCATCGAGAATCGCCTCGGCCTGATCGCGGTCCATGGCGACGATCTTCAGCCCGTCGGCGCCCTTCCCTCTGATGTCCCGGATCCACGCGCGGATCTCGGCGGGCCGCCCGGTGCGGCCCTTCGCCACCACCGGATACACCAGAATCCGGGGCGAGATGATGGTGTGTGCATCGGCGGCCGCCTGCCACCGTTTCGAGAGGTCGAAGTCGCCGCCGACCTCGCGGACCGTCGTGACCCCTGCGGCGAGATAGAGATTGCGCTCGTACTGAATCGGCTGCGGATACCCGGGCTGCCGCTCCTCGTGCCAGTGCATGTGCGTGTTGACCATGCCGGGCATGACGTACTTGCCAGTGCCGTCGATGACGGCTCCGGTCCCTCCGGACAGCCGGCCGGCATTGGTGCCGATAGACGAGATACGGCCATCCTCGACGACCACGTCCACGGGACCGAAGGGGGGCTTGGCGCTCCCGTAGATGACCATGACGTTGCGAATCGTCAGGTTGCGCTCGGCGTGGGCGTGCAGTGGGGGTGCGGCTGGCGGTCGGGCGCTCAGATGCCCGTCGCCGGCGAAGATCGCCCAGAGCGCCGCAGTGACGACCAGCGCGCGAGCAGGCATGGGGCGAGCGGATCGGTCGACCATCCGAGGGTGTTCCTTTCGCGCGTGTCCGCCGTCGGGCGAGGAGCTTGAATCATAACATCTGTTACAGTGGCAACTGTATGTCCCATCAGCCGTTAGCGTATCTGTTCCCCGAGTTCCTCGAGAGCGACGAGGCGCGGCCGCTGCGCATCTTGGCCGAGTATCTCGAGCCGCTCAGGCGATTCAAAGCGCAGAAGATCCGCGACACGGTCGTCTTCTTCGGATCGGCCCGCGTCGACAGCCGCGAGCGGAGCCAACGGCTGCTCGACGCACTCGGATCGCGGGCCAACGCCGGTGGGACGGGCCCGGCACCAGACGAAGTCGCGCGCGCGCAGAAGGCGGTGGAATGGGCCCGCTACTACGAGGATGCGCGCGAGCTCGCCCGATTGCTGACGGGATGGAGCCGGACGCTGCCGTCCGAGCACCACCGGTTCGTCGTCGCGTCGGGGGGAGGCCCTGGCATCATGGAGGCCGCCAACAGAGGAGCGCGCGAAGCCGGCGGAAAGACAATTGGACTGAACATCCGGCTCCCGTTCGAGCAAGGCGCCAATCCGTACATCACCGAAGGCCTTCACTTCGAGTTCCACTACTTCTTCATGCGAAAATTCTGGTTCGCGTACCTGGCCAAGGCGCTCGTGATCTTCCCGGGCGGCTTCGGGACGCTGGACGAGCTCTTCGAGATCCTGACCCTCGTGCAGACCGAGAAATTGGACAAGAAGATCCAGGTGGTCCTCTACGGGCGCGAGTACTGGGATCAGGTGCTCACGCTGCAGCCCATGGTCGACTGGGGCGCGATCTCGCCGCATGATCTCGACCTGCTCACCCGTGCCGACACGCCGGTGGAGGCTTTCGACCGTCTGCGCGAGCACCTGCTGACACACCACGTCGAGCCACAGGCGCAGGAAGATCTCACGGCCCCGGGCATCGCCCGAACCAGAGGGTAAGAGCGCTCAGCGAGGGTGCCATCTCGGGATCGGGACGTGAACGCGATCGTCAGCAGACCGATGCAGGACGCCGCCATCCGCGCCCTCTTCATCCTGGCGGGTCTCGCGCTCGCTGGAAGCGGGCTCCTGGCGACGCCCGCCTTCGTCGCGCGCCTCGTCTCACCGGATGGGGAGATCACGCAGGTCGGATACGTCTACGTCCTCCGTGCCGTGGCGTTCGTGGTCGGTGGGCTCCTGACGCTTGCGGCGGTTCGGGGATCTGTCGTCCTCCTGTATCGAGTGCTCCTGCTGGCGGTCGGTATCGCGGTGCCGGCGGTCGTCCTCGAGCTCGCTCTGCGCCTGCTCGGTCCACGAACGACCGACGTTCCAGCTGGTGCGCACGTGGCCTGGCGAGTCAGTCCCCACCGCGAGCTCGTCTGGGAGAACACGCCCGGCTACGTGCTCGCCAAGAACGCCTTTCACCCCGGGCGCAACGAAGGCATGCTGCTCTTCAACTCACGAGGGTTGCGCGATGTGGAGCGAACCTACTATCGGTCGGCACAGACGATCGTCGTGTTGGGAGATTCGATCGAGAGCTGGGACATCATGACATCGGAGCTGTACCCACAGCGGCTGGAGACCATGCTCAACGCCCGGCCAGGTCCCGACCGTGTACAGGTGCTGAACCTCGGTGTCACGGGCTACGGCCTGCACCAGAAGGTGGTCGCCCTGAAGCAGCGCGGGCTCGAATGGCGACCCACGCACGTGGTGCTCGGGTACTGCCTGAACGATCCGATCCCCTCCTCCGAGCTGCTGGCCTATTTCACCGGCCGACCGAGGCCGCTCCTTGCGCTTCGAAGCCCGGCTTTCTTGAAAGATCGCGCACGCGTGCTGCTCCGTGGCTTGGGTGGCGATTACCACGCCGTCCTGCATCAGCCAGCAAGCCCCGCCTGGGAGGGGGTGACCGCCGATCTCGGGGAACTCTCGACATTGGCCGATCAGCACGGGTTTCGCGTCATCGTCGTGATGTTCCCGCTGCTGTACGACACGACGGAGGATTACCCGTGGGCGGATATCCACCGACGCGTCAGCGAGACGGCGACGGCCGGCGGCATGACGGTGATCGATCTGCTCGATGACTATCGGCGCGAAGGCTTCGCGGTGGTCCGGGACGATGACGTCCATCCGAACGGGCGCGGACACGCGATCGCAGCCGAACGGCTCTACGAGGCGATGACGCGAACGCCCGGGACCGCCCGGCCGTCATCAGAGCGACGTTGATCAGCCGGCTGCCGGCAGGTTGCGATCAATACCGCAGGTGACGCTGTCGCCGCTCGAGGAACGTCTCGACGCCCGGCTTCCACGACTCGGCGATTGCGGTGAGCTCGACGCCAGACTCGATCTGAGCGCGGAGCGATGGCGTGCCTGCGAGGATGTCGAACGGCAGCTTCTCGTGCTCGTACTCATAGGGCGGCGGACGCCAGGCGAACGTGCTCGGCGACGCCGCGCGAAGCGTCGCGATCAAGGCGACGCCGGTGAGGACCGGCTGGAAGCACGCTCGGTCGTTCACGTGGATCTGGCAGCCCCCGCAGGTCCGCTTCGCGTGCTTGTGGAATGTCGGCTCGAAGGTGACCGGCCTGAAGCGCACCCCGGGCAGCTCGAGCGCGCGCATACGCTCGGTGACCTGCTCGCCGTCGATGTCGGGCGCACCGACCAGCTCGAATGGTCTCGTCGTCCCCCGGCCTTCCGAGAGGCTCGTTCCCTCGAAGAGCACCGTGCCCGGGTATACCAAGGCACCGTCGAGTGTCGGGAGATTGGGTGACGGCATCACCCAGGGGACGTCGGTGTCGTCGTGATAGAGCGGCCGCGCCCAACCCGTCATCGGCATCACGGTGAGCGGTGCACCAATGCCGAAGTCGTCGTTGAACAGCGTCGCGAGCTCCCCGATCGTCATCCCGTGGCGCATCGGTATGGGAAAGAGGCCGACGAAGGATGCGAAGCCGGGTTCCAGCATCGGACCCTCGAGGGCGACGCCGCCGATCGGGTTGGGTCGATCGCAGACGACCACCTCCAGGCCGTGCTCGGCCGCCGCCATGAGGCAGTTGGCCATCGTGTAGATGTAGGTGTAGACACGCGTGCCGACGTCCTGGAGATCGATCACGAGTAGATCCACGTCCGCCAGCATCTCGGCCGTGGGCCGGCGCGTCTCGCTGTAAAGAGAATGAACCGGCACGCCTCTTCGCCGGTCGCGGGCGTGCCCGGTCTCGACCATGTTCTCCTGGACGTCCGATCGGAATCCGTGTTGCGGGCCGAAGATGGCCGTCAGGCGCGTGTCGGTGCGGCCGGCGATACGATCCACGAGCAGGGCCAGCTCGTGGTCGACCGAGGCCGGGTTACAGACCACGCCGACCCGTCTGTCGACGATGAGCGGCGAGGCGAGCAGACGCTCCGAGCCGAGTTGCACGCGCACGGCCGGCATTATTCCATACGAAATCAGGGGCCCTGGCTGGCTGACCGAAGTGCGCAGCCAAGGGTCACAAGGATACGAAGGATGACAAGAGTGACAGCGCCGGCTGCCTGAGGCGGGCGTACGTCCGCGACGGAAGAGCACCAGCGTCCGGAGAAACATGGCGACCGTCCCGGATTGTGGCGCCGCAGGCCGGACTGACGAGCTTTGGCCGCGCGCGACACGAAGAATGCCACGACGTGGCGGCTTGCGTGGCGCGCGCTCCGTGGTAGACTACGCGCCTTTGGTGGCCAGCCCAGCCTGCTTTGCCCGCGCCGAGAGTCGACCGAGCCTTCTTCCGACTCGTTCCCTCCGCCACGCATCTGCCGAGCCGACGACGGAACCACCAAAGGTGGTGTACGCATAGACTGCGGGCACATCCGTGAATCGCTCGGGTGGTCTCCAACAAGCCCCCGCGCGCAGAAGGAGCGAGTGATGGGTCGAAGGCTTTACGTCGGGAATCTGCCGTACACCACGGGTGAGTCGGAGCTCCAGGAGCTCTTCAGCCGCGCAGGCAACGTCGAATCAGTCCGCGTCATGCGCGATGCGGCCACGGGCCGCGCGCGCGGCTTCGCCTTCGTCGAGATGGCGACCGATGAAGAAGCGCAGAAGGCGGCGACCGAGTTCAATCAGTACCAGATGGGCGGGCGCAGCCTGACCGTCAACGAGGCGCGGCCGAAGCCGGAGGGCGGCTTCGGTGGTGGTGGTGGCTTCGGCGGCAACCGCGGCGGCGGGCGTCGCGAGCCTCGCTGGTAGCGCCATGAAGGCGTGGACCAAGGGCGACCGCGTCGTCCAGCCTACCTACGGGTCGGGTACGCTCGTCGAAGTCAACGAGCATCACACAGTCATCGATTTCGACGAGCACGGCCGACGTACGTTCTCGACGCGCCTGGTCGTGCTCCAGGCGACGACCGAGCCCGCGCCGGCGAAAGCGCCGCGGAAACGAGCGACGAAGACCAAGGCCAAGAGCGCGACCAAGGACGCAAAAGAGTAGTCGAGCGCCTCACCGCGCTCACGATCTCAGCGCAGTTGAGCCACCGGCGATCCGCGGCACGAGGTGTACTTCGCTCGTGCTCGTGAGCGGCACGTAGTCGGGATGATGATAGACCTGGCCATCCACGGCCACGGTCATCGATTCGAGCATCACGGCGAGGTCTGGGTACCGCGCGAGCACTTCCTGGAGGAGCTCGCGCACGCGGGGCGCTTCGATGTGGAGCTGGTCGACGCCGTCGGTGTACCTCGTCATCCCGCTCGGAAAGTAGACAACCGCCAAGCCCTGGACTCAGTCCTTGGAGAGTCGGGCCAGCACGCGCGGGGGCGACAACGGGAGCTCGGTGAACCGCACGCCCGTCGCATCGCGCAACGCGTTCGCGACGGCGCCGAGGGGCGGCACGATCGGCACCTCGCCGACCCCCCGCACGCCGTAGGGGTGCAGTGGATTCGCAACCTCGACGAGGACGGTCTCGATCGGGGGGAGGTCCGATGCCACCGGCATGCGGTAGTCGAGGAAGCTCGCGTTCTGCAGCGTACCGTCCGACGCGTAGACGTACTCCTCGTTGAGCGCCCAGCCGATCCCCTGTGCGGCGCCACCCTGCATCTGTCCTTCCACGAAGCTTGGATGGATCGCTTTCCCCACATCCTGTATCGCCGTGTAGCGGACGACCCGGCTGCAGCCTGTCTCCTTGTCGACTTCCAGATCGCAGATGTTCACCGCGAACCCCGGACCAGCCATGGGCGGGCTCACGGTCGCGCGGCCCACGACGGGCCCCCCGGTCGAGGCCATCTTGTCGGCGAGCTCGGCCAGGGTCAGCGGCGTCTGCGCGGGAGCACCATCCAGCGCTACGGCCTGTCCGTTTTCCCAGCCCACCTGTGACAGGTCGACGCCCCAGATCGTGGCAGCGCGCTGTCGCAGCTGGTCGCGCACGTCCTGCGCGGCCTGGATGACCGCCATGCCCGTGGCATAGCAGACCCGGCTGCCACCGGTCACGTCCGCATATCCGATGCTGTCGGTGTCGGCCACGCTTGGCCGGATGCGGTCGACCGGAATCCCGAGCTCCTCCGACACCATCAGCGCCTGCGCCGCTCTCGTGCCGCCGATGTCGGGATTACCGGTGACGACTGCAGCGCTGCCATCGCCGTGGAGGATCACGATGGCGCTCGATGCCATGCCGGCGTTGAACCAGAAGCCGCAGGCCACCCCGCGGCCTTGATTGGGGCCGAGCGGCGCCTGCCAGTGCGGATGTCGGCGCGCGGTCTCGATCACCTCTCGCAAGCCGATGGGTCCATAGGTCGGCCCGTAGGGCGCGCGATCGCCCTCGGTGACGGCGTTCTTCAAGCGAAGCTCGAGCGGATCCATGCCGAGGCGGCGAGCAATCTCGTCGACGACCGACTCGGTCGCAAACGCCGCGGCCGGCGCGCCCGGTGCGCGATAGGCGGCGACTCTCGGCCGGTTGACGACGACGTCGTAGGCCTCGATGGAGAAGTTCGGGATTCGATAGCTGGCGAAGCAGCACATGGCGCCGCCACCGGCCGGCGATCCGGGGTAGGCGCCAGCCTCGTAGTACATGGTCGTGCTGGCGGCGACGAGCGTCCCGTCTCGCTTGGCGCCGATCTTCATGCGAATCGTCGTGCCCGACGTGGGACCTGACGCGCGGAAGACCTCGCCGCGCGTCATCACCATCTTGACGGGGCGGTGCGCCTTGCGCGACAGCGCGGCGGCCAGCGGTTCGAGGTAGACGGAAATCTTGCCGCCGAAGCCTCCCCCAATCTCGGTCGCCACTACTTTGATCTTCGCCGGGTCGAGCCCGAGGATGCCGGCGCAGCTGTCGCGCACCATGAAGTGCCCTTGCGTGCTGGTCCAGATGACGACCTGGCCATCCTCGCCGTACCGGGCCACGCAGGCGTGCGGCTCGATGTAGCCCTGATGCACCATGGGAGTTCTGAACTCGTCCTCCACGATGATGTCCGCTTCGCCGAAGCCCTGGTCGATGTCGCCGCGCCGCATCTCGATGCGCATGGCCACGTTGGTCGGGCCGTCAGCGTCCGACGTCGCCTTGCCTTTCGTGCGCAGGCCCTCGTGCAAGATGGGAGCGTTCGGCGCCAGAGCCTGATCGAGGGTGCATGCAGCGGGCAGGACCTCGTAGACCACCTTGATGCGATCCGCTGCACGCTGCGCGATGTCGAGCGACGTCGCGGCGACGGCGGCCACGGCGTGTCCCTGGTACAGCACCTTGGTTCGGGCCAACGCGTTGTCGCCCATGTCGTGGAGACCGATGGTCCCGGCTTCTCCCATGACGACCTTCGCGAAGGTCTCGGGGATGTCGTCGCGCGTCAAGACGGCCTTCACGCCAGCCATTGCTTCCGCCGCCGTGGTGTCGATGGACACGAGGCGCGCGTGCGCGTGAGGGCTTCTGAGCACGGCGCCGAAGATCATGCCGGGCACCGTGATGTCCGCGCCGAAGTTCGCTCGGCCCGTCACCTTGTCGAGCCCGTCATGCCGGACCGGCCGGGTGCCGATCGCGGTGAAGGTTCGTGCGCTCATACGGCCGCCTTTCCGGTGTCGTGTGCGTCGATCATCTGGTCCGCGGCGTCCATGACCGCGCGGACGATCTTGTCGTATCCCGTACACCGGCACAGGTTGCCCGCCAGCCAGTACCGCACGTCGCGTTCGGACGGTCGCGGCTGGCGACGCAGGAGCGCAACGGCGGCGACGATGAACCCAGGCGTGCAGACGCCGCACTGGAGCGCCGCATGTTCCAGGAACTTCTGTTGCACGGGGTGAAGCCGCTCTCCTTCGGCAATGCCTTCGATCGTTTGCACCGATCGGTCGTCGATCTCGGCGGCGAGCACGAGACACGACGGCACGAGCCGTCCGTCGAGGAGGACCGAGCAGGCGCCGCAGTCGCCTGTGGCACAGCCTTCTTTGGTGCCCGTGAGGTTCAGTGCCGTGCGCAGGGCCTCGAGCAGCGTGTCACCTGGTTCGCACAGGAACTCCGCCGGTTCGCCGTTTACGGTGGTGCGTACGTGGATCTTGGGCAAACGCGTCTCCTCGAGTGGTCAGCTCGCCGTGCGGGCGCGAGCGCCCGCCAGTGCAGCGGCGCGTGCGGTCAGGACGCCAACCACCTGGCGGCGGTAACTCGCGGTCCCTCGCGCATCGTCGATCGGCTGGGCCGCCGAACGCGCGGCTGCCGCGGCTCGGGCGAGAGCCGGTGGGTCGAGCCGCGTGCCGACCAGGGCGTCCGCCGCCTCGAGGACGAGCCGGGCCGTGGGGGCGACGGCGCCGATCGCCACCCGCGCGGCGGTGCACGTCCCAGCCGCGTCGAGCGTGACGCTGACGGCGGCGCCCGCCACCGCGATGTCCATCTCGGTGCGCGGGATCAGGCGCAGGTACGCGTCTGAGGTTCGGGGCGCCGGATACGGGATGAGCAGAGCCACGAGCAGCTCGCCCTGGCCGAGCACGGTTCGACCCGGGCCGATGGTGAACTCGTCGATGTCCACGATTCGCTCACCCTCGGGTCCGGTGATGAGGGCGCGCGCGCGGTTGACGAGCAGCGGGCAGGTTGTGTCCGCCGCCGGCGAGGCATTGCAGAGGTTGCCGCCGAGGCTGCCGCGTCCCTGAATCTGAGCCGAGCCGATGAGATGAACCGCCTCGACCAGCCCCGGCCACACGCGGCGGAGGTCCGGATGCTCGCAGATCACCGCGCCGGGCACCGCCGCACCGATCCTGGCGCCGCGACGATCCACGGTCACCGCCATGAGCTCGGGGATCCGCTTCAGGTCGACGAATGCCGTCGGGTGCTTGCGCCCCGCGCGGGCCTGAACGATGAGATCGGTGCCGCCCGCAAAGACGTGCGCCCCTGGGTCGGCCTGCAGCAGCCCCACGGCCTCGGCAATCGTCGCGGGCGATGCGTAGCGTGTCGTCTGCACGTCGTCGGTCACCTCGACCTCGAAGGGCTCAGTTTGCGGCGAAACAGTAAAAGAGCCCCGCCCCGCCGGTCGCGACGAGGTTCTCTTGGCTGCAGCCTTTGCTTGCGTGGATCGAGTTCCACGACATGGCCCCGCCGCCCATACGGTCGTGGTGGCCGACTTGCGCCGAGCCGGCGCCGCCACTCGTCCAGTTGCTGCAGGTGTGATCGGCGCCGTCGGTGAACGCCCGCCCGTCGAGCGTGGAGCCGGTCAGAATGTCGTGCTGGTTGGGCTTGTCGCCCACGCCGTTGACCGGGTCGCCCTTTTCGGTCAGCGCGGTCTGCTTGGTCAGGTTGTTCCCGCGCTGGGCCAGTTCCAGAGTGTCGCCGTGGAGATCGGCCACACCCTGCGCGACGCGCTGGCTCTTGGCGTTGAACCAAGGGCCTGAACCGATGCGGTCGCGCGCGTTGACCGCGGCCTGGCTGCCAGAGGCGCTCGTGCTGAGATACGCCCTCCACGTGCGCCCGCCCGCACCGACGGCGGCGGCCAACGTCTGACAGTGCTTGTCCGCGCCCGCGAGCCCACCGAGATTGGCGCCCTGACCCGTCCCGACGCTCGTGACTAAGAAACCCAGCGGCTGCGGAGGTTGTGGGGGTTGCTGAGCCGTGACAAACGAACCAATGGCCCCGGCGACCACGACGCCGAGCCCGACCAACCGCGTCTTGCCCATGTGCTTCCTCCTGGCAGTGTACCGAACGGGCGGATTCTACTTCGGAATCCGGTACGCGCTCCTGGTGAGCTAGGTCGGGCAGTCCGACCAGCACAGTGGTCGCTCAAGCGCCCTGAGGTATCGCGCGCTCGACACCGAGCTTCTTCATCCGGCTGCGTAGCGTGCTGGGGTGGAGGCCGAGCAGCTGCGCGGCGCCGCGCGGACCTTCGATGACCCAGCCGGTCTGCGCCAGGGTGGCGGCGATGTGCGCACGCTCCATCTCGGCCAGCGCCGCCGCCCGTGGCCGTCCTTCGTCGGGCGGGGGTGCCGGCGAGGCGCGGCGCGGCCCGCTCGGCGACGTGGGAACGAGGTCACTCCCCACTTCGACGATCCCCCCCTCCGACAGGATGACCGCGCGCTCGATCACGTTCTCGAGCTCCCGCACGTTGCCAGGCCAGGGGTAGGTCAGGAGCCGATCCAGGCTGGCCGTGGACAACCCGGTTACGACTCGTCCGATCCGCCGCGCCTGTCGCTGCAGGAAGAAGGTCGCCAAGGCGGGGATGTCAGCAGGGCGCTCGCGCAGCGCCGGCACGCGAATCGGGATGACGTTCAAGCGGTAGTACAGATCCGCGCGAAACCGACCCGCGTCGACCTCGGCCTTCAGATCGCGGTTGGTCGCCGCGATCACCCGCACATCCACCTTGATGGTCTTGCTGCTGCCGACGGGCTCGAACTCATGTTCCTGGAGCACACGCAGCAGCTTGACCTGCATCTCGAGCGGCAGCTCGCCGACCTCGTCGAGAAAGAGGGTGCCGCGATGAGCGAGCTCGAACCGTCCCGTCCGGCGATCGACAGCGCCGGTGAACGCACCCTTGACGTGCCCGAAGAGCTCGCTCTCGATGAGCCCGGCGGCGATCGCGCCGCAGTTGACCTTGACGAGGGGGCGGCTGCCCCGCGCGCTGCGGCTGTGCATCGCCCGTGCGACGAGCTCCTTGCCGGTGCCGGTCTCGCCGAGGATCAGGACGATCGTATCCGTGGCGGCGACGCGATCGACGGTGCGCAGCACACTGGTGAGCGCCGGGCTGCTCCCGACGATCTCGTCGAAGTTGTGTTCCTCTTGAATCTCCTCGCGGAGGTAGACATTCTCCTGCTCGAGCTGTGCTTTGAGGCGCCCGATTTCCTCGTACTCCTGCATGTTCTCGATCGCCAGCGCGACCTGGTTGGCGACCTCCTGCAGGAGCGCCGCATCGGCGTCGGTGTAGTCGTCGGCTCGCAAGCTCACGACGTTCAGCGTGCCCAGCGTGCGGCCACGCACGCTGAGGGGCGCCACGATGCACGAACGGATGCCTTCGCCGAGAAGCAGGTTCTCCATCGGCAGCGCGCGGCTCGCTGCCAGGTCGCGGCGCAGCACAGGCGTGGCGGTCTCGAACGCCTGGCCGGTCACGCTCTCGTCGACGGAGAATTCGCGCCCAACGACGAACGCCGAGCTGGGACGCGAGAACTCGACGGCGGCGAGCCGCATGACGCCTCGCCGGGGATCGTGCAGGACGATGGCGCACCCATCGAAGGAGAGGACCGGGCGAAGTGCCTGGGTGATGGAGCGAAAGAGCGCATTCTGGGTCAGATTACGGACCACGGCGTTGTTGATCGCCAGGAGCGACTGCGCGCGCTCGGCCGCTGCGGCAAGCTGTCGATTGAGGGATTCGATGTGATGGCTGGTCCTGAGCCGCTCCATTTCCATGCCCGCGCGCGCGGCGAAGGTCTTGAGCAGCGTCGTGCTCACCTCGTCTGCGCTTCGCGGCTGAACGTCGAGGACCGCGAGGTGACCGAGCACTTCGCCCGATGCGCCCGCGATCGGCACCCCGAGGTAGCTCTGGGCGTTCAAGTCGACCAGGTCACGATCGGTGGGATAACGGTCTTGCACCTCGGCGGTGTGATGACAGACCTGCCCGGCGATCACCGCCTCGCACGGCGTGCCGCGCAGGTCGTACTCCACGTTGTCAGCGATGGTCTCGCCCTTCCAGAACGCGAGGGTCCGCACGCGCCGCTTGGTCCCGTCGGTGCACTGTGAGACGAAGGCATACGGGACCCTCAGGGCCCGCGCCAGATGGCGCACGAGGGCGGGAAAGAACTCGGCGCCGCCCACGAGGTTCGTGCCTTCGGTCACGGCGCGCATCAGCTCGTTCGCGGCAGCGTGCGTGGTGACGTCGCGAGACACCGCCAGCAGCCGATCGATCGTGCCGTCGGATGCGTGCACAGGGCTCACGACCACATCCCACCACATCGGCCGTTTGGTTTGCGTCGTCGGGAAATACCCGGTGAACCGTCCGATCTCTCCGCGTAGCGCGGCTTGCACGGCCGCCTGGGCCGCTCGGTGGTCGTCGCCCTCCCAGAAATCGACCCACGAGGAATTGAGGAGGGGGCAGAGGTCGCAGATTTCCAGCCGAGCCATGCCCCCGGCGTTCACCGAGAGGAGCCGCGCCTCGCGGTCCAGCAGCTTGATACAGTCCGGGCTGGTCTCGAGCATGCGCGTCTTGAGCTCTTCACTGCTCTGAAGAGCCTGCGCGGTCGCCTGCCATTTGAGCTGGGTCGCCAGCTCCCGCGCGAGCAGCCGCAACGCAACGAGCTGCTCGGGGGCCAGGCGCCGCGGCACGCGGTCCATCACGCACACGACGGCACGGGCGGGACCTTCGTCTTCTCGTCGGCCGTCGAGCGCGGCGTCGGCGCCAGAGTACGCGCGCACGTCGCACGGGAGCTCGAGCGCGCCACCCGACCCGCGTTCCTCGTCGGTGTCGGTGTCCGGCACTTCGAATACGTTGTCTTGAACGGACGCGCGCGTGCAACACCTGGCGGCCGCCGCCACGGCCTCTGCCGGCAGGCCGACGCGGCCTTTCACCCCGATGCCCGACCGATCGACGAGACAGACGAGTGCGATGGGCGCACCGCAGATCTGCGACGCCAGCCGTGCGACATCGTCGAACGCCGGTTCACGGCGCTCGGGTTGCCCCGGGCGGTCGAGCACCAACGCGTCAACTCGTTCAGAGGTGCGAGTGGGAAAGTAGACCTGCACCAAGCGCCTCCCATCCTGCATCGGCGTTCGGTGTAACGATAACAAAGCCGGTCCGCGGGGAGGGCATCAAGTGCGCGAACCGGCGGATGCGAACCGATCAGGGGGCGAAAATTCGCGGCGTCAATGCGTCATGCCGTAGATGAGGTAGTTGACGCCCAGCTTGTACGCCTCGTTGGTGTCATCGAACGGGCGAAGCCCCCGGCCCGACCATTCCCAATACTGAGAAATGTCGGTGTTGTAATTGACGATCATCATGAGGCGCTTTTGTCGATCGTTGTCTTCGAAGACGCCCCGAAAGACCGGACGCCCGTAGTTGTACGCCTGCGGGAAATCATCGAGTGTCCTGATCTGGAAGAATGAGTTGAAGATGGGCGTCGACGCATCGAGATCGAAGATGCGGGCCTCGGGGAACAGACGAGCCACGTTCTCGCGAAACGGCTCCCAGCCTCCGCCAGGGATACCCCGCCAGCCGTCCGGCTTGAAATCGTCCACGATGAGGAATCCGCCTTTCAGCAGGTACGAACGGAGACCCTCCACTTCAGCATCGGTCATGGTCCACCACCCGACCTCGATGATGTAGGCGACGGGATAGCGGAACAGCTGCGGATCGTCTAACGTCACGACGTTGATGTCCTCGTCATGGACGTCGAGCAGGCTGACCTCCTTCATGATGCGCATCAAGTTCTGTTCCGCGAGCGGATAGCCATGCATCCACGAGGGCATGCCGCCAGCCCAGTTGCCGCCCGGAGCGTGGCGGTAGCGCACGCGCACGAACGTGAACTTCCCGTCGTACGGGATGTTCTCGCGAAGCTGGAACCGATTGAAGAAGCGCCGCTGCGCCGGCGCGAGCGACGCCAGCGCGCACAGACAGGCCGTGAACAGCACAACGCGGCGGTGCGAGGCGAACCGTTTCATGGAGGTCAAGCTCTTCGCGGAGCATAGCACCTGTGAGACGACGGCCGGCATCCCCGCGCACGCCGCCGGGCGACTCGAGCGATACCGAGGCCGAGAGGCTCGCCCTCTTCGTCGTGCGATCTGCCTGCCGTGCTCCCGCGACGAGGGCTGGTTCGGACACGGACGGCTACGGGAACGTTCGGCGGAAACCCGTCGGCGCGCCTGGAGGAGCCGTCGACACGATGCGGAGAATCGCGCCAGACCCGTAGCCCACGATGAAGATCTCACCGTCGGCATCCACGCCGAATGAGCTGATGACGCCGAGAGGACCGTAAGGGACCTGGAGCGCCGCGGTATGCTCGGTGAGCCCCGTGGCCGTGGCTTCGCCGTTGGCGTCGAGACTCAGGCCGAGGGAAAAGATCCGTCCGCGTCCGAAGTCACCGAAGAAGTACCGGCCCCGATACACGGCCGGGAGCCAGGTTCCTCTGTAGACGTACCCCCCCGTAATCGACACTCCCACCGTCCGGTCGTACTCGAAGACTGGCGCGATGAGCGGCGTATAGGCGGGTTGCGCAGACTCGTTGTACGGTTGTGTCCCTTCCCGGTTACGCCACCCGTAGTTGCGGCCTCCCCGTCCCGCCGGCTCGTAGTCGATCTCCTCTCGCGAGGCCTGCCCCACATCGCCCACGATCAAGGCGCCTGTCCCGCCCCGACTGGGGGGATCGAAACTGTAGCGCCACGGATTGCGAAAACCGAAAGCCCAGATCTCGGGTCTCGTCTGTGGTGGTCCCGACGAGACGAAAGGATTGTCCGGCGGCACGCGGTAGCCGATCGGATCGGTCTCGGGCACGTTGACATCCACTCTCAGCATCTTGCCGAGTAACGAGCTCGGGGTCTGCGCGTGGTTCTGCGGGTCGCCGCCCCCGCCGCCGTCTCCCAACCCGATATAAAGGTAGCCATCAGGACCGAACGCCAAGTGCCCGCCGTTGTGGTTGGCAAACGGCTGCGCGATGTAAGCGGGCCCACTCGGTCCGTCCCACCGCAAGTCGAACCGCGTTCCCGGCGAAGCGACCAGCAGGTTCGCTGAACGCAGGAACCGGGCTACCACCGTATGACCGGCCGAATTCGTGAAGTTCACGAAGAAACGACCGCTCGTGGGGTAGTCAGGGCCGAACGCGAGACCGAGGAGCCCCCGTTCGCCGCCGCTCGAGATAGCGCCGCTCAGATTGAGGAAGTCGGTCGGCAACACGGTGCCGCCTTGCACGACCCGGATCCGACCTGCCTGCTCGACGACGAACTGTACCGTCCGGTTCGTCGGATCCTGAACGATGGCCACCGGGCGCGAAAATCCGTTGGCGTGCAAAGCCACGGTCAGATCGCTTTGTGCCTGCAGATCCGCCGGACTCGAGAGGCTGAACGCAATGAGGCCGCTCGCCACAATCGTTCTCATGGATAGTCCAAGGCGGGCGTCCAAAACCGGCGGGAGAAGGGCAGCCTACCACGATCGATACCGTCGCAAGCTGGGCCGGGGCATCAGAGGCCTCATGTGAGCCTCTGGCATATCCCCTCAAAACGGCCGAGGTTCTCTTTGGGAGTAAATGACTTTACAAGTCATTATGTACTTTAGATTGACTTGATGTTGTTATTTGGGCGAAGCTGTAGCTTCGCTCCGGCACCTCTAGAAAACGGCGACGGCGGTGAACGGGGCGGAGGATCAATCCCTTTGTCTGGCCGATCCCGAACCCGACGTCGTGAGCTCCGGCGTGCGAATGGCGAGGGCCCGATTCGGCGTGAACCGACGATGGGTCGACCTACCTCACGGCTGCGCACGCTTGTCGGTCCGCCCGCCTGGAGCTCTGGGAGCCCTGGTCACAACACCGCGCCGTGGAAGGCCGCTGCGCGACCTCCGAGCCAGGAGACGACGGCTCCTCATCCCAGCCCTTCGCTGACGTTGACCGCCGACACCGATCTCACGGTGTTGATGCACGCGCTCCTTGGCACCTTGCAGCCCGGACAGACGGCCAGTCGTCAGGCGACCGACGTCGAGAGTCGGCTCGCGGAAGTCGTGACCTCACCAAAGACGATGTCGTGATGGACCTCGGTTCGGGCGACGGGCGCAACGTCATCGCTGCCGCGAAGCGTGGTGCCCGCGCGATTGGAGTGGAGTTCAATCCCAATATGGTTGCGCTCTCGCGCCTCAATGCGGAACGCGCGGGCGTGAACGACCGGGCGACGTTCATCGAAGGCGACATGTACACGGCTGACGTCTCCAAGGCGACCGTGCTGGTGCTCTTTCTGCTCTCGTCCAACCTGGAGAAACTGACGCCGATGTTCCTCAACATGAAGCCAGGAACGCGGATCGTCGACAACACGTTCGCCATTCCTGGATGGACGGCCGACCGGTCGGAGACGGTGGACACCGACTGCACGACCTGGTGTACGGCCCTGCTGTGGATCGTGCCGGCCCGCGTCACCGGCAAATGGCGGTTCGAAGGTGGGGAGGTCGCGCTCGACCAGTCGTTCCAAATGGTCACGGGCACGCTCAGGGCCGGCTCCACCCCAACGGCGATCGAGAACGGTCGGCTCCGGGGACCGCAGCTGAGCTTTACCGCCGGCGGTGCCGAGTACGTGGGCACCGTCGAGGGCGAGACCATCACAGGGACGTGCAGAATCGGCGGGGACGAGTCGCCGTGGGTCGCCACGCGGCAGCGGTAGAACACCTCGCGCTCGAGGATCGTCATGGCTGTCTCGCGATCGGCGGGTGAAACCGACCCGGCTCGACCCCGGACGGTCACGCGCCGCGGCTTTCTTCAGGCGGGTGCCGGGTCGGTCACGTGGGCCGCAGGGGTCAGCGGAGAGGCGCAGTCGTCAACGAGCCGGGCCGCCAAGGTCGTCGTCTTCCATGATCCGGGGGTCCTGGCGCACGTGCCGCGGGAGGGGCACCCCGAGCGCCCGGCCAGGATGGCTGCGGTGCTGGCGGGCCTCCGCGCCCTCGAGTCGACGCACGCGCCGTCGCAAGGCGTGCCCCGCCGCGCGACCGACGACGATCTGCTGCGCGTGCACACCACCGCGTACCTGGCCCTGGTCAAGGCCGAAATCGGACAGGGACGGTCGATGCTCAGCACTGGCGACACCGAGATCTCTCCAGGCTCCCTGGAGGCTGCCCGGGGCGCCGCCGGATGCGTGCTCGCGGCGGTGGACGCGGTCATGTCCGGGCCGACACGTCGTGCGTTCTGTGCGATTCGGCCGCCGGGACACCACGCGTCGGCCGCTCGGGGAATGGGATTCTGCGTCTTCAACAACCTCGCCGTGGGCGTTCGCCATGCACAGGCCCGCTACGGTGTCGAGCGGGTGCTCGTGGTCGATTGGGACGTGCACCACGGCAACGGCACGCAGGACGTCTTCTGGCGCGACGGCTCGGTGCTGTTCTTCGATACGCACCAACATCCGTGGTATCCGGGCACCGGCATGCGAAACGAGGCGGGCGAGGGCAACGCCCGTGGCTTGATCCTCAATCGTCCGCTCCCGGCGGGATCCGGCCGGCGGGAAGTTCTGAGCGCGTTCCGCGAGGACCTGATGCCTGCCGCTGAGCGATTCAAGCCCCAGCTCGTGATGCTCTCGGCGGGCTTCGATTCGCGAGTCGGCGACCCACTCGGCCAGTTCACGCTGTCGGATCAGGATTTCGCGGATCTCACGACGATCGTGTGCGAGATCGCGCGTCAGTTCGCCGAGAGCCGAGTCGTCTCCGTCCTCGAAGGAGGCTACGCGCTCGACGGCCTGACAGGAGCCGTCCGGGCGCATGTCGCCAGCCTGGCGGCCCCGTAAGGACGAGCGCCGCCCTTCTCGGGGGGTGGAGGCGGGCGGCTTCGCGTCCTCCGCCCTGAGCCTCGTTTTGACAAGACGCCGGCCTGGTGGCAGAGTGCAGGCGATACGGCAGGAGACATCACATCATGCGATCGGATGGTCGAACCCCCCCTGCGCTCGTGGCCGCTTTCATGACGTTGGTTTCCGCCGTTGCGTTCACGGCCGAGTACAAGCTGACGGTCAACAAGGATCGGCTCCTCAACGCCGCGAACGAGCCGCAGAACTGGCTGCTGATGAACGGCGACTACGCCTCCACGCGCTACTCCAAGCTGACGCAGATCAATCGCGAGAACGTGAAGAACCTGCGGATGGCCTGGGCGCTCGCGCTTGGCGGCATGCAGGACGTGGGGCAGAACGGGCCCGAGAACGAGGTCAATCCTCTGATCGACAACGGGTTCATGTACGCCACGGATGGGTGGGGCACGGTGTACAAGATCGACGTCCGCAAACCGGATCACGGTGAGTTCGTTTGGATCGCCGATCCGGGGGTCCGCCACCAGGGCAACGCGCCGAGAACACGCGGCATCGCGCTCTGGGAGAACCTCGTGCTGGCGAACTTGCCCGATGGGCGGGTCATCGCGATCGACCGCGACAACGGCGAAATCGTCTGGGACAAGAAGATCACGACGACCAACGAATTCGGCGGCACCGAGAAATTTCTGACCGCTCCTCTGGTCGTCGACGGAAAGGTCCTCGTCCAGAACGGATCCGGCGATTCGGGGACGCGAGGGTGGGTGGCGGCGCTCGACGTCAAGACGGGGACGGAGCAGTGGCGGTGGTACGCCGTGCCGAAGGAGGGCGAGCCGGGGAGCGAGACCTGGAAGGACGATCACAACGCATGGAAGACCGGTGGAGGCGGCATCTGGCAAACCGGATCCTACGATCCGGCTCAGAATCTCTACATCGTCGGCACGGGCAATCCGTATCCGATCTACGACCCCCAATTTCGACCCGGCGACAACCTCTATACGAACTCGGTCGTGGCCATCAACGTGTCGACCGGCAAGATGGCCTGGTATTTCCAGTACACGCCGAACGACTCATGGGATTATGACGAAGCAGGGGTGTTCCTCCTGTACGACACGCTCATCGGGGGGACGATGCGCAAGGTCGTCGGGCATTTTGCCCGCAACGGGTTCTACTACAGCGTCGATCGCACGAACGGCCGGTTCATCAAGGCGGAGAAGTACGTCAACGATTTGAACTGGACCAAGGGCATCAATCCGAAGACGGGGAAGCCGGTCGAGTACGATCCGAAACTGGACGTCCAGATTTACAATCCCGAGGCGCGGGCGTTACGCGGCGATGGCAAGAAACGGACGTGCCCGACGTGGCACGGTGGCGTCTCGCACCAGCCGCTGGCCTACAACCCGGTCAAGAACATCGCCTACGGCGTGGGAACCGAGGGCTGCTTCACCCAGAATGGCGCGGCCGTCGTCTCCAGGGGCAAGGATGGAGGCGTGGACATGAAGGCGAGCCAGCCGCGCCAGTACAGCAGCGATCTTTACTACGGCGCGGTCACCGCCTTCGACACCGTGAACCACAAGGTGATCGCGAAAGCCGTCACGGACATCGAAATCCGTTCGGGTGTGATCGATACGGCGGGCGGCGTGCTCTTCACGGCGCTGCAGGATGGTTGGGTCGTGGCCTACAACGACGAGACGCTCGAAGAGCTCTGGCGGTTCAACGTGGGGACTCCGCTCAAGGGCGCGCCGGTCACATACGCCGTCGGGCCGAGGCAGTACCTCGCCGTGCAGTCAGGTGGTCGCCACCTGCACCCGGTGAAGTTCGACAAACTCGAGAACTCGAGCTACCTGTTCGTCTTTGCGCTGAACTAGGCCGGACGCGCCGACTCGACGCTTCGTCGTGGCGCCATCGATCGGACGCCGCGAGGACATTACTTCGGGAACTCGCGGCACGCGTCCACGTCCGAGCCCCAGAACTCGGCGCACTTGGCGCGATCCATCGGCCCCTGCCCCACGACCTTCGTCATCAGGAAGTCGACGACGGTCTCGATCTCGCGTGGCTGGAGGGTGGCCGCCGGATCGTGGAGCGCCAGTCCCGCTCGTTTCAGGTCGGCGAGCTTGATGTCGTTGCAGCGCCCATCGCTGTAGGCGAGGCGGTCGAACGCCGGCATTCCCTTGCCGGGACGCCCGCACTTGACGACCATGACCAGCTCGGCACGCGTCAGCTTGCTCACCCGGAGGTTGGGCGCATCGGGCATCTGCGTGTCCATCTTGCGGCCGTCACCCGCCCAGCCGTGGCACGCCTGACAGTCAGCCTTTTGCCGGTAGATGCGCAACCCATCGGCGACGTCCTCGGCTGAGGGAATCGGCTGGGCCGACGCGCGTGGCAGGCTCGACGAAAGACACAGAGCGAGACCACCGACCAGCTGGGACCAGCGTCCTCGCCAGGACGCTCGGGAACGATTCTCCATGCGTACGAATCCTCCGAGGGGCGACCGCGCCCTGTTGGATCGTAGCAGGTTGGGCGACGCAGAAACCAGGCGCAAGGCGCGCGCGTGATGGCCTTGCGGTGACGTCCGCGCTACACGCCCGATCGGACCTGATTCGCCACCGCCCTCGCGTGCCCGAGCGCCGAAGGATCGAAGACGAGCACGCCATCGCTCGCGCCCTCGACCTCGTACTGCTCCACGATCGACTCGGGGAATCGATGGTATCCCGTCGCAGACAGGAAATCGCGGATCGTAGTCCCGGTCGAGCGGTTGTCGATGAGCGTGGCGCCCTCGTGTGCGTGGATATCGGCCTGATGCACGGTGCGGAAGTCGATGCTGAACCGCGGGAACACAGTCTGCGCCGGCGGCTGGCGCGGGGCCAGGTCGACCCTGAGCGCAGGAGGGGCGTCCCGGTCAGGCCGGCTGTCGAGTGGACACCAGCTCTTCGTACAGCTGTTCCAGACGATCGGTGATGGTCTCCCACCGATAGCGCTCTTGCACGAGCGCGTACCCTCGGCGGGCGAGCTCCACACCAGAGGCCTGATCATCCATCAAACGAAGGACGGCGGCTGCGAAGGCGGGTGGCTCGTCCGCGATCAGGAGGTGCTGCTCGTGCTGGACGTCGATGCCCTCGCAGCCGAGGGTCGTCGAGACCATCGGCTTCTCCATCGCGAGCCCCTCGAGGACCTTGAGTCGCGTGCCTCCGCCCATTCGCATGGGCACCACGACGACGGCCGCCTTGTGCACGAAGGGTCTGACGTCCGGGACCGTGCCAGTCACGACCACGTTCGTTCCGGCCAGGCGGAGCACGTCGGCCGGCGGATCGCCGCCGACCACGAACAGCTTCGCCCGGGGCCTGCGCGCGAGGATCGCCGGGAACACCTGCTCGACGAAATACACCGCCGCGTCGATATTGGGCCGCGTCCGCATCAAGCCCGTCATGACGAGCGTCTCGGAGTCGGGGGGCGCAGCCGACGGCTGGAAGTAGTCGACGTCCACGCCGTTTGGTGCCACCAAGACGGGGCCGGTCACACCGGCCTGGCGCACGATCGGTACCTCGCGAGACGAGGTGAGGACGCACGCCGCTGCGGCGTTCAGGCGGGCGATCTCTTCGCGCTGGTACTTCCGGGCCTCGGCTGCGTTGTAGATGCGCCTGACCAGCGATCGCTCGGCGCCCGCGATCCGACGGAGGAGCTCGTATACGATGTCATGCTCGACGATGACGAGCTTCGCGCGGGGGTCGAACCGGAAGGTCGCCATGGGGCTGCCTTCGACCTGGATGATGTCGAATCGCTGCTTTGCGCAGAGCTCGTCGAGCGCGCGCTGCATGGCGTCGGTGTACAGATATCGACCCTGGAACGAAGCCGGCGACAGCAGCGACGCCAACTGACCCAGGCGCTTCGGTCCCGACGCCGGATTGTCGCGCACGACGTGCACCGCCTCGCACGTCGCCGCCAACGCGTCCACCTTGGACCGATCGGAATCGCTCGTGTACGACAGGAGCGACACGGCGTGTCGTCGTGCCAGGAGGGCCAGGACGCGAGAAACCCGGATGCTGAATCCCCAACTCGGGGGATACGGCAATTCCGGACTGATGACGAGAATGCGCATAGGATCCACACGGGGTTTCCGTCTCGGCTCGAAGCGGGAGACGCTCGCGTCGGTGACGACCGCCTTCACGCCAGAGCCCGATCCGGTTGGAGGTCGGCGATCAGCCGGTTGACCTCGAGTATCTGATCGGCGGTCACCGGCAGCGGCGCACCGTGCGCCAGCGCATCGTAGGTCCGTCCGAGCAACGCGAAGAGCCCCTCGTACGCGCCCGGTCCGCCCGTGAACTTTCGCATGAGGGTGCCGATCGCCGCGCGGCGAATGAGGCGCCCCTCCTCCAAGCCGTTGAAGAGCGGCTGCAGAGGTTTCGGCCCCGATCGTAGGCGCTCGAATGTCATCCGCTTCTCGAAGAGGTTTGCCGTGGCCAGCATGCGCTCGCCGTAGACACGGAGCCAGAACGCATCCGGCTGCGCGCTGGCGCTGAAGACGAGCGACGCCGTGGCCCGCTCGCCTTCGATGAGCGCGCGGAACTCGTCGAACGGAAGGATCGACACCTGGCGCTTCGACCAGATCGACCGAGCCTGGCGATGCGGACCGACGAATAAGTGCGCCATCGACGCCAGGTGCGGCAGAAAATCGGCAATCGCGCCGCCCGCCATCGAGAGGACCGGATGGGGGACGTTCGGATCCGCAAACCCGCCGGGGCCCAGGATATTCAGGGAGATCGTGACCTCGACGTGCACGACCGCCCCGAGCTCGCCCGAATCGATGCGGCGAACGATCTCGCGTGGGGCCGTGTTGTACAGATAGTTGTAGTCCTCCACCAGCGCGCGGCGGACCTGCGCCGCGCGGGCGACCAACGCCTCGACCTCGCTCGGGACCGTCGTGATCGGCTTCTCGACGATGACGTGAGCCCCGGCGTCCAGCGCATCGAGGGTGAGGCGATAGTGCGACGTCGGCGGCGTCGTCACATGGACGACGTCAGGTCGGGCCTCCTCCAGCATCTGCCGGTGATCCGTGAACCACGCCGCCACGCCGTGTCGCTCGGCCGCGCTCTCTGCGGCCGCAGGCGAGAGATCGCAGATGGCCGCGAGCTCCACGTTCGGCAGCTTTGCGAGGCAGGTCAGATGTTGACGGGCGATTTGCCCCGCGCCGATCAAGGCGGCCCTCATCGGTACGCCTCGAGGAGCGTCGCCGTCCGACGGCCGTTCGCAAGTACCCGCCGAGCGCGGCGCGATACGGTGGGCGGACGATGCGCCGGGATGGCAGGAGTGATGCCTCCAAGGCGTGTGGCCAGGAAGTCGAACGCATGAATCGTCATGTTCGTGAAGGATCGGGCGTCAGGACTCCAGAGATACGAAGGCCTCGGCACCCATCTGAAGGAGCAGCAGCAAGCAGAACGCCAATCTTGTGCCCGCCGGCTGCCCCTTTGAGTCACCGGACGAGGTCAATCGCGATGATTCGACGACCTTTTGTCCTCGTACATGATAACTTGTCGGGTGCAACGGACCTGGCGACATGCTTGATTCACGCAGAGGTGCGCAGTGGCGTGAAGGCCGCGTCGCCGGGACGGGCCTACCTCTCGCGACGTTGCCGAGACTCACAAGCGAGATGCCCACTCGTGCCCGCACGCTCCTGTTCGCCTCGGCGCGATTGACCATGCTCCCGCCTCAAGGGACCGTTTGAGCGACATCTTCTTCGCCGACAATCTCGCCGAAGAAGGCCACGGGCGGCGCGTGCTCCGCTCGGGAGCCGTGACCGTCGTGGCGAGAGTCGCCAACGCCGTGGTCCAAATCGGCGGCGTGCTCTTTCTGGCCCGCCTGCTGACACCGGAAGACTACGGACTGGTCAGCATGGTGGCCGCAATTGTCGGGTTCGCGCCCCTGGTCGTCGACCTCGGAACCCGCGACGCGGTCGTCCAACGCCCCACGATCTCCCGGCAGGAGGTCAGCGCGATCTTCTGGATCACGACCGGGATCTCGACGGCGCTGACCTTCGCGGTCGCCGCTGCGGGACCGTTCATCGCCCGCTTCTACGGCGAGCCGCGCTTGGTGACCATCGCGCTCGTGTTATCGCTCACCTTCATCAGCGCGGCCCTCACGTGTCAACCCTATGCGCTCCTGCGCCGGGCCATGATGTTCGAGCGCATCGGCGTGCTTGAAGTCGTGGCCAACCTGACCGCGACCGCGATCGCCATCGGGATGGCCTTCTTCGATCTGCAGTACTGGGCTCTCGTCGCACGACCCATCATCTATTCGCTCGCGTTGGGTCTCGGCGTGTGGTACGAGTGCGGCTGGATCCCGAGCGCGCCGTCGCTCACGCCCGAAGTCAAGAAGATGCTCGGCTTCGGTGTCAATGTCATCGGATTCACGCTCGCCGACTTCGCCTCCCGGTCGGTCGATCGCGTCGCGATCGGGTACCGGTACGGGCCGACGCTCCTCGGCTACTACCAGAACGCCTTGTTCGTCTTCGAGAATCTCCTGGACATCTTGCTTGGCGCGCTCCACGGTGTGGCTGTCGCGGGATTGAGCAAGGTGCAAACCGAGCCGAAAGAGCTGTGGCGCTATTTCTCGAAAGCGCTCTCCCTCATCACCTTCTGTGCCATGCCGGCGTTCGGCTGGCTCGCCGTCGTGAGTCAGGATCTCATCGTCCTCATGCTCGGGCAGAAGTGGCGCCAGGCAGGGGTACTCCTGAGCATCGTCGCGCTTCGAGGGATTCCGCAAAGCTTCGAGCGCACGCACGGATGGCTCCTCGTCGCGACCGGCCGCACTGACCGATGGATGCGCTGGGGAGTGTTTTCAGCGTTCGCGCAGTTTCTCGCGCTCTTTGCTGGACTGCCGTTTGGACCGGAGGGCGTCGCCTCGGCCTCTGTGATTTGTATGATGCTGCTCGCCGTCCCGTCGGTGGCCTACGCGGGCCGCACCATCGGCGTCCGCGCGGCCGATGTCGTCGCGACCGTGTGGCGTCCCATGGCCGGGGCGGCCGCCGCCGTAGTGGTCGGATTCCTGCTGCGGGCCACTCTGTTCGCCGAGCTCACGTTCGTGCCGCGGATCGCCCTGCAGAGCCTCGTCTTCGTCGCGGTGTACCTGATCATCGTGCCCGGGCTGCTGCGGGAGCGGAGCGCCCTCCGCATGGCGCTCTTCCTGATGCGCGACATGCTGCCGCCTCGGGTCGCCCGCCTGCTCCCGTCCTTGACGAACGGGAACTCGTAGAAGCGACGGGGAAAAGCGCCTCCGCTTGGTCGCTTTCCGCCGGGACCAGCCCATTGGCATGCCCACAGAGCCGAAGGCCTCTCGTCCGACCGCGTCGTGAGCCTCGGCCCGGACCACGGGCCGCTACGCCCGCCTTGAACTCAGGGCTCGGAACCAGTTCGGCCGGCTGCTCGAATCGTGGAGCCAGCGAATCGCCGTCGACCTCATGTGCCGGGTTCCGACACACGCCACCGTCGCCAGAACCGTCGCCATCAGTCTTCGGTGGAGGGGCCACCCCGACCTCCATCGCGCCTTGATGTACCGCCCAAGCAGGGGCCAACGGCGATCGTTCGGGATCGGATGCGACTCAGGTTCCAGAAGCAACGAGAAGAGGCGGTAGCCAAGGAACCACGCATCTTGTTCACCGATGTTCGACACCACTGATAGGCCGAACCGCTCGGCGAACTGGCGTGTGGTCGTGAACTCGGATTCGGCGTAGCGGATCTTCTTCCGGAATCCTTCGGCCATGCCGCCTGGTGCGGCGCAGACATCGGAGTCGTTCCGGCCGTGCTTGCGGTAACAGCCCAGCGGGGCCTCGAGTCGCTGAACCTGACCGAGGAAGGCGACGCCCCTGGCCAGGTACCCATCCGCGGCGTTCCTGTATACCTTGGGTATCGGCATGATCTCGAGGAGGGCAGAGCGCGAGAAGGCCAGCCCGGAGGTCACATTCACGGGGAAGCTTCCCGTGGCGAGCAGTTGCGGACGCACATCCCCCTCAGCCAGCCCGCTCTTCGGTGGATCGGGATAGATGCCGTGGGACACATTTTCTGCGTCGATGATGGTGAGCGGGTACTGGACCAGAACACTCCCCGGTTTCCAGGATGACAGGAGCGACTCCACCGCGGTAGGCTCGAGCAGATCGTCTGAATCGAGAAAGATGACAAGGTCGCCCTGCGCCCGGGCGAATCCCTCGTTCATCGCCGAAGCCTGGCCGCCGTTCGGTTTGAAGATGGCTTCGATTTGATCGCCGAAGCTCCTGATGATCGCTACCGAACAGTCCTCGGATCCATCGTCCACGACGAGGACTTGGGCCGGGCGGGTCTGCCTCAAGGCGCTTTCAATGGCCGCCCTGAGGAACGCCTCGTAGTTGTAGTTGTTGATGATGATGCTGGCAGAACGTGGGATGCCTCGCCAGCGAATCCAGTCGGTGACCACTCGGGACTCCGGCCGCGATGTCAGTAGTGTGGCGAAGGCCGCGGGATTCTGCACGTTTGCCATGACACCAGCGCTGCGTCGACCGCGCGACTCCCGGCTCGGCTGCCTCAAGTCACTTCACGCTCCCGCTCGGGACGGCTTCGAGGGCGGTCTCACGGGAAACTGAAGCACCAAAAAAACGATACCGCTCATCAGCCATCAAGCGGCCTGAGAATAGCACAAGCGCCTTCAAGAATCGCGCCATCCTCCTGGATTTGAGTCGTGTTGAATCGGTCGCTGGGGGTCTTGCGAATACACGGAATAGCACCAAAAGCCCGCGCGGGCGGCCGGAGTCGCATGGAACGACAGTGCCGAGGTTCTGTCGCGCGCCTCCCATAGTAGTCAATTCGGTCAGGTAGGAATGCCGAGCCCTTCAGGTTCGAGTCAATCCGGACGCGAAACTACGCCGACGCCTGATAGCGGGATGATTGGGACGGAGTGCCTTCGCCAGCCGCCACGGCTTTGGCCGTCTCATCCCCTGTCTCGACACCCACCGGAGCAGCTGGGAGGGCCACGTCCGCGTCGAAGAGGCCGTCTTCGAGCGCCGGGCTCGTAATCCACAGGCGCGGACTGTGCGTATCCCGACCGACCATCCAGAGCGCAGGCACTGGGATTTTGCCCCCTGCGGTGAAGAAGGTCGCGACCAGAATCTTGAAGTCGAGCAGGGCGCTCATGTTCTGCACATACAGCAGGTCATATTCAATCCATTGATGGAAATCACCTGAGGAGCGATCCTGCCGGCAGACCTGCCAGAGGCCGGTCATGCCCGGTCGAACTGACAGACGGCCCTCACGCCACGGGATGCAGATCTGATTCTCCCGAAACGGGGAAGGCCTCGGCCCCACCAAGCTCATCTGACCGATTAGGACGTTCCAGAGCTGGGGGAGCTCGTCGACATTCGTGACGCGGAGCAGGTGTCCGACCAGGGTGACACGTGGGTCGCGGTCGAGCTTGAAATGCGGACCGTCCATTTTGTCAAGGTTCTTCAATTGGTGCTGCACCGCGTCGGCGCCGGTCTTCATCGTCCGGAACTTCCAGCACTTGAAGATCCGGCCCTTCACACCCTCGCGTTCGCCGCCGTAGAAGATCGGTCCTCTGGACTCGAGCCAAATTGCAATCGAAACGAGGAGGAACAGGGGCGAGAGCAGAATCAGCCCGGCGGCGGATGCGACGACATCGACGGCGCGCTTGAGCTTCAAGTGACGTTGGCGGCTGGGCGTCGCGGTCTCGATACTGGTTCGGTCCGGTGATTCCACGGCTAGACGCGAGAGCCGCTCCCCATAGGTCGCAATGGGCCGCTGCCGGTCGGGCAGTCGCCCGTCCTGCCCATCGAACCACACGCGGTCGCGGACCACGGTCCCGGGCGGAACGGAGCAGTCGGATCCGACGAGCGAGTGCGCCACGATCGCGCCCGCGCCAATTCGCGCCCCTGCGCCGATGAGCGTCGGGCCGATGATGGTGGTGTTGCCTTGCACGGACGCACCGGCGTGAATGACGACCGGGCCCACGATCCGCGCCCGCTGATCGATGGTGTGTCCCTCACCAATCAGGATGGGTTGGGGATCGTTGACCGGCGCTTCGCTCCTCGGCGACCCGAAGGACGAACTGCTCGGTCGCTGCCAGCAGCCCGTGAGCCTTCGTGAGATCAAGCGCTCGGCCCTCGAGGGTCACGTCGCGGCTCGAGACGCCGCGGGCCACGAGGAACTGGCGAAGCTCGAGCAAGGAAGTCGGAATGAACCCGCTTGCCAGGGCGCCGGTCGAGACCGGAACCAGGCTCGCGCAAACGCCCGCTATGAACGGCCAGGTGGTCGGCTCGTAGTAGCGGTGAACGCTGCGCACGAAGCCGCGCGCATCGACGTCCACGTGCTCCTTGGTGCCGGCGATTCCGGTTTCGAACGCGACGAGGTGATGAGCAATCTGTTGCTCGGCCGAGAACTGCCGGATGAGGGTTTCGAGCTCCCGGTCGCGCACCGCGAAGCAGCGCGGATCGAGGACAAGGAGCACGTCGGACAGCTCGTAGCCAGCCAAGGCGTCGGAGAGCTCGTCACGCTTGCAGATGATTCGAGCATCCGGACACACGGCCGCCATCGCGGTCACGTAGTCGGCGGTCGCCGTGACCGGCGACAGGATCATCGGCGGGTTCTGCGTGATCGCGCGAACCCGCCGCCTCAATCGCTCAACGAGCAGCTCGGAGCCCAGGGGAAGACCGAGAAGCGATCGCCCCTGCCCCGCGCGCCCGAGAGACTGGAGGTCAGAATAGAGAAATACTGGCCAGACCCGCATCTCGCCGCCACATCCGTGCCCATGGTGGGCTCGTCAACCAACGGTTCGCGCCCGAGCTGAGACGGAAAGCGGGAGCGGGGACGGGCATGCCAGTCTGCCGAGGGGCGGCAGCGGCGGCCTCAGGGACGCTCGCGCGGCTGCCCGCCATGACGGTTCGAAAGGCGCGTTCGTCGGTATCGAGGATCGTGTCGTCGGACAAGATACAGCGGTCGGCGACGGCGCGCTCGCCGATAATCGACCGCCGCCACACCACGGAGCGGGAGACGAGCGCGCCCGAGGCCACGGTGACGTCGCGCCCGAGTGACGAGGGGCCGACGACGGTCGCGCTCGACATGATGTGAGCGCCCGGCCCGATGAGCACCGGGCCGACGACTGTGGCGTCGCCCGCAACGTACGCCTGGCAGTGGACCAGGCTGTCGCCCATCCTCGTATAGCCGTCCGGCACCTCTTGCGCCGCCACTAGGTGGTCTACCACGAAGTCGCACACCGCCAAGTAGGTCTGCGCGTTCATGACGCGCGGAATGGCGCTCCGCGTCGAGAAGGTGCGGACCTTCTCGCCCGCGCGGCGCAACCGCGGGATGAGATGCTCCTTGATGTCGTAGAAACCCCGGCCCGGGACTGTCTCGAGGGCACGGCGCTCGAAGACGTAGATGCCCGTCGGCACCTGCAGCCCCGGGTTGCCGCTGCCGCGAGATTCAGAGTGGACCACGACCGTGGCGGCCGCGCCCGAGGCACGATGGTTCACGACCAGCTCTCGCAGGTCGACGATGGGAATGGTGTTGCCGTCCGCCACGACGAACGTGGTGGCGTCGTCGGCCATCGCCGCATCGCGGATGCACCCGGCTGCGCCACGGGGCATCGGGTCCTCGAAGTAGGACAGGGTCATGCCGGAAGGCACGTGGTGGACGAGCCGGCTCTGCAGTGCCCGCGTCTCCCGATTGGCGCAGATGGCCACTCGGTCGATCCCGCCCTGGCGGAGCCATGACAGGGCGTAGGAAATAAGGGGACGGTGTGCGACCGGCATTAACGGCCGAGGTAGTAGCTTGTCAAAGGTTGTGTTAGCCCACGGGTAGGTGCCCGTGAGAACGATGCTCGAGATGTCCGGCCGCATAGTCACGCTATCGTTTCGGCACTGAAAAGCAGAGTCGAGAGTGCCCGAACTGCGTGCTGGTGACTGCCAAGATCGGGCCAAGGCAGAAGCTTGACCGATGGTGGTAGCGATTCTCGATTTGTCGAATAAACTTACGGACCTGCACCGCCGAGCAGCGGGTAGTACCTCTAAAAGTCACCGGAACGAGCGAAAAAAGTCTACGAACGTTCTGCGTTCACGTGCGGGCACAATCTTGCCTCGCCCGCGTTGCGACGCTTCACCGAGCGTGATCGCGCCGAGCATCCGGTGCCGCCCGACGATCTCCACCACCTTGCGCGCCGACGCCAGGCGCGATTCTCCGAGACGGACGACCAGCAATACGCCTGAGGTAGATCGAACGATCGGGATGGTCGGCGGATTCTGATGCAGAGGGTCGCACGCGACGAGCACCAGGCGTCCCCGTGCCCTCGTCTCGTTGATCGAGGCGATGAGACCTTGCGTATCCGCGAACTCGGCCCCCACGGCATCAAGAAGATCGATCGGACCAGCACCATAGTGCTGACCCACTGCCGCGAGCCGTTCCGCAATGTGAGTCACGTCGGTGCCAACATCGGTCGGTACGATGGCCAGCGTGTCCCATGCGCGCGACTGAAGCGAGAACCACAGCCGCTGCCAGTTCTTGTCTGGGGCCGACTCATCGACGAATACGCTCGAGACACCTTCGGCGTTCAAAGCTCCTCCTGAACTGATGGCGGGCTCATGCCCATGCACGCCTGCCGCGACGTAACTCACAGCGCAGGCATTCTGATGGCGACCGGCACGCCGACGTGCCGTTCGATCTGCCACGGCTCGACGATGAGACCGGACGCGAGGTCGGCGCTCACCGCAATCAGGACGGCCAAGAGAATGCTGGCGATGGCGCCCGCCGCGAGAATTGCGGGAATGTTCGGACCGGTCGGGCGCCGCGGGATCTGTGCGGGGCGGATGATGTTGTATTGGTACTTGAATCCCGCCTGCGACGACTGGAGCTCGGATCGCGCGGCGTTGGCGCGCTCCCGAAGCTGAGACAACTGCTGAAGCTCGACCCTCAGACGAAGGCTCGTCGGATCGTTGGCCTCAGCCCCGATGAGGCCTGCGTAGTCAACCGGCGGCAGATCCGGGAGGCGCGGCGTCGACAGCGCCAGGCTCACGGCCCGCTTGGCCTCTTCGCTCTGAGCGGTGGCCGCGGCGACCGTCGCGGTCAGCGTGTCGTGCTCCTGCTCCAGCGATTCGACGGCTCGGCGCAGCGACTGCTCCTCGGGAGACTCGCGCGCGAGCGCCGCCATGCTCTGCTTCAGGGCCACAACCGTCGGGTGCCCTTCCGTATAGACGGCCGTGGCCGCCGCCAGCCGTGCCTGCACCTGAGCCAGCTCCGACCGACGCTGACCGTCGAGCCGCATGAACTCCTGTTGTCTCGCGTCGAGCGCTGCCTTGACACGCGCCAACCGCGTCGTCATCTCGGGCGAGGGACCGGCGGCCTCGGGCGGCAGCTGTGGCACGGGTAACGGAGCGGGACGCGCCATGCGGGGTCCAGGACGCTTGGGCAGCTCCGAAATGGTCTGGCTGACCTGTGCCTCGAGGGCCTGGACGGATTTGTCAAGGATCGCGATGGAGTCGGCGATCGCTGACGTCTCGCCCCGCTTGCGATCCTGCAGGAAGTTCTGCATCGCTTTGTCGACGATCTCGTACGCCATCCGCGGGTCGCGCCAGTGCAGATCGAAGTTGATGACGCCGGACTGTTCCGTCGTGACGCTGAGGTTCTTCTCGAGCGTGCCGACCATCGCGTCGAGGCGCTCGTCTTCGGTCGGTTCGCCAAGGATCAGTTGGAAGACCCAATCCTTGGCTTTGAGGATGGGCGCGCGCGTTCGCTCCCACTCGGTCATCAAGTTCGTTTGCTGGATGACGGCGATGAGGTTGTCCCGACGCAGCACGATCTCTTCGGCCGCGCGCGTGGGCGCCTCGGCTTCGCGCGGAATCGTTCGCGTCGGGTTCACGAGCGAGGACATCACTTCGTTGCGTTGCACGAGCAACTTGGCGTCGACCAACCAGGTTTCGGGCCAGAGGAGCGCCGCCGTGGCGGTCAGGGCCAGCGTCAGCGCGAAGGTGGCCAGTGAGAGGGATTTGTGCCGCAGGATGGCTCGACCGACGAAGCCCAGGTAGTCGCCGATCTGGCGCATGTCGATCAGCTTGTCCGGCTCGGGCTCGGCCGCCCGCGCGAGCGCCGGAGGAGGGGCCGTCGGCGGCGCAGTCGCCTGGATCGGCATGGGGACGATCACCGCGGTCCCGCTGGCCGAGCCGGACGGCGACGGTGCGACCTCGCGCCGCGTGCCTGGCCGAGGCGGGGGGGGCACGCTGCGCAGTTCCTCACGGGTGAAGACGGGCACGGGCTCGTCGGTGTCGAGCGCGGGGGAGAACTCTTTGGCGTACTGATCTAGCGTCGATGCGGCGCGGGCATCCGTCGCCTCCCCGCTCTTCGAGGGGGTCTCGGTGCCCGTGAGGCGCCGCATTGCTTCGTTGATTCGACCCATGGTGTTGTTCGCCTGCTACGTCTTGTTCCGTCTCGACACCTGAGTGGAGGTGTCAGCGGAGCCGCTTTCCCCAGAGAAATCGGTGGCCTCGAGGAGGTCTACGCGCCCGGGGACGCCGTGGCCAGCGCGCTCGGCCGGCCGTCGGACTCCGAGGCGCCATCTGAAGCGGGCGCGTGGGTGGACCCCGAGCCAGCGGCCCCGATACCGACCACGTGGTCGTGCGATCCCCGGCCGTTCGCACGGGCCAGATCCAGGTCTCGTGCCACCTCCAGGACCATGGCGCGATCGATCGGTTTGCGACCCAATCCGAACCCCGTGAGCAACGCGTTGTCGCACAGCACGCTGATGGTCCGTGGAATGCCGCCGGCGCGCTCGTGGATGAGGGTCACAGCCTCGCGCGTGAACAGTCGTGCCGCTTCGCCTCCGGCCGTGCGGATGCGCTGTGCGATGTAGGCAGCCGTTTCGTGCAGGGTAAACGGCGTGATCTCACACCGCAGCGTAATGCGTTGCTTCAGTTGTCTCAGTCCCGGCTCGTTCAGCCGATCCCGCAGCTCCGGCTGACCGGCAAGAACCACGGGGAGGAGCTTGTCGGTCGTCGTTTCCGCGTTGGCGAGCAAACGCACTTCCTCGAGCAGCTCGGAGCGATGCCGCGTATCTCGAGCGTGTGCTCTCGGATGCCTACGACCGTCTGGCGCCCGGTGGCGCGCTCTTTGTGGGCGACGTACGGAGCTTGACACATGCGCCACTCCAGCACGCCTTGATCGAGTTGACGAAAGCCGGTGACACGGCAAGCGCCGCGGACGTGCGCGACAGGGTGCAGCGGCGGAATGCGGAAGAGCCCGAGTTGCTCGTCGACCCCGCCTACTTCGACGCCCTGGCGCGCCGGTGGCCGGAGGCCCACGTGGAGAGCGCCGAGCTCAAGCGCGGGCGTGCCTGGAACGAGCTGACGGCGTTCCGCTATGACGTGGTGATCCGCAAGCGGCAGGAAGGCGCACGCGCGCAGCGTCCGATTCCGGAGATCCAGGCGCCACCGGATTGCTCGCTGCGGTGGCTGGCCGATCAACTGGTGAGCGAGCCCGATGTCTGCCGTGTGACGGGCGTGCCCAATCACCGGCTGGTCGAATCGGCCCGTGCCGCCGCCCTTCTTGCGAGTGGCGCGTGTCGCCTGGTCGCCGATGTCCGCCACGAGGCTCGCGCGGCCGCCGGCGGTCTCGAGCCGGAGGATGTGCGAGCGCTCGATGGCCGCTACCATGTCCTGCTGGAGTTCTCGGCGACGAAACCAGACGCCATGGACGTGCTGCTGGTCCGTCGCCGAGGGACGGCGGACGTGCGGCGCGTGCGACCGAGGCGCCTTCTCGACTGTCCCGCGAGCGAGCTGACGAACCGCCCCGCGCGCGTGGACACGACCCTCGACTTTTCGCTCAGGGAGCATGCCCGGCGCTTCCTGCCCGAGTACATGATCCCGAGCGCGTTCGTTGTGCTCGACGCGCTGCCCCTCACGCCGAACGGCAAGATCGACCGTCGGGCGCTGCCGGCGGTCGGTGCCGAGCGCCCACGGCCCCGTGCAATTGAGCCCGTGCGCAACGACCTGGAACGGCAGATCGTTGACGTGTTCCAGGCGCTCATCGGTGGCCACGCCATGGGGGCCGACGAGAACTTCTTCGATGCCGGCGCCAACTCGCTGCTGATGGTGCAGGCGAGCGTCCGCCTGCGTGCCGCACTCGGGCGAGAGGTGCCCCTTGTAGCCATGTTCCAGCACCCCTCGCCTCGCGCGTTGGCGGCAACGCTCGGGACATCGTCGGGCATCGACCCGTCGAGCGTCGTGGCGAGTCAGGATCGCGCGGACAGACGTCGAGCCGCCATGCAACGCCGGCGCGGGACCGCCCGGTGAGCGATCGAACCGACCACGGAGCGGCGCTCGCGCTCGGGAGCGGTGACCTGCCGGTGTGGTACAGAGACACCGAAGGTGTCGATCCGCAGGATCTCGACCGCGCGCTGGCGACCTTGGACCCCGGCGAACGTGCCCGCGCGGAGCGGTTCCGGTTTCCGGTCGATCGCCGTGACTACGTCCTCGCGCACGATCTGCTGCGGCGATCGCTCTCGCGTTATGCGCCGCTGGCACCCGAGCAGTGGGTCTTCGATCGGGAACCAACCGGCCGACCGGTCCTCCGTGTCGCGCCGGGTGTGCCGGGCGGCGCGGAGATGGCGGTCAGTCTCTCGCACACTCGCGGGGCCGTCGCGTGTGCGGTCGCGCGCGCCACGTGGCTCGGGGTGGACGTGGAGCGCGTCCATCCGTCCATCGACATCGCGGAAGTCAGCCGTCTCGCATTCTCGTCGGACGAGGTGGCGGCTCTGGAGGATCTCGACGCCGGCGACCGCCTCGGGCGGTTCGTCGAGCTCTGGACGCTGAAGGAGGCGTACGCCAAGGCCACGGGCCTGGGTCTGTCGGCCGACCTGCCGGCTGTCACCTTCACGCTGGATCCGCGCGGAGCGCTCGAGTTGAGCGAACGCACGCGCGCGGACACTTCGTCACCGACGTCGTGGCAGCTGGCGCTCTTCGCGCCGGCGCCGGAGCTGCGGCTGGCCGTCTGTGTCCGCGTGGCGGGCGTGGAGCCCTGGCGCATCGTCGCGCGTGACCACGGCGCGCCCGAGCGGGTGCTCCTCCCCATACGGGTGAGTCACCCGTTGCCCGACGCGGAGGGTGCCCAACCTCGCGCACGGTAGCCGCGTGAGATATAGGCCGAAGTCAGCGCGAGGGAGCGGCGCGGGGTGGTGGGGCCCCGCAAGCGACCGAGCCGGGGGTGGGGCAGAGCCCGGATGAAGACGTTCGATCGACGGCGCGCCCGGCGCGCCCGCGAGGGAGCGGCGCGGGGTGGTGGGGCCCCGCAAGCGACCGAGCCGGGGGTGGGGCAGAGCCCGGATGAAGGCGTTCGATCGACGGCGCGCCCGGCGCGCCCGCGAGGGAGCGGCGCGGGGTGGTGGGGCCCCGCAAGCGACCGAGCCGGGGTGTGGGGCAGAGCCCCACGTCTTAAGGATGCAGCGTGCGCGCCAGCTGCCGCGCCGCGAGGACCACGCGAGGGCCGGGCACGACGAACTCGTCGCCCGCGAGCACATGCACACGGCCGGTCTTGACGGCCGTCACAGCCGACACGCGTCGCCACAGCTGGCGCTCTGCCTCGAGGCGCTCCGCTGAGAGCGACACCCCGTAGTGGAGATCGAGGATGACCTCTGGCGAGCGCGCCAGCAGCATCTCCAGGCTGACCCCAACGGACTCCCGCTTCAGGTCTCCGACCGCATCCTCCGCGCCAGCCAGGACCAGCAAATCGTGGAGGAACCCGTATCCACCACTCGCCTGCAGCTGGCGTAGGGCGTGGGGTTCGTGCCCGATGACCAGCAAGGTTCTCGGACGTGGTCGCCCCTGCACCTGACGGCCGACCTCCGTAAGCTCGTGTTCGATGCGACCGGCGACGCTCTCGGCGCGTGCGCCGGCGCCGACACGCGCACCGACCGCACGAAGGGTCGCGGTGACGTCCGCCAGGTCGCGATGGGTGTAGACAAAGACGGCGATACCGGCGCGCTCGAGTTGACGGCGCAGGTCGCTTTGGGTTCCGTAGAGGACGACCAGATCGGGCGCGAGGCCGAGGAGACCCTCGACGTTCGGATCGAGCAGGCCGCCGAGGCGGGGGAGTCGATCGACGGCGGGGGGGAAGCGGTCATAGCTGCTGACGCCCACCACCCGATCGTCAGCACCGATCGCAAAGAACATCTCCGTCACCGCCGGGACCAGCGAGACGATCCGTCGTGGTCCCCCGTCAGGGGCCGGACGCGGGCCTGTCGCGGGCGTGACGGCGAGGAGCGTCGCGCCGATGATCGCGACGAGCGCGCGGAACCGCCGCTGCCAGCGTGTCAGACGCGCCGCAGCAGCAGCCATAGGAAAAACGGTCCACCGATGAGCGCCGTGACGATGCCCACGGGCAGCTCGATTGGCGCAAACGCGGTCCGCGCCAGAAGATCGCAGAGAACGAGGAAGGTCCCACCGAAGAGTCCGGCCGCGGGCAGCACGACGCGGTGGTCCGCCCCGACGATGATCCGCACGATGTGCGGCACGATGATGCCCACAAACGCCACTGGTCCCGCCAGCGAGACCGCCGCGCCCGTTGCGAGCGACGCGCTCAGGAGCGCGCGTCGCTCGGCTGCGACGACGTCGACGCCTCTGGCTGCGGCGAGGTTCTCGCCCACGCTCAGAAGGTCGAGCACTCGCGGCAGTGACGCGAGCAGGGCGAGCGCGATGGCCAGCGGCAGACAGGCGGCCAGGATCGGTCCATAGGACGCGACGTCGAGCGACCCCATGAGCCATCGTGTCGTCTGTATCGTCTCGGTGAAGTCGGCGAGGTACTGCACGAAGCGCACAACGGCCGACAGGAGCGCCGTGACGGTTACGCCGGCCAGAAGCAGGACCGTCGTCGTGGCCCCGCGCTGACGCGCGCTGGCGAGCCCGTACACGATGGACAGGGCGCCGAGCGAGCCAGCGAAGCTCGACAGCGGGATCGCCGAGACACCCGCCACGGTGAAGTCGGCCTGAAATGTGATGGCGAGCATCGCGCCGAGCGAGGCGCCGGCAGACACCCCGAGCGTGTCCGGCGAGGCGAGCGGGTTCCTCAGGAGCGACTGGAAGACCACGCCGGCCATCGACAGACCCGCTCCGACCAGACCGGCGGCGAGGACGCGAGGAAGACGGGCCACGAGCAAAATCTGCGCGTCGACGTTCCGGTCGAACGGAATCGAAGGATCGAACGCGCGGTCGAGGCTAACCCGTGTGCCGCCGGCGAGCGGTGCGAGCAGGCCCGTCAGTGCGGCGATGAGGCCGAATCCGACGACCGTGCGGCGCACCCGGCGGCGGATCTCATGCACGGCTGGTAGCGTGCGCCGCAGCCGGTGATCCTGGCGGGAGACACGGCACGACGATCAGGTGGCCGGCTCGCGGCTGAAACTGCACGTCGACGTCCACCCCGTAGACGTGCCGAATCGCATCAGGTCTCAGCACGTCGTCGATGACCCCCGCCGCCACCGCTTCGCCGTGGTGGAGGAGCACTGCGTGGTCGCAGACCGCTGCCGCAAAGCTCAGGTCGTGTGTCGACAGCAGGACCGCTGTGCCCCGTGTACTTCGCAGCTCGCGCAGCAGGCCGGCGAATGCCACCTGGTAGCCGAGGTCGAGCGCCGTCGTCGGCTCGTCGAGCAACAAGAGGTTGGCGCCTTGCGCCAGCGCGCTGGCGATCACGACCCGCTGCTTCTCGCCCCCGCTGAGCGATTTGAACCGTCGGTCGGCGAAGGCCAGCATTCCGGTGGCCGTAAGCGCCTGGTGCGCCAGAGCGTGATCCTCCGGGCCCTCGAGCGTCAGGGGCCCCAGGTGGGGGTAGCGGCCCATCAGGACCATTTCGATCACGCTGTAGTCGAAGACCGTGAGGGTTTCCTGCGGGACGACCGCCACGCGGCGCGCGATCGCGAGACGTCCGAGGCTCTCGAGCGGGCGGCCGTCGAGCGTCACGCGTCCGGCCTGTGGAGCGAGCAGCCCCGCCAGCACGCGAATGAGCGTGGTCTTGCCCGATCCATTCGGACCGAGAAGACCGATGATGTGGCCGGGCGCCACGCCGACCGAGACTCCGCGCAGGACGGCGCGCGTTTCGGGCTCGTCCCGACGCCCGAGGCGATGCGTGCTTGGATACGCAAACGTGACGTTATCGGCTTGTAGCAAGACGCGCCCCGACCATCATCGTCCGACCGAGCGCGGGGAAGCCCAAGATCTCCTCGTAGCTGCGGTTCATCACGTTCCCCACGCGGGTCAGCAGCGAGAGGTGCCGCTGAATCCGAACGGTGACGCCCAGGTCCCCGACCACGTAGCCGGGGGTGCGGAACAGTCCGCCGAAGCTCCCGAAGTTCGGCTCGAGGTCGAGGATCGAACCCCGGGTCGTCCACGTGGTGAACGCGGACACACGAGAACCCGCATAGATCACATCGATCCGCCCTTGATGGCGTGGCTGGCGGACGAGCGGATCGCCCACGCTGAAGGGTGTCGGTGCCGTGCCCGTCAAGCGATCCACTGAGAGGATGGCGGTCGACAGCCAGGTGTATTCACCCGAGACCGACAGGTCGTTGGCGAGGCGGGCTCGGGCCGTGAACTCCACACCGCGCGCGCGGGCGTTGGCGATGTTGTCGCTTCGGTACTGGCTCGCAGCCGCCAGCGAGCGGCCGACGGTGACGATGAGGTCGTCGTACCGGTTCGAGAACGCACTGGCCTCGAAGACGAGGCGGCTGCCGAAGAGCTGCTGCTCCACGCCGGCGTCCACGCTGAAATTGCGCTCGGGCTGCAGGTCGGGGTTGTCAGTGAAGGCGATCTCGAACACGCTCGGTGGTCTGATACCCGTGCCCGCGCTCGCGCGCAGCCGGGTCGCCGATCGCGCCGAGGCCGATCGGTGGACCCGCACACTTGCGGCGAGCTTGGGGTTGATCACGGTCACCCGCTGGCGCGCGAGCGAGGGTCGCGGCGGAAACGCGACCGGGTCGGGTGGCACGGGATCTCGCGTGAGCGACTCGAGTCGGGCGCCACCGGTGACGAGCATTCGATCGGTCGAGGCCAGCCGTCCCTCGACGAAGGCGCCGAGCGATCGCCGTTCGATCGGCATCTCGTCTCCCGTCGTGCTTCGGACGAAGCTGCTCGTGCCGTGCTCCCGCACGAGCTCGAGACCGGTCGACACGCTGAGCGCTCGTGCGAGCCGGACGTCCTCCTCCACGCGGAGATTCAGGCGCCGTGTGCCACTCGACGAGGGCCCGAACGGGCTGGTGAAGGTCGAATCCAAGTCCGCCACGCTGACGTCGATGTGCTGTCTGGCCGACGCCGACCAGGGTGTCACGACTCGGGCGCCGAGACGTCCGGTGTCGTTCGTCCCGCGCGACACGCGATCGAGGCCTGGAAACGCCCCGATGGGATCCGACCCCCACGGACCCGGGAATCCACGCTCATCGGTGCTGACGGCGCCGGCCACGACGATCTCCGTGCCACCGGGATGTGTGTAGCCGAACGAGCCCGTCGCCTGCGTCCGCATGTAGTCGTCGTTCGAGACGCGCGCGCCTGCGGCCGTGCGTCCCGTGAACCCGTCGCTCGCCGCACGCTCCGTTCCCAGGCCCCACGACCACGCGCCGCGCGATCCCGCGGCGCTCAGGGAGAGGCGCGAGGTGCCGAGCTGTCCGCCCTCGACGGTCCCGTCGACCTGTGGTGTCCCTCCACGCTTGGTGATCACGTGCACGACGGCGCCGATCGCCTCGGAGCCGTACAGCGCGCTCTGCGGTCCGCGCACGACCTCGATGCGCTCGACATTGGCCACCGACAGATGGGCGAAATCGTACGCCCCTCCGAAGGCGTTGACGCGCACGCCGTCGACGAGCACCAGCGTGTAGTTGGATCCCCCGCCCCGCGGGAAGATCGAGGTCAGCGCGCCGCGTCCGCCGCTCCGATTCACCGTGAGGCCGGCGACGCCTTCGAGCGCATCAGCCACCGATTCGACTTGACGCGAGGCCAGGTCGGCCGCGGTGATGACCGTCGTCACTTGCGGCGAGCTCGATCGCGGCAAATCGATGTGGGCCGCCGAGACCACCAGCGACTCGCTGATCGCGCTGAGACGGAGCGCGATCGCGAGGTCGCGGCGCTCGTCGTCTCGAAGAGCGAGCGCGGTCGGATCGGCCTGCAGACCATCGGCGACGACGTGGACCTCGTAGCGGCCCCCCGGGAGGTCGTGGATCTCGAAACCGCCGTCCCGGCCGGTGACGACCTCGCGCACGGCGCCGAGCGTGTTGCCGATGACGACACGGGCCCGGGGCACGGGACGTCCGTCAGGGTCGACCACGGTGCCGGCGATCGTCGCGGCGCGGGCGACATCGGCCGTTCCGGGAGCGAAGAGGAGAAGGGAGGCGAACAGCACGACGAGCGGCAGACCCGGCGATTGCCGGAGGGTGCCGCTCGGGAGGGCGAGCAGCCGCATAAGACTCCTTTTCGGCGTTGCGCGCGCCGATCGAAAGGACGGCCCCGGGCTCGAGTCTCCTGACTTGCGGATCGACGCGGGCCCACGGTCTTCCCAGACGGCCGAATTCGGCCTGCCCAGTGACGGTCCGCCTGTGCCGGCCTCGTGGGGCTCGACACCGCCGACCTCCGCCCGGACGCGTTCTGGAGCCGTCCAGGCGTGTGAGCACGCTCCCCGCTTACAGTGGCGCGACCGTGTGGGCGTTTCACCCACTTCCACGACCACCGGGGCTACGTCAGATGCCCGGAGTATAGCATCCGGGGTGCGGGGCGTCTGGGTGGGGGTCTGGCGGCGCGCGCCACGGGCAGAAACCGGCGACTTCTGGTTGCCTGACTGTGCCGTTTTTCGGTACGATACGATGTTTTAGTTGGTTCGAGACCTAGTCGTGCGCGCCAGGGCACGAGCCTTTGAGGTCCGGTATCCACGAGAACACGAGGGATTCGAATGTCGAAGAGCTCGACTGTTACGGTTCGCGAGACACCCATCGCCGAGGTGGTCTCGGCGTCCACCGCTGGCCTGACGATTCACGGCGAAACCATCGTCGTACAAACTGATCAACGCATCGAGCTCGTCGATCTCACGAATCGCGTGATGGAGTTCGTTCGACGATTCAACATCCGCGAGGGGCTCGTGAGCCTTTGGTCGATGCACACGACCTGCACGCTCTTCATCAACGAGTTCCAGACCGCCCTCCTCTCCGACATCAAGCGCTTCCTCGAGCAGATGGTCGCGCGCGATGCCGAGTGGCTGCACAACGATCCCAACCACTCGGATTGCGATCGCATGAACGCCGACTCCCACCTGCGGGCGTTGCTGCTCGGGCACAGTCTGACGCTCCAAATCAGCGGCGGCGAGGTCGTGTTGGGGCAGTGGCAGCGCATCCTGATGGGGGAGCTCGACGGCCCGCGCGCCCGCTCGTTGCGCATCCAGATCTTCGGCGTGTCCTGATCGTCAGGGCCCTGGGCGTCGATCGTGCGCCGTCGTCTCGTTTCGGCCGGCCTCCTGGAGCTTGCGGACAAGCTCGACTCCGGTACGCGGCTGGATGCGGCCGATGGCGTCGCGCTGTTCCAGACCCCCGACACGCTCGCGCTCGGCTGGCTCGCGAACCGCGAGCGCGAACGGCGCCACGGCGCGCGCACCTACTTCAATCACAACATCCGCATCGAGGCGACCAACGTCTGCGTCGCCAGTTGCCTGTTCTGCTCGTTCGCCCGACTGAAGCCCGGCGATGCCGGCGCGTACACGCTGTCGCTCGAGCAGGCCTGGGACAAGCTGCGCCGGCGCCAGCACCAGCCGCTCACCGAGGTCCACGTGGTGAACGGCCTGCATCCTGACTTGCCGTTCGACTACTACACGGAGCTGCTCCGAGGCTTCAAGCGCATCCGGCCGGACGTCCATCTGAAGTGCTTCACGGCCGTCGAGATCGCGTTCTTCGCCGACTTGTATGGCATGACAGACGAGCAGGTGCTCCGTGATCTGATGGCGGCTGGGCTCGATTCGCTGCCGGGGGGCGGCGCCGAGATCTTCGCCGAGCGCGTGCGGCGGAAGATCGCCCACGACAAGTGCGGTACCGAGCGGTACCTCGCGATTCATCGCCTGGCGCACCGCCTCGGCCTGCGCTCGAATGTGACCATGCTCTACGGGCACATCGAGACGGCCGACGAGCGCGTCGATCACATGCTGCGCGTCCGCACGCTGCAGGACGAGACGCGCGGGGTCCAGGCGTTCATCCCGCTGGCGTTCCATCCCGATCACAACCAGATGCGCAAGCTCCCCGCCCCGACCGCGGTCGACACGCTCCGCGTGCACGCTGTCGCGCGCCTGCTGCTCGACAACGTGCCGCACGTGAAAGCGTTCTGGATCGCGACAGGGGTGGACGTCGCCCAGACGGCGCTGTGGTTCGGTGTCGACGACCTGGACGGGACGGTCCAAGAGGAGCGCATCTACCACATGGCCGGCGCGAGCACGCCCGAAGCCATGAGCGTCGACCAGATCGAGCGCCTCATCTGGGCGGCGGGACGCGAGCCGATCGAGCGTGACACCTTGTACAATGTGGTCAGGCGTCGCCCGCGCGGCGATGCCGTACCGCGTGTCACGTCCGTTCCGGCCGGACACGAGTAGGGCACCCACGGCGGGCGACCGCACACGCGACGAACACCGATGCAGCTGACAGTCCTCACCACGTACGAGAAGGCGCATTTGTCCGAGCGCCAGCCGCTGCCCGAGCGCTACGTCGGGCTCTCGGACGAAGAGATGGATGCGCGCATCGCCGCCGTCAAGGCGACGCTCGGCCGCCGGCTCGTGATTCTCGGTCACCACTACCAGCGCGACGAGGTCATCAAGTTCGCCGACTACACCGGTGACTCGTACAAGCTGGCCCAGCAGGTCAGCCGACACCCAGACGCGGAGTTCATCGTCTTCTGCGGCGTGCACTTCATGGCCGAGAGCGCCGACGTGTTGAGCGGGGAAGGCCAGCAGGTCATCCTGCCGGACCTCGCAGCCGGCTGCTCGATGTCGGACATGGCCGAGCCGGAGCAGCTCGAGCTGTGCTGGCGCGAGCTCGGCGAGATGGGCCTCGTCGGCACGGCCGATCCCACGACCGGCGCCTTTTCCGTCGTGCCCGTGACCTACATCAACTCCGCCGCCGCGATTAAGGCCTTCTGCGGGGAGCACGGTGGAATCGTCTGCACGTCGTCGAATGCCGCCGCCACGCTGAAATGGGCCTGGGCGCGCGGCGAGCGCGTGCTCTTCCTGCCCGATCAGCACCTGGGCCGCAATACGGCATACGCCCAGGGCCTGCCTCTCGACCGCATGGTGGTCTGGGATCCCAACGAGCCGTATGGCGGCCTCTCGCCCGAGGCGATTCGCGCCGCGCGCTTGATCGTGTGGAAGGGCCACTGCTCGGTGCACACGCGCTTCACCGTGCGGCAAATCGAGCTGCTCCGCGCTCAGTACCCCGGCATTCGCATCATCGTGCATCCCGAAGTGCCCTTCGAGGTCGTACAAGCGGCCGACGAGTCAGGGTCCACCGAGTTCATCATCAACCAAGTGAAGTCGAGCCCGGTGGGATCGATCTGGGGCGTTGGCACCGAGATCCACCTCGTCAACCGGCTCGCGCAGCAGGTCCATCCCGCGCGAACGGTCCACTCGCTCGATCAGTTCGGGTGCCTCTGCTCGACGATGTTCCGGGTGTCGCCCAATCATCTCCTCTGGATTCTCGAGGGTCTCGTCGCAGGACAGGTCTACAACCGCGTCACCGTGCCGCCCGCGCAGAAGCACTGGACGAAGGTCGCCCTCGATCGCATGCTCGCGGTGCGCTGAGGGCATAAGTCGCGGTTCCGCCCCGGTCCCCGCCTTCGCCCAGGCTGCGGCGAGGCTCGCCGGCGCACTCGTGGCGCCAACGACCTCGAAGGCGGCTGGTTCAGTCGCTCGTGTCCTTGATCCTGCTCACGACGCCCCGAGCGCAGTCGAATGGTGGCACGACGACGTCCGGCCCTTCGCGGTCGCGCGCCCGGCAGCCGTGCTGGTGAGCTTGCAGAACCTATCGAGCGCACAGTACGATGCCCTGTTTGTCCGAAGGATTCCCACTCGAGAGGAGGATCGTCCGATGGCTCATTCCCTGCCAGCCCTGCCTTATGCGTTCGATGCGCTCGAGCCTCATATCGACGCCCGAACGATGGAGATTCATCACGGCAAGCATCACGCGGCGTACGTGAACAACCTCAACACGGCGCTCGAGAAACATCCGGCGTTGCAGGCCAAGAGCGTCGAGGAGCTCCTGCGCGACATCAACGCGGTGCCCGAGGACATTCGAACCGCTGTGCGAAACAATGGCGGCGGACACGTGAACCACACGATGTTCTGGCAGATCATGGGCCCGAAGGGCGGCGGGGCGCCCACGGGCGCGATCGCGGGGGCCATCGATCGCTCGTTTGGATCGTTCGACGCCTTCAAGGAGCAGTTCGCCAAAGCCGGTGTTGGTCGGTTCGGGAGCGGGTGGGCTTGGCTGATAGACGCCGGCGGCAAGCTCGTCGTCGAGAGCACCGCGAACCAGGACAGTCCGCTGATGGACGGAAAGAAGGTCGTCTTCGGCCTCGACGTGTGGGAGCACGCGTACTATCTCAAGTACCAGAACCGGCGTCCCGACTACATCACGGCGTGGTGGAACGTCGTCAACTGGGCGGAGATCAACCAGCGCTTCGGGGGGTAAGGCGAGGCCAGCGCCCGACCAGTGGTGTTCTTTCTCTTCCTGACGCATCTCGGCATCGGCGTGTTCCTGTCGCTGCTGTGCGTGTCGCGCGAGGCGGGCGTCAAGTTCTTCCGCTTCAACGCGGGTCTGGCCGCGACGCTCATCGCCGTCGCGCTGGCGTTTCGGCCACCGGATGAGCAAGCGCCGCTGGCTCGGGCCGCCCTCACCGCCCTTCTCGTCGCGGAAGGCGCGATCCTGCTCTACTGGGGCACGGTCGGCCGGATGCTTGCGGGGATCCGTCCGGTCATTCTGGGCGTGGGGAGCCTGGCTGGGGTGCTCGCGATCGGGGGACAGGCGCTCGTGGCGGCGAGCGGATCCTCGCTTGGCACGCAGATTCTGACCGTCGTCAGCTTCTTGAGCTCCGTGGCGCTGCTTGGCGGCGCGTGCACGGCGATGGTGCTCGGCCACTGGTATCTGATTCTGCCCTCGCTGCAGGTGCACCATCTCCAGCGGATCGTCAAGGTCCACATCGTGTCGATGGTGGTGCGCATCGCCGTTGTCGTCGCGGTCGTGTTCTTCGCCATCGCGACCTGGCAACCGGGCGTGACGCCGAGCTTCAGCCGGTATGTCACGTCGCTCGACGGCGTGTTCTTCTGGCAGCGCGTCCTGTTCGGCCTCGGCGGGCCCGCCGTGCTGTCGTATCTCACCTGGGAAACGGCGAAGATTCGGTCCACCCAGTCGGCGACCGGCATTCTCTACGTGGACTTCTTCACCGTCGTCGTGGGAGAAGTCCTGGCCAAGTATCTGCTGCTCGCGACGCGCGTGCCCGTGTAGTAGACTCGGACGTTACGGGTTGTACCGCGGTCCGGAGGCTGCGCAATGCCAGACTACGAACCGCGTCAGGGCCGGAAGGCAGCAGCGCTAAGCAGATCCTGTCATGTGCCGCAGGTCCCTCTGGACCGCGGTTCAGCCCGTGCCCACCATTGCCATGCCGTACCAGGTCATCGCGCGAAAGTGGCGGCCCAAGCGGTTCGACGACATCGTCGGCCAACAGGCGGTCACCCGCACGTTGCGGAACGCGTTGGCGAGCGGCCGCCTGGCGCAGGCGTTCGTCTTCGCAGGACCGCGCGGCGTGGGCAAGACGACCACGGCACGCATCCTCGCCCGCGCGTTGAGCTGCGAGCGCGGTCCGACGCCAGACCCGTGCGGCACGTGTGAGGCGTGCGTCGAGATCGCGGAAGGGCGAGATATCGACGTCCTCGAGATCGACGCGGCCACGCACACCGGTGTCGACAACGTGCGAGAGGTGATCATCGCGGGTCTCGGCATCATGCCCGTGCGCGATCGGTACAAGGTGTTCATCATCGATGAGGTGCACCAGCTCTCGAGCCCCTCGTTCAACGCGCTCCTGAAGTCGATCGAAGAGCCGCCGCCCCACGTGGTCTTCATGATGGCCACGACCGAGCTCGACAAGATTCCCGAAACCGTCCGCTCCCGCGCGCAGGTGTACGAGTTCCGCGCCATCGGGACCACGGCGATTGCCGCACAGCTTCGGGTCATCGCCGATGCCGAGGAAATTTCGGTCGGCGACGAGGCGATCCACCTCATCGCCCGAGACGCCGAGGGCAGCATGCGCGATGCCCAGAGCAAGCTCGACCAGGTACTGGCGTTCACCGGGCCGACGATGACGCCCGAAGATGTCGCCACCGTCCTCGGGTTGGTCGGCCGCGACTGGCTGCTCGACGCCGTTCAAGCCGTCGCCGACGAAGACCCGCCCGCGGCGTTCACACTGACGGCGCGAGCGGTCGAGCTCGGCTACGACCTGCGTCTCGTGTGCCGCGAGCTGGCACGGCTCGTCCGCGATCTGCTGGTGCTTGCCATCGATCCGGCTCGGGTCGACGATCCCGAGATCGCGGCGGAGGGCGATCGCGAGCGGCTGCTGGCATTGGCGTCCCGGTTCTCGAAGGAAGACCTGCTGCGGGCCTTCGACGTGCTCACGAAAGCCGAGGCCGACATCCGCGTCGCTGCGCAGCCGCGCTACCACCTCGAAATGGCGCTGCTCCGCTGGATTTACCTGCGGAAGCTCGTGTCGATCGAGGAGATGATCGCGGCGGTCGGCGCGACCTCCGGACTCACGGCGCCTGGGCGGGCGGCTTCGGTACCGGCACCCGCGACGCGTGCGGCAGACGCCGCTGGGGCGCAGCTGTCGAGGACGGCGCCTCGACCCGCCGCCCCGAAGGCCGCAAGTGGCGCCGGCGTCTCGACCACGTCTCCGGCCGCCACCGCAGAGGCGAGCACAACCCGCCCGCCGTCGTCCGCTGCGAGTGGCGTCGCGCCCGGCTTCAAGGACGCGTGGCTTGCCGAGATTCGCAAAGCCAAGATGGTCTTCTACAGCAGCATCGTCGCTCAGGCCGAGCGCATCGACGTGACCGCCGATGCGATCACGTTGACCTTTGGAGAGGGACAGCGAGCGCTGCGGGAGAATTGCGAGCGGAACAAGGCCTGGCTCGAAACGCTGACCGAGCAGCTCGCCGGACGACGGATTCCGGTGAGGGCGGCGGGCGGCGCGACAGGCGCCGCGCCATCCCCTCCGGCGAATGACACGAGTGCCGACGACAAGAAGGCCGCGCTCAAGAAGCGAGCCCTCGAGGATGCGGGCGTCCAGGCGCTGCTCGAGGTGCTGCCGGTCGAGATCCGCGATGTCGAGGAGATCTCGTGATGGGCGTGGTCCGGCACGTCGGGCGCGCGGCCACGGAGTGAGCGATGAATCCACAGCAGATGATGAAGCAGGCGCAGCAGATGCAGGAGCGCCTTCAGAAACAGATGGCCGAGTTGCGCGTGGAGGCCACGGCCGGGGGTGGCATGGTCACGGTCGTCGTGAACGGCGCCAAGCAGCTCCAATCATTGACGATCGATCCCGAGGTCGTCTCGAAAGACGACGTGGAGATGCTGCAGGACCTCATCGTCGCGGCCATCAACGACGCGCAGCGGAAGGCCGACGAGGCGCTCTCGCAGAGCATGGCGGGCCTCATGGGCGGTCTCAAGATTCCGGGTCTCTGACGACCGCCTCGCGCGCCTCCACGCGCCAACACCGCTGGTGCTCCCGACGTCGGCGTCGCGGGGTCCAACGCCCGACGATTCGTCTCGGGTCGCTCATGACGTATCCTCACGCCTGATGTCACTGCCTTCCCCGCTCGTCCGGCTGATCGACGAGCTCCAACGCCTGCCGGGCATTGGCCCGAAGAGCGCGCAGCGCCTCGCGTTCCACATCCTGAAGACCCCGCGTGAACAGATCGACCGGCTCGTCGAGGCGCTTCGCGAGGTCAAGGACCGCGTCACGTCGTGCTCGGTCTGCCACAACACGACCGACGTCGAGCCGTGCGCGTTCTGTAGCGGTCCTGATCGGGCGCACGATGTCATCTGTGTCGTGGAGGAGCCTCCGAACGTGGCCGCTATCGAGAAGTCGCGCGAGTACAAGGGCGTGTATCACGTGCTGATGGGCACGCTTTCGCCGTTGCAGGGCATCGGTCCCGACCAGCTCAGGATCAAGAGCCTGCTGGCGAGAATCGCCGCGGGTGGAATCAACGAGGTGATTCTGGCCACCAATCCGACGGTCGAAGGCGAGGCCACGGCCATCTACCTGGCGCGCCTGCTGAAGCCGCTCGGCGTGCGCGTGACGAGAATCGCCATGGGTGTTCCCGTCGGCAGCGATCTCGAGTACACCGACGAAGTGACCCTGAACAAGGCGCTCGAAGGCCGTCGCGAGGTGTAGTCCGTGCTGCCGAGGCCGTACGAGCTACCCGGTGCGCTGCTGCTCGTCCTCGGAGGCGCGCTGGCCTGCTTCGCCGGGCACCGACTGTTTCGGATCGTACTCGGCCTGTACGGGTTCGTGTTTGGTGCGCTGCTGGCGAGCTCGATCATGGGCATCACCAACTCGCTCGGTATGATCGGCGCCGCGCTGGCGGGCGGAATCGGCGGGTCGCTGCTGCTCGTCTTCGCCTGGTTCGTGGGCGTCGCACTCGTCGGCGCGGGCGTCGGCGTCTTTGTCGCGCACCTGGTCTGGAATCAGCGGTACGCGGGCGACCCCGCAGTCCTCCTCGTGGTTGGGATGGCGGTGCTCGGGGCCGCCGTCGCGATGGCGTTCCAGCGGATCGTCGTCATCGTCGGGACGGCCTTTGCCGGTGCCTGGACGATGGTCGTGGGTGCGGTGACGCTCTTGGCGCTGCGCGCGGGGATGGCGCCGACCTCTGACGTCTGGATCGTGTATCCGCTGGCGCCTGCCGGCGAGCGGCGCTGGGTGCCGATCGTCTGGATCGCACTCGGCCTTGCTGGCACGATCGTCCAGCTCGGCGGGCACAAGCGCAGCCGTACGAAGAAGCGTTGAGGCCGGCAGGCCAATCTGCGATCCTGTTCGAGCGTCTGCCCAGCACGCCCTGGTCGAGCACCTGGCGGACGCGACTGAGCGGGCGTGTGGCAGCAGGAGGTGATGCGTGACGTTCGAGCGGCATGTGGAAGTCGATTGGCGGGGCTCGGTGATGGAAGGCTCGGGCACGGCGAAGGCCGGTTCCGGAGCGTTCACGTTGCCGGTGACGTTCCCTTCGCGCATTGGAGAGCCGGCTGGCAAGACGAGCCCGGAAGAGCTGATGGCGGCTGCGCACGCCGCCTGTTATGCCATGGCCCTCAACGCAACGCTCGGGCGAAAGAACGCCTCCGCCGAGCGCACGCTGGTGACGGCCACGATCACCGCCGATCGTGGAGACGCAGGCATCACAATCGTGTCATCCAAGCTCGTGGTGACCGCGTATGGCCTGCGAGGCCTTTCACCGGCGGAGTTCCCGGCCGTCGCACAGGAAGCCGAAACGCGGTGCCCCGTTTCGACTGCCTACCGCGGTTCGATGCGCATCACGCTCGAAGCGAAGGTCGGTTAGCGCCGTCCCAGCCTCCCCCGGCGAGACGATCGTGGAGCGGGCCACGACCGTGGCGCGTCGCGTCCGGTTGAGCGGGTCTGCTGCCTTTTTCGCCGGAGGTCCCATGCGTATCGTTTCCAGATCCACGCCGCACGCGGTTCTTCTCGTGATGGCGGGGGCGGTCGGCCTGCTGCCGGTTGGCTGTGGTGATGCGGCCCGAGCTCCGCGCGAGACGTCGTCGGCGGACGTGCACTCCCAGAGTCGATCGCCCTCGGTCTCGAGTGGCGTGCAGGCGGAGCCGGCGGCGGTGCCTGCCGCGGCTGCGCCAACACGCGAGGCGAGCGAACCCGAGACCGAGCCGGCCGTTTCGGGCGTGCCACGACCCGAGGGCGGTGTGGCGAGTGACTTGGCCTCGCGGGCGGCTCCCAATCGAACTATCGAAGTGGTCGTGCCGGCCGGCACGCCCCTGTCCCTTCGGCTCACGACCGCAGTGTCATCCGACGTCAGCCGTGTCGAAGATCCCGTGCGTGCCGTACTCACCAAGCCGGTGGTCATCGACGATGTGACGGCGATTCCGGAGGGAGCAGAGCTGACCGGGTCCATTCTCGAGGCGCGCCAGTCGGGACGAGTCAAGGGTCGCGCCACCGTGAGCTTCAGCTTCGACCGCGTGAGCGTGCGAGGGACCCGATACGATCTGCGCACGGTTCGTACGACGCGAGTGGCGCAAGCGACAAAAGGCGAAGACGCCAAGAAGATCGGCATCGGCGCCGGCGCCGGGGCCGTGTTGGGCGCTGTCACCGGGGGAAAGAAGGGGACCGCGATCGGAGCCGCAGTCGGTGCCGGCGGTGGAACTGGGGTGGTCATGGCGACACGGGGTCGTGAAGTGCAGCTTGCGGCAGGGACCCTCGTGGTCACGAAGCTTGCGGCGCCGGTGACCGTCCGCATGGCCGATCGCCTGTAAACGAGGAGTGCCGGGATGATGTCTCGCGCGTGGCGACGAAACGCGTAAACCGCATGTTTACGGTTCATTAGGTGTTGCGCCTGAACAGTCGTCGCGTGTACATTGCACTGCCTACCGGTCGGACACCGAAGGTGTCCGCGTGGCTCCGGGGGAGGGAGTTGGCGCCCGGCGTCACGTGGGTTTTCCGCAACTGCTCAGGCGCCGTCGGCGTGCGGCCGTCTGCGGTGGGTTCCAGTGACGCGAGGAGGGTTCAATCAATGCAGAGAAGACTTATGTTGCTCGGTGTCGCCCTGGTGCTCATCGCATCTGCCGCCCGGATGCAGGCCCATCATGCCTTCTCGGCGGAGTTCGACGCGAAAAACCCTGTGAAGCTGAGGGGCACGATCAAGACCATGGAATGGGTCAATCCCCACTCGTGGCTCCATATCGACGTCAAGGGGACCGATGGCAAGATCACGCCGTGGATGATCGAGGGTGGTCCCCCGACCAGCCTCGTGAAGCGCGGATTCTCGAAGAAGTCGCTCGTGCCCGGGACCGAAGTGGTCGTCGAGGGATTCCGATCGAAGGATCCGGCCTGCCGGCCTGCCTGCCGCGCAAACGGAAGAGACATCTCGTTCGCGGACGGTCGCAAGCTGTTCATGGGGTCGTCGGGCACCGGCGCACCGCTCGACGGACGCGATCCGACCGAGCAGAAGAGGTAGGGGAGCTGGCTCCGCGGCGGCCGAGCCCGAATGAGCCGACGTTGAGTTTCGGACCGACGGCGCCGGTGCTCCATCAGAGCGACCTCGGTCGCCGTGGGTCGCGGGTCGAATCACCCGGGCTTCTTGTCGCGGAGTGCGCCGGTCGACCGTGATCGAGTGGCTGGAGAGGCGCGCGAGCGGCACCGGCGGAAGGACGATTCATCTGCGTGAGCTGAGGGTAGCAACAATGCCAAACTGGTTGAAGGCCGTCATGGCCCTGACCGTCGCGACGGTCATTGCGGGAGTAGGTCTCTCTTGGGTCAGGCCGGTTTCCGGACAGGCTCAACAGAGCACGGCGTATCAGGCGCCACGATTTCCGGGGACGACCACCCCGGACCTCGGTGGCCTCTGGCAGTCGCTCACGACGGCCAACTGGGATATTCAGGATCACGGCGCCGAGCCCGGTCCGTATCCAGCCTTGCTCGGGGCGTGGGGCGCACAGCCGGCCGGACAAGGCATTGTCGAAGGCAACGAGCTGCCGTACAAGCCCGAGGCGCTCGAGAAGAAGAAGGCCAACTACGCGAAGCGATTGAGCTTCGATCCGTTCAATCCCCACACGCTGGGCGACCCCGAGGCCAAGTGCTACGCGCCGGGCGTCCCGCGCGCGATGTACATGCCCTATCCGTTTCAGCTCGTCCAGATGCCGAGCAAGATCCTGATGGTCTTCGGCTACAGCAACGCGTCCCGGTTCATCCAGCTCGAGAACCATCAGGAGGCGCCGATCGATCTGTGGATGGGATGGTCGAACGGGAAGTGGGAGGGCGACACGCTTGTCGCCGACGTGACGGGGTTCAATGGGCACGCGTGGCTCGATCGCGCGGGCAACCATGCGAGTGGCGCCTTGCACGTCGTGGAGCGCTACACCTTGGCTGGCCCGAATCAGCTGAACTACGAGGCGACGATCGAAGATCCGAACACCTTCACGCGGCCGTGGAAGATGAGCTTCCCGCTCTATCGGCGGTTGGAGAAGAACGTTCAGCTCTTGGACTTCCGGTGCGTGCCATTCACGGAAGAGTTCCTGTACGGCAGCCTGGCCAAGAAGGGCAGCTACGTCAAGAAGGGCAGCTAGACGAGTGAGGAGATCCGAAATGAGACGCCACTATTTCGCGTCGTTGAGCCTGCTGGTGGTCGCGACCACGTGGGCGGCGTGTGGCGGCGGCCAGGCGCCGGCACCGGCAGGCGACACCAAGGGCACCGAGACTGCCAGCGCCGGCGGAGGGCTCCGGACGGCCTGGGGTGATCCCGACCTGCAGGGCACGTGGGAAGTGCTCCAACGCATCCCGCTCGAGCGAAACCCGAAGTTCGGCACGCGGGAAATAATGACCGAGGAAGAAGCGGCAGAACTCAGGAAGAACGCCGTGTCCCTCAACACCAGCGGAACTCCGACGGCCGACCTGCCGTCGGGCGAGGACGATGACGTCACCGAGAACCTGGCGGCGGCGGACGAAGCGCGCAATAGGGCCTCCGATGCGGTGCCCGACAACACACCGGGGAAGCGCATCGTCGGTGCCGAGTACAACTCGTTCTGGAACGCGCCGCTCAGAGGGACCAAGCAGTCGCTGCGCACCTCCCAGATCATCGACCCGCCGGACGGCCGGCTTCCGCCCTACACGCGCGAGGTCCTGGCGATGTGGGACAAGCGAGAGGTGGAGCGCCGAGGACGCGGCCAGGGTGACTCGTGGGAGGACCGTGGATTGGGCGAGCGCTGCATCGCGCAACCGGTGGGCAACGGCGTCTTCCTCGGCGGCAACAAGAACATCATGCAGACGCCCGGCTACGTCGTGCTCTACTGGTTCACGCCCGGGGATGGCGTCTATCGCGTCGTCCCGCTGGACGGCCGTCCGCGCCTCGGCGACGGCATCCGTCAGTGGTACGGCGACGCCCGCGGACGATGGGAGGGCAACACGCTCGTCGTCGAGACCACGAATTTCAACAGCGGGCACGCGGGCGAGACGCTGCCGGCGCACGGCAATCTCTTCGGCACCGGCCACTCGCACAACTACGCGGGCACGGGTGAGACGATGAAGATGACCGAACGGTTCACCCGTGTCGACGCCGAGACGATGGAATACAAGCTCACGATCGAGGACCCGAAGGTATTCGTGAAGTCCTGGACCGCGAGCAACATCTGGAACGTCGGCGATTCGAAGACGCCCGAGTACGAGTACGCGTGCCACGAGCACAACTACGGCATGGTGAACGCCCTCGCCGGTGCCCGCGCCAACCCGAAAGACTCCTTGGCCGAGGCGACTCGCGAGTTGAATATCCGTACTCCGGGCCTCCAGAAGGAGTGGGCGGAGCTGAAGGAGTGGGAGACCAAGCAGGGCAAGGGCGCGGGTAACTAGCGTTCAGCTCACCGCGACTCTCGATTCCAAGCCCCCGGCATGCCGACCGCACAGGTTGGCTGTCCGGGGGCTTTTTTTTGACGTCTTCCGGCGTCAGCGCGAGAGCGGCTTTCTTTTCGCCAAGTTGTCTTCACGAGGAACTTGTCGACGTTTGCGGTCCGGCCCTGCGCTCTCGCAGCGCGGCAACCCACGAGGCGACCGTACACAACCTGGCGTACTCTCCGCCGACCATCGCTAGAAGCACAACACCCAACCCGGGTCACCGGCTTGCATTCCCAATGAGGCGGCGTTCAGACGGGCCAGGCAGCGACGATGGTGACCGGCGGTGAGACCGCAGCCGGCAACTGGTTCCCTCCATCAAAGCTTGGGGGTCAGCCATCTGTAACCGAAGTCATTCTGTCTAGACCGCAAGTCAATCGAGGGTGCACCCATGACCCGGTCCGTCATTGTCGTGAGCACGCTCGCCGTCATGTCGTGCGCAGGCAAGCCGAGCGAGTCTTTACCCCGTCGGCCCATCATCGACATGCACATGCATGCGTATCCGGCCGCTTTCTGGGGCAGCGTAGCGCCGCCCAATCCCGGCGCGGTAGCGATCTGCGGTCTCTAACACGCAAATGGAGCCGTCGCGCGGCGATCCTTGATCGCGCGCGGCTCATTTGCTACGTCAGGCCGTTACAGAACGGGGCTTGACGCCATGGACTGGGGCGGATCGGGCCTGCCTCTCGTTCTGCTCGGTTGTTATCTCACCGCGCATGCGTACGACGAGATCTCGCCCGCCTTGTGGTGGCCGCGGCGTGCAGCCAGGGCCACAGCCCGTTGTTGGAGCCGAGTCAGGCTTGCAGCGGAAAACCGCGCGCTCGGCGCACGGCTTGGCCGCTGAGTTCCAACCGTTGGGCTAGACTGACGTCGCTCGTCGAGGTGCCACATGATGGAAGGCATGAAGGCGACGCTTGAAGCGACCTGGCGGCGGGCAGCATGGATCCTTGCAGCCGGGCTCGGGATCTTGGCGTTGGGCTTCGTGGCTATCTTTGCGCGATGGTTCATGGTTGCAGGACCGCAGGGAGGATTCGACGCTGTACAGCGCTTCGTTCGCCATGGCAGCACGACGATCGACGACTTCACCCTCTATCCTGGCAGGCATCTGACGCCCAGCCGATCGCCCTTTCAGTTCGCGGAGCGAGCAGATGGTCGGTTGGTGCCAGAAATCGTCGAGATCGCGCCTACCGATCGGAGGCGGCTTGTTGACACGCTCTCCGCCAGCCAGACGATTGCCTTCTTGATGATCAAGGACGACTCGATCTTGTACGAGCACTACGATGGGGGCCACACGGCCGCGTCGCTGTCCCAGTACTTCTCCGTGACAAAGTCCGTCACGTCGGCTCTCATCGGCGCTGCGATTGACGACCGTATTATCCGCTCCATCGATCAGCCGGTGGTTGAGTTCGTTCCAGAGTTCATAAACCGCGGGTTCGATCGCTTGACCATCGGGCACCTTCTTGACATGACGTCGGGAATCGACTACGTCGAGAATGACAACCCGTTCGGTCTTCACGTGCCCTTCAATTACACGTCGGACCTGGAGCGGATGATTCTGGCTTTCCGGCCGGCTGGTGAGCCTGGAGGCGAGTTCCAGTACAAATCCGGCGATGTGGGACTGCTCTCGCTCGTTCTGAGCCGCGCTCTCTCACCCAGGACGATCACCGCATATGCGCAAGAGCGCTTGTGGACACCTCTCGGCATGGAATACGAGGGAGTGTGGTCGGTCGATCGAGAGAGTGGTCTGGAGAAAACCTGGTGTTGTCTGGCAGGGACGGCGCGCGACTTGGCCAAGATAGGCCGACTGTACCTCACACATGGAGAATGGAACGGCGCGCGAGTGCTCTCTCCGAGCTGGGTTGAACGCACAGTCCAAGAGGACGTGGTCGATGAAGCGGCGTGGCCTGCCGAATTCACGGCGGCGGGTTTCCGGGGTTATAGGAACTTGTGGTGGCTGTTGGCGAAAGAGGAGGGAGACTATTTAGCCCAAGGGAAGGATGGTCAGTTTCTCTACGTGACTCCCACGCGCAAGACGATCATCGTCAGACTCGGCCGAAGTACGGGCGATCTTCGAACGAGTCATTGGGTGTCACTGTTCCGTTATCTAGCTCGCGAAAACGGCGTAACGTCGACAACGTTCTAACGCGCGCCCACGAACACGAGAAGCGGGACGAGCACCAGCGGTCCGAGCAGGACCATCGAGAGTCCCCATCGAAGGAGCAGGGTCCGGAGTCGGGGCCGATCGTCCTCGGCGGCCGACGCGACGAGCGTCGCGCCGGTGTTCGAGAACGGTGACGCATCGACGACGGTCGCGGACACGCTGAGCGCGGTGATGAGGGCCCAGCCCGGGACGGTTCCGGACGTGGCGAGCGGCACCGCGAGCGGGACGAGCGCTGCGAGCACGGCCGTCGTCGAGGCGAAGGCCGAGACGAGCGCCGCGATCATGCACACGCCGACAGCCGCCACAAACGGCGTCCCAATCCCGAGTGCCGCCCGTCCGAGCACATCGACCGATCCCAGCTTCTGCAGCACCGCGACGAACGTCACGATGCCGCCGACGACGAACGCCGTCGACCAGTCGATGCGGGCGAACGCGCGTGTGCCGGTCGCGGGATCGATGAGCATCAGGATCGCGCCGAGCCCGAGGGCCACGACGCCAAGATCGGCCTCGACGCCGAGCACCGCCCCCAAGACGACGCTCGCCACGAGCAAGGCCAGACACGCGACCGTGGCGACTTGAGGAGCGGTGAGATGTCGAGGCGCTTCGAGATTGTGCTCCGGGGTCGCGACGATCGGGTCGAAGCCGACGGCGGCTCGTGTTGCAGCCCGCGTCCGGTGCGACGCCCGGGTGAACACCGCCAGCGCGACGACCAGCAGAACAGCGTTCGCGACCACGGCGACGGCCAGCAGCGTGAACGGACTCAAAGCGATGCCGGCGTCGCGCGCGATGCGAGTCGTGACGAGGCCGAACAGACTGGTCGGAGCGAAGGCGCCCGCGCTGATCCCCGAGTTGATGGCAATGGCCATCAGGGCCGAGTCCACGCCGGCGCGTCTGGCGATCGGCATGCCCACAGGGGCCGTCACCAGTCCCGCCTGCGGTGACCCCATGGCCGCAGTGAGCGCGGCGAGCCCGAAGAAGACCACAGGGAGCGTGCGAGACGAGCCGCCGGTTCGCGCAAGCAACGCCCGCATGACACGATCGAGCGTCCCGTTCAGGTGCGCGATGCCGAAAAAATAGGTCACGCCCGCGACGAGCACGAGGATGCCAACGGGAAAGCCGGCGACGACCTCCCTGAGCGGCATGTCCGCCAACGCGACGCCCACCACGGAGGCGGCGCTGAACATGAGAATGCCCAAGTGCGCGCGCCGCAGGCTCGCGAGCGCGAATACGGCCACGAAGATCGCGATCGCAGCCAGCGCGGACACCGGACTGCCGTCAGATGAGGTCACGCCGAGGATCCAGAAAGGGAAGTCGTCGCTGGCTGGCGCAGGACCAGACGCGCGCGGTCCACGGCCGTGAGACTACTTCAGGGGAGGACGGCTGAGCGTCCCGTACATGAAGGGCTCGGCGAACTCGACGCACTGCACCTCATGGATCCTGGCATCGGGCTCGAGGTGCCGGTAGATGGGCATGCGCATCTTCCAGGGCTTGGTGAAGACCTTGGGGTCGTCGATGGTCGCTTCGTACATCAGCGCGTCGGTGCCGACGGGCGTGTAGCGCTCGACGACATGCATGGCGTTGCTGTGGAAGTTGCCCGCGCGATCGAACCACGTCTGGTCGATGAGCCCCTTCACGTCGACGACGAGCGTATCGCCGTCCCAGCGACCCTCGGAATGGCCCATCCAGGTATCGACCGCCAGGTACGGCGTTGGATCGACCTTGTCGAGGTGAACGATCCGATCCGCGTGCGCGAATTCGTACGCGATGTGAATCTTCTCCGTACCCTGGATGATCTGGAACGGGTACGGCATGTAGGTGGCGCGTGGCACACCCGGCATGTAGCACTTGGCCTCGGGATCGCCGACTTTGAGATCCTCGGTGTCCATGACCATGCGCTTGGTGAAGTTCTCTTTCCGCTTCTCGAGCGCCCAGGGCTGGTAGGGAAGCTCGTTGCCCTCGACGACACCGTTGCCCGGCGGCACATAGAACCAGGCGCCGAGGAGGTGCGGGTACGGTCCAGGCTGGGCGTCGTGATCCTGGATGTCCCAGTTGGCCGTGTTCATCACCTGCCACACGCCGTTCAGGTTGGGCTTTCCGTCGACCGCCCGCGGGGCTCGAGTCCCAGCGGGCCCTCCCCCAGGGGTCGGATCACCGTTCGTGGCTGGCGTGCCGTTCGGCTGGCACCCGACGAGAACGCCTGCAAGGAAGGCTCCGACGGTCAGCGTGAGAATCGGCGATCGCACTTCGGACTCCCTGATCGGCTGTGCTACCCGGCGATCTTCCGCCGTGCGCCAGTTCGGCGCTCGAGATTGCGGGCTTGGCTGAGCAGATGCAGCATGCCGTAGTTGGCCTCGTGACAGGCGTACTCGAGGAGGACTTGTTCGGTCGGGCTCTTCAAGAAAGGAAACGAGATCGTGAAATCCTTGGTGAACTTCGAGGGGTCGGTGATGGTGATCGTGTAGTCGATCGCGTCGGCCGCCGTGCGCGTGAATCGCTCGATCAGATGCATCGAGGCCGTCGGCGTGCGGTACTCCTGCGCGAAGCGGTCGAGCGGCCAGTGCTGAGTGCGGTCGCTGAAGTTCTTGGTCTCGACAACCAGCGTCGTGCCCTCCCAGCGGCCCACGGCCTCGCCGAGTATGCTGCGAATGGTGCCATGCGGGCGCCCGTCGGTCGGAATGATGCGTCGGTCGCGGAACTGCTCGCCGCGGATGACCACGTAGCCGGGTCCTTGCGTGATCTCGGTCGGGCCCGTGCCGGCCCAGATCATGCCGATCGTGCCGTCGGTGATGCATCGCTCGCCCATGTCGCGGTCACGCCAGGAACGGTTCACGAAGTCGCGGGGCGGATTGCTCGACACGACCGCCTCGGTGAACTTGACGCGCGCGGGCACCTCCGGCTTGTACGGGATCCGGCCCTCGGGGCCCACAATGAGCGAGGTCCGGTTGAAGACACGGGCGGGCGCCCCGGTGTCGACCCAGAAGGTGTTGTATTCGAAATTCTGGATCGTGTCGGTCTTTCCGGCGGGTCGTCCCCGAAGGCCGAGCTCCACGCCCTCGCCCCGCTGCACGAGGGCGTCCTTCTTCGCTTGGAGCTCGTTTTCTTCCTTCTGGCGAGCCGCGATTTCTTCTTCGGTCAGGAACTCTCGGCCCGCGAATTTCTCCGGTCGTTCGAGCGGCGTGACGGTTTGGTGCCGGCCGCCCCAGACACCACGCAGGTCGGGCTCGCCCCAGGTCGTCGCGGGCTGGACGTACGCAGCCGTTCCGGCGGGCTCGGCTTGTTGTGCGCCCAAGAACGTCAGCCGCCAGACCATCGTCGCGGCCAGAAGGCCGAACGTCACCGGGATGGCCATCCTGCGAGCCTTCATGTGACCTCCCCATGCGCGTGCACGGACGCGGGAGCCGGACCCACCGTCTCGCTTCTGCTCATTTCTCGGCATTTCTCGTCACTTCTCATCACTTCTTATCGTAGGGGGCGCCAGTACCCGACGAACCGACGAACAGCTTCTTGCCGTCCGGAAAGGTGATGTCCTTGCCGTTGGCGCGATTGGAGTCGTCCTTGGCCCGGTATCCGTCGACGACGACCTCGAGCCCTGGAGGGAGCGAATCCTTGTTGAAACCGCGTCGAATGAGCCCGGTCGGTGGACCCCCTTCGATCATCCAGCGCGTGACCTTGCCGCCAGGGCCTTTCACGTCGATGTGAATCCAGGAGTGGGGGTTCACCCATTCCATCTTCACGACGGTTCCCTTGAGCTTGACCGGCTTACTGGCATCGAACTCGGCCGAGAAGGCGTGGTGCGCGCTGACCGATCCTGGGGTGAGGAGCAGCGCCGCCCCGAAAACTCTCCACAATCGGCTCCTCATGCGTGCCTCCTCCTCATCGGACGCGGACATCGCGACGGTCGCGTGCAGCTATCCTAACCGCCGATCGCGGCGGCCTCAAGACCTCGTAACGAGGCGGGCGAAATGAGCGCTGTCAAAGCAGTCCGCTCCTGGTGTATAAGCCGGCGAGCATGATTTCTCCCGTGTCAGGGTTCCGAACACAAGTTCTCGCCCGATCATGATTCACCTCCGCGTTTCACTGACCCCGGCAGTCATGTCGGCTGTCACCCTGGTCGGCGGGCTGTGTGTGTTGGCCGCGGCCTGGTGGGTGCGGCCGATCGTGGTCGCCGATCGGGCGCTGGCGCGCGGCGACGTCGAGCGCGCGGTCCAGCAGTACGGTCTGTCCCGAGGCCGCCTCGACCAGACCCTCGTCACGAGGAGCCTCTTCCCTCGGCTCGCCGACCTCGTGGCGGGCAACGAGCTGTCGCTGCAGTACTCGCTCCGCCGCTACGAGCGCATCCTCGAGATTACCGCCGGGCTCGAAACGGCTTCGGGGCCCGCGTCGTTCTGGACGGGATGCGCGCTGTACGACAAGGCGCTCGTGCAGTCCGACCGCGACGCCAAGCTCAGCATGATGTCGGACGCTCACCAGGCGTTTCGGCGCGCGCTCGAGGCATCGCCCGGCGATTTCGATGCGCGGTACAATTACGAGATTACCGGTCGGCTCTTGAGCGTGCTTCGCGAGCAGCCTGAAGCGTCGGTCGACGACGTTATCAAGTTGCTCCGGGAACGTGGACCGCAACCGCGAGACCCGCGCCGGACGGGGTGAGCAGCCGCGATGCGACTGGCTGCGCCCGATGCCGCCTGGTGGCTGCTCGCTCTTCCCGCCCTCTGGGCGTTGCTCGAGGTGCATCGACGCGTGCGCAACCGGGCGCGTCGGCTCTCGGGGTTCGGACCCGGGCTCGAGCGGCTGTCGAACATCGCCGGCGCCAGATACGATCGCCTCGTCGTCGCGCTCGCCACGCTTGCTGGACTGTCGCTCGTGGTGACGGCCCTCCGGCCCCAGATCGCCATCCGCACGCCGGCCTACGAGAGCCGCGATCTGCTGTTTCTCGTCGACCGGTCGGCCTCGATGCAGGCACAAGACGTCCGCCCATCACGCGCCAGACGGGTGAGTCACGAGATCCGGAACTTCCTCCACGCCAAGCCGGACATGATCGCCCGGATCGGGCTCATCGGATTCGCGGGCTCGTCGCTGGCGCTCTCACAACCGTCCACCGATATCACGACAGTCCTCTTCTACCTCGACTGGATCGACGAGGATCGCACGCCGCTCTTCGGGACGAATCTGAGGGCCGCGCTCGAGAACGCCCTCGACATGGTGCGCAAGGGCGATCGCAAGCGGCCCACCGTCGTCGTGATGCTGTCGGACGGAGACGACGGGGGACCGCCGCTCGAGGTGTCGGTGGCCAAGTTCGTGGCTCAGCGGATTCCGATCTACACAATCGGTGTGGGCTCGACCAATCGCGTCCCGATTCCGATGTCCGATGGCACGTCGAGCTTCTTGCTGGACGAGGACGGACGCCCCCTGTTGACCGAGCTTCGGGAAAGCACGCTGCGCGCGCTGGCCGCGTCCACGGGCGGGCGGTATTTCCGGTCGTCCACCGGCGCCGAGCTGCGGACGGCGTTCGAGGACATCGCGTCGCGCGAGCGCCGGATCGTGGGCTGGACGGCCAGCCAGTATCGCGACATCTATCCGTGGACCTTGGCGTGCGGCGCCATCGCGCTGGCGGCGCTGGTCTCCTTGTGGTGACGCCCGTCCCATGACGCCCAATCAGAGCTCCACCGTGTCTCCCTCCGCCATGACCGCCGAGAGCGTGTTCGCGGCCACCGAGGCCCTGGCCCGTGAGGTGTCATCGGTGGTGGTCGGACAGGCGGGCCTGGTCAAGGGGCTGCTCGCGGGTCTCTTCAGCTCGATTCCGTACGCGTTCGCGCACGCTGGCTCCCGAGCGGGCTGCGGTCACGTGTTGCTCGAGGGTGTGCCGGGAGTGGCCAAGACGCTCGTCGCGACGACGGTGGCGCGCGCCATCTCGGCATCCTTCCAACGAATCCAGCTCACGCCCGACATGATGCCGGCCGACATCGTCGGAACGCGCATCTATGATGCGGCGACCTCGACGTTTCGGATCGAGCGCGGGCCGGTCTTCACCCACATCTTGCTCGCAGACGAAGTCAACCGCACCACCCCGAAGACCCAGAGCGCTCTGCTCGAGGCCATGCAGGAACGGCAAGTGACGTTGGCCGAGCACACCTTCGAGCTTCCGGATCCGTTCTGGGTGCTGGCGACACAGAACCCGGTCGAACAGGAGGGTGTCTACCCGCTGCCCGAAGCGCAGCTCGACCGGTTCTCGATGATGCTCAAGGTGGGCTATCCGACCGAGACCGACGAGATCAGGATGCTGGCCATCGGGGCGGAGCGCGTCAGCGTGACTCACTGCCTCGCGCCAGACGATGTGCTGCGCATCCGCGACTTCATTCGTGACGAAGTGCACGTCGAGGGCGCGATTCATGAATACATCGTGCGGCTGGCGCGGGCGACACGCGAGCCCGAGGCCGCGGGACGAGCGGCGCTGCGCCATCTCCTGCTCCTCGGCATCTCGCCGCGCGCGTGTCAGCACGTGTTGGCTCTGGCAAGAACGGCGGCGTTCCTTCGCCACGGCCGGACGTACGTCTTGCCCACCGACGTGAAGGAGGTCTTCCTGGACGTCGCGCGCCATCGCGTGGTCCGGACCATCCGCGCCGAAGCCGATCGCGTCGAGACCGACGAAATCCTCCGGGAACTGCTGGCGGCCGTGCCGATCACGTGAGGTGGCGCGTGATTCCAGACGAGCTTGCCCGCGAGCTGCGGTACATCGAGATTGACACGACCCGGCGGATCCGCAGCTTGCGTCCCGGAGCGCACCGGAGCCGCCAGAGCGGCGACGGGGTCGACTTCGATCAGCACCGACCGTATCGCCCCGGCGACGAGGTGCGCCATATCGACTGGAACGTGACCGCTCGCATCGGGCAGCCGTTCGTGCGCCGCACCCACGCCGAGCGCGAGCTCGACCTGGTGGTCGCGGTGGATCTGTCCCGCTCGATGCATCTGGCGTCCACCGGACGATCGAAGCGCGACGCCGCGATGCGGGCGACCGCCTCGCTGCTGTTCTCGGCGGTCGCCGATCACCTCAGGACCGGCTTCTTGGCCTTCTCGGATCGCGTGGTGCGATGGACCCCGCCGACCGCCAATCGTCGGCGCGCCTGGGCGACGCTGACGGAGCTGTATGCCTTGGACGTTCCGGCTGCGCACACCTCGTTGCGACCGGCCGTCGAGCTGCTGCAGCGTTCGCTCAAGCATCCGACGCTTGTCGTCATCGTCTCCGACTTCCTCGTGCGCGAGGACCTCGGATCGCTGCCGGAGCTGGGCCACCTGGCGGCGCACCACGATGTCGTTGCCGTTGTGCTGTCCGATCGGACCGAGTCGCGATTGCCCGCCGGGTCGGGCTTCGTCCGCGTGCGCGATCTCGAGTCGGGGAGGGGCCAGTTCGTCCGGCTGAACGACACCGTCCGGCATCGCTACGCGGCGGCCGTCGACGGGCAGCGCGCGGACGTCGGGCGCTCTTGCGATCGGCTCGGTATCGAGTCCGTCTTCGTGGACGCCAACGACGATCCGGTCCCGCCGCTCGCCGGCATCTTCGAGAGGAGGAGGTAGTGTCACGGCGTCTGGTGCCGGCGGCCGTATGCTGCATGGCCCTCATTGGTTGCGGCGACGCCGCTCGTCGTCCCGCGACATGGTCGCAAGAGGCGGTCACAGTACGGACGTTCGTCGAGCGGACGGCTGTCTGGGTGGGCGATCCGCTCACGTACACCGTCGAAGTGCGCTGCGCTCCCGGCTACGACATCGTCGAAGACGAGCTCGGACGCGATCACCTGCGCCTCGACGGCCTCGAGGTCCGTGACGCGAGCGTCTCACGGGAGGTCCGCGACGGGGGGGTGGTCGTCTATCGCGCACGCTTCGAGCTCGTGAGCTACGCGTTCGATCAGGAGAACCTGCGCATCGGAGGGAGGTCGGTCCGCTACTACCAGCAGCGGGCCGACGGCAGCATCGCCGGTGAACGGCCCGCGGGCAGCGTCGAGGTGCTGCCAGTGGATCTCGTGCTCAGAAGCGTCGTGCCAGGGACGGCGGGTCCGGCAATTCGCACGCCGGGGCCGACCGGACGCGTGCCGGGCGTCGCGCGTCTGCTGCAGCCCGTCGGCCTGACGTTGGTCGTGCTCGCACTGGCGATGGTCGGGGCCACCCTCGCGGCGCCGCTGGCGCGCCGCTGGAGGCTCGCACGCAGAACGGGTCCTGCGCCTAAGCCCGTTATGGACTACCGGCTCGCGCTCGAGGACCTCAAGCGCGTGGATGGCGCGGCCGATCAGGGGGCGCTGCTGCAGGCGTTCGATCGGCTCGACCGGCTGATGCGTGAGCGGTTGGCCGAGAGCGGGATTGACGCCCGGCCGTTGACGCCGGACGAGATCGAGGCACGCGCCGAGCCGACGGGAGACACTGCCAGGCCGGGACCCGTCGCGCATGTGCTCCGCGAGTGTGAGCGTGTGCGGTACGGCGGGGGACGCCACGCCCCGTCGCACGAGCTGCTGCGGCAGGTGCTGGCTCAGGCTGAAGCGGCGCTGACGCCGGTCGACGGGCGAGGGCGGTGACCTTTCTCCGGTTCGACCTCTGGTGGATGGTGCCGGCGGCCCTGGTCGCAATTGCCGTCATCCGCCGCATGCTGGCCCGGCGGGCCGTGGCGGTGGCGACGACGCTGTGGTTGAAGGATCGGTGGTACCGGGCGTCGGTCTGGCGTTCACTGCCGATCGGGCTGGCGCTGGCCGGGTTGGGGGTGGCGCTGTGCGGCTTCCTCCAGCCGGTCCGCCCGACCGTCCAGCGCACCGTGCGGATGCAGGGCCTCGACATCGTCTTGGTGATCGATCTGTCGATCAGCATGGCGCAGCCGATCGGGGTCAGGGCCGGCCGGCTTCCGAAGGACGCGTCAGGCTTGAAGCGCATCGAGGCCATCAAGAGCGCGCTCCGGACGTTCATCACCCGGCGACCCTCGGATCGGATCGGAGTCGTCGTCTTCTCGGACAACAGCTACGTGGTGAGTCCGCTGACGCTCGACCACGAACATCTCTTCAACTACTTCGGCATCATCGATCCGCTGTCGCTGGTCGGTGAGGGTCAGACGGCGATGGGTGACGGCATCGACATGGGAATGACGCTGCTCAGGCGGCAGTCGACGGCGGAGCATCGCAACAAGGTGCTGCTGGTCTTCACCGACGGCGCGAGCAACATGGGTCGCGATCCGGCGCAGTCGATCGAGGACGCGACGAGGGGTGGCACGCGTGTCCACCTGGTCGGCGTCGATCTGGAAGACGACAGCGCATCCAAGGGTCCGGTGAGCAAGTTGGTCGAGACGATCCGCAAGCGTGGCGGGCGTTACTTCGCTGCCGACTCAGTGGTCGATCTCGATGAGGCGGCCGAGTCGCTCGACGAGCTCGAGCAGGGTGAGATCACGGCGACCGTCAATGTCCGCAACGAGCCCCTGGTCCGCTCGTTCGCCCTCTCCGCCCTCGTTCTCCTGCTGCTGGCGTTCGCGCTGCGAGCGATCCCCGTGTTCATTGGACTCCACTGAAACGTTCGCGGGCGCGCGCGTGGCTGCAGTCCCGCGGACGCTGAAGCCCCGTGTGGCGTTCACTGGGTGGGCGGCCGCGACGAGCAATCGGCGCCATCGTGCCGGTTGACAGCCGAGGCGATCCACGTGCGCGTCAGCTCGATCGCGCCCTGATCTGGCAGGACCGTGCCGATGGGCGGCATCTGGCTCGAAGGCCGTCGCGACTTCATGCGTGTCCAGAGCGCGCTGCGATCCGGCAGGCCGGGAGCCACCACGCGTGAGGTCCCGTCGGGAGCGCTCGAGACCAGCCAGTGACCCGGTCGGTTGAAAGACGAGGCGATCGCCTCCGGGGCACAAGCGCCGGGTCGCTGCCGGAGCGTGTACTTCAGAAAGAGACCGACAGACGCGGTTTCGCTGTCGCGGTTGTGGCACGCGCCACAGTTGGTCGACAGGTACCCGAGGACAGCGCGCTCACGGGCGTCGCGCGCCTCGATTCGCGGCGGTGTGCGCACGAGCGCGTCGAGCGCGGGCCGCACGCGGCGTTCGCGCACGAGTGTATCCAGCGTCATCATGTCGGGTGTGAGCGGCTCGCCGTGCGGCGCCAGCGGATCGCGGTCCGTCGACAGCTGCAACGCCGTGAACCCGAGCACCTCGGTACGGCCCGAATCGTGACACGACCGGCACTCGATCACCGAGGGGATGGCGTGCCACTTGCCCGGTGCCACCTCCGCCGCGCGTGCGATCCCCTCGGCAGGCGCGAGCGTGGCGTCGCGCTGGTCCTCCGACCAGGCATACGAGGCGAACGCCCAGCGATCGGTGTGCGTCTTCAGCAGGAGCCGTGTTTCGACGCGGCGTCCTCCGAACGCGAACTCCTTCCAAAGTCGTGTACCCACGGGGAAATCCCAGCGGTCGACGTCGGTCGTGTCAATCACCGTCCCCTCGGGCAATCGGATCCACCGACGCTTGGCGGCGCCGTCGCTCCACAGCGGGTATTGTGGCGAGAACGCGCGGTTTCGCTCGTCCACGATCAGCCGCTCGACGTCTCGATAGAGACCGGTCTGTGACAACCGGATCGGGAGCGACGCGGCCGCCACACCAGCCTGCGAGGTGACGCCGTCGGGCGTCGACGACGTCACGACGCCCCCGCCGGCGAGGTGACGTGTCGTCACCCCAAGCCACGCGAGCGTGGCACCGATGGTCAGCAGCGACGCCTTGCGCCGAGTCATTGTTGGCCTCCCTCCGGAGGATCGATTGGCTGCGGCACGCGGTTCTTCACCGGCGGGAGCGAACGCAGATACGCCCAGAGCGCCTTGATCTCGGGATCCGTCAGCGCTCCGACGACGGGGTATGGCATGGGTGGCAGCAGTGGACGTCCCTTCCCCTGGTGCTTGCCCGTTCTCATCGTCGCGATGAACTGCTCTTCGGTCCAGTCGCCGAGTCCCGTTTCGGGGTCGGGTGTCAGGTTGGCCGTGAAGCTCACGCCCCAGGGCCCAGCGAACGCGGTGTTGGTGGCGGCCCCGATCCAGAGCCATGGACCTGGTGGGAGTGCCGGGGGTGCCGGCATCTGAAGATCTGCAGGGTGCCCGGTGAGGGCACGAGTCATGTCGGGCTCCGGACCCTTCGGTCCGAGCTTCCACGGCGTGTGGCAATCGTGGCAGCCCATCGTTCGAACAAGGTGGGCGCCGACTTCGAGGGGCGCGGCTGCGGATCGGCCGGCGGGCTCGCGATCCTGGGCTTGCCCGATGACACTTACGAGTCCGGTCATGGCGAGCGGCAACGTCAGCGCGGCGATGCGAGTTGATCTCATCGGTCGTCCTCCTGTGTGACGAGCCATGGTCGCGCGCTCGCGGAAGAGACGCACCCTAAGAAGTCGCTACCACTCCTTAAGAAGTGACTACCGATGCCTAAGAACTTCCTAAGCAGCTATAATCGGCCGGTTTTTCAATGATCGACGAGGTACTCGCGGCGTTCCTGCAAGAGGGCATCGCCATCCATCTCGGCACGAGGAATGCGGCGCTCGAGCCCAACGGCGCGCGCGCGATCGCCGCTCGCGTCGACGGTGACGGCCAGCATATCGAGGTGTTCGTGCCTGATGTGGCCGTGGGCCCGGTCCTCGCGGATTTGCGCGACAACGGCCAGGCCGCCGTCTGTTTCGCGCGGCCACAGGATGATCGGGCGTGCCAGGTGAAAGGCGTCTTCGCCTCAGCTCGGCCGGCGACGCAGGCCGAGGAGCCCATGGTGGCGGGGCAGTGGCGGGGCTTTCTCGATCAGCTGGCGATCATCGGCATACCGGGCGAGTCCACGCGCCCATGGATCGTGTGGCCCTGCACCGCTGTGCGCATACGCGTGACCGCCGTGTACTCGCAGACACCGGGCCCGGATGCGGGGAAGCGGCTGTCATGAGCGCACTGGGCCTGGAAACGCTCACGTCGTGCTTCCAGGGCCTCATCCCGTCGATGTTCTTCACGTGCGCGGCCGATGGGACGCCGAACGCCGCGTACCTCAGCCACGTGGACTACGTCGACGCCAGTCACGTGGCGCTGTCGTTTCAGTTCTTCAACAAGAGCCGTCGGAACGTCGCCGAGAACCCGCATGCGCTCGTCCGCGTCATCGATCCTGATACGCAGCAGGGGTGGGCACTCCGGCTCCGTTACGTTCGCTCCGAGACCGAGGGCGAGATCTTCGACCGGATGGCGCTGCGCATCGAGGCCATCGCCTCCTACTGCGGGCTGAAAGGCATCTTCAAGCTCAGAGCGGCGGATATCTACGAGGTGCGATCGGTGACGAAGGTGCCCGAAGAGCCGGGGCTCCCTGTCGTCTCCGATCGTCGGCGCGAGCAGAACGGCGTGTTCACGATGCAGGCGCTGCAGAACATGGCCGTGCGGGTGAATCGGGCCCACGGTCTCGAACATCTGCTGGACGAAATCCTCGCAGGCCTCGAGGATATCTTCGGCTTCACCCACTCGATGATTCTGCTGCCGGGCGAGCGGCCTGGGACGCTCATCACGATCGCGACGCGCGGGTACGTCGAGAAAGGGGTTGGCGCCGAGGCGCGATTCGGCGAGGGCATTACCGGGATGGTCGCCGAAGCGCGCAAGCCGATCCGCATCGCGGGCCTGATGCGAGGCATGTTGTACGCCTATGCGGCCAGGTTCCGGGCGGAGGAGGCCGGATGGGGTCCGCCGCAGCATCGTATCCCCATGCCGGGGCTGGTGAACCCCGCGAGCCAGCTCGGCGTGCCGCTGCTCGTCCGCGGAGAGCTCGTCGGTGTTCTCTGCATCGAGAGCGAGATTCCGTACCGATTTCACGAAGAGGACAAGGTATCGGTCGAGGTCCTGGGATCGTTTCTGGCGATTGCGATCCAGAACGCGGTGATGCACGAAGCGGCCGAAGGCTCGAGCGAGCCCAGGAGCGCAGCCGCCGGCTCATTGCCCGCCGCGATGTCGGCGCCGCCGGTCCGCCGCAGAGAGGTGTCGTTTCATCAGGCGGACGAGTGCGTGCTCGTCGACGGTGAGTATCTGATTCGCGGGCTGCCCGCCAAGATCCTGCGGAAACTTCTCCTCGCCCATGTCACCGAGGGCCGTACTGAATTCACCAATCGAGAGTTGCGCCTGGACAAATCGCTGCAATTGCCCGAGTACAAGGACAACCTCGAGACGCGCCTGCTGCTGCTGCGACGGCGGTTGGACGAGAAATGCCCCGACATCCGCCTCGTGCCTGCCGGGCGGGGGCGCTTTCGCTTGGAACTGCGAGCGCCGTTCGGGTTGGTCGAGCGACCCTAGGGGCCTGTCTTCGCTGAATCACTAACTTCTGCGGGACGGGCCCCTCCCCCCTCACGACGTGGCTCATCGCTCACAGACCGCCGATATGCCCGCTTTTCGCGCCTTGCGAGCGGGGCGCCGCGCTGCCGCCACCAGTACCGACTCAGCGAGGCCAGCCACTAGAGCGTTTTCGACTTCGCTGGAGGCCGTCGTCCTTTGGTCGTGGTCCTTCGTGGGTGGTCCGTTCCTGGGCCGTGGTCCGGCCTGAGGCCTTCGGTCCTTCGTCCCACGCGGGGCGTCCAGCCCAAGGCCGAAGGACGAGGGACGAGGGACGACCCAAGGCCCAAGGCCCACAGCACCAAGGCCTCACGGCGCGCGTCACAGAAATCGAACGCGCTCTAGCAGAAGCGGTCTCGGCGTGGACGGGGCCGTGGCTCCACGGCGGTTTGCGGTTCAATCCGCGAATCGATCCAGGTCGTCGTCCTCGGCTCCCGGCAGCAGATCGAAGAACGCGTCCAGACTCCGATCGAGCGCGCGGCGGAGCTGGGGAATCGTGCCGTCGACGGTGTGCAGTGTCACACCGGCGGTCGAGCCATCGGCGAGGGTCAGCTTGGCGTCGCTCAGCCCCGCAAGCGAGCCTTCAGGAATCAGACGCACACCGTAGACCAGCGTGTAGCGAGCCATGGCTCGATGGTACACCCCGACCGCCGTGGGATGTCCGTCGCTGGATTCCGCCTTGGTGGCGCGTCACGGCCGGCGTGCGACGGTGGCACCACCAGGTGTGTTGCTGGGCGTTCGATCACGGTGCTGCCCGACGCGGTTGTAATCGCGACCGAGCGGGGAAAGAATGAACCTATGTCGATCAGGCCTTCGAGTCTCAGGCGAGCGGCTCACACATGCGTGCTGTTGGTGCTTGCGACGGTCCTCGTGTCATGTGGACCCCAACGCACACAGAAACCGTCGAACGCGACGCCGCCGGCACACTCGGACATTCCCGAGATTCAGTTCGAGAAGTACACGCTGCCGAACGGGCTCGAGGTCATCCTCTCGGAGGATCACCGCGTGCCGCTCGTCGCGGTGAATCTGTGGTATCACGTCGGGCCAGCCAACGAGGCGAGGGGGCGTACCGGGTTCGCGCATCTCTTCGAGCACATGATGTTCCAGGGCTCGAAGCACGCTCCAGGCGATCTGCACTTCAAGTCGCTCGAGGGGGCGGGAGCGAGCAGCATCAACGGTACGACCGATTTCGATCGCACGAACTACTTCGAGACCGTCCCGGCCGATCGGCTGGAGCTCGCGCTCTGGCTGGAGTCCGATCGGATGGGCTTCCTGCTCGATCAAGTGGACCAGGCCAACCTCTCGAACCAGCAGGACGTCGTGCGAAACGAGCGAAGGCAGAGCGTCGAGAATCGCCCGTACGGGATCGTCGAAGAGGCGGTGTATCACCAGCTCTTCCCGCCGACGCATCCGTACTATGCCTCCGTCATCGGATCGCATGCCGACATCCAGGCGGCGAAGCTCGAAGATGTGAAGAGCTTCTTCAAGCTGTACTACGCGCCGAACAACGCGAGCTTGGCGATCGTCGGAGACATCGAGAACGCCGCAACCAAGGCGTTGGTCGAGAAGTACTTCGGGTCCTTCAAATCAGGTCCGCCCGTGCCGAAGCCGGCCGTCCAGACCCCGCCCATCACGGCCGAACGCCGCGCGGTCGTCAGCGACCGCATCGAGCTGCCGAGGGTGTACCTGGCCTGGATCACCTCGCCGATCTATACGCCGGGTGACGCCGACGCGGATATCGCCTCGGCGGTGCTCGGCTCCGGCCGCTCGAGCCGCCTGTACAAGTCGCTCGTCTACGAGAAGCAGATTGCGCAGGACGTGTCGGCGAGCCAGTACTCGTTGACGCTGGGATCGGTGTTCTCTATCGAGGCCACCGCGCGACCGGGACATACCGCCGATGAGCTCGAAGCGGCGCTCGACGCGGAGCTGCAGCGCTTTCGCGACGCGGGGCCCGACCAGGCGGAGATCGACCGTGCACGCAACGTGATCGAGACGCGGATCGTGCAGGGGCTCGAAACGCTCGGGGGGTTTGGTGGCGTCGCCGATCGGCTCAACATGTACAACCACTACCTCGGGAACCCGGGCTTTCTGGGCGAGGACATCCGTCGGTACCGAGCCGTGACGCCCGCCTCACTGAAGGCCTTCGTCGAACGGCAGCTGTCGCCCTCCGCCCGCGTGATCGTCCACGGCGTGCCCGGGAAGCCGGAGCTCGGGGCGCCAGTGCCGACGCCGAAGACTCAGACGGCCGCCAAGGGCGTGGGCGCCGAGTCGGTGCATCCAGACGAGCCCTGGCGGGCCGAGCCACCAAAGCCGGGAACGGCGAGACCCCTGCAGGTGCCGATTCCTGCATCGTTCCAGTTGGCCAACGGGCTGACGGTGCTGGTGAACGAGCGTCCGGCGCTGCCGGTTGTCGCCGCAACCCTCGTCGTGAGGACCGGAAGCGGTGCCAATCCCGTCGACAAGCCGGGGCTGGCGAGCTTTACCGCCACGATGCTCGATCAGGGGACGTCGACACGGTCGGCTCCCCAGATCGCCGACGAGGTGGCGAGTCTCGGGGGAATGCTCGCGGCTGCGTCGAACATGGACGCGACGCAGATCAGCGCGCGGTCGCTCAAGCGGACTTTCCCGGCGCTGCTCGAGGTGCTGGCGGATGTCGTGCGGCACCCGACGTTTCCCACGGCGGAGGTCGATCGGCAGCGCGCCAGCCGGCTCGCGAGCCTCGTTCAGCAGCGTGAGAACGCCAACGCGGTGGCCGGCGCCGTCATGGCGGCTGCCTTGTACGGACCGTCACATCCGTACGGCTTCACGGAGCTTGGCACCGAAGCCTCGAACCGTGCCCTGACACGTGAGGACATGGAGGCGTTCTGGCGCGGGCATTTCGTGGCCAACAACGCCGCGCTCGTCGTCTCTGGCCAGATCACGGTCGCCGAGCTGCGGCCGCTCGTCGAGAGGGTGTTCGGCGATTGGGCGCAAGGCACGCCGGCGGTCCCGGCGCTAGGCGATCCGGTCACGACTCCAGCACGTCTCGTGCTGGTGGACAAACCCGGCGCCCAGCAGACGCAGCTGCGTGTGGCGACCATCGGTCTCCCGCGTTCGACGCCGGATTACGAGGCGGTCGAAGTCATGAACGAAGCGCTCGGCGGTCTCTTCTCGAGTCGCATCAACATGAACCTTCGCGAGCGGCACGGCTACACCTACGGCGCCCGATCGCAGTTCACCTACCGTCGCGCGGCCGGTCCGTTCCTGGTGGCGACGGGCGTCCGCACCGAGGTCACGGCCCCATCGGTCACGGAGATCTTCAAGGAAATTCGCGGCGTGCGGGAGGCGCCGCTCTCGGCGGACGAGCTGACCCTCGCCAAGGACTCACTCGTCCGCTCGCTGCCTGCCGAGTTCGAGACGAGCCCACGCGTCACGGCGAGCACGGTCAACGTCTTCGTGTATGGTCTCGGGCTCGATTACTATGCCAAGCTCCCGGCGCGCCTGGCGGCCGTCACGGCGGACACCGTGAAAGCCGCGGCGGAGAAGCACTTGGCGCCCGAGAAGATGGTGGTGATTGCGGTCGGAGACCGTGCGAAGATCGCCGGCGATCTGCAGAAGCTCAAGCTCGGGCCGTCCGAGCTCAGAACCGCTGACGGTACGCTGGCCGCCACACGTCCAGCGGCCACGCGACAGTAGACCCCTGTTGCAAACCCCTATGGAATCGGCGCTCCTCATCCTCTTACTCGCGCTCCCCTTTGCCGGCATTGGCGCCCTGGTCCTGGTCGCCATCCTGATCATCGGCAGGCGTACCGGCGGGTCAGGGAAGTAGAGAGCTGGCCCCCGCCTGTGCACACTCGTCGACAACAGTCAAATAACGCAGGACGCCTTCTTTGCCGATGACGTACGGATGCGAGCCACCGGGCGCACGCTTGGCCAGCGCTGGAATCTTGCTCTTCGATCCGTCGAAGTCCGAGTGGTTCGCAATGAGAACGTCGGCCCCCGCCCTGGCGGCCAGCTCCCGAAACCGCTGCGCCGACTTGCTGTAGGTCTCGAACCAGAAGCGATCGCCGCGCTCGGGTGAGATGTAGGCGCTGCGGTTGGTGATCCAGTTGAACGCCGTCCCGCCCCATTCGGCGGCGAGGTGCGTCCGGCCACCATCCTTGACGGGAATCAGCGTCGAGATCGTCCCGAGCGTATGACCCGGCGTCAGGTAGAGCGTCAGCGTGGTATCGCCCAACGTCAGCTTCATCCCATCGGTCGCGACGACGTCCCGTTTCGGGCGAGGACCGTTGCTTCGCTCGAGCAGCTCCCAGTCCTCCGCCGACAGGACGACGCGGGCGCCGAACTTCTCTTGGAGGAACTTCGCGCCGCCCGAGTGGTCGGCATGCCCATGGCTCACGATGACGTACTTGATGGTCGTCGGATCCAGACCGAGCTTCTTCAAGCCACCGACGACCTCCTCTTCGACGGCGTAGTCGTAGATCGCGTCGACGAGGATGATGCCCTCGGAGGTGGTGACGGCCCAGGCCGAGAACTCGGATTGGCCGACGAAATACAGATTGTCGAAGACCTTCGCAGGCTCCGCATACCATGTCGACCGCTCGGGTGGGACTGACCGCGCAGCCGGCGGCCTCGGTCTGGCGGTGCCCGTGAGCGCGCCGCACGTCCTCTCGAAGACGGCACCGTGGTCGGACCCGGCTGCCCTCTTCGCCGCGGCGATGTGGCGCGCGGCGGCGTCGTTCGGGGCCTGCGCCCCGGCAAGCCACGACCCCAACACCAGGCTTCCCAGCGTTCCGCCAACGATACGCCGGCCGTGCGTCATCCAGATCATGGAGTGCCCCTCATCTCGTCGGTGATGAGACCTGTCGCCGCCGCGATCCCTTCGTCGACCGTGCGGACCTTGCCTTCGAGCTGCAGATCATAGACGGCGCGAAGCACCGCGCCGACGTGTGGACCCGGCGAGATGCCGAGCGCTAGGACGTGGCGGCCGAGGAGCAGCGGCGGTGGCGGCCGGTGCTCGACGCCGAGGCTCCGTGCCCGCTCGAGGAACCAGTCCATGGCGGAGCAGTCGAAACGTCCTGGCTCCCGCCCGAGGCAGTCGGCCTTCGCGAGGCGCGCCAGGAGCTCGAGGTCGACTTTCTGGGCGAGCCGCCGAAACGCGCCGTCTCGCACCTCGTCTCTGACCTTGAACCACATGCCCGGCTTGAGATGGTGCGCGACGAGACCGAGCACCTGAGCGCGGACGTCGTAGCCGTCGAGGCTGTGGACTCGCAGCCGGTCCAGAAACGTCGTCGCGGGCGCGACACCTTGCTCCTCGTGATCGATCGAACGAATCCGCCCGTCGAGATACGCTGTCGTGGCCGGCTTGCCGAAGTCGTGACAGACGGCGCCGAGCAGTACCGCGAGCCGCATGGGGCGTACGAGATCGTCGACACGGACGCGCGCCTGGTCGATCACTTGCAGCGTGTGCACCCAGACGTCGCCTTCGGGGTGCCACTCGGGCTCCTGGATGCAGCCGACGAGGGCATGGAGCTCGGGGAAGAGATGGGAGACGACGCTCAAATCGAGAGCGAGAGCGAAGCCGATTGACGGCTTCGGCGCGCCGAGCAGCTTCTCGATTTCCCCCCACACGCGCTCGGGGGCGAGGTCGTCGAGGCTGAGGCTCCGGCAGCGGGCGCGCGTCGCCTCGTCCATGGTGAGATCGAAGCGGGCCGCGAACTGAATGCCCCGCAGGACCCGCAGGCTGTCGTCGCCAAAGGTCGATGGGTCGACCATCCGAAGCACGCGCCGCTCGAGGTCCGAGCGGCCGCCGAACGGATCGACGTAGCCGTTCCCCTCGCTCAGGGGATCCCACGAGATCGCGTTCACGGTGAAATCGCGACGGCGCGCAGCCTCCTCGACGGTCATCGTGGGATCGCCGGTCACGACGAAACCGCGGTGCCCCCGACCCGACTTGGACTCCCGCCTCGGCAGCGAGACGTCGATGTCGTCGAGCTTGAACACCTGGAAGCTCTCGCCGACCGTCTCGACCCTGCCCACGCTCGCCAGGAGGGTCACCAGCCGATCCGCGGGCAGCCCGAAGACCTCGATGTCGAGGTCCTTCGCCTCGCGGCCGAGGAGGCGGTCGCGCACCCAGCCCCCCACGACGAGCGCTCGACCGCCGGCATCTCGGACGGCGGTGGCAATGCGCCGGGCCGAGTCCAAGGACGCGCAGTCCATCGACCTGGAGGATAGTGGAAAACGTGGTTGTGGGACCGGACGGAGGCTCTGAGCGCACCCCGGCCGGCGGGCCGGGGCGCGCTCCCTGGGGCGGGACGCTCTCGGCCCGGAGAAGACGGCTCACCGGGCAGAAACCGCAGCACCCCTTGCGTGTCAGCGGATCGAATTACGCCACACGCTTCTCGTACGTGACCGGTCGGGTCACCACACGAGGCTGGCGAACCGGCGCCGGCAGCGGAACAGGGCGCTTCGCCGACAGACTCCAGCCTGGCGACTCGTGGCCGCACGACGTGCACTTCAGATAGAGGCGCTCACGGTCGAATTGCAGCAGGTGCTCGTGCCCCTGGAGACCGCACAAGACGCGCCCGATCCAGCTGAACACTAAGGCAACGGTTCCGTCCACGGTGAGCTTTTGGGCAGCCAGATGCTCAGTCGTGGGGGCCGCGTGGTTCGGCGCCACCTGTGGGGGACAGCTGGTCGCCATAGCTCATGACTCCTTTCTCGACTCTACGCGCCGAAGGGCTTTCTTCTATGGACGCATCAGCCGGCGGATCGTTTCACGTCTCGGCCAGTCATCCGGTCGCCGCCGGGATGTTCAAATGCCGTGCCGGCGGGGCCCTCGGATCGCTATGCGCGCTGCCGTTACGGCACGCTGGGCCAGGCTCGCCGTCCGTCACTGGTCCTTCGGCCGGGGTTGCTGACCGTCCCGGCTCGGGACGAAGGCCCAAGGCCTCAAGCCGGCCCAAGGCCCGGGAACGGACCCACACCGAAGGCCTGAGACCGAAGGACGACGTACGACATCGAAGCCGAACATGATCTTGAAGCTCACGCGGCCTCTGAGAGGATGCTGCGGAGGACGAAGGCGACGTTGGCCGGACGTTCGCCGAGGCGGCGCATGAAGTAGGGGAACCATTCGCGTCCGAACGGGACGTAGATGCGGACGCGGTAACCCTGCTTGACGAGCGCCATCTGGAGATCGCGTCGGATGCCGTAGAGCATCTGGAACTCGAAGCGATCCGGCGTGATGGCGTGGCTCGCGGTGAAGCGGCACGCGGCGTCGATCATACGTGTGTCGTGGGTGGCGATCGCCGGGTAGTGGCCGTGGAGCAGGAGGAGCTGCATCTGCCGGACAAACGCCTCATCGACCTCGGCCTTGGATTGATAGGCGACCGACTCCGGTTCCTTGTAGGCGCCTTTGACGAGGCGCACGCGCGCGCCGAGCTCGTTCATCCGGCGCACGTCCTCGTCGGTCCGTCGGAGCTCGGATTGGAGGACGACGCCGACGTGTCGGTAGCCTTCGCTCCAGAGCGTCTCGAAGACCTCGAAGGTCAGGTCGGTGTATGGCGAGCTTTCCATGTCGATGCGGACGAAGAACCCGTCGGCTGTGTCGAGCACGCGGCGCAGGTTGTCGCGCGCGTACGACCGGTCGACGCTCATGCCGAGCTGGGTGAGCTTGAGCGACAGATTCCTTCCGATGCCGGCACCCGTTACGGCGTCGATGACCCGCAGGTACTCCTGTGTGGCGGCGGCGGCTTCGTCGGCGCTCGCCACGCTCTCGCCGAGGTAGTCGAGCGTCTGCATCAAGCCGATGGCCTCGATGGCGCGCGCGGCGGCGATCGCTTCGCCGATGGTCTCGCCCGCGATGAAGCGCCGCGCGAAGCTCGTGGGCTTGCGCATGCCGTACTTGGAGGCCATGGTCTTCAGGCGCGCGTTCCGCGCGAGCATGTGGAAGACCGACTTGGCCGCAGCGTCGAGCATGACCAGGGGGACGCGGATCGCCGAGTCGCGGTCCGCGTCAGTGTGTGACGCCGGGCGTCGCGAGGAGGTGCTCGATCGTGCGGGCGTAGTACCGGAGCACACTGCGATCGCGGACCCGGAAACGGCCTTGTTCGAGCACGATGATGTTGCGTGTCTCGAGCGGCTCGGCCGCTTCCTCGATCGCCTGCCGGCCGCTGGTGACGCCGAGGTTGGCGTGCTTGGCCGCCAGCTCCTCGATGAGGTCGTCGATGCGGGCGGTGAGCTCCGCGCGTGTGATCGATGGGCGCATGGCGGCGGCGAAGATGGCCGTGGGCAGCACCTTGTACAGCGTGCCGATGCGGGCCCGTACGGCACGGGTGAGCTCGAGGACTTCCCTGCGTGAGTTCGGGTCGATGCCCGACACCGGTATCGGCGCGCCGAAGGTGACGAAGGCGCGCGACCGGTAGCCCACCGCGTAGCGGACCATCTCGGCCAACTCCCGCGCGAACGGGCGCTGCTGCTTCTTCACGCGCTGGCGGGCGAGGATGTGATCCTCGAGCACCAGATCGTAGGCAACGGCCGTTGGAATGACGACCAGATTGGGGCACCCCGCCGTGAGCGCCGCGTGAATCAGCCCGGTCTTGGCCGCCTTGAGCTCGCCGCTGTAGCTGCGGCCACCTTCCGGATAGAAGAAGAGGTCGTGGCGCTTCAGCATCTCGGCGACGTACGCCTTCAGCGTGACCAGATACGCCGGGTCCTTCGTGTTCCGGCGAATCGGAATGGCACCGGTCACGTGGCGATGCAGGAGCCCGAGCGGCCCACCAAAGAGATTGATCCCCGCGGCGATGAGCGGTGGCCGGATGTCGTTGTCGTCGAGAACGAGCGGCTCGACCAGATAGTCGGTGTGGCTCTTGTGATTCGAGGCGTAGACAACGCGGTGCGTGCGCACCGCCGTGATCACGTGGTGGAGGTTCTCGTGCAGCCGCTCGATCTTTCGGAGAATGGGGTAGAGCGGATGCTGGAGCGCACGGTAGATGGCCGGCCGTTGCGTGGTTCGGAGCTCGTCCAGATACCCCTGGATGCGCTCCCGCGCTTCATCGCCACGGACGCCGAAGGAGCCGGTGAGGTACTTGATGACCTCTTCTCGGGCCAGAACGGCCTGGGTGATGTCATCGAGCATGACTCTGTCCGGACTATAGCACTTTCTCGGGCCGGATACGCTGCCCCGGGAGCGAGCGCGACACCTCCGTGCCGCGCGTCTCGGAACCGCACGCTCACATCAACTCGCGAGGCCCTGGCACACCGCGTCGGCGAACCCATCGGTGGAGGCCGTGCCACCCAGGTCGCGCGTGCGCGCCACACCCTCCTCGAGCACTCGTCCGAGGGCGCGCATGATGCGGTCGGCAGCGTCGCCTTCGTCGAGGTGACGGAGCATCAGCACGGCGGAGAGGAGGAGGGCCGTGGGGTTGGCGAGTCCTTTCCCGGCAATGTCGGGCGCGCTCCCGTGTACGGCTTCGAACACCGCCAGCTCGGACCCGAGGTTCGCCGCGCCGACCACACCCAGCCCGCCGACGAGGCCCGCACAGAGATCCGACACGATGTCTCCGTACAGGTTCGGCATCACGAGCACGTCGAACTGTGCCGGATTCATCACAAGATGCATGCAGGCCGCGTCGACGATCTTCTCGTCGTAGCGGATGTCGGCATAGGCTCGAGCAACGCTGCGTACGGTCTCGAGAAACAGGCCGTCGCCGAGCTTCATGATATTGGCCTTGTGGATCGCGGTCACCTTCCCGCGGCCGTGTCGCCGCGCATGATCGAAGGCGAACTGGGCGATCCGCCGCGAGGCGCGCTCGGTGATGATCTTCAGGCTCTCGACAACGCCCGGCACGACCTCGTGCTCGAGGCCAGCATAGAGATCCTCGGTGTTCTCGCGGACGATGACGAGATCGACGCCGCCGAACCGCGACGGCACGCCGGGCAGGTTCGCGACCGGGCGCAGGTTGGCGTACAGATCGAGCGCTTTGCGGAGCCCGACGTTCACGCTCGTGAATCCCTCGGCGATCGGCGTGGTCACAGGGCCTTTCAGCGCGACCTTGTGTTGTCGTATCGACTCGATGAGCGCCGGTGGCAAGGCATGGCCGGAGCGCTCGAAGGCGGTCACGCCCGCGTCGTGGCGATCCCACTCGATCGAAACGCCTGCCGCTGACAGGATGCGGAGCACGGCACTCGTCACTTCCGGACCGATGCCGTCGCCAGGAATCAACGTTGCCGTGTGTGTGGCCATGAGTGGGGCCTGCGTGCCGGACGTGCGGGCATGGCGCGCGCCAGCGGCGCGACGATTCGTCATTATACTGGCCGCTGTGTCCGAGCCGGTCGTCGACCGCGCGGCGCTCGACTTCCTGGTCGATCGCACCCTCGTGCAGCTGGCAGCCGGCGCGCAGGTCGGCCCGACGGCGCTCCGCCTGCTCGTGCGGCAGTTCGCCGCCACCGCGCGAGACGAGCTGCGCGACGCGCTGGAGCCCGCGCTCGGGCGCGCCGTGGACAGCTCCTCTGCCGCCCTCGACGACGCCGAATCGCTGCTGCTGCTGGTCGAGGCGCTCGGGATCGCTGACGATGAGGCGCTCGACCTGGCGGTAGTGGAGCGCGCCGCGCAGCTGCGCCGGCGGTGGCCGAGTCGCGGCGTCGTCGCCGACGCCATGCGGGCGGTCGAGGCCTGCGTGGCCGCGGCGGCCTCGGTGTCCCGTACTCGCGACCTCGTCGACGCCGTCGATGAGCTCGAGCGGCTGCTCGGTCTCGTCTACGAGCCAGGCTCGAGTCTCCCTCACCTGATTGGCGGTCCGGCCGATCCGCCCGGCGATCTCCACGATCACGCGGCGACCGCGGGCGCGCTCCTCACGACTCATGCCGCAACCGGACAACTCCCCTATGCGATGCTCGCCGAGGAGGTCATGCAGACCGCGCGCCGCACGCACGGGAGGCCCGCTCGCCACCACTCCGACCTCTCGCGAGAGGAACCCGCCGGATCCTTTCTTGCGGAGTGTGACGCAGCGGTGGTGCTGTGTCGTCTCGCGGCCGTTCGCAGCGATCCAGAGTACCAACTGGCCGTGACCGCAGGAGCCCCTGACGACTACGCCGCGTGGGCCGTTGAGCTCCTCGCGCGGTGGGCGACGACGTATCAGGCGCGAGGCACCGAAGCCGCGGCCTACGGCTTGGCCGTCCACGAGTGGCTCCAGAGGTGTGCGCCGAGCCGCTCGGTGTGATCCGGGCCGGCCGACTGTCACGGCTCGCGCGCGTGATACCCTAACGGCGCTCGTCCGGCTCGATACGCTGCTCTGGAGGTCGCTTGGATCGCGCCACTCTCGTCGCCGCTCTCACCAACGTCGCCACCCGCTTACGTCTCGAGTCGGTCAAGTCAACATCCGAAGCAGGCAGCGGGCATCCGACCAGCTGCTGTTCGGCCGCCGACTTGGTCGCGGCGGCGTTTTTTTCCGAGATGCGTTTCGACCCCATGGATCCGGGCCACCCGGGCGCCGACCGCTTCGTGCTGTCCAAGGGCCATGCCGCGCCGTTGCTGTACGCCGCCTGGGCCGAAGCCGGCGCCTTCGATCGCCTCGAGCTCCTGAAGCTCCGTGAGCTCGGCTCCGACCTCGAAGGTCACCCCACGCCGCGGTTGCCGTTCGTGGACGTGGCGACCGGCTCGCTCGGCCAGGGACTCTGTGCTGCGGTGGGGTGCGCGTTGAACGCCCGGCGCATCGGTTCGGACTATCGCACCTACTGCCTGGTTGGTGACGGCGAGTCGGCCGAGGGCTCGATCTGGGAAGCGGCCGAGGTCGCTGCGGTTGAACGCCTCGACAACCTCTGTGGACTCACCGACGTGAACGGCCTCGGTCAGAGTCGCGCCACGATGTGGGGCGTCGACCTCGAGGCGTTCGCGAGTCGGTGGCGTGCCTTCGGGTGGCACGCGCTCACCATCGACGGCCACGATCTGAGTGCCATCCTCGAGGCCCTTGCCGAGGCCCGTACGATCAAGGGCCGGCCGACCATGATCGTGGCCTCCACGGTGAAGGGCAAGGGTGTGCCCTTCGCAGAGGGCAAGGACAACTGGCACGGCAAGCCGTTCAAGAAGGGCGAGGAGCTCGAGCGCGCGCTGGCGGCGCTCGAGGCGCAGTTCGTGTCGGGGGGGCACGGGGTGAACTTGGCGGCCCATATTCCCAAGCCGGTCGCCCGTCCCGCGGATCCGCCGGCCCCGCGCGCCGTGGCCCCGCCCACCTACACCATCGGCGAGCTGGTTGCCACACGCGAGGCGTACGGCACCGCACTCGCGAAGCTCGGATCGGCCGACGAGCGCGTGGTGGCGCTCGACGCCGACGTGAAGAACTCGACGTTCAGCGAGCGGTTCGAGCAGGCGCATCCCGCGCGCTTCTACCAGAATTTCATCGCCGAGCAGGTGATGCTCGGCTCGGCGATGGGGATGGCCGCGCGCGGGGCGATTGCCTTTCCCTCGACCTTCGCCTGCTTCCTCACGCGGGCGGCCGACTTCATCCGCATGGCCGCCATCAGCGGCGTGAACGTCAAGATGGCCGGCTCGCACGCCGGCGTGTCGATCGGCGAAGACGGACCGTCGCAGATGGCGCTCGAGGATCTGGCGATGTGCCGCGCCCAGCCGAACATCACGGTCCTCTATCCCTGCGACGCGGTGAGCGCCGAGCGGCTCGTCGCGCTTGCGGCCTACCACCCCGGGCCGGTCTACATCCGGACCAGCCGGCCCAAGACCGAAGTCATCTACGCCAATCACGAGACGTTCGCGATCGGAGGGCTGAAGGTCCTGCGGCAATCAGCCCAGGATCTCGTCACGGTGGTCGCCGCGGGCGTCACCGTGTTCGAGGCCCTCGAGGCTCACCGGGAGCTGCTGGAGGCGGGGACGCCGATTCGTGTCATCGATCTCTACTCCGTGCAGCCGCTCGACCGCGCGGGCCTGGTGGCCGCTGGGCACGCCACCGGCGGCCGAATCATCACGGTCGAGGATCATTACGCGGCGGGCGGCATCGGTGACGCGGTGGCCGAAGCGGTGGGCGACGCCGGCATCCGCGTGCACAGGCTGGCGGTGCGTGAGATCCCGCGGAGCGGCAAGCCGTCAGAGCTCCTGGAGCGCTTCGGGATCTCCACCCGCTCCATCGTCGCCGCTGTGAAGCGTCAGCTCTCTCTGCGTTGATGGATCGGGGCTTGCCCCCGAACCCCTGGTCTCCGTCTCCGCCAAGGCTTCAGGGAGCCTCGGTCACGCGGTCGCGAAGCAGTGCTCACATCCTCACGCGCGTATGTTCCTCCGCCCCTCCTGCCGATACAAGGGGTGGAGCGTCCCCGTGTCTTCCGGTACCTGGAATCAGCTACGCAGCATCGGTCTCATCACCGCGCTCACCCTGGCGCTCACCGTGGCCCTGTTTGGCATGCGGCGTCCCGCCGACCCGGTGGTCGTCCCATTCTCTGATCTGGTCCGCGAGGCGGGACGTGGGGGGGTGACGGCCGTCGTCATGCAGGGCGACGTCCTTGACGTCACCTATACCGGTGGCGCCGTCGTGCGGACCTTCGCGCCGCCGAGCTTCGCCACGGCCAACCCGACCTTCGTGTCGGATCTCGTGAAGAGCGGCGTTCGAGTCGACGTACGCCAGGCGAGTGGCCCGGTCGCCTTCCAGTACGTGTCGACGATTGTGGGCTTCGTATTCATGGCGGTCGTCGGGCTCTCGCTCTACCGCGTGACGTCGGGTCGGATTCCCGCGCTCGAGAGCAAGACGCGAGAGGCCAGCGAGTCGGCGCTGACGGTGACCTTCGACGATGTCGCGGGCGTCGACGAAGCGAAGGAAGAGGTCAAGGAGATCGTCGACTTTCTGCGCGAGCCGGGCCGTTTCGCGGCCATCGGTGGACGCATTCCGAAAGGCGTGCTGCTCGTCGGCCCCCCGGGCACCGGCAAAACCTTGCTCGCGCGGTCCATTGCCGGTGAGGCGAAGGTGCCGTTCCTCTTCGCCAGTGGGTCGGACTTCGTCGAAATGTACGCCGGTGTCGGCGCCTCGCGCATCCGGCGCCTGTTCCGGGACGCACGGCGTCATCCCGCTTGCATCGTCTTCATCGACGAGCTCGACGCCGTCGGGCGCGGGCGCGGCAGCAAGTCGATCAGCCACGAGGAACGGGAGCAGACGCTCAATCAGCTGCTCGTCGAGATGGACGGGTTCTCGCCGAACCAGGGCATTGTCGTCATTGCGGCGACCAACCGCGTCGATATTCTCGACGCGGCGCTGCTCAGGCCCGGACGCTTCGATCGCCAGGTTGCCGTCGGGGTGCCCGATCTGAAGGGCCGCGAGCAGATTCTGCAGATCCACGTGAAGAAGGTCGCGCTCGACTCGGGTGTCGACCTGCGGCAGGTCGCGCGCGGCACGCCCGGCTTCTCGGGGGCCGATCTCGCGAATCTGGTGAACGAGGCCGCGCTGCTCGCCGTCCGCGTGGGCCGGACGGCGGTCGGCCAGGCCGATCTGGACGATGCCCGTGACAAGGTGCTCATGGGTGTCGAGCGTCGATCGCTCTCCATGACCGAGCACGAGCGGGTCACGTGCGCGTATCACGAGGCTGGTCACGCGGTCGTCGCGGCGCTGCTGCCGCACGCCGATCCGCTGCACAAGGTGACGATCATCCCGCGCGGGCGCGCGCTCGGTCTGACGATGCAGCTGCCGACCGACGATCGACACACCCACACGCGTGAGTTCCTCGAGGCACAGATCGCGATCCTCATGGGTGGTCGCGTGTCCGAAGAGCTGTTCCTGCGACAGATGACGAGCGGCGCCGGCAACGACATCGAACGTGCCACCGACATCGCGCGCCGAATGGTGTGCGAGTTCGGCATGTCGTCGCTCGGACCGCTGGCCTACAGGGCGTCGGGCGATCCCCTGGAGGGCGACCGCATCGGGATCAGCGAGGCGACGGCACAGCGGGTCGACGACGCGGTCCGCGACGTCGTCATGCGCGGCTACGAGACCGCCCGCCGGCTCGTGGCCGAGCACCGGAGCTCGGTGCGCGCCCTGGCCGAGGAGCTGCTGCACGTCGAGTCGCTCGACGCCGAGGCCATCAAAGCCGTCCTGAGCTCGCGCGCGCCCGCCGCCGTGGCCTAGCGATTTCGGTGTCCGCGCTATCCGTACCTGATTGACCGTGCGGTGTGACCGCCGGCTCCATCGTCCTTGGCGGCCCAGACACTGAGCCGTTCGCCGTCGCCGGTGCCCTGAGGGGTGGCACCCGAATGGGGTTTTCCCCTTAGCCGACCGAGATTTACAATCGGCTCGGCTTGGCACCGACTCAGGTCTTCATCAGCTACGCTCATACCCCAGCCGATACGGCGCTCGCCAGGTGTATCGCCGGCGCGCTCGGCAGCGTTGGCATTGCCGTGTGGCTCGACGATGCCACGCTCTCAGGGGGCGACATCCTGCAAGACGCCATCGAGAAGGCCGTCGCCACCAGTCAGCACGGCATCTTCATCGTTTCGCAGTCATGGCTCAATCGAGAGTGGACGCAGTTCGAGCTCGAGCTCTTCGCCAAGCGCGATCCGAACGTCGTCCGGCGTATTCCGATCTTCCGTGCGCCGCGCCGTGACCTGGTCGTTCCGCCCCCACTGGTGAAGATCACCGGCTTCGAGTGGCTCGACGAAGACCCGAACGTCGAGGCGCGGCTCTGGGAGGCCTACTGCGCGGTGACCGACACGGCCCCGGGCGGGCGGGACGAATGGGCCGGCAGATGGCGTGCACTGGCGAAGCAGGGACCGGCCGCCCCACGGCCGATCGTCACGCGACCCGACGCGCGGCTGCGGCCGTCTCTGCGGTGCGACCGGGCGATCCAATGGAACGCGGTCGAGCAGCTCGCGCTCGAGCGTGCGAGCCATGTGATGCTGCTTCCGGGCTGTGTGGGCCAGGCGCACGATCATTTCATCGAGCGGATTCAGCGGCTGCTGCGGCTCGATCCACCCCGCAGCATCGTGACCGTCGACTGGCCGGCGCGGCCGCGCCGGCGGGACGAGTTCCTCGAGGCGCTTGGCCGGGCGCTGGCTGTCCCCCCCGAGCTGGTGTCCGGCCAGCTGGGCGAGCGACTCGCCTACAACAATCTCCTCCTGCTGCACCCGTGCATCCGGGCGCGTTTCGTCGACGAGCCGCTGGTCCAGTACTACACCGCATGGCTGCCCGACGTGATCGCGCGCGCGCACGGCGAGATGCACATCAAGTGCGTCCAACCGATCGAGTGGCCCAAGGAGTCGGCCGGTGTGGGGCAGGTGCTCTCGTGGTTGGGGTTCACACGGCGGGCCGCGACGGAAGGTCGATCGGACGCCGAAGGGCTCATCACGAAGCTGAAGGATCAGGCGGATGGGTCGTTGCGCGCGATCCGCCTTCGGGATCTTCAGGATCTCACGCGCGACGATCTGGTCGAGTTCTGCGACGTCAGCGGCTTGACCACTGCGCAGCGCACGTGGCTGCTCGCTCAGGTGGAGGCGCGGCACGCCGACACGGCGCAGGAGACCTTTCAGGCGCTGGATGATTTTCTGCCAGACGCCAGGAGCATCGTATGACGGTGGCGACGAGCTGGATACGGTATCGCGGTGACGGGTCGACGCCCCATGGCGCCGTGGCCACGACACGCGACGAGCGGGGGCGCTATCTGGCCGACGCCAGGCTCGTGACCGCCGTGAACACGGCGCTGGCGGTGGAGCAGCCGCTCCTCGTGACCGGTGAACCGGGCACTGGCAAGACGATGCTGGCGTGGTCGATCGCGGCGGAATTGGGTCTCGGTCCCGTGCTGGAGTTCCACACCCGGAGCGACCATCAGGCCCGAGACACCCTGTACGAGTGCGATCACCTCCTCCGCTTCTATCACGCGCAGACGGGTGACCGGCGGGCCGAGCGGCTCGAGGCGTACATCCGTTGGCAGGCGCTCGGCGAAGCCATCCGCTCGGAGGTGCAGCGGGTCGTCCTCATCGACGAGGTGGACAAGGCGCCACGGGATTTTCCGAACGACATGCTCGACGAGCTCGACAAGATGCAGTTCCGCGTGCCCGAGCTCGAGCTGACCTTCAAGGCACGCCATCGACCGATCGTCGTCATCACGAGCAACAGCGAGCGCCAGCTGCCCGATCCGTTCCTGCGGCGGTGTGTGTTCCACCGCATCGACTTTCCGACGGGAGAAGCGCTGCAGCACATCCTGCACGAACGGCTCGGTCATTTCCATCTCGCCGATCGGCTCATCGAGGTGGCGACGAAACGGTTCGAGCAGATTCGGCAGGTGCCGGGCCTGGAGAAGAAGCCGTCCACCGCGGAGCTCATCGCCTGGGTGCGTGTGCTGCACGCGGCCGGCATCGACCCGCAGGCGCTCGCGAAAAGCCCGCTCGCGGAGCTGCCGTTCATGGGGGCGCTCGCCAAGTCGGAGCAGGACGCGACGCTCATCGCGCGCGCGCGCGACTGAGGATCGCGAAGCACTCGTTCCCCATGGCCGCCGCGCTGCCGTTCGACGCGTTTCTCGGGCTGCTCCGCACGAGGGGATTCGCCGTCGGCTTGCACGAGCACATGGCGCTCGCCAAGCTCCTCAGCCGGTGGGACGGCACGAGTCGCCCCGAGTTCGGCGACGCCCTGGCGGCGCTCATCGGCCGGAATGAAGACGAGATCGCGGAGATCCGGAGGCTCTTCGACGAGGTCTTCGCCGAGCGCCCGGCCGCGGCGGCGGTCGTCGATGTGGGTGCGCGACCCGTCGGGCGACGTGAGCTCGTGCGGCGCTACGTCTGGGCGACGGCGGCGGTGGTCGCTTGTCTCGCCCTTGGCATCGGGGTCTGGCGGCTCGCGACGCGTCCAGCGCCGCCGGCCACGCCATCACAGACCGAACGGCCTGTCGAACCTCCGCCGGTCGCGGTGACCGAGCCGATCACGGTTCCGCCGCCTCCGGAGCCAGAGCCTCCACCGATTCCGCGCCACATCGACTGGTCGGTCGTCATCCCGCCGGTGCTGGGACTCTTCCTGCTCGCGTTGGCGGGGTTCTGGGCGCAGAAGTCGACCGAGATGCGGCGGCGGTGGCTGGCCGACGCGTGGGCGTCGACGGTGGGGCTTCTGCCAGGGCCCTTTCACTTCCCGTTCGTCCTGAAGGATCCCATTGCACGGCTGCCTCGGATCGACATCGAGGACGCCGCGACGATCCTCGGCCGCGCGATCACGAACGACACGCAGACCCGGACCCTCGATGTAAAGCAGACCGTGCGTCAGACCGTGTGCCGCGGCTTGCTACCCACGTTCGTCTTTCGGCCACGGCGGGTCGTGCAGACGATTCTCGTGCTCCAGGATGTGTCCGAAGACATGCGGATCTGGCGCGGCAAGGTCGACCTGTTCCTGACCGACCTGCGACGTCAGGGCATACCGCTCGAACGCTACTATTTCGACGGCGACATCCGGCGGCTGTCGGACGCCCCACATCGTGCGTCCGCCGACCTCGACCATGTGCTGAGACGCAGGCCGGGTGCGCCGGTGCTGGTCATCAGCAATGGCTCGGCACTCGCCGCGACGTTCTCCGCAGACGCGGCCGAGGCGCATCGCCGTGCGGGACGCCCACCCGCGTGGCGCGTCACGTTGGCCGCGCGCGAGCGTCGCAGCTGGTTGACCCCGGTCTCGGACACTCGGTTGTGGCCAACCGAACTGGACGAGCTGCCGGTGCGTGTCTGGCCGATGACACGGCGCGGCCTCGCGCAGGCGGCGCGTGATCTGGTCGGCATCGACGCCCCGCCGCTCCCTCACGTGCGCGCGCAGATTCTGGCGGTCAGCCGCGTGTCGCAGGACGGGATCGAGCGCATGAAGCGGTTAGCCGCCCTCGTGCCGTACGCCAGCCTCGAGCTCCTGGAGCTGCTGCGCCGCCAGTTCGCACCCGACGTGCCGGACGCCGTGTTGCTGCATCTCGCGCAAGAAGGTGGACGGCCGGGCGCGCCGGTGCTCCGTCTGGCCGACGAGGAGCTGCGGCGGCTGCAGTCGGCCATGCGGTTCGAGACGCCGAAGCTCGAGGCGCGGGTGCGTCGGGCACTCGTCGGCGTGCTGCAGGAATCCGAACCGACGGCGGGCTCGGCTGCGCACGTGCGGTGGCAGATCGCCATGGCCGTGCACCAGGCGGCGCTGGCCCAACTCGGCGAAGGCCCGATCGGCGAGACTGCCCGTGCGCTCGACGCGCTCGCGCGTGGACCGCTCTGGGAGGAGGTCCAGCGCCTGACGAGTCTGGCACCAGGTGCCGCCCCGCTCGATCGCGTGCCAGGGTCGACTGGCGCGGCAGGTGCCGGCTGGATGCGCCGTGCCGCCGGCGGGGGACGAGTCGTCGCGGGCACCGAAGAGCGGCTGCCGTCGAGTGACCCGCCCCCTGGGGCCGAGCCGATGCCGTGGACGTGGCCCGGGATTCGCGAGTTGGCGCCGGCTGGGCTCATCGCAGCGGTCCTGCTCGCGCTGGGCTGGCAGCTCGGCATGTTGCCGGTGCGAGCGCTGGCGCACGTGCCGGATGCTTACGCACTCGGCTACCAGCCTGGGCCCGGAGGCGACGCCTCCGCGCTGCAGGTCGGTGTCAATCCGAATGCCCGGGATGTTCCGACGGCCTCGATCCCGCGGATTGTCGATCTGTATCGCAACGACACCGCGGTTCGTCCAGGCCTCGACCTGACGGGAGGGCCCGTCTCTGTGCCGCTCGAGTCACGCGACCGTGGCGGGTACTTTCAGGTGCGCGCTGCGCTGCCTGAGGGGAACCTCGCCCTCAGTCCCGCCGTGTGGGTACCGGGCGAGCAGGTCGTCGTGCTCATCGACGCACAGCCGTGGGCACGCGTCACGATCGAGGGCGACCAGGCACCGGCGGGCGCCCAGACGACGCCGTTTTCGGCGGCATTGAAGCCGGGGACGACCTATCAGCTGCGGATGGAGAACGGCGGTCTCACGCCACCGCTCGAGCGCACGATCACCGTGCCGGCCATCGGGGCGACTGGCGAGCGCACCTTCCGCTTCACGATGCCCGGCTTCGATCCGAATCAGACCGCGAGTCAGCTGTCAGGGGCCGCGGCCGAGCGGCCCGCTACTGCCCGCTGAACCGTCGGGCCTAGAACCCGTAGCAGTTGTTGCCCGGGATGACTCGGATGTCGGGTCTCGTCCGCAGCGCGCTCTGATTCCCCTGAGCGTCTCGCACGCGCAGCTCGACCGTCATCAACACGAACGTGATTCCGCCGCTGGTCTGAGGTGATGCACCGCCGAGCGTCCCGCATGTCGCGGGTGGCGGGTCGAACGTTGGGCTCGCGCTCGCCGGCGGCCGCTTGTCCTCGAGAGACAGTGCGTAATGCCACTCGTAAGAAACCGGCGAGCCGGTCGAGGAGCTGCCGTCGAAGCGGCAGGCGAGGGTCCGATCGTTTCCCTGCGCGACGATCGGACAGATGTCAGCCGTGCCGGCGGGCATGCTCGTGCCATTGGAGAATCGCGCGACCGCGGTCGAGGTCACGGTGAAGTTTGCGACCAAGGGGGCCCCGACGGTCAGAGTGGCGCTTCGGGACTCTCCGCCCATCGAAGCCGTGATGGTCGAGGTGCCTGGCCCGACCGTTCCGATCGTGAAGTTGCCAGTGCTCGCACCCGGCGGGATGGCGACCGATGCGGGCACCGTTGCGACGCTGGCGTTGCTGGTTGCCAGCACGACGGTCGCGCCCGAGGAAGCCGCTCTGGTGAGACCCACGGTGCCCTGAACCGGGTTCGGACTCTGCACTGTCATACTGCTCAATGTCAGCGAACTGAGCATCGCCGTCGTCGTTTCTGACGGCCCGGATCCACCACACGCAGAGGCCATGACCCCGACCAGTGCGACCGCGCCCAGAACGGATGACGTGCGTCTCCATATTTGCATGGCTGTATCTCCCGAGCCAGTGTTCATCGGACGATCACCGACGTGGACCAGCGAAACTGTGACGAGGTGACGTCAGCGCCCACGTTGAGCTCCAATCGGCGATGCAAGGTCAAGCCGATGCCTCCAGTCGCATGAATCTGGTCGTCCCCCCGACTCAAGGCGGTTGACACGACGAGGTCCGAAGCCCGCGCATCTCTGCTGGTTGACGGCGTTGACGGCGAGAAGCGAAGGGAATGATCGGGGTCGAACCAGAGGCCCGTTCTCAGGCGTGGGGCGCCGCGTCGGCGCGGCATCGCATACTGGAGGCCCACATGCACCTCCGTTCCATCGTCGATTCGGAAGGCATCCGGTTGCTCGGAGCCTCGCGCCTGATCCACGACATAGTCTAGGCGCAGCCGTGAATATGAGATTCGTGCCACTTCGACAGCCACCAAGAGCGGTGGTCGAACCCGCACCGACGCACCCGCGGAAAGTGTGTGCGGCACCCTGAAGTGCTGCGTCTCAGGCGGGAGCTGGCTGCTCTGACTGCGGTAGGTGAAGGAAGGACCGCGGCGATACACGAGTCCGACGCGTGTGCGCTTGAAGAGCGGGACGTTCGTATCGGGAATGTCTTGACCAACGACGATCCCGATCGTCCCGCCCAGGCTCGTGTCTCGGCCGGACTGAGAGGAGCGCGCAACCTCGAACGCGTACGTGGCAGGATTGAATCCGGGAAAATCGAAGCGACGGAAGACTGAGTCCATCTTGAATCGAAACGCAGTCAGTGCGCCGCCCACGCTGATGCTCGGCCGGATCTTGAATGCGCCCGACGCGCCGTAGCCAGTGACGGAGATGGCTCGGTTGCCCAATTGAGGCAGCTCACGACGCGAGGTGAACTCCTCGGGCAGCTTCACGAAGACTCCCTCGGTGGCGTACGACTGCGCGACTCGGATCAACTCATGACGGAAACCCGAAGCCACCCATCGGCGAGAAGGATGCACGTACACACCCGCAGCAAACCCAGGGCCCGTGTCCGTGCTCTCCGCTTCGTCGAACACCGGCCCCGCCACAGTGTCGATTCCAAAGTTGGTCGGTGTGCCCGCGACGCGACCCGATCGTAGGTATGGCGAGTTCGCACGAAATCGCCGCAGCTCGAACGACACTTCGGACGCCCCGAGCTGCGTCAGACCCGCTGGATTCGCAAACGTGGCCGTCGCATCGTCGGCGAGACCCGAGAACGCGCCGCCCATCGCCAGGCTCTTGGCACCCGGATTGATGAAGTCGAACTGCAGCGGCACCTGCAAGCTCGTCTGCGCGGCTGCATTCGAGGCGCATGCGATGACAAAAAGAGCGTGCACGGCGGCGAGCGTGGTCGGCCGTCGTCGCCCAGTACAGCGGCCCGTCATCGCTCGGCCCTCAGCGTTTGGAGCACCCGCGGCGAGACATACCGTTCGTCCGCCGCGAACTCGGCTGCGTTCAGCTGCGCGAAGCGTCCGCGTGCGCTGTCGAGCGTGCGCTGCGCCTCGTCGCCGCTGACCCCGCCGGTGAGCACAAGTGCTGCGCTCGAACACGCGAGATAGAACGACGCTCGCGGGTCGCTATCGCCGGCGCCAGGCGCCGACAACTCCGTGAAGGCTTGGCGGTAGTCGCCGACGAAGAACGCCCGCAGTGCGGACTCCAACCTCAACGCTCGAATCACCGCCGGCGGTGTCGTATCCCGGACATTGCGGATGATGCCCTTGTCGACCGTTACCTGCGACCGCGCGCGCGGTGGCGCCTTTGTGGGCGGCGGCTCAACGCCCGACGTCCCCGTGGGCGCATTTGGTGCCCCGCCAATGGAGCTTGTGTTCGACGTCTGAGGCGCCGGACCCTGAATGGGCGACTGCGTCGGGTTGAACGGCGAGCTGGGCCGGGGGAGCTCAATCCCTGGTTGATTGCTTGCCTGAGCAGGTTCGATAGTTCGTGCCGCCGTCTGGCTCGCGGTCTGTGCCGGTGTCTGGGTCGGCGCGGATGTCGGTGGCGAGACCTGCGCGAGCGGCTGCTTGTCCACTTCGCTCGTCGCTCGAGCAGACTGCTTGGTGAAATCCCCGTACTCCCGATCTTTGGCCGTGATGAGTCCAGCCTGCCGGACCGCTTCGAAAGCTGCCGAGGCGTCCTTGTACTGCTGCGTGTTCATGTACGCGAGCCCCAGGTAATAGTCCGGTAAGAAGTCATCGAACACATCGCCGTAGAACGGAATGCGACGCCCCGGGCGGGGCCCCGTGCGCTTGGCCTGTTGCAGGCTGGCGATGGCCGCCTGCCACTCACCCCGTTGAACCTGGCGGCGACCATCCTGGTACGCCTGATACCACGTGCGGGTGTCTGCCCTACCAGGAGACTGGGCGTACGCCTGCGCGCAGACCAAGAGACAAAGAACAGCCACGCGCCAAACTCGGATGCCGACCATCGCGTTCGGGCGGATTATATGTTCCTAGGGATGCACAGAGGTGCACTAACTGACTCGATCGTATTGATGAGCTGGGTGGAAATTCAGGCGTCGGCCGGCCACGCGTCACTTCGCTGCCGGTCAAGACCTGCGACCCAGCTGCTGGTGCGGCCTTCAGGCGCAGCGTTTCACGCCGCCCTTTCGGGTCGGCCTGACGCGGAACCAGTGCGCTGATCGCGCGGCCGTTCAGCCGCGAGACGCCGCAGGATGTCCCGGGCGTCGACCAGTGACGTCGTCACGTGCGTCGCACCGGCATCGAGGAGTGCGGCTCGCTCGTCGTCCTTGAAGAGCGGCGGGGCCCAGCGGCCCACGAGAATGGTCGCCTCGGGCAGCGCCGCTCGGAGCTTGCGCAATACGTAGCGCGTCTTGGACGGCGAGCTGGGGGGGAGGTCGGCGACGCACAGCACGCGCACGGGGCTTTCGCGAACGGCTGCGACGAGCTCTGACACGAGCAGACGTGCTGGTTGGACGTTGAATGCGATCGACGCGTCTTCGAGCAACAGTCCGAGCATTCGGAGCGCGAGCTCATCGCCCGTGCCGCCCGCCGGATACGCGTGCACGACCAGCGGTTCGAGCGATGGCTCCTGTAAGGCTGAGGCGTCCCTTTCACCCTCCGGCTCGGCCTGCGCGCGAGCTGCTCGCAGTGCGCTCGCGGCATCGCTCAGTAGCTCGCGTGTTGCCTCCAAGACGGTCCGCTCTTCGTCATCGGTCAGCCGGCCCTCCAGCCGATCGCGCTCGGCGTACACGAGCGCCGGCAACATCAGCGAATCGAAGACGGTATCCGGCGGCAGGTTGCCGGACAGGTGCCGCTCGATGAGATCGACGGCCTCGCCGGTGTCCTCGGCCAGGAGACGTTGGTAGTAGCTGCCGTCGGGCGCCAGGGCCGGCGCATCGGCCATGAGCGTCGATAGGAACTCCAGTCCCGAAATGTGCTTGCCGAGGACGACCAGGCAGATCGTCAGCGGCGTGGCGAGCAGCAGGCCGGTCGGGCCCCAGAGCCACGTCCAGCCCGCCACGGCAACGAGAAGCGCGACCTGTGAGACGCCCGCCGCCCCCGCGTAGAGCACGGTCTCGAGCACCAGGTTCGTAAAGAGCTCGAGGACGATGAACAGGCCCACGACCCAGAGCGGTTGGATCCAACCCGGCAACGCCGCGAGGCTCACGAGGATCGGTCCGGCCGCGGCGACAATCGGGCCGAGGTACGGCACGAACCGTAACGCAGCGCCGAGCGCGGCCCACAGCAGCGGATACGGCACGCCGATCCACCACAGCCCGATGCCCATGGCGCCGCCATAGAGGCCGTTGACCAGCGTCTGCATGAGGAGCTGCCGGCTCACCCGGCTGCTGGCTTCATCGAATGCTTTGGTGGTGACGGCGAGGTGGCCGTGTCCGATTAGCCCGAGTACGCGTGCACGCAGATCCTCCCGCTCGAGCAGCATGAAGATCACGAGCGCGACGACGAGCCCGGCGGTTGACAGCGGACCAATCACCGGGCCGAGCCACGCCGGGAAGCTCAAAGGCCGCGAGACCGGCAAGACCTGGACGACCGCCGGACGAGAGGGCGCGTTGCGCCGGGCGCCTTCGTCCGGTTGGGTGAGCTGTGCCTCGATCTCTTCGAGCGTTTTCTGGACTTCCTCGACCGAGCCGTTTCGACCTGCCCGCCGCACATCGTTGATCTTTTCCCGGATGTTCTCCCGATACCGTGGAAGCTCGGCGGCGAGTCCGGCGACCTGTCGGGCGGCGAACCACGTGGCGACTCCAAGCCCGCTGAACATCAGTGCCACGACCACGAGCACCGCGAGCACGCGCCCGAGCCAGCGCTGCAGCAGCGTGACCGCTGGCGACAAGACGAACGTGATGAGCCCGGCCAGTGCGATCGGGACGACAATGGCCTGCGCCCAGTAGAGCACCGCCACCACGAGCACGATTCCGGCAAACGTGATCCAGCCTTGCGCCTCGCGAGCCACGATGGGAGCTGTGCAATAAAGGTGCCTGGCACGTGCGCCCAGGCCCCTCCGCTCTCGCTGGCGGACTCTCGCTTGCCTCCTGATTGAGCACTGAGCCGAGGAGGGTGCGATGGACCTCGAATGGCGCCTGGCGACCGTGGTGGCGGCGGTCTTCGCCAAGCCGGTGGACGCGCACACAGAGCTCCATCAGCGTCTGGGAGGCCGACGAGGCAATCGCGCTCCAGCAACGACCTGTCCCCGGTCATCCTGATGGCGCTGAAGAAGGGCCAGGGCGACGGGCGTGTCGTTTGCCCACGCGGATCATTCCGTGTGAGACAGAACGTCGTCGTCCTCGAGCGCTACGATCGCCAGCGCATCAGATTGACGCAGGTCGATCGGAGGGCGGACTGATGACCCGCACCTCCGGCCCTCGACCGGGAGGGGGGCCGCCAGGTCCAGACAATCTTGTGTGCGACGCAATGGTGCCGACTGGTCATGGGAGGCCCTTGTCCGATTGAACCGAGCGCCCGCCGCAGCATGGCCGGAAGCTGACCTTTGCGTGCTGACGCCGGGTGCCGACCGCTACCACGTCTCTAGTGTGGCGACCGGAGTTATCGTGTCAGCGCCGGCTCGGAACCTTCTTGACCTCGACGGTAGGATGAGCTTGAGGGATCTGAGTAGCCGACATGGACGGGCGATGGAAGGCCGCAGTCAAGGCGGATGACTGTGTGGCGCTCGAGCGGCTGTTGGGCGAAGGGCTCGACATCGATGCCGTCGACGAGCACGGCCAGACGGCGCTCATGAACGCCGCCCGCGAGGGGCGCACGGACGTCGTCACGTGGCTCATCGCCCATGGGGCGGACCTCAATCACACGGCGAAGTTCCATCTCACGGCGCTCATGCTGGCGGTCGTGAATCGGCGCGTCGCGATTGTCAAAGCGCTCGCGGCTGCCGGGGCCGACCTGTTGGTGCGGGGGACCGGAGCGCCAGGCTTCGACGGGAAGACCGCCTACGATCTCGCGATGGGGCGCGGCGACTACGCCTGGTCCGACGAGATGGGGGAGATCGTCCGCATACTCGAAGCGGCGGGTGGTCGACCCTCTGACTAGCGCGATCTCGCGATGGTGTCAGCCGGTCGCGGCTGCTCGCACCAGGTGCTGGCTCCACGACAACGCGTCTTCATACGCTGGTGGGATCGCCGTCTCAGGGACGCCGGCGCGCTGCGCGGCGGCGACGGCCGCCTCCCAGTGGCCGCGCTCGTAGGCGATCGCCGCGTCGAGCAGGGCTCGCGTCGGATTCTGACGGCCCAGCAGCGCGTCGCTCAGCTCGTCGCCGAAGGGCAGGTCGCGCACGACCTCGTCCATCGGACGCGAGACCATTACGTCCAGCATCGAGCACAGGCCGAGCAGGAACGCTTCGTCCGAGCCGTGCACGCCCGCGGTCGCGGCGGCCATCTGCGCGCAGCACCGCGCCCGCACCACCGCGAGATTCATGGTCTCGGAAGAACCGCCGGCCTGGACGCCAGCCAGCGCCCAGATGGACGCCCACTGCCGGATCCGAGCTGTACCGAGGAGAACGATTGCCTGCCGGATGGAGCTGATCTCGCGGCGGACGCCGAACGCCGCCGAGTTGATCGTCCGAAGCACCCGGTACGTGATGGCCGCGTCTCGCTCGAGAACGGTTTCGAGCTCCGCGACGCCGATCTCCGGCTTGTTCAACGTCGCCATCATCCGCAGATACCCGATCCGCTCGGTGGGAATCGAGGGCCCGGCCATCGTCGCGGGCTTGCAGAAGAAGTAGCCTTGGAGCAGCCGATAGCCGGCTGCCGTCGCCTCGCGCACGTCGGCCTCGGTCTCGACCTTCTCCGCGAGCAGCGTGATGCCGCGCGGGAGCAGGCGGTGGGCGAGCTCCAGACGCGCCGCCGCCGGCGTCGCGAGCACGTCCACCTTCACGAACTTGACGTACGGCATCAGGGCCTCGGCCGCCGAGTACGGCTCGAAGTCGTCGAGCGCCAGCACGTAGCCGAGCGCCTGGAGGCGCTCGCACGCTGCGATCACCTCGTCGTCGATCGTGATGTCTTCGCGCAGCTCGATGACGACGCCCGACTGTGGCAGCACCTCGCCGGCACCGGCGAGCAACAGCTCGCGCGTCAGGTTCAGAAAGGCGAGACGGCCGTTGGTCAGTGTTTCGAGGCCGAGATTGAGCAACGTGTCGGTCAGAACCCTGGCGCCCGCGATATCGCCGGCTGCCACGCATGAGGTGTCGCCGGCGGCCCCGCGATAGAGGAGCTCGTACCCATAGACGTGGCCGTTCGGGAAGAGAATCGGTTGGCGTGCGACGTACACGCGGTCGCGGGCGTCGAGCGTGATCTGCATTGGCGGCTCGGTACCTGTTTCGGGCAAGCTCCCTGAACCGACAATCGGATGCGCGTCGACCAGCTTGAGTGTCGGGACGTTCGTGTCAGTCGCCCCGCGGCCCCGACGGAGGCCCGAGGGCGGTCATGACGAGCGTTGATGAGCAGCGTGGCGAAGATGAGGTGGCGGAGTAAGATGCGACGTGGGCACGGTTGTGAGCGGAGGGGTCATGGACGAGTGGCGCGCGATCGTCGGGTCGTACTGGAGGCAGCTCGCCGCGAGTCTTGCCTGCGCGGGGGTTCTGGTCGCAGCGGCCCCCGTGGCGAGGGCGCAGGCGGTCGACGGCGCCGCCATCTTCGAGAAGCACTGTGCCGTCTGTCATGGGCCGTCGGGCGATGCCCGTGCGCCCAAGCGCGATGCCCTTGGACTGCGCAGACCCGAGACGGTTATCGAGTCGCTCCAAAACGGTGCCATGCGCATTCAGGGGTCGCGGCTGAGCGGTCCGGAGCGCCGTGCCGTCGCTGAGTTCCTCACGGGCCGCAAGGTGGGCAGCGACGTCGTCGGCATGGCCGAGGGCCGGTGCAAGACGACCTCGCCGGTGAGCGATCCGGCGACGAGCCCTTCCTGGAACGGGTGGGGCGGATCGCTGACGAACACGCGCTTCCAACCGTCGGGCGCGGCTGGACTCACGGCTGCGCAGGTGCCAAAGCTGCGGCTCAAATGGGCGTTCGGTTTCCCGGACGCCGGATCTGCATGGGCGCAGCCGACCGTGGTCGGAAACCGTCTCTACGTCGGGAGTCAGAACGGGACGGTGTATGCGCTCGACGCCAAGACCGGATGCAGCTACTGGGCGTTCAGCGCGCGGGGCGGCGTGCGGACGGCGATGACCGTGGGCGCGCATCCGTCGCAAGCGGGGCGCTATCTGGTGTACTTCGGTGACACCACCGCCACCGCGTATGCCATCGATGCGTCGACCGGCGAGGAAGTCTGGTCGCGCAAGGTCGATGAGCATCCGCTCGCCCGGATCACGGGCGCCCCCGTCCTTC
>Ga0194132_10000162_pt1 | contig 130086 bp, 125 predicted proteins | sample TA2KigOf80mmetaG_FD_148612 | JGI IMG/M metagenome (GOLD analysis project Ga0194132, IMG submission 148612) | Freshwater microbial communities from Lake Tanganyika, Tanzania - TA2015054 Kigoma Offshore 80m | ecosystem: Environmental > Aquatic > Freshwater > Lake | place: Tanzania: Lake... | reverse complement strand
CTATCACACATTGGGAAGACTCCCGGAGCCCGAATCAACCCATAGATTCTGCTGACGAGGCGATTGATTAAGGGAGATGTGATCAGCGACCTTGCGTCATTGCCCGTAAAGTGGCCAAGACCTTTGCCGCTTTCGGATCGTTTGCAGCTTCGTCAAGCAGCCTCATTTTTGCGTTATGGGCAAGGACGGCATAGTTTCTCTGCTGATCTGGGTTTGATACCGATTGTTGTGTTCGCAACAGGATCGCCAACACGGCCTCGTAATCCTTCCGGTCAAATGCCGCGTTGATCTCTTGCTCGGGACCGGCTGGCGCTTTGGGCGCGGCCTCAGCTGCGGGCGCCGCTGCGCCGGTGTCAGCAGGCTTTTTTTTGCAGGCCGTGAGAGCGCAGGAGCACATCACGGCGAGAGCAAGAAAAACACATGACGGCAACTTTTTCATCTAATTGGACCAGGGTGGTGGCTATCTCCGATAGCGCGGCCCATTCAGAATCTCATTCGGCGCCGGCACTCTTCGGGCGACCAAGTCCGAACACTTGTTCCACTTGATCAACGAAGCCGTGCCGCCAAAAGTCCCAACAACAGCGCCGCCGGGCAGGTTCCTCGCAGCCGCAAACGGAAGAGCCGACCAATTGGCGGAGCCAGCATGGCGGAGCGACAACGTTTCGCCGATGCTTTCCGGGTTATTGCCGGCATCATTAAAGAAAAATGGATCGCTCTCGTTTTGCTCCCACAACTGCCAATCAGTCGGAAGGAAATCCGTAACCTTGTAGGTCCTTCCATTAGCCGGCTGCACGCCCACGGAACCAACATAACCGCCGATGGTCCCATTCCAGCAGTAAGAGGTAATCTTAACCGGACGTCCCAGCCAAAGTGTTTTCAGACGACCGCTCCCCCGCGTGGCGACATCCTTCGGGCACCACATCGTCTTGTAATCGCTCAGGAACGGTCCAAGCTGACTGATCTTGAAGAACGATACTTGGTTGCTGAACTGGGGGCTATTGACATCCTTGCCAGCGGCGCTCCCGGGCGTCGCGGGGCCGCCTGGAATTCGGCCGCCATTCGAAGTCGCGTAGGCCCATCCATCAGGACCTGACAAGTCGCCTCCCCATGTCGGATGAGGCACGTAATCACCGTTGTCAGTCGAGTACATGTGACTGGCCAATAAAATTTGTTTGACGTTGTTCAAATCTAGCGTGAGTTGCGCGCGGTCTTTTGCTTTCGAAAGTGCCGGCAAAAGCATTCCCGCCAAAATAGCAATGATCGCAATCACGACCAATAATTCGATTAGAGTAAACGCCCAACGATGGCGTCGGTGGGTTGGCGAAGCTACACGGTGAACCAGTATTCGTTTTTGCATAACTGTCTTCGGTTGTTGGCGCGGCTTTTCGGCTGCGGTAAATGGGTTTGAGGTTCTGACGTATCTTAATTTGAAGTAATTCTGAAGTCAACTGTGCGTTTTGACACTTTGACACTTTGACACTTTTGACACTGTGCGTTTTAAACGGGTCGGTCAGGAAGCAGCGTTTACCCTGCAGAACATTTCGCAAAGGTGGCGTTCTTCTCGCGATCTGAGTGTCAGGTTGCTCGCTTGATTCCGGAGCGAAGAGAGGGGGCGTTGCGCCAAAGCGCGGTAGGTGGTCTTCAGGCTGCAACGAAACTGCTTGCCTCCTCGTTGGAGTAAAGCATAGTAGTTTCCCGATGGCCCACGCAGTACAGGTTTCGCCGGCCATGGAACAGAGCAGTAGACTCTTCCGGCGGTTTACTACGAGTAGTTAAGCCAATGTAGCTCAGTGGCAGAGCAACGGTTTCGTAAACCGTAGGTCGTCGGTTCGACCCCGACCATTGGCTCCATTTCGCAATCAAGGACTTATAATAGCCCCGACAGCCCGTTATCGGATTTGCATTGCAGGAAGTGCAACAGATATGCAACAGTCCACCCATGAAGTCCACGCCATCACGCAAGCAGTCGCGCAAACCCGAAGACTGGCCACGAAAGGTCCGGCTTGGTCGGGTCACGGTCACGGTTTATCGGCGACCTGGCAACGCTGGGTTCATGGTCGCCAACTACGTGAACGGAAACTATGATTACCGAGACAGGGCTAAGCGCGAGGTGATCGAGACCCTCCTGCAACAATCGTCGGAACTTGGACTGTCGAACGAGACCATCGGCAAGCTTAATGCCGTCCTGCCTCGAGGTGGCAACAAACCTAAGCGCCGCTTCGATTCCTACCCGACAGAGGCCGAGGCGTTGGAGGCGGCCAATCGTCTGGCGAAGCAACTGAGCGAGCGCGACGTCCTCACAGCGTCGATGACCAGCGATCAAGCCATTGAGTACGCGTCGGCACAACAAGCGTTGAAGCCTGTCAGTCTCTCGCTCTTGCCAGCGATCACGACACTGACTGAAGCGGTTGGGATTGTCGGTGATCTTACGAGCGTGGTTGCGGCGGCCAAGTTCTACGCGGCTCGGCACAGGCGGACGGTTCCGAAACGTGTGTCCGATGTGGTTGCCGAGCTGCTCGCCGTCAAAGAATCACGGGGAGCGTCGGAGCGATACCTTCAGGATTTGCGATCACGGCTGGGAAGGTTCGCCGAGGCTTTCCAGATGGACACCTGCAACGTCACGACCGCGGAAATTCAATCGTGGCTGGATGGTCAGAAGCTCGGTTCCCAAGACTACACGAACTTCCGGCGCGTCGTGTTCATGTGCTTCGAATTCGCCGTGGCGCGTGGATACGCTTCCGATAATCCAGTTGAGCGCGTCGAACGTGTGAAGGTCCGGCCCGGTGACACGGAAATCTTTACGCCGAACGAAATCGCCCGCTTGCTCGCGACTGCTTCTCCGGAGTTCCTTCCGTGTCTGGCCATCGGCGCATTTGCTGGGTTGAGGTCTGCTGAGATTGAACGACTGAAATGGAGTGATGTGGACTTAGCTGGCCGCCACATCACGATTGGCAGCAAGAATGCCAAGACCGCCAGCAGGCGAATCGTGCCGATCCATGACAACCTGGCTTCATGGCTCGCGCCTTACGCCGAGAAACAGGGCAAGGTCTGGCCGGGGACACATGATGAGTTTTACGACGCGCAGCAAGTCACGGCGGCCGCAACTGCTGTCGAGGCAGATGAAATTAAAGGCGCCAAAGCGCAAAAGCCGGTCGAGTGGAAAGCGAATGCGCTGAGGCATAGTTACGCGAGCTATCGCTTCGCCCAGATCGGGGACGCGGGCCGTGTGGCTGGCGAACTCGGCAATAGCGCGGCCGTGGTTCACAAGCATTACCGTGAACTGGTTAAGCCTGCCGACGCCCAACGCTGGTTTGCGGTGAAACCCGAAGTTCCAAACAACGTCTCGTGACTGTCTGCAGGCTCCCCATGAATACCGATCTTCCTTCTCCGGAAACGCTGGCAATGATCGCGGCAACCGTGGGCAAACGACGGAACGCCCGTAGTGCCGTTGAATACGCGTTCGATCTCTGGAGCTTGTCGCGTGACAAGCTCATTGACGTTGTTAAGGGCAAGGCTGTGGCTGTTGCTATCGACATTCTAAAGAACGGGGCATCAACTGAAGACGATATTCCGCGTCCGACTCAATTTCCGGCTTCGCTCAGCGAGTTCAAAAAGCTGATCGTGAAGGGCAAGAACGACGCTGATTCAAGGGAGCGATTCAAGCCAAGGTCACCACGCAAAAGGCAGACTTAAAAAGACTAGCTAGGTCGCGTCGAGATAAAACGCCGAATTGATACAAGTACGGACAACGACATAATCCGGTATGCGCAAATGACTGAGTCAACTTGGTTCAACCTCGCGACCGATTCCAAGCATTGGTGGAAAGAGCATCTGCGCGTACAGAACTCCATGAACGCTAAAAAACGAAAAAAGTCTTGACCGCCAATTTTCATGGTTTTCGCCTGACGGTCGCTCTAATTGCTTCAGAATTCGCTCAAATAATCACGGAAGTCGCTTCACGTTCGCAGGCTTTCGCTCTCCAATTCCCGGAATTCGCCCGAATCAAGACCACGCAAATCGCAAGGGCGGTTTTGGTATTATCGGGTTCGATGACGCGACTCAATTCGCAGAATCGCAATTCTGGTTCCTTCTGTCTCGATGCCGGTCAATGCCGGGAATTCGTGGCTACGCGGCTTCGAAGATTTATAGACTGGTGGATCGATCCCGATACAGGGCTTGCGATTCAGGAACGGTCCGGGGTGCTTCGATGGTTTGTCCGAGTTCTGGACGAACTCCATTGGGCGGACAGCGCCGCCGAACTGCGTGAACCGTTCGGCGCCGACTCCGAGCCGAAAAGCGTAACGTTTATTCCGGCGCGGCTCTCCGACAACCGAATCTTGCTCGAAAAGGACCCGGCCTACTTTCGCAATGAAAGACGCGCCAAAGACACCCATCCCGAATACACAGGTCAATGCGTGATCGATGGCCGATCGTACTGGATCAGCGCTTGGATCAAAGAAGGGCAGACAGGCAAGTTCTTCTCCCTCGCATTCAAGCCAAAAGAACCAACACCGAAACCTGCGACCAAAGCGCAGCCGGCCGCCTATGACTCTGAGGACGACATTGCATTTTAGTTCGCCCCGGAAAAGCAAAAGGCCCGCATTACTGTGGGGACTAACGTTTCTTCAATCCTCGTCCAGGTCCATTCTTCACGCTGCGACGGGCTGCAACGTGGCCATCGGTTCGACTTCGCGTTCAATCGTTCGCGCCTTCTCATATCGAGCCAACCGGAGATCGTAATCGGCCTGCAAACCCGTCCACATTTCCGCGCTGGTGCCGAAGAAGCGAGCCAGCCTGAGCGCGGTGTCAGCCGAGATGCCGCGTTTCTCCAGAACGATTTCGTTGATGCGCCGCGGCGGGACATGCAACGCCCGCGCCAGAGCGTTTTGTGACAGGCCTCGCGGTTTTATGAATTCTTCACGGAGAATTTCGCCGGGATGGATCGGAGGAACTTTGTTCGTTTTCATGGTGTTCAATGATAGTCCACGATTTCCACGTCGAACGCATCTTCGCCTTGCCAGCGGAAGCAAAGCCGCCATTGCTCATTCACGCGGATACGGTGCTGCCCCTTGCGGTCATCTTTCAGGGCTTCCAAATGGTTGCCGAACGGCACGCGCAAATCAGTCAGGCTCCTCGCCTGGTGCAAGAGCAGCAGTTTCCGACGTGCGGCTCGATGAATTTTGCTGCGGCAACCGCCTGGAGGATTCATCGTTGAATAAAGATTCAGTTTCGCGGCAGGCAAAGCTGCGTATCATCTAGAGTTAAAGTATGACGCCAGCCGTTATACGTGTTAACTCACAGCTTTTCACTGGGGTTAAGGCGCTTGGCATTGACAAACTCCCCGTGGCCGTGGGTGAACGCGATGTTGGCGCTGGTCTTATGGTTTTGGAACTCGAACCACGCTCTAACGTCGTACAGGATGGCGCTATTGGCGATGACGACAAGAAGTTCAACGAGCGTGAATGCGTGGCTTTCCGCTACCGCAACAGATCGTCCCGTAGAGTGATTGCATGTGCGCGACATAAACGGATGAACGGGAAATTGGTTGCATGATCTGTGCCAGTAGCGAACTTTTCCTGGATGTCTTTGGCTAAGCAATCGTGGCGCAATAGCCGGTTTTCGCCTCCCCATGAACCGCAGCGTCCGAACGCCGAAAGGTCTTGGAGTGCGGCGATGGAGTCTGCGTAATCCCGCTTTCGCGTGAAAGAGACAGGGAGTCGTCCGCAACTGCCGGGATGAAGGAGACGGTTTTCGAGATAAGCGTAGCCGCAAAATGCGAACCGCTGCTTCCGTGTGTTGGTTTCCTTCAGGGCGCTTGAGGTGTCACTAGACGATAGAACCGCGTCGGGCGACCCGTTGTATCCGTTACTCGCACATCACGCGTCGAAGCCCCGGCGGGCACATCGGTCAGTTTTGTCCAGGGGCCACTAAGAATCCCATCGCGAAACAGAACGCTGTAGCTCTTCCCTGCAACCGCTTTGAAAGTGATTCGAATAATGGTTCCAACGGCTTGCATCGATTCAACTTTCAAATAGCTCGACGCGTCGCGTGGCCCTGTTCCGGCAATGAACTCGTTCAAGTTGGACACACCATCGCTGTCTGGATCATCGACGGGTCCGCCCGACAAGTTTCCGAGTTGCGCCAGTTCCCATTCGTCAGGCAGCCCGTCGCTATCGCTGTCACCGCCTACGCCGATCGCAGAGCGGCCCGGCGTAGGCAGAGCAGCCTGCCAATTGATTGGATCATCGCCGTATTGGTCGATTGCGCGGCGTTGGAGCGAGGAACCCCGGCCAGCAGCGTCGGTTGGCCACGGCGCGACATCTTCGTATGCAACCGCGTCCACCAGAATATAGGGCGCTGTCGCCGCCGCATCGCCCGCGGCGACCTGCCCGGGCCGCTGAAGCTCGATTCGTTCCCCCTCGTTGCTGAGGTTGCCTTGGTATGGACCATAGATCGTCACGCTTGGATCCAGTCCATAGCGCGCGCGAAACCCGGCCAGCGTGTTCGGCTCGGTGGCCGGATTAAAATTCACAACGAGCGCCAGCCCGTTCGGCGGCAAGGTGCTATTCATCGGGAAGTTGAAATCGGGTCCGCCGCGCAGACGCCATCTGTTCGTGGACGCTGCTGGATCATACAACGAAACCGATTGGCCTGTGATGTTTTGAATCTCGATAAACTCATCCACGGTGTTGTTGGTAGAGCCGATCGCCCGAGGTTGATACATGACTTCGCTCAAAACAACAGGTCCAGTCAACGGCCCGGAATTCGCAGCACCGAGCGTGGCTTGCCGCTGCGCGACGAAATGCGCTTCACCGCTGGTGGTAACGTATCGTCCAAAGCTGACATTCTCCGCCGCGCCGCCGAATGAGAATCCATGCGCGTATCCGGTGAGATCGACGCCATTGCCGGAGAACAGATAAGCCTGTTCGCCAAATCTGTTAAACGAAAATCTCCCGGCCCCAGCAGCGTTGAATTGGCGCTCGTCCAGCAACAGGTATCCGCCGGCCGGAATCACCGTGCGATCGGGAATTCGATACTTCTTCGGCTCGCGCAAGTCGTCAGATATGAACCACCCGCTGATATTCGCAGAAGTGCTTTCGGAATTGAACAATTCTACAGCATCGACACGTGGAGGCGTTGGATCGGTCATGATCTCATTAATGAGGACAGTGGGGAAAATGACTTCTGGCGGATCGGCCTGTCCCGGTGAACCTCCTGATTGAGTGCTCGGCCGCCAAGCCCAGCGGGCCGAGAGGTCGGCGGGCAAAATCATATTAACAGCACGAAGAACGAGAGACCGGCCATGGCCATCGGTGCTTGGATGCCAAGCCGGATCATACGCGAAGTCAGCCACCGTCTCTTGAACTGGCCCTTCCAAGGTTAATCGTTCGCCATTGTTATCGAGGCTTCCCGAATACTCTCCGGCCACGGAAGTGACGTTCGGATAACGCGAGGAAAACGACGTTCGATTTTTTACCAAGACCGTGTAAGCGCCTGGAGCCAGTGTGGTGACGCCGCTGGCCAAGGTAAACGCATATTCAATGCCACGCGTGAAACGAAAACCGGTCAGACTTAACGGAGCGTTGCCAACATTCCGCAATTCAATGAAGGAGAAATCCTCCGTCGCATTTGTGCTCCGTGCAGTTGGCGGAGCGGCATTGTACATAATCTCCGTAATCGCGAGCGGCGGTGTTTGGACGGCAAATGTGGAGGCGGCCGGCCCACTCCACTTATTGGCGCCATCGAAGGCTCGGGCCACCAAACGAGCGTTGGACCGCAACGCCAGCGGTCGTCCATCAAACGCCTTGGCAGCGGGGCTGATCGCGCCGCCGGGAAGACGGGGGTCAGTGCCATCCATCGTGTAATAGATAGCGCCGGTGCGCGCAGACATGCTGACCGTTGTGCCCTCCTCGATGCGGCCTCCGGGGTGGCTGAGTTCTGGAACCCGCAGGAACTGATTGTCAATCCATTCGTAGCGCCCGAGCGTCCACGCTTTCATGTTAGTGATGATTCCCACGTATGTCCGTGGCTGGGAATAGATGCGCGGGTTCGGCCAGACGTAGGTGCCGAGGCGCGGCCAGCGAACGAATTCGCGGGCGGCGGCTTCGCTCAGGTACGACGCAATTTCATCGATGCGTGCGGCGACATTTGTTCCTTTCATGATATTCGTCCGAAGCACACTCCAGCGGTCGGCAATCTTCTGATTGAAGTCGGCGTCGCCCGTGCGTCCATTGGGTGCGGCCGTTCCACTGATCAGGCGCCGAAGCCAAATATGGTCCGAATCCGAGATCAAGCTATAGTACCAACCGTTCGTCCGTTCGCCTTCGAGGTAATCGGCGTTGCCCCAAGCCAGGTTCCAGTCCCAAATCGGTTCCATTCTCAGTTTATCGCCTCGATCTTTGCTCATGTAGTTGCTCAAGCGATAGCCATCGATCTGTTTCGTGAACTCAACAATCCAGTGGTAATCCACGAACGAATCTCGATCGATGTAGTGGGCGTAATGGTTGGTGCCAACGCGCGTCAGCCAGTTTGTGGCGTACAAACAACGTTCGAACTGAACCAAATAATTGCGAATCCAAGTTTGCTGATCGCGCGAAATCTCGCGGGGCTTCGGTTCATGATACTTTAACGCCTGGCCGCCAAACCCACCGCCTCCGAGGGTCGAAAGATTCCGGTCGCCTGGACTGTCCTTATCTTTCTTGATGATGTAGCCGCCGCTAATGTCGGGTTCGCTGGCATCAAGATGGGCCAGGCGCCGCAGGTCCACACGATTCTTGTCGATCTTGATTTTCTCCATCAGCACATACACGCCTCGGTAATCGACCGGATAGTTGAGACGCCCTGGAGTGCTCTTCAGGAAAACTTCGACGAACACCGTGCGTGGCGAGTAATGGCCCATCTGCCGGTTCAGCTCAAAAGTGAGCACGTTATTCATCAGGCACTTGTCCGTGTAAGGATTGTGCAGGACCCAATCGGATTCCGAAGGCAAGCCCAGCAGCGGCGCTTCGACGTCGTTTCCAGACGGATCGTTGATCTCAATGTTGTAGGGCAGTTTTGGAAAACCGGCCGAAGTCTGGCCGCGAACTTCGATCTGTGCCGCGCTTTCGAAGTCTGGCTGACTCAACAGCCGCGCGCGGCCATCCTTGACGTCAAAACTGGAGATGTGCGCCCGGATGCGGCGGTCTTGCGGGATGCTCTTGCCGGCAGTGTTGATAATGAGCAGCGGCAAATTTGAGCTGAAATTGGTCATGCTCGCGGAGAGAAACGAATAAGTTTGAATGACGATCTGACTTGGCAGAAGTCCCTCTTTGTAAACGCGAGCATTGATGACAGTGTTTGAACTGAGCACAAACGGCTGCGTGTACACGGGCGAGCTGTTGGTCGGCGCGGCCCCATCGAGCGTGTAGCGAATTTGACCGGATGGAGCGGAGATTGCGACCCGAAGACTCTCGTCATTGAAAACGCCGCCATTAATCGAGAAGATGGGATCCGGCGCAAAGCCGGGGCCGCTGACTGCGTTCGTCGTGCCTGGCGTCGGCATCAGAAGGTAGCCCGCCAGCGCAGGATCGACCCGATCGCGTCCGTAAGAGATATTCGCTTTTTGGGGCGGGTAGTTCGGCGCGAAAGAGGAAATGACATTGGTCGTCGGATCGACCAGCGCAAGATACTCGCCTTCGGTCGCCAGCCGGAAGTTTGCGTGCAAACCAGTCGCTGAATTTGTCCGATCCTTTTCGGAAGCCCAGACAAGCAGGTACGCATTCGGAGCGAGAGTAACCGCGGGAAAACGCCATTTCGCCAGGTTGGTCGCTTCATCGGTCAAGTGCCAACCACCGAGGTCCAGGGCTTCCGTTCCCAAGTTCAGCAACTCGATCCAGTCCGAACGGGCGGCGTCATCATCTCTTAAGCCGGACGTATTGTCGGCGAGAAATTCGGAAATAATTACTTGAGACCGGGGACGCGTCGGGTGCAGCGTGCAGGTCCAATCCTGGCCTGTGAACGCATTGGCCGGCGTTCCAAGGTCGGTAATGCGATGATTGGTGGCCCACGAGAATTTTACCGGCCCGTTGGGCGGCTGCGGAAAATAGAAAATGTAATCGCGCGGCGAAACCACAACGATGTTTGTCGCCGGAACCCCGTTCACCAGCAGGTCCGCCGGGTCCACGCCAATGACATTTTCACTGAAAATGACCTCTAGGTGCAGCAGTTCGGTCGCAGTCGAACCGGCGGCCGGGACGGTCTCGAGAACCGTGGGCGCCACCGTGTCGCCCGGGACGTTCGACAGTCGAAATTTCCGTTGCACGCTGTCGGGCGGGGCCGGTTCATCAGTCGCGGCGCGCCCCGTCGAGGCAGTCGTTGTCAGCAACAGCAAGATCGAGACTTGAAGCAGCCGAAGGAGCCCCTGAGAAAAGAACACGGCAAGGTTGTGCGGGTTAGTCATGGCAAACAGTGATAGCATTGCCGAAGACAAACGCCAGACGAAACCGGAGAAGCACTTCGACTAAGGCGATCGGAGCGCAGCGTAAACGCTGCGGTACTGGATGGTGTTTCGCCGCACCGGCGCTGGAATCGCTCATCCCGTGGGGAATTCGCCAAGCTTGTCATTCGCGACCTCAGGGTCCACTGTTATAGGGGAGAAGTTTGATTGGGCGCGAGATTATCAACGAAAGGTGCTGACATGATTGCCACTCAAATTCGACAGAAGGATGCTGTCTTTTACTTTGCCGCGTATCCATCGGAAGATCTGCTCACCAAAGCGCGATTCATTAGCCGATTCTACGGCGAAGGCGAATCGATCAAACCGGAGGACGTTCCGCCCGAAGATGACGTCGCGCAGTTCATTGCGCGGATCGAGCGCAGCGAAAAGGCTTTTCAACGCGAATTGTCGCGCGCCAAGGTGGCCGCGATTCGCAATTTCTACGAGACAGCCATCAGCCAGCCGCCCATTCCGGGAACCGTTCTCTTGTTCACGCCGCAGAAACTGCGCTTTGAATCCCTAGGCCAATTCGACTCCGTCGGGAACTTGCAAGAGCCCGACGAAAAATATCTGATCATTGATGGCCAGCATCGCCTGGCCGCGCTGCAGTTTTACGATCGCTCGCATCCTGACGACGCCAAGTCGATTCATGTGCCGTGTATCATCTTTGACGGCCGCAGCGAGGATTTTGCGACCGAAATGTTTGTTATCATCAATTCGACGCCGACGCGCATCAACAAGAGCCACCTCGTGGACTTATACGAACGCGTTTCGTGGGCCGCTCCCGATCGGCGATTTGCGGCGCGCGTGGTGGAAATGCTTTACAGCGAGCCGGACAGTCCATTGCGTTACCGGATCAATCGCCTGGGCGGTCGCAGCAAACAAGAGAAATGGATTCTCCAAGCCGAGCTATTCAACGAAATCCATCGATGGGTGAAGCAGGACTGGTCGAAGATCGAAGGCGAAAGTGACGACAAACGAGGTGCGCAACGTTACTACCACATCATGCGTGACTTCTTCAAGGCGGCCTCTCCTGTTTGGGCCGATGCGTGGGACAACGCGAATTACATGGTCACGCGCCCGGTGACAATCAAGGCGATGATCCGCGTCTGCGCCGATCTCGCCGCGGAGGACGCTGAACCGGAGGAAAATCGCGTCGAACGCTGGCGCGAACGGCTTGCGCCCTGGGACGAACAAGCCCGTTCCTTCCGCAGCGAAGGTTTCTACGAACGCTTTCCGGCAAAGGGCCAAGTTGAACGGGTCGCGAGGATTCATCGGGACTTGGCGCACGCGGCCGGAATTCAGAGTCGCGCCGCCAAACGCGGAACAACGCGAAAGAGAGAAGAGGAATAAACTTCGCCCCGGCACGGAGGCCCAAGACCACTAACTTCCGGAACGCGGTGGCGACATCCCATGCACTTCGACGCGCGAGATCAGGGGCACGTCCAGAATCTCGAACCCGCCATCATCCTTGTGGAAGATGATTAAGGTATCTCCTCCCGGTGAAAGCGCAGCAGATTCTGGGTGTGAGATCAGAAATGCTTTATCCGGAGAATGGAGAGTGAATGGCCGGAAGACTGAGGTTCGAAGCAACTGCTTCAGTTCGTCTGCGTTCATCGCTCCGATATGCCAGAGTTCCAAACGCGTTTCAAGCGCTGCGGTTGTGCAACGATTGTCTAGCGCTGGGCGCGGCACTCCGGGCCCGCGGCCATGCAGAAAGAACGTTGTGCAAAGTGCAAGCTGCAGCGCGCCGCGTTGAGAATGTCACGACTCGTCCAAGTTGATCAGGCTCCATAGATCGAGACTGCCGAACTCAGATTCTCATCGCGAGCGAACCGGATAGTTTCTCATCTATTGGAACGCGACTACGCCGGTTGCAACACCAGCAGTGCAGCTCACGCAGAATTGCGAACACAAAGATCGCAAAGTCCACAGCGCGGCGAAGCCGCAACCAAACCCATCTTGAAAACCCGGCTAACACAAAGATCGCGAAGCCCGCAAAGAAATTTGATTGGGGAATGCTCAGATCTTCGGGTCCTTTGCGATCTTCTGTTCAAACCACAAGCCAAAAAATCTTCTTAAAAATGCAGGACTTTCACCTATTGCATTGCAAAGCAGCCGGATCTGGCTGACACTGACATTGAGTTGACATTCAACCTCTTCGCGACCTTTGCGTCCTTCTGTTTGATTTTTGCTTCTTGGCCGTGCGCCATCGCGTCCCTAGCGTCGAACCTTTTGCTTTTCTGTTGGTATGTTTTGGGCTAAAGAAATGCTGTGTATTTGGACTATTACGGCTTGACCGAGCCGCCTTTTGACCTGACGCCGAACCCGTGGTTTCTTTTTTTTCAGCGCGAAGCATCGAGAAGCGTTCAACCATTTGTTTTATGGCATACGCGAACGAAAAGGGTCCGTGCAATTGACCGGTGAAGTGGGCGCGGGCAAGACCACACTCTGCCGGGCCATGCTCGAACAATTGGGCGAAGGTTTCGCGACGGCTCTGATTTTCAATCCCGTGCTCGACGCGGATCAATTGATGAAAGCGATCGCGATGGAGTTTGGCCTGGACGTCAACGGACTAGACCGATTGGAAACCGTGGCGGCCATCAATGCGTTCTTGTTGCAACAAGTCGAACAACAAAAGGACGCCGTCCTGATCATCGACGAAGCACAGGATTTGACCAACGACCTGCTGGAACAAGTTCGCTTGCTCTCGAACCTGGAGACGGCCGACCGGAAATTGTTGCAAATCGTTCTGATGGGCCAGCCCGAACTCCGCGATCGTTTGAATGATTTTCGGCTCCGCCAATTGCGCCAACGCATCACCGTCCGCTATCATCTGCGTCCTTTGACGCGCTCCGAGTTGGGCCAGTATGTTCATCATCGCTTGCGCGTGTCGGGCGCGAAGGGCGCGCCGTATTTTTTCGACGACAGCACTCTGGCGGATTTATCGCTACAGCCAGGGGATACCGCGATTGGTCAACGCCGTTTGCGACAAATGTTTGTTGGCAGGGTTTGTGCAACAGCGCGACCGCATCGACTACCGCACTGTCGGACTCGCCATTCGCGAGTTGGAAGGAAAGATTTACGTATGAGTCTAATTAACGACGCCCTCAAACGGGCCAGGCAACTGCACAAGAAACCGGCAGCGCCCACGGACTCGGAGGCTCCGCTTCAACCGGTCGAACTCAAGCAATCGCCTCCCGCTCCTCGCCGCGCGTCAGTCGTAATCGTTCCATTGTGTGTGGCGGTGCTCGGCCTGGCCGACTGGTTTTTGTGGCAATGGGGGAATAGCACCCGCCCGACCACGCAAGTCGCGTCAGCGCCACGCGCCACAACGACAAATCGCCTAGTCGCAGCCGTTCGGACCGCGACGAATGTGGCGGCGCTCGTCCAGCAGTCGAGATCCGAAACCAATGCTGTGGCAACCAACGCGCCCGAGCCCACCAAACCCGCTGCTGTTGTCTCGGCCTCCACAACTGAAACGAACAAAGCCACCGAACCAACGCCTGTCGTTGCGGCCAATTCACCTGCCGAGCAACCACAAAGCGCAAGCACGCATGCGGCCGGGCTTGACGTGGGCACGAATCTGACAGCGATTGCCACGGGCCTCAAAAATATCAATTTCCCGGCGTTGAGATTGCAGGGGATCTATTACGGGCTTTCGAAACCTTCTGTGCTTATCAATAATAAGACACTCCATCTCAATGACCAGATCGAGGGGTCAGAATCGCGGCGATTGACCGGCACAGCGTCAAAGTCGAAAAGGCGGACGGACAAACGAATTATGGCTGAAATAAGAATGGCCGCGGCAGGACAGCGCGTCTCGCCTGTCCTGCTTTTGGTGTGCGCTAATGCTGGACAGGCGAGACGCCTGTCCTACAACCACGGCAATCGGGCTAGGAAGAGGGCATGACGTTGCTGGAAAAATTACGGGCCTCACCCCTGCTGGTTCGGAGCGCTCCATTCCTCACCTTCGCGGCATTGACGGCTTTGCAGGGAAAGCTGGGTGATGATTCGCGTTACTGGCTGTACCTCGCAAAAACAGTGGTTGGCGCGTGGGTGATCTGGACGGTCCGTTCATGCATCAGCGAGATGCGCTGGAAATTCAGTTGGGAGGGAATCGTCGTAGGGATTGCAGTGTTCGGCATTTGGGTCGGTTTGGAAGATTGGTATCCCAAAACTGGACAGTCTGGCAAACCGTGGAATCCGTTTCTTGATTACGGGGCCGGTTCCGCCCTTGCTTGGTTTTACGTCGTGACGAGGATTGTTGGTTCGACGCTGGTCGTGCCGCCAATCGAGGAAGTGTTTTATCGCTCCTTAGTCTATCGGTATGTGGCGGACCCGGATTTTCAAAAAGTTCCTCTCGGGCATTTCGCTTGGAAACCGTTGCTTGTTACGTCCGGCATTTTCGCCCTCGCCCATTTTGCGCAGTGGCCCGCCGCATTGCTCTGCGCGCTTGCTTACCAAGGTCTGGTCGTCTGGAAGAAAAGACTGGGCGACGCAATGTTAGCCCATGCGACGACGAATCTTCTTCTCGGACTTTGGGTCGTGTGGAAGGGCGCTTGGCAGTTTTGGTAGCGAACCTCGCGCTCTGAGCCAACGTTCAACGCCGAGCTTTCAACGCTCAACATTCAGACGGCGCACTCCATTCGCTAGCGCACGCGCCGGGATATGAACCTTGGTAGGACAGCGCGTCTCGCCTGTCCTGCGTTTGGTGCACGTAAATGCTGGGTGTACGCTTCTGGAAATCATGATTGTCGTGGCGATCATCGGATTGCTGCTGGCCATGGCCCTTCCCAATTTCGGCAAAGCGCGAACCAGTGCTCGCGTCAAGGCGTGCGTCTCAAATCTGAAAACACTGGAAGGCGCGAAAAACGTCTGGGCTCTCGAAAACCACAAAGCCGGATCAGCAGTGCCGACGCAGCCCGACATTCTTCCTTTCCTTTCTGACAAGCGCATGCCGGTTTGGCCTGGCAATGGCACTTACCGGCTCAAACGCGTGGACAAAAGCCCTTCCTGCTCGCTCTGGGCTTCGGCCATACCGTGCTCAATACGAACATGGACGGGGATGCCGATCCGGATTAAGAAAGCCGAATTCAGTCCGCATCCAGCAAATCTCACTTTGGGACTATCGAAACGGAAAACGCGCGGACTCGGCGGTCCGCGCTCCCATAGTGAGATTTGCCAGTTCGCATCAACGGCCCGTTCTCACCATTGTCAATTTGCGAAAGCTCCGAGATTCCCGCGACGGTCCGCGATGGTTTTGCCGGAGCGCTGACATTCGTGTCCGCAGCAATAATCAAGCTTCTTGTCGTGTTCGAAAGCTCGCATCCCATCGTTCTATGCCAGTTGCTGCGGACAGGAATGTCCGCGCTCCATTTGGTTACCGAAGCTTTATGCGCTTAACTTCACCGTTGATCCTTTCTTTCGTCGCGGCCAAACTTGCAGCCACAATCAGCGCAAGTGCATCAAATCACAATATGATCACAAAGTCTTTTATTGTTCTGGCCTGTTTTCTCCTCCTGGCCAGCAGCGCTGCGGAACCGCTGAGCGACCGAATTCCGTCGGTCCTTGATCTGCCGATGCGCGCCGGTGATCCGCTTACTCCTTTGCGCGGCGCAACTCGGGATGCCGAACGTCTCTCGCGCGAGCGAGCCGAGACGATCATGAAAATCCCAGTGTTACCCATTTCGTCCGTCGATGCGGAGAAACTCTTCAGAGTGCTCGAAGGCCCAGTCGTCCCCGATCAATGGAAAGGCGCATTGCCGTTGACGTATCGCTTCGGGGGAAGCAGCAGCGCGGTGGCCCGCCTCAAGCTGGCTTTCAATTGGGATTTGGCGCCGGCTTACAACGTGATCGCCCGTGTGGTTGGGAGCGATTATCCTGATGAATGGGTCTTGCGCGGCAATCATCATGACGCGTGGGTGATCGGCGCGCGCGATCCGATGAGTGGTCTCGTTCCATTGCTCGAACAAGCCAGAGCCTTTGCCCAATTGCGCGAGAAGACCGGTTGGCGGCCAAAACGGACGGTCCTATTTTGCGTTTGGGATGCGGAGGAACCAGGCCTGCTCGGATCGACGGAGTGGTGCGAGCATCACGCTGCGGAACTTCGAGAAAAGGCGGTCGCGTATGTCAATACGGATACGAATGCACGCGGCTTGCTCGGCCTGAGCGGTTCGCACGCTTTGGAAACGTTCGCCGCGGAAGCAGCGCGCGAAGTCATCGATCCGCAAACGGGCGTTAGTATCTCTGACCGTCTGCGCGCGTGGCGCCTCGTTGGTGGATCGGCCGACGAGAAACAATTGATCAGGGCGCGCCGCAACTGATATCTGGCGGCTCTTGGCTCGGGGTCAGATTACACACCGTTCCTGCAGCACCTGGGGATTGCGTCGTTTGATGCTCGCTTTCGTGGCGAAGGGCAGGGCGGTGAGTACCACACCTGTTTCGACACATTCGATCACTTCACGCGCTTTATCGATCCTCGTTTCGAATACACACTGGCCTTGGCCAAGGTGTGCGGACGTTTGGTCTTGCGCCTGGCCGACGCCGAAATTCTTCCGTTCGACTTTCGCGGGGCCAGTCAGACCTATGCGCGCTACGTGGGTGAAGTGACAAAACTGGCCGATGATTTACGGCGAGAAACCGAGCAAACCAACCAGCTCATTTCGGAAGGTCACTTGAAGCTGGCTGCTGATCCCGCGTTGCCATTCGTTTCGCCGGGACCGAAGGAGCCTGTTCCTTACCTGAACTTCGCGCCGCTTCAGAACGCGGCTCAGGAATTGAAAGTCGAGGCCGATTCATACCATGAGATGCTTCGGGCATATGCTGGACGCAGCCAGCAGTTGAACGAAAGTAATCTTCGTTCCTTGAACAAGACTCTGTTCCAGTCGGAACGCACGCTCTTGAATCCGAAGGGCCTTCCACGCCAGCCCTGGTATCGCCATCAAATCTATGCGCCGGGCTTCTACACGGGTTATGGCGTCAAAACGCTTCCGGGCGTGCGAGAGGCAATCGAGGAACGAAAATGGACCGAAGCGAGCGACGAGATTCAAAATAGCGCCGCGGCTTTGAGGCGCTACGCGGCTAGCATTCGGAGCGCGAGAACGCTCTTGAATAGCGCGGCCGATTCAGCGGTGAAGTCTCGTGCTGAGGAATGAGAATGAGAGAGGGAGAAGTTCACACTGCAGTGTAGTCTTTTAGATAAGGATCGAGTATTGCGAGCCGTCGGAGAGAAGGTATAGTTCCGTCGTGCAGCCGACTATTATCCCGCCGTTCGCGCCTGGTAGAAAAACGAAGGTTTTGCCGCTACAGGCGGGCGATCATTTGAGGGCGTCGGAGTTTCTTCGGCGTTATGAGGCCACTGCCGAAAAAGTAAAGGCGGAGTTAATCAACGGGATCAAGGGCCGGGAATCGGCGTAAACAGCGGTTTCAGATGGCGCTCGTATAGATTCTCGGTGACGTTCTTCGCGATGACTGCTTCGTGTTTCTTCAGCGCCTCGAGATAGCGCTCGCCCTTCTTGGCCGCGATCTTAAAACCGACGTGCAGCAACTGCCGCAAATTCATGTTGAACGCGGTGTTCTTCGGATCGTGACGCAGCGCGGAGACAAACTGGGTCGATGTCCAACCATTCACCGTTTCCTTGGACGGCAATTTGCCCCGATCAATATCAATCACAGTAGCGTACGGCGCGCACAATTCATCGATGTGATCAAGCGCGGTCGAGTAAATCTCTTTCGCCAAGGCGAGACCGTCTCCACCTGCTTCCGCTAGACCGATCACTTCCTCGAGCCAGGTCGTGCCGGCTGTCTTGAGGTGCAATCCGGCATTGAAACGCGCGAGCCCACGGCGGATCGGGGCGTAAATGGAAAACTTGTCGCTCCCGGAGTGGACGCTCAATTTGAGATTCGCCGGCAAGCCATAACGCTTCGTCGCGCAAGCAATCACGGCGAGGTCCTCCCTGAATTCCTTTTCGAACTGTCCCAGGTCGCCGACATAATCTACTCCTTTATTGAATCGTCCCGTGAATTTCGGAGCGATCGTTTGCAACGGGATTTTTTCATCAGCCAGCGCGGCCAGAATCACCAGCAACTCGGGCGGCGTTTGCGGGCTGTCGGTTTCGTCCATCGACACCTCCGTGATGAAATTACCTTCGCCCTTCGCCTTGGCGATATGCCGGCAGATTTTTCCGGCATCTTGAACGGCCAGCAAATACTTGGCCGCGATGCGTTGAATATCGCCGCACGAAATTGCTAATGGCCGGTCGATGTTCGGGATGAGAATCTCACCAATCAGTTCGGAATGACGCTCGACGAAGGCATGCACGGCTTGGGGATCAGCCGGTTTGCCAATCGAATCGGCGACATCAATCGTGTAGAAATCGCAGTGCGGGATGAAACGATCCACCGTTTCGAGCCGGATATGATCGGCGTCGAGATGATAAGGGCGCTGCCAGCCCAATTCCTTGACCGCCGCATCGGCCGCCGCGCGAGTGCTGGAAGGTTCGGACCCAATAATGGTGTGTTCGCGATTTGATTTGTTCCAGACCGGGATGACCTCGGCGCCATTCGCGGCGGCCTTGAGGCAAGCTTGCAATTGTGCCTTGGCTTGATGAGCAAAACGGTCGCCCATGCCGATGGAGTATTTTGCCAACGTCAGTTGTTTGATCATGGGGCCAGTGAACTACGGTTGTGGCGTCGCGGCAAGTCGAAGCGCGCATCGGTCGTTTTAACGCGAAGCGTTTGGAGTGCGCGGAGCTTGCTTGAGCTTTTCGAGCGCGGGGCGCATGCGAAAGCGCTGGCAAGCCGGACGCAGTCCCAACGCAGGCGCGTCCTTCGCGGCGCCACCGAAACACTTGACAGCAAAGAAACGCGATTCGTTCACAACGTCGTTTGACTACGGAGGCGATGCGTTGCGCACTCGGAAAAACCGGGCGTTTCCACCACCGAGCATGATTTCAATCGTTTCCTCACCACTTGCCGGCAAAACCGCGGACTGCCCAGTATTTGTCCACGCGGCTAAGTCGCTCGAAGATTGAACTTCGTAACGAGTTCCCGGAACACCGGACAGCAGCATTCTCAATCGGCCGTTTTCGAGCCCGGCCGCTGTCAATGCCGGTTTGGCTAGCAGCGGAGCATCCATGCCATAGAGATGCACACGGATTGAATCAAGGGTTCCAGTGTGGTTTGATCGCAGGTCCGAAACGTGAACCTGCCATTGACCTTGTGAAGGTTCACCCCAATTGAAGACCGACATGAATTTCCAATTGTTGTAATCCGGGTTGCTATCGAGATGCCGCTCGGCCAAACGACTGCGCGTGCCATGAGGCGAAACCAGCGTGATCGCTAAGTCGCCTCGCCTCGAATGCGCGATGCTGACGGTTACGGTGACATGTTCGACGCGCAGCGATCGGGCTTTGGAAAAGTCAAGGGTCTTTGTCACGCCGGCGGGGGCATTGTCGGGAATCGATTCCAACAGGTTTGTCTGAATCAGAAATAGGTTCGTTTGGGGACCGAGATTCGTCCATTCGGTTGCCATTCGGACGGCGGCATCGGCATTGAGCAATCCCGCGCCGTATTTGTGGTTGAAGCATAAACCGACGCTGTTGGTCATCCAGTCCGATTCTGTTGGATCGGTTTTCGCGGCCGACCTGATAAGTATCTCCTGAACATCTCGCCAGCCCAGCGCTGGATTCGCTTCAACGATTAGGGCTGCGACGCCGGAAACGAGGGCCGTCGCCGCTGAGCTGCCGCCGAAGGTTTGTGTATAATCCACGTCCGGCAAGTCACCTGGAATTGAGCTTTTGTTGAGGCCAAGTTCCCCGGCAAGGTCGGTGGTGACAATGCGATTCTCGTCGGCCACAATTTCCCCGTGCGACGGCGCAGACACAATGACGCAAGCGCCTGGCTCGCTATAAGCGCCCTGTTTTCCATTGTGGTCGATGGACCCGACGGCAATCGTATAAATGGAATTCGCATAGCCGTCATAATTGGCATCGTCCTGTCTGGCGCGTCCGTTTCCGGCAGGCCAAACGAAAACCGTCCCTTTGCCGCCGCGTCCATCACGGACGGCTTTCTCAAGCGCAAGATTCAGCAATTTGCCGGGCGCTTCGAGAGTTTGGCCGTCATCCTGCGGTCCCCAACTGCTATTATTGACGTGAACGATGGGGTGTTGGTGAAGAACAGCGGCCGCATTTTGGTCGTCCGTTTGTTCGTCGCCGCCAATGAGCCTGACTCCAAGAAGCGATGCCTCGTAAGCGACACCAGCAACGCCGATGGAGTTATTGCCGCGCGCGGCGATAATGCCCGCAACGGCCGTTCCGTGGTAATCTTCATTGCCGCCGGGACTCGAATCGTCATCGTTATCTCGAAAATCGTAATCGCTATTCGTCAAGACGTTCGAGGTGAGATCGGGATGTGTGAGATTTAAGCCGTCATCGACGACGGCCACGGTAATTCCACGGCCGCGAAACCTCGTCCAAACGTTGGTGATGTTAATACCGACTTTCGCAGTGTCGGGTGAGTTGAGCAGGTACCATTGATTGGCCAGCAAGGGATCACTCGGAAGAGATTTTTTCCATTGCCGTTTGCCTAGGATCGGTTCGGCGGCGAGGACAGCGGGCGCGCGGCGCAAATCTGAAGCCAGTCTAAGCGTTCCCGCTGCATCGGTTGCTTCGCAGATAAAGTAACCCGGCGCATACGCCAGTGCTTTGATCGATTTCAGTTCCGAAGAGGAACGGGCCAGCGCCCAGTTAGCGTCCGGCGCAGCGTGAACGAGAACTTTCGGAGTGAGCAAACGGCGCGTCGATGCACTTCGTGGTTTGCCGACTTCGTACAGAACTGGCTTTGTTGCTCCATTTGACACCTTCAAACCTGGTGCGATCACGCCTTGAAGCTGGCCGTTCTTTGTGTTGATGGCGCCGAATTTATCCGACGTTTCCTCCACGATCTCGAAAATCGGCCGGGACCCGCCGTCCTCGATTTCAATGGTCTGAAATACTGGAGGCGCCGCAAGGAGAGTTAACAATGACGCCAATTGGACCGCGGCAACGATGCTGATTGAGAGCGGGGGAAGAAGTTGTAAAGCCCTTGGACCAGCCCGGTAAGCTTGTTCGAGGATCGTCGGAATTCTGCGCAATCTCGAGAGCTTTCCTATTTCCGAGGCGGTTATCAACTGCAAAACCGAATCATAACCAGTTGACCCAGTTGACACGCCAACGCGCATCTGTTCTAAATCGCTCGCCCATGAAAAAAAACTCATCGCAACCATTCTATTCATTCATTCGTTCTCGCGGCGTTTTTTCTCGCTTTATCCTTGATCTATTCGGAGGCGGCTGACGCGACCATTGAAGAACGAGTGGCGAAGCTGGAAGCGGCCAAGCCTGTTGTGAACTCAGGGGACAATGCCTGGCTGCTGACCAGTTCGGCGTTGGTGTTGATGATGCCCGCTCCTGGATTGGCGCTCTTTTACGGAGGCTTGGTCCGGCGGAAGAATGTGCTGGCCACCATGATGCACAGCATGGTTTTGATGGGTTTGATCTCCGTGGTTTGGATGGTTTACGGTTACAGTATCGCTTTTGGGGAGGGGAACGCATTCTTTGGCAGTCCGACTCAATATTTCTTGCTCAAGGGTGTGGGCGGCGCGCCCAACAGCGATTATGCCGCCACGATACCGCATCAGACTTTCATGCTGTTTCAATTGATGTTTGCAATTATCACACCCGCTTTGATCAGCGGCGCGTTTGCGGAAAGGATGAAGTTCAGCGGATTTGTGCTTTTCATGTTGCTCTGGGTGACGGTGATCTATTTTCCGCTGGCCCATATGGTCTGGAGTAAGGGCGGCTTGTTTAATTGGGCTTTGGGTGGGAAGATTCCGGTGCTGGATTTCGCGGGCGGCACTGTCGTGCATATCAGCTCGGGAATTTCCGCGTTAGTCTGCGCTTTCGTCTTGGGCAGACGCATTGGATTTCCCAGCGAACCGATGCCGCCGCACAATGTTGTTCTTAGTTTGATTGGGACGGGTCTCCTTTGGGTTGGATGGTTTGGCTTTAATGCCGGCAGCGCTGTGGGCGCCGGTGAATTGGCGACGAGCGCCTTCGCGGCCACACATTTTTCAGCCGCCTCCGCGACTTTGAGTTGGGGAGCTGCCGAGTGGTTTCTGAAGGGTAAGCCAAGCGTCCTGGGTGTGGCTTCCGGAATGGTGGCAGGCTTGGCGACAATTACACCGGCTTCGGGTTTTGTTACGGCGCCGTCGGCCGTTTTGATCGGGCTGATTTCCGGAGTGGTTTGCTACTTCGCCGTGACGAAGCTGAAGGCAGCCTTCGGATATGATGATTCGCTGGACGTCTTCGGGGTTCACGGAGTTGGCAGTACGCTTGGAATGCTCATGTGCGGTCTTTTGGCGAGCGCCGAGGTGAATCCTCTGATTGGTTCGACGTTCCAAACAGATGGAAAACCCATATCACTCGCGGGGGGCATGGGACAATTTCTGAACCAGCTCAAAGGTGTCCTGTTCACAGTCGCCTTGGGCGCCATTGGGACCTTTATTATTTTGAAAATCGTCGGCGCCTTGGTCGGTTTGCGCGTTTCTGAAGATAGCGAGGATCAAGGCCTGGACTTGACGCAGCATGGAGAGAAGGCCTACAACGATTAACGAGGAGGGCCAAGAGCATGAAAAAGATCGAGGCAGTCATCAAACCGTTCAAGTTGAATGAAGTGAAGGATGCGTTGAATGAGGTTGGCGTTCAAGGCATGACGGCTTCGGAGGTCAAGGGTTTCGGACGGCAGAAAGGGCACACAGAAATCTACCGCGGCAGCGAATACATCGTGGATTTCCTGCCGAAGGTGAAAATCGAAATTGTTTTGCCAGACTCGCAAGTGAGCTCGGCCGTTGACGCGATCATCAAGTCAGCTCGAACCGGAAAAATTGGCGACGGGAAAGTGTTTGTCTCAACCGTTGAAGAAGCGGTGCGAATTCGCACGGATGAACGAGGAGAAAAAGCCGTTTGATCCGCGGGCGCTTGGCGTTTTGTCGAAATAGATTTGCAAACAAAGGTGGAGCAAACCTGCGGGTTTGCTGCAGGCGCGGCGGCGTTTCCCAACCTTTTTGAAATCTATTTCGAGAAACAAACTAAATGAGTGGTTTCCGAATAATCGTGTCGCGTTGCGCCCATTCGGGATTGGCATCCGGATGGTCCAAGTTGTAGTTGAGGCCGCGGCTTTCAGGGCGCTGGAGGGCGGAACGAACGATCAACTCTGCGACGGTCGCAATGTTGCGCAGTTCCAGCAAATCGCTCGTGACGATAGAATCCCAATAGTACTCCTGAATTTCATCCTGCAAGTTGGTAATTCGCGTCAGCGCCCGCTGGAGCCGTTTGTTCGTGCGCACGATTCCGACGTAATCCCACATCAAGCGCCGAATTTCATCCCAGTTATGCGAGACGACAACTAATTCATCAGCATTGCTGGCATTGCCAGATTGCCATTCCGGAATCTTAGAAGCAACGGGCGGCATGGTTTGAGAAGCGATTTTCTGCGCAGCCCGATGCGCGCAGACCAATGCTTCCAAGAGAGAATTGCTGGCCAGGCGATTCGCCCCGTGGAGGCCGGTGCAAGCAACTTCGCCAACGGCGTACAAGCCCGCAATCTCCGTCTCGCCATCAACATTGGTCAACACGCCGCCGCATTGATAATGCGCGGCCGGCACGACCGGGATCGGCTCTTTGGTAATGTCGACGCCAAACTGCAGACAGGTGCTGTAGATATTCGGGAACCGTTCAATAATGAATCGCGCCGGTTTATGCGTGATATCCAGCAGCACATGGTCCGCGCCGCTCCGTTTCATTTCGCTATCGATGGCGCGAGCCACAATGTCCCGCGGCGCCAGCGATTTCAGCGGATGATAGCGATCCGTGAATTCGACGCCTTCGAGTGATTTGAGAATGCCACCTTCGCCGCGCACGGCTTCGCTAATCAAAAACGATTTGGCTTTCGGGTGATAAAGGCAGGTGGGATGGAATTGAATGAATTCCATATTCGCGACCGCCGCGCCAGCGCGGTGAGCCATCGCGACGCCGTCGCCCGTGGCAATATCCGGGTTGGTTGTGTAGAGATAGACTTTGCCGCAGCCGCCCGTCGCTAATAAGACAATGGGAGCCGAGAAGGTCTCCACACGTTGAGGATCCTTCCGCAACACGTAAACTCCGAGGCAACGATTGTGTCCTTCGTGGCCTAGCTTTTGGCTTGTGATGAGGTCGATGGCGAAATGATTCTCAAAAATCTCGATATTGGTTCTGGCCGCGACGGCCGCGAGGAGGGCGCGCTCGATTTCCCGGCCGGTGACATCTTTGGCGTGAAGAATGCGACGCTTGGAATGTCCGCCTTCTTTGCCAAGGTCCAATTCTCGGGCGCCGTTCGCCCGAGGGATTTCGCGTTCCGAGAAACGCATGCCTAGCTCGATCAATTCCGCAATGCGGGCCGGCCCTTCCTGAACAATCGTACGGACGACCTCCGGATTGCAGAGGCCTGCGCCGGCTTCGAGCGTGTCGCGCACATGCATCTCGAACGAATCTTCCTTCGAGGTGACGGCGGCGATCCCGCCTTGCGCATAGTTGGTATTCGATTCGGCGCGATGTTTCTTGGTAATGATCGCGACTCGGCCGCGCTCAGCGACCTTGAGGGCGAAGGTCAACCCGGCAATTCCGCTCCCTAGAACAAGAAAATCAAATTGCTTGGTTGCGTCGGGCATAATCTTAAGTAGGACAGGCGTCTCGCCTGTCTCCCGCTAGATCGCTGTGCGTGCGCTCACCGTGAGACAGGCGAGACGGCTGTCCTACTGGGTGCGAACGTCTAAATTGATATTGTCTCAACTCCATCGAAACAATCCCGCAGCATCTTTGCCAGCTTTGAGAGCGGGTACGGTTTGGGCAAGTAATTAATTCCTTCGCGGAGCGTAAACGGCGGATGATCCGGTTGCTGGCTGTAGCCACTCGTAAAGATTACCTTCAATCCCGGTTTTTCCGCCACCAACACTTTCGCCAGTTCGAAGCCGGACATTCCTCCGGGCATTGTAATGTCAGTCAGGAGCAGATCAATATGTTCGGCGTTGGTGCGCCAAACTCCAACGGCTTCTGCTCCTATCGCGGCTTCCCAAACGCGGTAACCGTAGTTTTGCAGCGACTGGATGACTCGGAGGTCCATTGCGCTTGACGGCGCGTTTCTATAGTGGTCGTTCGGCACCGTGACACGCTTTCCTTCGATGGTGTCGAAATCGACGACCGGAATAACGGTCATTGGATCGGGTGTGAAGAGGTGAAGATAACACGCATCCCAGCCCAGGAGGTTTCGAGCCAATTCAATGATAACATCGGCCGCGCCTCGGGGTGTCCTGGCTGCGCTCAATTGGCAACCTAGATTTGAGAGCAGAGCGCTGCGGCGTTCGGCCTTGGGCCGTTCTGTAATATCCCGCGCGACCCCGTGCACACCGGCGGCTCGGCCATTTTCTAGAATGAGACGGGTACTCACCTCCATGTTTACTCGGTGTCCGTCCTTCGCGACATAATCCAGTTCGCAAGTCGTTTGTCCGCCACTCGATAACTTGTGGGCAAACATCGCTCGCGATAACTCACGTGATTCAGGGGCGACGACTCGAAATCCGTTCAAGGCCAGAAACTCCTCTCGCGAGTATGCCAGGATACATTCGCAGGCTTTGTTCACCGAGGTGTAATTCCCTTCCAAGTCATGGGTGTACACCAAATCGCTGGCATCCTCGAACAGTTCTCGATAACGCTCTTCCAACGTCGCGCGATGCGCCAACTGTTCGCGGATTACCGCTGTTTGTTCTTGAACCCGCCGCCGGAGCAACGCGGCCCAACGCAGAACGGCCGCCGTGCCCGCGCCCATTCCGCCCAGGACCCAAAGCGTATGCGCTGCCTTCCACCAATTCGCACTCTTGAGGACAACCACATCCTCCGGCCCACGAAGGAGAAGGCGCAGACGTTGCGTGCCCGGGTAAGAGTCGAATTCCAGGAAACAAACTCCGGTCAATTGCAGAAGGCTGCCCACCCGCAACTGATTCAAGCTGTCGCGACTCCGGTCAGCATCGATAATGGCTGGAAAGGTGACGTCGCCACTTTGCACAACCAGCACCCGCTCATCAGGACGCACGGTGTGATCGACCAAACGACCTTCGGTTCGAATCAACTGGAACTGATGCCCGCGGTCAATTTGCTTCGCTTTATTGATCACGACTGGGTTTGGTGGATCACTCGAACCCATTCGGCGAACGATGCTCTCCTCCAGATGGGCAGCATAATCGCCGCGAACTGGAAATCCCACGACCTCAATTCGGTCACCGCTCTGGAAATGGTTGGTCTGGGTCGTCCGAACATAGAGCGAACCCGTCTCATCTGTGACGAACAACGAACGTCCGAGCCGCTGCAGCGTAACTGTGCCTGACGCCTTGATCCGATGTCCGCTCTCCAGAGGAGTGGCTGCTCGGAACAATTCAGCGATTGGGCGCGCGGGCTGGTCGAAAGGATCGGACGCGGGCAGCCTCTCTAGTTTGATCTGTGCTGCACTTCGAACGAAAAGGCGAGATTCAGTTAATTGTGACACGGCGTCATAATGCATGCAGCTGATCGCCTTAAAACGGATGCCTGCGTCAACCAAGTTCGTAATTGGCCGATTCCAGTCGGAACCGCTTGCCCAGACCTTTGTCTTCACGCCCGCATGCCTCACATCTAGAACAATTCCCCCTGACATATTTGTGGCGGATCGGACGATCCCGTAGGTTTCGATCCACTGGCTGTCAAAGTTTCCATCCGCGAGCATATCGAGTGAAACCTTCGTCGCCGTCGGTGAGGGAACTTCGCCAAGGATTTTGATGCGGGCATTGACAATCATCGCTGCGAAATGCCCCGGCTGACTGAACCCTTCCACCTCAACCAATTGGCCGTGCTTGAGGTGGAATCTTTCGCGGTTCAGCGTATCGACGCATATCCCTGCCGGTGTGTCTTGGATATACAAACTCGCTTGCTCGGGATTGTAATAAGCAACCACTCCGCGCAGACGCACGGGGTAACCTCGCCCCAACTCACGTGGCGCCATGGCTCTAATTGCGTGAGCCGATGTCAAAAGTCGAAGGTAGGGGGCGGAAGGTAAAGCTGTTTCAACCCTCGCACTGAGGGGTTGGGCAATTGTCTGAAGATACGCGTCATCCCGCAACACCACCCCGCGCTCGACAACGGGGAATCCGGCTGCGTCCACACGGTCTCCAACTCGAATGTCTTCTGAGAGCCTAGTTCGAAATCGAATTAGGCCCGTGTTATCCTCGATGGCCAGACTGCCATCGGGTGAGAATTCTGATAATGTCCCTTGTATCCGGATGCGCTGGCTGGAGCTTTCGGTCAGATTCGTCACGTTGGAAATCGGCATGAGCGGCAAACTGAATGGTTCCTGAGCAGCGGCCTGTTCGATTGCTACGTCTTCAAGGTTTGAAACCAGGAGTGCCATCCCTTTGATGTTCTTATCGATCCCTATCTCCGCGACGGAAACTCCGGTAATGCGAACCTTGGCGTCGAGAAACCGCGACAACGAACGTTCGTCACCGGAAAACTGCCGTGCCCAGAGAGTGATTCGTTGCTGATCGGACACGATCTGCATTTCGACGCGGCTCTTATGTGCGGCGACCGAGCGGACCGTTCCGGTCGATTCGACCCATTCCGTATCGCCGCCTTCCGAGATGAGTTCTGCGAAGGTTTTTCGCGAAGGCCGGGGAAGGGGCGCGTCTCCCAGGACTTCCAACACGGCGCGATTAATGCATGGCGAGTAATAATAGCCTGGTTCGGCGGTTCCTTCGACTCTGACCCGTTGTCCTGGTTTCGGAAAGGACTGGGTATTTCGTGGAACCACGCCGATGCCGCCTGTTTTGCGTCATGCACGAGCAGGAAGCCAATTAGCAGATTATCCGGATCGCTGTGGGTGACGACGCCTTCGATCCGAACTGGGTATCCCTTCTTCACATCCTCTGACGAAAGCTTTCGAACCTGTTCCGTGCGCGTTAGTGCTGGCAATTGATTCGTGGGAGATTGAGCGCACGCCGTCTCGTTACTGAGGCCCAAGATGAGAACCACGAGGATCGAGAGCGACAAGTACGACTGGGAGAACCAAGCGAAAGGCGAGGCCATGATGGAAAGAGCTTCGTTGTCGTTCGTCGCTGCGACTTGAATCGCCAGGAGCAGCAACTACAAGGCCACCCGGACTTGAGTAGCTGAAACGGAAAAATCCCTGCTGCCCTGGGGCCGCGTCAATGTGATCCGCCCCTTGCATATACTCTGCCGCAAGAAGGGGTCAAGGGAATCCCACGGTCCACGCGATAACCTTCAGAGGGTCATGATTTTGTCCTCCATGATTTTGTCACGTCGTTCTGATCGCGGGCTTTCAGAAAAGAATGAGCGGAAGCCATTGCGGGGAGCCGCTAGGCGGACAAAATCATCGGATCATTCGCTGTCGTTGTTGCGGATAGGCGGCGGCGCTCCGAATCACAGCGCAGCGTTGTCAATGAGGCGCGTGCGCCCAATGAAAACGGCCAGAGCCATTTGCGTTCCACGTTTTACGACGCGAACCGGATGGATACTTTCCGGATCAAAGAAAGCCACGTAATCCACCCGAGAGGCCGGCTGCGCCTCGATCAGCCGCCGGACTCGCGTTTCCATTTTCGCGGCGGATGTTCCGTTTGGCGATAAATGGGTCATCTGGCGGGCCATTTGAACGGACTTCCAGAGGATGTTCGCTTCGCGCCTTTCATCAGGAGACAAATATTTGTTTCGTGAACTGAGGGCCAATCCATCTGGTTCTCGTTTGGTTGGCGCAACGACAACTCGCACAGGGATGTTGAGGTCGCGTACCATCCGCCGGATAATGGTTGCTTGCTGAAAATCCTTCGCGCCAAAGACGGCGACGTTCGGCCCGACAATATTAAGCAGCTTGGCCACCACGGTGGTGACGCCCCGAAAATGCGTTGGTCGAGATTCTCCTTCCATTGTTTTCGAGAGTGTTTCTTCAACAACAAAAGTGCTAAACGGTTGCTCCGGTGAAGTCGGATACATTTCGTCGTTCGACGGAACAAACAGGAGATCGACCTTCGCGGTTCGACACAGTTTCTTGTCGCGTTCGAGGTCGCGTGGGTATTTCGAGAAATCCTCGTTTGGGCCGAATTGAGCCGGGTTCACGTAGATGCTCACCACTACCTTTCCCTTGGATCCGGCGATCTTCCGGGCTCGCTCGACCAAGCTGATGTGGCCTCGGTGCAAATAGCCCATGGTCGGGACAAAACCGACCGAAACGCCTTCCCGCTGCCAGCGTTTCGCCAACCGCTGCATTTGGGGAATAGAAGTCACGATACGCATAAACAGAAACAAAACAGGCCGTGAAGAGGACATCTACACGGCCTGTGATGAAAAGAATTCGTTTATCGGCGGAACTGGAATTGCATCGGCGCTGCGCCGGGATTTTCGTGGGCACACGGGGCGTTGGTCGGCGCATCGGCCGCGCGCTCCGTCGCCGTCACCAGGTTATTTGCCAGCAGATAAGCCTCGACTTCATCGCCGCTGACATCCGCTAGCATGTGATCATTGACAACCACGCAAGGGCTGAGCATTTGGCCGCTTCTTTCGATCATCTCCTGGCGTTGGGGCGGATCGTTAATGATATCCCGATCTTCAAAAGAAAGGTCGTACTTCCGCATTACGGCGCGGACACCCTGGCTCCAACCGCACGACGGTTTTAGGTATGCAACTATCTTAGGTTTGTTCATAGCGTAAAAAATCCGTGATCACAGTGCCACATCGAAGCAGTTTGGCAATACTTTCCTTTGCGTGACGCGTGAAGCGAATTGCGTGACCACCTGTGTTCGATGCGGTGTCATATATCACGTTTCACGCATCACGTTTCACGCATCACTCGCATAGCGTCCCTGGATTTGCTATTCTGCGCCCAATGCCACTCAAAGTGTTGATCGTTCCGGATAAGTTCAAGGGCACCTTGACCGCCCAAGCTGCGGCGGAGTTGATCGCTCAGGGCTGGAGACAAATTCGTGCGGAGGACTCGGTTGAATTGCTTCCCATGACCGATGGTGGCGATGGTTTCGGCGAAGTGCTGAGCCGGTTGCTCTCGGCGAACCTGAAATCTACCCCGACGATTGATGCCGCGCACCGGCCGATCAATGCCGCCTGGTGGTGGGAACCGAACCGTCAGATGGCTCTCATCGAATCAGCGCGCGTCATCGGATTGGCGTTGCTGCCGCCCAAACAATATCATCCATTTGATCTCGATACAGCCGGGTTAAACGCTGTTATCCAAGCCGCTCTCGATTCAGGCGCGAAACGTCTTCTGATTGGAATCGGCGGCAGCGCCACCAATGACGGCGGCTTTGGCCTCGCCAAGTCCTTGAACTGGGCGTTCGTCGATCAACATCAAAAACCTATCGAGAAATGGACGGAGCTCGACTCTTTGAAACGGATTATTCCACCGCCCCAATCTCTCGCGAGGACCGAAATTACCGTCGCTGTGGACGTCCAAAATCCGCTTCTCGGTGAGGTGGGAGCGAGCCGGATTTATGGCCCCCAAAAGGGACTTCGCTCCGAAGACATGCCGCATGCGGAAGCCTGTTTAGGACGATTGGCCGATGTTGTTCAACAGGACCTGGGAATAATGACTGCCTTGGAACCGGGCGCTGGAGCGGCGGGTGGACTTGGCTTCGGACTCCGAACTTTCCTGAACGCGCGCCTCGAGTCAGGATTCAAGTTATTCGCCCAATACGCCTGTCTGGAGGAGCGGATTCGAGCGGCGCAGTTGGTGATTACCGGGGAAGGCGCCATCGATGTCTCCACCTTGATGGGCAAGGGCGTCGGCGAGGTCGCCTCCCTGTGTAGGAATCGCGGCGTCCCTTGCGTTGGAATCGCCGGCGCCGCGCTCCTTTCTGAAGAGCAACGACTCGCCAACGATAAGTTTCATTTTGTCCGAGGCATCGCTCCGGAACTGACTAGCGCCGCGGAGGCCAAGCAAAATCCATCCTATTGGCTTCCGCGTTTGGCAGCTGAGGCCGCCACCGAATGGACTGAGCGCAACGGCAAATAGGTCAAGGCAAAGATCTGCTGCAAAAGTTTTGTCCCGTACGGAACATTCGTGTCGAGCTTAACGCAGACAAAAAGCCTGCCGCGGAGGGCGAACTTCTCAAGCTATGATTTTCAGGCCAGAATTTCTTTCACAATTCGCGCTTCCGCAACGCCAGTAAGCCGTTCCTTAAACCCGTTCCGGTCGTAAAACAGGTCTTCGTAATTCAGACCCAAAAGGTGCAGAATGGTGGCGTGCCAATCGGCGACGCTGACTTTGTCTTCCACGGCTGCAAAGCCGAGTTCGTCGGTCGCACCAAAAACTGTTCCGCCTTTCACCCCGGCGCCGGCCATCCAGGTTGTGAACGCATTCTTGTTATGATCGCGGCCAGCGTTTTGTTCGCTTTTATCGTCCGCCAATTGCGCGATGGGCAGGCGTCCGAACTCGCCACCCCAAATGACCAGCGTGCTTTCGAACAAACCGCGCTCCTTCAAGTCCTGCAATAACGCCGCGATGGGTTGGTCCGTCCTCTGACAAGCTGACTTAAGTCCTGAAACGATTCCGTTGTGGTGATCCCAAATCTGGCCGTTGATAAAAATCTGGACGTAACGCACACCGCGCTCGACCAATCGGCGCGCAATCAAACAACGTCGCGCGTAAGAGTCCGTTGGCTCGCGGCCGACTCCATACAGTTCGAGTGTGGACGACTTTTCCTTGGCGAGATCGAGCGCTTCGCCGGCGGCAAGTTGCATTCGCGCCGCTAACTCGTAGCTGGCGATGCGCGCTTCGAGCTGCGGCTGATTCGGGCGAGCCTCCAGATGCATTCGGTCCAATCGTCCGAGGAAATCGCGGGCCCGAGCGGAAGCGCGCGGTGAATCTTCGCGTTCGGGACGGAGGTTGAGGATCGGCGGGCCTTTCGAACGGAATCGCGTGCCTTGGTAAACGGGGGGCAAGAAACCGGCGCTCCAACTTTCGACGCCGTTCACGGGCAAGCCTCCCGGATCATCGAGGACAACGTAGGCGGGGAGGTTTTGGTTTTCGCTGCCCAACCCGTAAACAACCCACGATCCCATCGCCGGGAAGCCGGTTGGCATGTGTCCCGTGTGGATCAAGTAGAGTGCCGGCTCATGCGTGAGATTTGTCGTGAACATCGAACGGATCACGGCGAGGTCGTCGGCTTGCCGTGCGAGATGGGGCAACAATTCGCTCATCCAGACGCCGGATTTTGCATGCTGGGCAAACTTGAAGGAACTGCGGAGGATCGCGCCCGCTGCGGTTGGACTCTCGATTTCACCCGCGATCTTTTCGAAGTACGATTGGCCGTGATGTTTGTCGAGCATCGGTTTCGGATCGAACAAATCCATCTGGCTCGGACCGCCGTTCATGAAGAGCTGAATGACAGCTTTCGCTTTGGCCGGAAAGTGCGGCGGCCTTGGTTCTAACGGCGAAGAACGGCGAGCTGCGCTTTCGGATGGAATGGAAGCGCCCCGGGTGTTCCAGAGCTGTGGACCCAACAATTGGGCCAAAGCCGTTCCATAAAGACCGCCTGCCATGCGCTCGAACCAAGCGCGGCGACTCAAGAGTGATCGGCTCATGCGCGTTGCATCCTACAGGTTTTCATAATGATTATCCATAGGTTTTTGACAGCAACGCCGCAACGCTGCCTGGCCGGTCAGGTTCATGGACAGCCTCCATGTCTTCCTGACCTGCATTGGGACCATGACCGGCTGGAGCATACGTCACCGCCCTCCAAAACCTGGCGGTCTTCGGTTGCTTCGGTTCCTGGAAAGCCTTCTCCGAAACACATCTTCGCGCATTGCGCCCATGAACCTGACGTTGCGGCATGTAGTCCCGGCTTTAGCCGGGGCGATTGCCATCCGCAAAAACTGTTTCGCTGTCAGCAAACGCTGCCGCCTAAAGGCGGGACTACATGCCGGGAGGTTCATGAGGAGACTCTCCGAAAAAAATTTCGCGCATTGCTGAATTGCTGGGCTGGCTGGGCGATCTGCAGCTTGTCTTTGGGCGACGCCGCGGCTAATGTCTCCTCGACGAAACTCGGGATGCAAACGCCGCCGTCGAGATATGCAAATCACAAAACAACTTGCCCTTTTCGTAGCGAATCGGCCGGGAATGCTCGCTCGGATTTGCGAGGTGTTAAGCGCGGCCCAGATCAACATTTACGCCATTTCGACGAGTGATACGGTCGATCATATCGTGGTCCGGATGGTAGTGAGCGATCCGAAAAAAGCGCTGCACATATTCGAGGAACACGGATCGCTCGTGGTCGAGACCGATGTATTGATGATAGATGGATCGAACAAACCTGGCTCGCTGGCGAGTATTGCTCATAAACTTGCCGGCGCGAAGATCAACATTGAATACGTCTATTCAGCCACAAGTCCGCATGCCCAAAAAGGACTTCTCATCTTGCGCGCCTCCAATCCGCTCAAAGCTCTTAAGGTCTTGAATAGTTGATCGCAGAGCGGAGGTTCGTTTCTGCGGGTTTGCGGAAACTTTCGACTTCCGCGCACGGGCGATGCAAACACCGCCGGAATCTGCAAGACCGGAAAATCTGGGCAATCCAACGCAATGAACCGCGCTATTAAATTAAACCTTCAACAACGCGCGCGCCTCAGCTATGCCGGGCGCCGGCCAGCCAAACTCACTGGCTGTGACGCGAGCAAGAGCCACGAGATGGCGCCAACGGAACGGCGAACGTGTGGCTGCAAATTCTTCCGGAACCGTGCGGTAAAACTTTTCCGCGTGCAAGGCGCCGTCTTCGCTGACCGGGTAACGTAGCAAGAGGTCGAACACCGGCCGAGGCGTATGACCGAGCTCGCCGTAACGATGAATAATCGCGCCAGCTTTGGCTTGCAGATTGGCGCGGATCGCCTCATCGGCCTCTCGAAGCAAGGCTTCCGGTTCAGTGGCTTTAATCTCTCGCAGATGCCAGGCAACAGGCAGCGGCTGCCAATTCAAGAAGTCGCCACCGCGCGCGACGCGGTCCAGTGCGACTTGATACGCGCCTAAAATCAAGCTGGCAAAACAGTTCCGGAAATTGCTCACGCGCGCCATATTGCGCCACGCATTCGCCGAATCGCAGGCATGCACGCCAATGGAATCGCCATGCACACTGCCGACCGGCTTGCCGGGCGACTCTTCGCGTGGTGTCCGGCCTGAATCGCGCAACACCAATTGATTGGCTGCAAGAGTGATCGTTTCGCCGACATCGGCTGGCGACATTCCTTCGGCGAGCGCGGCAGCCACAGCCTCGGCAGCTTGTTCGGCCGTAGAAGTAAAAATCGTTGGGCTCATTCGTTCCACCCAACCGTCGTCGGCTTTCCGATCGCCAGGTCCGCGTCCTAGCAGCTTGTGCTCTTCGAGCATCTTGGGCAGCAACGTCCGCGGTTTGTCCCATGTGGCGCTTCGTGTCCCCGCCTCCGCCTTGACGCAATAGCGGACCGATTGCCGGAGCAGCGTGTGCGCCTGTTCCTTTCCAATCAGACCCGCCAAATCCCACGCGCGATAAGGCAGCACGACACGATGAACTTCGGTGTTGTCCTGCACAGCCAGCAACAGGTCAGTAAACGCATCGTCGGCCGAGTGGTTCGAGCGAGCCGAACGACAAACGCCCCGCTGTTTCCTCGGCTAAGGCCGAAGATAATCCGAGCTCTGTGGCCACTTCATAGCCAACGGTGGCTACGAGCATTCCTCGGCCGACATCGGCTAAAAACTCTCGTCGTGTGCGTGTGGTATTCATAGAAGTAATCTCCAGACAAGCGGAAGTTCAACCATGCCCCACTCATACGGCGGTGAGGAACGGCGTCAAGGATTTGCTCGACTGCATGATTAGGGACCCTGGACGCAAGAACCGAACCGACGGACGTTCAACAGCAAACGTTCAACGCGCTAAATCGAGACTTACGACATTGGTAGATTCCGCCTTTGGATTGAACAAAACAGTTTCAAGGCAGGGCGAACCTGCTGGTGAGCCGACAAACAGTAATCGCGAAATGCTTCTGTCGGCTCACCGGCAGGTTCGCCCTGCGGACCGCGGACTGTGCCAATGTTGGGTGCTTTGATTTAGTGAGATTCCGATCTAGCCACTCAAAAAGCTTTTCCTAAGAGCAGCAGAAGAAAAAGCACATGGATTGCGGTAACGGCAAGGCCGAGTTTGAGGACGTTTGGTTGGCCTGAAACTGGTTTGCGCTCGGTTGGGTTGGCCATGGACGGTGTCATGTTCGGCGGCATTGCTGGCACTTGCAAATCTACGATTGGCAAAGTGCGTGCCATTCTCGCATCTGTTTGTTTTGGGGCTGTCCGGATGGCTGTTTTGGGCCGCTTCCGACCGGACATAGAGAAGGAATATATGCAAACGGCCCTCGAACCGGCGTGATAATTGGACAGTGCTCTTGTGAATAAGATGTGCGCTGAAGTGGATAACATTTTTGCTCGTTTGCTTGAATTATTTTCAAGGAAGTTCACCTTCGTTCGCGCGTGAGTGATCTTCTCTTCAACTCAACCATGAATTCGATGAAGCGTCCCAACCGATCCGACGCCAGTTGCCTTGACGCCGCGAAAACCCGCTTCCGAGAACGGTTTCAGCGTTCGCTTAAGTCCTGCATCAAACGGAGTTTTTCCGTCGAGGAATGCTTCGGACAGGTCTGGCAAGAGACTCTCGAGGTCATTGCCTTGACTGAACAGGAGGAGGCTGAGCTTTATGCCGAGCTCCTGGAGTGGGCCAAGCAATGGCGCAGATGAAGGTTAAGGTTATTCACGAAGAATCCACCCATTTTACTCACAGGCTAGCTGCGGCAATTTAGGGGATTCACCTATCCCACTAATAGGGCGCATTAGAGTTTTACACCTACCCGAGTCCATTCGCCCGGAGATTCACACGCTTTTGCCGCTTCCGAAGGTTTCTGGAGCGCAAAACTGCGCTGCCCGGACCGGTTTTAAAAGCAATTCGACCATTTTCTCATCGAGTTGAGTCATCGTAAGAAGTCATTTTCCGTGCGCCTTGAGTAAATCATCGACCTCGGCATAACCAGATGGAAACGGAGCGTTATTCGGCGAAGCGCCCGCCCGGAGCAACGCCGCAACCGACTCCGGGGAACGTCTCTCTGTCCAGAAGGAATCGACGCAAGCTTTCACGGCCAGTGCCAGCGGAGTGCGCCCTTCACCGTCCGTCACATTCACTTGTGCGCCCCGTTCCAGCAGGAATTTGACCGTGGTATGCCGTCCGCGCCAAGCAGCGACGTGCAACGCCCTGCTATTCTTGGCGACACTCCAATAGCCATCACCTTCCGCGAACAGTTCCTCAATATTGACGCCGAGATCGAGCAGGTCACCGCGACCGCGGCGTGCCGCGATGAAAACCGTTGACTTCTCAGCAGCGTCGATCGAGGCCGATGCCTGGCTGGGAATCGTTGGATCGCCACCGTGGTTGAGCAAGAGCTCAAAAATGCCGAGAGCATTATCCCGGCGCGCGGCGTGGTGGAGCGCGGTAAAGCCCCAGCCGGAAATTCGATTGGGATCAGCGGCGTTTTGAAGGAGCAATTTGATGCCGTCGTCGTCGTGCCAATCTGCTTTGCGAACAAGCATAGTCGCAAGCGTATCGTCATTGAGTTTGCCGGTATCAACCAAAACTTTCAGCGCGCTATTGTCGTAACCTTCGGGTGCGTGATACGCCACCGCGACATCGTCACCGAGGATAGCTGCGGCCTATATGCGCGCAGATGCTGCTGCTCGCGCTTTCCGGATGAGCCTCTAGAATCGTTTGCGCACTGTCGATGGACCCGTGCCAAACTGAGGCTTCAATGAACGCTGAAATTGGATCAACTGCGCTGCTCATTAATTGAACCGTTGCATCATCGGGAAATGTTCCAATCGCGGCCCACTCGGCGAGACGAAAACTCTTCGTGGCGCAGGTGACCGCTTTTGACTGGGATGCCTTGGTCGTATCGCCGACTTGCAGTCGGCAGCGTGTTCAATCTTGTCCAGCGCGTGGGATCGCGCGGCAGCGTTGTAGATTGAAACTCTGCGATCCAGGGCAACGCGGACACAGCCGCAACCAAAACGGAGCGCGGACATCCCTGTCCGCAGCAACTGGCAATGAACGACGTGCGTTCGAACCGGCGAGAGTGCGAAAGCGCGCGCAATTCCGACGCGCTATCGCATCCCTTGCGACAACTCCGCCGGTCGCTTCTGCATCGCATCGCCGAGTCCCGTGACGCTGAGGTAGTACTCGGCGATTTGGCGCCGTTCATCGCGGTTCGCGGTGAAGAATACTTGATTAACCCCCAGCATGACATTTTCGAACGCCGTCATCCAAGGCAGCAGGCATGGCGATTGAAAGACGATGCCGCGGTCAGGTCCGGGGCCGACCAGTTCTTTTCCCGCCAGGATAATGCCGCCTTCGGTGATGTCGTTCAGTCCGGCAATCATCGAGAGCACAGTCGATTTGCCGCAACCCGAATGGCCGATCAGGCAAACGAACTCCCCTTTTTCGATGGCCAGATCAAAGTCCCTGACAATGACGGCCGGCCCGTTGGAAGTCGGATAAATTTGGGTGAGCTTCGATAAGATCAGGTAGTGACTCATCGGCTATATCTCGATGGTCTCATTCTTGAGTTCGCCGCGGCGAATGGGCTGGCGGCGCGCTGAAAAGGCATTGCGTGGAACGCTCAAATCTTCCCGGCTCGATGTTGGGCAAGTAAAGCTTCCGGGGCACCGTCGTCCGTTGCTTCGCGCCAACGCCCAGCAGATATTCGATCACTTCGCGCCGGATTTCTTTATAGCGAGGGATATGATTGATCGCCTTGCGATCGCGCGGCCGAGGAATGTCAATGTCCACCGCTGGGCCCAACGTCGCACCGGGTCCAGCGCTCAACGGCACAATCCGGTCCGCCAGAAGAATACCCTCATCCACATCGTTAGTGATCATGACAACGGTTTTTTTGTCCTGGTCCCAAATGCGGCTGATTTCGTCCTGAAGCGTTGCGCGGGTCAGCGCATCGAGAGCGCTGAGTGGTTCGTCAAGAAGCAAAAGTTGGGGTTCCATCGCGAGGGCACGCGCTACTGAAACGCGCTGTTTCATTCCGCCGGAAAGTTCGTGGGGCTTCTTTTCTCGTGCGGGCGTCAGATTGACGAGAGAAATATGTTTTTCAGTATGTTGCTGCTTTTTAGCCGGAGACTAATTGGGAAAAACCTGGTCCACGGCTAGATGAATGTTCTCGTAAACGCTCATCCATGGGAGCAACGAGTAATTCTGGAACACGATGCCGCGGTCGGGTCCGGGTTTTGCAATCTCGAGATCGTTCAGTGTGATCACCCCTGAATCCGGTCTGGCTAAGCCAGCGATCATGGAAATCAAAGTCGTTTTGCCGGCGCCGGAGCAACCGACGATCGCGACGAATTCACTGCGTTCGATTTGGAGATCGATGTCTCGAAGGACTTCGGTGCGGGTCCCACGCGAGCCGCAGCTTTTGTGGACGTTTTTGAGTTCGAGGAAAGCCATGGTGTTTAGGTGACGAGTGATGCGTGAGGCGTGCGGAGGAGTTCAATGCCGGTTTTCACAAGCTGTGCAGGAGTTGCGGCGGGTTAATGAAGTCTGTGTTATAAGTGGCGTGGTGTCATAGAGATTAGTGCTGCGTCACGGCTGCCTGCGTATTCACGCATCACGCGTCTCGAATTAGGCATCGCTTCACGCCGTCTTGAATCTCCGTTCGACCAGGCTCATCAACCGATCGAGCACGAAGCCGACGAACCCGATCGTTAGGATACAAAGAATGATGCGCGAATAGTTCAGAGCATTGTATTCCTGCCAGAGGAACCCGCCTACCCCCGGACGGCCCGTTAACATTTCGGCCGCCACGATGACGAGCCAGGCAATTCCCAGACTCAGACGAAAGCCCGTGAATATATACGGCAGCGTTGCCGGAATGAGCACCTTGACGAGAGTTTTCGTGCGCGAAAGCTTCAGAACCTTGGCGACGTTCAAATAGTCGGTCGGGATCGACCGCACGCCTACCGCCGTATTCAGCACGGTGGGCCACATCGCGCAGACGGCGATCGTAAAAAGTGCCCCCAATTCCGAAGCCTGTTTTCCCGCGCCCAGAAATAAGACCAAACCCAACGGCAGCCATGCGAGCGGCGAGACTGGCCGCAGCACCTGGATAATCGGGTCAACGGTCTTTGTGAAGGTTTTCGATAGTCCGAGCATGAAGCCGATGGGCGTGCCTACCAAGAGGGCAATCGCATAGCCCTTGGCAACCAGCACGAGTGAATATCAAGTGAACCGCAGGATGCCTTGATCCATCTCGCCGCGCTTCTCGAATGGTTTTAAGACATACTCTTTGCTTTCGGTCCAGGTTCTTATGGGTGACGGCAGTTCTTTCGAGACCGTTTTGCTCACCAAATGCCACAGCACAACGGCCGCACCGAAGCCCATCAGCGGAAGAATGAGCCAGTCGATTTTCAGTTTGTTCATATGCGTTCAGGGTTTGTCTGTTTCGTGATTCCCTTTGTTGCTCGGCCCAGACGCCGGCGGCAGAGATCAAGGCCACTGAGAAAGTCACAAGCGGCGAGACAATAGTTTTTGCGATGGTGCCCAAGGTCTGCTCGTGACGGAGCCAAACATCGGCTTGATTGATGACGGCTTGCAAGATGCCGGCAGGCAACCCGGCAATGGCGGCGCGGCGCCAGACCGCGGCCTGACCACATGCTCGCAACCACAAAGAGCACCGCAATTTTAGCCATGTCTCCGTTTGGTCACCCCTTCACATTGTTCACCGCAAAGCCTTTTGCGTAAGCTTCGAGATCGCCTTTCGGATCAAACTTTACGCCGTCTAACATTGTCCAGGAGCTGTCGTCCTGGCCGCCGTGTGAGCAGCCGATCTCTTTCATCGCCTCTTCGTAAATATCCGGGCGCATGACCTGTTTGGGGATGCTTTCGTAATCGGGTGCGCCTTGCACCATTCCCCAGCGACGAAACTGGGTCAGCCACCATTTCGCGTAAGCTGGCTGCGGGTAATAGCAGTTGCGTTCGCTAAAGATCATGTAGTTTTTGTTGTCCTTGGTGCGGCCGTCGCCATAATCCACTTTGCCCAGAAGCCGTCCCAGAATAGCTTCTCTCTCGCAATTGATGTAGGTCGGCTTGCTGACGATCTCGCATTGTTCAGGACGATTTTCCAATTTGTCCAAACAGACGCTGGCTTCATGAAGCGCTTTCAGGCAGGGTTTGACGCTTTTCGGGTTTTTGTCCACGAATTCGGCGGTGAACGCGCACACTTTTTCAGGATGATTGGTCCCAATATCCTCCGTAAGAATCGAAGTGAAACCGACCTTGTCCGCAATCGCGCGTGCGTGCCAGGGATCGCCCACACAATAGCCATCCATCTTCCCCACCTTCATGTTCGCGACCGTTTGTGGAGGCGGAATGGTGATGAGTGAGATGTCTTTGTCGGGTTTGATGCCGCCGGCGCCGAGGTAATACCGCATTCACATCGCGTGCGTGCCAGGCGGAAACGTCATCGCAAAGGTAAGCGGTTCGCCAAGTTGTTTGGCTTTATCGACGAACGGCTTGAGCGCCTTCGGGTCGTCCTGGACTTTGCCCTTCCATTCGGCCTTCAAGCAGATCGCCTGGCCATTCCGATTGAGCAGCCACGGGACGATCATCGGTTTCTTCGGTGAGCCGAGCAGACCCATCGTCGAAGCGATCGGCATCCCGATCAACATATGCGTCTCCTGATTGTCTCCGGTTGAAAGTGAATCGCGGATGGCCGCCCACTTCGCCCCTTTGGCGACAACCGAATTGATGCCGTACTTTTTGAACAGGCCTTTCTCATGCGCGATGACAATCGGGGAACAATCCGTCAGGGCGATTATCCCGAACTTCATCGTTTTGGTCTCAGGCGAGTCATCGGCATAGACGCTGCCGACCCAGCCACGAGGCAGCGCGCCGAGCAAAGCAGTCGCGCCGAGCGTAGCGCCAGCGCGAAGGAATTGTCGGCGACTGAAGTTCGATTGGGCGGCTGCTAAAGCCCATTCCCGGCCAGTGATCCATTGAACGCCAGGGCTGCGCGGTGGCGCAGGCTTAATTCCTTCTGAATCACAGAGGCCTGTTGACTTAGGAGCTTCGCAGGACCGCGCGTCCCGCCTTTCATGGTGCACCTCAACGCTCGGACAGGCGAGACGCACTGTCCTACCTGAAGATTCACCGACAGACTCAGAGCGTTGAGCAGCATGCGGTATTGAATTCGTTTTCATGGGTGGTTGGATGACTTATCAATTGTTTTGCTTGTTGAAAAAGGTCTGGACGAAAAGCGCGGCGAATCAATTCTCCGTGCGTAACCAGGGATTCGTTGAGAGCACCCACCGCGGCTAATTGGCGGAGGATCCAAGCGGCTTTATCGCCCGACGGTTCACAGGAGCCGCCTCGATCAAAGATCAAACCGACAGCCTGTGGTCCAGTGCGCGTGGGGCCGACAGCTGAAAAATTCCCCTTCAAAGCATCGCGCGGAGCCCCAAGGTGTTTGGAGAGCGTATCCACCATGACTGAATGATTCTGTGGCGACTCGCAGAAGCTGCAGGCTTCGATCAAGGCGGCGATCAGTTTCAAATGTTGCTCGCGCTGCGCGTCGGCGAACTCGGAACGAACCACTAGAGCTGTTTCCGGCACTTGAGGAAACACATCAGCCATCGTGGCAATACAACAGCCGACTTCATCCTCGAGTGCGTTAGACGTCCAAGGTTCACCACCGGCAAAACCCTCCAGGTGTCCGCTTTTGAGATGTTGCAGCGTTTGGGAAAGCGGCACGGTGGCAATCCGGACGTGGCGATCGATTTCCAGACCGGCACTCTGGAGCCAGTGACGCAACAAAAAGTTAGCCGACGCAAACTGGAACGCGACCCCGAAGGTGTGAACCTTGGTTGTGCGCGACCGCATGATCTCGTCCCTGAATGATTTCCCGTCGCGGACTCCTCGGTCCCAAAGACGCTTGGACACAATGACGGCGCTGCTTTGCGAACTCAGGACGATTCCGGTCAAGCATTCGCAAGCGATGTTGCCGGCACCGGCGTTGAGTGTGAGCGGCATGGCGGCGTCGGCCTGGCCAGCCTCAAGTTCCCCATGAATTATTTTGTCCCGGATGGTGGCCGAGCCAATCTCAAGGCGAAGCTCCACCTCGATGCCGAATTTTCGGAAGAGTCCGAGCTTATGAGCGGCGACGAGCGGTGCTGCATCGAGTTGGGGAAGGAAGCCAATACGGATCTGCTTCCGAGTCTCGATGGGCGATGATGTGTACAATCGTGACAGCATTTGTTGACAGGGTGCTTAGCGGCCCATGTGCCATCTCGCCTGGCTGGCCCACTGGATGCTTCCCATGTTTTTAATGGTGCAAATGAAAGTCTTTCATAAATGAATCTCCCGCTTGACAGCCGACAGCTTCGAGCCTTCGCAATCATCGCTCGGACGGGCAGTTTTACGCTCGCCGCCAAAGAGCTGTACCTCTCTCAGTCAGCCGTCAGCCATTCCATGAAGGCTCTGGAACACGATGTGGGCTGTCGCCTTTTGGACAGAGTGGGCAAAAAGGTTGCCTTAACGCAGGCGGGAGAGCAGTTCTTGCGGCACGCCGATAAGATTTTGGAACAGATGTCAGCGGCCCGCTCATCATTACAAGAGTTGGGCAAATGGGGCCGCGGACGATTGCGGCTCGGAGCTAGCACCACCGCATGCCAGCACATCTTGCCGGCCGTGCTTCGCGAATTCAAAGAGAGCTTTCCGCAAACGATCATCACGATTGAGCCAGGCGATTCGAACGATGCTGTGGAACTTTTGCGAAACCATCGGATTGACCTTGCTTTGGTTTTGGAGCCGAAACGGGAGGATCAACTCACTTTCACACCACTGTTTGGTGACGAGATGCTCTTCTTGCTCAGTCCGCTTCATCCGTGGTCGAAGGCGCAGCGGGTGATTCAAACGGAGATTGCCCGTCAGAATTACATTCTCTACAGCAAATCCAGCCATACGTTCCGAATGGTCGAAGATTATTTCCGCCAGGAAGAGATCGTCCTCAACACATTCATCGAATTGGGCAGCATGGAGGCAATCAAGGAGCTTGTTAAGCTTGGCCTGGGAATCAGCATTGTCGCTCCGTGGATTGCGAAGAAAGAGTTGGAAGAGGGCTCGCTCGTCACCATGCCGCTCGGGCGCCGCAAACTTAAGCGAACCTGGGGCATTGTGCATTGGCGTGGCAAACGGCTCAGCCTCGCTGAAGAAACGTTTGTTGGTTTGTGCCGATCCGCAACGGCGGAGTTGAGCAACGAAAGTTCGGCGAAGTCAGCCTCGCTGTAGTTCGACCGGCGTCCCAGTTAGTGATCGCGCGCGAACTGAGTGAATTGCCATTGCAAACCGCGTGTGGCCCAGAGTTGAAATTCGACCTGCGTTTGCAATAGCGAGGCGCGGGGCCGCTTCCGCCGGGATTCGCTTATCGCGAGACGCTTTATTTGACGCGCATTCCTAGCATCCCTAATGACATCCTTCGACCATTGCGGGGGGGTGCGTTAATTGTCGCTTTAGCCCGGATAACAAGCACTCCAGTGGCCGACTGCTAAAATTTCGTTGGGATTGATGAGCGCGCAATCGATTGATAACTCAGTTCCATTCGGCCAATTCCTCTCCGCCCGCGTACTTGAGTCCGACGCTGAACTGGGCATCGGCCTCTCCCGCCTCAGCCCTGATTGCGGTGGAGATGGGATGTGGTTTCCGAGCAATGACGGGAAAGAAGCGCTGATACCAAGGTTTGTCCATAAGAGCCACCATCGTCGCTCGGCGCTCAAGCACTTATCTGGGACAAGGCAAGTGATTTAATTCGAGTGTCCCGCACCGGCCAGAATCCAAACAAACGTGCTTTGCCCGGTCAAAGATCGGCATACCGTTCTCTCAGCATTGCTGTGAAGCGGGCCGCTTTCATTTTTTCACGATTCTTAAGACTCGGCTTTTTGTAATAGCGATGGTTTCGGACCTCCTGCAACACGCCCTCGCGGGTCATTACCTTCTTGAGTCGCCGCAAGGCTTTCTCAACCGGTTCCCCTTTTCTAAGATTGATTTGTAGCATAGTGAATTCCCTCCTCTTGTGCGGAAGGAGCAAGAAAGGCCACGGAGCCTTATTGCGACAGCAGTCGAAAAGACAACACATACTAACAGCAAAGCGTCAAATGGGAAGGATAAAACTGCCGAAATGTCCGAAATGTTAGGGCGCGCCTTTTCTGGCTGTAGCGGCGTCTCGTAAGAGCGCCGCTAACGTTCACGGGAAGAATGCGGCGCTCTTACGAGACGCCGCTACAACTGAAAAGACGCGCCCTCTCCGAAATGTTGAATTGAAAGCATCCCAGTCCATGAGGTGTTCGACGTTACTTATGTCGGAGAAACGCAGCAGTATCTTCAGCATCCTTCAAGCACTTCAAGCACTGTTTTCCTGAAGAATTATCTCGTGATTTGAATCAGCACCGTGGATGCTGGAGGGCCTTTGCCGCGGCGGAGAATTCTGTTTCGGCGAACAACTTGAAAAATTGAAACAATATGAAACTGGAAAATGTTGAAAATATCGTGGTCGATGAGGCGCTGGACGTTACTTATGTTGTGATGGGGCGAAGAATCCTGACGGACGGCGAGCTTTACAGCGCGATCCGTCTGGAGCGCTTGAAGCGTGGCCGAAAACGTCCGGCGCGCGGCGAACGAATTGTCATAATGGCGCCCGAAGCGCTGTCTTAATAATTCGGTATTCTTCATAGCGGAGCTACTCGATCAGGGCGTTGTCAAACGATAAAAGCGCTGCCGCGTCGAGAGTTTCTCGATGATTTGCTCCGTCCGCTGAATGTCTTTCGCCGGAATGGTGACGAGCACTTCCCACGCGCCAGAGCCGAGATTATCTTGGCGATAAACGCTGTAAGCGCGTTGTGGCAACGCTTCAAAACGAAGCACTACCTCTGTGCCATTGAATGTGGCTGACGTGAAAAAAGGTGCTGTTGAAGAACGTCCCGGAGTTCCGCCTTTGATCAAGCTGGCTTGCCACGTTGTGGGATTCCCGAAATCAACAGCCAGATTGGCTGCCTCCAACGAACTGCCACTTCCATCTGCTGCGGCCGGCCATTGGCCGGAATCCGAATAGGCGAATTCCTGAATCACACGGCCGAAAGCGTCCTCGTATCGGATCAGTTCTCCGCTGTTGTCGAGCGAGCCGGAATATACACCAGCGAGGCGTGGGTTCGCTCCGTAACGCAGAGCAAAGGCCGTGGCATTCTTAACGAGCAGGACTCTCTCCGAAGGCGCGAGATGGGTGATCGCCGCGGTCGTGAAATCGAAAGTAATGCCAGCCGTAAATTTCACCCCCGACAGCGGAATTGAAATGGGTCCTGTGTTGAGCAGTTCGATGAATTCAAACTCGTCCTCATCCGAAATGCCGGCGGTCCTTTCGGCGCCGGTAACGTCCGCTGGGTGATACATGATCTCGGCAATGCGCAAATAATCTTTCTGGAGAGATTCAGAGAAGGTTGTTGCCACATTGATTGCGTCCGTCCCCACAACAGTGCCGCGATGATTCACAGCCTGAAGTTCAATCCGGTTCGTCGCAGATTCCAAGGGAAGCCGGACTTGCCACCTTGTCGCGTCTAGCCAAGTTACAGGAAGAGCTGTGTTTGCGCTGGCCAACCGAATTTTGCAAACGTCAATCCAGCCTCGTCCTTCGAAGGTCACGACCGGTGTGGCCACGTTGAAATCCAAGCCGGCATTGGAAGTGATTTCGAACGGGACTTGAGCCGCGAGCAGGCGCCGGAAGGCAGCGACGCGGCTGTTCATATAGGAGACGTGGCCGTTGTAGTTTTCACCCGTTACGCTGGAAAGGTGCTGAGCCCATCTCGAGAGATAGGCTGGCGTGCAGACGTTGGTCATTACATCGAGCAGATGGCCTTGGTAAATTCGGGTGTAGGGCGGCAACCTCAAAATCCTGAAGACATTCTTGTTGCCATAGATCGATCCGTTTCCCTGTTGGAACGCAAATTCCCAGTCATTCTGCAGTCCAACCACGCGCTGATCGCTCGGCCGAACGTACATGGCAAAGTTGTGCGGGTTCTCGACGCCATAGACATCCGCAATGCCACACAACATCTGGACCGCGAACAAACGCGCCCATTTATCGACATCGATCGTTTTCGCGACCGCTTCCTGCAACGCCGTTCCGCTCAAGCTAAAGCTCTTCGCCATTTCCACGATGCGTGAGTAATCGTCTCGGGCACGTTGATTTTGAATCATGATGCCCCAGCGATACTTCTCGGGATCGTCGCCTTGATTGGCGATGTCGTAATTGACGATCCAACCCACCGGCTGGGGCAGCTTGTAACCTTCCGCGGAGTTGTTGTGCGTCGCTTGGAACTCGCGAATTCCTTCGAGCTTGAACACTGTCCCGTCATTGTCTCCTTCGAATTGAGAGTCAATGAACGTGTCGTCATAGTTCGCGAGATTCAGCCGGGCGTTGCCGATATTGTCGTTGCGATGCGAAACAAAATAGATGATGTCATCGTAGTTCGCAGGCGTTCCACCCGCCTGGACGAGGATATGTTTGGCAAAGTTCTCGACCATGCCGCGCCGGCGCACGATCACCGATTCGCGTGAACCTCTGAACAAATGGTCCGCCGGAAACTTGATGGTCATCCCGGTAGTGGTTGCGTCAGGGCGGCTGAACATGCTTCCGTGCAGGCGGATGCGGGCGTCATAAAAAGCCTCACGTTCATTGTGCACTACCGTACAGCCCAGAAGATCGTCGCTCATCAAGTTCGTTGTGGCGTGCATCAAGCTTGAATCCGCTTGTGTCATGATCGTTCGGAAGGTTTGTTTGTTGGCGAACACTCGCGGCCCATCCACTTTAATCAAAGCCCGGGAAGCTCTCCCCTTAGCGGGATAAGTCGATGCAGCACCCAGATGATCCACGCCTTCCACGTAAAACTGGATGACCGAACCGTTTGGCTGTGCAGGGATCGTCGCGGTGTAAAAGGAGGGATCCGTGGGTTTGAACGCCATCGAGCGGCTCTGCCAAGCCCCAGTTCCAACGACGTAACGCAAGGTCATGCCGGCTACGCCATCCGGATCGTGCGCCCGGACAGAAACCTCGATGCTATTGGTGGCTCGCGGCAAAACGGGAAAGTGACTGAGTTGCCGATAGACTGGCCCAGCATTCGTTACGAAAGTCGAATTGCGGCGTCCGGGCGTGCCGTAATTCTCCGGCATGGCGATAATCGTCGTGGCCGCGACTTTGTTGTAATAAAGCTCTGTGCGGACTTGCGGTGAACCCGCGAGCCATTTTGCGTCAAACGAGATTTCGTACTCGCGTCCGTTGACAACCGGGACGTTTGTCGTTCCCACGCGCAGCGTGGTCTCGAGGCGGTTGTCCATGTAACTCATCGCGCCAGTGGCAACCATGTGAAGAACAGAATCGCCGGAGTTTTCCGGGTGAGGCTCGACAAACGAATGAGAATGCGTCCCGAGCAGTCGCCATTTGGAAGTGCCCCCTGAAAAGTTGGTGTTTTGCAGCAACTGCCGAGGCGGTCCGTTGGTCGGCAATTCGGTCACTGTGATATTATCGATCAACACTTCGCCCGCCGACAAAAGGCCAAGACGGAATTCGTGAAAATTGAAGATGGCGGGCGTATAAAGCGGCGAGGCAGCCTTGGCTCGATACGCATAACGCTTCCATTGACTTCGTTTCCCTTCGAGGCTGGGCGCCCACGATTCGGGCAACGCATTTTCCGAGCGAGGATCCTTTAATTCCAAGCTGGATCCGCCTCCGTTAGGATAGGATGGCCAAGGATGTGAATTAAAATAGGAGATCTCATCAACAAGATTCTCCCGGGCGTCGCGAAGGATGACATGATCGGCATGGTGGGAAAGTCGCTTCCCAAAATTTCCGATGACCTGAGCGCCCGGATATTTCGCCTGCAAGGCGGCTTGGTCGTTTGCCACCACGAGATAGGAATCAGGCCGGAGTTCCGTGCCAGGCGGGAAGGTGAATTCGATGCCACCCGCCAATTCCCAGCCTCCAAGATCAACCGTTCTTTGAGATCGATTATAAAGCTCCACCCATTGTTCCTCGATTTGGGTGAAAGCATTCGAACTCGTTCGATAACGAGGCGGATGATGGTACATGATTTCGTTGATGACGATTTCGTCATGCAAGTCGAAACGATTCGCGGAACCGGGCGTGACGTTTGACGGAGAAAACCATTCGGAGCTGTCGGCCATTCTTGCTCGTGGTTCTGCTTTTACGGTGAGCGCGTCGAGCACGTTCCCATTTGCCGCCGTTAGAAATAAGCGGTCTCCAACCTCTACCGAAAATCCAAGCTGGTTCGCTCCTAACGTGAGCAGCGTGTCAGGTGCGAGCGTTGTGGCGGCAAAAGTGAATGCGCCGCCGGCACTCGAGACAATGCGGCAGTTCGCCAGCGCTGCCGGTGACTCGGCGCGATTGATCAGTTCAACGAAAAAGGGCAAGTCATCGCCGCCAGCCACTTCGTTGAAGCCGATGGCTGGGTCGTTGCCCATCTGAGAGCGTCGCCCAGAAAGTTCCGCGTTCAAGAGCAGAGCGGAATCATCCGCGCTGCTGCTCAAAACCTGAAAGGCCAAAACGTTCTTTCCCGGGAGCAAATGGCTGGTCCATGGTGTCAGATCGACAGTCTCGGGACGGACGACGTCGGCAAGGACTCTCTCGCTATTGGCCTTCGAATTCCACGAAGCCGTTTGAGGAATATTTCTGCGTAAGACTTCGGTCCCATTTAGATAGGCGGCAAAGCCATCCGCGTACCGGACGGTCAAAGCGAGCCCATCGTAAGCTCCGGCGGAGGGCACGTAGAAAGGAAAGCGCGCGAAGAGAGAACTCTCCTTTTGGTACAGACTCGATTGCACGTCGGTCTGGAAAAGGGCGCGGTAACCGGAAAGCGCTGCCGGGGTAACACCGCTCGCGAGACGGCCAATCGTTGCGCCGTCGAGCACACTGTGCCAAATGCCGACTTCATCCAAGCGTCCTCGCAAGAAATACGTCACCCCCCCGGAATCGGCGCCCAATTGCCATCGATCGCCCCCGATCCACATTGTGCCGATGGTTGGGCCTGTGCCGCTGGCCACGCCATTCACGTAAATGGCCATTCGCCCATTGTTGACCGCGGTCGCGGCGACATGGTACCAGACGCCAGCGATGACCTGGTTTGTGGCCGCCACGCTCTTGCCTGCGCCATCAAAAAGGTAATGTTCGAAACGGCCCGAGGGATTGATTCGCAATTGGTGCGACCAGGAAGTCTTGGGCCCGCTTGCGGAAGTCCGGACGATCAGGCTGCATGACCGGACAGAATTCACGAGGACCCAAGACGAAATCGTGTAGGCCGTCGGGTTCACTGGATCGAGAATCTCCGCTTGAGCCGAAACGCCGTCGAAGGCCAATGATTTGCCCGTTCCGATAGCTGGCGGGACCTCATGTGAAAAGGTAGTTCTTGGGCCCTCCGCATTGGCATTGTGGCCGGAAACATCAAGCAGAGTATCGTCGAATGAATAAGCTCGATCGGCGATGATCGGAGAATTTGTCGGAGTGCTAACGTCGTATCCAATCCCGGATGAGCCCGAGTTCCAGCCTGAATCATCAAAGCTGGTTCCCGTCCAGCTGTTGCCTAACGTCGCGCCTGTTGGCACCAACCAGCGGCTCACCGCAGTCCGATGAATGAGTGAATCGGTTCGGGGAGTGTTGGCCTGTTGATCGAGAAAATTAATTGCTCCCGGCGTCCCTCCGATCTGCGCACTGGCGCGCCAGTTGGCGGCGGGGCTGCTCGCGTAGAAGCGATCTTTCTTCGCCAATGAACTGCCGGGAAAGTCCGCCCCCATCGGCCATGGCTCGGAATCGCCGTAGGCCAATTCATCCATCAACCGATTGTTATGGTTTCGGAGACGAAGTGTTTCCCCTCCGTTCGAGAGGCGTTTTGTAAACGGACCAAAGACATTCACCGCGCCACTGGCGCTCTTCAGACGCGCCGGATCGGACGCGATCACGACATAACCATTCGCATTGATGACAGCGTTTGTTGGGAATTCGAAATCGATCCCTCCTTCGACGCGCCACGACGATAAATCGACATCCAGCGACATCTGGTTGTGCAATTCAATCCACTCAAGCGCAGGATCATCTCCCAGCGGATGAAACATGACCTCGTTGAAAACCACAACTGCGTCCGCTGCCGTGGTCGTATTGGGCTGCGGGCAATAAGTGGCCTCTTGTGCTGTCAGAATGTATGGAATCAAACAACAACTCAATGTATGGATCAAATAGCGCATTTTGTTACCCGAGATTAATTCAATAAGACGGTTCCTTCGGTAAGCGCGAAGTCCGGAACAACTTACACATTTCACGAGATTCTCTTAGCATACTTCGTTCCTGCATTGCCAGAACCACCAGCGAAATGTGAGGAGGGCTTCACTCTGCCCAATTTGAATTTTGGATTTGTTTCGGATTTCGAGCTTCGGATTTCGGATTTTCACCGCCAAACTTCTTTGCAGGTGCGAACAGTTTTCACCATTGCGGTGCGGGGTTGACTGCTGCGCCTAGCCTTGCGACAACAGCCCAATGAAATCCCTCGCCTTGATCTTGTCGATACTTTCCTCCTTGGCGGCAGTCTCATCTGCGGCCGAACGCACGCTTCACTCGTTTAAGAAACTGCATCTCGAAAAGTGCTACTGGAGTGAGGGCGCGAATTTTGGCGATCTCAATCAAGATGGCCGAGTGGACGCAGTCTCCGGTCCATTCTGGTGGGAAGGCCCGGAATTCACGCAGCGCCATGAGATTTATCCGCCGGTGACAACTTTCACGCTAAAGAAGAGCGACGGGTCCGAAGAAAAGCTTCCGGGCTTTGAAGGCGTTTTTGGCAGGAAGAACGCATACTCAACCGATAACTTTTTTTCCTTCGTTTACGACTTTAACGGCGATCGCTGGAACGACGTGCTGACCTGCGGTCTGCCAGGCACTCCCGCCTTCCTCTACCTCAACCCCGCCGGCAAGGCGCAGCACTGGCAACGGCATCAAGTCTTCGACGCCGTGGACAACGAATCGCCGACCTTCGCGGATCTGACCGGCGATGGACGTCCGGAGATCATTTGTAATTCTGGCGGGACCTTTGGTTACGCATCGCCAGACTGGAACAACGTCACGGCAAAATGGCCGTTTACCTCGGTGACAGCGAAGGGACCGTGGGGCCACTTCAATCACGGTCTAGGCGTCGGCGACGTGAACGGCGACGGACGCCTGGACATCCTCGAACGAGGCGGCTGGCGGGAACAACCGCAAGCCGGGCGTCCGCCGAACAGCACCCAGTTGACCTGGGTCCGGCATCCGACCGCGTTTAGTCCTGGAGGCGGCGCGCAGATGTTTGCTTACGACGTGAATGGCGATGGACTGCAGGACGTCATCACAAGCATCGCGGCTCACGGTTACGGCTTGGGTTGGTACGAACAATTGCGCGAGAAAGACGCCGGCGGTCATCCGCAGTTCAAAGCGCATGTGTTCATGAACAAGGAACCGTCCGAGAATCGCTACGGCATCGCCTTCTCGCAGCTCCATGCGGTCGAGCTCGTGGACATGGATGGCGATGGCTTGAAGGACATCGTCACCGGCAAATGTTTTTGGGCGCACGGACCGACTGGTGATCCCGATCCCGGCGCGCCAGCCGTGCTTTATTGGTTCCGCCTGGTGCGCGGTTCAGAGGAACGAATCGATTGGATTCCGCATCTGATCGACAACGACTCCGGCGTCGGTCGCCAGATTGGAATTGCCGATGTCAATGGCGACACGCGTCCCGACCTCATCATTGGGAACAAGAAAGGAACGTTCGTCTTCGTGCACGAAACTCGAAAAGCATCAGAACAAGAATGGGCCAACGCGCAACCGCCGGTCAGATTTCCGGCCGCTGGCGACAAACAATTGAAAGCGGAAGAAGTTATCCAACGCACCGGTCCTCCGCGCGCGACGGCGCCTCAGCCGCCAAAGTGAAATTGCGGACTGCGGCTGGCGCTCTGCACCCAACCACAACCCATTTACAGCCTGGGACAGCGGGGATTTCAAGTTGGTTTCTGCGACCGGGAGGAGTAAATGTTTCCCAAGCGTTGTCGCTTTGGTTATGTCACCCGCCGATCCAAACCCGAACTCGACCGCCGTCGCTGGACCGGCCTTCGTGACGACGCATTGGAGTGTCGTGCTCGTCGCGGGCCAAAGTTCATCTTCTAAAGCAGACGAAGCCCTCGCGCGACTGTGCGAAGCCTACTGGCATCCCCTTTATGCTTTTGTGCGGCGGCAAGGATACAGTCCAAGCGATGCGCAAGATTTGACTCAAGCCTTTTTCGAGCGGTTGCTCGAAAGGAAGTATCTCCGCGATGTGGACCAACGGAAGGGCAAGTTCCGGTCGTTCCTGCTCGCCTCGATCAAACATTTTCTCTCCGATCAACGCGACCACGACCGCGCGCAAAAACGTGCCGAAGGCAAAGCCCTCATTCCGCTCGCCGCTCAATCCGCGGAATCGCGTTATCTCCTGGGACCACGCGATGACTTAACGCCCGACAGAATCTTTGAGCGACGCTGGGCATTGACGCTGCTCGAAGGCGCGATGACGCGGTTGCGCGAGGAGTTCGGCCTCGCGGGCAAAGCGGAGTTCTTCGAACAATTGAAGGGTTGCATGACCGAAGAACGTGCGCGGCAAATCATCGAGTCGCTGGGATGGGCCGACGGCTGGCGCGCACGCCCGGATTGGCCCGGGCTGGTTGAACAGCAAGCCATTTTTCGCAAAGGACGAGGCGCATGATTCATCTCCCGCGCGTCCTCGCGGCGGCGGGCGAGGTGCAACATTTCTGCCGACAACAGAGCTGGCACTTCTGCTTCATTGGGGGTGTGGCCGTACAGCGTTGGGGTGAACCACGGCTGACTCAGTATGTGGACCTTACGTTGCTAGCCAGATTCGGTAGCGAGGAAGCATTCGTGGATTTGCGTCTGAAAGCTTTTGTTCCGCGCCGCGCGGACGCGCGGGCCTTCGCTTTGAGCCGACGCGTCCTGCTGATTCAAACACGCGAAAACGTAGGCGTGGACGTGGCCCTGGGCGCCTTTCCGTTCGAGGAGCGAAGTGTCCAACGCGCTTCGGAGTGGACCTGGTCTGAAGCCCAGAGTTTGATCAACTGTTCAGCGGAGGATTTGATCGTTCACAAAGCCTTCGCCGGGCGCGATCAAGACTGGGCCGACATCGAACGGGTGCTGATTCGCCAGCACGGAAAATTGGACTGGAAGGTCGTGCGCGTCGAACTGAGTCCGCTCCTCGAACTCAAAGGTGAACCAGAGGCACTGGATAAACTGGAGCGAATGCTCGCCAAGGTGAAACGTTGGTTAAGGACAAAGTCGTAATCAGGCGACCGCAGCTGTTTCCTGTGTTCTGTCCCGGGGGCTAACCGAGACGGAACATCCCCGCGTTACCTTTTTCCAAATTTTCCTCTTTGTGGAACAGAAGCGATCTTATCCATGAAAAATCCAGATTCAAACTTGTTGCCGTGGATGCTGCTCCTACTGCTCAAGCTCATCCCTTCTTTTGGTTGCGGATGCGCTCGCGTCCCGCGGTATCGCCGACTTGCCAACATGCCAACCGCAGCGGTGATTCTGTCCTTTCTCTTAAGCGCACGTGTGGCAAGCGGCGCGGGACCCGTTGAGGAGAAAGCGTATTATCGGGAAGTAGTGATGGCGGATGGCCCGGTCGCCTATTGGCCCCTAGGCGACCGTACTGTAGCTGTCGCCGCAAATCTCATCGAGCCTGGATTTGTCGGAACTTACGCCAGTAATTCTGGGGGTAAACCTCCCCTCCTAAACGTCGAACGGCTTGTTTCAACCGCTCCCGACGGCGCGGCCACCTTCGTCGCAGACCAAGGGAATGTCGTCCGATTCCCTAATAACGCCTCCATCAATGTCGGCGGACCGTACAAACAAAAAACGGTCGAACTTTGGTTCAGGGCTAATCGCCTGCCGGCTTTCGACAAAAACACAGGAACCTCAGAGAAAATGTTGTTGTGGGAACAAGGCGGCATTGCGCGTGGCCTCTCCTTATATCTTTCCGGCACCGATGCTGGTGAGAATCCGGTTAGCGCGGAGATTTACTTTTATGCCGTGGATGCCGTGGCAACTGACGGCGTTGGGGATGGCTGGGGCGGACCCAGTTCACCCGTCTTTGCCGTCGCAAAAGTGGAACGTGGAAAAGTGTACCACGCGGTTTTGGTGATGGACGGAGATGACAGTGATCTGAATGCGGGCGTCATCCGTGGCTATCTTAACGGCCAACCGGTCCAGGATCTGGCTGCGGGTTCAGGTGTAGGCGTCGGTCTGCTTTACAATCACTCAGGCGCCGCCGGTCTAGGCGCGGTGCATTCCAGCACCGCTTACCACGACGGAAACAGAGACGGGACCTTTTTTGCCGATCCTTTTGATGGAACGATCGACGAAGTGGCACTCTACAACAAGGCGCGGAGCGCGGAACGAATCAAAGTGCATTTCGACGTTGCATCCGCTTCAATAGCGCCGCCACAGGTCGCTCTTACCAATCCGAGCGAGGGCGCGAGCTTCCCCGCAGGAGCCAGCGTGGCAATCACTGCGACAGCCACACGGCGGCGGCTGAGGCAACCATTACCAAGGTGGAGTTCTTCGCTAGCGGATTCAAAGTCGGTGAAGTTACCAGTGGTCCATTCACGCTCAACGTCTCCCGTTTTTTAGAAGGACGTTTCAGGCTAACGGCTCGGGCCATCGATAGCCACGGTTTGGCAACGGAATCTGCTCCGGTGAATATCGTCGTAGGGTCACCGCCAGAAACGATTGTGCTCTTTACATTCAATGACAATACGAAGTGGAGCTACAACCGCGAAGGCATTGATCTGGGGACGGCATGGAGGGAAGTGAATTACGACGATAGCAGATGGCCGACAGGCTTAGGGCCTCTTGGCGACAATGGCGACCGTACTGAAGCAGTTCCGATCCGCACGTTTGTCAGCACAAAAACGGACAGTGGCGATGCGTATCCGACGCTCTATGTTCGAGGTCATTTCAATTTTCCACGCAATTCGACGAGTGGGGTGAGCTTGAGCTTTACCTGCATGATTGATGACGGCGCAGTTTTCTATCTGGACGGAGTGGAAGTCTATCGCACGACGTTTGGAGGAGCAGTGGGAGGCTTTGGTGCTGCGCCGATAACATTTGAAACGCTGTACACCCCGGGCCACGAAGCCGGTCAACTCGAAGGGCCCGTCACGGGATATGCTCGTGCCTCGCGCCTTGAACACGGGCAAAATAGCTCCCAGCAAACGCGGGCGTATTTACGAAAGGCAGCACCTACTTCGGATTCTTCACGCCCTTGGGGCGTCCCGATTCACCCGGTTGTTTCCCATGGTTGGGATCAAAGATCGGCAACACCTGTGCCCGCGTCTTTGGATCATTCACAAGCGCCCCTTCCTCTTCTTTGTGCTCGCGTTCTTCCTCCACGTCGAAGCGGGCGTTGCCCAGGATCGTCCGCTGCGACAACGGACCGGAGGTCAACAGGAACTTCTGCATCTCGTGGAACAGCCGGCTGTCCTCGAAAATATGGTTGCTCCAGGTCACGGCCACCGGCTCCGGCGGGTTGAAGACCGTGTTGATGATCTCGGAGCAATAGCCCCCCACCTCTTCCCGTTCGTCCAGGACCGAGGCCTTCAACAGGCGCAATAGAAACTCGTTCGTGTCGCGGGCCAGCAGCATCAAACCCACCGGACCGAGCCAGAGCGACAACCGCTGAAAAACACTCTCGTACTTTTTCCGGTCAAACCGCTCGGCCGAGGGAAACGGATACTGGATGTCGATGTCGAAATTGCCGTCGAAATCCAGAATGCCCACGCGCCCCTCGAAGAACTTTTTGATGGCGTCGCCGCGTTTGGTGTTCCAAAACCAGACGCCTTGGCCGGCCCGGGGGCCGTTGCGGATTTCATGGCCGACCTTGAATTGGCGGATGACCGCCCGGCTGACAAACGCCCAGAGGTTATCGGCCACTTCCATGCTTTCCTGCTGGTTGAGCGTGCGGAAGACCGCGTGAATGCGCGGCCAGGCAAAGCCCCATCCGTCGCGGTCGCGTTTCAACACCCGGAAAGATTCGCCCTTGTCCTCGCTCAACTCGATCTCGCGGGAAGCGTATCGCCGCCACTCATCCTTCTTGAAAGCAGAGTTTTGGTCGGAAGTCGTCAATTCCTCCTTGCTCCAGCCCAGGCGGACCTTGAGCTTTTCAATCCCCATCGCGTCCGAATAGAGGCAATCCTCCGGCTTGAGCGTGATGATGCGCGGAATGACCGTCGCGCCCTGTTTCCGCCAAAACGCCACGGCGTTGTCCATGATGTGCCAATCCTCCCAGGTCTCGCGAATGAACTTGCGGATCGCCTGCTTGTTCTTTTGCCACCAGCCGTTGAGCTGCTGGCGCGATTGCTTGCCAACTCTCTCGACTGGCTTCAGGCGCAGACCGTAGTTTGAGAAGCCGACCTTCAGGCCGAGTCCCGCCTGAACAAAAAGGTTTTTCTTGTGCCAATCCCGCGCCAGGACCAAAGCCTCGCGCTTGTCTCGCGGATCGCTGGTTGTGTCCGCCCGGGCGTAGCTCTCCAGGATCGCGGAGTTATCAATGGCACAGAGCGCGGCTTGTGTCTTTGACAACACGAAGCCGCGACGGTCGTCGCCGATTTTCACTGGCGGCGCGGAATTGACGTTCAATTCCACCACCACTTTGTCTTTTGCTTTCGCCATGCCTCCTTTTTCACGCCCCGATCAGGGGTAACTCCAGACACGCACAGTTCGATGGATGCGGCAAGAGAAAATTAATTAATTAATCTCTTGCGGCTCCTTTGGCATCGTCCGGCCCACTCGAACGGGCAGTCTTCCGGCCTTTCCTTTTCCGGAAGCGTTGCATATTTGCCTGTGAGCGCGCTTCAATCTCCACGGGCTTAATGGCGGATTCACGCTTGAGGACTACGGATCGTGGGCATCACGGGCTTCCGGTGGTTCTTCACTCTGGGCCTTGACTGTCACTGAGGCAAGATTGAGGATGAGACTGACCAAATCGCTGGAGACGAACCGCCGCCGAGCGTCGCGGTTTGACACTACCGGATTTATGACCACGATGAGGCAAGAAAGCCTTACCCCGTTCGCTACGGCGGTCGGTCTGTCAATGAAAACGAAACAGATTTTCTTCTTCGTCTGCCTGGCAACACAGTGCGGTTGTAGGTACATTGGCGTTGAAACTCCGTTGGTTCCATTCAAATCCGAGATCACGGCTGGGCATAGGTACACTGACGAGGCGATCGCATTCCTCGACGCTCCTGGGACGACACGCGAGGAGGTCATTGCGAATCTTGGACCTCCCCTCCTGGAGTCGCATGAGTCCCAAGTGCTGGTTTACGCATGGCAGGTTACGTCGAGTGTTGTGCCCTTCCAGATTGTTTCAATAGAGCACAACCCTGCGACAGGAGCTGAGACGAGAATCCCATGGAATTCTAAGAGAGAGGGCACCGTGCAGCAGTGGGGTTTGTTCATCGCGTACAATTACAGCGGTCAGATTGTGGCGCATGAAATCAAGAAGACAGGAACATCCGGATTGGAAGAGGCATGCGTGGCGTGGCGACGCGCAGTCACCAGATAAACTCCCGATCTAAATGAATGCGGCGAACCAGCGCTATGGACCCAAGGATCCGCGATTCGCCAAGAATCGATTCGCCATGGTCTTCTTCATGCTCTCGCGTGCGTGGCTCTGAGTTCCGCCTCCGAGAAGATTTGCTCCCACTCCCGTTGCTCGCCCCTGTAGCGATTTGCCACATCGATGTTCACCAAGGCCGGGTCGACCCACCAATCCTCAAAGGGCCGACCATTAAAGCGGACATCCTTGCAGACCAAGTCGTAATCATGCGTAGTCAATATCTCGCGCATCGCCGCGCGCGGGCCATCGCCATGGCGATACGCATCGTGTTCGATAGTGATCACCCGAAAGCGAACGCGCGGCAAAGGTAATGTCCGGAGGGTGACCAACGTATCGGCGTCAACGTCAAGTGATAGGTAATCCACGATTGGGGGAATAAGGTGACTGCACAGCTTCCTTTGCTCCTCCCAATTCATCTTGCTGGCATCTGCGCAAAGGAACGGATTCTTCCGTAGGTTGTGAGCCATTTGACCAACGCGCTCGCTCATGTCCACAAGCAGTCCACTCCAACCCAACCTTTCGAGTGCGATCGTGTTATTATTCCTGCTGGGATGTCCGCTGCCGATGTCCAGAAATGTTCCCGCTGTCTGCAATTTTGTTCTAATCAGCAGTTCATAAACGAAACGATCTTGGCCCGCTTGGCTGCAGCTTTTGAATTCAGCGGCCAGATACCGGAAGGATCGCGCTGCCTGTACTCCTACTGGAGCGGATACCTGGACAAGCCGGAATGGAAGGAGTGTGTGGCCGTGCTCAAACAAGCGGGCGCGGAGGTTATCCCGTGCCATACCAGCGGCCACATCTTTGCGCAGGACATCTTGCGTTTCGTCAACGCGATCAAGCCGCACAAAGTTGTTCCGATTCACACGTTTGCCCCGGAAGCCTTTCGACGGCACTTCCCCAATGCCCGTCTGCTCAAGGACGAGGAAACCTGGGCTGTTGAATAAAACTTTGAATACGCGCGTCATTCTTCCGAGATTTGACCACGGCGAAACTGCATGAGCACTGATCTCTACATGATTAGACCGGACGGAGGGTTGAATCTTGCCTCAAACCAGGTGACTTGGTTCAGTTTTCTCCAATGCTCCAGGGCCATGAATTCGACGCAAGGCGGATGGAATTTCAAGGCTCATTGGCGAAAAAAAGGGCTTCACATTTTGGCAAAGCAAGACTCGGAAATCGCTGCGCTTTGGCTAAGGAATTCACTTAAAAACAACTGTCTCCTCAAGCCGCGCTCAAAGGATTTCAAGTTGAAAAGGCAGTTGTCCGAGGAGCGAGAGCAATTGAAACACGCGTGGGATTCGTCGGAACATGACACAAACAAGTGCAGGGAAGACGAGCTCAACGTTGGGCTTTATTTTCAGCCGCCTGACGGCGTACGCTGGCTCAGTTATGAAGTACCACTGTGCCGCGAGAGGGCAGGACAACTTGAGATTGACCTTGTCGGCTATTCTAATTCCCCAAACCCCTCACTGGAGATTTTTGAACTTAAGGCTGGTAATGGAACGGACAGTCCTCTAATGGCGCTAGTTGAAGCAATCTGTTACGCAATCCAAATTCATCGCTGCCGGACCGCGCTTTTGACGGAGATGAAGGCGAGTCCTGAAGGGAGCGTGGGCGTAACGGAGAAGCACTTTCAGAGAATCAAAATCACTTTAGCGGCACCCAATAAGGATTGGACATATTATTGGAAGGTCACGGACGACGACAGGCAGAAGATGGCAGAAATTGTCGAGAAACTTAATCAGGCGCTCGAAGTTGAAGACAAGCAGACACGGTTTTCCTTGGCGACCGCCACAATCGACCAAAGTAAACTGAAAGTGGATTATCCGATAAGTAGCAGATAACAGCAAAAACCATGACATTTCAAATATGAGTAAACAAGCTGTAGCTGCCAAACTCGTAGGTTCGGTTGTCAGACTTTATGACCCCAATGGGCTTCAGTTCAAAACGCTGAATGGCACAGGCGGGACCAGCGTGACCGTCTCCGGGAATCGGATCGCCCTCTCACTTAAAAACGGCAGAATCAAATTGTTCGATTTGACCGGACGCCAGATTCGCATCATCTGACCCCTGGAGCGTTTTCGGAAATCACCCTTTGGACGGCGTTTGTCGCCAGAGATCAGTCATGACGAACGAACGCCGCGTTCACAACCAACTGTGAGTTTCATACTAGAGCGGAAGATCAGAGAAATCGTCACCCGCGAGGGCGGTGGATTCTGCGGCGGTCCATCCGACGGTTTTTTCCATGTTGTGCCGGTGCCTGCAAGGAGGCGAGGCGGATGGCTCACCGAATGGTTTTTGACTTCGATGCCGTTTAGCAGATTCGTTGAAAGCTCCCGCGAGGAGCACTGGGATTCCTACGTCAGCCGATGTCTTGGATTGGAGTGGGCGAAGCGGCTGAATGGAGATGCTGACCAATTCCGTCTCCAATTACGAGGTCTGTCCTTAGCGACGCCCCACGGCAGAATCGAACGCGGCGCTGGCGATCACTGGAGCTTCGTTTGCGCAGACGACTTTCCGGTTCCTTCAGCGCTTATTTTCAACGAAGTCCTCGTGGATTTTTGTCTGATCGGCCAGACGGTTGAATTTGTGCAGTCCAAAGCGCAATCATGCGCGCACGAACAGAAAGAGAGGCTCAGGACGATCTTGGGTTTGCAGGAAGACTGGACCGCCATTCCAATCGCGGCGCTCCAAGAATCGGGAGGCCATTCAAGGGCGGAATCAACGACCGCCAACACTCGTTCGTAACATGCCGCGACTCCCGATCCCAGGTTCCGATTCCGATTCATGGGGTGATCTGCTCAATCAATTCCTGCGGGTTGCTCACCGCGAGGACGGCTCGACCAAGGGGGCTTTTGAGGTAATCAATGTCAAAGACTATGGAGCCAAAGGCGACGGTCGGAGCAATGACACCGGCGCTGTTCGGGATGCGATCAAGGCTGCTCTGACCGCTGGAGGGAGAACCATTTATTTCCCGTCGGGAAATTATCTGATCACGGACACGCTCGTATTTGATTCCCAAAGGACAATCGAAGTGTTGGGAAATGGCCGAAGTTCGAATGTGCTTTGGGCTTTCGACGGCAATCTCTTTCAGTGGCCGACAGGAATCTCATGCCGAGAAGTTTCTTTCAGCAACCTGAAGATCACTTCAACCGCAGTGGCGAAAAGTCCCGGAAGCGCGGCCATTTCCTGCAAGGGCGGGGTCGAGCGGAGTTTGTTTGATGGGTTGCTTTTGATGTCCGAAGGAAAATTCAAACTGGGAACCGGAATTGAGTTTGTCGGCGTGTCCGATTCGACCACCATCCGCGACTGCCAATTCTGGCAGGTTAAAGGGGCCGGAATTCGAGTGGGCCACGGGTCTGAGATAGAAATTCACGGAGGCCGGATAATCGGAGAGGAAACTCGCAATGACGGCAGTATTGGAGTGCATTTGACCGGCAACAACGGTGGGGTTCACATCGTTTCCACCGACATCATAGGACTACAAGACGGTGTTCGAATCGAAAACGTGTCTGGGCAGGGATCAAATCGCGAGGTTTTCATCACCCACGCCACGCTCGACAGTTGTTGGCGCGGACTTTCGTTGCGGGATAATTCCTATGTTTCTATCAATGGCTGCTGGGCGGCATCGTGCGACCATGACAATATCCACGTCGAACCAAACCTGGCTAATCCCATTCTGAATATCAATGGCGGAACCATTTTCAATGCCGGAGTCCATGGCGGCGATCCGATGACAGGCCGAAACGGAATCGTCGTGAATTCGGGAACGTTCGTTCTGAGCGGCGTGCATATTCGAAACAATTTGGGCAAGGGAATCTGGGTGCCGAATTCAAACGTTACCGGATACGTGATCACCGGCTGCCGGATCAGCGACAACGGGCAAGGTGTCAAATTGCTGGGATCAAGCTTTCTGGTGTCGCACAATGTTTTTGCTCGTAACGCCACGGCCAATGAGATTCAGGGTGCGAATTATCAGTTCCTGGACAATCTGATCCGTTGAGAGGGCTTCGTGAAGAACTCGCCAGCACCCCAAAGTCGGAGAGAATTCTTGAAGTCGAGCTTCTGTGTCGCCGCCCTGGTCAGCCCATTGTTTCTGCGGGGATTGACTGCACGCGCCTCGAATGATTGTCCTCCCAGGGGTTACGGTGCAGGACCGTACGGTCGGGGCTGCTTTTCAGGCCGATCCGTTCGGCTCTCGACGGGCATTCAAAGCGTAGCCGCGATCCGCCAGAAGGGATTTCGTTTTCTTATCTCTGGCGCGCCCGGACAAACCGTAGTCATTGAGGCGTCCTCAGACCTGACAGTGTGGTCGGAAATTCAAACTCGGCAGATTTTATCGTCTGACGCCAGCGTCGAAGTGTTTGATTTGAATGCGGCTAATGCACCGCACCGCTTTTATCGGGCGCGAAATCCGTGAACCCGCAGTTTTTCAGGAGGCGGTCTGAATTCCGTTATCCTTGGTGTCGCTCAGGGCGTCCGGTGCATCTTGGGTAAGCCCGCGCTCTTCCCTTTCACTTGCGCCTCGGCGCCGTCGGCGTCCGTACGGCGGTTCGACGTCCCTTCCCTTCTCGAAGGGACGCGACTCGGACCATCCGCCCGTGTCGCAGCGTGTAGGTTTTTCTCTCCATCCAAGGTGCAAGCGTGGCTAATTCACGGGCCATCGCCTCGACATCAAAATTGTAACGCTGGGCGCGAGCATCCCGGAGACGCCATAGTTCCGCGATGATCGGATTCTTCATAGTTCAAATTTATAGTAGTTGGTCCGGTGTGCAAATGACCGGGCAATCAAATCCGTTCTGTCGGCAGACGAAGCGGACCTGTTCTTCCGTGACTGGATTGTTGATATGCGTGAAATTCCAGGTCAACAAAAACTCCATTCTGTAAACGGCGCCCAAGGCTATGTGCGTCGCGTCATCCGCCGCGTTTGGAGGGAGAGCCTTCTTTGTAACCAAGGCCCGCGTCAATCTCATCACTTCCGAGGTGACTTGCAGCCAACGCAACGGACGGATGAACTTTAGCCTCCGTTGCACGGCTTCCTCGTTTCCTTCCTCCACGTCTATCTCTTACCATTCAGACCGATGCTGATGAGTCCGGAAACATCCTCGTATCTCGGCTCTCCGAATACGAGGTGCGATTTCGTAATCGCGTGAATGTTACGGTAGCCCTCCGTCAGTGCGTGACCATTCAAGCCGTAGCGAGTGCCGTCCGGCGACTCGAAAATGACCGAATAGCTCTTGAAAGATGCGTTTGGGATTTTACGCTCGCGCCGGATGATGTAGCCGCTCGATACTGTAAGTGGCCATCGGTCTCCAAACTCCGCTGCACTCACCGGAATCTTCACCTCTGATATTGCCGTGCGGCCCGAAAAAACAAGCGAAACCACGAACACAAAAGCGACAGCAGCGGCAATCAGCACAACGACCAGAGCCGGTCGGCCGGTCCTGGTTGGCGATGCACGCGCCGGAAGTGGCTGATACGGAATCGGTGGAGGTGTGCGTATCACGGGCGGCGGCGTGACAATCGGTGGCAGCGTGGGGGAGGTGCGGGACTGCTCAAGCAACACTGCTAACGGGGTCCAATCGGGAAGGCCGTCATAGAATGCCCAGTCATCGGCTCGGAGAACTCCGCTCAGCAAACTCTGCCGGGCTGTATCGGGCGTGAAGTAACCGACGTCCTTGCCGTTCCTATGAACGCGAATGAGCGTGTCGGCAGTCATGGCGTGTAGTGTCACCTAAGATTGGTTAAGAGCGAGACATCTCAGCGCAATTTCTGAAGCGGCTTTTTAGTCGGGCCAAGAATCTGCACAAAATCGGGCGCACGCACGTTCGGCTTGAAAATGACCACGTTGAAACCGGCCGTTCCTGCTTTGATCGCTGCGACGGACCGATAACGAATTGCAGAGACTCTTGTTTGTGCGGCAACCGCCTCCCCAAGTCGTTGCGCGGTTGTGGGCGGGAGTCCGTAACCCCAATTCGATGCCAAATCTTCCAGGGTCACGCCGAGAATTCGGCGCGTCTCTGCATCGACCAAATCAAGCGCGTGCTGCAACCGAACTTCAGCAAAGAACAACGTGACCGGTTGTTTTCCTCGGCGCTCGAAACCTTGAAATTGCCGCCGATACTCGGCCAACGCCGTCGCTTCCGATTCGGAGAAGTAAAGACACTCTACGCCAGACAGATTGAATCGATTCGGCTTGCCGGAAGTGAAGAGAAAATCTGGCGATGCGGGCTCGCCTCCTGGAAACAAAGCCGCTGCCGCGACCGCCCTCACCAGCGTGCCTTCAACTCGGCTCGTAGGCGCCTTCGACAACCGCTTGGGAAAATTGGGCATCAGGTCGGCATTCCAGTGAGCAGATCATCCACTTTGTCGGCCATGTCCTGCCACTGTCCGGCCTTCATGAGGTCTAAAGGCGCCCGGTCTCCCAAGGTCTCGTTTGGCATTCGCAGCCATTTACGGAATTCGGCGTCGCTCTCGGTTACCGCTCGCAAACGTGCAACACGCTCGAAATAACTCAAGGCGTTTTGCAGCGAATCCGCATCCGGCGTTTTGCTTAATGATTGCTTCGTCCGTCCCAACCAACCCGCCAACTGGCTCAGGCTGAGTCCGTAGAGGCGCGCGACGCGCTCGGCAGAAAGATTTCCATTCGGCAACCGAAGGTCTTTGGTCGCCCCGATGACGGATTTCACATTGTCGAGCGGGCTGGGCCGAGCGGCGGGAACGACCTTTTCTTGCTTACTAGGGGCACGCGGTCTGGGCTGGGTTCGCCGCAATGCGTCTTCGATCCGGCGCAAGAGGTGGTCCACGCGCTGCTTTTCTTCGACAAGGAGATCGCGCAAACCCAGGAGTTCGTCGGTGTCGATTCCAGACTTAGCAGTTTTTGCTAATGTCATTGGCACGTGAATACACTACGTGACACGTCAACCATTCGTCAACCTCATCCTGTTCTGCCTGCTGGAACGTGCGCCACAGAGACGAGACTGACAAGAAGATCCGCAGCGTAAGCTCAGTCGCCGCTCGGTGGAATGAATTCACCTGCGAACGTTATCGACTCCGGCACAGCGCCGCGTCGCGCTCGTTCACTGACCAACCCGCGTCGCAATCCAGCAGCCATATTCGGAATGCGACGTAGGCGTTCCTGCCCGCGTCGTGGAAATCGTCCTTGTCGGTTGAGAAGAATCTCCGCGAGTTGTTCTTGGTAAGCTTCCAATTGCCTTGCTCGTCGGTCTCCGCTTGCACCTTGAGCGTCTGCAAACCGAAAAGCGTCAGGAGTTTCGACGCCCAGACTTTCTCTTCCACCCAGCCGATCATTTCCTCGCGGGCGCGCTCGTGATGCGGGATTGGCAAGCCGATCATCCCTTTGCTCAGGGCCGTCTGAAACATCGTGTTCGCGGCGTCCTTCAACACGTCGTCCCCGTGCGCATGCTTCAAATCGGGCCAGAGCTTTTTGATGTCCTCGTCCCCGCGCGAAAACAAACAGAGGATCAAGTGGCCTTCAATCGTGCTCGAACTGCGGAAAACAATCGGCGTGGTTTCAACCTGGATGCCGCGAATCAATTGTTTACTCTTCCGCAGCTCCGGCGCGATCCATTGCCCGCCGCCGCCGAGGTCCAGGACGATCATCGAAAACCCGAAGTCCTGGTGCTTTTCGTGCAGCACCCCGCTCCAGGCTTCCGCATCCAAGCCCTTGATCTTCCGGGCATAGACGAAGTCCGTGGTCCAATCGCCCTCGAAATCGCCGGGGTTCTCCACGGGGCGGGCCGGGCGCGCAACACCATGATCGCGCCTTCGTCGCTGCGTTGCCCCTGGCTCGGAGCCGGGTCCACGCCCAGGAAGTACCGCACTTCCGGGTCTTTTCCGAGGGGATCGGTCGCCCGGCTGAGGATCGGCTCCAATTTCCGTTGTCGCCCCAACGCCTGGCCAGCCTCGATCATCTCCGAGGTGTACCAGCCCTTGGATTGCTTTTGCCAAAGGCCAAGGCCCTCGGCGCGGAATTTCTCCGGCGTGTTCGACAGCTTCAACGTGCGCAGCCGCTTTTCATCGCGATATTGGTCCTTGAACGTTTTGCCCGTGTGACAGCGCAGGTTGGAGTAGTTCTCGTAGGAAAAGCCGAAGGTCCAGTAGTCCGGGTTGCCGCGCTTGACCTCCCGTTCGTATTCGCGATGCACCCGGAATCCGGGATGATTGCCCAGCTCCGCCGTCGCGGACCGCACGACGTTGTTGCACCAGACCGGGTGATTGGCGTTGTAGCAGGGCCGGGTGACCCGCCCCAACAATTGTTTCTGGATGCCTTCGGCGCCCCCGGCCGACATCATGATCTTGGTCCATTCGTCGATGAGCAGCCGGTTCACGCGCCAGCCGGCCAGATTGCGCGCTTCCTGCAAAAAGCCCGGCGCCGGCATCGCGACCATGCTCCGGTTTTTGAAATGCTGCTTCCAACAGCCTGGCTCCTTAAACTGCGATTTCTCCCGGACCTCTTCCTCCATCAGCCCGAGTTGTGCGCGGAACAGGGGCGTGCTGAACTCCTTGTAGTACTGCCAGAAGTTGTCCTTCCCGATTTGAAACGTTTGGAAGATTACCCCGATATGGCAATCGTAGAGGAGGACGGCGGAGAGATTGCACCAGACCCAATCGACGATGGTTTTGCCGCTGGTAAACCCGCTGTGATCCTCGACGTCCGGCGTGAGCCAGTAAATGCGCAGGCGCACGGCCTGGAAGGCGTCGAGTTTGATCTTGAAAAACACCCATGCGGCCATGACCGGGTCCCAGAGGAGATTCTCCAACATGGTCTGGGTGATGCGAAGGTGTTTGGGGGGATCGGTGGAGATCAGGATGTTCACGGGTGGAATCATTTAACCGCAAAGAGCTCAAAGAACTCAAAGAGAGGTGGCAGCTCGTCCCCGCTTTGGGATCTCTGCGCGCTCTGCGGTTAAACTCCCTGCGGTTATTTCCTGATCCGACCTATCTCGGACCAGACGAATTTCCGAATCTGGAATTTGTTCAGAATGGCTATGGGCATGCTATCGAAAGGTCACTCGCCCCTCACCCTTGACCCTCTCCCCGCGCGGGTGAATGCGGAGCTGGCGAATAGCGCGGGGAGAGGGAACGGGAGAGGGGACTTCGAGTTCTTTGAGCTCCTTGCGGTTAAATCCCGTCGCCCGTCTCCACCGACGCTTGCGGAAGAACTGTTTCAGATCGGTCGCGCGGGCCAGGTTGAGGTCCTTGCGTCTTCGTTTTCTCTTCTCGGCTGTAGAGTTCTTCATATTCGCCTTCCGGTCCGTCGCGTTCCAGGTCGGGCAGCACGTCACCGCGCTCCTCGGTGAACCGCTGCACCCCCGCTTTGAAACCCGCGTCCAATTTCGCCAGATCAGCCGGCCGAGACGCTGATTCGAAACTCTGGTCCCAGAGGAACGCTTTGGTGGAATTGATATACGTGACCCAGCCAAAACGATACATCGGCTCAGGCACCTGCCGGCTTTGCTGCATGAGGACCTGCAATTCCAACGCCGTGAAGACGCCATCGAGGATGCGGGTGTCCTTCTTCGCTTTGTATTCCTGAACGCCCTTGATCAGTTCGCCGATCGCGCCCGTAATCGAAATCTGTTTACCCGTGGCGTTGAACCACGGCGCGATGTCCTCGATGTTTTTCAATTGCTCCTGGTACGACTGCTCCAATTCCGTGATCCGGTTTTCGATGGCCGCTTTGTTTTTCTCCAGGAGATTTCGTTTCTCCAGGCTCTCCGGCACCGGTTGCTTGTCCAGGTCCCACAAGGCGTTCTCTTCGCGGCGCAGCCGCATCTCGTTGAAGAGCGCCTGTGTGGCGAGCCGCGCGGTCATGGATTGGTCGAACAGTTTCCGCCATTCCCGCACGCGAATCGCGAACCATTGCTTTTCGACCTTGTTGTCTTCCGGAGAACGATGCGGCAGATCGAACACGGACGAATTGAAGCCATACTTCTTCAACACTTCATCGTCCGTCTCCACCAAGGTCATTTGACCGTTTGGAGCAGAAGGCGGAGGCGGTGGAGTGTCCGGTTGTTTCGGCGATAAGTGTTGCTGCCAGAATGTCCGCAGCGCTTCCAGTTCCGCAGCCAGCTCCTTTTCGGCAATGCCCATATTGTCGCACAGCTCGAATCGAGACCACGTGCGATAGTCATCCGGGTTTCCGTTCAGAGGCAGCCGCAGCGGCCGAAAACCAAATAGTCGCCGGACGATCATCCAGGCCCGAGGCGAACGCGAAAGCATTTCATGAAAAACAGGCAAGTCCTCCTTGCGAACGAGTGAGAATTCCCCGGCGAACAACTCCCATTGCTCAACTCGCCACAGACCAGATTCGTTGACGGGCCGGTATTCGACGACAGCCGCCAAAGCCGGAGACTCGGCTGGAGCCGGTTCGACAGGCCGAAGCTGGGCTTGAATCGGGGACGGTAACTTCGACTTCTTGCGCATCAGTTTTCCACGGCCTTCACGTACCGCTCAAAATCGTGCAACACCTGCTCGGTCGTTTCCGGCAGGCCCGGATGCCCCGCGTGGCTTTGCCGTTGCACATAAAGCCACGAGCAAAAACGATTGATCGTGTCTTCCGAGTAAGCGCGATCCGCGCGGTGGGCATCGGCGATGAGGCCGGGGGAAGATTCCGAGTTCAACCGGGCGCGCCGGCCCAAATAACCGCCGAGCAATTTGATGAGCATGATCGCGCGATTGATTTCATCCGGGCTCATCGGACTCCTGTCCGGCCGTTTGAACAGCGCCGGGTCCAACAACAAACTTTGCTGTTGCGCGACTCCTTCCAGCGACCGGCGTTTCATCACCACCCCGCGCGCCAACCCAGCTTGGCGTTGGATCGGGACGAAATCAGAAGCGAGATGCTTGTTTGCGGCGGAGAACAGCGGACAGAAATATCCGTCCCCTTCCAGAACCAGAAACCCATTCGGCGTGGTTAACAACGCGATCGGATCCTGGAGTTCGAGAAAAGCCAAGTCTTCTGCCAGCAGTACCGATTGATCGCGAGACAACGCACCTGGCCGCCCATTCTCCGCTGCGTAGGCCAACGCCCGCCAGAGGTAGAGGAAGAGCACCGCCGCGACGCCGGGCTTTCCAATCGCTCGTTCGAGCAACCGGAACTCCGTGCGACTCGCGAAGTCCACCGGAATCTGGAGACACTTCCTGTCCATCACTCCATGTTGTCAGGAATTCATCCTGCCTTGTTGCGGAAGAAGGAAGCAAAGCGGCTGGCGACCTGCAAGCAAAATGTGCTCAGCAAAATGATCGCGTGAGGTTAAGTATGCCAGAAACTACACAACCCTGGCAGCCATCAAGAGCGACAGGCCAGCCGCACCTCGCGCGAATGCATCTCGGTTTGCGGCACAATTCTTCAAACTCTGCTGGGCAAGCTTTCGAGCGGCAGCTTGCGCCTCTTCAGAAGGTAGATTCAGATGCCCGGCGGCAGTAGTTGTGGCGTCCGCCAGTTTTATGGTCTCTGACGAATCGATCTGACGCGCTTGACCTGAATCATTGACGTGACAAACAACGATTGAATCTGGCGCAGCGATCCGGCGGCTTTTCCCCATCCAGCGAAGGGCATAGACGAGCAACCAACCTTTTCCAAGTGGCCATTCATCGCCTGAGCACAGGGAAAAGGCGCTTGGGCCAGCAGTTGCGCGTAACGCGGTCTGGAACAGCCAGTCCGTAAACGGCTCGCCAAAGCCCGCAAGAACCGGACGAATTGGCTGGCCACGCACTGTGCCAAGGTCCTGCCCGCGAACAGCGGCATACACATCGCGATCGAACACGACATGCATTGTCCGCAACGGGCGAAAAATGGGATCCCGGAACGCGGTTGGCAGGTCGAAGTTGAAAACCTCCGGCACAAATTGATTTTCACTATTGCGGGTTTCGCGCAGCCGGATGCCTTGAGCTTCGCACGCAAGTCTGAACGCCAACTTGAACTCCGCGCTGCCCAGCGATGGTTTCAATCTCGTACCGTTGTCTGACAAGCCCAACTCTGGACTGAACAAGTCCCGCCACCGTGACATTGATTCCAGCGCCGACTTGATCCACGAGTCCATCTGTTCATCCGTCACGCCGTGGCCAGCTCGTGACTCTGTAAAAAGCCGGGTTGCATCAATCTGCTCCGCCACTTGGCCGAGAATCATTTCCCGGTAATCTTCAGCAGACCCTGAACCAGCCGCCGTCATGGTGCGTTGAATCACATCGAGACGCTCCAGGATGCGCGTGGAGATGTGGTGATCCCACGAATCGGGAACGCGCAGGTTGAAGACACGAACAACATGCTCCTGTCCGAATCGGTCGAGCCGACCGATCCGTTGCTGCAAGCGCATCGGGTTCCAGGGCAAATCGTAGTTGATCATTAAGTGGCAGGCCTTCTGGAGGTTGATTCCCTCGCCTCCCGCCTCGGTGGATACCATGAACCGCGAATTGCGCTCAAACCTGATTCGGGCCGACTTGCGGTCCTCCATCTCGACATCTCCGTGGATTACTTCTACGACCGAACCGGGAAACAAACCCGCGACGCGCTGTTGGAGCATTTCCTGAGTGGTGCGGTATTGTGTGAAGATGAGAACTTTCGCACCACATTCGGTCTTTTCCAACTCAGCGAGCAGCTCCGCACAGTGTTTCCACTTTGAATCGCTCGATAACTCGTGCAACCGAGTCAAGAGTGTCTCGAGCAGGACTCGTTCATTTTCAAAGAACGCTCTGGTCGGCAGGGCGAAATCTCGGACTTCGTCACTGTCCTCATCCTCCTCGTCCACTTCCAACAATTCTGCCAACCGTTCTGTACGGCCTTTTAAAGATTCGAGCCGACGCTGCAAGGCCCGGCCCAGAGCCTGCCAACTGCTTGCCGCAAGCTTGTGGAAAGTGTGCATTACGAGTTGCACAACGAGTTGTGTTCCTCGATCGGAGTCACGCACAAAATCCAGACTTTTCAAAATGTACTCCGTGAGCAGCCTCGACACTTCAGTCTCCTCGGTTGTCCATCGCACATCGAGCGTCATAGCTTGATGCCCCTTGAACAAGAGCCTCCCTTCCCAATCAACAGCCCTAGATTTCGGAGTGCGAGTCAGCGTTTCAACGAGGGCTGCTGTTGTGAGTTGCTGGCCCAATGGCCGATTGCCCGGCTGAAACAAGTCCGGACGAGCCAGATGAAGCAGGTAGAGGAATCTCTCGTCGTCACCCTGGTGCGGCGTCGCCGACAGGAGGAGGAGCCTAGGGGAGCGTGGCGTGTTGTCCGCGTTGTTCACGTGGCGGATGAGCCTGCTTGTCACCAGGAACTCAAACAACCGGTAGTTGGATGTCTTTTCAAGCTTCTGGCTCAGAAAGCGGCGTTGAGCCGTCAATCGGTGCGCCTCATCACAGGCAACCAGGTCAAACCCACCCACTTGTGCGATCAGTTCGCGGTATTCGTCACGTTTCAATCGATCAATCGGTGCAATGACCAGGGGTTGGTTTTGCCAGTTCGACGCGAGCTTGCCATCGAAATCGCGCCCAAGAATCGTGAAGTTCAACCCAAAATGCTCATCCATCTCGTCCTTCCATTGGAGAGCCAACCCCGCAGGGCAGACGACCAACACACGCTGTGGCGGTTCTCGACGCATAAGGCAGGTGATCAACAATCCCGCCTCAACTGTCTTTCCAAGCCCGACATCGTCCGCCAGGACGTGGCCAAAGCGCTCGGAAGCCAGAACTTTCTCCAAGAGGAATGCTTGGTGAGGGAGAGGTTGAACTGCGGCCTTGGTAAAGCCACCAGTCAGATTGTTTTCCGCAATGATGAGTCCAGCAGCCAGCTTGCGCTTGAAAACCTCAACCTCGCCACAAGTCTCAGTAGAGGCATCTGCCATCGGGTCTTGGCAAATCTCAACTTCGCTCGGGGCAACATTAAGAAGTTGATCGAGGTGGTCGAATGACACCTGCATTCGCAATTCGCCGAACGCATCCTCCTCAACATAGCGCACGAGGCCGAACCCGTATTCTGGATGAGTACGGTGAAACAGGCGTGTCTGGGGCTGGAACGTACTGCTCATGACTAACCTTCTAGGCCGAGATGGAGGAGTGGAATGTCGTAATACGTTATCAGGCGAGGGCCAAATTCCGCATCGGCAGCGAGCTTCTGGTAGAGTGACTCGCTCAAAGTCGCAAGCGACTCGAAGTCGGCGCGATTACCGATTTCGGCATCGAGCCAGCCGATTCGCTCCATTGCGCGGCGCACTGGCGTGGATACAAAAAAGGCGAGCGGTTTCACCGCAGAATCGGTGATTACTCCGAGCCGGCACAACTCCCGGACCACAAAGAATAGAGGTGCGCCAGCACTTTGCCCGAAAACCCCGACCCAAGCATGTTGCCCCGGCAAGCGGCCGGTTTTTAGGAAGTTCAGAAGTTGAGCGCCCCGCCCTGACGCGACGAGTTGCAGGAGTGTCCCCTGAAATTCGTCTTCCCACACAAGCTTGTGAATTTTGCGAATGTCGTAGAACACACGCCGCCAGAAATAAGCGCATTCTCCGCTCGCACCCAAATTTGAGAAAGGATGTCTTGTCACGTCTGCAAACAACGCGTCTGTGCCCTCGCCAAACGTTTTCCCGCTCGTGCGTTCCCAGAATTGTCGTCCGTTCAACTCGGTGCACCAAAATTCTCGCACTTCGGTCATGCGCCTGCCGACAGACATCAAACAGGCCAATCCGAAAAGACGGTACCAAATGTTTTTTCCAGCTTCCGAGCTGGCGGCAAGCAAATCTGTTTTCAACCGCGCGCGGCGTGCATTTGTATCGGCATCGCTACTTTTGTAAAGCAGACGCCAATTCTCATCTCCTTCGAGCGTATAGTTTGACATCGGCTTGCCACGTCGTTCCCACCAGTGCCAGAGATTCGCGATGGACCAGGCTTCGACTACCGGCAGCGCTGGCTCGGGAGGCAGCGGTGGGGCAACGGGTCGCAGCTTCTCCGCCAAAATGCCTTTGGCTTTATCAAGTTCGTCCTTCTCTGGACCGGAAAGGCGCAATCTTGTAAACGCTTCAGATTTCAGGTCCGCATCGACGAGTCGGAGAAGAGGTGACTCAGGCTGTTGCGAAATGATCCAGCCGTCGAAAGTCACCCGGTGATGATCCCCGTCAGGGAGAACCGCAGCAATTTCGGCATCAATCCACCTTGATTGATTGATCTGCCAGCGGGATCCAAAAACACCCCCAATCCGACGGAAGAGCATGGAGGGAAATTCCAGCGCGGAGGCGGCAACCAACCCGCCGCCATGAGGTACGATTTCACAAAGGTCCTCAGCCGCTTTTTCCGCATGGCGGCGCAATGGTCGAAGCTCGCTGCTCGCCTCAAGCTCCATTGGTGCCTCCTTCAAATGAAGCACCCGAGCCCAGGCAAGCCAAACCCGGCTCGAAGGGTTCTTGCGGATTTCGCTTGTCGCCCGCCGGATGACAGCATCGTAGGCTCGCTCGACCAACCCACTCCGGGCGATGTTCCGAAGCCCGACACGGCCCTGGTCGGCTTCGAAGTCGCCATTGACCAGAAAATCCAGTGGGAAATCGTGCTCGGTCTCAAAGGTTAGATGGAATTTTCGCCAAGACTTCTCCAGGGTGATTGGCGATCCCTTGGCATCGATACGCACTGCCGCCGCGAACCTACGGCAGGGCGTAGTCGTCGCTGAATTCATCGCCGCATCGAAGAAGACCAGAAAACGCTCCGGTGACTCAACTCCTTCTTCGGTAATCGTGACATATCGCCAGTTGTCGATGTTCTGGCTTCGCGCGATTCGCCACTGCCATACGCGCTGCTCGAATGTGACGCGAATACGGTGCAAATAGATGAGAAAAACCAATGATGCGGGGTTGACTACCGGAAGAGGAGTGTTCGGGCGCGGCGTAACCTCCAGACGAAGCATCTCGAGCACGTGTTTGTAATCCGCTTCAAAAGTAAACTCAGTCAGAGGAGAATGCTTGGCCGGAACCGGTCGCGGATCCGCTGGCTTGAGCAGCAGCAGATCGATCACCTCGAAGTCGTAATCGCCACTGCGGATGTGGACCAGGCCGTTTGCAGCCACTGTGAACAGTGTTTTGAATCCTCGATTAAAACGCCCAATTTCATCAGCGGTGCGTTCACTTTCAGCCGCGAGACGCCAAATCCGCTCTACATCGTGTCGATCATGTCCATCAATGTCGGGTTCGTTGAAAACTCGACCGGCGTGACGCGCAACAATCTTTCGCTGCCCCACCTGTGCGACAGATTCAATTGTGAACTCAAACCAAGCCTCCGCCTCTGGGTTTTTCTTACTTGCATAAGCGCTTTCGGCATTCTGCAACAACTCGCGAAGGATGTGGTGCTTTTCGTAGCCAACTTTCGCAACCAGTTCTCTTAACAGCGTCTGGCGAATCGTATCACGGTACTTCTGGTATCGCTCGAAAGGTGACAGAGCTGCGTCGGCTTGGTAAGCGGGAGATACTGTCGCATTTGTTTCAAACACCCCCAGAACACGGCGGCATTGTTCTTCGTCAGCCGGTGGCCGAAACCGATGGACAACGATTCGCTCCGCATCCAAGGCGAACAATGCGTCGTCCATCTCCGCAACAATCTCACCTTCGTACCGCCACCGCAGATTCAACGCCTTGGGACTTCCGAAAAGTTTGTACGCACCAGCCTTAACAATCTCCGTGATTTCTACTGACACGGGCATGTCGGCCGGCAGTTGGTCGAGATCCAAAGGTGTCAAGATGCCGCCAACTGGGTCGATTTCAAGTTTATCAGGTTGAACACAAGCTTCGGCTAAGGCCGAAACCTCGACCAAGGATCCCGGCAACTTCTCAACCCGCCATTTGGCATCGTGCAGCAGATATTCCTGGAGGCGACTCCCTGCGGGCAACTGCATGCTCGCAGAGGTCGGTAGAATTAAATCGCGAAGCCGCCTCGTCTTCTGGGCTCCCAATCCCAACGACCAGTCGCGCCGCTGCCTGAGACTCGCGCTGCCACAAAGCACTCCCAGTCCAGCCAGGGCGGCTTTCTCAAGTGGAGCTTGCGGCCATTGGTGGAAGTTCTCAAGTAGCTCCCGAGCAAGGAACTCTTGATTGTCGTCAAGTTCCTGTTGACTCAAAAACTTGAAATCAATCTCGGTTTGAAGGCCAAGCCGCATAATGCGCTGATATGCGGCATCGGTCAGCCAGAGCGGCGCTGAGCTGTACTGCGGAAGCAACTCCAGTGCAAACCGGATGGAATCTGGAACGGTCCGGCTAACAAGAGTTTTCTTGGCAAGCTGGTGTTCTTTCACCTGGGCACCGAGAAAGCGACTAACCGCGGTTTCTTCAGCGTCGTCAACGATATGCTTCCAGCGATCGTCCAGACGACGACACGCGGCCTCGAACGACTTGTTGAAGACGAGTGAAAAAGCGTCTTCTCCGGCATGCCGAGCCAACTGGCGTGCGAGGACACCAGACAACCTCTCCTTCAATGAAGTCCTTGTTGAATTCTCCCAAGTTCCCAAAAGTCCCCAGTCCTCCAATTTCTCGACAATGTCCCTCCGCCGTTGGTCTGTTCGTGGGCGGTCCCATTTCTTAAGTAGGCCACAAAAGCAATCCACCGCAGAATCCTCGCCGAGCCACAGGTCAGCAATGAGCAGCCAAGCTCCTTTTTGATTCGGCACGCGAATGCACGAGAGGGTCATTTGCCTTACCGACTCCGGACATCGACCACGTGGTGTTCTCCAGAACCTTTCGCCATAAACTCTCCATTGCTCTTCCGTAGCAAGCCGTACCGGAAGTTCGGGCCACGCCGGGTTGAATTCCGGTTTCGAAAGTTTCTTGAGTTGCTCTGAAAGCGGCCGTCCTCCCACCGGCACCATGGCCCACGACACTTCTGTTGCCCAGGTCTCAATAACTCGTATGGCTTGATGCCACTCATCGGATAATTCCGCTCCTCCGGGTTGCTCACAAAGATCCATCAGTGAAATCTTGATCCCTGTCGAAGTCTCGCAGTTAACCAACTTAAGAAATTCAAGGAGCGCGCTGGGCGAACGGTGAAACATCAGGTTATGGCAGCCGAGGAAAGCCGTCAAAGCAGCACGGTGTTTGGAATCCTCGTCGTCAGGTCCTTCGAGTGCGCCTCGGCACAGGGCTGCCACATCCTGGGCTGACACTTCGGTCATTGGAAATGTCTCGTCAGGCGCGACCGCCAAATCCAAGTGGCTTTCACTTCGTGCCTGCCATTGGAGAACCTGCTGCCAGGCGGCTTTCGCTTCCTGCCGTTCGACCAAACAGATGGCCTTTACGGGTGCTCCTTTGACAAGATTCCCACTTAAGTTGCGGACGAGTTTTCTTTCACGACGTTCAGCAACAAGCCTGTTCCAGATTTGCCATGCCCACGTCTCATTCGTGTTAGGTTTTCTGACAACGAGCGATTCAATCCTCCAGTCTGGGTGCCACTTGTCCGTATGGTGCTCAAGCCATTCCGATACTCCCGCAATCGCACGCTCAATCTGCTCACGCACTTGTACGGCGTCGTCAGGATTCCAATCGTCGCGGGCCAGATTCGTCGGAAGCTTGATATGCAAGTGGAGGCGGAAGGGCCATGTTTTTGTCACCGCGTTCAGCGGGAAAAAGGCATAAGCGGCTCCGTCTTTAACGGTGGTTCCATGTTCATCCTCCTCCTGTTCGATTCGCAGCCGGAATTGCCTGTCCGCGTGCAATGCGATCTGCCATAGATCTCCCGCAGTGACGCCCTTCAGGCGCCAGAATCGTGAGGTGGAAGGCCGCTCGCCGAGCGATTGCGAAGCCAGTTCGACTTTAGTTGCTTCGACTTTGCTTGGAAGATCATTCTCGGCAACTCGCCGGATTTCTCGCATGCGCAACTCGTTCCGCCCAAGCTGGACTAGGCGCACGTTACGCAGGAACAAGGGACAGAGCTCATAGACTTCATGGGCCTGACCTGAAATTCGACTGCAAACTTCCGCTTGTTTGTCTTGGCGAATGCGAAAACAAAACAGTGTCCCGCGTATGGTTTGTCTCAGGTTGGAGGTCACTTGCTCCAGATCGGCCGGTAAGCTTTCTTGATATTCCGGCGTGCAATAGCCGAGCCATTTGACATCTCGAAGTCTCGGATCAAGCATCACCCCAACGCTGCGAAGTTTCGTGACCAGATGCTTCAACTTACTGCTGTCCGGGAGCGACTCTGCGTCCCCCTCCCGGCAGATGGGAAGACGAAAGCCGAAATGACCGGTCTCATCCCATGTGTGCACGAAAACCGTCGACGCAATTCGGTAGCAAGATTTGAATCCGATGCCGAATCGGCCGATGGTTTGCTCGTTAAGTTCAACCCCCCCACCGGCCGCGTGGACAAAGAACCGAGAAAGTCCAAGAAGGTTTAACGACGTTACCTTTCGCCCGTTGTTGCTTACGAAAAGCCAATCGCCATGTAGAAGGATGCGAACCTCCGCTTCTTCGCCATCGGATGCGTCGTCAGCATTCTGTGCCAGTTCTGCGAGGTAATTCGCCGCCAATGCACCCTGGCCGATGAGGAGATTTCGAACTTGAAGCAAGGCTAAATGCGCGGGGCTATTGAGCTGCAGCAACCAGTCGGCATATATCGCGTCGCAACGCTGTTCAGGTGTGAGTCTATCAAGTGCGGCAGCCAAGCCGTGCCAGTCGGACAAATGCTGCTCCTTGAGCCAATCTACCGGCTCGCCGTCAACTCCGGCACGCATCGCTTGTTCGTAGAATATCGGCATCGGGAGTTACGTGGACGTTAGAGTTTCTTTCTTGATGATTTCGCCAATACCTCCAAGTGCAGCCCTGAGCACTCCCGAGGGAGTTGGAACAAGAAGAATGGTGCCGACGTATAAGTTCCGCGTGCCTTAGAATCGTGATCACGTCCGTTTGGATGATCGGCAGCGCGATCACTTCCGGTAAGAACCTCGGGGGCGCCGTAAGTCTTTTGGCTTCCAAGGGTTGTTTGCGGAGTTTCTCGTCTATCGGACTGAGTGGCATTAGCAGTGGATTCGTCGGAGAACGTTTATATGGATGAGGCCAAAAGTAGGTGTGGAGCCTTTCTGCGACGCGGGGCAGGCGAATCAGGACACCTACTTCAATATTTCGGTTGTGTGCCGCTTCTGTGAAACTGGCAAAAGTAACAAACGCGATCTTCCGGTCAACCACGATGGCCTTCGCAGCCTTCGCATGAAGGATCCTGACGCCGAAGGATCCCGCGGATTCCTGACTTGAGCCAAAAGTCTTCATAACGCACAACCGTCATGGCTTTGAGTCTATGTCCCACCAACAGGTGTTGCTCTCTCAGGTCTTTGAAAACTTTCTAGCGGTCACTTGACCGCAGGTAAAGCCCAATCGGTGGATTAACGGGACAGATCGACATTGGTCAGACGAACAATGAAAACCGGGTAGTTTTACCGCGAAACGACCAATTCGGCCTTTGGCCGGTGCGACACGGAAGGGGAGTTGGCACCACCAGTGCCCTTGAGGACAACGCTTAAGTTTCGACCAGGGATGTCTTCCGGCTTCTGAGCGCGGGCAGCCGCATTGGGGATGCAAACATCTTTCAAAGTACGCATGGAACCACTGAGTTGGGCACGAGCGACAAATCGCCTCCTTCTGTTCGAGGGAAAGTTTAACCGTTCGGTCGGTGGCAATTTCAAGAGGGCGGACTTCACTCGTCGCTTGCAAGACACGCAGATCCCCGCGCTCTGGGTTCACGAATTTAACGTTCCGTTGCATGGGATGCTTGACTCGTCTCGGTCAAACAAGCGGCACTTGGACGAAAGGAACTGGATTACTAAGCGGCACAAAACCCACGCTACTGGACGCTCCGCGCTGTTTCTGCCAGCGGGCGCGGTTGTACCAAGTCAGAACTGACTCCGGCAGCGGTCGCAAATGTGGTTCCAGGCTGCCGACCAGGAGAACGCATTTCTCAGCGGTCTCCCACGCGTCGCGAATCCGCACGAAATCACTGTTGGGATCGTCTGGATCAACACGGATGACCCAGGGTGAGCCTGCGCAGTCGGCGCCGAAATCTTCCCGCTCGCCATTGACCTGGTCGTACACCACCCAATTGCGCTGGATGACAAGTTTGCCCATGACGCCAAGCTGATTATCGTCGCGGGTGATCATGTCGCGCCATTGTTCCGGCACGGCCAGGAGTTCGTCGCGGTCCGGATTGATGCGAATGGTTCCAACTCGTTTTTCGCCCATCGCGGGAAAACGGAAAAGACCGTTCTCACACATCAGCGCTGGCCCTGTGCCGGGTCCCGGGCCTCGGAGGATCGTCGCATCCAGGCTGGCGTAGGCGTTGCCGTAGCCGTCCACCCACTCACACCCGATCTCGACGCACAAGTCTCGCCAACTTTCAGTCGGAGGCACCAGCGGCGCGCTGGTAAACGCATAATTCCCAATTGTTGAATCGCAGACGCGAAAGCTTCCGGACGGCGGACAGGTGCAGGCACCATCAGGTGGGTCATCTCCAAACTTGGGCAAAATCGGAAGCAAGCCTTGCGTGAACTTGATGAGCTTCGATTGGACCGGCAGCGGGAGTTCGATCCGCACTTTGTCGAGCTTGTTCACGCAGAGGGCGAAGTTGTTGAAGATCTCCGCATACATTTGCGTGCGCGGCAGCGGGCTGTGACCGCCGAAGGGACTCGGCTTGAGTTTTTCGGGAAGGATGTCGAGCCACTTCTGGCCGATCGCATCGAAACACAAATTCTGGAAGGTGTAATCCATCAGCGGAGAGTCGGTGTCGCAGAGTTCCAAACTCGTCTTCTCATCCACGAACCCTCCGCAGATCGCCCGCAGATACAATTCCATTGCTGAACTCAAAGCGACGGTTCCAGGAACACCAACTGCCACTACGCCACCTGTTGGGGATCCAGAATCGGCGGCGCTGCTCGTCGTCGGCACCGTTAGCGTTCCCATCCTCAACGCTTCGGATGCTGCTGTGAAAGGCCGTCTTGAATCCCTTGGCTTCTCCGTCACTTTGAAGGCCGACGCGTCCACAACAGACGCGGATGCCAACAACAAAGCGTTGATCGTCGTTTCCTCCACCGTAGCGTCTGTTAATGTCGGAGCGGAGTTTCGAGCCGCGACGGTGCCGGTGATTAACTGGGGGCAAGCCGTCCAAGACGATTTCATGATGACGGGCGACGCCTTGACTAATCACGCCAAAGTCGCTGGTCAAACGGATTTGGAGTTCGTCAACACCTCGCATCCGCTGGCCGCTGAACTCAACGGCGTCGTTACGATCGTGAAGGACGTTGACGTTTGGAGTTGGGGACTGCCGACAAGCAGCGCCGTCATTATCGCCCGTGTTCCCGGTGTGCCCTAACAAGTCCCATTTTACGCCTATGAAGCTGGCGCGGCGATGTTCAACGGCTTCAAAGCGCCCGCGCGGCGCGTGATGCTTCCCTTCGGTGATACCACTTACGCGAATCTCAATGCAGACGGACTGAAGTTATTCGATACCGCAGTAAAATGGGCTACTGGGGGTGCCTCGACCGCACCGCCAATGCTCAACCCCATCGTACGCCAGGGAAAAAATATCATTATCTCCTGGACGGGAACCGGGACGTTACAACAAGCAACCGCTGTGACCGGCCCTTGGAGCGCTGCGGCAAGTCAAACAAATCCAAAAACGGTTCCAATAGCCGTGGGTGCTCTATTCTTTCGCATTCGTCAGTGATGGTGGTCCATGAATGCAGCCGCTTTCTGACGTTATCACCAATTGCGATTCTGAGTTCGTTTGACAGCGCATATGTCCCACGGGTTGAACAGAAGATCGCAAAGGACGCGAAGATAGAAAATGCCAAAATCTCTTTCCTTACCGTCAACCGTTGGGATTGCCAAAGCGACACGCTAAGCGTATCGTCGAACAGTCGAATGAAGAACAAAGCAGACCGAAAACCGCAAGCCGTACCCTTGGGCGAATACATCGTCGCTGATCCAGCGATCTGTCATGGCAAACCGACGTTCAAAGGAACTCGGGTGATGGTTTATCAGGTGTTGGAACAGGTGGCGTATGGCACGCCATGGGAACGTATTGTCTGGTCGTGGCGCGGCAAGGTGCCAATGGAAGCAATTACCGAGGCCGTTCGATTGGCGAGCGAACAATTTAAGGAGAAGCGGTTCTTCAAGAGCAATGCTACTTATCGACGAGAACATCTCCGAGATCGAAATCTGGCGGCTGCGTGAGTGGCGCATCACCGTTCGGGTCATCGGGGAAGAAATCGCCGAAAAAAGCATCAGCGACGAAAACATTCTTGCGATTCTGCATCGCCTCAAGCGACCAACGTTCTTCACGAAAGACCGAGATTTCTACAAACCAGCGCTTTGTCATCCTGCCTATGCTTTGGTTTACATGGACGTTCCTGAACACGAAGGACAGGTTGCGGGCTACATCCGCCGATTCCTGCGGCATCCTGAGTTCGATGCCACGGCAAAGCGCCTCGGAAAGGTTATCCATGTCCACGTTGCAAGCGTGAAGTTCTGGAAAGCCGGCACGCGAACAACCAACGTTGTGAAGTGGTAATCAAATCGATGCCCATGCTCTCGTTCGATGGCCGCTGTTATGTTGTTAATGGACTGGGCCCAGTAACGGACGGAGCGGCTAGGACCAGCGACCGCGTCCTGGACTGGCGGTTGATCCTTGATGAACTGGCGCGAGGCAGCGCAGGGATTCTCCCGCTCGCTCAGCATGCCGACTTGGAACGTGTAGGGGCGTTTGGGTTCACGATCGGCGGTTTCACTGCCGCAGAGCTATGCCGCATCGATGCTCGCTGCAAGGCCAGCGCAAACATTCACGGTAGGTTCTGGGGGCCGGTCACGGATGCGCAAACCCAGAACAAACCGTTGATCATCTTTCGGGCAGACGAATCCGATGGGGATGTCAAAAACGTTTACGAAGAACTCCAGAAGGACGGCTTTTGGCTGAAAGTAGCGAAGACCATTCGCTGGAATTTTAATCTGAACGGGTTAATCTTCGAGCCGGAAGCGTTAGTTCCACTCGGAGCCGTTCCGCCCGAAGAGCAAATCTCCGGTGTCCGCGTGAGCCAAATCACCCGAACTTACCTCGTCTCTTTCTTCAACAAATATTTAAAGAATCAAGACGATCACTTGTTCGATGGTCCCTTGCCCACGTTTCCCGAAGTGAAGGAGTTCTTGAAAGAGTGAGCGGGCGGAATCGGAGTTGAACCGATCGAACTTCAAACGAATCGTTATGAGCACACCGAAGTTACGCCTCCATCAAATCCGTCTAACTTCCAAGGCCTCGCGGGCGTTCACGCTGATCCAACTTCTCGTCGTGATTGTGATCATCGCAATCCTGGCCGGCATGTTGTTGCCTGCTTTGGCCAAGGCAAAGATCAAGGCTCAGGGGATTCAATGCCTCAGCAACCTGCGGCAGATTCAACTGGGCGCTTTGCTTTATCCTGAAGACAATCAAGACAAACTCGCTCCCGCCGGGGATGATCTGAATCCGGCGTGGGTTTATGGCTGGCTTGATTTTGCGACCAACAAAATGGTTAGACCCGCGCACCAAGCCGCAACCGAAATACAACAACAGATTAACTCTCACGGTCCCGTCGGTCCCGTCGCCGAACAACGTCGATATGATTTGGTTGTCTGAACGCACGACCAGCCTGGCGAAATGATATGGGCTGCAATGAACCGGTCCATCGAGAAGTTGTCACTTCGGCGCGCTAAACAGCTATTGAAGCCATGGAGAGCAACCGCAGGATTATCCCGTCGCACAGCGACGAGATGACCGTAGCCGTGGCTTTCAAGCCTGCTTTCAAGCCACGGACGGGAATCAAAGCGCGATCCCGTCGCGGAGCGACGGTTGAAAGGCAGCGGCCGACTTGAGCAACGCCGAAATTTCAAGCGTCGCTGCGCGACGCCCACGGTTCGGCGAACCCAAACCGTGGGATCAATCGCACCGCTACCGTCAGTCCATCGCTCCGCGATTCGACGGCCAAGCTTCCTCTTGAGGTGACGTCGAGCTCGAACTCCAATGTCTCTGGAGCCTTGCGGCAACAAACCAACAGTGCCACGCTCCCAAGCGCGGCGGAACCCAATGCAAATGGCGAAACCGACTTGTCCCGACTGCGGCTCTGAACTCCCGCTCGACGCCCCGGAGGGCGTCTGCCCGCAATGACTCATTCAACTCGGGCTCAGCGATGCAGACGAGGCCGAAGCGACGAGCGAGGCGTCAGACTCGTCCCTCGCCTCTCGCCCCTCACCCCTCACCACTTTCCACTCGCCACCAGCAAAGCTCCGCTATTTCGGCGATTACGAATTGCTCGAAGAAATGGCGCGCGGCGGGATGGGCGTGATCTTCAAGGCGCGGCAAATCAGCCTGAACCGCATCGTTGCGCTGAAAATGATTCTGGCCGGACGTTTGGCCTCGCGCGCTGCCGTGCAGCGGTTCTACACAGAGGCACAAGCCGCGGCGAAGCTCGATCATCCGAACATCGTTCCGATCTACGAAATCGGCGAACACGACGGCCAGCATTACTTCTCGATGAAGTTCGTGGAAGGAGGAAGCCTGGCGGAGAGGATTTTAGATTTTAGATTGCCGATTTGCGATTTGAAATCAAACGATGCACCGTCCGTCACGCCGAAATCGCAAATTGCTCGTCTGTTGGCGAAAGTCTCCCGCGCCGTTCATTACGCCCATCAACGCGGCATCCTGCATCGCGACATCAAGCCGGGAAACATCCTGCTCGACGCGCACGGCGAACCGTTCGTCACCGACTTCGGCTTGGCGAAGCTCGTCGAGAGCGACACGGATCTGACCCGCACCATGGCCGTCATCGGCACCGCCAGTTACATGGCGCCCGAACAAGCATCAGGCAAACAGATCACCATCGCCGCGGATGTCTATAGCCTCGGCGCGGTGCTGTACGAATTGCTCGCGGGCCGGCCTCCCTTCAGATCGGGCAGCGTCCTGGATGTGATGCGGCAAGTCGTCGAATGCGAACCTGAAAAGCCGCGCGCCCTGAATCCTGATGTGCCTCCGGACTTGGAAACGATTTGTTTGAAATGCTTGGAGAAAGAACCGGCTCGTCGGTATGCCTCAGCTCAAGCGCTGGCGGATGATCTCGATCGCTGGTTGCGCCGCGAACCGATTCACGCACGGCCGAGCACGGTTTGCGAAAAGGCGGAAAAATGGGTGCGGCGCAAGCCAATGGTTACGAGTCTGGCGGCGGCGGTGGCGCTCGCAATTGGGCTTGGCCTTGCCGGCGTGGTCTGGCAATGGCGGCGCGCCGAACAAAGCGCGACAAACCTTGGCCATAATCTTTATGCCGCCGACATGAACGTCGCCCACCAGCAAGCGCTCGAAGAGAACGATCTTGGCCGCGCCTACAATTTGCTGGAAAGACATATTCCCAAAGCCGGGGAGGACGACCTGCGCGGTTTCAAGTGGCGCTATTTCTGCAAGCTTTGCCAGGGCAATCTCACAGCCTTAACTCTCGACGCGCATGAGGAGGGAGTCAGTTGTCTGGCCTATTCACCCGACGGCACCTTGCTGGGCTCGGGTGGTTTTCAAGATCGAACCGTGAAGATTTGGAATCTCACGACCGGAAAGCTTTTGATCACGCTGCCACAGTTTGAGGACCTGCTCTGGAGAGGCGACTTGGCGTTCTCGCGCGACGGGAAAACACTGGCGGTGCCCGGCCGCTCGCAAACAATCCTGTTCGACACATCGACTTGGAAGGAATTTCGACGGCTGGAGAATCCGAAGCTCAGGCTTTGGTTCGAGCCGGCCTTCTCTGCGGAAGGCAAAACTCTTGTGACCCAGTTTTTTTCCGGCGGCGCGAGAGGCGTTCAAATATGGGACACCGCGACGTGGGCAGCCCAAGGCGCGATTCGACTCGATTGCGGCCGGATCGTTCCCGTCGGCCATCTCGTTTGACGGCGGTCTGCTGGCTTGCCTGCCGGGCGGCAGGCGGCCAATTGGACTTTGGGATCTGCAGTCGCAAACCAGGCTCGGTGATTTCGAACGAGCCGGCTCGGCCGAGCCGATGAATTCCCTGGCGTTTTCGCCGCGCGGCGATCTGCTGGCGGCCGGGACTCAACAGGGCCGGATCAAGCTCTGGAATGCGCGCTCGCGGCAAGCACTGACCAGTTTTCTCGCGCACACGATGGCGGCGGTCACTCTCGCCTTTTCGCCGGATGGGAACTTTCTGGTGTCGGGTTCGAGCGATCAGTTGGTCAAGCTTTGGGAGGTCGGGACATGAAAGCAGGTCGCGGCATTTCGCGGACATCGCAGTGGAATTATCCAGATCAACTTTTCGCCCGATGGCCAATTCCTCGCGACCACGAGCGTGGACCGTGAGATTCGGTTCTGGCGAGCCGAGGCTGAACCAGAACGAGAGGTTTGGGCTGATCGCGGCGTCCCGGTTGGTTTTTCCGCGGACAGCCGGACGTTGATCACCGCGGACGCGAACCGGAGGCTTCGTTTCTGGGATAGCCAACGCGATTTGTCGAACACGCAGCAGGATCATGAACCGGAGCGCCGGGCATCGCTCGGCCGGCCGAGCGATGCCCGGCGCTCCGAAGCCGTCGCGTTGGAGCTTCCTCCGGCGAGCATGACGAACTTCAACAACCGAGCGATCTCGTCCGACGGCAGGCAACTCGCGGTTGTTTTAACAAATGGCGCCGTGCAAGTCTGGGACCTCCAGAAGCGGCAGCTCAAGGAGACGTTGGCCGGAGACACCTCGGCCCTGAACACGTTGACCTTCTCCGGCAACGGTCGGTTTCTCGCTGCGGCAGATTGGAAGAAGCTCGGAGCAACTTCGTCGGGAACCGTCCACGTCTGGGATTTGGAGACGCGCTGGGCTAAATTCTTTCGTTTCGAGTCGACCACGACAATTCTTCGGTTTCCCGCCGTGGCGCTGTCACCGGACGGCAAAGTGCTCGCGACTGCATCGACGGAAAGCCGGGCCAAATTCTCGGATGTCCGCACGCAAACTGAGTTGAGTAACGTAGCCGGAACGAAAGGAGACTTGCTCAGCCTCGCCTTCTCGCCTGATGGCAGATTGCTGGCCGGCGGATATCGGGAAACGGTCTGCTTGTGGGATGTTCCGACTGGCCAGGTGCGTGCGGTCCTCAAGAGCCGCAACGAAAATGGGGTCAGCCAGGTTGCATTCTCACCCGACGGAAAGTTGGTGATCACAAGCGGCGCCGATGGACGGGTCGAGCTCTGGAACATCGCTTCCGGGCGTGTCGTCTTGACGGTCAGATCACCGCTGCATCTTGCGGTTCGGGCATTTTTCTCGCCGGACGGGAACACTTTGGTTGTGGCGAGCAGATCAGGCCCGATGCTGAAGCCTTTCGTGCGGGTCCTACAGGCCGATTCGCTGGAACAAATCGATGCGGTCATCGGAGGTTCAGCGAAATCGCCGTGATCAACCTTTGAATGGCGGAAGGGGAAAAACAGAGGACAGCCTTTTTTAAGATCAATAATTTGTCCAAAGAAACGGGACTTTATTAACCGCAAAGAACACAGCGCGGCGAAGCCGCAACCAAACCCATCTTGAAAACCCGGCTAACACAGAGATCACGAAGCCCGCAAAGAAATTTGATTGGGGAATGCTCAGATCTTCGGGTCCTTTGCGATCTTCTGTTCAAACCACAAGCCAAAAGATCTTCTTAAAAATGCAGGACTTTCACCTATTGCATTACAGAGGGGAACGCTTCTCATCGAGCACGTGAAGTGCCTTTGCAGCTTCAAGTGCGGCTTTTCTTTATAATCTCTGCGTTCTTTGCGGTTAAACTGTTTGGTTTATATATACATTGGCAATGGAACAACTGGGTGGCATGAGCGGCCACGTCCAGGAAGAGGCCATGTTGTTGCAGATGATCGCTGGACCGCTCGTACGACTGGTTCCCAAGGAGGTCTTGCATCCGCCATAAATGTTCAGCGATACCAACAGAGATGATCCGGACGCAGCATTGGCTTTGGTGGCCGGTCAAATTCACGACAACTAGATCAAAGGCCTTTGGCGCTTCCCACCATTGGACGATAACGAAGTTTTCCGTGGTTGAATTCCCATCCCAAACAGCAAATGGACGCAACACCGCAAATTGCCCCCGGCCAACTGCGGTGTTCTGGAGGACGGCGAGCAGATTCTCATAGAACGTGGCCACTTCTGGATCAACGCCCTCACGCGCCCTGCGTCCGAGATGAACCAAAGCCTGAATTCGTAAGCCGGTCAATTGGCCCTCGTGGAGAAGGCGCATTCCCGGCAATCCCAGGGTTGCGAGAGCGGCTGCACGATGCTCGGCCAAAGTCAGCGTTGAAGCGATGCGCGGCTCGTCGTGATTCTCGAGAAAATGAATGGAACGGCGCAGGTAATCGGGCGGTTTATTCAACAGATGACGTTGAAGCGCGCCGTGATTTCGAGCGATCAAATAGTCGTAGGACTCCTTCTCATAAGTGTAATCGAAACCCATCTCTTGCAGGCGCGATTCGAGGCCCCAATAAACTTCGGCGAGGAACAGAAAATCGGGACGAGCTTGCTTCACGCGATCGATAGCCTCCGGCCAAAACTCTTGGTCGATGGCCGAACTTGCGGCGGGCGCGCCCCAAACCTTTGTCATTACTTCGTTCAGGAGCAACATCGCCATATCACAGCGGACGCCATCGCAGAGATTGCTGATTGCCTGCAACCCCTCGATCATGGCGGCGCGTGTTTCTGCCCGCCGGTAATCGAGTTGCACCGTGTCAACCCACGCGGGGAAGTTCGGATCCTTTCCATGGGCAAACCAGCGATTGCCTTCGCGTGTTTTTCGGCGAAATGACTCGGGAGCATGCGCGGAGGTTTGGACGAGCAACTCGGGACGCTCGACGATCCAGTCGTGGTCAATGCCCAGGTGATTGGGAACAAAATCGAGAATTAATTTGAGGCCTTGTTCGCAAAGCCTCTCTCGGAAGCGCCGAAGGCCTGCCTCTCCGCCCAGTCGAATCGCAACTCGATATTCCGCCACCGCGTACGGTGATCCCAAAACATCTCGCTCCTGCCAATCGGGCAGAACTTCGGAGTATTTTTGTCGCAGGCCCGGATCGTTCAGTGAATGCCTGCGCGCGCGCGGGCCGGTCGTCCAAACCCCCATGAGCCAGATATGAGTAAAACCGAGGCGTTTCCAGCGCAGGAATTCTTCTTCCGGAACATTGCCGAGATGAATTTCCGTGCCCGCTTGCGTCGAAAATTCATTCAGCCAGCAACGCGTGTTGATTTCGTAGAGCAATGGGTGGTGTGCCATCTCGCGCATGATTCTGCGCCCGCTTAGCTTTCAACAGACGCTGTCAGGGCGTCAAAGCATTTTCCGGGAAAGAGCGAACGGTGGGGTTCGCGATAGCCATTTGGTCGAACACGCCTTGCACTCCAAACGCCTGCTTCGTAGTGTGTGCTCATGGCTGCCGCGCCTGACGAATTACACGAATCTCCGCCGCCCACTCCGGCGCCACCGGAACTGATTGAACGCGCCTCCGCATTGGTCAAAGCACATCCGGAATGCTTTTGGTTTTGGCATCCGGATGCACGGGTGCGATATCTGGAGGACGTGCGACTCGTCATCGACCACTTGCGCGAGTACGGAGACCGCCGAGCGTGGCGCTCTGCACAGGAACTATACCGATGCCTCTCACCGCTCTTCAAAAAGACTGCTTAACAATCCTCGCTGGAAATCGCAGTGAAGAAAGTCACTTCGCCGGCGGGATTGTGCTCAACTCAACCGAAGACTCCGCTCGGTTCTCGCATGACTTCGACATTTTTCACGAGTTGGCGGAGGAAGTGACCCGGGCCAGCAACCGTGACGTCGAAAGCCTGCGCGCAGCCGGGTTCTGCGTGGAAACATTGTCGCGCTATGGCGAGTGGGAGAAGGAATCCACGTTTCGCAAAGCGAAAGTGAGCCGAAGCGGGCAGGCCATTGAGATTGATTGGGCGGCGGACTCTGCCTTCCGTTTCTTTCCAATCGAGCGCGATCCGCAATTGGGATGGCGTCTGCATCTCTTCGACGTGGCAACCAACAAGGCACTTGCATTGTCGGCTCGCACTGAAACGCGCGATTATGTTGACGTTGTGGAACTCCACAAAACTTATCCTTTGGCCGCCATCTGCTGGGGAGCCTGCGGCAAGGATCCAGGTTTCAGCCCTTTGTCTTTGCTCAAGATGATGAAACGGTTTGCGCGCATTAACCCAACCGAGCTTGATAAGATCAAAGCGCGCGCGCTTGACCCGGTGATGCTGAAAATGGCCTGGATCGAGATGAGCGACGAAGCGGAAGCGCAGATGATCCGCGTGGCCGACGAGCAGCCCGATCTGCCCATCGGCGTCGCGTTCGTCGATGAAAAGGGTCGTCCTGGTTGGATCGGTGACAATCCATCATTGCGACCGCACGCGCCCTCGGTGCGAGGATGCTGGCCGGTGGTGCACGGTCTCGATCCTTAAGGCTATTACTCGACACGAAGGGCCGTCATGAACGCGCCGGACTTATCGAAACGCGGCGATGGCGTCGATACGTTGATGGCGCGAGTGTCGCCATTGCCGGGACGCGATAGATGCAGGCGAGTCGCCGCTTAGCGGTGGTGAGTGCCTTTTTCAGATGGCGCGGTTGTCCTCGATGTGCGCGGTGAACTGGGGCGGGAAGTCGAAGTCGAAAGTTCGGACGACCTCAAAACATGGACTTCTTTGGGTGTCACACGAACGTGCAGGGGACGATCACAATTCCGCGGTCCACGTCGGCGAAACAGCAGTTCTTTCGCCTTCTGGTTCGGTAGTTCGGTAAGACCTGGCTTGCGCGGGCGTTCCCAGGTGGAAACTCTTCGAGTTTGCGGCTGCTCCAGAACATTCCCCAACCGTTCAGCGCTTTTGGAAGCGCGAGCATCAAAGCGGCGACTGACGCAGACTCCGTCGCCGCACTCCAAGACGCTGGCGCGCCATCGTCAATGCCTCGGCCATGCTCAACTGAGCCAGGCATTCGGATGCGGCCGCGGACAATCACGCGGTGTGACGCGGTGGTTTCGACCCGGAGCTTAAAGCAATTTCTCCCATTCATCTTCGTCAAAGCCAACCATGCCCCCAGTTGCGGTCAACACGAACGGACGTTTCACGAGATTGCCGTTTGTCGAAAGCAACTCGATCGCTTCGTTTTCGGTCAGCTCGGGAAGCTTTTCCTTTAAGTTCAGCTCTTTGTAATCCTGGCCCGAAGTATTGAACAGCTTCCGAATCTGGCCGCCATAAACCTTCAGCATTCGCTTGAATTCAGCCTTGCTGGGCGGCCGTTCGCGTATCGGGACCGTCTCGCAGCTGACGCCGCGCTCGTCCAAATATCTCAACGCGCTGCGGCACGTCCCGCAGTTTTTGTAAGTGTAAATTTTAAGTTTCATTGCAATGCCGAACTATTGCAAAATCTGCGACACTATGAAACCGCTAACACCACGGTTGCCTTGTCTTCTCCTCTCACTTCACATGGCGATTCTCGCCGGAGCCAATCAAGAGCAGCCGAAGCCCGAGAATGCTGACCGGTCCCGGAACTCAGCAGCTGGCAATGCCACGCTGCGAGTCGGCGCGGCCACGGCTGAATTCGAAGCCGACGATGCCATGGTTATTGCGGGAGGAATCACGGGTGGCAAGGTCACTGGACAGGAGGGCAAACTCCGCGCCGTGGCGATCGTGCTGGAAAAACCGTCGCAGTCCAAGCTGGCGATCGTGGCCTGCGACATTCTGATGATCACGCGTGAATGGCTCGATCCGGCCGTCGCTGAAATCGAATCGAAGACAGGCATCCCGAGAGCACACATCCTCATTAATGCGACGCATACCCATCACGCCCCGAGCACGCTGGCCATTCATGGTTACGGCACAGACAAGATATTCGCCGAACGCGTCCAGCGCGGCATCGTGAAAGCCGTTGTGGAGGCTAATGCGAATCTCTCGAAAGACGACTGCCGCTTCTTATTCCATCTCGCGGAGGAGAAAGCAGTTGGCCAAAATAGCCGCCAACTGCTGCCGGATGGTCAGATTTATTGGGTTGGCCCGCGTGATCACTTTGTCCGCCCGACCGGACCATTTGATCCGGAGCTGCCGGTTTTGGCGTTCCGCGATTCGGCCGACAAATTGCGGGCTCTTATCTTCAACCATTCGACGCATACGATTGGCACACGAAATGACCGGCGGCGGTCGCCAGGGTTTTACGGTATGGCCGCCCAGGAGTTGGAAGCGGAACTCGGTGGCGCCTTCTGTTTTCTCGAAGGCGCATCCGGGTCGACGCACAATCTGAGCCTTAACGGAGGGCAAGCAACGGACCAAATCAAACAGACCGTTCGTGAGGCGCTGGCGAAAGCCCAGCCGCGTCCGGTCGCGCGTCTAGCCGCGGTGAAACGGCCTTTCAAATTCAAGGTGCGCCAGTTTGACGAGGCGAAGGAAGATGAGGCGGTCGTTCGATACTGCCGCAAGTGGGTCGGACCGTACGGCGAACAGGTCATCCAAGTGTTTCGTGACATGAGAAAAACGCTCGCGCCTCAGCGAGGTCAGGAACGCGAAACGTGGCTGCAAGCGATGGTCATTGGCGACGTCGCGATTGTCGGAGTGCCCGCTGAATACTTCACTAAACTTGGCCTCGACATCAAGAATCGCTCGCCGTTTCGTTACACTTACGTTGCGGAACTCGCCAATGATTGGATCGGTTACTTGCCGGACTTGGACGGACACAAGCTCGGTGGATACCAAGTTTGGACCGGCTTGCATAGCTACGCCGAACCGGGGACTGGTGAGCAGATTGTGGAGGAGATGGTCAGTATGCTAAAGGAATTGGACAAATGAGCGGACCGAACGGACCGGACAGGCAGAGCGACGCGGAAGGCCAGCGAGGCAAGGCTATGTCCTCTGAAGCGGCTGGAAGAGTATATGGCCAGCACAGCGGCTATCGGAAGCTCAAGGCTTATCAGGTGGCGGAATTGCTGTACGATTTTACTTGCCGTTTCTGCACGCGGTACGTTCCCAGGACCGACCGGCATCATGATCAGATGGTGCAGGCGGCGCGAAGTGGTTATCAAAACATTGCCGAGGGCAGCGAAGACAGCGCAACGAGCAAGAAATTGGAAATGAACCTGACCAACGTGGCGCGCGCGAGTTTGGACGAAGCACGCAAAGATTACATCAAACACCTCGCGACCCTAGGGCTGCGGCATTGGCAGGAGGATGAAGCAATATTTTCCGAGGCTCGCAACCTGCGCCCCAAGACATTGGAGGAAGCCGCCGCGTGGGGCAACCGCCCGGGTGCAGCCCAGCCTGCTGAGGAACGCGCCGCCAACCTGGGGGCGATCCTCGCTGGGCAGGCTCATTGGCTCACGGAGCGGCTGTTGGATAGGCACGCGCGAGACTTCGAGGCGGGCGGAGGTTTTTCAGAGCGGCTTTATCGAGCACGCACGGGCCAATCGGGCCGGTCAGTTTCGTCCGTTGCGTCCGCTAAAACGCAGCGGCGAACAGACAAGACGGACTAAACGGATGCTCTTCGATTGGTGGTGAGGTGAGATCAAACCGCCGACGAGAAAGCGGCCCGTGTTCAGGAACGCAGAGGAACGCAGGCGAGTGGGCGAGACCCGCATTGCCAGGAAAGCAAGGACGTGCATAATTAACGTGAACCGAGTAACACGCAAATATGAATCTCACCAAACTCATCGCCCTTACCGCAATGTTTGGAGTTCTCACTGCACCCACTCTGAGGGCTCAAGACAACAAAAAGCCAGCCGCCTCCGAATCGAACAAATCCAGTTCGGAAGCCAAACCATATAAGAACATCGGCGTCGAAGAATTCGCCAAGCTCGCGAGCGATAAAAAGAACGTCGTGCTCGACGTGCGAACGGCCAAAGAGTTCCAAGACGGTCACATCCCTGGTGCAATTAACATCGACGTCAATGCGCCCGACTTTGAGAAGAAGGTGGCAGCCCTGGACAAAACAAAGGTTTACCTCGTGCACTGCGCGGCCGGGCGGCGCAGCGCGAAAGCGTGTGACAAATTGGGCGAACTCAAGTTCTCACACCTTTATAATCTTGAACCTGGATATAATGGTTGGACAAAGGATGGGAAGGCCGTGGAGCGTTAAACTCTGACCTTGGTTCGAACCTCCAAACGTGAGAACGCCATTTTGAAGGAAAACTCGTCCACACGCGTCAACTAGGGGAACCATCGAACAATTCGTCGCTACGAATCGAAACCAGAATGAGGACAAACAAGACTATGCAATTGGTTACAACTCACCGCCGCCCAAGACTCGCGCGCAGTGGACAGTGGATCGGCGCGATCGCGCTCCTATCGACCGTCTCGGCGCGGACCGCCAACTGGCCAGCTTGGCGAGGCCCCACCGGTTCGGGAGTCACCACAGAAACCAATTTGCCCACCCGCTGGAGCGCGACCGAAAATGTCCGGTGGAAATTGCCGCTGGCGGAACCTGGCAACTCATCACCCATCGTCTGGGGAAACCGAGTCTTCATCACTCAACCGATGGACAACGGCCGCCACCGCACGGTTGTGTGTGTCGATCGAACAACTGGCAAACAACTCTGGCAATCGGGGACCAATTACGAAGCCAAGGAAGAATCCCACGATGATAATCCGCAGTCGTCCGCTTCGCCAGCGACTGATGGCGAGCGCGTCATTGCTTGGTTTGGATCTGCGGGCGTGTTCTGCTACGACTTCGCAGGCAAGGAACTTTGGCATCGCGATCTTGGAAAACAAATCCATGATTGGGGATACGGTGCGTCGCCAGTGTTGCACGGGGATTTGTGCATCGTGAATTTCGGGCCAGGGCCTCGGACATTCCTGATCGCGTTGAACAAGAAGACCGGCGAGAAGGTTTGGCAATTTGATCCGCCACAGCCAGTCGCCACGAAAGAGAGGACGGACGGGTTCGCCGGGAAGGACGATGGTTACGTTGGTTCCTGGAGCACGCCGATTATTGTCAGAGCGAACGGACGCGATGAATTGGTTATGACTTATCCGGGGCAAGTGCGGGCATTCGACCCATTGACGGGCAAAGAACTCTGGGTTTGCGATGGGTTAAATCCATTGGTCTATACCTCCCCAATTTACGGGGACGGGATTGTTGTGGCGATGGGCGGGTTCTATGGTTCACACCTTGCTGTCAAGCCCGGCGGCTCGGCCAATGTCACTTCGTCCCACCGGCTTTGGCGTCAAGTGCGCGGCAAATCTGGCATCGGCACAGGTGTGATTAGCGATGGCTACATCTATAACATGTACGCCGCCGTTGGCGTTTGCAGCGAATTAAAGACCGGCAATATTGTCTGGGAAGAACGTCTCCTCGGAACCGGCGCCTCTTCCGAGTCATGGTCTTCCATGGTTTTGTCGGGCGACAAAATCTATATCCTGAACAAGTCAGGCGACACGATTGTATTTCGGGCGAGTCCGAAATTTGAAAAGATCGCGGTCAACTCGATGGGTGGCGAACCGGCCAATTCGTCGATCGCTGTGTCGAATGGCGAACTCTTCATTCGCACTGACAAACATCTCTGGTGCATCAGCGGAGTGAAGCAGACGGTCCAAAACGGACGTTAAGCCGCGAGTATGAAGACGAGCGTTGCCACTTTTCTTAGCCTCCCCATGAATCTGCGCGGCTGGATAGGCGTCCCGCCTGTCCAGCATTTGCGCACACCAAGACTGGATGAGACAGGCGAGACGCGCTGTCCTGCCAGGTTCATGGTCCCGATGCGTGCGCGAGGTGAATGGAGGCTCCGTCGCAGATTTGTGCGAGACGCACTGTGCTGCCAGCAAACCGCCATGAACATCTTGCTTCCATTATTCTTGTCAGCGCTGTTCGGCCTGTCTCTTTGGGCTGACGACGCGGCGCCAGCGAAAGACGCCTCGGTCCTGCCGGCCGGACATTCGTCCCATGGCGAAGCATTCAATGAAGGCCCGCGCCAAAAAGCTTATTTGATGGAGGGAATGCCGAAGATCGATTTCCCCGTTACCACCCAACTCCTCGAGGCTCAACAATTCTTCAATCAAGGGATTGGCCAGCTCCACGGATTTTGGCACTTTGAAGCGGAACGATCTTTCCGTCAGGTTGCGGCACTCGATACCAATTGCGCGATGGCTTACTGGGGGATGGCCATGGCCAACGTGAACAACGAAAAACGCGCGAAGGAATTTGTCCAAAAGGCGGTTGCCCTCAAGGACAAAGCGAGCCATCGCGAAAGAATGTGGATTGAATCACTCTCCAGTTTTTATCCGAGCGAACCGAGCAAGGAAGCGACGAACAGCACAGCGAGCAGCAATCGGCCTGCAAATCGCGGCAATCAATCGCGTCATCGCGAGTACGTGCGCGCAATCGAGAATATCGTGGACAGGCATCCTGATGACATCGAAGCCAAGACTTTTCTTCTATTCAAGGTCTGGGATAACAACGGGAAGGACTTGAGAATATCGAGTCATCTGGCGGTTGATGCGCTGTCGCGGGAGGTTCTCGCCAAAGATCCGTTGCACCCGATTCACCATGCCCGCATTCACCTTTGGAACGATGAGAAAGACAGCCGCGCCATCAATTCAGCCGCGCGTTGCGGCCAGGGTTCGCCGGGCATTGCGCATATGTGGCACATGCCGGGACATACGTTTTCCAAACTGCATCGCTACGCGGACGCCGCCTGGCAGCAGGAAGCTTCGGCGCGGGTTGATCATGCCCACATGATTCGCGACCGAGTTTTGCCCGACCAAATTCACAACTACGCGCACAACAACCAGTGGCTGGTCGAAGACCTTGAATATATCGGCCGCGTTCGGGATGCGATTGATCTGGCGAAAAATCTCATCGAACTGCCGCGCCATCCGAAGTTCAACACGTTTGCCCGCACCAACAGCAGTGGCGTTTACGAGAAGACCGGTGGGAGTTCCAGCTTCGGCCGTTCGCGCTTGTTCGAAACCTTGATCCGCTACGAGCTTTGGGATGAATTAATCGCTCTTTGTCACACCGTTTATTTGGAGCCGACCGAGATTTTGGAAGAGCAAATCAAACGCTTGCGTTCGCTCGGGCTCGCGCACTTCAGCAAAGGCGATGTGGAAAATGGCGAACGGCAAATTCCCGAACTCGAAGCGCTTCTGAAAAAGCAGCGGGAAGCCCGGCACGCCGGCATTGACGAAGCGGAAGCGAAAGCGCGGAAGGAAAAGCTCTCGGAAGACAAAGTCGCCAAAGCGATGACTGACGCGCTGCAAACTCATTCCACTCGGATGAAACCGATCGAGACGGCGCTGACCGAATTGCGCGGTCACGGTGAGCTCGCGAAAGGAAGCAACGGCTTGGCGCGCGGTTACTTCGATGATGTTAAGGACTTGCCGAAGGAACGGCTCGCGATCCTTCACTGGCGAATGGGTGACAAGGAAAAAGCGGAACGCCTCGCTCGCGAGGCCGTCGAGGCGGGAACGAATCAAGTGCAACTGCTCGCCAACTACACCGATATTCTTTGGCGCGCTGATAAGAAGAGAGAAGCGCAAGAGGCTTTCGAAAAACTGAGGGCGATTTCAGGATACCTAGAGATTGGGATGCCGGTGTTTCAACGCCTCAAACCGATTGCCGCAGCACTGAACTGGCCTGAAGACTGGCGCCTTTCATCTTCAATCGCTGAAGATGCTGGAGATCGTCCGAGCCTCGATTCTCTTGGGCCCTTCCGCTGGCATCCTTCGCCTGCGCCGAATTGGAGCTTGCCGGATAGCGAAGGCAAGCAGATCGCTCTCAAGCAATATCACGGCAGGCCGGTGATCGTCATTTTCTACTTGGGTTTCGGTTGTCCTCATTGCATCGAACAACTGAATGCATTCGCGCCAATGGCGAACGATTTCCGAGACGCCGGAATTTCCTTGGTGGCTGTCAGCACCGATACCGTAGAGGGACTAAGCCAAACGCTCGCCAAGAGCAAAGACGGCGCAGGTTTTCCGTTCCCGTTGGTTTCCGATCATGAATTGACCGCCTTCAAAGCTTACCGCGCGTTTGACGATTTCGAGAATATGCCGTTGCACGGCACATTCCTAATCGACGGTGAAGGCTTGGTCCGCTGGCAGGATATCAGTTATGAGCCGTTCAAGGAGACAATCTTTCTGCTCGGCGAATCGAAACGATTGCTCAACCAAGCCATCAAAGTGCAATTGGCTGGCCCTCGCAACAACCAGCCTGCGCGCGAGGAATTGTCCCAGAACCGAAGCGGGTTATGAAATGCGCGACTGGGGCACGGAAAAGTCGATTTGCCAGCCAAACAGAAGTGTCCGCCATCAACTAAACTAAGAACAACACCAAAAACGAGTATGAGAAAACTAGCAACATTGCTGGCCAGCTTGGCCATTTCCGGAGTTTATGCAGCGTCGTCGCACGCAGCCGATCAAGCGCACGCCAACGCTTGGGCCTCCGTGAAACAAGTGGTCGCTGTGCTCCATCCCACTGCGGGCAACAAGTGCAAGGGCGAGATTCGTTTCACGCAGGACGGCGATTCAGTCAAGGTAGTCGCGATTGTCGAAGGCCTCACGCCGGGCCAAAAACATGCGATTCATATCCATGAGTTTGGCGATTGCACTGCTGCTGACGCCACAAGTGCCGGCGGCCATTACAATCCGGAAAAGCATGCGCACGGGTTGCCCACCACGGAACAGCGCCATGCCGGCGATCTAGGTAATCTTCAAGCCGACAATGGCGGAAAAGCAAAATATGAACTAACGATCAAGAACGTAACGGTTGCCGGCGCCAAGAATCCGATCATCGGACGCTCGGTCATCGTTCACGCCAAGGTCGATGACGGTGGCCAGCCGGTCGGCAACGCGGGCGCTCGAATCGCTTGCGGAGTGATTGGACTCGCGAGCCCACCGAAATAGCGATTGGCTCGTTCCCCTCAAGTATCAATCGAAGCGCGGACAGCCTTGTCCACGTATTCAGCTTCGGCGCGCGGACCACTCCGTCCGCGCTCTTTCTTAACCTGCCTTCAGACAACTGGCGAGCATCCCGGTGGTGCGCCGCAGCCGCTGGCTTAACAAGCGGCTTAGCCGAAAGAGGAAATTGGCCGCCGCGCGAGGGTGCTCATGGAGGAGCCTTTGAAAATTATCCTTCGTCAAAATCAAGACATGGCCAGGTTGCAGGAACCGCGCTGTCGCCGATCGCGGTTCTCCATCGACCAACGCCATTTCCCCCAGAAGTTTGCCGGCTCCCTCTGACGCGACCTTGGCCTTTGCGTCGTTAGGCCCGTCTTTGAAAAGTTCAACGGCGCCCTCCACAATTAGGCCGAGAAAGTCGCCCGTATCGCCTTCATGGAATACGACGGCGCCTTGCTCGACGTTGTGGAGCGTTAGGAACCGGGCGAGGATGGTCACATCGTCCTGATTCATATCCTGAAACAGGCGAGCGCCCAGGATCATATCAACGACCTGATCCTGTGAACGTTTGACAAGTTGAACGGTGGAGGGAAGTCCCGAGATGGTGTTGGTGGTAACAGTTGGCATATTCCAAAGCGATTTCCAGCAAATGAGTCTTCGCAACGGCCATGCCGTTTTGATTTTGCGAACCGGCTGTAACCAGTCCATTCGCCGAGGCGTCTTTCCGAACAACCGTTCCCAGGAATTTGCCTTGTAGGCTTGTTTTCGGGGAATCGGCGCCAACAAACCTCAACCTATCCGTTATATGCGACGACCATTGTTTACCTTAACAACAATTGCGGCCCTTATGCTGGGCATCACCGCGCCAGCTCAGGACAAGAAAGTCGATCCTACCGGCACTTGGAAATGGAGCCAGCCAGGACGTCAGGGCGGTGACCCAATCGAGATCACTCTGAAGCTTAAGCTCGAAGGCGAGAAACTGACTGGAACATTGACCCGTCCGGGACGCCAAGGCGGCAACCCCACCGAAACGCCGATTGAAAATGCCAAGCTGAAAGCGGACGAAATCTCGTTTGACGTGACACGTGAATTCCAAGGCAACCGATTCGCGACCAAATATGCCGGCAAGATCAGTGGCGATACGATCAAAGGCACAAATGAACGGCCCGGCCGCGACGGCGGCGACCCCGTGAAAACCCAGTGGGAAGCCAAACGCGAAAAAGCCAAGCAGCAAGCGACTAACTAAGCAAACCACGACGTCAAGGAGTCGGCTCGGAAGTCTAGGGAACTAAGACCTCCGAGCTCAGTAAGACGCAGCCCGTCCGATTCACGGGCTGCGTTTTCGTTTACCACTGCAATATTATCGTACGTGCATAGCGCGGTCTAACGCAGTCAAGCCGACTGTCCACTTTCCTTGATTTCCCGGTTCGCGATTCCTTTGCTGGTCTGACGTTTTCGGAACGCCTGATAAGCCGTCCGGAACTGGCGATGCTTTCTTCCCAGAATAGCAGTTGCGAAAAGGGCTGCGTTAATCGCGCCAGCTTTGCCAATGGCGAACGTTCCTACTGGGACACCCGCGGGCATCTGAACCATCGAAAGCAATGAATCCATTCCATGCAACGCTTTGGATTCGATTGGGACGCCCAGAACGGGAAGGTCGGTCTTGGCCGCGGTCACGCCAGCCAAGTGGGCCGCGCCCCCGGCTGCGGCGATAATGACTTCCAGACCGCGCCCTGCGGCGCTGCTCGCGTATTCGAACAGCAAGTCAGGTGTGCGATGGGCCGAAATTGCCTGGGCTTCATAAGGCACTTTGAGTTCTTTGAGCTGGGCGGCCGCGTGTTGCATCGTTTCCCAGTCCGATTGGCTGCCCATGATAATGCCGACGAGTGGTTTTTGCTTGGAGGCCATATTTTTTGGCGAACCTTTTACCTAAGCGGAATAGAGTTGGTCCAGTCTGATTTTTCTCGCTTTTTCTCGCTGCGCTAAATTGGCATCTGCCGCATGGAATGCGGCTGAATGGAACTTTTGAAACAACTGATCGATAGCGTCCTGCACCTGGACAAACATTTGCATAACATTATCGAAACGCTCGGGCCCTGGGCGTACGTGATCTTCTTACTCGTGATCTTCTGCGAAACTGGCTTGGTGGTAACGCCGTTTCGGCCGGGCGATTCGTTTCTGTTCGCGTTGGGCGCCATTGCGGCTACGGGCAGTTCGCCGGACCTCACTTTGCTGATCGTCCTGCTCAGCGTTGCGGCCATGGCGGGCGATACCGTCAATTATTGGACCGGCTATTTCATCGGCCCAAAAGTGTTCAAGAGCGGCAATGTGCGTTTCCTCAACAAGAAGCATCTCGACCAGACACACGCGTTCTACGAACGTTACGGCGGCAAAACAATTATCATCGCGCGTTTTGTGCCGATCATTCGGACGTTCGCGCCTTTCGTGGCGGGAATTGGCCGGATGATTTACATCCGCTTCATGACATACAACGCCGTGGGCGGCATTCTTTGTATCGTCTCAATGACTCTAGCCGGCTACTTCTTTGGAAGTTTTCCTATCGTGAAGAATAATTTCACCCTGGTGGTCCTCGCAATCATACGCATTTCACTCCTGCCTGCCGTTATCGAGTTTCTCCGCGAGCGCAAGCGCATTCAAACCTCGCAGCTTTGAACTCAAAAGAAGCAGCTGGACCGCAGATAACCCGGATGAACGCGAATACAGAAGCAGCCTCAGCGGCTGAAGGGATCACCGCTGAGGTGAATGATGATGGCGGTCCCAGCAGCTTATGTGTTATCTGCGCTATCGGCGAAATCCGCGGTTGCCATCCCCGCTTGTCAGGATAACGAGCGCTACCGCTTGCTTGCGCCTGAGCCCTAGGCAGCCTGCGCGCCGCGGTAAATACGTGTCACGCGGTACGTGATGTTGGTTAGCACTTCCCATGGCACAGTGTCGCACCACGCTGCCACCTCGCTCGCGGTAATGCTCTCGTTGCCTTCGGCCCCAATCAATACAGCGCGGTCGCCCATTCGCGCGTTGGGCACACGTGACACGTCAGCCAGCATTTGGTCCATCGTAATATTGCCAAGCACGCGGCAGCGCTGCCCGCCAATGAGAACCTCCGCCCGGTTGCTTCCGGAACGAAGATAGGCATCGCCATAGCCGGCGGTCAGCGTCGCTACGCGCATGCGTCGAGGCGCTTTGAATGTTTGTCCATAGCTCAGACGCGTGCCGCGAGGTATTTCTTTCACGAACCCGACTCGGCAATAGAGCGCAAGCGCAGGCCGAACCGATCGAGCTGGAATGGCCAGAGTTCGCTTGGCGCTGGCGGGGACAATCCCATAGACGAGCAAGCCGGGACGAATGAGATTGAACGTTGTGTCGGGCTCGTGCAGCAACGCGGCGCTGTTATTGGCATGGATCAACGGCACTTCAATCCTGGCCTCCCGGAGTTGTCGCAGGACGCCGGAAAACCGGTCGCGCTGGAATCGGGAATACTCCGCGTCGTCTTCCGCTGAAGAGTAATGGGTGTACAGTCCTTGCAGTTTTAACTCTCTTAATCGAGTTACCTCTTCGACAAGCGCAAGGGCTTTGTCAGCGCTGACACCTAACCGGCCCATTCCTGAATCCACTTTGACATGAACGGTCACCTGCTGCCCGAGTTGCTTCGCGATGGCGGCGAACTGTTCGGCTTCGTTCAGCGATGAAATTGTGGGCATGATCTGGTCTCGCACAACCGTTTCCATCTCTTCGGGCAAGCAAACACCTAGGAGGAGAATCGGCCAGCCTCGGCCCACGTGACGAATGGTTCGCGCTTCAGCCAGGTTCGCCACGCCAAAGATATCGGTTCCACTCTGCATAAGGAGCGCGGCGATTTGTTTGAGGCCGTGACCATATGCATCCGCTTTGACAACGGTGAGAATCTTGATCCTTGGCCCTGCGCGGTGACGAATCCAGGCGAGATTAGAACGCAACGCATCGAGGTCTATCTCCGCCCAGCAACGAAAGCGTGTTTGCACGCGATCATCTTCGTCGCGGCGAGGACTGGAGCGCAATGTTTGTTTAACCATTGGCGACCCGCGTTGGATGAGAAGGGCCGCTGCAGGCGCGCATCGTGTCGTTACAAAAGGGAATGCCCGATTCCGTTTTCAGGGAATCCACCGATGTTGGAACAAATGGTCGTTTGGCTAAACTTTTATTCGCTGCGGCCCGACGAGATGAGCTCAATCTGCAACCGACCGTATTGCTCGCTGAAGACTTAGACGATGATGTAACACTGCTGCGCAGAGCTTCTCGGAAAGCCGAGATTCCCAATGTGCAGGCGGTCAAGGACGGTGAGCAAGCGCTGGATTACCTCAAGGGCGTGGGGCCTTATTCCGACCGCGAGGCTCACCCATTCCCAACGGTTTTGTTGGTTGATTACTCTTTCTCAAAATAGATTCCGGATAGGCAGGGAGGCGTTGCTGCGCATGCGGCGAGAATCAGCAGGTTTGCCTGCCTATCCCGAATCTATTTTGAGAAAGAGTGTAGCTTTCGTCTCGGTTGAACATTTCGCAATTCCACCTAGAATCAGAGCAGGAAGGACAAATTATGGGAAATTTTGGTTTAGGTTTGCGAAGCCTATGGCGCATTTGGCGCGATGATGCTTTTGCGGAAAAGGTTCGACAGTTGGAAGAGGGCAGGCTGGCGCCGGTGACTGTGCCTCAGCCGAAGGCTGAGGCACGACCGCAAGCGCCAGAGCCGCGCCGCAGCGATGCGTTGACCCTGCTGGCCGTTTTGCAACGTGAGGCACGCTTCGTTGATTTCATCCAGGAACCGATTGCCGCGTATTCAGACGCGCAGATTGGGGCAGCGGTCCGGGACGTGCACAAGAATTGCGCGAGCGTTCTCGACCGTCTTTTTGCTTTGCGACCGTTGATGGACGCCCCTGAGGGAGCATCGTGCGAAGTGCCGCGGGGCTTCGATCCGGCTCAATTTCGGTTGACGGGCAACGTCGGGAAGGAACCGCCTTTTCGCGGCCAGCTCTGCCATCATGGATGGAAAGCAACCAAATGCGAATTGCCGGAATGGATGGGCAGCAGCGCGTCCGCGACGGTCGTTGCACCGGCGGAAGTGGAACTGAAGTAAGGCAAAATAACCGAAGTTTATGGCGAAGAAACCACCGAGCGAGCCTGCCCAGTATTCAATCGGAATCGATTTAGGAACGACGAACAGCGTTATCGCGTGCGCTCCATTGGAACAGGAAGAAGCGAAGGTCGAGCTCGTTTCGATTCCTCAAGTCGTTTCTCCCGCAACGGTTGAGACGCGTTCGGCCTTGCCTTCGTTTCTTTACCTGGCAACAGAAGGTGAAGGCACGGGCGGCGGCTACGATTTGCCGTGGTCGAAGAAGCGAGACTATGTGGTGGGTGAGTTCGCTCGCCGGCAAGCGGCTGATGTCCCAACGCGTGTGGTCGCCGCCGCGAAGTCCTGGCTGGCCCATAGTCGTGTGGACCGGCATCAGAATATTCTGCCGTGGAATGCGCCGCCGGAAGTGCCGAAGGTTTCTCCTGTTCAAGCCGCACAGCGCTATCTGGAGCACATGATCGCGGCGTGGAACGCGGCTTTTCCAGATGCGCCGTTCGCCGCGCAACACATCGTGCTGACGGTCCCGGCTTCGTTCGATGCCAGCGCACGTGAATTGACGCGAGAAGCGGCGCTTGACGCCGGCTTTCCCGAAAGTTTGGTCCTGCTCGAGGAGCCCCAAGCTGCGCTCTATGCGTGGCTGGCGGACATGGGAAATCGCTGGCGCCGCGAGCTGCGCGTCGGTGAAACGATTTTGGTCGCTGATGTCGGCGGTGGGACGACAGACTTCACGTTGATTCGCGTTGCGGAAGAGGACGGCGTTCTCACGTTGCAACGCGTGGCCGTTGGAGATCACATCTTGGTTGGCGGCGACAACATGGATTTAACGCTCGCGCACCTCGCCAAGAACGCTTTCTCAGCCAAGGGAGTCGAGGTGGATCCCTGGCAGTCGGTGGCGTTATGGCATGCTTGCCGGACCGCCAAGGAAACGTTGCTGGGGCCCGAAGGACCCAAGAAACAACCCGTCGCGGTGCTCGGACGCGGCAGTCGATTAATTGGAGGCGCCATTTCCGTCGATCTGGATCGCAAGGAAGTTTCGGCGGCATTGCTGGATGGATTCTTTCCCGCGTGCGCGCTCAGCGACAAACCGGCGCGCCGGCGTGTTTCCGGGTTCCAGGAAATTGGCCTGCCGTTCGAATCGGACACGGCCATCACGCGGCACCTGGCGCAATTCCTCACCCTGCACGGTCAGGGACGGCCAATTCGTCCAACGCACGTTTTGTTCAACGGCGGTGTGTTGAAGGCCGCAGCGCTCCGGTCGCGTTTGCTGGAAGTCGTCGGCTCCTGGTTTCCGAACGAACCTGCTCCCAAAGTTCTGCAAGGGAATTTGGACCTCGACTTCGCGGTCGGGAGAGGCGCGGCTTATTACGGTTTGGTCAAACAAGGCCGCGGCGTCCGCATTCGAGGGGGCACAGCGAGATCTTATTATGTTGGAATCGAAACAGCCGGCTTGGCTGTGCCGGGCGCCGCCCGGCCGCTTCGGTTGTTATGTGTGGCGCCATTTGGAATGGAGGAAGGAACTGAAGCGCGGGTGCAAAGCGATCCCATCGGCCTGATCGTTGGCGAGCCTGCTCAATTCCGATTTTTCAGCTCGCCCGTTCGCAAGCAAGACAAGCCGGGGAATATCGCCGATCGCTGGAGCGAAACTGAGATTGCGGAGACCGATTCACTCCAAGCGACGTTACCCAAGGCGGCCGAAGTCGAGGACGAATTCGTGCCGATTCGATTCGAGTCGCGCATCACGGAATTGGGGATGTTAGAACTGTGGTGTGTGAGCACGATCTCCGACGACCGCTGGAAGCTCGAATTTAGCGTGCGGGAAGATGCGGAGAGATGAGAACTGACAGGAGAGACTCCTTTCGCTTTGCACATGCATTGGCCAATGAGCCTGATAGGACAGAGCATCTCGCCTGTTGATTCTGGATTGGTGCACGCAAGCGCAGGACAGGCGAGACGCCTGTCCTGCGACCCTGCTCCGTTGCATAGAGAGGGTAATCTCGTTTCGAGTTGGTAAATCGCGTAATCCATGAATTCAGTTGCTCGTGCAGGTCAGTCTCCCCCACGCTTCACCGTTGGAATCGATCTTGGGACAACCAACTCTGCGGTCGCGCATGTCGACACAACATCTTCGGACCTGAAGGTTCAGATATTCCCAGTTCTCCAATTCGTTGCGTCCAGCGAGATCGAAGCTCGTGAGATACTTCCGTCGTTCCATTACGCGCCGGCGTCGGGCGAACTTGGTGCGATGCGATTGCCTTGGGAAACAGAAAGCCCCAGCCACCTTGTGGGCATTCTCGCACGGGAGCATGGGGCCGGAGTTCCCGGCCGGCTTGTGGTCTCGGCGAAGTCTTGGTTAAGCCACTCGGGGGTGGACCGCACCGCGAACTTATTGCCCTGGCATGGCGCGCCGGACGTCGAGAAACTTTCTCCGACAGAGGTCATTTCTCGTTATCTAAGTCACATACGTTCGGCCTGGAACTATCGCTGGCCGGAATTTCCGTTGGAAAAGCAGGATGTGGTCATCACAATCCCAGCTTCGTTCGATGAGATCGCTCGCGAACTAACGGTCGCGGCCGCGCAACGCGCGGGCCTGCCACGCATACTTCTTTTGGAGGAACCTCAAGCCGCGTTCTACGCATGGTTGCAACCGCAGAGACGGGATTGGGCAGAGAAGCTTAAGCCCGGACAGAAAATTCTAGTCTGCGATGTCGGCGGCGGCACGACCGATTTTACGCTGATCCAAGTCAGGCCCGGCGAAGGCGGCGAGGTGCGTTTCCATCGTTTCGCTGTGGGCGAGCATTTGATTTTAGGTGGTGACAACTTGGACCTTGCCCTCGCTCATTTCATTGAAGAGAAACTGACGCAAGGAGGGAAACTCGAACCCAGGCAGTGGAGCATTCTCGTGCGACGCTGCCAGCAGGCGAAAGAAACGTTGCTTGGGGCGTCGCCGCCGGAACGCTTGACCGTGCACGTGCCGGCGAGCGGGTCGAGATTGATCGGAGGCGGGCTCAAATTGGAGGTAACTCATGACGAAGTGGTCAACCTCCTCGTCAACGGATTTTTGCCGCGTGTGACCTTGGATGACAAACCAGCCCGGCGCACTTCCGGGTTTCAGGAATTTGGTCTTCCCTTTGCGCCGGATCATGCAATCACACGTTATCTGGCCGCGTTCCTGATGGCACATCGCAATACGCTGGGACCGGACACAAGTAGGACAGGCGTCTCGCCTGTCCCAACTCTTGCTATGAACCAGGACAGGCGAGACGCACTGTCCTACCCGGATCCCGCTCGCCCAGATGTCATCTTGCTCAATGGCGGATTGTTCGAATCCGCTCAAATGCGCGCGCGGCTTCTCGAAGTGATTGCTTCTTGGTTTGATCGCGGAACGGGTTGGCAACCGCTTCTCCTCGAAAATCAACGCCTCGATCTCGCCGTGGCGGTTGGCGCAGCTTACTACGGACTGGTGCGGCGCGGGTTGGGCGTTCGTATTTCCGGAGGCCTGGCGCGGTCGTATTACATTGGCGTAACGCATGAGCAGAAACCGTTGGCCCTGTGCCTGGTGCCGGCCGGGCTCGAGGAAGGCCAGGAAGTAAAGTTGGAGAAGCACTTTGACCTCCTCATACGTCAACCAGTCGAGTTTCCTCTGTTTGTTTCGAGCGCTCGGACTATGGACAAGCCAGGTGACGTTGTGGAATTGGACGCGTCGCAACTGAGCGCGTTGCCGCCAATCCGGACGGTCCTGCGAGCCGGGAGCAAATCGGCTTCGGCGGGAACCGTCTCGGTCCAACTCCATGCGCGATTGAGCGAGATCGGCACAATGGAAGTCTGGTGTTCCGAGTTGAATGGTTCGAGAAAGTGGAAACTTCAATTTGATGTCAGATCGGCGACCCAAACAGACATCGATGTTCATGAAGGGGCGGGCGAACGCGCAGGTTTCGTTGACGAACAGCTCGTGCAGCAGTGTCGCGAATTGATTCAGAAAACATTTGCCAGTCCCGACGAATCCGCACCGCCCGAGCAGTTGGTTCGACGAATGGAAATGATCATGGGCGCCACGCGGCTCGAATTGCCGCCTTCATTTTTGCGCGGGCTTTGGGAAGAACTGCTGAAAGTGGAGGATGGGCGAAAGCGCAGCATCTTGCACGAGGCGCGCTGGCTGAACCTGTTGGGTTTTTCGCTTCGGCCGGGCTACGGCGTCGCGGTCGATGACTGGCGAGTTGCACAGACTTGGCGGATTTCCAAGATTCACCATTCCAGCAACGAGCTTTGCCGGGCTGAGTGGTGGATTTTGTGGCGTCGCATCGCCGGTGGCCTCGTTCCCGGACAACAACGCGTTTTGGCGGAGCCGTTGATCGCCGCGCTGCGAGCGCGCACTGAGAAAGCAAGCCGGCGCGCCAAGAGTTCGAGCGCAGTCGATTTCAGGTTCGGTGCGCATGAAACCCAGGAAGCGTGGCGGCTGCTCGGGTCCCTGGAATTATTGAGCGCTGAAGTCAAGATCGAGTTGGGCAATCTCTTGATCGAACACTTGGAGAGAAAGGGGCCAACTTTGTGGGGAGGCGCGGGCGCGTGGGCTCTGGGACGCATCGGATCGCGCGTTCCAATGTATGGCCCGCTCAATACGCTCGTGCCGATCGAGGTTGTCGAAAGATGGGTTCAGGTTCTGATGAGATTCCCAGAGCTTGACAAGGAGCCGTGGTTCACAGTCATGCAGATGGTGCGCCGAACCGGCGATCGCTACCGCGATCTTTCAGAACAGGTCCGCAGTTTGGTCGTGAACCGAATGACGACGGATCAGGCGCCAGCGCATTACACTAAATTGGTTCGAGAAGGCGGAGAATTGGAGCGGGAGGAGCAGAACCAAGTCTTCGGCGAAGGTTTGCCTCAAGGTTTGCAGCTGCAGTGAAGGGGTCGCATCGATTGCCTCGCAGCGCTGATTGTTCGGGAGGCACTGCTATTGAGACACTGCGCTAGGACAGAATCCAGTTGCATTGCCAGGAAAGCGGGTATTCAGGTGTGGCGCCAGCACCTCGATGAAGAAGTGTTCGTCATTGTGCCTTTCGACTTGGAAGCTGCTTTCGCGAAGGCGACCGCTTGGAACGCAGCCTGCCAACATCAACCGCCGGGCTGGGGCCTATTACTCCATGTGGGAGTGGCAGCGATTTCGGGCGCGACCTTCATGAGTTTCAATCCTGAGTTGCGCAAGCAAGCAGCGGACGAGGGTTTGCCAATTCTACCACCGGTCCTTTGAGTCCCTCTCCCGCCTCTAAATGAGCTCCAAAATTCTAAATGATGCGCGTTTTTCAGTGAAAGTCTTGAACTTCGTGTTGGCGTCTCATTAAATCAGGGCGTGCCGACCACGGTGACAGCTATAGCCAATCAGAAAGGGGGCGTGGGCAAAACCACGACCTCGGTGAATTTGGCGGCTTGTTTGGCGGCCATCGGCTACAAAGTTCTGCTGGTCGATTTCGATCCGCAGGCCAACGCGACCAGCGGCCTGGGCTTGGAAAAGGCGGAGGGCGCAAGCGCCTATCGCGCATTACTCGGCGAAGAACCGATGGCCGGGAAGATTCAATCGACCGCCTTCGACCGCCTCGAGATTATTCCCAGCGAACCCGACATGTGCGGCGCCGAGATCGAGCTTTCCCGTCTGGACAATCATCTTCTGCGATTGCGGCAAGCGCTGGAGCCAATTCGAGAATCGGCTCGTTTTGATTTGATCCTGATCGATTGTCCTCCATCGCTCGGCATCCTGACGTTGAATGTGTTCGCCGCGGCCGACTGGCTGCTCGTGCCGCTGCAATCCGAATATTACGCGCTGGAAGGCATTTCGATGATTACGCGCGTCCTGACGCAGCTCCGTGAAACCGGAGTGAACCCGCGTTTGGAATTGCTCGGTGTCGTGATGACCATGTTCGACGGGCGGACGAAGCTTTCCCAACAAGTCGTTGGCGAAGTTCGGCAGCACTTTGGCCATGCGGTATTCGAGACCGTCATTCCAAGAACAACGCGCCTGGCCGAAGCGCCGAGTTTTGGCAAACCGATTATTTACTATGACAAGTACAGTGCAGGCGCAGCCGCCTACGAGGTGCTGGCTCAGGAAGTGGCAACGCGGCTGAAATTGCAGGCTCCGCAAGCGCCCGCTAACTGATCCGATTGTGCAGACCATATTATGGGATACAGTTGTGCAACGACCGCAGCGTTGGCGCTGTTGTGTATTTCGATTTAGGACTGGCGGGATCATTGGAGTAAATTGGGCTTATGGCAAAACAGACTGTGGAAATGGTGATCGAGCAGGTCACGATGGAGTTACCGGATACCAAAACCATTCGATTCAAATGGCCGGAAGGTTACGACATCGATTTCAAAACGGGGCAATTCATCACGCTCTATTGGCTGGACACGCCAACCTACAAACGAGCGTATTCACTTTCCTCTTGCGCCTTGGACCGCGGGTTTTATGAGGTCACCGTCAGACGCGACGGAAAAATGGGGACGCGCATTGTGGATTGGGCCAAGCCGGGCGACAAAATGGGCGTGATCGAACCGGTTGGAAAATTCCTTCCTGTTTACGAGCCGGACAAACATTTGATTTGCATCGCAGGCGGTTCGGGCGTGACACCGTTCCGGGCCTTTGTGCGTGAGGCCACGCGGCGAGAATTGGAAACGAAGATTACCGTCCTCTACAGCGTGCGGACAACAAACGACATCATTTTCTACGACGAGTTTCATCAGTTGGAAATGGACAATTCCAATTTCGATTTCTATGTCACCTGCACGCGTTTGCATCCCGCTGATCCGTGGACCGGACGCCGCGGGCGAATCGATGCGGCTTGGGTGAAAGAGCATATTCACGATTTGCCGAACACAATTTTCTACGCTTGTGGTCCGAACGAACTGGTCGAGTTCGCTGAGACATTGGTGCGGCAGGACCTCAATATTCCAAAAGAACAATTAAAGACGGAGAAGTGGGGTTGAGGCAGTCAGGGCTCGACTGCCACGTGGTCGTCTAGAGTCTCGTCAAAATGACCCGGAGGCCCGCTTTACTAGCACGTCAGATTTGTGTACTGTGAATGCATGAAACGTCGTGAGGTAGTCGTTGAGAAGCACCCGGATGGGTATGTCGCGTGTCCGCTCGGCCTCAAAGGTGTTGTTGTCGGCCAGGGGGATTCTTATGAAGAGGCAATTGCGGATTGTAAGTCCCCAATTCACTTCCACTTGGAGACTTTTGGCCCAGAAAGCCACGAATCAAGAGTTCCACTTTGAGGACAATTTGTGCCCAAGCGCGAATCTCGCGAGAGGAGTTTCTGAGAGCTTATGCGGCAGCATAACAGGTTGAGAGGTTCGGCCGTCCACTCCGCCGGATTTCAATTCTCGGTTTCGGTTTCCATTCTACAGTTCTATGTTGAAACGAACGCCGCTCTTTGAAGTCCACCGGAAACTCGGCGCGCGCTTGGTCGAATTCGCCGGCTGGGAGATGCCCGTCCATTACACGAGTATTATGGACGAGCATGAAACGGTCCGAACGGCAGCCGGACTGTTCGACATTTGCCACATGGGGGATATGCGTGTTTCCGGACCGTCCGCGCTGGCCTTTCTCAATCATGTGCTGACCAATGACGCGTCGAGACTCGAGGTTGGCCAAGGGCAGTATACGCTCCTGTGCAATGCGCGCGGCGGCGTCATCGACGACCTTTATCTTTATCGGCTCGCGAAAGAGGATTTCCTGCTGATTGTCAACGCTTCGCGAATTGAGGCGGATTGGGATTGGTTGCAACAGCAATTCCAGAGATTCGCGTCGGACAAACAAACGAAGCTGAGCAACGAGTCTGATCGATTCGGCGCGTTGGCCATACAAGGTCCGAGGGTTATCGAATTCATCGACCAATGTATTTCCAATCCGTCCACGGGCGGGACCAAGGTGGAGAAGCCCAGCCAGCTGAAGAAAAATCAGATTGCCGAGGTTCAGGTGAACCGCGAGTCCGCCTGGATCGCACGCACGGGCTATACAGGGGAGGATGGTTTCGAAATCGTGGCGCCCGCGCAGAGCATGGAATCGTTGTGGAATCGTCTTGTGGAATTGGGCCAAGGGCATGGGTTGAAGCCTGCTGGCTTAGGCGCTCGCGACACCTTGCGGACCGAGGTCTGTTACCCGTTGTACGGCCATGAACTGGATGAGAACACCACGCCGGTCGAAGCGGGGCTCAGTTTCTTCGTCGGTTGGGACAAGAACGATTTTGTCGGGCGTTCCAAGTTGCTGGATCAAAAGACCAACGGCGTTACGAAGAAATGCGTCGCGTTCAAGATGACGGACAAATCCGCTCCGCCGCGTCCGCACTATCCTATTTGGCGCAGTGACGCCAATGAGAAAATCGGCGAGGTCGTGAGCGGGACGCAAAGCCCGTCGCTTGGAATGGGCATGGGGATGGGCTACGTGCCGGCGGAACTGGCGAAGGCCGGCGCGAGTCTTCGCATCGAGATACGGGGCAAACTCGCTCCTGCTGTTATCGTCCCCAAGCCCATTTACAAGAAACCGGTTTGACGGCGGACTCTTCGCTCAGTAAATCACAGCGAGCCGAATTATCATCATATGACCAAAGTTCCTCCGGAGCTGAAATACGCCAAGAGCCACGAATGGGTGCGAATGACCGACAACGTTGCTACCGTCGGCATCACCGATCATGCACAACACGAGTTAACCGATCTGGTGTTCGTCGAATTGCCCGCGGTTGGAAGAGCGCTTAAGTCAGGCGAAGCGTGCGCTGTTGTAGAATCGGTGAAGACCGCCAGCGACATCTATTCACCGCTGAGCGGCACCATCACTGAGGTGAATCAAGCAATTGTCGACAATCCCGCCTTGATCAACTCGGATCCTTACGGAGCCGGTTGGTTTTACAAGCTGACGCCGAGCCAGGCCGGCGAATTGAGCCAACTATTAACCGCGGCTGATTACGGCAAGCAGATAAACCAATAGATCGGCAGCGAGTGGCGCATTAGAACCTGTTTTAAAAATAGCAGCCGAGGTAACGAGGCTCTGAAATGGTTCTGTCTGGGACTGGGATTATGTCTGACTGTCGAATCAAATCAGAGCCTCGTTACCTCGGCTGCTACGATTTGACGGAATGCTAAAACGCGCTCTTAACGCGAGACTCTCGAACATTGTGTTTTTGTACTAGGCGTTACTGCGGAAAATATGCTGAACTGCGCGCAACCTATGAAACGAAGAATTTTCCTCAAACTAAGCGCCGGAACTGCCTTCGGTGTTTCTCTCGCTCCTTTCCAACTTGTGCGGGCGGACCACCATGACGAACCTTTTATGATTTCATTGGCTGAATGGTCCCTGGTCAAAACGCTTCGTGCGAACAAGCTGACCAACCTCGATTTTCCGCGCGTCGCGAAGAAAGAATTTGGCATAGATTGCATCGAATTCGTGGATCAGTTCTTTCGGGAGAAAGCCAAGGACATGGCTTATCTGAAAGACCTCAAGGATCGTGCTGCATCGGAGGGAGTGAAAATGGGGTTGATCATGATCGATACAACGGGCGACTTTGGCGCAGCGGACAGAGGGGCTCGGGCCCTGGCGATTGAAAAGACCTTCGCATGGATTGATGCCGCCAAATATTTGGGCTGCCACACCGTTCGAATCAATGCTCGCGGGCCCGGCAGCGCGGAAGAATTGCGGGAACGCATCGTCGAGAGCTGTTCGCGTTTGGCAGATTACGCCGCCGAACGGAAGCTGAACATTGCCATCGAAAACCATGGCGGCTTGTCATCTGATCCGGAATGGTTGGTTTCGGTCATGAAAGGCGTGAATAAGCCGAATTTCGGAACACTGCCCGATTTCGGCAATTTTCCGGATTCCGTCAACCGGTACGAGGCTGTCGAAATGTTCATGCCGTACGCGAAGGCGGTCAGTGCGAAGTCGGCTGAGTTCACTGCGGAAGGTTTGGTCGTCGAGACCGATTATTTTCGCATGATGCGCATTGTCCGGGACTGGGGTTATCACGGTCATGTTGGCGTCGAATCGGGCGCCCGCACGCAAGAAGGCGAAGCCGACGCAGTTCGCAAGACGCGCGACCTCCTGAAACGCATCCGCGGAGAGCACAAGCGTGTGAAACCCATCTTTAATGGCCGCGATCTTTCGGGCTGGACAAAGATCGAAAGGGGCGAGTGGGAAGTTAAGGATGGTACTCTTATCGGGCGCAACGGCCAGAATTGGTCGACCAATCCGGAGAAAACTGGTTCATGGCTGAGCACGGAGAAACAATATGGCGATTTCCGGCTCGAGTTTCAGTTCACCATTAACAAGGGCGGCAACAGTGGCGTGTTCTTCAGGTCCGCGCATGAGAAAAATCCCGCCTTCACCGGTTATGAAATGCAAATTCACGATTCGGCGGGGAGACCACCGTCCAAGGGCGGCGCGGGTTCCCTCTATAGCGTGGTCGCTCCGACGAAGAACGCAATCCGTCCAGCCGACCAATGGAATTACGCCACCATTCTTGCGAAGGGGCAGAAGGTCACCGTTGAGATGAATGGGGAACGAATCATCGATGCCGAATTGGATCGTTCGCTTCGAGGTTACATCGGGTTGCAGAATCACGACAATCGTTCGGAAGTGAAATTTCGCAACATTCGGTTAGAAGAGATATAGCTCGGAGCCATGCGTCGATATGGAAAAGATCATCTACCCACGAAGTCCTCGCGAAGAAATGGCCGGTTGGACGTACTTGCCTCGGTTCGTTGACAAAATACGTCTGCACTTGGCCGGAAAACTTCACCCCGATTACCAGGAGAATTTTGGCAAAGGCTTCGACGGCGCGTGGCTCAAGACGGCCGGCGTCACGGCTGAACAATTTATTGAGGTCGTGAAGAACAGCATTACCGACGGCGAGGTCGCTGATTGGATCGGGCGGAATGTAAAAAAGCCTGAGGCCGAGCAGGCCGCCTTCAGAGATCATATCCTCAATCGCGGCCGCGAACCGGAGATGCAGGCGCGCCTCAACATGCGCAAAGAACAATCCGGGCTGACGCATCGCGACGATATCCAGACTTTCGTCGATTATATCGATGCGGACGAGAAGCGGATTTGAGCGGCGCTGGCTGAAAAATGAGCCCTGCGCCAAGCGCTGAAGCGGCAGGGACGAGTCTCGCCAATCGAACCACGTTTCATGCTTTGCTTTCTGGGGTGCTGTCGCTGCAGGGAGGGAAGAATGGGCCGTCTTGACATCGCCACCGCCCAGGACGAGCCATTGCCGTAACGCGCAGAGTTTCACTCGGCAGAGCTAGCGCAGAGCTCGAACGCGCTGCATAAGGCGAGAGCGCTGCCGACTGCAAGTCGGCGATACAGCGCAACGCGGACGCAGCCGCAACCAGAAGGGAGCGCGGACATTCTTGTCCGCAGCAACGTCCGAAGGCCTGGCAGTTTTTCGAATTTGCTTTGAGGTGTTGCTGGCTGTCGAGTCGTGGGGTTATCTGCTGTCGGGGGCGGTCAAGCGCAATTTCGTCGATCCAGAATTCCTTTTCGGCTTTTTCTCGTTCCTGCCGCGATGGAGTGGGAATGGCATGTATTGGCATTTTGCTGCTCAAGGCATTCTCGCATTGATGATCGCTCTCGGGCTTTTTTATCGTGCGTCGGCGGCACTCTTCTGTGTCGGTTTCACTTATGTCTTCCTTCTCGATGAGGCTCTTTATCTGAATCATTTTTATCTGATTTGTTTGATGAGCTTTTTGCTCAATATCAACGCACGAACGGTGTTCGACCCAAGGTTCACGCCCATGTGCTCGCTTCACTGAATCGCCGGCCACGGCGGGCATGCGAACAGCGATGTGACGTGACAGGACCGAGCGTGTGGAAGGACTTGCCCGGCTTCAGGAGCGTATCGGCTTACGCCCCGACCCACGCCGTGTGGTCGTAAGCAAGCCGGGCCAAGGTCAGCTTCTCGCCGTCCAAATCATCTGCTTCCTGGTCACCCACAATTTGGAAGTATCGATGTCCTTCATCGTCGCGATGTGTTTGTTTGAGAAATGTGAAGCTGGCAACCGGTCGCAATTCCGCAGCGGCCAGCGGTGTGCAAATGGCCCAGTGTTCCGTCTGCGGATTCAGTCTCACCTCCCAAACGTTGAGTGACTCGCGAAACTGAACGGGCGGATCAAGGTCGCGCGCGAGCTGGAGGAGCAAATTATGCTGAATGACATCTTCGCAGACAGCGTCGGAAGCCAGCTCGGTGAGCAGGTCCATAAGTTCCGCGACGCTTTTCAGGCGGAAACTTCGCAACGTCGTCGCACGAGCGATCGGGTGAGCCAGCCATTGCAACTGCGGCGGAAGTTGGTCCGAGATGAACGCGGTCCCGGTGTTGAGGATCATCTCTTCATGTTCTGCTTCAGACAAGGATTCCCATTCTGCAACCTGAGCAGCCAGGTAACCTTTTAAGACGTGCCAAAACTCTGAAAATAGAATCCGACGTTCCTGGAGTTGCGTTTCGACTAGTGGCAGAAGGTCCTGCAAATGCGGGCAAGCCTTCCAGACATCGCGAATTTGTGAATCTCGAAAGCGATAAACTGACGGTTGGGCCAGCATGCTGTCCGCAGTTTCGTCGGCAATCGCCAGCCGCGAGTTTTCCGTGGCTAACTCGAACAAGGCCACGCCCGCGGAGAAAATGTCCGATCCTTGCGTCAGAGGCAAGCCCGTCTGGACATTAGACGTGTCGATGACCAATTCCGCGTAGTCCGGTGTCGCTGAATAGACGTAATTCTCGGTGTCGCGGCCATGGCGCGGTGTAAAGAACGCGCCGAGGTCCACAAACTTAACAACCCCGTCGAACATTCGGATCACATTGTCAGGCTTAAAGTCGATGAGAATAATGCCGTGGCGATGGAATAACCGAACGATCGCGAGGGTGTCATAGAGCGCCGCCCTGAATTGAGCGGCCCATTCTTCGGGATAGCCTGCGGCCGCCGCGGATTGGCACCAAGCGAGCAAGTTTTCGCCCTGCAAATATTCCATCGCAATAAAAGCAAACTTCCGTTCGACGTCCATGTTCGATCCGTAGTAAGCCGGGACGCGTGCGCGTAGTTCTTCGATCCCTTGGATATCATCGAAGTTCTCGACTTCCACACGGAAGCTTAGATAAGGCCCGTAACTGACTTCGCCCACTTTGCCGCAATCCACATCGAACGTCTTTACGACCATCCCAGGATGAGACGTCGCATAGACCGATGTCTCACTGTTTTGGTTGATCAAGCGGGTCAATTCCAATTTGCCGACGCCTGCGACATTGACACTCGATCCGGCCAGCCTTCCGAGATGTAATTCGGTTGCTTCAAGATTTGCCATAGGAGCAAGAGAGTTTGGGTTGTGTCTGTGTTCTAGCATATTTCCTCAAAACGACAATGATCATCACACGACTAGCGGTTCTCATTTTGGGACCAACGGCAGGGCGCGTCACTCCGTGCGCGCCGAAACAGGGCCGGAAAACCAAGGCCCTTTGCGGAAACGGCGCGCACGGAGTGACGCGCCCTGCCAAGAACTGCCAAAAAGAGAACTGCAACTGCTGTCACAACCCTCTGCGACGGGAGGAAGACGTTGCCGCGTTTCCGGCAAACCCGCAGGTTTGCCGCACTTTTCCGGAAATCTATTTCGGAGACAATCTGACTGCGCACTTGGCAAGCTGCTCTCGGTCACTTCACCGCCGCCCACACCCGCTGAACGTCGTCGTGATCTTCGAGCGCTTGCAGGAATTCGCCGACTTCCACACGTTGCGCGTCATGGAGCGAAGGATAATGTTTCGGGAGATAACCGAATTCGCTCGTGACAACCGTCCAACCATTTTGAGCGAGCCATCTCGAAACCGTGTGAACCGCCGGACGGTCCGTAATGAATCGAGCGCCCGCCGCGGTCTCGGGAATGTCGTCGTTTTGCGGCGATGTCAACGGTTCGACCTCATTGGCGCCAGCTTCAATCGCGGCCGTTTCACGATCGATGCCGGCATCTGGATGATGTGCTTCAACGAGACCGACGTGGTCAAAAAGGAATTTGTTGCTCCCGCCGCCACCCAATTGGCCGCTTCGAAATAGGACCCGTATTTCGGATGCCGTTCGATTTGTATTGTCCGTAAAGACTTCGACGATGACCGGAACTTTGTGCGGCGCGTAACCCTCGAAAACGATGTGTTCCATCACCACTTTTTCATCACCGGTGCCTGAGCCCTTTTTGATGGCGCGCTCGATCACATCGCGAGAGACACTTTCCTTGCGGGCCTTCTCGATCGCTGCCGCCAGCCGCGCATTGCTTTCTGGGTCCGCTCCGCCCAACTTGGCCGCGACCATCATCTCGCGCACGATCTTGCCGGTGGCCTGCGCTTTTTTGAGCGAAGCGACAGCCCGTTTTGCATGAAGCCATTGACGTCCCATATGGGGCAGCATAAGCAAGCGCCAGAGGAGTTTCAACCCGCTGCCTCGAGGCCGAGCGTTTTCAGCTAGAACGTGACCCGTGAAGCAGACCAATGACGAATGACGAAATCTGAATGACCAAGGAATGACTAATGACGAAGTTCGAATGAGCTGACCATCGACCATCGCGTGCGATGCCCGAAATTCATTAAGCATTGGAGCTTTGTCATTCTTTCGTCATTGGCCAGCAGTCATTCGTCATCGATTGGTTCCAACGCCCCTAGCGGCACCATGGCAGCTGCCAAGGGACCTGGCCGTTTTCCTTGATTTCGCTCGGCTAGGCGCTACCTTCCGAAGTCACACGCGTGTTTCAAATCACCAAGTGTGAACTCCGCGTTCGGGCTGTTGATTCGTGCGGCAGGAACAACTAGTCGCGATGCAACAGAGCGCGACGCAGACCGAAAAGTAGTGAAGTGAATATTTTACTGGCCGATGACAGCCGGGTGTCCCGGGCCGTAATCACGCGGTCCCTGAAGGTGACGTTTCAATAGCTTATAGCGCTCGCTTGCCGAACGCATGCTGCCCGGTGCCCAGCGTTCACGCTTGCAGAAACGTCCGAACCTGCCAATCGTTCCGTAATCACAGGCAATCCGGCAAGGCCGCGTTCCGACCGCAAGACCCCGCGGACACATCAATCATTTCAACTGCGTCGAAGGAACTTTGCCACCGCTTAACGCCTCGAGGAAATCAACCAGGTTTTGAATCTCCGAATCCGAAAGATTGAGAGGCTTCATGCTTGGATCAAGATTTGGATTCGGCACACCACCTCGATTGTAAAATTCGACGACCTCGCGCAAACTCACCAAGCTGCCGTCATGCATGTAAGGCGCAGTTTTCGAGACGTCGCGCAAGGTTGGCGTCTTGAAGCGTCCACGATCAGCTTCGTGACCGGTGACCTCGAAACGTCCCGAATCATTCGGCGCTTTGCCCCAGCTCACGCCGGTGTTGCGGAATTTCTCGTCCGTAAAATTTCGTCCGGAATGGCATTTCGAGCAAAGTCCTTTGCTTTCGAAAATCCAAAGCCCTTGGCGCGCAGAATCGGAAAGGGCGGAGAATTGGCTATTGCGAAACCGGTCCACAGGACTATTGCCGCTGAGCAAAGTCCGTTCGAAAGACGCGATGGCGCGGGCAAGGTTTTGGGTGCTGATACCATCGGAGAAAGCCAGCTTGAAGGCTTGCCGGTAATCCGCGTTGGCCCGAAGCCGTTCTAGAACAGCTTCGAGACTGCTTCCCATCTCCACCGGATTCTGAATGGGCTCGAGCGCCTGAGCTTCCAGACTCGAAACGCGTCCGTCCCAAAACAAAGAGGCGGCGTACAGGCGATTAAAGAGGCTCGGCGCATTTCGGCGTCCTTTTTTTCCTTCAATGCCAGCCGACAAAGCAGCGTCGCTAGCGAAACCGCGTTCCGGAAGGTGGCACGACGAACATGAAATCGTTCCGCTTTGGGAAAGTATCGGATCGTAAAAAAGCTTTTTACCCAGGGCGATTCTTTCGGGTGTCAACGGATTATCTTCCGGAATCGGAAGCGAAGCTTCGAGACCTAAAGGCGCCGACAAGCGATTTGTTGCAGCCGGCGCCGAAATTAATTCAGCACTCGATGCGAACGCCGAGGTCAATAGCGCAACCAATTCGAACCCTAAACCACTTAGTGCCTGTTTGTGATCTTGCCCTATTGCCACGGAGCGCAGAATCTCAGCCGTCGCGACGCAACCGACGTTACCGACATTTTGTTCTTCACAGGGAGCCACGAATGCCGTAAGGATGACGTGGTCAATCCAACCATCAATGAAAGTTTACGGGATCATGAAAACCTTTCACACTCATTTGGCTGCTCGGCGCCGAGCGAACCACGACCGCGGGTTTACGCTCATTGAATTGCTCGTAGTGATTGCGATCATCGCGATTCTGGCCGGCATGTTGCTGCCCGCTTTGACGCGGGCGAAACTAAAAGCGACCAATGCCGCTTGCCTCAATAACCAGAAACAACTCCTCCTAGGTTTCATTCTTTATTCCGAGGATAACGCCGACAAGATGCTCTATACTGACGGAAACCCCGGGCAGATCGGCAACCCTGCGGGCGGTTTCTGGCCCGGCCCACACAACGACAATGGGCAATACCAGGACCTGTCAACCACGATGTCAAAGACTACCGCGCAGAGATACGTCGAGAACGGTATTCGGAAAGGCGCCCTCTATCCGTTCGTCAACAGTGCGGGGTCTTATCATTGTCCGGGAGATCTGCGAACCAAGCGGCTCAATCCCGGACGCGGGTATGCGTACGACAGTTACTCGAAAGCCAATGGCATGAATGGCGGCGGCTGGCAGGGTTCATCGGCCGAGAGCGGTCCTCAACCTTTTTATCAAAAGCTGACCACCGTGCTAAATCCTGCCGAAGCGATGGTCTTCCTAGAAGAGGCAGACCCGCGCGGGAATAACAAGGGAACGTGGGTCATCGACGTTAAGCCCTCGCCGGGTTGGGTTGATCCGTTTGCCATTTTTCATGGCAACGTCAGCACTATATCGTTTGCCGATGGCCATGCGGAAAGTCACACTTGGAGAGATGCGGGCGTGATCAAGGCCGCACGCGATTCTTCGAACGGCCGCGAGAGCTTCTATTGGGCCGGCGGCAATATACGAAACCCTGATTTCGGCTGGGTTTACCAACGATACAAGCACAAGAAATGGGAACCTCTGCAATAGCGCTTTAAGAATTGTCAGCCGCCCGGAGCGCGGACAGCCTTGTCCGCGCTTTCTGTTTTTACCACATGGACGCCATTATCCCCTGAGTGCTCACGTTAATCGCGCGCGATGGCGTCCATCCGTCATTCCGTCGCTGCCGCCCTTGTAACCGAAGTCATCCAACCGCACATTAAGGTGCCCCTTCCGGCCGAAGCCTTCACAGCGGCGCTGCTGCATGACATTGGCAAACTCATTATGGCGCGGTTTCTCAGCACGGACATTCTCGAATTGATGCATCAAGCGCGGACGTCCGGAAAGCTCACCGTGCTCGAAGCCGAAACGAAGATCCTGCAAGTTCACCATGGCGAGTTGGGCGGCATCATCGCACAGCATTGGAAGTTTCCCGAGCGCATCGTCCGAGGCATTATTTATCATCACAATCCCGATCAAGGAAACGATCCGATTTGCGACATCGTCTACGTCTCGAATCTCGGCGCGAAAAAACTGAGGCGAAACTTGTGGGCAAAACGCTCGACCTGCTGCCTTCGTCCGAAGTCAACGAACGCCTCGGACTCAACGCGCAAGCCTTTGAGCGCTTATGCGACGAAGCCAAGGAACGCTTCGAACAAGTCCGCTCGCGCTACAACGTCAAGTAAGGCGAATCTCTGGCGTCGGCCCAAACACCAATTGGGCAGTTCTCCCTTCTCCCACAGCTTCGCAACGGTGATGCTTCCCATGAACCTGATCGTCGAAACGCCGACAGGTCTTGGAGTGCGACAATGGAGTCTGCGCAATCGCCGCTTTAGTGTGAAAGAGCCCAGGACTTGTTCCGAACTGCGCAGCGTTTTCGAAGTGCCGACGCCAAAGCGGTGACTGCGCAGACTCCGTCACCGCAGTCCAAGACGCTGTCGCGACGACGGATCCTCCAGCCCGGTTGGTTCAGGGTCCCAATGCGTGTCCAAAAGAAATGGAAACTTTCCATGAACGTAAAGGTAGGGCGGCGTTGCTGCGCCGCCTTGTTAAGCCCACGAAGCTGGCGGCGCAGCAGAGTGAAACTCTGCGTTACGACCAACGCGCGTTCGGACGCGGGTGCTGTCGAGATGCACCCCGAAGGCAGTCTGCAGAGCGGCATGGCTTGCCTAAGCGTGTTCCTTCGGAGTAGCATATCACCACACCATGCATCTGATTGATCTCAATTGGCCTGCCGTGCGCGCGCTGGGCAAAGACACGCCCGTGGTTTTCCCTGTCGCTGCGCTCGAACAACATGGGCATCACTTGCCCGTTTTCACCGACAGCATCCTGTTGGGCGAAATTATCCGGCGCTCGTCGGAGCGTCTGAACCATCGCGTGCTCTTTGCGCCGTTGATGTGGCTCGGCAACTCCGATCATCACCTCGATTTCCCTGGCACGTTGTCAGCGCCACCGCGCACTTACCTCGATATGCTGTGCGGCCTGCTGGAGAACTTCATTCAACATGGATTCCAGCGGCTCGTGATCCTCAATGGTCACGGCGGGAACGACGTGCCCGGCAAGCAAGCTGTCTTCGAAGTGCGGCAGCGGCATCGAAGCCGTGACGATCTGCTTCTGCTCTTCGCCACTTACTGGCACTTGGGAGGCAAACCACATCAAGCGGACTCAGGCTTTCGTCAACAGGAAATGGGGCACGCCTGCGAATGGGAAACGTCCATGATCCTTCGCATCGCTCCGCACCTGGTAGGCGAACTGAAACAAGTTCAACCCGTCGAATTCGGCCGCCCCTTCACTCCGGCGACGCGCGGTTGGATTACGCGGGAACGCACTGGACCCGGTCATATTGGAGATCCCAGCCATGCCACGGCGGAAAAAGGCGAGAAACTCTTCCGCATTTTTACCGACGATGCGGTGTCGCTTCTCGAACGCGTCATTGCTTGGGATGGCAAATCGTGGAACGGATAAGCGGTCGTATGCGGCCTTCGTCTTTCCCTAACGTAGCGCAGAGTTTCAATCTGCAGCACTTCAGCAAGTTCGAAAAGGTTGGACAATGAGGATACGCTGCCAACTACAAGTCGGCCATGCAGCGCAACGCGGACGCAAGCCGCGACCAAAACGGAGCGCGGACATTCTTGTCCGCAGCAACGTCCGAATGCCTGGCGGTTTTCGAAAGTTCGAACGCGCGCTTTTCATTTCAAATTGCTGCGGACAAGAATGTCCGCGCTGCGAAAAATCGTCGCGGCTTGCGATAATCCCGCGCCATACTAATAGAGTGAGACTCTGCGCTACGACGAAAGTATGAACGACGCCGTTCCAACGCGATCCACGCTGTGGAAATGGACCGTCTGCGGTTTGCTTCTGTGCGCCTCGATGTTGATGTACATGGATCGGCAAACATTGCCGAGCGTTGCCACGCGTGTAAGCCGGGAATTCAACCTCTCTCAAGAGCAATATGGAATTCTCGAGATGCGGTTTGGCTATGCGTTTGCCTTGGGCTCTTTAGTGTTCGGCTTTGTCGCCGACAAATGGAGCGTGCGCTGGCTTTATCCGGCTGTCGTGGTCGGCTGGTCGTTGATGGGTTTCCTCACGGGGTTGGTGGAAAGCTATCCTGGCCTGCTCCTTTGCCGCACGCTGCTCGGTTTCTTTGAGTCGGGCCATTGGCCATGCGCGCTCAAGACAACGCAACGCTTGCTGGCGCGGGATCAACGGACGATGGGCAACAGCGTCTTGCAAAGCGGCGCCTCATTCGGCGCCATTCTCACACCACTTGTGATGAATTGGATGTTGGCTGGCCGGACAGAGCCCGGCGTTTGGCGACAACCCTTTCTTATTATCGGCAGCCTTGGAGTCCTCTGGCTGGTCGCGTGGTTTACGCTGTTGCGCGAGGCCGACTTTTCCAAAGCCGCATTCAGCCTTGCAGAATCTGGAGGCGGACAGGTCGCGACTCCGGACGGCGAAAGGAGCTTTTGGCGAATCGTGTTCAGCCGCCGGTTTTTCGTCCTGACCATCATTGTCGCCTGCATCAATATCTGCTGGCAATTGATCCGCGCGTGGTTGCCTAAGTTCCTGCAGGAAGGACGCGGCTATACGGAGTCGGCGGCATTGTACTTCAACTCGCTATACTATATCGCGACCGATGTTGGATGCCTTGGCGCGGGCATTATCTCTCTTTGGCTGGTCAAGCGTGGCTTGGCTGTTCACTCGTCGCGCGTCGCTGTTTATGGACTGTGCGCAGCACTTACTGCCCTGACGACATTGGCGGCGTTTGCCCCCAAAGGGTGGGGGTTGCTCGGTTTATTATTGCTGGTCGGCGCAGGCGCGCTCGGATTATTCCCCTGTTACTATTCCTTTACGCAAGAATTGAGCACGCGCCATCAGGGTAAAGTGACGGGTCTCCTCGGATTTGTCGCGTGGGTCACCTCGTCGCCTTTTCAAAAGCTCTTTGGCCGGCTGGTGGACCGAACAGGCTCATTTGATCTCGGCTTGGCGTTGGTGGGTTGGCTGCCCTTGATTGCTTTTGTTTTCCTGCTCTTGTTTTGGAATTGGCCTCCGCGGTCGCGTTGTAAGCTCGAATAATGTGTTCGGGAGCACTTTAGTTGGCTCCGCATGCAAAGCCCGGCCAACCTGTTCCCGATGCACTCCCCTGCCCCCGCGCATACACCATTGGCATTCACCTTGATTGAGCTCTTGGTCGTGATTGCCATCATCGCCATCCTGGCTTCTCTGCTCTTGCCAGCGCTCGCTCATGCTAAAGAGAAAGCAAGCCGGACGTACTGCGTGAACAACAACAAACAACTGTCGCTCGCGATGTTGATGTACAGCGACGAGAACAGAGATCTCATGCCGTGGCCCAATTGGGCCAATGACTACGGACTAGGCTGGTTGTATCAGCGCGTGAGCGGACGCGCTCCGGATCCTTTAAAGACCAATGAATGGAAGAATATCGAAGCCGGGCTTTACTGGCCCTTCCTCAAGGAACGGAGGACTTATAATTGTCCGCTCGACAAAACGAATCACGTCTCCTGGCAACGCCGGCAGCAACGGCTCTCGAGCTACATTATCAATGGCGCCGTCTGCAGTTTCGGGCGCTTCGCGAACGGCAAGACGCATAAGCTCGCCGCGTTCAACTCAGCAGCTTACGCGATGTGGGAACCGGAAATTCGAAACTTCAACGGTGTGTGGGGTCCGAACCCGGGTCACGACGCCAGCCAATATCCCAACGAGTCGGAAGGTGTCGGCCGAAGGCACAAGAAAGGCGCCGTCATCATGGGATTCAGCGGCAAGTGCATTTTATCAAGCACGAAGACTTCCAACGCGAACAGAGATTCAACAAGCCGGGGTTGCTCTGGTGTGGGCCGGATACCAAGACCGGAGAGTGAAGCAATAGGAGCGCGGATGCCCACATCCGCACACGCCAAGCAAAGTAATCATCGAGGGCAGGGCATTCAAATCCCGACGCGGATGAGGGCATCCGCGCTCCTTACTTCGACGTCATCGTCAACACAGCGTCCCAAGAATCGTCGGGTGGATTGGCTTGATATTTCAAGCAACGGTCCAAATAGAGCTGCGACGCGACATCCCCAGGATGAAGATTTAACGCGTCGCGAAACGTGCCGGCAGCGTATCCCCAATCCCGTTTTCGAAACTGTTTGTACCCTTTCTCAAAAAGCTTCAGGACCGCGGTCCGGTTTGGAAAGGTTTCCTCGGTATGAAAATCGAGAATCTCATAGACCGAGATCGGTTTCTCTTTGCCTTTGACCCGGATGAGATCGAGATGGCGCGCGATCCGAGGTCTCTTCTGTTTGTTAAAGGTCGATTCACTAATCAGAATGCTGGCGCCGTAATACTTTGACGCGCCGACTAGCCGCGAGGCCAGGTTCACGCCATCGCCAATCACGGTGTAATCCATTCTCTTTTGCGATCCGATATTGCCGGCGACAACTTCGTCCGTGTTTACTCCCACCCCCATGTCAATCGGCTCCTCGCCAGCGGCGATGCGCTGCGCGTTGTACGATCGGAGCGTCAATAACATTTCGACTGCGGCCGTGACGGCATTGTCGGGGTCCTCAGGCTTTTTGAACGGTGTGCCGAAAACAGCCATGATCGCGTCTCCGATATACTTATCGAGAATGCCGCCTTGGTTGAAAATCACATCGACCATTTCGGTGAAATAACTGTTCAGCATCGAAACGGTGCCGCGCGCGCCGATCCGCTCGGAGAACGTCGTAAAGCTTCTGATATCAGAGAACAGAATCGTCACCTCCTGGACCGAGCCAACCAGAGCGTCTGCGCCTTCCTTGAGCAATTGGTCGACGACAGCTTTGCTCATGTAACGCGCCATCGTGCCTTTGACGCGTTTCTCATTGGAAATATCTTCGAAGACCAGCATGCAGCCGATCGGCTGATTCTTGATGTTAATGAGGGGCACCACGGCGAGGTTCACCGAAACCGTCGTTCCATCCTTGAGCTCCAAGTCGGTGTCCATGGTGAAGTCGGTCGTGCCGGTCTTTTCCACGTCCCGAATGCTCTCCAGAACCCACATTGTCTTGCCCTTGAAGACCTCAGCGGCCGGTCGTTCGATGATGTCCGTCTCCTTCACGCGCAGAATCTTTGAGGCAGCCTCGTTCACTTTGATGATGGTCCGCTCAGCGTTCAGCGTAATCACGCCGTTGCTCAGACTTTTGAGAATGCTTTCGTTGTAATTGCGAGCATTCATTACATCTTCGAAAAGCTGCGCGTTTTCCAAAGCAATGGCGGCCTGGGCGGTGAAAGCCTTCAAGCGTTTCTCATCTTCGGCGGTAAATGGCCCGCCTTTCTTGTTCAAGACTTGCGTGACTCCCAAAGCGCGCCCGGCCTTATTAATGATCGGCATGCAGAGGATATTGCGCGTCCGGCAACCGGTCTTGCGGTCGATGTCCTGATTGAACCGCGGATCCTTGTACGCGTCGGCAATATTGAGTGTCTTTCCGCTCGTGAAGACAGACCCGGCAATTCCTGCCGAATCCGGGAATCGAATCTCCTTTCTGCCGACACCTCCCGCCACGCGTGACCAGAGTTCCTTGGTCTTAGGATCGTGCATGAACAAAGTGCTGCGGTCGGCATCGAGAATCTGCGTGGTCACATGCATGATTTTGCCCAACAAAGGTTCGAGCGGGAGTTCTGTGGAAATCGCTTCGCGACCTCCAGCATCTTTTCCTCTTCGCGCCGCGCCCGTTCGACCTTGTCGTGCAATTGCGCATTCTCAATCGCGGCCGCCGCCTGCGTCGTGATGGCTTCGAGCATCGCCATGTCTTCAATGCTGAAGTGGACCTCGGCTTTGTTCAGGACCTGGCTGACACCAATAAGCTCTCTCTTCTTATTGCGAAGCGCAGTGCAGAGTATGTTGCGAGTGTGATAACCCGTCTTGCGATCCACCTCCTGATTGAAGCGCGGATCGGAATACGCGTCTTTGATAATCACTCCTCCGCCACTGGTAAAAACTGAGCCGGCAATGCCCAGGTGGCTCGGAAACCGAATCTCCTGGGTCAAGTCACCTTGCGCAATCCGCGAAAACAATTCGCGCGTCTCGGGATCGTACAGGTACAACGTGGAGCGATCCGCATTGAGCGCTTCTGTAATAATCTCGATCAACCGCTTGAGCAGAAGGTCCAACGAAAGAACATCAGCGATGCGGTTGTAAACATCCAGCAACGCTGAGACGCGCCGCAAAAGATCCCCAATCTTGCTGACGAATTCGACCCGGTCCGATGTGGATAGTGCGGCGAGGATGCGCTCGACATCTTCCTGCCGCAGACGATGTCTGAAAATCTGGCTGACAAGACTCAGTCCTTGTTCCGGTGGTGGGTTGACCGTCTCCGCGACACTGACGGGCCGCGCTTGAGAGCTGCTGCCTGCTATGAAGTCTGTGCCGTGCTCTGCCATGCTGTTCGATCCGGATGCTCCTTCGAGAACAGCGAAAAATCGCGCTGCGAGTGCTCGCGGACCTCCGCAGAACCGCGCACTGGGAATCGCGACATCAGAAGTCATTACAGTTCCACTTGCATGCCGAGTTCAACCACGCGATTGGCGGGAAGGCGGAAGAACGTCGTCGCGGGTTGCGCGTTTCGGGCCATGATGGCAAATAATCGCTCGCGCCAGATGGCCATTCCGGGATGCTGAGTGGGAATGATCGACTCGCGGCTCAAGAAATAGGTCGTCTGCTCGGGCACGAATTTGAGCCCTTTAGTTTCGCAAGCTTTGAGAACTTCAGACACGCTCGGTTCCTCCATAAAGCCGTAGCGTCCAATGACCCGGTAAAAGCCGTCATGCAAACACTCGACGTCTATGCGATGTTCCGGGTTCACGTGCGGCATCTCTTCTGTGGCGATGGTTAGGACGACAGTTCGTTCGTGCAGGACTTTGTTGTGTTTCAGATTGTGCAGCAGCGCAATCGGCGTCCCTTCAGGATTGCCCGCCATAAAGACCGCCGTCCCAGCCACGCGCAACGGTTTGCTCTTGAGCAGATCATCGAGGAATAAACGATAAGAAATGGTCGCCGCTTGCAATCGCTCCCGCAAAAGCTGGCGGCCCGTTTTCCATGTCGTCATCAGCGTATAGATGAAAGCGCCCATCACGAGAGGGAACCAACCGCCATGGGTGATCTTAAGGAAGTTCGCGCCGCAGAATGCTGTTTCTAGAAGCAGAAATGAGCTGCACAAGACCGACGTTTTCCAGAGGCTCCATCCCCAGAGATGCCGCGCCACGTTGTAAAAAAGGATAGTCGTAACAATCATCGTGAGCGTCACGGCGATTCCGTACGCGGCCGCCAGATTGCTCGACGACTGAAACCCCAGAACAAGTCCGATGCAGGCCACCATCAAAGCCCAGTTAACTTGCGGCAGATAAATCTGACCGCGCTCATCCGACGACGTGTGTTTGATTTCGAGGCGCGGAAAATAGCCCAACTGAATGGCGTGCATCGTGAGCGAAAACACGCCCGAGATCAGCGCTTGCGAAGCAATTACTGCCGCCATCGTTGCCAGGACCACCATCGGATAGAGCGCCCACTTCGGCGGAAGACTGTAAAACGGATTAACCGCAGCGCCGGGATCATTCAACAACAACGCGCCCTGTCCCCAGTAATTGAGCAGCAATGACGGCAGCACAAGCGCAAACCACCCAAAACGGATCGGTTTCACGCCGAAATGCCCCATGTCCGCGTAAAGAGCTTCGGCGCCAGTCACCGCCAGAAAGACTGCGCCCAAAGCCAGAAAGGCCGTCGAACCGTTGTCAGCAAAGAAACGGACTGCATAGTAAGGATGGAGCGACAACAAGACATCGGGTGACTGAAGGATGCCCTTAATTCCCAGCACGGCAATCGTAACGAACCACGCGAAGGTGACCGGCCCAAACGTAATTCCAACACGTCCCGTGCCGAAGCGCTGAACCGAGAAGAGAGCCACTAGAATGCCTGCCGTGATCGGAATAATGTACGTCTGAAAAACAGGCGAAGCGATCTGCAAGCCCTCCACAGCGCTCAGGACCGAAATCGCGGGCGTAATCATCCCATCGCCGTAAAGCAAGGCCGCGCCAAACAAGCCGATGGCGGTGAGCCAATGCGCTCGTCTGCGTGTCGCCGCGCGCTCTCCCAGCGCGAGTGAGAGCAAAGCAAGGATCCCACCTTCTCCTTTGTTGTCCGCGCGCATGACAAACGTGAGATACTTGATGGAAACGATAATCAGCAGCGACCAGAAAATGAGAGAGAGAACGCCCAGAATATTAGCGCGCGTCACGGCAACAGCATGCTCACCATGAAAACATTCGCGCAGGGCATAAAGCGGACTTGTCCCGATGTCGCCAAAAACCACTCCCAACGCGCCAATGACCAGACCCGCAAGATAACGCCGATCAGAATCCTTCGCTTGCATACCATTGCCTCACCGTAAACCATCCTGACCCGGTTCGCACATAACGGAAGCATCTCTGCGCGTCGGTCTCAATGGTTCAAGATTTTGCCAGTTCAACTTAACGGAACGCTGTTCTTTTCGGGAAATCGTGGCAACCGCACTTGCGGTCGTAGAGGATCGCCCTTTCAAATGCCGGCGAGGTTAGCTGACGGGCTAGGCCTTGAAAGTGGCCCCGGCAAGGCTTCTTTGCCGCTCGCCCCAACCCGATTTCTCCGGGTGTGGTTCCCCCGCATCCAACCTCACAACGAAGCCGGATTTAGGCTGCGCCGAATCAATGTCATAAACCGCGGAGCCTGTCAATGCAGTGGGGAGTCGCGCGCAGGGCAGACCCACCTAAATTGAGCGAAAGAGACGCCAGCAAGCGAGACAAGTGAGACAATTGGGCGCTTGTACTTTTTCTGTACGTGTATAAATGAGATGGATGCAAAACACGCATCCTCAGCAAAGTTTGATCGAACATTACAAAGACCTGCCCGATCCACGCGTGGATCGCACCAAAGCTCACGATTTAGTCGACATCTTAGTCATTGCCATTTGTGCGCTGCTGTGCGGTGCCGAAACGTTTAACGACATGGAAGATTTTGGCCAAGCCAAGCAGGAGTGGTTCAAAACGTTTTTGAAACTGCGCAACGGCATCCCCTCGCACGATACATTTAATCGAGTCTTTGCGGCGTTGG
>Ga0194132_10000159_pt1 | contig 132752 bp, 112 predicted proteins | sample TA2KigOf80mmetaG_FD_148612 | JGI IMG/M metagenome (GOLD analysis project Ga0194132, IMG submission 148612) | Freshwater microbial communities from Lake Tanganyika, Tanzania - TA2015054 Kigoma Offshore 80m | ecosystem: Environmental > Aquatic > Freshwater > Lake | place: Tanzania: Lake... | reverse complement strand
CATCGAACCCGAGGTAGCGCCTGTAGTAGTCGGCTTCTGAAAGCATCACGCCGACGTTGGAGAGCACGTGTTGGAATCCCTGAAAGTGGAGCGGCTCACTGTTGGCGATGACGCCGTCGAAGTCGAAGACGATGCCGCGCAGGCTCACGATGGCTTCATCTTCTCGCCGGCGCGTATCGGGGCCTTCAGACGATTCTCTGCGGGCGGAAGCGGACAGTCGTACGTGAGATTGAAGTAGCAGTACGGCTGATAGGCGTAGTTGAAGTCGATTTCGTAGACGGCCGTCGCGGTGCGGTCCAAGTCCATGTAGCGACCGGCCGGGTAAGTCTCGGTGCCGCTGGTCATGTCGCTGAAAGGGACGAACAGGCGATCCAGATCGCGCGCGCCTTCCTCAACGAATGCGGTCAGCCTCATCGACTGACCTTTCAGCGCGAACTCGAGCACGCCGACACGTCGCATCTTCCGCTGTTGCCCGGTCGATGTCGGCATGATCAGCATCGGGCCATCTGTCGTCGGCTTCAGCACGCCAGGGACGTTGTAGTCGGGATCGACTGGGAAGTAAGCCAGCGGCAGGAACTCGTCCTTCTTCGCTTCAGGGATCGGATCCTTGGATGCCTTGAAGCTCGCGTCCTTCGACGCGCGCGACACCTCGACCTTTCTCACGTAGTCGGTCGCCGCTGGTGGCTCGTTGCGGCATGCACTGGCCGAGACGGCGGCGAGTGCGATGAGTGCCCGAAAGAATACCAGGCGAATGGAATGACGTATCCGCACAGGATCATTCTACTGAAGCCCTCGCTGATGAGGCGCGGGCTCCATGGGTCCCGTGGCCGACCCGACGGGCTGTCGGGTCCCCCGCAAGCGACCGAGCCGGGGTCGGGGCAGAGCCCCGATTACAGAGGATAGGCGCGGCGCGAAACCGCCTCGTCCGCGAGCCGACGACGCAGCGTCACCGTGTCGATCGGCGTCCACTTGAACAGGCGTCTGGCCCCCGCCAGCATCGTGCGAAGCGTGTCGCCCTGCATCATGGCGGCGAGCGCCTGTCGTGTGCTCATTTCCACCCGAGCCACCGCGTCGTTCACGAACACCCGCGCAGCATCTGCGTGCAGCGCGGCCCGACCGTGGCCGTCGGCCGCGGTCGCTCTTGCGCGCAGCAGGGCACTGTCGGCGGCGTAAACGTCCGCACAGATATCAGCGACGTAGGTCAGGACCTCCTGCTGATCGGAGAGTGTCTGCCCGTAGGTCTGCATCGCGAGGCCGAACACCATCAACGCCGCCTTCTTCAGCGACTCGACGGCTCGCATTTCCGGCGCCAACACCCCGTCCTCGTCGGCTGCCATCGAGGGTGGCGCGAGCAGCTCGTCCTGCAGCGCTCTTGCCGCCGCGATGAAGGGCGGATTGCCTTTCATCGCGCGTCGAGCGAGCATGCCTGGAATCAACAGGCGATTGATCTCGTTGGTCCCTTCGAAAATGCGGTTGACACGGGAGTCACGATACTGCCGTTCCGCCGGATAGTCGCGAACAAAGCCGTTGCCGCCATGGATCTGGATGTTCTCGTCGAGCACGTAGTTCAGCGCTTCGCTGCCGAAGACCTTGGCGATTGACGCTTCGATGGCGTACTCCTCGAACGCGGCAAGGGCGGCGGACTGATCGGTCGGGTTGTGCTGGGCGTCACCGATCCGCGCGTCGATGATTCCCGCCGTACGACAGGCGAGGCTTTCGGTCGCGTACGTTCGTACGATCATCTCGCCAAGCTTGTGCTTGATGGCACCGAACGATGCAATCGGTTCGCCGAACTGCCGGCGTTCCGCCGCGTACCGTACGGCCTCACCGATGGCGTTACGCGCGCCGCCACCGCACATCGCGCCCAGCTTGAAGCGACCGAAGTTCAGCACGTTGAACGCGATCTTGTGACCCTTGCCGACCTCGCCCAGCAGGTTATCAGCCGGCACGCGCACGTTCTCAAGCAGCACCGGCGTGGTCGATGACCCGTGCAGCCCCATCTTGTGCTCTTCTTTCCCCGAGCTGACGCCACCAAACGCACGCTCCACGATGAACGCCGAGAAATGCTCGCCCGCGTCGTCCAGGACCTTCGCGAACACGATGAACAGATCGGCGAAACCACCATTGGTGATCCACATCTTCTCGCCGTTCAGGAGGAAGCTCCCGTCCGGCTGCTTGACCGCGCGTGCTTTCGCGCCAAGGGCGTCGGATCCCGATCCAGATTCGCTCAGGCAATACGCCCCGACGCTCTCCCCCGTTAGCAGCTTCGACAAGTATTTCTGCTTCTGTGCCTCGGTACCGAAGACCGAGAGCGGCAGCACGGCCAGGTTCGTATGCGCGCCAAACGTCGCGCTGAACGACGCGGACAGCGCAATGCGCTCGGCCACGACGAGGGAGGTGGCCTTGTCGAGCTGCAGGCCGCCGTAGGTCTCCGCGACGTCGACGCCGGTCAATCCGAGCTCGCCCGCGCGCCGCAAGAGCTGTCGTGAGAGCTCCCAGTCCTTCGCTTCGAGCCGATCGAGCGCCGGGAGGACCTCTTGGTTGACGAAGTCCGTCACCGTCTGCGCGATCAAGCGATGCTCTTCGGTCATCCGCTCGGGGGTGAACACGCCAGCAGGATCGGTCGGTTTGAGCAGCCATTCGCCGCCTTGCAGGCGCGAGGTTGCGAGTGTGTCGGTCATCGTAGCCATGATCTGTGCTCCCCCGTGTGTAAGATGGCAGCCGTGTCGAGCCGACAGCTCGACACGGTCTTCTTGCCTCGGCCTACGCGCGCTCGAAGATCCCCGCGGCCCCCATGCCGCCGCCGACGCACATCGTGACGAGGCCGTATCGTCCGTTGCGGCGCTGCAGCTCGTAGAGCAGGGTTGTCGTGAGTTTGGCCCCTGTGCATCCCAGCGGATGGCCCAGGGCGATCGCTCCGCCGTTCACGTTGAGCCGTTCCGGATCGAGCGGCAGCTCACGCAAGCACGCCAACACCTGAGCGGCAAACGCTTCGTTGAGCTCGATGAGGTCCATCTGCTCGAGAGTCAGACCGGCGATCTTCAGCACCTTGCGGATCGCCGGCACCGGTCCGATGCCGAACCGTTCGGGTTCCACGCCCGCGGTGGCGTAGGCGACGAAGCGGCCCAGCGGCGCCAGCCCGCGTTCCTTCGCCAGTGTCGCCGACGTGAGAACCACAGCCGCCGCGCCGTCGCTCATCTGCGACGAGTTGCCAGCCGTGACGCTGCCCTTCGCGTGGAACGCGGCACGGAGGGTGCCCAGCGCGGCGAGCGTCGTGTCGCGTCGCGGACCTTCGTCCATCGTGAACGGTTGTGCAGCGGCCTTCGGTGTGCCGCCGGCGGTGTCGACGGTACGCGCCGTCACCGGGACGATCTCGTCGGCGAAGCGTCCAGCGTCGATCGCCGCCACGGCTCGCTGATGACTGCGGAGGGCGAACGAGTCCTGCTCTTCGCGAGAGATCTTGTGGTCGCGTGCGTGGTTTTCGGCGACGAGGCCGGTGCTCAGGTAGGCATCCGGATACGTGTCCATCAGAGTCGGGTTGGGCGCAATGGTGTGTCCGCCCATTGGAACGAGGCTCATCGACTCGGTGCCGCCCGCAAGAATGGCCGAGGCGCCGCCGCACATGATCCGCTCAGCGCCATAGGCAATGGCCTGGAGGCCGGACGCACAGAAGCGGTTGATCGTCACCGCCGACGCGGTGACCGGAATTCCCGCTCGGAGGCTGGCGATCCGCGCGACGTTCATTCCTTGCTCGGCCTCGGGCATCGCGCACCCAAGGATCACGTCCTCGATCTCCGAAGGTTCCAGCCCAGGCGCCCGCCTGAGCGCTTCGGCAATGGCCGTGGCCGCGAGGTCATCGGGCCGGCTGCCTCGGAGCGATCCCTTGGGGGCTTTGCCGGTCGGAGTACGTACGGCGGAAACGATGACGGCATCCTGCATGGCTCTTGTCCTCCGGTCGTGTGTCGTGGCCCCGCGTTATGTCGGTTCCCTGTTTGCCGCCTCTGGCCAGTCCGCGAGCAGTTCCTCGATGGCATCGCCCACGTGGCTGACTTTGCCCTGGAAGAGATGATCCGCGGCCTCGATGACGACGAGCTCCTTGGGATCGGCCGCTTGCGAGTAGAACGCGCGAAGCGTGTGTATCGAGCAGATCTCGTCGAACTCGCCGTGAATGAAGAACTTCGCCTTCGCGCTGTCGCGTACCGCGTCGTAGTTGTACCGGTCGACCGGCATCGCCACGCCGATGAGCGCCGAAACGCGCGGATCGCGCGCGCCGACGGTCAGCCCCACCCACGACCCGAACGACATGCCTCCGGCCCAGAGCGGCACGGAAGGGAATCGATTGGCCATGAAGTCGAGGGCGGCAGCGAAGTCTGCTTGTTCGCCAATCCCCTCGGCGTAGGTGCCTTCGCTCAGGCCGACGCCTCGAAAGTTGAAGCGAAGAACGGCACACCCGATCCGCGCGAGCGCCTTCCCGGTCTGATACGTCCCCTTCGTGTGCATCGTTCCGCCGTGCTGCGGGTGTGGGTGGCCGAGGACCACCGCCGCGCGCGGAGCGGTTGTGCGCCCGACCTCGAGCAGCCCTTCTGCGCTGACCCGCGTTTGGCGCGGCGGCTCGTCGAGCATCGTCTGGAGCCGTCCCGACGGTCCTTGAATCTCACGCAGCATCGTGCGTGGCCCTCTGCGTGCGCGTCGTCACCACGGACCCATCAGCGCTGTGGAGGGTCGCCTGCGCCGGGGATGATTCCACGAACCTCCGAATTATGTCCGCGCATAGCCGCGGCCTGGTCACGAGACCGAGGTGTCCCGTGTTCGACACCACGACCCCCTGCGCGTTCGCGATGAGCCTGGCGTAGGCGAATCCGCCGTCACCACTGATGACGTGGTCCAGGCCCGGCTCACCCGTCAGCACCAGCGTCGGGCTGGTGACATCACGGCACTGCTCAGCGGCGTCGAGCTCTGCGATCAGCCGCGCGCGCCTCGCCATCCGCGCCGGTGAGAGCGGTGCTCGGAGGAACGTGCGTAGCTGCTCTCGCTGGAAGCGCCGGCGCTCGGCTGGATCGGGGATCGATGCGTTCAGCTCGTGACGCAGGCGCCACGGGGCCTCGGTGAGGAACACGGGTCCGAAGAGCCACGGGAGCCGCGTATAGAGGTCGTGTCGACGTCGGAGGTGCCAGCCGGGTGCCGGCGTGGACACGAGCACCAGAGCTGAGGTGCGCCGCGGTCGAGTGGCCGCGTACCGCAGTGCCACGAGCCCACCGAACGACACGCCGCAGACTATCGCGGACGCAAGCCCTCGCGAGTCGAGCACCGCGTCCACCTGATCCGCGAGCCCGTCGAACCCTCGAGAGCGGTCGTACCGCTGGCCGGATCTCCGTTCGCCCGCGAGCGAGAACGTGAGCACGCGAAAGTGTTCAGCCAGTGCGTCGACTGCAGGCCGCATGTACTCCCATCGCCCCTGCACGCCAGGCACCAATACGAGCGGCGTCCCGCGACCTCGCTCGACGACTTCCATCATCTGATTCCACGTGCCTGTGGTCTTCGGTGCACGCATGTTCTAGTTCCGCAGTGGCTTGCCTGTCTTGAGCGTGTGTTGGATGCGCTCCAGGGTCTTGCGCTCACCGCACAGCTTGAGGAACGCCTCACGCTCGAGGTCGAGCAAGTAGTCTTCGCTCACCGTGGTCCGGTGTGGGAGCTCGCCTCCTGCCAGAATCCGCGCGAGCGCGCGCCCGACCACGACGTCGTGGTCCGTGATCCGCCCGGCGCGCCAGGCGAGGTGAATGCCCAGCTTCAGCGCGGCAAACACGGTTTCGCCGCCAACGGGAATGGCCGTCCGCTTCGCTGGCGGTCGATAGCCCTCGCGCACACGAGCCATCGCCAGCTGCTTGGCATCCGCCATCAGCCGGTCGCGATTCATCGTCTCGCCATCGACGTCCCGAAGGTAGCCGAGCTCGTGCGCGTGGCGCGCGCTCGTGGAGACTCTGCCGAATCCGATCGTTTCGAACACGGGTTGTACCGCCGGGAATAGATCGTCGGACGGCGGAGTGGCCTCCATCGCGCGCGCCAGCATCTCCTTCGTGCCACCACCAGCCGGGATCAGGCCCACTCCCACTTCGACAAGGCCGATGTAGCTCTCGGCGGCCGCCTGCGCGCGGTCGCCGTGCAGCACGATCTCGCACCCGCCCCCCAGCGCGAGCCCCGCGGGGGCCACCACCACTGGCACGGCTGCGTGCTGTAGCGCCATCGTCGCGCCCTGGAACTGGCGGATCATCACGTCGATCTCGTCCCAGTTCCCTTCCTGCGCCTCGAGCAACAGGAGCATCAGGTTTGCGCCCGCGGAGAAGGCTTCGGCCTCCGTGCCGACCACGAGCGCTGAGAAGTTGGCGGCGGCTTCCTTCACGCCAGCCTGCAGCATCTGGATCGTGTCGGCGCCGATCGCGTTCATCTTCGAGTGGAACTCGACCGCCAGCACGCCGTCGCCAAGGTCGACCAGGCTCGCACCCGCGTTCGCCCTGACGGTGCGCTGGCGATCTCGGGCGCTCTTGAGGATCTGAAGGTCCGGTGAGGCTGGCGGCAGTCCGTCTCGGAACCGGTCGTGCCCGGCCCGCAGCCGATCCGCGACGAGTGCCGGCGCCTCGTTCTGCGGCATCGACGACATGACGCTTCGGATGCCGATCGCGTCCCAGATCTCGAAGGGGCCGAGGTCCCAGCCGAAGCCCCACCGCATCGCGCGATCCACATCGTCGATCGAGTGCGCAATCTCGGGCGCTACGCGCGCTGCGTAGAGGAGCGTCGGGCCGAGCGTGGACCGGAGGAACTCCCCGACGCGGTCCTTGCCGAGGTACAGCGTCTTGAGCCGTTCGGCCACGGGCTCGATCGCCTTCGCCGCCTCCAGCGACGCCAGCGTCGGCGACTGTCGTGCGCGGTAGGTCAGGGTCGCGGTATCGAGCGTGAGGATCTCCGATTCGCCACTCGCGCCCTTCTCACGTTTGTAGAAGCCCTGGCCGGCCTTCTCGCCCGTGGCTCCCCGCTCAATCATCTGCTCGATGAGCGTCGGCACGACGAACATCTCACGGACCGCAGGGTCCGTCATCCGTTCCGTCATGTTGCGTGCGACGTGGCCGAGCACGTCCACGCCCACGACGTCCATGGTGCGGAACGTGGCGCTCTTGGGCCGGCCGATGGCCGGGCCGGTCATCGCGTCAATCTCCTCAATGGTGTAGGCCCCGGACGTGAGCGCCCGCAGCACCTGCATCAGCCCGTAGACCCCGATGTGGTTCGCGATGAAGTTCGGGGTGTCCTTCGCCACGACCACGCCCTTGCCCAGGCGATGATCCGCGAACCACGCGATGCGCTCTAGAACAGCCTGGTCGGTGTCGGCCGTGGGAATGAGCTCGAGCAGGTGGAGATAGCGCGGAGGGTTGAAGAAGTGGGTGCCGAGCCAGTGACGCCGGAAATCCTCGCTTCGTCCCTCGCCGATGGCGGCAATCGATATCCCCGAGGTGTTCGAGGACATGATGGTGCCGGGTGTGCGCGCCGCGTCGACGCGTGCGAGCAGCTCGCGTTTGACGTCGAGTCGCTCGACGACAGCTTCCATGATCCAGTCGACCTTCGCCAGACCGGAGAGATCGTCGAACCCGCCCGTGCGGATCAGTTGTGCCGCTCCTCTCGTAAAGAGCGGATCCGGTTTGAGGGCCATCGCGCGCTTCAGGCCATCGCGGGCCGTCTGCTCGGTCAGGTCGAGCAGGAGCGTCGGCACGCCGATGTTGGCAAAGTGTGCGGCGATCTGAGCGCCCATCGTGCCGGCGCCGAGCACCGCAGCGGAACGGATAGGGGTTCTGGCGGTCATCGCGTCGTGACTCCCCTCAGGAAGAGATCGAGCACCGGCTCGACGTTGCTTTCCAGCGAGTAGCGGTGGCGGCTCAGAATCCAGTTGGTGGCCATCTCGTCGAGCGCCCCGAAGAACACCTTGGCGGCGGTCGTGGCGTTGAGTTCGCGGCGAAACAGGCCAGTCTGTTGTCCATCCACAATCGACGCTCGGATCTGGCCGAGGTACTCGCGAAAGAGCGACGAGGAGAAGCGTTCCATGAACTTGACTGACTGTCGCAGCTCCACCTGAAAGACAATCGCCAGGTTCCGATCTCGTCCGAGACGGCCCAGGTGCACGCGTGCGAACCGGCGCAACCGCTCAGCGGGATCGTGCACTCCGGTGGTGGCACCACGACCTTCCTCGAGCGCGTCTTTCATCGTGCGCTCGAAGACGGACATCAAGATGTCGTCTTTGCTGCGGAAGTACAAATAGACCGTACCGGCCGCGACGCCAGCCGCGCGCGCGACGTCGGCGACTTGTGCGTTGAAGAACCCACGGTTGGCGAAGACGTCGATGGCGGCGCGCAGGATCGCGTCGCGCTTGGGCATCGGGGACGGGCCGGCGCGGCGACGGGCGGTTGCGACGGAAGGCATGACTGAATGAATGTTCATTCAGTGCACCCTCCGGCGTCAAGCCGAACCGTCCCCTGGGTATGCCCACTTCTGCGCAGGCGTGCTGTCATTGGCCTCGAGGTCACCGCCCTCTGATCCCGGTCAGGGAGGCCGAGGTGGCCCGGATCCCGGACGGCGAGTACCGTGCCCGTCGATCCCTTTGCACGCGTTTGGAGGGCGGAAAGCCCAGGTGATTTGGTAGACTGGGGTCGATGCGGCAGATCGCGGTGTGGACGCTGATCATGGCGCCGTTTTGGACGTGTCACGCATCGGCTCAGGCGCGTGGGTCGATCGAATTGGCCGCGCATGTTGCGGCGGCCCGCCTCGGCGAGCTCGATGCGGACGATGTGGGCGTCGGCGGGCGCTTCGCGTGGCGTCCGGGCAAGATCCTCGGGATCGAAGCTGAGGCAACGTTCTACCTGTCGGACCTGCCGGATCGCTCCCCCGTGAGTCGCCGACGGGTCGAAGCGCTCTTCGGTGTGACGGTGGGACCGGTCATCGGTCTGGTCCGACCGTTCGCCCGAGTGCGGTCTGGCGTGATGCACGTCGCGGAGGCGCCGGGGCCAATCGCGTGCATCGCGATCTTCCCTCCGCCGCTGGACTGTCTGCTCGCGGCTGGGCGCACGTTGCCGGCGGTCGACGTCGGAGGCGGCATCGAGCTCGGGGCGCGCCGAGGCGCGTTTGCTCGAGTCGACCTGGGTGACCGCATCGTGCGCTATTCAGGTCCCGCGTTCTCTCGAGGGCGACGTCGCGACGGCGGGTTCTGGACGCACGACGCGCGTGTCGCCCTCGGCCTCGGGGTCCGCTTCTGATCGCGCCCTCCGACCCTCTTCGAGAGCGTGGCTCTTACCGCCAGCACGTCAGGATGGTCTCACGGCGGAAAAGCCGCACGCTGATCGCGAGGAGCAACAGCCACAGAACCAAGAGGCCCAGGCCGACCAGCACCAGCAGACGAGCCGACATCCAGAACGTCCCGAGGAACTGCGCGACGAGCGCCGCCGTGATCGGCACGATCAGCAGGACACCTGCTTGCTGAGCCGTCCGCGCGTCGTTCACGCGCGACGAGACGATGAGCGCGGCCTGAAGGCCCACGAGCGACGCGCCGGGTGCGACCAGCAGCACCAACGCGGCCGTGGAGGGATTGGCCATCGCCCCCGCCACGCCCGGGAGCGCCAGCCAGAACATGCCGGCGAAGTAGACGCCCACACAGACGATCGCGATGGCGAGGCTCGGCCAGAGCGCACCAATCACCTTCGCCAAGAGTAACTCTCCGGTGGTCAACGGGGTCGCGAGCAGCGGCTCCAGCGTGCGGGCCTGTTTTTCGCCGACGATCGAATGAGACGCGAGCGCCATGGATCCGGTGATTGGGGTCAGCAGGAAGAGCAGCAGGAACTGCTGCAGCAGAAAGAACTGTACTTTGGCATCGGCTGAGAGATGTGATGGGGCTCCTGACAATGCGCTGACGCGCATCAAATCACGGTCGTCGCCCAAACCTTCTCCGGTCAACGCCGGAATGGCGATCGCGACGGCGAACGGCAGGATCAGCGCGATGACCGCGACCAACACGACGGGGGCCAGGGCGCCAGGATTCCTGATGAGATCCAGCCACTCCTTCCGCACTATCGACAGCACGCGTCGGTGGCTCATCGACGCCCTGCATCAGATGAAGGTAGACGTCTTAGAGCGCCGGCAGTTCGGGCCGCACCTCGAGGATGGGCGCGCCCGCCGTCGCGAGCGCCGCCACCACCTGCGGCGTGCGTGCCTCGACATCGCCAAGCGTGAACGTGAGGAATGGGCCGTCCACTTGGACCGACGGGTCGATGGCGCGCACCCACGTCGTCCACGCGGCCGCTTCGCCCTCGACGCGCACGATCAACCGCCCGGTGCCGAGCCGACGGCGGAGCGCCGCCGGCGTGTCCAGCGCCACGAGCTGCTGCTGCAGGACGGCGATCCGATCGGCCTGCCGCTCCGCCTCGTCGAGATTGTGTGTCGACAGCAGGATCGCGCAGCATCGAGAACGGCAGTCGCGCAGCAGGTCGCGAACCAGCTTCGAAACCTCCGGATCCAGCCCGGACGTCGGCTCGTCGAGGAGCAGGATGTCGGGTTTGTGGAGGAGCGCCCGACAGATCGCCACCTTCTACCGCATGCCTTTCGACAGCTCCGCGGCCCGTGCACACCCGTGCGAAAGCAGACCGAACGTGTCGAGCAGGCGATCGACCACGTCCCCGGCGTGCTCGATGTCGTACACTCCCGCGTACACGGTGAGGTTCTCGCGGACCGTCAGGCGATCCCAGAGTCCAGGCGATTCGGTCAGGAATCCGATCCGCCCACGCAGGCCGGTGACAGTTTTCGCTGTGAGCGGGAGTCCGGCCAGACTGATCGCGCCGGCCGTCGGCGCGATCAGTCTGGCCAGCATTCGCAGCGTCGTCGTCTTGCCGGCACCGTTGGGGCCGAGCAGGACCACTACCTCGCCCGCTGCCACGTCGAACGAGACACCGTCGACCACGGTGCGCGAACCGAACCGGCGCGTCAGGTTCCGAGCCGCAATCACCGACTCATGTTAACCGGGGACAAGCCACTGCCGTCGGACGCCGTCACTGGGACGCGTAGCGGCTAGTACGCGGCCGTGTCGCGAATCGCCTGGAGCACATCGGACGACTGTGGGAGGATCGCCTCTTCCAGCTCGGGGCAGTATGCGACCGGGGTGTCGAGTGCGGCCACCCGCCGGACGGGCGCGTCCAGATTGCTGAAGAGTTCACCGGCGATCCGCGCCGCGATTTCGGCGCCGAATCCAGCCGTCAACGCGTCCTCGTGTGCGACGACCACCCGGCTCGTGCGCTTGACGTGCGCCGCGATCGTCGTCCAGTCGAGCGGCGCGATCGTCCGGAGGTCGATGACCGTGACGGCGATGTCGTCTCGCTCTGCTTGCTGTGCGGCGAGCAGTGAGCGCTGGACGAGCGCTCCCCACGTCAGCACGACGACGTCCCGACCTTCGCGCAGCACGTTCGCGCGCCCAAATGGGATCATGAAGTCGCGGCCGGCGTATTCGCCCTTGTTATACGTCTGCCGGTAGAGGTGTTTGTGCTCCAGAAACAACACGGGATCGTCACAGCGGATCGCAGTCCGGAGCAGCCCGGCGGCGTCCGTGGCGTTCGACGGGTACGCGATCCGCAGACCAGGGCAGTGGGCGAAGATGCTCTCGCCTGACTGGCTGTGGTACGGCCCTCCGCCCCGGAGATACCCCCCGATCGGCACACGAACGACCACTGGGCAGGAGAAGTGGTTGCTCGATCGGTAACGCAGCATCGAGAGCTCGTTGCGGATCTGCATCATCGCCGGCCAGATGTAATCGAAGAACTGAATCTCGACCACCGGCTTCAGCCCGCGCGTCGCCATGCCGATCGCCCGACCGATGATGCTCGCTTCGGCAATAGGCGAGTTGAACACCCGATCGTCGCCGAATTGCCGCTGCAGGCCGTGCGTAACTTTGAAGACGCCGCCCTTGCCCTTGACCTCCGAGAGGGCGGTGCGGCGGCTGGCGTCCGCGACGTCCTCTCCGAAGACCACCATCTGCGGATTCGCGGTCATCTCGTCGCGCAGCGTTCGATTGATCGCATCCACCATCGTTTCAGGTTTGCCCTCGAAACGAGCGGCGACGTCGAACGCGTCAGACGCGGGATCGACGTCGGGTGAATACACGTACCAACCGGCCGTGTCCTTGGCCGGTTTCGCCGCGCTGAGCGCCTGGCGCGTCGCTTCCTCAATCTCCGCGTCCACGTCGGTGACAAGACGCTCGAGCTCGGCCTTCGTCGCGACCTTGTGTGCGACGAGGAACTCAGCCAATCGCTGGATCGGATCCCGACGGGCCTCGTCTTCACGTTCGACCCGCGTCTTGTAGAGCTTCTCGTCATCCGAGAGAGAGTGCGAGTACGGGCGCACGACGTGTGCGTGGACGAGAGCAGGACCCTTGCGGCTGCGAACGTAGGCGGCCGCCTCGCGCATCGTGCGCAGGCTCGCGAAGAAGTCGGTACCATCAACCGCCGCGACATGCAGACCGGGAATGGCCTTCAACAGGTCGGAGATGCTGCCGCCTGGCGTCTGGACCTCCACCGGGACCGAGATCGCGTACCCGTTGTCTTCGACGAGGAACAGTACGGGAGCGTGGCGCGTGCAGGCTGCATTGATCGCCTCCCAGAACTCTCCTTCGCTCGTGGACCCCTCCCCGAGCGAGGTGTACACGATCTCCTCAGCGTGGAAACGCGATGCGGCGTCCGGAATGCTCTTGGCGAGGCGGTCGAGGATCTGTCCGCCTTCGGCACAGCCCACCGCATGCAGCAACTGGGTCGTCGTCGCGCTCGAACCGGCGACGATGTTGAGCGAACGCTTGCCCCAATGTGAGGGCATCTGGCGTCCGCCGTTGCTCGGATCGGCTTCGGCGCCGACACCTGCCAGCAGCATCTCCAGCGGCGTGATGCCCAGTTGGAGGGCGAGCGCGCGGTCGCGGTAGTAGCCGTGGACCCAGTCGTGTCCGACCTTCAATACGAGGCCGGCCGCGATCTGGATGGCTTCGTGGCCGGCACCGCTGATCTGGAAGAAGATGCGGCTCTGGTTCTTGAGCTGGATTTCCTTGTCGTCCAACCGCCGCGAACACACCATCCGGCGGTAGACAGCCAGCAGCTCTGCGCTGGTCAGCCCCTCGAACGCGTCGGATGGGGAGGCGGCCGCCTGCCCTGCCTCGCCTCGAGTCTGTGTCGCGGCCGTACTGGCGTTGATGACGCTCGTGCTCATACGAAGCGACAAAGTATATCATCCGGTCCTGATGAGATATGCTCCTGACCCCATGACGGAAAAGGGCGCCGTATTGCACCGTTGGGACGAGATCGCGCTCGAAAAGGTCACCGAGATGCTCTCGCGGAAGGTCGTCAGCGGGGAGCGGGAGATGCTGGTACAGGTCTACATCAAACGGGGATGTTTGGTGCCGCTCCACGCCCACGAGAGCGAACAGATGACCTACGTCCTACAAGGCGCCTTGAAGTTCCTCGTGGCCGGCGAAGAAGTTACGGTTCGTGAGGGGGAAGTGCTGCTGATTCCATCTGGCGTCGCCCACCAAGCCGAGGCGCTCGAAGACACGTTCGAGCTCGACGTCTTCAGTCCGATTCGAGCGGAGTGGGCGGCCTACAAGGATGCCGGCGATCCGCTCGCGTAGGGTGGATGCCGGCCACGCGAGTACCCGCCGCCGGTGCGCTGGGCCCTGTTGCCTTCGGGCCGGGCACCAGTCTGAGCATCAATGGACTTTACGATCCCAATCGTTCGCGCGGCCGCCTTGATAGACGTCGAACTTCTTTCGCACCTTATTGATCCTCCACTTCGCATAACGGTACTTCACCTCGGCCCAGGGGTAAATCCGTCCGCTCTTGAGGTAAAGGTAACCGACAACCAGCCCGCCGAGATGCGCCGCGTGTGCCACACCACCACCCGACTCAGCCATCGAGGAGTAGAAGGCCAGCGCGCCCATGATCATCACGAAGTACTTCGCCGGAATCGGAAAGACGAAGTACATGTAGATGTGCCGGTCCGGGAAGTACAGCCCGTACGCGAGCAGGAGGCCATAGATCGCGCCTGACGCGCCCACGACCACGACGGACGGGTGTCTCAGCGAGGGAAGCAGCGTATACGCCGCGACGACCGTGAGCGCCGCCGCGCCGATGCCGGTGACGAAGTAGAACTTCAGGAAGTACCGCGTACCCCACCTGCGCTCGAGCTCGCCGCCGAACATCCAGATCGCGAGCAAGTTGAACAACAGATGCGCGACACCGGCGTGGAGGAACATGTACGTCGCAAGCTGCCAGACGTACCCACGCCTGACGACGCTCGACGGATTGAGTCCCAGGAACGTCGAAAACCAAGGCGTCGGCAGATCGCCGATGGCGAACTGATTGAAGACGAGCTTCTCCAGCAGGAAGACTGCGACGTTGCCGAAGATGAGCAACTTCAGGGCCGGCGTGAGCGGGCCCGGGCCGAAGGAGAACGAAGACGCGTACGGCGATGAAGCCCGTCGCATGGAAGCCGCTGGATCGTATCACGCTGTCCGCATCAGCCGGCTGCCAGCCTGGCTCGCACGAGATCGCTGACGATCTTGCCGTCGACTGCCTGCCCGGCCAGCCGCGGCATCACAGCCTTCATGACTTTCCCCATGTCCTTGGGTGAGGTCGCCCCGGTCTCCGCAATCGCCCCTTGGACGGCAGCCTCGAGGACAGCCGGGTCGACGGCGGGCGGCAGGTAGATCTCCAAGATCGCGATCTCGGCACGCTCCTTGTCGGCGAGGTCCTGGCGTCCCCCTGCGAGAAACTGTTCGATGGCGTCCTTTCGCTGTTTCACGAGCGAGGTGACGACTTGGATTGATTCGGCCTCGTCGAGATCGCGCTTCTTCTCCACGGCGCGATTCATCAGGGCCGCCTTGAGCATGCGCAACGCACTCAGACGTGGAGCGTCATGGCTTCGCATGGCGTCGGCCATCGCAGAGGTGACGGTGTCGATGAGTGGCATCGGGACGAAGAATGAGAACCCCGAGACTCGCAGGTCTACTGTGGGTCTGGCACGCCCGTCGCGGGCGGCGGCTGAATCATCATACCCGGCGTCGACACACCGCTTGGCATCGCCCCGCCAGTCGATCCACCAGGGAACTGCTGAACCGGTGGGAATTGCGCGCGCGGGAACTGGCCTGGCGGAACCTGGCCGACCGGTGGCATCGCCTGGCCCGGCACCGGCGCGTTGGGGGGGGAGGGGCTACCCGCCTGCGGGAACACCGGCCCTCGCTGTGGCAGATTCGGGTTCGCACCCGGTCCGCCAACCGGAAACTGCGGAAAGACCGGGGCGCGCTGCCCTCCATCGGGGGGACCGGGGCCAAAGTCATCGATGTCGACGTCGTCGGCCGGCAGTGAGACCGGCTGCGGAAACGCCTGAGCCTGCTGCGGCGGCGCGGTTGTGCGCGGTGGCGTGCTCGTCGGCATCACGAGTATGCGATCGAAGCGCGACGCGTTCGGGATGGCGACCGCCCGCGGCGCCGCGAGATAGCCACTCACCGAGCGCAGTACGACGTCCAAGGCCTCGGCTTCAGGGACTTGCACGAGGTACAACGTCAACGGGGCACCCGTCACGCGCTCCGCGTTGACGATTCGCGTTTGGCCCACTCTCGCCCACTCGGTCAAGATCTGACGAACGGTCGCGTCCTTCGCGTCGACAGACACCTTCCCGTCGCTAATGGTGATCTTGACCTCGGCCCGCACCGCGGCTGCAGACCCGAGGATCGCGAGGCACGTTGCCGCAACGAGTCCGTATCGAAGACAGCCCTGCATGGTCCGAGTAGACGCGCCGCTCGGCGTCGTACCAAGCCCGACGGTCCGACTATTTCGCCCGGAAGTAGTCAAGGACCTGCAGGAGGATGTCGTCCAGTGAATGCTTGGGCTCGTACCCGATCATCTTGCGGATTTTGGTGAGATCCGGCACTCGACGCGGCATGTCCTCGAACCCCGACTCGTAGGCCTCGTCGTAGGGGACGTACTTGATTGTCGATCGGGAGTCCGCGAGCTCTCGAATCCGTGTGGCCAGGTCGGTGATCGTCACCTCTTGGGTATTCCCGATATTGATGACCTGCCCAATGGCCTCCGGCGACTGCATGAGCGTGACGAGCGCGCCCACGACGTCAGCGACGTGAGTGAAGGCGCGCGATTGCGTGCCGTCACCGAACACGGTGATCGGCTCGCCTGCCAGCGCCTGTCTCACGAAGTTCGGGATGACCATGCCGTGCTGGCCGGTTTGCCGAGGTCCGACGGTGTTGAAGAACCGGACGATGATGACCGGCAGCTTGCGTTCTTTCCAGTACGCCAGCGCGAGAAACTCGTCAATCGCCTTGCTGCACGCGTACGCCCATCGGTGCTTCGGCGTGGGTCCCATCACGAGGTCTGAATCCTCGCGAAAGGGCACGTCGTTGCTCTTGCCGTACACCTCCGATGTGGAGGCGACGACGACCAATTTCTTCTTCTTGTTCGCGTGTTTGAGCACGACCTCGGTGCCGTGCACATTGGTCTCGATGGTGTAAACCGGATGCTCGACAATCAGCTTGACGCCGACCGCCGCGGCGAAGTGGAACACGACGTCGCTCCGATCGATGAGCTCGGCCAGCAGCGGCTCGTTCTCGACCGTGTCGATGAAGTACTCGAACCCGGGCCTTCCCTTGATGTGGGCGATGTTGTCGATCGATCCGGTCGACAGGTTGTCGAGGATGAGCACATCGTGCCCGCGTTCGAGCAGTGTCTCGGCCAGGTGTGATCCGATGAAGCCCGCGCCACCAGTAATTAACGCTCTCACGATGTGATCCTTTCGAACGCCGCTCAGGCCGACGGCTGACGATGGAGTGCCGCCTGAAACCGACCAATCGCGCTGGCAATCTCGTGAACCGCCGTCTCCTCCAGGCCGGGGTGCAGGGGCAGTGAGACGACCTGCCGGCACGCGGACTCGGCGCACGGGTACTCGGTGGAGGCGAAGCGGGCGAACGCCGGTTGCGACGAAATGGTGGTGGGATAGTGCACCAGTGTCTGAACGCCGCACTGATCCAGGAACTGGCGGAGACGGTCGCGCGCGGCCGGCTCGTCGCCGGCGAGTACCACGAACAGGTGATAGACGTGCCCGGCGTCGAGTTCCGGCAGTACGCGGATCGGCGCGTCCGCCAGCGCCGCGCGGTAGAGGCGGGCCAGGTGTCGTCGGACCTCGGTCCATGCCCGCAGGCGTGGGAGTCGGGCGCGGAGAATCGCGGCTTGCAGTTCGTCCAGTCGCGTGTTCACACCGAACTCCACGTGATGATACGTGGTGGTCTGGCCGCCGTTGCGGAGTCGGCGCGCGCGAGTGGCGAGGCTCGCATCGTTGGTGATGATCGCGCCCCCGTCCCCGAGCGCGCCGAGGTTCTTGGTCGGGTAGAAGCTGAACGCGCCCGCGACACCCATCGTGCCGACCGGTCGCCCCGCTGCGTGCCCCAGGTGTGCCTGGCAGCAATCTTCGACGATGGCCAGGTGATGACGAGTGGCGATGGCCGTCAGCGTGACCATGTCCGCGGCCTGACCGTACAGGTGTACGGGCAGAATGGCGCGTGTTCGTGGCGTCACCATGCGCTCGACCTGTGCGGGGTCGACCGTCAAGCGCCTCGGATCGATGTCCGCAAAGACAGGTGTGGCGCCAGCCATCTGGATGGCCAATGCGGAGTAGGCGGCGGACAACGGCGTTGTGATGACCTCGTCGCCCGGCCCGACGTCGAGCGCACGCAGAATGAGCGCGATCGCGTCCGTGCCGGTCCCTACGCCAATGGCGTGGCTCGCCCCGCTGGCGGCGGCGAACTCCTCCTCGAAGCGCTCGACCTCGGGCCCGAGCACGAACCATCCACTGGCGAGCACTCGCTCGATCGCCGCTCGGACGTCGGCCTCGTCTTCGCGCGGTCGCAGCGTCACAAACGGAATCCGCGCGGTCATGACGGTGGCCCCGCCGCCTCCGGTTCAGCCAGATACTGCGCCATGTGCTGGCGGTAGAACGCGACCGTGCGTCGCAGTCCCTCCCGAAGCGTGATGGTCGGCCGCCAGCCGGTGGCGCGCGTGAACTTGTCGGAGTTGGTGTAGAAGCTGCCGATGTCAATCGCCTTCTTCTGGGCCGGCCACGGCACGAACTCGGCGCGTCCGGACCCGGCGACCTCGATGAGGAGCGTCGTCAGGTCACGATGGCCGATGTGCTCGAGTCCCCCGACGTTGAAGACGTTCCCGTTGCACGCGTTCGTGGCGCCCGCGCGCAAGAAGGCATCCGCTACATCGTCCACGAAGACGAAGTCGCGAATCTGCGAGCCGTCGCCATACACCTGAATAGGGCGGTCCTCCACGGCGAGGCGAATGAACCAGCCGATAAAGCCCTGTCGGTTGTGCCGGATCAACTGGCGGGGGCCGTAGACGTTGGTGAGCCGCAGCGAGCATGCGCGGACGCCAAACACATTATTGTAGACTAGGTGATAGTACTCGCCCGCGACCTTGTTCACACCGTTGATGTCCGTGGGGCGCACCGGGTGCGTTTCGTCGACCGGCAGCGAGTCCGGCCGCCCGTACACCTGCCGCGTGCCCGCGAACACCACCTTGGCGCCCGGATTGTGGTGGCGACAGGCCTCCAGGAGCGTGAGGGGGCTGCGGCAGTTGGCCTCGAGGTCCAGGTAGGGATCCTGCATGCTGTCGATGTGGCTCACTTGACCGGCGAGGTTGAAGATCACTTCGCGATCCCGCACCAGGTCGTTCATCAGCGATGCATCGCAGACGTCGCCGATGTGGATGGTGATCCGGTCCGCCACGTCCGCGACGTTGTACCGATTGCCGCCAGCGTCCCGGAGGAGCGAATCGACGATCGTAACCCCGGCGCCCAGGTCGACGAGGCGCCGCGCCACGGTGCTGCCGATGAACCCCAGTCCGCCTGTCACGAGGACGCGACGGCCCGCGTAGAACCGGTTCGGCGAGGATGCGTTCGTCATTGAGCCCTCGGTGGCGCCTTTCGCGCGGTTTCGGGGTTGGCGATGAGCCGCCACGGGATGATCGCTGACTCGAACAGGACGCTCTTCGAGATCTTCGACTCCCCGACACGGCGCTCGACAAACGTGATGGGTACCTCCGCGATCCGACAGCCACGCCGGCTGGCGACAAACAGCATCTCGACGAGAAAGCAGTAGCCATCCGAGGTGAATCGCTCGAACGGCAGACCCGCGATGGCTTCCCGGCGCCAGCATCGAAAGCCGCTCGTGCAGTCGCGCGCGTCAAGGCGTGTCACGCCCCTGATGTAGATGTTCGCGAATCGACTGAGGAGCTGCCGGCGTTTGGGCCAGTTCACGATGGCGCCGCCTGGGATGTACCTCGAGCCGATCACGACGTCGGCCTGCGCGCTCGCCGCGATGAGCCGCGGTAGCTGTTCCGGATCGTGTGAGAGGTCGGCGTCCATCTGGCAGATGAGGTCCACCGGTTCTCTGATCGCCCACGTCATGCCCTCGATGTACGACCGTCCCAGGCCGCGAGGACCCGTCCGGTGCATCACTTGGATGCGCCCCGGATGCTCGACCGCCAAAGCATCGGCCAGTGCGCCCGTGCCGTCGGGAGACTGATCGTCCACGACCATGAGCCGCACGCCGTCGTGCTTCATCAATCCGGTCACGAGGGCCGGCAGGTTGCCGCGCTCGTTGTGGGTCGGCACGACAACGAGCGCCTGCGCGCTCACGACCGCGGCCCTTCGAAGCGAAGGGTGGCGATTTGCTCCGACACGAGGCCAATGAGAAGGATCAACACGCTCACGACAATCAACAGCACCGAGGAGTTGGTGACATGAGACTGCGTCACGATCGTCCACGCGGCATACGCCGCACCGACCGCGAACGCGGTCACGCTCACCGGCAGGAACACCCGCAGCGGACTGAATATGGTAATCACCTTGAGGAGGATTAGGAAGAATCGAAGGCCGTCGCGTCCCAAACGGATCTTGGAATGACCCTCGCGGCGTTCGGCGTCGATCGACTCGAAGCGCACGCTATAGCCGGCTCGGAGAAACGCCAACGTCGTGGTCGTCGGAGTCGAGAACCCGTTGGGCAACAGGTGAATGAATTCCAGCAAGGGCGCTCGTCGCGCGGCGCGGAACCCGGAGGTCAGGTCCGGAATGGGCATGCCTGTAAGGTAGCTTGCGAGCCAGTTCAGTATCGCATTGCCCGCCTGGCGTGCGCGAGTCGCCTGGCTCCGAGCCGAGCGCGCCCCGACGACCAGGTCGTAGGTGACGAGTCCGCTGACGAGACGAATGGCGTCGGCAGGGCGGTGCTGGCCGTCGGCGTCCAGAATCAGAATGAAATCGCCCGTCGCCCGTCGAAGCCCGGTCTTGATGGCCGCGCCGTTGCCCTTGCGGTAGGGGTGTCGCAGGACGCGTGCCCCCGCCCTCTCGGCCACGTTAGCTGTTTCATCCTCGGACCCATCGTCGACCACTAACACCTCCCGCCAGGTGGCGACCGCCCTCAGTGCTTCGACGACTCGAGCGATGGTTGTCTGCTCGTTGAAGGCCGGCAGGATGACCGACGTGTCTGACGTGAGAGACTCACGAGCCATAAGCTAGGTCGAAAGACAGAATAGGCCAGATAAAAGCGAAAATAAGACGTAACTCACTGAAGCAGTATGGTTCTGCGTTGACAGGAGCCGGCTCGTCCCCTACTATTTCGGTGGATTTTTTTGGTCAGAAGTGGGAGACATCCGCCTTGTTTAGGGGCAACTCGCCGGCTCGCATTGACGACAAAGGCCGCCTCAAGTTGCCCCAGGGTTTTCGCGCGGCCTTGGAGGATAAGTACGGCCGTGAGTTGTTCCTCACCAGCCTAACGGGCGAGTACGTGCGTGTCTACCCCATGCCGGTCTGGCTCGAGATCGAGCAGAAGCTCGCCGCCATGCCGTCCACGCATCCTTCGCGATTGCGATTCCTCGACCGCGTGAACTATTTCGGCGATCTGGGCGAGCTGGACGCCCAAGGACGCGTCCTCGTGCCGTACCGACTGCGCGATTCCGCCGGCATGGTTGGCGACGTCGACGTGTTGGGCCAAGTCCACTACCTCGATGTCTGGAATCACGATCGTTTCTTGAGCAAGCTGCAGCGCGAGCCGTTCACCGACGAGGACGGGCGCTCGCTCGCGGAGTTCGGCATTTGATCGCGCACGTTCCCGTGCTGTGCGCCGAAACCGTCGCTCTGCTGCGTCCGGATCGCGGCGGACTCTTCGTCGACTGCACGGTCGGTCTGGGCGGACATGCCCGCGCGCTGCTCGAGGCCGGTGCCACGCGCGTGCTCGGTCTCGATCGTGATCACACGGCGCTCGCCCGCGCGCGGATCACGCTCGAGCCCTGCCGGGACCGTGTGACGCTCGTGCATGCGGACTACCGTGACCTGGACGGGGTGCTGCGTGCGCAGGGCATCGACGCCTTGGACGGCGCCCTGGCCGATCTCGGTGTGTCGTCGCTACAGCTCGACGCGAACGATCGCGGCTTCAGCTTTCAGCGGGATGAACCGCTCGACATGCGCATGGACACCAAGACGGGGAACACGGCAGCCCAGCGTCTGGCGACCGTGCCCGAGGACGAGCTCGCAGACGTCATCTTCCGGTTCGGCGAAGAGCGGTTCTCGCGTCGCATCGCCAGGCGTATCGTCGAGGCGCGTGCCGAACAACCGATCGACACGACCGGCCGACTCGCGGCCATCGTGCGTCGTGCGATCCCCAGGCAGGGGCGGTCGCGCATCGACGCGGCGACCCGGACCTTTCAAGCGCTGCGCATCTGGGTGAATCGCGAGCTCGAGGGACTGGACGCGTTTCTGGCCACGGTCGCCCGCCGGTTGCGCGCGGGCGCGCGCTTCGCGGTCATCACGTTTCACTCGCTCGAGGATCGAATCGTGAAACACACGTTTCGCGCGCTCGCTCATGGCGACACGCGACTTGTCACGGTGCTCACGAAGAAACCAATTGTGGCCGGGCCCGACGAGATCGCGCGCAACCCGCGAGCACGCAGCGCCAAGCTGCGCGTGGCGGAACGTCTATCCAGCTAGGTGGAGGTATGGAGCCTTTCGCGTACGCCATCAAGAAGGACGTCCGGAACAACACGATCATGCGCGAGCTGGATCATCACCGCCATCGCGAGCTGTGGGGGTTGGTCGGTGTCATTGGTCTGGCTGCCATCGCTCTGCTGTTCTGGACCTGGCAACGGTTCGCCCACCTGGAACATGGATACGAGCTCGGCAAGGTTGAACAGGAGCGCGCGATCGCTGAAGAGGCGCGCCGGCAATTGCGCCTGGATTACGAGACGTTGCGCGCGCCACAGCGCATCGAAGCGCTGGCCCTCGGCACGTTGCGCCTCGTGCCGCCATCCCGCGAGAACACCGTGATCCTCGAGCGTGTCCAGCCCTCGGACCCGCCGCCGGCCTCTGTGGTGGCACGGCGGTGAGGAGACTCCTCGACCGATGGCGGCGCCGGCCGACTCGCGAGTCGACGACGGCTCGGGACGCCGTCGATTGGCGCGGCGTGATGAGGCGCCGTGTGCGCATGGCCAGCTTCGGTGGCGTGTTCTGGGCCCTCGCCATCGTCGGTCGACTCGTGCAGCTTCAAGTGGGCCAATACGACGATCTCCAGGCCATCGCCGAACGGCAGCACAACCGCACGGTCAAGTCCGCCGCCAAGCGCGGAGACATCGTCGACCGTCACGGCCGCGTCCTCGCCATGAGCGCCGAGGCAGACACGATCTACGCTGTGTCCGGCGAGATCGCCAAGGCGGATCGGGAGGCCTGGATCGTGGCCACGGTGACCAAAGTGTGCGCCGCGCTGCGCGACTGCACGGCCGAGGAGCGCAGGACGCTCGTTGAGCGCATGGGCCGCCTGCCGGCATTTGCGTTCGTGCGGCGACTTGCCGATCGTGCGCAGGCCGCCCGCGTCCGCGCGCTCAACCTCAAGGGCATCGGGTTCATGCCGGAGAGCCGACGCTTCTATCCGAACGGTACGCTGGCGGCGCACGTGCTGGGCTACGTCGGCACGGAACACCATGGACTCGGTGGCATCGAGCACACCTACAACAGGCTGATCGAGGGACAGAGCGGGATCACGCTCGTGCAGTCTGACGCCAAGGGCATGGTGTTCAGCCGCGAGGAGCAACCGCCGACCACCGGCGCATCGCTCGAGTTGACGATCGACACGTACCTGCAGCACTTGGCCGAGCGCGAGCTGCGGGCCGGCGTGCTCGCAAGTCGTGCCGCCGGCGGTTCCGCCATCGTCATGAATCCGCGAACGGGCGAAATCCTGGCGATGGCGAACGAGCCGACCTTCGACCCCAACGGGTATCGGCAGGCCTCGGAGATCGAGCGCCGGAATCGAGCGGTCCAAGACCTCTTCGAACCGGGTTCGACATTCAAGATCGTCACGGCGTCGGCCGCCCTGCAGGAGAAGGTCGTGCCGATCGACGAAGCGATCGACGTGAGCGGCGGCCGGATCAAGATTGGCAATCGTGTGGTGCACGACGACCACCGCTACAACGTGTTGTCGTTTGCTGATGTCATCGTGAACTCGAGCAACGTCGGCGCCATCAAGATCGGTTTCAGGCTGGGCACCGAGCGCTTGAGCGAATACGTGCAGCGTTACGGATTCGGCAGACCGACCTCTCCCGATTTTCCCAGCGAGTCACCCGGGATCGTCTGGGACTCGGCGAAGTGGACCGAGAGCGCGCTTGCGTCGGTGTCGATGGGGTATCAGGTCGGCGTGACGCCGCTCCAGATGGTGACCGCCGCGAGCGCCGTCGCCACCGGCGGCGAGCTGATGGAGCCGCGGGTCATCGGCGCCGTCTACCGCGATCAGCTGCGCTACCCGGTCCCACCGAAGGTCGCGCGTCGGGTCATCGACGTCGATACGGCCGCGACCTTGACCGGCATCATGGAAGGGGTGGTCGAGCGCGGCACCGCCAAGTCCGCGCAGATTCCCGGCTACGTCGTCGCGGGTAAGACCGGTACGGCAGCCAAACTGGTCGACGGGCGCTACTCGAAGCAGGACTACAACGCCTCATTCGTCGGCTTCGTGCCGTCGCGCAATCCGGCCCTCGCGATCATCGTCGTGGTCGACTCGCCCCGCGCTGGCACGTACTACGGCGGCACCGTGTCGGCGCCCATCTTCAGACGTATCGCCGAGGCTGCCTTGCGACATCTCGGTGTGCCACCGACACTGAACCCTGCGCCAGCCGTGCTCGTGGCGCGTGAGACGCCCGCCCCCCCGAAAGTCGAGGTCCAGCCAACAGTGGCGACCGGCCCGGCGCCGACAGCGGATGTGATGCCGGATGTGGCCGGCCTGAGCGCGCGCGACGCGGTTCGGACGCTGGTACAGCACGGGTTGACGCCACGGCTCATCGGCGATGGCTTCGTCATCGGACAGACGCCCCAAGCCGGAACGGCCTTGCACGCTGGGGCGGACTGTCGCCTGGTGCTGGGCCGGCTGCACGCCCGGCGCGAACCGGAGTCCACGGCCAGACCATGACGTGGTCCGTCTTGCACGAGCGGCTCGTCGCACGGCGCCTGGTCGTGGCCACTTCGGCACCCGCGACCGGTTCGGCCGGCGAGAACATGACGGGGGTCACGCACGACTCCCGTCGAGTCGAGCGTGGGCACGTGTTCGTTGCGCTCCGCGGTCAACGCACCGACGGCTCCGATTTCGCGCGGCAGGCGCTCGAACGTGGCGCGCTGTGTGTCGTGTCTGAACAAGCGGCGCCAGCCGATCTCGGCGCGCGCTGGGTGCAGGTCAGCGACGGTCGTCTGGCGCTTGCGCTCTTGGCCGATGCCTTCGCCCGTCATCCCAGTGGCGACATGATGGTCGTCGGGATCACGGGCACCAACGGCAAGACGACGACGGCTCACTTGGTGGCGTCGATCCTGGACGCGGCCGGTTTGCCGTGCGGACTCCTGGGCACGGTGGGCTACAGGATTGGCACCGAGGTCCGCGAAGCGACCCACACCACGCCAGAGGCCCCGGACGTCCAGGCGCTCCTCCGCGACATGGTCGATCGTGGATGTCGTGCCTGTGTCATGGAAGTGTCGTCACACGCGCTGGCACTTCGTCGCGTGGACGGGATTCACTTATCGGCGGGTGTGTTCACCAACCTCACCCGCGATCACTTGGACTTCCACGGCGACATGGAGTCCTATTTCGAGGCGAAGCAGCGGCTCTTCGAGATGCTGCCGCCAGGTGCGCCTGGCCTCATCAATGCGGACGATCCACGGGCCGCCGCGCTCGTCGCCATGTGCGCGCGACCGGTCACGTACGGGATGCATCGGCCCGCCGACGTGACGGCTGGGCCCGTGACGTTCTCTCTCGACGGGTTGACATTCGACATCCGCACGCCTCGCGGCACACTGCGCGCCCGGTCGTCTCTCGTCGGGCGGCCGAACGTGTCGAATATCCTGGCCGCGGCCGCGACCGGCACTGCCCTCGAGTTCCCCGGTGAGGCCATCGAACGCGGCATCACGTCGCTCGAGGGCGTACCCGGCCGCTTCGAGGTGGTATCCGCGCCGACCGACGGCGTCACGGTGGTCGTCGACTACGCGCACACCGACGATGCGTTGCGCAACGTGTTGGAGACGGCTCGGCCGCTGACCAAGGGCCGGCTGATCACCGTGTTCGGCTGTGGCGGCGACCGCGACAGGACGAAGCGGCCGCTCATGGGCGCCGTCGCCGGGCGACTCAGCGATCTCATCCTCATCACGTCGGACAATCCGCGAAGCGAGGACCCGGCTCGGATCATCGAGGAGATTCAGCGGGGGATTACGCCGGATACGCGTCGCGACGCGAGCCAGCGGTTCCTGGCGATCCTGGATCGGCGCGCCGCCATCGCACGGGCGATCGAGCTGGCTCGACCAGGCGATGTGGTCCTCATCGCGGGGAAGGGACACGAGAAGTATCAAGTCATTGGGGATCGTGTGCTGCCATTCGACGACGTGGCGGTCGCTCGAGAAGCGCTTGCGTGTCGGCGCAGCAACTCGAGCGTCGCGTAGGAGGAGACGCGATGTTGTATCACCTCCTCTACCCCTTCCACACCGAGATCAGCGTGTTGAACGTGACGCGCTACATCACATTTCGCACGGCCGCGGCCAGCATGTCTGCGCTGGCGATTAGTCTGCTGCTGGGTCCCTACATGATTCGCAAGGTCCGTGAGTTTCAGATCGGCCAGGTCATCCGCCAGGAAGGGCCGACCTCCCACAAGGCCAAGGCCGGAACGCCGACGATGGGCGGATTGCTCATTCTGGCGGCGTCACTTGGACCCACCTTGCTCTGGGCGGACCTGACGAACGCGTACGTGTGGATTGCGGTCCTCACGACAGCGGCGTTCGGGGCCGTGGGCTTTGCCGACGACTACCTGAAGATCGTCCGTCGCTCCCACCACGGCCTGTTGCCGCGCTACAAGATGGGCTGGCAGGTTGCGATCGGGCTCGCCGTCGGCGTCGTGCTGCTGGTGCTGGCGCAGAGCGGCGACTACAACACTCGCCTGATCTTTCCGTTCTTAAAGCGGCTGATTCCTGACCTAGGCGTGATGTACGTGCCGTTCACGATCTTCGTGCTGGTCGCAGCGTCAAACACCGTGAACCTCACCGACGGCCTCGATGGTCTGGCGATCAGCACATTCGCCATCTCGGCGGCCGCGTTTACCGCACTTGCCTATGTCACCGGGCACCGCGAGTTCGCCGAGTACCTGCTGCTGGTGCGCTTTCCGCAGTCGGCAGAGCTGACGGTGTTCTGCGGCGCGCTGGTCGGCGCATCGCTCGGCTTCCTCTGGTTCAACTCCTATCCGGCAGAGATCTTCATGGGTGATGTCGGCTCTCTCGCCTTGGGCGGCGCGCTGGGAACCGTCGCGATCCTCATCAAGCAGGAGCTGTTGCTCGGCATCGTCGGCGGAGTGTTCGTCATCGAAGGGCTGTCCGTCATCATTCAGGTGGCCTCGTTCAAGTTGACCGGTCAACGCGTGTTTCGCATGGCGCCGCTGCACCACCATTTCGAGCTGATCGGCTGGAGTGAGCCGAAGGTGATCACGCGGTTCGTGATCGTCGGCATCCTGTTTGCGCTGCTCAGCCTCACGACGTTGAAGCTACGGTGATGGGACGCTCGAATCCGCACGTACTCGACGTGGAGGGCCGCCGCGTGACGGTGGCCGGCGCGGCCCGCAGTGGCATCGCGGCGGCGGAGTTCCTGGTGCGTCGTGGCGCTCGCGTGACCGTGTCCGACCTGCGCGCAGACCTGGCGGACGAAGCGGCGAGCGAGCGCTTGCGGTCGTTGGGTGTCGAGCTCGAGCTCGGCGGCCATCGACCGGAGACCTTCGCCAACGCGGATCTTGTGGTCCTCAGTCCGGGCGTCCCACCTGCGTTGCCGGTGATCGAGGCTGCTCGCACGGCGGGCGTGCCGGTGCTCGGCGAAATCGAGTTCGCATTCCGTTTCTTGCGGGGTCGCGTGATCGCGATCACGGGCACGAAAGGGAAGTCCACGACGACCGCGCTCACCGGACGCATGCTGGATGCGGCCGGATTCGACGTCACGGTTGGCGGCAACATTGGCGCACCGCTCAGCGGACAGATCGAACGGTCCACACCAGCCACGCTTCACGTGGTCGAGACGAGCAGCTTCCAATTGGAGCAGATCCAGACGTTTCACCCGTGGATCGCTGTGATGCTGAACTTCTCGCCGGATCACTTGGATCGACACCCGAGTGTCGACGCGTACGCGGCCGCGAAGGGTCGCATCTTCGAGAACCAGAACGGGGACGACTGGGCGGTGATCAACGTGGACGACCCGACGGTCCTGAGGCTCGCACGGACTGGGCGCGCGGCCATCAGGTGCTTCAGCCGTCACGAGCTCGTCGGTCCCGGTACCGCGGTGGAGGGCGGCTGGGTCGTTTATCGCACTGAACGTGGTACCGAACCGCTCGTGCCGCTCTCGGCTGTGCACCTCCTCGGGTCTCATCTCGTGGACGACGTGCTGGCGGCGGCCACCGTGGGTCGATTGGCCGGGGCGTCGCCAGCCGCCATGACGGCAGCCGTCGACGAGTTTCGTGGGCTCGAGCACGCCATGGAGCTCGTCGCCGAGGCCGAAGGCGTCCGCTTCGTCAATGATTCGAAGGCGACGAATGTCGATGCGGCGCTGCACGCCATCGAGAGCTTCGACCGCGATCTGATTCCGATCATCGGGGGACGATTCAAGGGCGGCGATCTCAGGCTGTTGCGCGGTCCGCTCGCGGAGCGGGCGAGAGCCGTGGTGACCATCGGCGAAGCCGCCGATCTCGTGGCCGACGCCCTGAGCGGTGTGGTGCCCGTGCATCGGGCGTCGACGCTCGGTGCGGCCGTCGACGCTGCGTTCGCCTTGGCGCGGCCGAAGGGTGTGGTGTTGTTGGCGCCCGCGTGCGCCAGCTTCGACATGTTTCGCGACTACGCAGAGCGCGGCCAGCAGTTCAAGGCCGAGGTCGCGCGGGTCGTCGGTCGCACGAACGACGAGGAACGTCACGGACGACGGCAGGAGTAGAGGGGGTAGAGAAGGCGAGTGCTGAGCGGTGAACAGTCGCCAGCAGGTCCACGCGATGCGGGACTGGCTGCTGGGAACGCAGGCTGCCCCGGCCTGTGAAGCCGGTGCCTCCATCCGGGACCGGCTGGCGACTGTTGACCGCTCAGCCTGAGACCATCGGCGACAGTCGCCAATGGTAGAGGAAAGGGCGAAGAGGGACGCGACGTGGCCCGCAAGCTGAAATCGGATTGGGTGCTGTTCATCACCACCGTGATCCTCCTGTTCCTCGGTGTGCTGATGGTCTACAGCGCCTCCGAGGTGCTCGCCCGGATGCGGTATGGCGACAGCTACCTCTTTCTGCGCAAGCAGGTGCTCTTGGCAGCGCTCGGACTGGGGAGCCTGGCGCTGGTGATGCGTGTCGACTATCGCACGTACCGACAACCACTCTTCGTCTGGTCCTCGCTGGCGATCGTCTTCGTCGCCTTGATCGCGGTGCTCTTCAGCGCGCCGATCAACAGCGCGCGTCGGTGGTTCTCCGTCGGAGGGCTCGGCATTCAGCCGTCCGAGCTCGCGAAACTGAGCGTGGTGTTCTTCGCGGCCTCGTTCCTGGAGCGCCGGATGCACCGGGTCAATGACGTGAACGACGCAATCCTCCCGATCGTCGTGATCCTGCTGCCCATCGTGGGCCTCGTGTTGCTCGAGCCGGATTTCGGCACCGCGCTCACGATCGCGTTGATCGCCGCGGTCATGCTGTTCGCGGCCGGCCTGGACTACGCCTACTTCATTGGCACGTTGACGCTCGCGCTCCCTGCGGTCGTCTTCCTCGTCGTGTCGACCCCGTACCGCTTCCGGCGCCTCATGTCTTTTTGGGATCCGTGGGCGGATCCGCGGGGCGATGGCTTCCAGATCATCCAGTCGCTGGTGGCTGTCGGCACGGGCGGGCGGTTTGGCAAGGGCCTGACCCATGGGGTGCAGAAACTTTTCTACCTGCCCTATCCCCACACGGACTTCATCTACGCCGTGATTGGCGAGGAACTCGGGCTGATCGGCACCGTCCTGACGCTCGTGTGCTTCTGCGTCGTCGCGTGGCGTGGCTTCACGATCGCCGCACAGGCGCCGGATGCGTTTGGCTCGCTGGTGGCCCTTGGTATCACGACAATGGTGTCGCTCCAGGCGCTCGTGAATATCAGCGTCGTGCTGAGCATGATGCCGACCAAAGGCATTCCCTTGCCGCTCGTCAGCTCGGGTGGATCCTCATTGCTCATCAATCTGGTGGCGATCGGCGTGTTGCTCAATGTCTCGCAACACGCCTCAACGGAGGAGTGACAAACGACCCACGACCGTGACCAACGTCTCACACCCAACGCCCAACGACCAACTGCGTCTTGTGATTGCCGGCGGCGGCACCGGGGGACATCTCTATCCCGGCATCGCCGTCGCGCGGGAGCTCCTGCGTCGGCGGCCGGATGCGCTGGTGTCGTTCGCGGGGACGGCTCGCGGCATCGAGGCCCGCGTGCTCCCGCGCGAAGGATTCGAGCTCGACGTCATTCGCAGCGGGGGCCTGAAGGGGAAGTCGCTCGCGGATCGGGTGCGTGGCGCGTGGCTGATTCCCTTGGGCTTGGCCGACGCGTGGCGCCTGCTGTCGGCCCGTCGCCCGAACCTGGTCATCGGTGTCGGTGGGTACAGCTCCGGGCCAGTCGTGATGGCGGCCGCGCTTCGCAGGATTCCAACCATGCTGCTGGAACAGAACGCGGTTCCCGGACTGACCAACCGGTTGCTGGCGTCGGTGGTGCGAGCGGCGGCCGTCACGTACGAGGCCAGCCGACCGTTCTTTGGCGACAGGGCGTTCGTCAGCGGCAATCCCGTCAGACCCGAGTTCTTGTACTCGAGCGGGGAGGTCAGGCCGGTCGCGACGGCAGGCGCCGGTCTCCATGTGCTGGTCTTCGGCGGTTCACAAGGTGCCCACGCCATCAACGTCGCGATGAGCGAGGCCGCACCGACTCTGGCCGCGGCCCGACCGGCCCCGCACGTCGTACATCAGACTGGCGAGCGCGACCTCGAATCGGTCCGAACGGCGTATCAACAGGCGGGCCTGCAGGCCGAGGTCGAGCCGTTCTTGTTCGACATGGGGCGGCGGCTGCATGCGGCGGACCTGGTCGTCTGTCGCGCCGGAGCGACGACGCTGGCGGAACTGACGGCCGCGGGCAAACCGTCGATTCTGATTCCGCTACCGACAGCCACCGACGACCACCAGCGGAAGAACGCGGAAGCGTTGGCCGCGGAAGGGGCGGCGGACGTGTTGCTGCAAAACGAGGCCACGGGAGAGCACCTGGCCGCTCGAATCCTGGCACTGGCGGCGGACGTGCTTCGCCGAGACCGGATGTCGCGGGAGGCACGGTCGCTCGCGAAACCGGACGCGGCGCGCGTCATCGTCGATCGAGCCCTGGCGCTGGCTGGCTGACGGACACGGCCGTGCTGGGCAAGACTCGACGCGTGCACTTCATCGGGGTGGGCGGGATCGGCATGAGCGGTATCGCCGAGCTGCTGGCCAACCTCGGGTACATGGTGAGCGGATCGGATGCGAGGCGCTCGGCGGTGACCGACCGCCTCGAGATGCTGGGCATCAAGGTCCGAGTCGGACATGACGGGGCTCACGTTGGCGAGGCGGACGTGGTGGTGATGTCTTCCGCAGTGAAGCCGTCGAACGCCGAGGTCGTGGAAGCGCGGCGCCGCGGTGTGCCGGTGATCCCGCGAGCCGAGATGCTTGCGGAGCTGATGCGCCTCCGCTATGCGGTCGCGGTGGCGGGGGCGCATGGCAAGACGACGACGACGTCCATGATCGCGTTCGTGCTCGAACGGGCAGGGCTCGACCCAACCGCGGTCATCGGCGGCCGATTGAGTGCGTTCGGCAGCAACGCGCGGATCGGACGGGGTGAGGTCATGGTGGCTGAAGCGGACGAAAGCGATCGGTCGTTTCTCCACTTGTTGCCGACGATGGCTGTGATCACCAACATCGACTACGAGCACCTCGAGAGCTACGGCGGCTTCGCCGAGTTGCAGCAGGCCTTCGTGGATTTCGCGAACAGAGTGCCCTTCTACGGTGCGGTGGTCGCTTGCGCGGACGATCCGCATCTGGCCGAGGCGCTTCCGCGAATGACGCGGCGTGTCATTACCTACGGCCTGTCGTCTCCGGACGCCGAGATTACCGCCGACAACGTGAGCGTGGGTGCGCACGGACCGATGACCGTGTCGGCGCGTGTGCATCGCCGTGCCTGCGCACGGCGGCCGGCGCCAGGGGTGATGCTGGGCGAGATCGCGCTTCAGGTACCAGGTCGGCACAATCTGCTCAACGCATTGGCGACCGTGGCGGTTGGGCTGGAGCTCGATGTGCCGTTCGAGCGGATCGCCTCTGGCCTGCACGAGTTCAAGGGCGCGGAACGGCGTTTCGAGGTTCGAGGTGAACCAAACGGCATCCTGGTCGTGGACGATTACGGCCACCACCCCACGGAGATTGCCGCGGTCCTAGCGGCGGCGCAGGATCTCCGACGCCGGATCCTCGTGGTGTTTCAACCGCACCGGTACAGTCGCACGAAGGCGCTGCTTCGTGAGTTCGGCCTCGCGTTTGGGGGCGCGGACCGCGTGATCCTCACCGACATCTATTCCGCCGGCGAGGAGCCGATCGCGGGGATCAGCGCCGAAACGCTGGCGACGACGATTCGCTCGGCGATCGGTGTGCCCGTGGACTTCGTGCCGCGCCTGGACGACGTACCAGACGCGGTGGCGAGAGTCGCCACCAAGGGTGACGTGGTGATCACGCTGGGCGCCGGATCGATAGGCACGCTCCCGGATCGACTGATGCGCGCATTGGGTGGAACGTCATGAGCCAGGTCGCCGCTCCCGCCGATCGGCGCTTTCGTCGCGCGCACGTCAAGCCCGGGCGCAGGCGTCGCTGGCGTGTCCTGCTGCGGTACGCGGGCATCACGGGCCTCCTGCTGCTGATCGTCGCGTTCGCGGCCTATCGAGGAAGCGAAGTGGTGATGCACGCGCGAATGCTCCAGATCGATCGCCTCGTAGTCACCGGCAACGAGCGAGTGCCAAGTGCCAAGGTGCTCGAAGCCGTGGAGGGACTCAAAGGTCAGAACCTGGTCTGGACCAACCTCGAGGCGTGGCGAGGGCGATTGCTCAAGTCTCCGTGGGTCCGCGACGCCGCGTTGCGTCGATCGCTACCGTCGACGGTGGAGATTGTCGTGTCGGAACGCCTGCCGGCCATCATCGCGCGCGTCGACGGTCGGCTGTTCCTCGTGGATGACCAGGGCATCATCATCGATCACTTCGGACCGAGGTATGCGAGCTTCGATTTGCCGCTCGTCGATGGCATCGCCGTTTCGCAGCCCGGCCCGGGCGTGCAGGCCGACCAGCCGCGTGCGGCGCTGGCGGCGCGCGTGGTGACGTCTCTGCGGAGCAATCCCGACGTCGCGAAGCGGGTGTCGCAGATCGACGTCGCCGACCCGTACAACGCCCATGTCACCCTGACGGGCGACCCAGCCGTGCTGTATCTCGGCGACGAGTCGTTCCAGCAGCGCGTGGAGTCGTATCTTCAGCTCGCCGATCGGCTGCGGGAGACGGTTCCGGATATCGAGTACGTCGACTTACGGTTCGGCAGCCGGGTGTTCGTCGGACCCGTGCGCTCCGCACGCGGGGGGGTGAGTCGGCCGCAGGGAGCCGCAGGACGGGCGCGCCACTCGAGCGCCACGACCGAGGCTCCCCTTCCGACGCGAGCGAACGTTGTCTCCAGGGCCCCGTTGGCGGTCGCGCCGGGTATGGAGCAGGAGACAGTGTCCGATTCCACGGAATTGTCCCACGGGCGGCGGGCTGCGATCGCGAGCACGCGGGCAGGCGCCAAGCGTCCGCACGCGCCGAGGCGTTAGGGAATGCGGGCACGGAGGCACGTTGGGGCGTAGGGAGCGCTACCTGGTCGGGCTCGATGTCGGCACCTCCAAGGTCGCGGCGGTGGTCGGCGAAACCATGGACCACGAGGGGCTCGACATCGTGGGCTTGGGCGTGGCCGAGTCGCGTGGCATTCGCCGCGGCGTCGTCGTGAACCTGGAGGCTGCCGTCGAATCGATCAAGAAGGCGATCGAAGAAGCCGAGCTGATGGCCGGCGTCGAGATCGATACGGTGCACCTCGGGTTGTCCGGGCCGCACATCAAAGGGTTCAACAGTCGGGGCGTGATTGCGGTCGCAGGCAAGAACAGGGAGATCACGCGCGAGGACGTGCGGCGGGCGATCGACGCGGCCAAGGCGGTGTCGCTCCCCACCGGACGGGAGATCCTCCACGTGCTGCCGCAGGACTTCGTGGTCGATGAACAGGATGGTATTGCGTCGCCGGTCGGGATGACGGGGACGCGGCTGGAGGTCAACGTACACATCGTCACCGGCAGCCAGAGCTCCACGCAGAACATCGTGGCCTGCGTCAATCGCGCTGGCGCGCAGGTTGCGGAAACGGTGGTCGAGCAGCTCGCGGCCTCCGAGGCGGTGCTGACGCAGGACGAGAAGGACCTAGGCGTCGCGCTGGTCGATATCGGCGGCGGGACTACGGACATCGCGATCTACGAAAGAGGGAGTCTGTGGCACACGGCGGTGGTGGAACTCGGAGGCGACCACTTCACGAACGACATCGCCGTCGGGCTGCGAACCCCCGTACCGGACGCGGAGAAGGTCAAGCGCAAGTGCGGCTGTGTGCTGACGTCACTCGTCGACGAAGACGAGACGATGGAGGTGGCGAGCGTTGGCGGCCGCAAGCCGCGCGTGATGGCGCGAAGGATCTTGTCGGAGATTCTGCAGCCCCGCGCGGAGGAGATCTTCCACATGGTGTGGGACGAGATCCGGCGAGCGGGGTACGAGAAGAGCCTGAACTCGGGCATCGTGCTGACCGGAGGCGGTGCGATCCTGGATGGGATGCCGGAAATCGCCGAGCAAATCTTCGATCTACCGATTCGACGCGGCTGCCCCGGCGACGTCGGCGGACTGGCCGATCACGTGAACAGCCCGACGTTCGCGACGGGCGTGGGTCTGGTGCAGTACGCGTATCGCAACGTGGTGGGCGACTTCGGCCGAGCGCCCATCGGACAAGGAGCATTGGCGCGCGCGGCCGTGGCGCTGCGCTCGTTCTTCAAAGAGTTCTTCTGAGCTACCCGCAGGCGGTGAGCCTGCTTGACGTGCGGGATCGAAGGCCCGCGCACAGGGGAGAGACGATGTCCGACGTTGATCGCCCAGTTGACTCCAACACGCTTCAGGATTCGCAATTCCGGTTGCGACTCGAAGAAGAAATCAACGTGGGCGCCCGCATCAAGGTGATTGGGGTGGGAGGCGGCGGCGGCAACGCCGTGAATCGGATGGCGCGACAAGGCCTCGACGGCGTCGAGTTCATCGTCGCCAACACGGACGTGCAGGCGTTGCGCAACAACGCTGCGTCGGTGAGACTTCAGATCGGATCGAAGCTGACGAAAGGGTTGGGCGCTGGTGCCGACCCGAACGTCGGCCGCTCGGCTGCCCTCGAAGACACCGACAAGATCATCCAGGCGCTTGATGGAGCCGACATGATCTTCGTCACCACCGGGCTTGGCGGCGGGACCGGGACCGGTGCCGCTCCCGTCATCGCGAGCCTGGCCAGCGAGCTCGGCGCCTTGACCGTGGCCGTGGTGACCAAGCCGTTCAAGTTCGAAGGCCGGAAGCGCATGCTGCAGGCCGAGCGCGGCCTGGATGCGCTGCGTGACTGTGTCGACACCATCATCACGATTCCGAACGAACGGCTGCTCTCGATCATCGACCAGACCACCTCGCTGACCGATGCGTTCAGCACGGCCGACGATGTGCTGCGGCAGGCCATTCAGGGGATCTCGGATCTGATCCTGGTGCCGGGCCTCATCAACCTCGACTTTGCCGACGTCAAAACCATCATGTCCGGCATGGGCTTCGCCATGATGGGCACCGGTGTGTCGGAGGGGGGCGATCGCGCGATCGAAGCCGCCCGCCGGGCGATCTCCAGTCCGCTCTTGGAAGGCGCCAACGTCAACGGGGCACGAGGCGTGATCATCAATATCACGGGTGGTCCGGACCTCTCGCTCATCGAGGTGAGCTCCGCCTCCACGATCGTCCAGGAGGCCGCCGACGAAGACGCCAACATCATCTTTGGCGCGGTCGTGGACCCGGCGCTCAAGGGCAAGGTGAAGATCACGGTGATCGCGACAGGGTTCGGTGCGGTCAACTCGGACGGGATTCGACCCAACGCCAACGCGGAGACCCCGGTGGACATGAGCCATTACGCTGACGTGGCGCGTCTGCGCGCGGAGCCCGCGCCGCTGCCTGGCCCGCCCTCCCTCACCGTCGACCGATCATCTGCCGCCTTCCGAATGCCGGGCGCGCGGAAGCCCTTGTTCGAGCTGCCGACGGCCGTGGGCGCTGGCCTGTCGTCCCTTTCGAGCGGCCCCGGCGACCTGGGTGACGCCGGCGACCCGCCCTCGAACTTCGACGTTCCAGCGTTTCTGCGGCGCCAGGAGAGCTGATCGCGGGTGGCGGCACGGAGGTGTCCCTCGACCGCGGGCGGCTCAGCTGCGCCCGTCGCCGGGGGTCGCCGGTGATACACTAGATACACCCACGGAATTCCCGAGCGCCGTCGCCAGAGCGTCAGCGTCTTCGTGCCAATTTCGTCGCGCTCGGGTCGCGGTAAGGCCTGCGACTGTGGGCCGGTCACGGCCGCCTGCCGTTCGAGTATTTGTGAGCATTTGGCAACAGCGCGAACGCGCACGGTCCATCCTCGCCAAAGAAGTCGGCTACACCCTGAAGCCACACGCGGACTGTGTGCGTGTGGCCCTGGCGTTTCCCAACACCTACTGGGTTGGCATGTCCAACCTCGGTTTCCAGACCATTTACCGACTTCTCAACGCCGAGGCGGACCTGGTGTGCGAACGATTCTTCCTGCCGCCCAAGCAGGAACTCGCGCAGCTGCGAGCCTCGCGCACACCGATTGTGACCGTCGAGTCAGGAACGCCGGTCGGGGACTTCGACGTCGTCGCCTTCTCCGTCTCGTTCGAGTGGGACTACGTCAACGTGCTCACCCTGCTCCGCATGGCGGGCCTGCAGGCGAGGGCCGCGGAGCGATCCCCGCGTGACCCGCTCGTCGTCATCGGCGGTGCCGTCACGTTCGTCAACCCCGAGCCGCTCGCCCCCTTCGCGGACGTCGTCGCGGCAGGCGAGGGCGAAGCGCTGATCCCGGCTCTCGTCCGCGCCCTTCGCGAAGCCCCAGACCGCCAGAGCTTGCTCGAACGGCTTTCGTCGGAGCGCGGATTCTACGTCCCGTCGTTCTACGAGCCCAGCTCCGACGAGCACGGTCGGCTGATCGGCTGGACCCCGGTCGGCGGACGCGGCGCTCCTGTGCCGGTCCGAAAGGCGGCGGTCAAAGTCACCGACGCGCTCGATCCGCCCGCGACGACAATCTTCACGCCCGAAACCGAGTTTGGATCGCGGCTTCTCGTGGAGGTCGTCCGCGGCTGTGCGAACCTGTGTCGCTTCTGCTGGGCCGGCTACAACTACCTCCCGGTCCGCGCGTTTCCGACCGAGCGCATTCTCGCGCTCGCACAGGCCGCGCGATCGCACGCCAGTCGTGTCGGCCTGGTGTCGATCGCGCTCTGCGACCACCCGGACATCGAGCGCATCTTGCGACGCCTTTACGAGATGGGCTATTCAATCAGCCCGGCTTCTCTTCGTCTCGACGACCTCACCGAGACGATCCTCTCCGTGCTGCAAGCCAGCGGTGAGCGGAGCGTCACCATCGCGCCCGAGACCGGATCGGACCGGTTGCGGCGCGTCATCAACAAGACGGTGACGAACGAGGAGATACTCGATCGCGCCGAGCTCATCTTCGCCTCCGGATTCGAGAACCTGAAACTCTACTTCATGATCGGCCTCCCCACTGAAACAGACGACGACCTGGTCGCCATGCGAGACTTGACCGTCGCGCTGCGCGACCGTATGGTGAAGCACGCCAAGCGGCGCGGACACCTCGGCCGAATCGTCGGGAGCGTGAACCCGCTGGTGCCGAAGCCGGGCACCGCGTACCAGTGGATGCCGATGGAAGACCCGTCGTCGACCGAACGCAAGATCAAGCGTCTGCGCAGTCTCATGGCGGATCTTGACAACGTGTACTTCAACATCAAGTCGGAGCGACACTCGTACTATCAGGCTCTCCTTTCACTTGGCGACCGACGCGTCGCTCGCGTCATTGAAGTCGTTGAGCGCAACGGTCAGAACTGGCGAGCGGCGGTCGCGGACGCCGACCTCGACACAGACGCCTTCATCTTCCGCGACCGAAGCGCGGACACCTGCCTTCCGTGGGACATCATCGACGGTGGCTTGAAGTCAGCGTTCTACCGCTCCGAGTTCGACAAGGCGCTCCGAGCCGAGTGGACGCTGCCGCCGAAGCGCGCACACGAGAACGCGCACCTGCTGCTGCCCATCGCCGGGCAGAACGAGGCCCCTAGCGTGTCAGAGCCGCACGCTCCTCAAAGTCATGAAACGCCTCGAGGATGAGATCGCGAATCTTGTTCTGAGCCGTAGTATCCACGACCGGACGGAGCAGCGCGTAGCTCCGGCGCTCGCCATTGACCGTGTACTGTCGCGCAGGAAAGGTGACGTTTCGGCTGCCTGAGCTGCCACGCCGTTCCCACACGGAAAAGCCAATCAGCTTGAGTCCGTCGAGGGGACCCTCGACGAAGTGGAGTTCTGCGTCAGCCAGCTTGCCCGCGGGGTTTCCCTTGTCGTTCGGTGTGATCTTGACCGTCATCTCTCATCCGCTCCGTTCCGACCGTATGGTCCATCGCTCGAGAGAGCAGGATGGATGCCCGAGGCTGGCCGTCCGCGGTGAGGCTGGAAGTCACACATGGACCGTCGTTTGGCCGACCCGCAGACGATCAGGTGACGCGATCGTTGCCTCGCGCGCGTCGAAATCGACAACCGGGGTTGCTCGCGGCGGTCACCGGCCGAGCAAGATGACCTGCGCCAACGCGACGGTCTCCGAATGCGTGATGGTGAGGAGGGAGGATCCACCACCCATCATCTCGAATCGCCGAAGGGCCCCCCCGCGGAGGATGAGCCGCGGAGGGCCGCCAGGGCGCACGACCTCGATGTCTCGCCAGAAGACGTCGTGCGAGAAACCCGTGCCGAGCGCTTTCATGGTGGCTTCTTTCGCCGCGAATCGCCCCGCGAAATGAATCCCTGGGCGATGGCGCCGCCGGCAGTACGTGATCTCCCCCTCGGTGAAGATCCGTTGCACGAAGCGCTCTCCCCAGCGCCCGATCACGTCCTCTATGCGTGGGATGTCCGTGGAATCCAGGCCGAGGCCGATGATGTCGGGCATAGATGTGATGATAGTGGGATGAGCCTGCCTCTGCCCGGCGATTCGTTCGAGTGGCGAGACCAGCAGCGAAGACCGTTCCTCGTGTGCCGGCCGCTCGAACCGTTCGCGCCTCACCTGTTCACGACGGCCCTGTGGGCCCTTGGCGCCCGCGCACGGGACGCGACGGCCGAGACCGGCGAATCGTCTCTCGAGGAGGCGTGGCGCCAAGTCACTGACGCGCTGTCCATCGATCAGCATCGCCTTGTGCGGGCCACGCAGGTGCACGGTGCCGCCGTCATCGTCGGGACGCGCGCGGCGGTTGATCGTGTTCGTCCAGAGGCGGATATCATCCTCTTGGGTGAGCCGGACGCGGCTGCGGCCGTGCAGGCAGCCGACTGCGTGCCGATGCTGATGGTGGACCGCGCGACAGGCGTGGTCGCGGCTGCGCACGCCGGCTGGCGAGGCATGGCGGCGCGTGTGCCACAAGTTGCGCTTCGGGCCTTGGAGACGACGTTCGGCTCGCGGCCAGCCAACGTGATCGTGGCGCTCGGGCCAAGCATAGGCGCGTGCTGCTACGAGGTGGGCCCCGACGTGCGGGATGCGTTCGCGAGCACCCACTTCTCGAACACGCTCCTCGATCGCGTGTTTCTCGAACAGCCCCACGCGAGCAACCTGAACAAGCCGATGCCGCCGCTTGCCACCGCCGCCCGGCGTCCCGATCGCTGGTTCTTCGACGGCTGGCTGATGGCGTCGGACCAGCTCGTGGAGGCTGGAGTTCCGAAGGCCCAGATCTATGGGGCGGGGCTGTGCACCGCGAGCCATCCCCGGGTGTTGTGCTCGTACCGCCGCGATGGGGTTCCGGCCGGCCGGGTCGTCGGCGCGATCAGGTGCCAGCCGCGTCCATAGCGGCGTTGGCCAAGCGATCGGCGTGCGCATTCGATGATCGTCCGACGTGCTCGTAGGTGACGCGACCGACCTCTCGCGCCAGGAGCGTCGCTCGAGCGTGCAGTGCCTGCAAGCCAGCGTTCTTCACTTTGTACCGGCCCAGTATCTGCTGCACCAGCAGGAGCGAATCGGACCGAACGTGCACGCGGGGGATGCCCCGGTCGTGCGCGTACTGGAGCGCCGCGATGAGGCCCCGGTACTCCGCCACGTTGTTGGTGGCGACGCCAATCGAGTCTCCGAACTCCGCAACGAGCGTGCCGTCGGGGCGCTCGATCCGCACGCCGTAGCCCGCAGGTCCTGGGTTGCCGCGCGCGCCACCGTCCGTGTAGGCGACGATCTCCCGCAGCCGGGCCCTGCCGGCGGGGGGTGACGGGTTGGCGTCGAACAGGGGAAGCTGGCTCACGTCGCCGTTTGAGCAGCGCCGGCGGTGGCGGCCGGGACGAAGTAGAGGATGCGCTGACAACTGTCGCACTGCAGGATTTCTTCGTTCCGGCGCACCGTGTTGAACACCTGTGGGCGCAATCGCACGTGACAGATCGTGCAGATGCCGTCGCGCGCCTCGGCGACCGCGACGCCGTTGCGGCGCCCGGACACGAGCTGAAACGTCGCGAGGACCGTGGGATCGAGCTGCGCCACGACCGCCGCTCGCTGCGCGGTCAGACTCTCGATGACCTTCTTCAGCTCGCTGACCTCGGCGGTGAGCGCGCGCTTGTCGGCCTCGAAGGCCTTCTGAGCGCCCGCGAGATTTTCCTCCGCGAGCTTGACCGCTGCCATCAGCTCATCGCCCTCCAGCATCCGCTCGAGGATCTTGTCTTCGAGCGTCTTGACCTCCGTTTGAGCGAAGGCGATCTCCTTCTGCATCGCCTGGTACTCGATGTTGGTCTTCACGGCCATCAGTTGGTCGCGATACTTGGAGAGACGGCCCTGGTGGACCGCGACTTCTTTCTCGACCTCACGGCGAGCGGTCTGGCTTTGAGCCAGGCCTTCCTTGACGGAAGCCAGGTGTTGCCTGGCGGTCTCCAGCCGCGCGTCGAGCGCCCGGAGGCGATCGGGTTCGTCGGCGAGACGACGCTGCGCGTCGTGAACGAGGGAGTCGAAGCGTTGCAGTTCGATCACGCGCTGGAGATCCGCATTCATCGCCAGGATTGTGCCTCCACCGTGTGGAACCGATTCCCGAGAGCAGCCTACCGTCCCTCTCACGTCGACTTGCACGCCACCCGAAGCTCACATTCGATGTCCCAAGTGTGAGCGTCCTCGTGGCCCGTCACCCGAAGCTCGCGCCACACATGTCAGGCGCGAGCGGAAGGTGGTGGGCCCACCAGGATTCGAACCTGGAACGGGCCGGTTATGAGCCGGCGGCTCTCACCGTTGAGCTATGGGCCCCACTTTGTCGCAAGCCCCAAGTCGCAGGTCCCAGGTCGCGTTTTCCTGCGCGCCGACCGCGGGCTCAGGTCCAGTGACCATCGATGACTTCACGCGACCATTGACCATCGACTGCAGACCAATGACGAACGACCAACGACTACGAGGTTCTTCCCTCCAAGAACGCGCGCAGCTTGCGGCTCCGAGAGGGGTGCCGCAGCTTGCGGAGCGCTTTGGCCTCGATCTGGCGGATGCGCTCGCGAGTGACGGCGAAGCTCTGGCCGACCTCCTCCAGGGTGTGCTCACTGCCGTCGCCGACGCCGAACCGCATCTTGATCACCTTTTCCTCGCGTGGCGTGAGCGTCTTCAGCACCGACTCGGTCTCTTCCTTCAGGTTCAGGTTGATCACCGCTTCGGCCGGCGATATCACTTGGCGATCCTCGATGAAGTCGCCAAGATGCGAGTCTTCCTCTTCCCCGATTGGCGTCTCGAGTGAGATCGGCTCCTGGGCGATCTTCAGCACCTTGCGGACCTTCGACACCGGGATGTCCATCCGCTTGGCGATCTCTTCGGAGGTCGGCTCGCGTCCCAGCTCCTGGACGAGTGCTCGGGAGGTGCGAATGAGCTTGTTGATGGTCTCGATCATGTGGACCGGGATGCGGATGGTCCGCGCCTGGTCGGCAATCGCACGTGTGATGGCCTGACGGATCCACCACGTGGCGTAGGTCGAGAACTTGTAGCCGCGGCGGTACTCGAACTTGTCGACCGCCTTCATCAGGCCGATGTTGCCTTCCTGAATCAAATCGAGGAACTGCAATCCACGGTTCGTGTACTTCTTGGCAATCGACACCACGAGACGAAGGTTGGCCTCGACCAGCTCCTTCTTGGCCTGCTCGGCTTGATACTCGCCGCGCACGATCGTGTTCAGCGTCTTCTTGAGCTCGGCGGGCTCCTGCTCGAGCGTATCGGTCATCGCCTTGAGCTTGAGCTTGTAGTCCTTGATTTGGCGCTGGACGTCCTTGCGATCCTCTTCCTTGAGCTTGTGCTTCTTGTTCTTCGGGTTGAGCAACCGATCCAGCGCTTCGATCTCGCGCTGCACGCCCTTGACGGACTCGACGGCGTCCTTCATCTCGTCGATGAGGCGCCGCTTGACCGATTCGGTGAATTCGATCTCTCGGATCTTCTGCGACAACTCGATCTGGGCGCGCATGGCGGCCCACCTTGCGCGCCGATATTTGCGCTTGTCGCGGGTCGTCGTGCCTCGCGGCGTTTCCTTCAGCTTCTCGAACAGCTTCTCGGACGCCCCCCGCGACTTGCGGACGGCTTCAATCTGCTTCTGGACTTGCTTCGACCGCTCCAGGATCCGCTCGTCCGTAATCTCCTCGTCGTTGAAGATCACGAGCTCGCGAATGGTGCGGTCGCCGCTGTGGAGCTGGTCGCCGAGCTCGATCACCTTCTTGGCGACCAGCGGCGTGCGCGAAATGGACTTGATGACCGCCAGCTTGCCGCGTTCAATCCGGCGCGCAATCTCCACCTCGCCCTCGCGGGTGAGCAACGGGACCGTGCCCATCTCCCGCAGGTACAGGCGTACCGGATCGTTCGTCTTGTCCAGCGTCCCCGGAGTCAGGTCCAGCTCGAGCTCTTCGGAACCCTCGGCCGTGCGGTCGATCGGCTTGTCGTCCCGGAGGTACTTTTGGTCGGAATCGATGACCTCGATTCCGGCACTCCCGAACGTGTTGAACAGGTCGTCGAGTTCGTCGGACGAGGTAATCTCCGACGGCAGCATCTCGTTGACCTCGTCGTACAGCAGGTAACCCCTTTCCTTGCCGATATTAATGAGCTGCCGTACTTCGTCGTATTTTTCTTCGATCGACATGCAAAAAGATCCTTCGGAGGGCTTGCCGAGTCGCGCCTCATCTCACCTTCAGCGCAGTCCGACATCTTGCCACAGATCGTCGTTCAGCGATCGCTTCTGACGGGAGAGTTCTTCCTTCTTTCTGAGCAACGCGTTGAGGTCGTCGTCGTTCCAGTAGGCGCCTTGCAGCAACTGTTGGATCGCGCGTTGGACGCCGGCCAGCTCGTGGTCGATACGAAGCCGACGAACCGCGGACACACATTCCTCCAACGACTTAGCGGGAGCCACCTCTTCGGACGCAATTCCGGTGACCAGTTCAGCGTCCTGCTCGTTTAGACGCTGAATAAGGGCGGACGGAACCCCCTCGGGCGGAAGATTCTGCAGGGACTGGGCCAGTTGTAGTACCGGTCGCGTCACGAGCAGGCGCAGGTCGTCCTCCTCCAGCGCGACGACGGCCGGCAAAGCCTCGATTGGACGCTGAATCAGCCACCAAATCAGGGCTCTTTCGGCCGGCTTTATCTCCCCGAGGCCCGGTAGCTCCGCCCGGGTCAGACTGGTCTGCCGCTTCGCGGCCAGCTTACGGAATTCGCTCTGGACGACCTCGGCTGTGATGCTCGCTCGATGCGCGACTTTGTCCGCGAATTGGTCCCGAGCCGTGGCCTCGGGTAACCAGGCCGCGATGGCCAGCATTTTGCCCAGAAACGCACGCTGGGCGTTGGCGTCCTGCATCTTGACGCCTCGCGTGGCGGCATCCATCAAGTAGTCCAGATACGGCCGCGATGCCTTGAGTCGGGCCTGGTAGGCCGCTCCGCCGTTCCGCTGGATGAACGTATCGGGATCCTGCCCGCGGTCCAGAACGAGGACGTTCACGTCGAACCCCTCCTTGACGAGGAGCTCCGACGACTTCGCCGCGGCCCCCTCGCCGGCGGCGTCCGGGTCGTAGCTGAGGACGACCTTCGTGGTGAACCGACGAAGCAGCTCTGCCTGATACGGCGTCAGCGCGGTGCCACAACTGGCCACCACAGGCGCCGCCTGGCTTTGGAACACTTGCGCGAAGTCGAAGTATCCCTCCACGAGCACGACGTAGCCCAACTTGCGGATCGCCTGCTTGGTGAGATGCAGCCCGTACAGTATCCGGCCCTTCGAGTAGATCGGGGTCTCAGGCGAGTTCAGATACTTTGGCACCTGATCGGATTCCATCGCGCGACCGCCGAACGCGATGATCGAGCCGGTATCGCGGCAGATCGGAATCATCAGGCGATTGCGGAACCGATCGACACCCTCCCCGTGCGCGGAGCCGGTCCCATGGGACGAGCCCGAAGCAGGCGCCTGAGCCTCGCGCTGCACCACCAGACCGCTCTGGAGCACGGCTGGGAGCGCGAATCCTTGCTTGAGCAGGCGCGCCTTCAGCCCCTCGCGCGACGGCGGCGCGAACCCGAGCCCCAGCTGCTGGGCGGTGCTGGGGTTGATGCCGCGGTCGGCGATGAGCTGACGCGCGCGTGCACCCGCGGGACCTTCAAGCTGCTCGCGAAAGTACGCGCTCGCGACCTCGTGCATCTTGAGCAGCGACTCACGCGCACCGGCATCGCGGCGCGAGTCGTCCTCATTGGTCGTCTCGGGTAACGCGACGCCGAATTTCTGCGCCAGGAATCTGACGGCTTCCGTGAACGTCAACCGCTCGTGGAGCTCGAGAAACTTGAACACGTCCCCGCCCTTGCCGCAGCCGTGGCATTTGAAGAACTGGCGGTCGGGAACGACATGGAACGAGGGGGTCTTCTCGGAATGAAAGGGACAGAGGCCCTTCCAACTGTTTGTGCCCGCCTTCCGCAGCGGCACGTACTCCTGCACGACCTGCAGGATGTTGGCCTGCAGCCGGAGCTCGTCGATGAACGACTGCGGATAGAGGCCCACGTCAGTCCTTCAACTCCACGAGCGTGACACCGCCGCCACCATGCTCGGGCGGCGCCGCCTGGACGCTGGCGACCAGGGGATGCTGCCTCAGGTACGCGGTGAGCCCTCGCCGAAGCTGGCCGGTCCCGTGGCCGTGGATCAGGCGGAACGAACGTTGATCGGTCAGCAGGGACTCGTCGAGGAACCGCTCCGTCCGCGTGATCGCTTCGTCCACCGTGCAGCCGATCACGTTCAGGTCCAGCACGGACCCGGTGCGCGGTTGCAGATCGACGTGGACGTTGACGCGAGGTGGTGCGGGCGCACCACCGAGGACGCGCACCTCTCGGGCGTCGGCCCGCATGCGCTTGCCTTTCACGTCAACGACGAGGTTCTCGCCCTTGACCTCTGTGACAGTCCCCTCGATCCCGAGTGCGCCCACGCTGACCCGATCGCCGACGGCTGGTGGCCGTTTCGGTTCCGCTTCGCTCGGCGATGGGCCCGAGGGCTCGCCGTGTCGCCTCATGATCAGATCGACGGCCGCGCGCGCGTCTCGCCGCGCGTGGCCGGTGTCACCAGTGGTCACGAGTCTACCGGCGCCCTGCGCGATCCGCTCGGTCCGTTGCTTCAGACCGTCGATGATCTCGTCGATCTCACGCCGGGCCTGTCGCACTTCGGCCTCGACCGCATCGCTCAGGCGCTTGCGCGAACTCTCCTCGCGTTGGCGCAGCGCGTCCTCTCGCTGGCGGAGCCTCGAGTCGAGCGCCGTCAACTCCTCCCGCTCGCGCGCGAGGGCGCGAGTGTCGTGCTCGAGTGCACGAACGTCGCGGTCGATCTTCGCCAGGTGTTCGGCGAGCTGCGCGTCTCGCGTGCTGATGTTTCGCCGCGCGTTCGCGACGATCGAAGGGTCCAGCCCGAGCCGCGCGGCGACCTCCAGCGCCAAGCTTCGTCCGGGCGTGCCGTAGACGAGCTGATAGGTGGGCGCAAAGCTGGTCGCGTCGAAGCCGAACGCCGCGCACGCGACCCCGGGCGTCGTGGAGGCATACGTCTTGAGCGCGTCGTAGTGACTGGTGGCGACGACGGTGGCTCCCCGGGTTCGGAGATGATCGATGATCGCAACACCCAGCGCGCCGCCTTCGATCGGATCGGTGCCCGATCCGACTTCATCCAGAAGGACGAGGGCCGGCGTTTGCAGTTCGCGATCCATCGACGCGATGTTCGTGATGTGTGCGGAGAACGTGCTCAGGCTCGCTTCGATGGATTGCTCGTCGCCGATGTCCGCGAACACCGACTGGAAGACAGGCAACCGCGAGCCTTGGGCCACCGGGATGCGCAGACCCGCTTGCGCCATCAGCGCCAACAGTCCGGCGTTCTTGAGCGCAACCGTCTTGCCGCCGGTATTTGGCCCCGTGATGAGCAGAACCGTCGACGGCGGCAGCAGCCGGATGGTGACCGGCACGGGGTCGCGCTTTCGCGATTGCCGCGTCCCCTCATCCACGTCGGCGTCCGGCGGGAGCCGATCGAGCACCTGCGGCAGGAGCAGCGGATGTCGAGCGGCGAGAAGCTCGAATGTCCCGTCCTGTGTGAAGGTGGGTTCGACTCCGTCGACGAGCTCAGAAAACCGCGCTCGTGCCTGGATCACGTCCAGTCGCGTCGCCGCCTCGACCGTCGCCTGGACCTCGTCCGGCCGCGATCGAAATGCATCGGTCAGCGCGAGCAGGATGCGATGGACCTCTTCCGCCTCTTGCTCGTGCAGCGCGACGATGTCGTTGTTGATCTCGACCGTGCTGAGCGGTTCGAGGAAGAGGCTCGCCCCACTGGTCGAGGCCCCGTGGACGATGCCCGGGATGTTGCCGCGATGCTCGGCTTTCATCACGATCACGTAGCGTCCATTGCGCTCGGTGATGACCTGGTCCTGCAGATACTTCGCGGTGTCGCGTCCCCGCAGGTACGATTCCAGCTCGCCGCGCAACCGCGTACGTTGCTTCCGCAGGCGATCCCGAATCCCTCGCAGAGCCGGGCTCGCGGCGTCGACGACCTCGCCGCTCGGGTCGATGGCCCGACGTACGTCCGACGTCTCTCGCTGAAATGACACAACCAGTGCGCTCGTGGCGTCCAGCAGCGGGTAGGTTATCGCCGATCGCGCGATCGACAGGCGTGTCTGCGAAACAGACTCGATGAACGACGCGAACGCCAGGAGGCGGGTCGGCTCGATGGCGCGTTGCTCGACCTTCAACGCGTCCAGTGTGTCGGGGAGATCATCGGCCGCCCGAATCCCGAACAGTCCGAGCTTCGCCATGAACAGGGTCGCCTCGGTCGTCGTCGCGAGCAGGCGTGCCACCGCTCGCGCGTCCGTGATCGGCGTCAGCGCTGCAAGCCGCGCATCGCCCATCGGTGTGAGCGCGAAGCTTCGGACCGCATCGATGATGCGATCGAACTCGAGGGCGCGCAAGACCCCAGATTGCATAGGAGGAAGGGGGGCGGGATGGTACTACACGCGAACCCCTGAAGCCTATTCGAGGTGATTGATGGCGCTTGCCACGGCCGCCGCGCCGAAACCATTGTCGATGTTGACGACCGAGACCCCGGACGCGCAACTGTTGAGCATGCCGAGCAGCGCCGCAATGCCACCGAAGCTGGCGCCATACCCCACAGACGTGGGCACCGCGATCACGGGCACGCTGACAAACCCGGCCACGACGCTCGGCAGGGCGCCTTCCATGCCGGCGACAACGATGATGACTCGTGCGGCTTCGAGGCGAGGGAGGTCGGCGAGGAGCCGATGGAGTCCGGCGACACCGACGTCGTAGAGCCGCTCGACGCGGTTCCCCATGAGGTCGGCTGTGCAAGCCGCCTCCTCGGCGACGGGAAGATCCGACGTGCCCGCCGCCACGACCAGGACGGTGCCGTGCCCGGCGGCGACGTCTGTCTGACGGAGCGAGATGACACCGGCATCCGCCTGGTACACCGCTTGTGGCACAACGGCTCGCACCGCGTCAGACGCCTCGAGCGTCGCCCGCGTGACCAACAGCGTGGATCCGCGGCTGGCGATCTCGGCCGCGATCGCGGCGATCTGGGCAGGAGTCTTGCCCAGACCGAAGACGACCTCGGGGAAGCCCTGGCGGACCGCGCGATGGTGGTCGACGCGGGCGAAGCCCAAGTCATGAAAGGGCGGCGTGCTGAGCGCGTCGAGCACGCGACGTTCGGCGTGTGCCGGATCAACTCGACCGGACGCGACGCCGTCCAGCAGCGTACGAAGTTCGAACGTAGACAGCGTCATGGAACGTGCCTCGACGTGAGCTTTCTGAGATCGCTGGCTCGGCGCGCTCGGAATTGTTGACCTGCTGTGGATCGGGACAGTAACATAAACCTTTGATATAGTTAGAGTTCGCCAGTCCGCTGTGGGACTGAGCTGCATCCAATCATTTTCATGACGCTCTCCGAAACGCTCATCCTCGCCTCCTACTTCTTCGTGCTCATTATCCTTGCAGTCTACGGTTGGCACCGGTACTACCTGGTGTACCTGTACATGCGCCACCGTGACCGGCAGCCGAAACAGGGCGCTCCGCTCTCGCCGCTGCCATCCGTCACGGTGCAGCTGCCGCTGTTCAACGAGATGTACGTCGCGGATCGATTGATCGACGCCGTGGCGCGCCTCGATTATCCGCGGCACCTGCTCGAAATCCAGGTACTCGATGACTCGACCGACGAAACGCGGAAAATCGCGGAGCAGGCCGTGCAACGGCTGGCGGCGGAAGGGTTGGACATCAAGTACCTGCACCGCACCGACCGCACCGGATTCAAGGCCGGCGCGCTGGATGCCGGTCTGAAACTGGCCAAGGGTGAGTTCGTCGCGATTTTCGACGCAGATTTCCTGCCGATGCCGGATTTCCTGATGCGTTTGCTGCCGCACTTCGCCGACCCGAAGGTCGGCATGGTCCAGGCCCGGTGGGGACACATCAATCAGGACTACTCGCTTCTCACCAAGATTCAGTCGATTCTGCTCGACGGCCACTTCGTGCTCGAGCATGGTGGGCGCAACCGCGCGGGGTGCTTCTTCAATTTCAACGGAACGGCCGGCATCTGGCGGCGCCCCGTCATCGGCGACGCGGGCGGTTGGCAGCATGACACTCTGACCGAGGATCTCGACCTGAGCTACCGCGCACAGCTCCGCGGCTGGCGCTTCGTCTTCGTGCCGGATGTGGTCGCGCCGGCCGAGGTGCCGGTCGAGATGAACGCCTTCAAGTCGCAGCAGCACCGATGGGCCAAGGGCTCGATTCAGACCTGCCGGAAGGTCCTTCCCGCCATTCTGGCATCCGACCAGCCGGTGGGAGTGAAGGCGGAGGCGTTCTTCCATCTCACGGCGAACTTCAACTACCCGTTGATGTGCGTGCTGTCGGTGCTGATGTTCCCGTCGATGGTCATCCGCTATAACATGGGCTGGTACGAGATGCTGCTCATCGACGTGCCGCTCTTCATGGCGGCGACCTTCTCGGTCTGCAACTTCTACATGGTGTCTCAGCGCGAGATTCACAGAGACTGGAAGGCGCGGTTGAAGTATCTGCCGTTCCTGATGTCGATCGGGATCGGGCTGTGCATCAACAACACGCGGGCTGTGTTCGAGGCACTGTTGAACAAGCAGAGCGAGTTCGCGCGGACGCCGAAGTACCGCATCGAAGGTGGCGCGGACGAGTGGGTCGACAAGAAATATCGTCAGTCGGTGGCGGTGCAACCGATCGTCGAGCTGGCCCTCGGTCTGTATTTCACCGCGACCGTCTTCTACGCTATCGCGAACGGGATCTATGGCACGGTCCCGTTCCTGGTGCTGTTCCAGATCGGCTTCCTCTACACCGGTCTGGTCTCGATCGTGCAGCAATACGCCGGCGACGATCAGGTCGTGCTCGAGACGCAGGTCGCGTCCGGCAAATGACACGCCGCGGCTAGCGAGATCCAGGCGCCCGCATGGCCACCGCGGACAAGCCCAAGGCCGGCCTCGAAGACACCGTCGCCACTTCGTCTGCGATCTGTTACCTGGATGGCGAACGCGGCGTGCTGGCCTACTGCGGTCACGACATTCACGAGCTCGCGCGGCACGCGACCTTCGAGGAGGTGTGCTATCTGCTGTGGCACCGGCGCCTGCCGACGCGCGCCGAGCTCGGCGATCTCCGATCACGGCTGGCTTCGTCTCGTCCGCTGCCCGAGCCACTGATCCGGATCATGCGGTCGCTGCCGCAGGGCGATGGGATGGATGCCTTGCGCACGCTCACCTCCGTACTGGCGCACTACGACCCCGATGCGCGCGACAACAGCCCGCAGGCCAACGAACGCAAAGCGGTGCGGTTGACCGCGCAGCTCGGCACGCTCGTCGCCACAATGGGCCGGGTGAATGCCGGTGGCGGGCCGATCGGGCCCGACCCGGTGCTGGGACACGCGGCGAACTTTCTCTACATGTTGACCGGTGAGCGTCCAAGCGCGCTCGCCACTCGCGCGTTCGACATCGCGCTGATCCTGCACGCCGATCACGAACTGAACGCGTCCACGTTCGCCGCACGGGTCGCCGCTGCCACGCTTACCGATATCCACTCAGCGATCGTGGCGGCAATTGGGACGCTCAAGGGACCGCTTCACGGCGGTGCGAACGCCGAAGTGATGAAGATGCTGCTCGACATCGGTCCGTCGGCCGGACCCGACAAGGCTGAGGAGGTCGTTCGCGCGAAGCTGGCTCGCAAGGAGAAGGTTCCAGGCTTTGGCCACCGCGTGTATCACACCGAGGATCCGCGCGCCACGCACCTGCGGCAGATGTCGCGCGACCTCGGGAAGCGTGCCGGGCAGAGCATGTGGTTCGACATGTCGCAGCGGATCGAAGCGCTGGTGAAAGCCGAGAAGAAGTTGAATCCGAACGTAGACTTCTACTCGGCGTCCACCTACCACGTGCTTGGCATTCCGATCGACCTCTTCACTCCCATCTTCGCTGTGAGCCGGATCTCAGGGTGGACGGCGCACGTCCTCGAGCAGTACGCGAACAACCGCTTGATCCGCCCGCGCGCCGAGTACACGGGCCCCGCCTATCCGCAGCGCTACGTACCGGTCGAGGCTCGGTAGCTCGAGACCGCGCCGGGGTTCGGGCGCAGCCCCGACTCAAGACGACGATCCCGGCCGATACGTGGCGTAGATCGCCTTGAAGCCCATCGACAGGTACTGCTGGGTCTCCTTGTCGTTGGCAGTCACCATCGCACACGTCTTCTTCCTGGCGACGCACGCCTTGGCGACCGTTTGAATCGCGGCCTCGGTGTCCGGCTTCTTGTCTTCCGGGCTGTTCCACCGCCCTTCGCCGTGGTTCATCGTCAGATCTGACGGTCCAATGAGCACACCGCCGACGCCCGGGACGTCGAGGATCGCGTTGACGTTCTTCACGCCGAGCGGCGTCTCGATCATCGGGAACGCGATGAGCTCGCCTTGCGGATTGAGCGGCCAGACATCTGCGAGCGAAACGTAATCCGCCGGATTCTGCAGCCCCCAGCCGGCGCCGCCGGAGCAGCCGCACCCACGGCGCCCCGGCGGGTTCGGATACTTCGATCCTTTGAGCTGCGGATAGCGCATCGACTGCACGACCTTCAAGGCCTGCTCCCGTTCTTCTACCTGCGGCACGATGATGCCCATTGCACCGCTCTCGAGCACCTGTTTGATGATCCAGCGCACGTCCTGGTCGCCCTCTGCCGGGATCCGGACGATGGGTGCGAGAGTCGGCTGGCCTTGTGCATTCTTGTTCGCCAGCAGCTTGTTCAGCGTCGCGCGAAGCTCCGTGATGTCGTAGGGACGATGCTCCCGGTCCACAAACGTCCAGGTTTCGCCTGAGATGGCCGACTTGTCCTGGGCGAGGATTTCGACGAGCCGATTCGCGCGCCGCTGCGGCTGCTGCGCGACCAGGTGTGGAGCTAGCAGCACCAGGAGACCCACGAATCCGGTAGTCCCCTGGACCAGCCGCCAAGCGCGGCCCCGCACCCCTTCGAAGAACCTCCTGTTCATGCCTTTCCCCCCGTGTGGGCGGAGCTTACGGGGCCCACGAGATCCGGTCAAGTTGGTCAACGCTGTGAAACCGAACCGCTCCACGCGTTTGACGCTTTCCCCTGGCGGGCGTAGCATTTGTCGATCCTCGTTCGAGCCTTCGGGTTCCGAGGGTCTGGCGGTGGATCCGGTCCATGGCGAGAGGGAGCCTTCCGATGAGTAGGGACGTGCGCTTCGGTTTGTCCGCGCTTGGGATTGCGTTCGGGGTGTTCTCGGCATCGGCGGTTGCGGCCGAAGTACCGGCGTCCCCGACCTACACGCGCGACGTCGCGCCGATCTTCCAGGAGAAGTGCGAGGCCTGTCATCGCCCGGACTCGATCGCGCCGATGTCGCTGCGCACGTACGCCGAGGCACGGCCCTGGGCCCGGTCGATTCGCGCGAGAGTCGACGCGCGCCAGATGCCGCCGTGGCACATCGACAAGGCGCTCGGCATCCAGAAGTTCAAGAATGACCGATCGCTCAACGACGACCAGATCGAGACCATCGTGAAGTGGGTCGACCAGGGCGCGCCGCAGGGCGATCCAAAGGACATGCCCGCCGCGAGGGTCTGGCCGACGACTCAGGAGTGGGAGTACGCAAAGGTCCTCGGTCAGAAGGAACCGGACCTCATCATCCGCTCGACCCCGTGGACGCAGAAGGCCGGCGCCAACGATACGTGGCACACGCCAATCGTCGCGACGGGTCTAACCGAACCGCGATGGGTGCGCGCGGTTGAGACGCGGCCAGGCACGATCAAGGGTCGCAAGATCACGCACCACGCCAACGCCGACATTCTTCAAATCGACCCTGACGCGCCGGCAGCCGCGATGACACCGGGTCGGTTCACCGAGTGGGCGGTAGGCAAGGGCGTGGAGCTCATGCGCCCGGATAGCGGGATGCTGATGCTCCCGGGCTCCCGCATCGGGTGGGACATCCATTACTCGAACGGCGGCGAGGACATCACCGATGTCGTCGAGCTCGGCATCTACTTCTATCCGAAGGGTCAGGAGCCGAAGCACCGCCAGCACCTGGTCCGGATGGGCAAAACGGGTCCGGGGGCGATCGACATCGCGCCGAACAGCCTCCAGTTGACCGAGTTCTACTTCCCGCTGCGGCAGGCCGCGCGGATCGAGAGCTTCCAGCCGCACATGCATCTGCGGGGGAAGGCGCAATCGCTCGAGGCGGTGCTGCCCACAGGGCAGACGGTCGTCCTCAGCCACGTAGCGGAGTTCGACTTCATGTGGCACAGCGCATACGTCTACGCCGATGACGCGGCGCCGCTCCTTCCCAAGGGCACGATCATCAAGGTGAAGACGTGGCACGACAACACCGCCGCCAAGCGTGGGAATCCCGACCCCAACGTGTGGGTCGGCTACGGCGGCCGCACCGTCGACGAGATGGCGCATGCGTGGGTCAACGTAACGTACCTGTCCGATCAGGATTACGACGCGGAAGTGCGCGCGCGACAGGATCGCTTGACGCGGTCGACGCAGCAGCAACAGCAGTAGACCTGCGGGCGGGCGCGTGGCGCATGGTGCTCGTGGGGCTGATGCGATGATGACGCGTGCTGGTCGGCTTCGCGTCGCGATTTCGCTCGTGCTCGCAGCCGCCGCGTTGACGGCCACCGGTGTCGCGCAGCAGCGGCGGACACCGCTTCCGGCGGAGCCGCTCGGACGCACCGGCGAGGCCATCTTTCCAGCATTCGAAGGCTGGGGGCGGCACACCGACGGCTCAATGGTGCTGCTCCTCGGGTACTACAACCGCAACAGCAGCCAGGCCTACGACATTCCGATCGGACCGGACAATAAGATCGAGCCGGGCGGACCGGATCTCGGGCAGCCCACGCACTTCGATCCGCGCCAGAGTCACGGAGTGTTCGCGATCAGAGTACCGAAGGACTTCGGCAACAACAAGCTCACGTGGACGCTGACGGTGAACGGTCAGACGTCGACGGTGAGCTTCTGGATGAACCCTCCTTACTTCGTCGACTTCTTCAAGCACGCCGCGAGCGGGAACACCCCGCCGGTCGTCCGGTTCGCGGAGAAGGGCTCGACACACTCGGGCCCCCCGTACGACGTGTCGCAGACGCTCTCTGCGACCGTTGGCCTGCCCCTGCCGCTGCGGCTCTGGGTTTCCGACGCGCCGTCGACGCAGCGAGGTGCCGAGGAGGAATTGGCGGACATCCGCTCCCGCACGAGCGTTGTCGATCCGGTGGCGATCATCGGGGATCAGACCTTCGGTGGACGGACTGGCGGACGTCCCCGCGGACCGCGCCCAGACATTACGGTTACGTGGAAACTCCATCGCGCCCCAGGAGAGGTGACGTTCGCCCCGGCGCGCATCCCGCTCACCACCGGCGGCGACCCTGGTAAGGTCGTCGAAGCGTCGACAACCGCCACGTTCGCCAAACCAGGCGAGTACGTGCTCCGCGCACAGGTGAACGACGATTCCGGAGAGGACGGCGGTGGCGATCAGTGCTGCTGGACCAACATCCTCGTTCGCGTCAATGTGAAGTAGCGCGGCTCGAGCCCGCGCCGGCGCGCGTGGGGCTGCGTCCCGGTCTTCAGTTCGCCATCAGCGCGAACGTCCACACTGAACCGCCCGCGGGGACGTCTCGGGCCGCGTAGCGCCTCGCGAGGCTGCCGCCGAGCCCCGAGACGATGGTGACATACTGGCGACCGTTGTGCGTGTAGGTAATTGCCGTCGAGTTCACGCTCGACCCGGTCTTGAACTGCCACAGGGTCTGACCGGTGGCCTCATCGAGCGCGACGAACTCCCCGGTGAGCTTGCCGGTAAAGACGAGGCCGCCTCCCGTCACCAGCATGCCCGCAGAGCTCGGCATGTCAGGCAGCGGAATCTCCCACTTCTTCTGACCCGTGAGCGGATTGATGGCCAGGAAGTGTCCGGCGATCTCGCCCGGCTTCAGCACCGGCTGGCGTCCGACAACGCCGGTGGAATTGGTACCGATGACCTGTGGCTTCGGGGGCGCCAACTTCTGGATGCGCGGCACGTTCCACGTGGTCGCATAGACGAGACCCGTGCTGGGATTGAAGGCGATCGGCACCGCGTTGGTGCCCCGCTGTGGGTAAATCTCCACCTCTTGGCCGGACAGGAACTTCTCGTATAGCTCGGTCAACACCGGTCTCCCGGACTCGAGATCGATGCGAGACGCCCAATTCACCCTCGTGAACGGGTGCGCGGCAATGAGCGAACAGTTCGTTCGGTCGAGGACGTACACGAATCCATTCTTGTTGGCCTGAATCATCGTCTTGCGCGGTTTGCCGCCGATGGTGAGATCGGCGAGCACGAGCTCGTCGGTGCCGTCCACGTCGTACACATCGTTGGGTGTGTACTGGTAGTGACACACGGTTTCGCCAGTCTTCGGTCGAATCGCGATCACGCTGGACGTGTACAGGCTATCCAGATGGCCGCGCGGTCGCGGATCGTACGGCTCCGCATTGCCAGTGCCCCAGTACACGAGGTCCAGCTCGGGGTCGTACGAACCCGAGCGCCACGTGGCGCCACCACCCCACTTCCATGCGTCCGAGTTCTTCGGCCAGGTCTCGGAGCCCGGTTCGCCTGGCGCCGGCACGGTGTAGCGACGCCACAGTTTCTGTCCGGTCTCCGGGTCCCAGCCGTCGAGAAAACCTCGTGTCGTGAACTCTCCGCCTGCCACCCCCGAGATCACGACGCCGCCCGCGACGATCGGCGCGCCCGTCGCCGTGTAGCCCTCCCGGAAGTCGGCGAACACCTGATCCCACACCACCTTGCCCGTCTTCTGGTCGATGGCGAGCAGATGGTTGTCGATGGTCACCCGGTAGACCTTCCCGTTGTAGAGCGTCGCGGCTCCTCGGTTGATGGCGCCGAACGGCGCCACCTTGTACACGCCCTCATCGAATGAGATCGGCGAGCGCCACACCTGCCGACCGGTGGCCACGTCGATGGCGAACGTCCATTTGCCGTTCACGATGTACATGACGCCGTTGTGGACGGTGGGCGCGCCGAGCTCGCCGATCTCGTTCATCAGGCTGGTGCTCCAGATCGGGACCAGCCGCTTGATGTTCGACGGATTGATCTCCGTGAGCGGGCTGTAGTTCCGACGGTCGAAGCCCAGGCTTTGCGTGACGACGTTTGCTGGATCCTTGCCGTCGTTGATGAGCTCGTCCATGGTCTGCGCCATGCCGAGCTCACACCAGCCGCCCGCCATGACCCCGATCGCGAGGGACAGAAGGATTCGGGCCATAGTGCGCATCCTAACTCTCGCCGGGCGGTAGCGCCAGCCCCTCGCCCCGTGCCCCTCGCCCCGCGGCGTCGATGCGGCCGCGCTCCGTGATCTGGTCGCGGCGGTCGAGCGCGACGAAGGCTCCGTGCTGGGATCCTCTCGAGATCCGTTCGGCGGAAAGGCAGTGCTCCTCGTCGCGTTGCCGATTGACAAGGTCGCGCCGAATCAGGAATGAGTCGCGATGCTCGGCGCGTCGCGTCATAATGAGCCTCGTGGCAGCCACCACGGTCTATCTCGACTGTGCGGCGACAACACCGCTCGACCCTCGCGTCGGCGCCGAGATGCGACGTTTCTTCGAGGAGGAGTTCGGCAACGCGGGCAGTCGCACGCACGAGTGGGGGACGCGAGCTCGGGCGGCCGTGGAACGGGCGCGCGATCAAGTGGCAGCCGCCATCGGCGCCAGCCGAGGCGACGTGGTGTTCACGAGCGGCGCCACCGAGAGCAATAATCTCGCGATCCTCGGACTGATGAACGCCGCTGGCGAACGCGGTTCAGTCGTGGCTTCCGCGATCGAGCACCGCGCCGTGCTGGAGCCGCTGCAGGCGCTCGAGCGTCGCGACGGCAGGCTCACGCTCACGCTCGTACGGCCGGGACGCAGCGGCGTGGTCGACCCCGTTCGCGTGCTCGAGGCAGTGACCGACGACACGCGACTCGTCTCGGTGATGCACGTCAACGACGAGACCGGCGCGATCCAACCGATCGAAGCGATCGCAGACGGCCTTGTGAATTCGAAGGCGTACTTTCACGTAGACGCGGCCCAGAGTTTCGCGCGCGACGAGCCGGGGCTCCGGCATCCGCGGATCAATTTGATCAGCGCCAGCGCACACAAGATTATGGGTCCCAAGGGCATCGGCGTGCTCATCGTCCGGCGTCGAGGGCAGGAGGGACCGCCGCTGCACCCTTTGATGTTCGGCGGCGGATAGGAACGCGGTCTGCGACCAGGCACGCTGCCGGTCCCGCTGATCGTCGGCTTCGGCCTGGCCTGTGCGCTTGCGACGTCGGAGGCCGGCGATCGCGCGCGCCGCTGTGCGGCGTTCCGCGACGCGCTCATGTGCGGTCTGGCGCCGCTCGATCCGGTCGTCAACGGAGATCCGCAGCAGCTGGTGCCCTACATCGTCAACCTTTCCATCACGGGCGTTGAGGCCGAAGTCGCGATGGACGCGTGGCACGATCTCGTCGGGGTGTCGCACGGCGCGGCGTGCACCACACTGACGCAGACCTGCAGCCACGTGCTCGAAGCGATGCGGCTGGACGGGTGGCGAGCGGATGGCGCCATTCGCTTCTCGTGGTTCGCCGACACACCACAGCCGGATGGGTCCGCGATGGTGCGGGCGCTCGAGCCGTTTCGCCATCGCTCCAACGCCGCGCGATGACTGCAGTACCACCAGAACGCACGGTGTACTACCGCCGCTCGCGATTTACGACACATTTGCCCGTGGATCGTCTGTACTCGCCCGCGCACTACTGGATCCTGGAGGAGGCGCCTGGCATCTGGCGTGTCGGACTGACGAGGTTCGCCACGCGAATGCTCGGCGATATCGTCGAGTTCCACTTCACGGTCGCGTCGGGTTCTCGAGTTGAAATTGGGGACGAAGTGGGTACTGTCGAGGGGATGAAGGCCATCTCGAGCGTCTTCGCCGTCGGAACGGGTCAGTTCCTGGGCGACAGCCCAGCTCTGCGCCAAGACGTGACGCTGGTCGAATCCGATTGCTACGGCGAGGGATGGCTGTCTAAGCTTTCCGGCCAGCCGGCGCCAGATGTGGTCGACGTTCATGGATACGTCGCGATTCTCGACGCCACCGTGGACAAGATGCTCGCGAGCAGGTACACCGGAAAAGACGCTGAAGAAGACGGACGATGACTCCTGACTACATCATGGTCGGCGGATTTCTGGGCGCCGGAAAGACGAACGCGATTCTGCGCCTCGCAAGACGTCTGACCGAGCAAGGCCGTCGCGTTGGCGTAATCACCAACGATCAGAGTGAAGGATTGGTCGACACCACGCTTGTGTCGGCTCATGGGTACGCGTCTGCCGAGATCACCGGTGGATGTGTCTGTTGCCGATTCCACTCATTGACGGAAGCGGCCGATCGCCTCATGCGTGACGCTCGCCCCGACGTGTTCCTGGCCGAACCGGTAGGGAGCTGCACCGACCTGCACGCCACGGTTCAGTATCCGCTTCGTCGGATGTACGGCGAGAACTATCGCGTCGCGCCGCTCAGCGTTCTGGTCGATCCAGTCCGTGCCGCGCGTGTCCTCGGCCTGGAGGTCGGTCGAACGTTCTCGCCGAAGGTTCAATACGTCTACGAGAAGCAACTCGAAGAAGCGGAGATCATCGTTGTCAACAAGTTGGATGTGCTCGACGACGCGCGGCGAGACGCGCTGGGCGACGCACTCCGGTCGCGTTTCCCCAAGGCTGATCTGCACTTCATGAGCGCTCGGACCGGTGATGGCGTCGATGCGTGGTGCTCACGTGTCGCGGGTGCCGGGGCCGAGGGTTCCGCGACCACGTTTGCCCCGACGATGGACCTGGACTACGACCTCTACGCGGAGGGCGAAGCGTTGCTCGGCTGGTTGAACCTTACGTGCCGTGTGACGGCGGTGACGCCGTCACACGGCAACGAGTGGTTGGCACGACTGGGCGCGGCGATTCATGGGCGACTGCACCGGGAGGACATCGAGATCGCTCACTTCAAGATGACGCTGTCCCCGGATTCCGGCAGGGACCTTGCCGTCCTCAACATCGTCAGATCCGATGGCCGGCGCGAGTCGGTGCATCGCCTCGAGGAGCCGCTGGCGGAAGGCGAGGCGATCGTCAACCTTCGCGCCGAGGCCGATCCTGAGCCGCTGCACAGCCTGGTGGCCCAGAGCCTCGACGAGATCGCCCGTGAGACAGGTGTCACCGTCGAGGTGCAGCACCGCGAGCACTTCCGGCCCGGTCGTCCGCAGACCACGCATCGGATGGTGGTGGCATGAGCGGTCGTCCCGCGCTGCTGTACTGTCACTGCGCATACGCAAAAGTGATCCCGAACGAGGTTAAGTCCGCCGTGTTGCGCGGTTTGTCCGAAGCCGGCGTCGAGTTCGACGCCGGCCCGGACCTGTGTGCCATGGCCGCGCGCCGAGACCCGCGCCTGCAGGAGCTGGCGAAAGGCGAGCCGCTGCGCGTGGCGGCCTGTTATTCGCGAGCCGTTCGCTGGTTGTTCGCCGCTGCGGGCGGTGACCTGCCGCAGAGCGCCCGGGTGTGGAACATGCGCCTCGAACCGGCGCAGGAGGTCGTCAGCGGCATGCTCGGCTCCGACGCATCGGAACCAGGGCCTTCGGCGGAGACGACGACGGTGTGAACATAGTCCCGATGTCCGCGTCGCAAGTGACGTTGCGTCTCGACGGTCAGCTGAACCCGGCCGATCGAGCGACGCTCGCAAGTCTATTGTTGGACAAGGGGCTCGAAGTCGTGTGCCGTCACGAGCACGGTGCCGACCTGGCCAGCGCCGTGGATCTCACGGTAGCCGCTGCGAAGCTGGAGGCCGAGATCAAGCCGCCGTCCGAGAGTCCGGCCCCAAGGTGGAAGCCGTGGTTCCCGGTGATCGATTACTCGCGCTGCACGAACTGCATGCAGTGCCTGAGCTTCTGCTTGTTCGACGTGTACGGCGTCTCGCCCGACCGGAAGATCCAGGTCCAGAATCAATCGAACTGCAAGACGGATTGTCCGGCGTGCTCACGTGTGTGCCCTGAGGTGGCGATCATGTTCCCGAAGTATCGGCACGGGCCGCTCAACGGCGAGGACGTGAAAGCCGACGACGTTCGTCGAGAGGCGATGAAGGTCGACATCTCGGCGCTGCTCGGCGGCGATATCTACTCCATGCTGCGCGACCGCAGCGCCAAGGCCAAGTCTCGTTTCTCGAAGGAGCGCGACGACGAGCGCGCGCTGAAGGAACGGCAGAGCTGTCTGATCGCGCTGAAGCAGGGTGGACCTTCATCGGCCGAACTCGAGCGCCAGGCTGCGGCCACACGTCGAGCGAGGTGTACGGTGGCTGACCGAGCACCAGAACATCGATGGCGGCTGGGGCGATACGGTGCGCAGTCGGAGCAATATCAGCACCACCGCGATCGTGTGGGCCACACTCTCAGCCGTTGCTGGCACGAGCGAGTCGTGCGCCATCGCGGTGGAGAAGTCGGCCACCTGGCTGCGCGGGGCCGCAGGGGAGACGACGCCGAATGCCCTGCGCGAGGCCATCCTCAAACGTTACGGCAAGGACCGGACGTTCTCGGTGCCCATCCTCACGGTGCTGGCGCTGTGTGGCAAGCTCGGGTCGGATCCGATCCGCGCCTGGAGGCACGTGCCGCAACTGCCGTTCGAGCTTTCCGCGCTTCCACACACCTGGTTTCATCGACTCCGACTGCCGGTGGTCAGCTACGCGCTGCCCGCGCTCATCGCGATCGGTCAGGCGAGGCATCGGTTCGCGCCGACACGGAATCCGCTGGCGCGAATCGTGCGCAACGCCACCGGCGAACGGACACGCACGATCCTGCGCGCGATACAGCCGGCGAGCGGCGGCTACCTCGAAGCCAGTCCGCTCACGAGCTTCGTCGTCATGAGTCTGGCTGCGGCCGATCACGCCGATCACGCGGTGGCCGAGGCGGGCGTGCAGTTTCTCGTCGACACGGCGCGTCAGGACGGAAGCCGGCCGATTGACAGCGATCTCTCGACGTGGGTCACGACGTTGTCGGCTATCGCGCTCTCGTCGAGCGGCGTGCTGACGCATGGTGAGAGGACGGCCATCGGCCGCTGGGTCGGCGCACAGCAGAGCCGCGTCGAGCATCCGTTCACACATGCGGCGCCGGGGGCCTGGGCCTGGACGCCTTTGAGCGGAGGCGTTCCCGACGCCGACGACACGGCTGGGGCACTCGTCGCGCTCTCCGAGCTTGGTGGAGCAGATGTCGCGATCGGCGAGGCTGGTGTACGCTGGTTGCTGGGCGTGCAGAACCGCGACGGCGGCATCCCAACCTTCTGCCGCGGATGTGGCGCGCTGCCGTTCGATCGAAGCACGCCCGAGCTCACCGCCCATACCCTTCGCGCGTGGAGCACGTGGTATCCGCTCCTGAGGCGGGCCACGCAGAACGAGTTGCGGCGCGCGACCCGCCGCGCCATCGACTACCTCGATCGCTCGCAGCAGCCGGACGGGAGCTGGGTGCCGTTGTGGTTTGGAAACGAGGCTGCGCCCGAGGAGGACAATCCGCTGTATGGGACAGCCCGCGTGCTGCTTGGCCTTCGCGCAAGCCTCTCGGCGGCCGATGAACGCGCGGGTCGATGCGCGGAACGCGGCGTCCGCTGGCTGCTCGCCTCTCAGAACATCGATGGGGGATTCGGCGGCGCGCGTGGGGTCGCCTCGTCGGTCGAGGAGACCGGCGTCGCGCTCTCGGCTCTGGCGGCGATGGCGCAGACGACGGAGACGAACAGCCGCGAGTCGCGCGACGAGCTGTCTCGGGCGCTGCGAGCCGCCGTGCGCTGGCTCGCTGATGCCTGCCGCGACGATGAGCCACGACCAGCGCCAATCGGGTTGTACTTCGCTCGCCTCTGGTACTTCGAAGACCTCTATCCGTTCATCTTCGCCGTTGAAGGCCTGTCCGCCGCACGGCGATACCTGCGCGATATCACGCCTGAACCCGTCCGCGGCTGACCGCCAGCTATAATCGGATGTGTCCACCTCACAATGAACGCTCGCCTCATCCGCAATTTCTCGGTCATCGCGCACATCGACCACGGGAAGTCGACGTTGGCCGACCGCTTTCTCGAGATCACGGGTGCCTTGCAGGCACGCGAGATGGAGGCTCAGGTGCTCGACGCCATGGAGCTCGAGCGCGAGCGCGGCATCACGATCAAGGCGCATCCGGTTCGCTTGACCTACAAGGCCAACGACGGGCAGACCTACATCCTGAATCTCATCGACACGCCGGGGCACGTGGATTTCTCGTACGAGGTGACCCGCTCGCTGGCGGCGTGCGAAGGGGCGCTCTTGCTGGTCGATGCCTCGCAAGGGGTGGAAGCGCAGACGCTGGCCAACGCCTATCTCGCCGTCGATAACAGCCTGGAGATCATCCCCGTCATCAACAAGATCGACTTGCCAGGGGCCCAACCCGAGGAAGCGCGTCGCCAGATCCAGGAGATCATCGGGCTCGACGGCGCGGGCGCCCTCCTCGCCAGCGCGAAGATGGGCACGGGCGTGCCCGAGATTCTCGAGGCGATCGTCCACCGGCTGCCGCGGCCGGCCGGCAACTCCGACGCACCGCTGAAGGCCCTCATCTTCGATTCCTGGTACGACCCGTATCGCGGCGTCGTCATAGTGATCCGCGTCATCGACGGCGCCATTCGGAAGAACATGCGCATCCGCTTCATGGCGGAAGGTCAAGACTACGACGCGGAGCAGCTCGGGTTCTTCACCCCCAAGGCCGTGCCGACCGACGAGATTGGCGTGGGTGAAGTCGGTTTCCTGGTGGCCAACGTCAAGAAGATCAGCGACGCGAAGATCGGCGACACCATCACGGAGGCCTCTCGTCCGACCGCCGAGCCATTCCCCGGCTTCAAGGAGCTGAAGCCGATGGTGTTCGCGGGACTGTATCCGGTGGAAAGCCATCAGTATCCGGAGCTGCGCGACGCACTCGAAAAGCTGCGCTTGAACGACGCGTCGTTCTTCTACGAGCCGGAAACGTCCGCGGCCCTGGGCTTCGGTTTCCGCTGCGGGTTCCTCGGCCTGCTGCACATGGAGATCGTCCAGGAACGCCTCGAGCGCGAGTTCGATATGGACTTGGTCACGACGGCACCGGGTGTGCTGTATCGGGTCACGACCACGGACGGGCAGATCGAGGAGATCGATAGTCCGTCCAAGTTGCCGGACACCGGTCGGATCGCGAAGATCGAGGAGCCGGTCATCACGGCGATGATCCTGACGCCGGCCGAACATGTCGGCGGCATCCTGCAGCTCTGTCAAGACAAGCGAGGCATTCAGAAGACGATCGAGTATCTCGCGTCGGATCGTGTCCTCATCACGTACGAGCTGCCGTTCAACGAAGTCGTCCTCGATTTCTACGACAAGCTGAAGACCATCTCGCGTGGGTACGCATCACTGGACTATCACGTCACCGGCTATTGGCCGTCGCCGCTCGTCAAACTCGACATCCTGGTGAACGGAGATCCGGTGGATGCACTCTCGGTGATCGTCCATCGCGACATGGCGTACGAGCGTGGACGGGCGCTGGCGTCGAAGATGCGCGAGCTCATTCCGCGTCAGATGTTCGAGGTGGCGATTCAGGCGGCCATCGGTGGCCGCATCATCGCGCGTGAAACCGTCAAGGCGCTGCGAAAGAACGTGCTCGCCAAGTGCTACGGCGGCGATATCACGCGGAAGCGGAAGCTGCTGGAGAAGCAAAAGGAAGGCAAGAAGCGCATGAAGCGGGTCGGCAAGGTGGAGATTCCGCAGGATGCGTTTCTCGCCGTACTGCGAATGGGGACGACCGATGGCGACTGAACGTGCGCGCGTGAGACCTTCGCGGGAGGTCCAGTCGGTGAAGCCGGAAAAGAGCGAGTCCGTGCCGTTTCGAAAGAGCACCGCCCGTGAGTACTTCGAGTCCATCGTCATCGCGGTGATTCTCGCCCTCTTCATCCGGACGTTCGTCGTGCAAGCCTTCAAGATCCCGACAGGCTCGATGGAGAACAACCTCCTGATCGGCGATCACCTGCTGGTGAACAAGTTCATCTTTGCGCCCACGGCGACCTCGATCGAGAAGGCGCTGCTCCCGATCGCCACCATCAAGCGCGGCGACATCGTCGTGTTCAAGTACCCCGAGGCTCCGGAGCGCGACTTCATCAAGCGCGTGATCGGTCTGGCGGGCGAGACGCTGGAGCTCAGGGACAAGAAGGTCTACATCAACGGTCAGCCGTTGGACGAGCCGTACGTGCACTTCCTGAGCCCGCCATCTGGACCGTCCGAGCTGAGCGAGCTGACGACATCGGATGTGCGAGACCGGTTTGGTCCGGTCACTGTGCCGGCGGATCAATACTTCGTGATGGGCGACAACCGCGACAACTCACAAGACAGTCGCTACTGGGGATTCTTGACGCGCGACTACATCAGAGGCAAGGCGCTTGTCATCTACTGGTCGTACGAGTCTGACGCGCAGGACTACATCGAGCCCGACACGACGACGACGATCCGTAATCTGTTCACGGTCTTCACGCATTTCTTCAGCCGCACGCGCTGGGAGCGGATGTTCCAGCCGATTCACTAGACGAGGCTGGTCGAGAGGCCCGCTGGCCTGTCTCGCGGCCCTGTTCAGCCCTGGACGGCGCGGCGGAGCTGTTCGAGATTCGCCACCAGCGCGCTGGGCCCGCTCGTGGCCTTGTCCGTCTTCGGAGGCTCTGCCTTCTTCGCGGCCTCCGACTCTAGCCTCGGGCGATGGAGGAGGACTTGTCGCTCGTCGCGGTCGCGGGCGTCCTGCTCGCGCACGTAGTCGAGCGTGTTGCGAAGCGTCTGGATGGTTGACTCGAGCGAGGTCTCGACGTCCCGGCGCTTCAGTGTCAGACCGTCGATCTCCCGTTGGATGTCCTCGAGTCGCGCCTGCGTCCTCTCGAGCAACAGGTCGGATCGACTCTGCGCCTCGCGCAGCACGCGCTGGGCCTCGCTCTCGGCATTGTTCGTGATGTCGTCGGCCAGCTTCTGCGCTGCCATGAGTGTCGACTTGAGGCTCTTCTCGTGCTCGCGGTACTCGGTCAAGACCGCCTCGAGTCGACTGACGTCTTGACGCAAGCGGTCGGTGTCCCGCAGCGCCTGCTCGTAGTCGTCGGCCGCGGCCATCAGGAAAGACGTGACCTCGATCTTGTCGAAGCCTCTGGATGAGGTGTTGAATTTCGCCTGCCGCAAATCGAGGGGACTGACGTTCATGGGAGTGTCCTGATGAGCGTGCTCTTCCGCGTACAGGTATCGGCTCGCCAGTGTGAGGACTGCACACGGTGCAGAAATACGAAGGCTCAGGGCTCTTAGGGTCTCATTCTCCGGGGCGTGTCTGGGTCGCCGTTCCGCCGCCCGCGTGCTCCTCGCCGCCAACGCGCCGACGGAGCCGAAACCCAGGAACCCGCGAACTCCGAACCCTTCGAACCTATCCTCGTGCCCCGAAAATCGCTGTCCCGACTCTGACCATCGTCGCACCCTCCTCGACAGCGACCTCGAAATCGTGGCTCATGCCCATCGACAGCTGCGCGAGGGCGGTACCCGGTACACCGTCGGCGCGCAAGCGGTCCCGCAGCTCCCGAAGGGACCGGAAGTACGGGCGTGCTTGTTCGGGGTCGTCGACCGCTGGAGGCAACAGCATCAACCCGACGAGCCGGGCGGCCGTGCATCGTCCAGCGGCCTCGAACAGCGGCAGCATGGCACCGGGAGGGATGCCGTGTTTGGTGGCTTCGCCGGCCAGGTCGACTTGCACGAGCACCTCAACCGAACGTCCGGCCTGCTGCGCGCCTTGATCAATGGCGTCGACGAGCTCGACGGAGTCGACCGACTGGATCGCGTGAAAGAGCCCACCCGCCTTGCGGGCCTTGTTGGATTGCAGGTGGCCGATGAAGTGCCAGCAGAGAGGCAGGTCAGCAGTGGCCGCGATCTTGAGTTGCGCCTCCTGGACCTTGTTTTCCCCGAACTCGAGTTGCCCGAGCGCGGCTGCCGCCCGCACGTGATCGGCGGAGAACGTCTTGGAGACGGCGATGAGGCGAACAGTGGAAGGGTCGCGGCTGGCCCGCCTGGCGGCAGCCGCGATACGAGCGCGGACCGCCGCCAGTCGAGCCTGAAGCGCGACGGAATCGATCACGAAGGAACTACTTCACGGCGTCGATCAGCTGCTTAGCCGTCGAGGCGTTCGGGCCGGTGGGCGCCAGCTGGAGATACTTCTCCATCGCCGCTCGCGCAGCCTTGAGGTCGCTTCCCGCCAACGACATGCCCAGCATGTAGTGCGCCTCGGCGTGATTCGGGTTGGCCGCGATCGCCTGCTCGAAGAGCAGCTTGGCCTCCGCGGACTTTCCGCCGTTGAACAGGATGACGCCCTGGTTGTACAGAGCATCAGCGCCCCCACCGCCGGTCGAACCCGACAGTTGGGTCGCCTTCGCGCTGGCCTCCTGAGCCTCCGTGAACTTCTTCTGCGCGTTGTAGACGTTGGCGAGACCGTTGTAGGCGGCCGCGTCGTTCGGACGGATCTCCGTGGCCTTCTTATAGGCCTCCTCGGCCTTCGGGTAGTCCTTCAGCTGCATGTAGCTGTAGCCGATGTTGTTGTAGCAATCAGCACAGGCGCTATTGGTTTGGATGCCCTGCTGGAATTTCTCTATGGCGGTCTGATGATTGCCGGCGTTGCTGGCAGCCACGCCGTCCTCGAAGATCTTCTTGAGCGCGGCGGCAGCTTCCTGCGACGCCTTCGTGTTGGTCCCCGCCGCCGCCGAGACGACCAGTGCCACTTCGGCGGGCTTGCCAGCACTGACGTTCACGTTGGCAGGCATCGAGGCCAGCTTCTCCTTCTCAGCCGCGACGGCATAAGCACCGGAGGGCAGACCGATCTGGATGAACTCACCCCGTTTGTCGGTCCTGGTTTCGAACTTCCGGCCGGTGCCGCCGACTTGGTTGATGCTGACTTTGGCGCCCTCAACCGTTGCGCCTTTCTCGTCGCGGACCGTGCCCTTGACCATGCCGTTCTGAGCGAAGGCCGGTGCGGCCACGGCGATCGCCACGAGCATCGAGAACGCCACCAGCCACGCGGGCCGACGGTTCAATCGGCGGACCATACATCCTCCTGCAAAAACGTTAAAATACGCTTTACAACATTTTAGATCGGAAACCGGGTCTGTTTCTCATCGCGGCTCCGCGGCGAATCGGCTCAGTCGCTCGAGGGCCCCCGCACCTCGCCGTCGCACCGTCGCGCCCGTTCTCTGGCGTCGTGGTCGACGGGGGCCCGCTCCGCCGTTTGGTCGGCTGAAAAGAATGCCTCGACGGCATCGAGCTCGTGCACAACTGGTGCCGGCGGCAGAGCGCTGATGAACCGACGGCCGTACACTTTCGTCCGGAGACGGGGGTCAAGGATGACCAACACCCCGCGGTCCGCCCGATGGCGAATGAGGCGACCCAACCCCTGCTGCAGCGTGAGCACCGCGAGCGGCACCTGGTACTCGTCGAACGGTTCTCCGCCACGTGCGCGAATGGCGTCAATTCGTGCGCTGGTGATGGGATCGCCCGGCGATGCAAACGGGAGCTTGTCCACGATGACGCAGCTCAGTGCTTCGCCGACAACATCTACGCCTTGCCAGAAACTCGAGGTCGCAAAGAGCACGGCGTGGGGCGTTTCCCGAAACTGCTTCAGGAGCTGCGACCGCGGGGCCGAACCCTGCACGAGGATCGGGTACGGCAGCGCCATCTCTGCTACGGCTTGCAACGCACGCAGGCCCGCGTAACTCGTGAACAGCACGAACGCCCGGCCTTGCGTCCGCTTCAGAATCTCGATGACCTCGCGCCCGGCGGCGGTCGCGAACTCGGGCGATCTCGGGTCGGGCATCCGCCGGGGCAGGTACAAGAGGGCCTGCCGACTGTAATCGAATTCGGACGGGAGCCGCAGCTCGTTGGCGTCTCGAATCCCCAGCCGTGTGCGAAGGTAGTCGAACGAATCGTCGACAGCGAGCGTGGCTGACGTCAGCACGGTCGTACGCATCCGCTCGACGAGGAGCTCACGGATGATCTTCGAGACGTCGATTGGTGAGGCTCGCAGGAAGACACCGTTTCCGCGGAACTCCGCGAAATACACGAACCGCGGGTCGTTCGCTCGCATCAGGAAGCGAAGGTCGTCTCTGAGCTGTCCGGCACGACGCGCGAGTGATCGGAGCGCTTCTGTCTCCAAACCGTGGTCCGCAGGGGAGTCGGTCTCCCGATCCGACGCGTCCTCATCGGCCGCGCCCGACGACTTGATCGCGAGCACGCTCAACGTCGACTCGAGAACGTCGAGAGTGCCCGCCAGGTAGGCGGTGGGCTCGCGTGCCGCCGCGAGCGTGTCGGCGGTGACGCGGACGCGCTCCTCCGTTCGATTCGCCGAGGGACCCCGTGCGCGGTGCGCGAACCCGATCTCGTCGAAGCACCGGCGGCCATGGTCGCGCAGCCGCCCAACCGCCTTGCCAAGGGACTCTTGCTCCACGGCGTCGAGCCCGTGTCGCCCGGCTGACCGCTCGACATCGTGGGCGAAGTTCTCGATCCGATACGTGCTCACCGCCACCCCGAAGTACTGCGTCACAACGTCCTCGAGCTGATGGGCTTCGTCGAGGACCGCGGTGGCGCATGCCGGAATCACTTCGCCGAACGCGTTCTGTCGGACCGCGACGTCTGCGCACAACAGGTGGTGGTTGACGATGACAAGGTCCGATTCGGCCGCGCGCTGACGCATCCGGGTGACGAAGCAGTCGTTGTAGCGGGGGCAGTCCGTGCCGAGGCACGTCTCAATGCTGGCCGAGACGTCGCTCCAGAACGGCAGATCCTCCGGCAGATCCTCGAGCTCGGCGCGATCGCCGGTCTCGGTCCGCTTCGCCCATTCGCGGATGATCGGCAGGAACACGCCCTCAGCCATGAGAGGCGCTGCCCCTCGTATCGCCGAGCTGCGCGATCCACCTCGCGGCCGTGTCTGCTTGTTTCCGGCGGGAATCGTCTGCGCCTCCCCGGTCAGCACATCGAGCCGATGCAGACAAAGGTAGTTCCCTCGACCCTTCATGTACGCGGCGGTGAAGGGCACGTCCAGGGCTTCGCGCAGCAGGGGGACGTCTTTGAAGAAGATCTGCTCCTGCAGGGTCTTCGTTCCGGTGGACACGAGCACGCGCTGGCGACTCAGAATGGCTGGAATGAGATACGCGAGAGTTTTCCCCGTGCCCGTGCCCGCTTCGGCGAGGAGCACGCCGCCGGCGTCCAACGTTGTCGCGACCGCGTCCGCCATGTCGACTTGGCCGGCACGCGCTTCGAAGCCAGGCAGCGCCCGCGCCAACGGTCCGTCGGGCTCGAAGACCGCCGCAACTCGCTCGCGCAGCGAGGTGGTGTCGCTCAGCTCTCGACGTCCGGGTACAGCGGGAACTTCCGACACAGCCGCTCGACCTCGGCACGCACCATTCCAAGCGCCGTCTCGTCGTCTGGCGTGCGCAACGCGCGCGCGATGAGCTCGCCGACGAGATCCATGTCTGCTTCGCGCATGCCCCGCGTCGTGACGGCGGGCGTGCCGATGCGGATGCCACTCGCGACCATCGGCGGATTCTGGTCGAAGGGGATCGCGTTCTTGTTCACCGTGATGCCGGCCTTCCCGAGTGCCGCTTCAGCCACTTTGCCGGTGAGGCCCTTCGAAAAGACGTCCACGAGCATCAGATGGTTGTCCGTGCCGCCGCTGACCAGCCGATAGCCGGATGCCGACAGCACGCTGGCGAGACGCGCGGCGTTGTTGACGATCTGCCATTGATACTCGGCAAACGCTGGCTCGCCCGCCTCTTTGAAGCACACGGCTTTCGCGGCGATGATGTGCATGAGCGGACCACCCTGGACGCCGGGGAACACGCTCCGATCCAGATCCTTCTGGTACTGCGCGCGAGACAGGAGCAGGCCGCCCCGGGGACCGCGCAGCGTCTTGTGGGTCGTGGTGGAGACGATGTCGGAGTGGGGGATGGGGCTGGGATGCACGGCGGCGGCCACGAGCCCCGCGATGTGCGCCATGTCGGTGAAAACCTTGGCGCCAACGCGATCGGCTGCCGCGCGGACTCGCGCGAAATCAATGACACGCGAGTAGGCGCTCGCGCCGATGAGGACCATCTTGGGCCGCTCGGCATCGACGAGTCGATCGACCTCGTCGTAGTCGATGCGCTCATCTTCCCTGCGAACGCCGTACGGCACAATCGTGTAGAGCTGCCCGGAGAAGTTCAGCGGGTGGCCGTGCGTCAGGTGACCGCCGTGCGCCAGGTTCATGCCGAGCACTTTGTCGCCCGGCTTGAGCAGCGTCATGTAGACCGCCATGTTGGCCGAGGCGCCAGAATGCGGCTGTACGTTGGCGTGCTCGGCTCGGAAGAGCGTCTTGGCTCGATCGATGGCGGTGCGCTCGGCGACGTCGACGAATTCGCAACCACCGTAGTACCGCCGCCCCGGATAGCCCTCCGCGTACTTGTTCGTCATCACCGAGCCGGCCGCCTCGAGCACGGCGCGGCTGACGAAGTTCTCAGAGGCAATGAGCTCGAGCCCGCGGTTCTGCCGGCGCTGCTCGTGAGCGATGGCCTCGGCAATAATCGGGTCGCTCTCTGCCAGGGTGCGCCAGCGTGCGTTCGTGGGCGTTTCGGTTGCCATGTCGTATATCACTGATTTTCTCGCGCGTCCCTAGACGCGCACGCGTTCCACAGCGGCGATCTGATCCAACCGGCGCTGATGCCGGCCCCCTTCGAAGGGCGTGCTCAACCACAGCGTCAGGATTTCGTCCGCGAGGCCGAACGCCACGATGCGACCGCCCATCGACAGGACGTTCGCGTCGTTGTGCTCGCGGGAGAGGCGGGCCGTGTACAGGTCGTTGCACAGCGCCGCGCGGACCCCTGGCACCTTATTGGCCGCGATCTGCTCACCCTGTCCACTTCCGCCGAGCACGATCCCGCGATCGACTCGACCGTCCGCGACGTCACGTCCGACTGCGAAACAGATGAGTGGATAGTCCGTCGAGGCTTCGCTGTCGGTGCCGTGATCGACCACGGCGTGCCCCAACCGGTCGAGGGTCCCCTTGAGGTGCTCCTTGAGCAGAAAGCCTGCGTGATCGGAGCCGATCGCCACCCGCATGAGAAAACGATTGTACTATGTAGCCGCGCCATGCCGTCACTCGTCGTCATCTCGCCCCGGGCTGAGCAGCGCCTCCGCGGCGGCCATCCCTGGATCTATCGCAGCGACATCGTCGATGCTCAGGCGGCCGGCGGCGAGCGTGTCGCGGTCCGCGGTCGGCGGGGGCAGACGCTGGGGTTCGCGCTGTACAGCGATCGATCGCAGATCGCCCTCCGCATGTTGACCGATGGCGACCAGGAGCCAGACGATGCGCTCATCGAGCGGCGTCTGGACGCGGCGTTTGCGTTTCGGAAGACCCTTCAAATCGATGCGACGGCGTATCGCTTGGTTCATGGCGAAAGCGATCGCCTCCCGTCGCTCATTGTCGACCGCTACGGCGACTACGTGGTGATACAGACGCTCTCGCAGGGAATGGATGCGCTCACGCCACTCGTCGTCCGGGTGTTAGAGGATCGTCTGGCGCCGCGCGGCATCTTGGCGCGCAACGATCCGCGGGCCCGTGCCCTCGACGGCCTCGAGCAGCGTGTCGATGTGCTTGCGGGCGAGATCCCCGAGCGGGTCAGCGTACGCGAGTTGGGGATCGAGTACGACGTGGATCTCCGGCACGGACAGAAGACCGGCCTTTTTCTCGACCAGCGTGACAACCGGGCCGCCGCGGCGCTGTATGCGCGTGGCCGGTTGCTCGATTGCTTCAGCTACCACGGCGGATTCGCCCTGGTGATGGCGCGTCGGTGCGCTGAGGTCATCGCGTTCGATGCATCCGAGGACGCAGTGGCCCGCATCAGGGCGAACGCCGCAGGCAACGGTGTCGCGATCGCCGCGCGCGTCGGTAACGTCTTCGACGAGCTGCGCGCATTGGAGCGGGTCGGCGAGCGGTTCGACACAATCGTTCTGGATCCGCCCGCGTTTGCCAAGAGCAAGGCGGCGGTCGAGAAGGCCACCAGCGGCTACAAGGAGATCAATCTGCGCGCGCTCAAGCTGCTCACGCCCGGCGGGACACTCGTCACGTGTAGCTGCTCGTACCACATCAGTGAAGCCGCGTTCGCGGACATCGTCTATGAAGCCTCCGTCGATGCCGGAGCCCACGTGACGGTCGTGGAAAAGCGGATGCAGGGGCGTGATCACCCGGTCCTCTTGGGCGTGCCCGAGACCTATTATCTCAAGTGTCTCATGCTCAGGAAGTTGGGCGACTCACGGTCAGGGACGGTCCAGGCTCGACGTGATCACGACTGACCACCAGGCCGAAGTAGCCTGAGGTCATCCTCAGCCGATATACTTAGCTCTTGTGCCCTTTGGCCCTCCCCGTGCCGCTCAGGCTGCGTTCCGTGTCCGAACGACGCTGGTGCTTGCGTCTGCTCTGCCTGATTAGTTGCCTCGGAGCACTGCTTCTGCGGCCGACGCCCGTCGTGGCGCAGAGTTCAGGCACGCCCACCACCGCATCGACCTCAACCGGCGATGCCGGCCTGCTAGCCGCCACTGCCGCTGGTCTGGAGCCGGGATCGTTCGATGCGCGGTTCGAGGGCGCGGTCCGATCGGCGTCGCGGGCCATGCGCGCCGAGCCGATGCGTGCGGAAGAGCGGGTGGTCTTGGACGGCATGTTCGACGAGGCCATCTGGAAGCGCGCCGTGCCGGCCGCTGACTTCATCCAGCAGGACCCCGTGCAGGGCGGCGAGCCAACCGAACGAACGGAAGTGCGGATCGTCTTCAACAAGACCACGCTCTACATGGGTGTCACGTGCTTCGACTCGGAGCCCGACAAGCTGCTGGGCAACACGATGAAGCGCGACGAGTTCCTCGGCGGCGACGATCGCTTCATGTGGACGATGGATACGTTCCTCGATCGGCAGACGGGTTACTTCTTCGAGATGAACCCGTCTGGGTTGATGGCCGATGCCTACATGGGCGCGTCCGGCGAGAATCGCAACTGGGACGGCATCTGGAATGCCCGCGTGCGCCGTAGTGAGATCGGCTGGACGCTCGAGATCGAGATTCCATTCACCACGCTGACCTTCGATCCTCAGGCGCCGGCGTGGGGCATCAACTTTCAGCGCACGGTCCGGCGGAAGTACGAAGAGAACGTGTGGACGGGCCACTTGCGCAATCAGGGCGTTCGGCGCATGGCCAACGCCGGATTGCTCGTCGGCATCAAGCAGGTGAGCCAGGGCGTCGGGTTGGACGTAAGGCCGTACGCTGCGGCGAACGCGTTCGGCGCACCGGGCTACAAGACGCCGAATCCACTGGCCTTCGGCGGGGCGGGCGGTTTGGACATCCTCTACAACATCACGCCCAGTCTTCGCAGCAACCTCACGATCAACACAGACTTCGCCGAAACCGAAGTCGACCAGCGTCTCGTCAACCTGACGCGCTTCCCGCTGTTCTTCCCCGAGCGCCGCACGTTCTTCCTGGACGGCGCCACTTTCTTCGACTTCTACCGTGGCGGCGGTGGCGGGGGCGGTGGCGGGGGCGGTGGAGGTGGAGGATTTGGTGGCGGCGGCGGCGGCGCATCGCCGACACGGCCATTCTTCAGTCGGCGGATTGGGCTCGACGCGAACGGCGACCGCCAGCCGATCGATGTCGGCGTGAAGATCACGGGGCAAGCCGGCCGACAGGACATTGGTGCGCTCGTGCTGCGCACGCGTGAGGTGTCTTCAGCGGACGGGAGGGTGACATCGCCCAGGGAGGACTTCGCGGTACTGCGCGGCAAGCGGCGATTCTGGGCCCAGTCGTACCTCGCGGGTATCTACGCCGGTCGCGACACACGAGGTGGCACGCTCGACACCCCTCACACGCACACGGCGGGTGCCGATCTGCGACTGCAGACGAATCGGTTCCGTGGCCGTCAGAACCTCGAGTTCGATGCGTTCTATCTCTGGGCGACGCAGGTGCAGGGGTTGGGCGACAGCGCCGCGTACGGAGCGCGGATCGGGTTCCCGAACAATCCGTTGGATTGGAGCTTCTCGTGGGAGGTGATTGAGCCCAATCACGCCCCATCGATTGGGTTCGTGCCGCGGAGCGGTTTCAAGAACTACAATCCACGGCTCCGTTTCGACCAGAACTTCCAGCGTCATCCGTGGCTGCGACGCCTGGGCTTCGGCGGCGATGCCAACCTGTTGGTCGACATGCGCGATCAGTGGCTCACGCGTGAGCTGAACGCGTACGCCCGCCTCGAGGCCAATGGGCAAGACATGGTTGGCATCGGGATCAGTCCGGAGTATCAGCGGCTCGAGGATGACTTCCCGATCGCAAAGGGCGTCATCCTACCTGTCGGAAACGAGTACTCGTTCAACCGGTGGCGCGTGTTCGGGTTCAGCGCCAATCGCCGTATCGTGTCGGTCAGCGGCAACGCCGAGTTCGGCGACTTCTTCTCGGGCAAGCGGAGCGAGATCAATGTGAATATCAACCTACGGCCGCGACGTGGTGTGCGCCTGCGGCTCGAGAATGAGTGGAACGACATCAGTCTCGCCGAGGGCGACTTCAAGACGCGCGTCTACCGCCTGTCCACCGACACGCAGTTCAACCCGTTCATGTTCATCGTGAACAACGTCCAGTTCGACACCGTGTCGAAGGTGCTCGGCTGGCAGTCGCGGTATCGCTGGACCTTGATACCCGGCAATGAACTGTTCTTCATCTACACGCACAACTGGTACGACTTCGACCCCAACGATCCGGCCGTCGGCACGACCGTCGGCATTCCGACCAGGTATGGCTTCGGCACGCTCAACCGCGTCGCCGCGGTGAAGTTCGTCTACACTCGGCGATTCTGAATGAGCGGCGCCGTTCGCGTGGTCCGCGACGCTCGACGCGAGCTGGCGCGGCTCGCGCGCCCGTCCGCGCGCTCGCGCGTCGCATCGTCTCGGAACGTCCCGACTGGACTGTGGACGATGCGATGGCGTTTGCGGAGGTGTCGATGCCCGATCCCGTCCTCGAGGTGAAGGGCGTCGCCGTGGAAGTCTTCGCGCGATACCGGAAGGTGTTCCGTCCCGCGCTGCTCGCGGCATGGAAGCGATGGCTGGCCAAGAACTATTCCGCAAATTGGGCGACCACCGACGGTATTTGCGGCAGCTTGATTGGTCCGCTTCTGCTGCAGCATCCCGCTCTGGCTCCGAAGATGCGCGCCTGGTCGCGAAGCCCGAACCTCTGGGTGCGACGGGCCTCGGTGGTCAGCCTGATCCCGTTGGCGCGACGTGGTGAGCAGCTCGACCTGGTGCACGAGAACGCGCGCCGGCTGCAGCCCGATCGCGAAGACCTGATGCACAAGGCCGTCGGCTGGACGCTGCGCGAGGCCGGCAAGGCCGATCTCCGGCGCCTCGAGCGCTACCTCATCGCGCAGGGCGCTCGAACGCCCCGCACGACGCTCCGATATGCAATCGAGCGGTTCCCCGATACCAAGCGTCGCGACCTGCTGGCGCGAACTCGCTGAGTCGGGGACGCGCGGCTGAGCCTTCGGAGGAACCTCGCCTCCGGATTTCCCACCCGCTCCCCGAGATCCGAGTTATAGTCGGAGGGCCGTCAGGGGTATCCCGATAGGGATTGAGAACAGACCCTTGGAACCTGCTCCGGTTGAGACCGGCGAAGGGAGCGCGGTGCACGCCCGCCTTCGTTCTCCGGACTCCGCGACGTCGCAGGACAGGAGAACGGACATGACCGAGTTTGCCACCGCGTATCCCAACTCGCGCAAGGTCTACGTCGACGGCTCGCAGGGCGTGAAAGTGCCGATGCGTGAGATCGCGCTGTCGGGCGGTGAGCCGCCGCTTCGCGTCTACGACACGAGCGGGCCGCAGGGCGTGGACGTTCGTCAGGGCCTGCCGACGTTGCGGGATGCCTGGATGACCGCGCGCCGAACGAGAGCCAACGCGGGTGAGTGCATCACCCAGCTCGCGTACGCGCGCCGAGGCGAAATCACGCCGGAAATGGAGTTCATCGCGATCCGCGAGGGGCTGCCAGCGGAATTCATCCGCGACGAAGTGGCGCGCGGCCGCGCGATCATCCCATCGAACGTCAATCACCTCGAGCTCGAGCCGATGATCATCGGCCGGCACTTCCTCGTGAAGATCAACGCGAACATCGGCAACTCCGCCGTGTCCTCGTCCATCGAGGAAGAGGTCAAGAAGCTGCAGTGGGCCACCCTGTGGGGTGCCGACACGGTGATGGACCTGTCGACCGGCAAGAACATCCATGAAACGCGCGAGTGGATTATCCGAAACGCACCGGTGCCGATCGGCACGGTGCCCATCTATCAGGCGCTGGAGAAGGTGGGCGGCCGACCCGAAGAGCTCACGTGGGAGATCTACCGCGACACGCTCATCGAGCAGTGCGAGCAGGGCGTCGACTATTTCACCGTCCACGCGGGCGTGCTGCTGCGCTACGTGCCGATGACCGCTCGCCGTGTCACCGGCATCGTCTCACGCGGCGGGTCGATTATGGCGAAGTGGTGCCTGGCGCATCACAAGGAGAACTTCACGTACACCCACTTCCGCGAGATCTGCGAGATCATGCGAGCGTACGATGTGTCGTTCTCCCTTGGCGACGGCCTGCGTCCCGGGTCGATCGCGGATGCGAACGACGAAGCGCAGTTCGCGGAACTGAGGACGCAGGGGGAGCTGACGAAGATCGCGTGGGAGCACGACGTCCAGGTGATGAACGAGGGTCCGGGGCACGTGCCCATGCATCTCATCAAGGAGAACATGGAGTATCAGCTCGACTGGTGCCACGAGGCCCCGTTCTACACACTGGGACCGCTCACGACCGATATTGCGCCAGGCTACGACCACATCACGTCGGCGATCGGCGCGGCGATGATCGGCTGGCACGGGACGGCGATGCTCTGCTACGTGACGCCGAAGGAGCATCTCGGCCTGCCCAACCGCGCCGATGTGAAGGCCGGAGTGATTGCGTACAAGATCGCGGCGCATGCGGCGGACTTGGCGAAGGGACACCCCCGCGCCCGCGAATGGGACGACGCACTATCAAAGGCACGGTTCGAGTTCCGGTGGCAAGACCAGTTCAACTTGTCACTGGATCCCGTGACGGCGCGTGCTTATCACGACGAGACGTTGCCCGCTGAAGGGGCCAAGGTCGCGCACTTCTGCTCGATGTGCGGACCGAAGTTCTGCAGCATGGAGCTGACGCAGCAGGTCCGCGAGTACGCGCGCGAGAAAGGCCTCACGGAAGTGGCGGCGACAGCCGCCGGCATGGAAGAGAAGGCCCTCGAGTTCCGCAAGCGACGCGAAATTTACGTGCCTGCGGAGAAGGACTGAGACAGTCACACGTCAGCAGGTCGCGGGTCGTCTCTCCGGCGGGCTGGTGTCCGCCCCTGTCATGGGCGAAGGTTCGCGTGCCCGAGATGCCGACTGGCGATCTGTGATTGCGACTCGCGACTGTCGACCGACTCAGTTCTCAGCGCGGGAACCGTTCGTTCCCCGCTTCCAACTGCACCCCATAGGCGTTCAGCGACATCGATGTCGCGCGATACGAGCTCGCGGTGAAGACGCCGCTCATCAGGTGCTCGGTATCGTACTCCGCAGAGAGCGCCTTCCACGTCGCGTCGGAGACCATGGTGTCGCGATAGAGCTCGTCGACGGCCCTCAGGATGGTCTGCTCGAAGGGCGTCCATCCCTGGGCGGATGGGCCGTCGGCGATCTTCACCGGATCCAAGCCCCAATCACGCGCGCGGCCGACGCTGCCGACGTGTTGTGCCCACTCATACTCGGACTGGCAGTCCCAACCGATGCGCAGGATGAATATCTCGCGGTCGCGCGGCGTGAGCTTCGAGACGCGGTTGATGAAGTTCGCCCGTGGAGACCGGGCTTTGTTCAGTTCCGCATGGCGGGCGAACGTGCGATTCACCGCGATGCCCTCGCCGGGGAGCGGTTCGACCCGAGCGGCCTTCAGTGCGGGCTCGCGCGCAGGCACGTTGATCCGGTATGGCACGCTGGTCGGCAGGCGGTCGGGTGTCGACGGGTCCGGCTGCACGCCGAAGGAGTTGTACAGCATCGACAGCACCACGAAGTGATTCGCCGTCTCGACGGCGTCCATGAGATGGTGTAAGTCGTACGATGCGGAGAGAGCGGCCCACGTCTTCTGGCTGATCGAGGAATTCCGGAACAGCTCGTCGGTCATCGTCAGCAGCGTGACCTCGAATGGATCCCATCCGCGTGCGGCAGGTCCCTCGGCAATCCGACGGAGATCCGCATCGCCCAGCCCGGCCTTCTTCGCACGTGCGGCGTGGTCGGCCCAGATCACCTGGTTGCCCCCGAGCCAGGCCGCCCGCAGGATGAGCAGCTCCCGGTGCCGAGGCGTCAGCGTCGACGCCGTGGTGAGGTACGTCGTGTACGGCATCACACCTTCGGCGAGGGCCGGCACGTTCAGCAGCGTGTCGAAGCCGTGATCGATCTCGCGGGCGTTCGGAAAGGCTGCCGCCACTTTTCGATGGCCGTCGGTGCGTTTGGCCTCGGCAAGAGGCGCTACCCGAGGAGTTGACGGCGCCTGTGGTTGACGACCACCAGGAGGCGCAACCTGGCGTTGTGCCTCCAGGACAACCGTCGCGATCCCGAGCACGCCCATCAGACCCACAACGGCGACTGTTCCCATACGCGCGATTGGCTGCATGACCGTCCCCTCGGTTACTTCCTCAACGAGGCCTGTGAAAAGAGCGCCTCCGGAATCTTCGCATCGAACTCCGTCGACGACACGACGAACTCCGTGCCGCCATCGCCTTTCAGCGCATCTTTGAAGATGGATCGCTCCGCTACCCAGCGCTGATGCACTTGGGTGACCTTCGTGACCTCAGCCACCTTCAAGAGCTTGCCACTCGTCGCGAACCGCTCCTCTTTGAGCACGAGGTAGCGCTCGCGGTCGACCCACAGCTTCCGTGCATGATACGCGGGATCGGCGCCCGGCTTTGCTGTGAGTTGCACCACCCAGCAGAGCCGCTCCAGGATCCGCTCTTCGCCGGCGACCGTGGCGGTATACAGGTGCTGGAGCTTCGGATTCTCCATGAGATCCTCGTACGACATGTCCGACCCCATGACAGACTGGCGAAGCATGTGGCCGGCGATCTGAATCGTTCGGTCCGTCGAGGGTGTGAAGGTCCAGAGTTGGCCGGCGAGCTTGAGCATCTTCGTGCCGGCGTCGCGCGCGGGCTCGAGATACTCCGTGAAGGCTCTTTGGGTCCCCTGCACCCACGATTTCGCCTTCATCGTCCGGCTGCCCCGCCGTCCTCGGATGGTCATTTCCCACACGGTGATGCGGCTCTCGGCCGACTGGTTGGCGTCCACCCTGGCGACAATCGCCTCACCGGAAGGCGTCTGGGCGAGCGCGGTCGGTGCGGGCGAGGTGACGAATATCGTCACGAGTGCCGCCACGAAGGTCCTCATACCTCCAGCTCCTTCATCAATGAGGCCGTTTGGCGATTGTAGATGCCCCTGCCCGACACGGCCGTGCCGATGCCCGTGGCCAGAAGTCCCGGGAGAAAGCCGATGACGAAGGTGGCTGGTGTGATCTGTGCCCGTATCACGGTCTGAATCATGAGCGAGGCGTTCTGCATCATGTAGCCGATGTCCCATCCGCGTGATTGAAGCCAGTACGCCGGACCGAGCGCGAGCAGCGTCCCGACCACGGATCCCACGAGTCCAATGAGGAGCGACTCGAGGAGCATCGCTCGGTACAGTCGACCCTTGTCCTCGCCGAACGCCAGGCGGACGCCGATCTCGCCATATCGCCGCAACGTGCCAATCAGACCGGCATTCCACAACACGATCGACATGACGAACGTGAACGCGGCGACGATCCCGACGGAGACCCGATCGGTGAGGTCAAGGAACTCGACGATGCCGGGGAGCCGGCTCATCGCGACCATCGTCGGGCCGAATTCGTCGGCGTCCCGGGCGTGACGAGCGTTGAAGCTGTCGGCGGTGCTCTCAGCGGCCGCCCGGCGGTAGAGCGTGTCTGGATAGAACCCGAGTAACTCTCCGGCCGCGTCATCCATCTCGAGGGCGCGCTGGATGTCTCGGATGTCCGCCACCATGGTGCCCCGATCCATCGCGCGCACGCCGAAGCGGAGCGTCCCAGCGATCGTGAAGTTCGCTGTTGCCATCGCCCCGTGCATGGTCGATCCGATCAATGTCGCTTTGGCGCCAGGCCCAATGTTGAGATGCCGAGCGAGGTCCTCGCTGATGAGCGCCTCGCCCGGCGCGACCGGCGCACGGCCGCGGACGATGGCCGATTCGAGGGCCAGCACAGGTCGATCGGGTGCGTCGGCGCGAATGAGCTCGACGCCGAGGCCGGCGACTGGTGCTTGTGCTTTCGTGAGCCCCTGGTCGTCGGGCACGTCGATCAGACCGCCAAACCGGATCCGCGGCGCCCACGCCAGATCGGGCGCGTCGCGACGAAGCCCCTCGAGGAGTTGGTTGACGCCAGCCAGCGCGAGCTCATTGGACGCCCGATCGCCGGCCTTCGCGGCGGCTCGTGAGATCACCTTGACGTGTCCGCTGCTGAAGCGCGCAGAAGACCAGCTCAAGTTCGACGAGATCCCAGCGAGGTATGTCTGCATCAGCACCGTGACCATCGCACCAGTGGTCACAGTGAGAAACGGGAAGAGGCTCCGCGTGGGATCTCGCCAGAGCCCTTTCGCCAGGAAGCGGATCATGTCAGCCGTCCGCGAAGCGCGTCGGTCGACTTCAGCCGCGCGATCCTCCGTGTCGGCATGTAGCTGACCACGGTTGTGACGACCAAGACCAGCACTGTCGTCCCGAACACCAGGGCTGCGCTGTATGTGGGATAGAGCCGTTCTCCAAGCGAGTATCCGCTGCTCTCGATCGCCGCAGGCATCGGGATGCCGGCTCGCGCGAGCAGGAACAGCAGCGGTGTCGCGTAGACGGCGCCGGCCACGGCCGCGAGCACCGCGTTCAGCGCGCCTTCCACGGTGAACAGCCGAATCACTCCGCCTCGAGTCACGCCGAGCGCCATCAGCGTGCCGATCTCCTTACGGCGGTGGAATATCGACAGAATCTGCGTGTCGAGGATCGCGAGCATCGCGAGGAACAGGAGGATCAGATACGCGACCGAGCCGCCGATCATCTTCGTCCGCACCATCGCGTTCAAGTCGCTCAGAAGGAAATCGAGATCCTTGTGCAGCCACTCTCCGGAGGCCGCGATTGGTCTCGCGTCTCGCGCCAGGACGACGAGCGTCGCCTCGCCTTCCATGCGCGCCATCTTCTGTAGCGCCGCGAGCGGGAGCCACATCTGACCGCTGTCTACTGTCATCACGGTGGTGCTCATGATGTGCGCGACCTGGACCTCGGTGGCATCGAATGTTCCACGCGCGTCACGCCAGCGGATGGTGACGGTGTCGCCGACCCTCAACCCGCTGTCGCGCGCCATCCGGCTGCCGATGAGCACGGGTGGCGACGAGCCCGCCGCGTCCGCGAGCGCCGATGACGGAATCGACAGCACGCGTTGCGCGGGGTCAATGCCTTTCATCAGGATCGGCTGGAGGTCGCCGCCTGTGTACAGGAACCCCTGCACCACGAGAATGGGCGTAGCGGCGCCGCTCGCGACGAGGCCGCTCAGGCCTTCAGGGAGCGTTTGGTGGGCATCAGGAAGGCTGAGCAGATCGAGCGGGTCGTACCGCAGATGCCAGTACTGGCCGCCACCGAGCTCGGTCGAGACGCTCGCTTCGGTCGCCTGACCGTACATGCCCTGGTAGAGTCCCTGCATCGCGATGATCGTGATGAACGACAGCGACAGGACGCCGACCCGCAGCCAGGTCTTCATGCCGCCCCCGAGCAGATTCCGCACGGCGAGCTTGAGCGTCAGCATGGTTACCTTCCTAGGGCCGGTACCCCGCCAGCTGTGGTGTCGGCTCCGTGGACGTGTCGGCCACGACGCTCCCGTCATTCAACCGGATGGTGCGTCGCAGATGGCGAATGACCTTGTCATCATGGGTCGCGAACAAGAACGTAGTCTGGAGATCGCGATTCAACTGGACCATCGTCTCGAGGATGCGGCGCGAGTTTTCGGCATCCAGGTTCGCGGTCGGCTCGTCCGCCAGCACCAGCGCCGGCCGCTTGACGATGGCGCGTGCGATGGCGACGCGCTGACTTTGGCCACCGGAGAGCTGGGCTGGCTTGGAGTTGGCGCGGTCGCCCAACTTCACCCAGTCGAGTGCATCGCGGACCGCCTGCGTTCGCAGGGCGGCAGGCATGCCTAGGACGAGCAACGGAAACTCGACGTTCTCGAAGACGGTATAGACAGGAAAGAGGTTGTGCGTTTGGAAGATGAAGCCGATGTGGCGGCTTCGCAGCTCGGCCGCCTCAGCGTGCGAGAGCGTCTCGATGCGGTGACCCAAGACTTCTGCGCTCCCCTCCGTCGGTTGGTCGAGCGAGCCCACGATATTCAAGAGCGTCGTCTTGCCTGAACCGCTCGGGCCGACGAGTCCTGCGAACTCGCCTTTCTCGAACGTCAGGTTGACGCGGTTGAGCGCGACGAGCCGCCCCTGTTCCATCGGATAGGCCTTGACGAGATCTCGCGTGCGGATGAGAGGAGACTCCGAGGGTGTGGTCATAGGCGCAGCTCGCACGCTGCCGCGCAGCGTAGCACCGCTACCACTGGCGCCGCCAGCGGTGGTTGAACACCGCCATCACCTGGCCGCCTGTGCCGGCCAGAGGGCTGCGACCGAGCGATCGGCCCCCGACCCCCGGCTGAACGATGGCCTGTTGCGGATTCCAGAAGCCCATCACGTAGAACTGCCAGCGGTCGTAGGTCCGCTGCCAGCTGACGAAGCGGTACGCGTCGCCGGTCGCGGTGTCCACGTAGACGATTCCTGAGACCGAGTCGAGCAGGCCGAGTGGATAGCGCAGCAGTGTCGCCACGATCCGCGGTCCCTCGCCGGGGCCGAGCGGACGTGCGGCGCGCTCGAGCAGAAAGAACTCGCCGAGCGCGTACAAGCCGTTTCCGATGTCGAAGGTGTAGTCCGTACCGACATTGAGCGCGCGCTGAGCGGGCTGCTCGAGGCCGCGCGCGGACTGGTGTGTCAACGACCCTTCGAACCAGACGCCGACGCCGACATCCCACTTCCCGTCGAGCGCGTAGCGATGCTCGGCCGTGAACGCCGGACCGATGGACACCATCGCCTGCGGCCCGCGGCTGAAATCAACGTCTCGGTGATGCGTCGTGACAGCGAGCTGTCCTCGTGGAACGGGTAACTCCAAGCGCCCGCCGACCTCTGGCCGTCCCGTGCGAGTGCCGTCTGCTTCCCAGCCCTTGAGCGATGTGTTTCCGAAGAGCCCCCACGCCCAGACCGTCGCCTTGTTAGGGAAGTAGGATCGGAAGAGTCCCGCGTACACGCCATCGGTGATCTGCAGCGGATCGCGTGGATCGACCGTGTCGAACCACATCAGCGGTCGCAGGAGCGTGGCCGACCCGAAGTTGATCTTCTGAAGGCCGACCCGACCCTCGTAGCGCGACGCCTTGAATCGCACCCAGGCACGATACGGCCGTGCGCGCGCGACGCGAGTGAGACCGGTCGACGAGTCGAACGGGGCCGTCGCGAAGAGGTTCGGTGACAGCTCGAGGTCGAGGCTTCGCTCGTTCGCCAGTGGCTTGTCCAACGCGATCAGAGGCAAGTAACGGATCCCGGCCGTCGAAGCGCCACTGTCCTGGGCGTTGACGACGGACCACGCTGACAGTTGCCCTTGGACGTCGATGTGCTGGGCGTACGCAGGCGAGACCGGCGGGGTCGCGAGCGCCACGAACAGCAGGAGAGACCACGCAAGGTGGAGGGATTCCTGCCGTTTCACGCGATCCAACGATACACCAGGCATTGGAGGGCACCGGCGGCGCCAGCGGAGACAATTCACGACAATTCGACCCACTCGCCCAAGCCGGGGCTGGATACGATTTGCTGTTGAGATCTCGACCTTCGATGCGGAGAGGCTCCTGGCTGGTCCATCTCACGGTGGCGGTCGCGACGCTTGGCGCGTCGCCTGGCGGGTTGGTCCGCGTTGAGGCAGCCGCCGCGGGAGAGCCTTCGCCGACCGCTCAGTCGTCGGCGACTGTTCGTGCGGCCATCGATCGATATTGCGTCGCCTGCCATAGCAATCAACTTCGGACGGCTGGTCTTTCACTGCAGTCTGCTGACCTCGGTGACGTTCCGCGACATGCGGAGCTGTGGGAGAAGGTCGCGCGGAAGCTGCGAAGCGGCGCGATGCCTCCCGCTCAAGCCCCTCGACCCAGTCAGACCGAGACGCTCGCAATTTCCTCGTGGATCGAGGCGACGCTCGACGAAACGTCAAGGCGCGATCCGAATCCGGGACGCCCCGCGGTCCATCGGTTGAATCGCAGTGAGTACACGAACGCGATTCGTGATCTGCTCGCGCTCGACGTCGACGCCCGTCAGTTGCTGCCGACAGACGACCAGGGATTCGGCTTCGACAACAATGCCGACGCACTCGGCACGTCACCTGGCTTGATGGACCGTTATCTCCGCGCCGCGCGCAAGGTCGCGCGCCAGGCGGTCGGCGATCCGACCATGCGTCCGGTCGTCGAGACGTTCCCGCTCTCGCGACTCCTGACGCAGTCCGATCGCGTGGGCGAGGACTCTCCGTTCGGCACGCGCGGCGGTCTCGCGCTGCGGCACACGTTTCCGCTCGATGCCGACTACGTCCTTCGAATCCGTTTGCAGGGTGCTGCCCTTCGCAGTGCGGAGCAGGTGGACGTTCGTCTGGACGGTGAGCGGCTTGCACGATTCGCCACGGGCCAGGCACGCGTGAAGCCGGGGAGTCAGCCCGCGACCGAAGGCGCTCCCGATCCCGTGCTCGAGACGCGATTCTCAGCCAGAGCGGGCCCCCGCACCCTGAGCGTCTCGCTCGTGAATCGTCACGTCGTTCCCGAAGGCGTGATGCCGCGACGGTTGCCGGTGGGGAACATCAGCTTCCGCGCCAGCGGCGTGTCGAACATCGAGCTCGAGGGCCCGCTCAATGCGCAGGGGGCTGGCGACACCCCGAGTCGTCAGCGGATCTTTGTCTGCCGGCCGACCGCCCCAAAGGACGACGTGTCCTGCGCAACACGGATCCTCTCGACCATCGCGCGACGCGCGTATCGACGTCCGGCGACCGACCGCGACGTGCAGACCCTCCTCGACTTCTACAAGGACGGCCGTGCCGAAGGGTTCGACGTCGGTATTCGGACCGCGCTGGAGCGGATTCTGATCGATCCGGAGTTCCTCTTCCGCGTCGAGCGGGATCCTGCCGCTGGCACCAGAGGTGCGGCACATCCCATCTCGGACCTCGAGCTGGCCTCGCGGTTGTCGTTCTTCCTCTGGAGCAGCATCCCCGACGATGAGCTGATCGAGGTGGCCGCCGGCGGTCGCCTGAGAGCCCCTGGTGTGCTGCCGCGCCAGGTGCAGCGGATGCTGGCTGACGAACGGTCGCGGACGCTGGTCACCAACTTCGCGGCGCAGTGGCTTCACCTGCGCAACATGCGGGCGGTCGCCCCGGACCTGACCGAGTTCCCTGACTTTGACGACGACCTGCGCGAGGCCTTTCAACGGGAGACGGAGCTCTTCATCGAAAGCCAGTTGCGCGAAGACCGCAGCGTCGTGGATCTGCTGAGCGCCAATTACACCTTCGTCAACGAACGTCTGGCTCGCCACTACGGTATCGCGGGCGTGTACGGCAGCCATTTCCGTCGCCACACGTCCGATCGTCCCGAGCGTGTAGGACTGCTCGGGCACGGCAGCCTGCTCACGGTGACGTCTTATGCGACGCGGACGTCGCCGGTCGTGCGCGGAAAATGGCTCCTCGAAAACGTGCTCGGCGCGCCGCCGCCAGCGCCGCCGCCGAACGTACCTGCGTTGAAGGACAACGACCAGGACAGTCCGCCGCAGTCGGTCCGGGGGCGAATGGAACAGCACCGGGCGAACCCTGTGTGCGCGAGCTGTCACGCGCGCATGGATCCGCTCGGGTTCGCCCTCGAGAACTTCGATGCGATTGGCAAGTGGCGCGACGTTGGTGAAGACCACGCGCGCATCGATGCCTCCGGTGTCCTCCCTGACGGCTCACGCTTCGATGGGTCCGCGGCGCTTCGGAAGCTGCTGCTGGAGCGGCGTGACGAATTCGCGAGCATCGTCGCTGAGAAGATGTTGACGTACGCTCTGGGCCGCGGGGTGGAGTACTACGACCGCCCAGCGCTGCGTGCCATCGTGCGCGACGCGAAGGCGCAGGGCTACACGTGGTCTGCCATCATCAACGCGATCGCGTCGAGTCCCCCGTTTCAGATGAGGAAGCCGACATCATGATCGTGACCCGCAAGGTCCTCCCACGGCGCACGCTGCTTCGCGGGCTTGGAGCGACCATCGCGCTTCCGCTGCTCGACGGCATGGTGCCCGCGCTGGTAGCGGTCCAGAAGACCGCCGCGGCCGGCAAGCGACGACTTGGGATTGTCTACGTGCCGCACGGCGCGGTGATGAACCGGTGGACGCCACGCGACGCGGGAACCACCCTCGAGCTTTCTCCGACGCTGGAGGCACTGGCCCCGTTCCGCGATCGCATCGTGGTCATCAGCGGTTTGGATAACGCACCCGCGTTGGCGCTTCAGGGGGAGCCCGCCGGTGGTCACGGGCGCATCGGCGCGGCGTTTCTCACGGGCGTCCACGCGAAGCCGACCGAAGGCGCAGATTTCAGAGCCGGTATCTCAATTGACCAGATTGCGGCGCGACATCTCGGCCAAGAGACGCAGCTCGCGTCGCTCGAGCTCGGCCTCGAGTCCACCGACCTCGCGGGGGCGTGCGACGTCGGCTTCAGTTGCGCCTATGTCAACACGCTGTGCTGGCGAGGTCCGACGACCCCGCTGCCGATGGAGAACAACCCGAGAGCCGTGTTCGAACGGCTGTTCGGCGATGCGTCCGGTCTTGATCCCGTGGCTCGCCGCACGCGGATGCGCAGAGATCGGAGCCTGCTCGATTCCGTCACGGAGAAGGTGGCGGATCTGAAGCGCACGGTCGGGCCGGGTGACCGTCGCAAGCTCTCCGAGTACCTCGAGGCGGTGCGTGATGTCGAGCGCCGCATCCAGAAGGCCGAGGCCCAGAGCACGCGGGAGCTTCCGGCCTTTGATGCGCCGTCGGGCAGCATCCCGACCCGGTTCGAGGACTACGCGAAGCTGATGTTCGACCTCCAGGTGCTCGCCTATCAGAGCGACATGACGCGCGTCATCAGCTTCATGATCGGCAAGGAGCTCAGCGCGCGCACGTTCCCCGAGCTCGGCGTGCCGGATCCGCACCATCCGCTCTCGCATCATCAGAACGATCCGGCCAAGCTCGAGAAGCTGAGCCGCATCAACCTGTTCCAGCTTCAGCTCTTCGCGCACTACCTGGAGAGGCTGCATGTCACGCAGGATGGAGACAGCACACTCCTGGACCAGACGCTGCTGCTCTACGGCAGTGGCATGGGTGACAGCAACTTGCACGATCCGCGCGATCTCCCGATTCTGTTGGCTGGTGGAGGCGCGGGAACGCTGACGGGCGGACGTCACCTCCGATACCCGAAGGAGACGCCGCTGACCAATCTTTACTTCACGATGCTTGGCAAGCTGGGCGTGCCCGTCGAACGCGTCGGCGATAGCACCGGCAGGGTGGAGCATCTCTTCGACGCCTAGAGTGAGATCGATGCTGGCTCGATTGAATGTCTCGCTCGTGATCGCTATCGTGTCGATCGACACCGCGCGATCGGTGTCCGCGCAGGCGACCACGCCGCGAGCCGTGCTCGATGCGTACTGCGTGACCTGTCACAACGAGCGGCTCCGAACCGCGAACCTGACGCTCGACACCCTGGATCCCGCCCGTGCGGGCGATGCCGCTGCGACGTGGGAGAAGGTCGTGCGCAAAATGCGGACTGGCACCATGCCACCCGTGGGTCGTCCACGGCCCGACCAGACGGCGTACGATGATGTTGCATCCGCACTCGAAGCCACGTTGGATCAGGCAGCCGCCGCGCATCCCGATCCAGGTCGGCCTTCGATTCATCGGCTGAACCGGGCCGAGTACGCCAACGTGATCCGCGATCTGCTCGCGCTCGAGGTCGACGTCCGGAGTCTGCTCCCGCCCGACGACAGCGCGTACGGATTCGACAACAACGCGGACGCGATGGTGGTTTCGCCAGGGCTGCTAGAGCGCTACATGTCCGCGGCGAAACGGATCGCACGGCTGGCGGTCGGCGATGTCGCGCAGCAGCCTGCCATCGAGTCCTACGAGGTCTCGCGGTACCGTGTCCAGGACGATCGCACGGCCGACGACACGCCGTTCGGCACGCGTGGCGGGCTGACGGTCACGCACACATTCCCAGTCAGCGGTGAATACGTGGTCCGGGTTCACTTGCAGCGGCGCCGGTCTCAACTGCCGCAGGATCTCGAGATTCGCATCGATGGCGAGCGGGTGCGCACCTTCGCAGTGCGGGCGGCGAGGCCCACCGACGATGGGCAGCCGGAGCCGCCGCTCGAGACACGAGTGTCAGTCAGCGCGGGGCCGCGTCAAATCGGCGTGGCCTTCGCGCGAAAGGCGGCTGCCGTCGAAGGACTGAGCCCTGCACAGCTTCCGGTCGGCAACATCGCGTATCGAGGTAGGGCTGGCTACGAGGTGGGTGTCGAGCGGATTGACGTGGGTGGTCCTCACAACCCGGTCGGCCCAGGTGACACGCCGAGCCGGCGTGCACTCTTCGTGTGCACGCCGCGAAAGGCGTCGGAGGAGGGGGCCTGTGCGCGGCGGATCCTGACAACGCTGATACGCCGCGCGTACCGCCACCCCGCCACCGATCGAGACGCCGAGCGGATCATGCCGTTCTACCAGCAGGGCCATGCCGACGGAGGCTTCGACTCAGGCATCCGCAGAGCGATCGAACGCGTGCTCGTCGATCCGCAGTTCCTATTCCGCATCGAGCGCGATCCGGCCTCTGTCCGCCCCGGCGCGGCGTATCGCTTGTCTCCGATGGAAGTGGCGTCTCGCCTGTCCTTCTTCTTGTGGAGCAGCATGCCAGACGACGAGCTCCTCGCTGCTGCCGAGCGTGGCCGGCTGTCCACGCCAGCGGATCTCGAGCAGCAGGTCGGGCGTATGCTCGCCAGCCCGAAAGCGCGTGCGCTCGTCGACGGGTTCGCGGGCCAGTGGCTCCATCTCAGGAACATCGAGGCCGTGACGCCCGATGTGAATGCGTTCCCAGCATTCGACGACAACCTACGCCAAGCGTTCCAGCAGGAAACGGAGCTCTTCCTCCTGAGCCAGATTCAGAACGATCGCCCAGTCGCGGAGCTGCTGAACGCGGACTACACGTTCGTCAACGAGCGGCTCGCGCGTCACTACGGCATCGCGCACGTGTACGGCAGCCACTTTCGCCGGGTCGCGCTCGCCGATCGTCGACGGGGCGGACTCCTGGGACACGGCAGCATTCTGACCGTCACCTCGTATGCCGATCGCACCTCGCCCGTGGTGCGAGGCAAATGGCTGCTCGAGAACGTGCTGGGTGCGCCGCCGCCGGCGCCACCGCCCAACGTACCGGCGTTGCCGGACAACACCGCAGGTGGGTCGCCGAAGTCCGTGCGCGAGCGGATGGAGCAGCATCGCCGGAATCCGGCGTGCGCGAGCTGCCACGCGAAGATGGATCCGCTCGGCTTTGCGCTGGAGCACTTCGACGCGATTGGGCAATGGCGATCGATGAGTGAAGCGGGGACCCCCATCGACGCTTCCGGAACCCTGCCCGACGGCCGCAAGTTCGACGGCGCGACCGAGCTGCGCGCACTGCTCCTCGAGCGCGGCTTCGCCCCGACAATCGTCGAAAAGCTGCTGACGTACGCGCTCGGGCGTGGACTGGACGCGTCCGATCTGCCAGCCGTGCGACACATCGTGCGTGACGCGGCACCAAGTGGGTATCGATGGTCGGCATTGATCGCCGGCGTGGTCAAGAGCACGCCATTTCGGATGAGGAGGGCGGAGACATGACGGTCACGAAGAAGGCGATTCCGCGCCGCACGGTACTGCGAGGGTTCGGTGCGTCGCTCGCTCTGCCCCTCCTCGATGGGATGGTGCCGGCGCTGACGGCGCTCGCGAAGACGCCCGCGAAGGCGACCCCTCGCCTTGGCATCGTGTATGTGCCGATGGGCGCGGTCATGAGCGAGTGGACGCCGAAAGAGGCCGGCGCCAGCTTCACGATGTCCCGCATCCTCCAGCCGCTCACGCCGTACCACGACCAGTTGCTGGTGCTGACCGGGCTCGACAATGAGCCGGCGGTGGCGAGGCTTGGTGAACCCGCCGGTGGTCACGGACGCATCGGCGGGGCGTTCCTGACCGGCGTTCACGCGAAGCCGACCGAGGGCGCCGATTTCGAGGCGGGCGTCTCGGTCGATCAGATCGCCGCGAGGCAGCTCGGCCAGCAGACACAACTTGCATCGCTCGAGGTCGGCCTGGAGACCAGTGGGCTCGCCGGCGCGTGCGACGTCGGGTACAGCTGCGCGTACGTCAACACGCTCTGCTGGCGCAGCCCGACGACGCCGCTGCCGATGGAAACGAATCCTCGGGCCGTGTTCGAGCGGTTGTTCGGCGATCACGACAGCACCGACGCGCAGGCTCGGCTCGCGCAGATTGGCCGCGATCGCAGCCTGCTCGATTCACTGGCCGAATCGGTTGGTGACCTGCAGCGCGGTCTCGGGAAGCGGGATCGTCAGAAGCTCTCGGAGTATCTCGACGCCGTGCGTGACGTCGAACGCCGCATTCAGAAGGCCGAGTCACAAGGCGCTCGCGAGCTGCCGCTCCTGGACCGCCCGACGGGCGCTGTGCCGGGTACCTTCGAGGAATACGCCAAGTTGATGATCGATCTCCAGGTGCTCGCGTATCAGTCGGATCTGACACGCGTCATCACATTCATGATCGGCAAGGAGCTCAGCAGCCGAACGTACCCGGAGATCGGCGTGTCCGAGCAGCACCATCCGCTGTCACATCACCAGAACGACCCGGCGAAGCTGGAGAAGCTGGCAAAGGTCAACACGCTCCATGCGTCGCTGTTCGGGCACTTCCTCTCGCGCCTGGCCGCGACACCCGATGGCGACGGCACGCTGCTCGATCACGTGTTGCTGATCTACGGCAGCGGCATGAGCAACAGCAACCTGCACATTCCTCACAAGTTGCCGATTCTGGTCGCAGGGGGCGCAGGTGGGGCCATCAAGGGCGGTCGCCATCTGACCTTCGCAGACCAGACGCCGCTGACGAACCTGTACCTCACCGCGCTTCAAGCCGTTGGTGTTCGGACCGAGGGCGTCGGTGACAGCACTGGGCGTTTCACCGAGCTGTCGATGTGAAATCACTGGTCGCCGTGGTTCTGCGTGATGAGGACTGAGCCACCAGGACTCGGGCCATGGTTTCGTGCGTGGAGCGAGAGTGAGCAGAGAGACGTTGGACCCGCTGCGAGCGCAACTGGTGCGCTTCCTCGACTGGCACGAAGCGCGCGTCGACTTCGATCAAGCGGTTGACGGCATTCCACCCGCGAGTCATGGAGTTGTGCCCGAGCGCCTGCCGCATTCGCCCTGGCAGATTCTCGAGCACCTACGACGGGCGCAAGCGGATATCCTCGATTTCTGCGTCAGCTCTGACTACAAGGAGAAGGCGTGGCCCGACGACTACTGGCCGGCTCCGGCACCTGGGGGCGACCGTGACTGGGACGAGAGCGTGACGGGGTATCGCCGCGACCTGAAGGCGTTCAAGGAGCTGGTGCAGCGTCAGCCGGACTTGTTGGCCGCAGTGCCCAATGCCACCAGGCCGGACCAGACGTGCCTCCGCGCCGTGCTGCTCGCGGCCGATCACGCCGCGTATCACATCGGTCAGCTCGTGCTCGTGCGCCGGCTGCTGGGCATTTGGCCCACGTAACTACACGCCGGCCAGTGGTCCCGTGCTGTCGCCGACGCGATCCACGTCGACCTCGACTTTGTGGAGAATCGACACCATCAAGTTCGAGAGCGGCGTGTTCGGCGCTTGCAGCAGGTGCCGGCTTCCAGCCAGCGTGCCGTTCGCGCCACCGGCGAGCAGTGTCGGCAGCGGCGAGTGGCTGTGCAGGTTGCCGTCGCTGATGCACCCGCCGTAGAGGATCAACATGCGATCGAGCAACGTGCCGTCACCATCGGGTGTCGCGCGCAGCTTGTCGAGGTAGTACGCGAACATGCTCATGTGGTACGAGTTGATCTTCACCAGCTTCTCGAGCTTGTCCGCGGTGTTGCCGTGGTGCGAGATCGAGTGGTGCGGGTCGGGAACACCGATCTGGTCGTAGGTCCGCTGTGACGCCTCGCGAGAAAGCATGAAGGTACTGACGCGCGTGATGTCGGCCTGATAGGCGAGCACGAGCAGGTCGTACATCAGCTTCACGTGGTCATCATAGCTATCGGGCACGCCAGCCGGGAGCTCAGGCAGTCGCAGATCGCTCGCTTGGCTCTGCTGCTCGATCTTCTGGATTCGACGTTCAATCTCCCGTACGCCGTCCAGATACTGTTCGACGCGCCGCCGGTCTCCAGCGCCGACGCGGTTCCGCAGGCGACGCATCTCTTCGACAACCGCGTCGAGAATGCTGCGGTCCGTGGTGGCGCGCTGCTGCCGCTGCTGCGGTGTCCCGCCATCGCCGAACAGTTGCTCGAACACGGCGCGCGGGTTGGTTTGCATCGGAAGCGGTGCGGTGGGCGTACGCCACGACAGCGTGTTGACGTAGGCGCACGAGTAGCCGATGTCGCACGACCCGACCGTGTTGAAGTTCTCGACGGCGATCTCGAGCGATCGAAGTTGCGTGTCGCGCCCCAACCGTTCAGCCGCCATCTGATCGGTCGTTTGGCCACCACGCAAATCCGGGCCCTCGGTCCGATTCGGGTGCACCCCGCTCAGCCAGACGGCGCTGGCGCGGGCGTGATCACCGGAGCCTTCGCCGACTTCGGCCTCCGCAGGACGTGATGCGAGATTCGAGACCACCGTCAGCTTGTCTCTGAAAGCTGCAACCGGCTCAAGAATCGGCGTCATCTGCAGCGCCTCACCAGGACCACTCGGCGTCCACTGCGCCATCACCGCTCCGTTCGGGATGTACACGAACCCGAGGCGAGTGGGCGAGGCGGCCGCACCACGAGGGGCGGCGACCACCGGTGGCACCATGGCATCGAGGAGCGGGAGGGCGACAGAGGCCCCGAGGCCGCGCAACATCGCTCGGCGGGGAATGGTTCGCTTCGTCAAGAACGCCATGTGCCAGCCTCCATGCGGCTTCACTGCGCCGGCGCCCCAGCAGCGGCGGCGCCCGCAGCGCGTTTCATCCGGAACGGCGTGCTCGAGGCCACGCCCTGAACGAGCGACGACCACGTGAAACCCTGGTCCGCTGATACGTTGACGATCGCGCGGACCGCGGGACCGTCGTAGTACTCCAGCCCTCGACCGATAGCGAACGTCAGGAGCTTCTCGGTGAGGGCAGTGACGAACACCGTCGGTCTCGCGGTGAGCGCCTTTCGCAGACCCGCGGGACCGTTGAACGGTGCGCCATCGGGTAGTGTGCCCGACGCGTCGATCGGCGTCCTCTCCTCACCGGTGCTCCGCCACTTGCCGACCGCGTCGAAGTTCTCGAGGGCGAAGCCCAGCGGATCCATGCGGGCGTGGCAACTCGCGCAAACTGGATTCTGTCGATGCTGCGCCATGCGGTCCCGCATGCTCAAGGTCGCGGTGTCCGGGTCATCCTTCAACTCCGGCACGTTCGGCGGCGGCGCGGGCGGGGGGGCACCCAGCAGGTTCTCCAGGATCCACTTGCCTCGCAGGACCGGCGACGTGCGCGTCGCGTACGACGTAACGCTCAGGATGCTTCCGTGCCCCAACAGGCCTCGGCGGTTGTCGTCGGCCACGGTCACGCGCCGGAACTGGTCGCCGTAGATGCCGAGCATCCCGTAGTGCCGTGCGAGCCGCTCGTTCACGAACGTGTAGTCAGCGTTGAGCAGCCCCAAGACGCCCTTGTCGGCACGCATCACATCGCTGAGGAGCCACTCGGTTTCAGTGCGAAAGGCTTGACGCAGGTTGTCGTCGAACTCCGGAAACTCCGCCGGGTTCGGCTTCAGGTTGCTCACGTTTCGCGTGAGCAGCCACTGGCCGGCAAACTGCGTGACCAGTGCATCGGACCGCGGATCCGCCAGCATCCGGCGCACCTGTTGCGCGAGTACGGTACGGTCGCTCAATTGCCGGCGCTCGGCGAGCGACAGTAGCTCCTCATCGGGCATGCTGCTCCACAGGAAGAACGACAATCGCGAGGCCACTGCCAGATCGTCGAGGCGATACGTCGCACCGGGCGATGTCGAGGCTGGTTCGTCTTCGAACCGGAAGACGAACTGAGGGCTCGCGAGCATTCGGCGGAGCCCGAGCTCAATCCCGCTGTCGAAGGTGCCGCCTCGTCGGCCCTCGCGGAAGAAGCGGAGCAGGTCCTCCAGGTCGCTGTCACTCAGCGGGCGTCGATACGCGAGCCGCGCCAGCCTGGACAAGATGCGTCGCGCGCAAGGCACTTCCTGCGCGACCGTGCTCGGCCGGCAGGTGAGGATGCGACGTCTGACCTCAGTGTCGGCGGCAGCGGTCTCGGTTCTCCCAGCCGTGTAGGGTCCGGTGACGATGATGCGATCGACGGCCGCAAGAATGCGCGGCGCGGACTCGGCGTACGCACTGGGCTTGGCGACGAAGGTCGCGGCAAGCTCACGCGCGCCCGCCTTGACCGGCACGCGGACTCTCAAGTGCTCGTCTGCCGCAAATGCTCTCGAGAGGCCCTGTCCGCCGCTCTGGTCGTTGCGACCGATCACCTTGCTGAAGCCGGCCCCTCCGACCGCGAAGAGCTCGATTCGGTTGCCGTCCAGCATGAGATCGACCTGTTGCTCCTCATCGACGCCTCGCACGGCGTTCAACGTGGTGCGGGCCAGACGGACGCGGATCTCGTACTCCGCATCGACTGGGAAGTTGTGCCGGGCGACCAACCCGCCGCGGGTGCCCGGCAGCAGGCCATCGAGATGGCCGGATTGCACGAGGTCGGCGGCTGCGCGATACGTACTGCTGGCGACCGGCGTCGAGGACGTGCCGACCGCGAGCCGGCTGATCTTGCGCGACGCGTTCAGGTAGCTCTCGAGCAGCACCGGCGAGACGGTGAGCGCATCACCGATGTTGTCGAAGCCGAACGCGGAGTCGTCGGCGGGCAGGAGCTCCGTGACGTCCACGTCGAGCCCGAGTAGGTCGCGAATGACACGGTGGTATTGGACTCGATTGAGACGACCCAGCTCGGGTCGACCGGGATTTGGCCGCAGCGCCGCGACGCGGTCCAGCGATGCCTCGAGCCACGACGCGACCGCGTCGTAGGCACTCTCGTCGGGTCGGCGGCTCCCGGTCGGCGGCATCGTGCGCGTTCGCAACTTCTGGATCACCTTCTCCCAGACGGCTGGCGCTGCCGCGGGTGTGTTGATATCGACGGCGTCGAGTGCGAGCGACGCCGTCCGCACGCGCTGATTGTGGCAGGTCACGCAATACGCGCGAATTGTCCCTGCGCGAGCGTCAGCGTCTGCGCGAGAGGCTGCCGAGGCTTCAGCGCGTCGAGCTGCCGCGGCGGTCTGCGCCACTGCCGGAACGGTGCCGATCAGCGCGATCGCGAGGACTCCGGCCACACGCGTCGCCACACCACACCGGCTTCCGCTTGCCCCTGTTGTGCGCGGACTGCTTGCTGCCGAACGAATCATGTCGCGGAGCGTGAAGTGACGCATACGAACCTACCGAGCGGCCGTCGTCGCGTCGGCGCCCAAACGCCGGAGGAGCGCGGCGGACCGCTCACGTCGAATGACACTGCTGACCTGATTGAAGCCCGATTCGGCGAGTTGCTGGGGCGTGCGACCCAACTCGTCCCGCACATCGAGTCGGGCTCCAGCCTGCGCCAAGTACTCGATGATGGTATCGGCCGCGCGATAGACGGCACCATGGACCGCCGTCTGACCGCGTTCGTTGACGGCATTGATGTCGACACCCGCCTCGGCTAGAAGCTTCACGGCCGCAAGCGCCTCTCGCTCCGGGCGCGTCCGCTCGCGACCTTCGACGAAGCCAACTCCCGCCGCGGTCATCAGCGGTGTCGTGTTCTCGTACGTGGCGAGCTTCGGGTCGGCGCCATGGTCCAGCAGGATGCGCATGGCCTTGAGGTCCGCCGCCTGCGCGGCGAGCAGAAACGGCGTGGCGCCACCGAGGTTCACGACGTTGTCAATCGCTGGGCGCAGGGAGCTGGCCACCATCGCATCGGTGATGCGGGGCGCCTTCGGGGTGCGCGCATTCGGATTCGCACCTTTGGCGAGCAAGTGCTCCAGCAGGGTGGCGCTCGCGAGATCGTCGACCGGTCGTCGACGACGTGTGGGAGAGCGTCCGCGGATGAGCACATGCAGGGCGGTCTCCTCGCGCTTGGTGACTGCCTTCGGGTCCGCGCCCTGTTCCAGCAGGAACTCCGCGGTCGAGTACCGAAGGCTCTCCACGGCGAGTGTGAGAAGGGGAGTGCCTTCCGGCGTTCTGTCGTTCACGTTCGCGCCGGCCTCGACCAGCAGCCGGGCCGAGGCGAGATGACCCTGTCGCGCCGCGAACATCAACGCGGTGAATCCGGTGGCGGAGCGCGCTCGAACGTCGGCGCCCTTGGATAGCAGAACGCGGACCACGGGCGCGTGATTCTCGGCAGCCGCCCACATCAGAGGCGTTTGGCCCTTGGACGTGTCGGTCGCGTTCACGTTCGCGCCGCGCGTGAGCAGGGCTGTCACGGCCTCAACGATTCCCGTGCGCGACGCCGTCATGATGACCGGCTCGCCGGCAGGAGCCGCATTCGCGTCCGAACCCGCTTCGAGCAGTGTCGTCACAAGAGTCGCGTCGGCGCGCGCGCAGGCAGTGGCCAGAGGCGGCGCGCCGTAACGATTCGTCAGGTTGACATCGGCACCCGCGGCGATGAGCCGGCGGGTCAGCTCGACATCGCCACCGTACACAGCCCAGTGCAGCGCCGTCATGCCGTCTTCAGAGCGCGCGTTCACGTCAACGCGCTCGCGCAGGAGCCTCTCGACCGTCTCACGATCGCCGGCCTTGGCCGCTCGGACGAGCGCAACGTCGTCCGCGGACCCAGCCAGGATGGGCGCTGCGGCGAAACCGCTCCCGATCGCGAACGCGAGCGTCGCCAGCCCGACGGCGATGCGGCGCACCTGTCCAGCCATCTGGCTCATTGGTCGCTTACCGTGTTGGGGCGTCGCGCGGAACCGCAGCCGAGGCCGTCGCGAGCGCCGGCATCTGCCGTTGGTTGCTGGACGACAACCGTGCGACGCGACGTGTTCGGCAGCACGGCGCCCAGACGTCCCCTCGGGTGTCAGTGACCGCTGGAGGCGTCGCCAGTTCCTTCATGTCGTAGTCCTTGCGGATGATCGTCGGCACGGAGCGAAGACGGTCGGCACGTAGCCCAGATCGCGCCCGATTATGAACGCCTCAGCGACGCCGTCACTCCCGCGCGACAAACTGCGACATTACGCGGAACGACCTGCCGCCTGGTGAGCTTCGCTTCATTCGGCCGTCGCGTCACTGCGGCTCGAGGGCGATGGCGATCAGCCCCGTTCGGCTTCCCGTTCCGTATCCCATGACGATGAACTGCCGGCCGTCCGCCATGTAGGTCATCGGCGTTCCGGTGGGCGGGACGTCCAGTCGCACCGAGTGGATCGTCGTACCGGTTGCCTTGTCGAGCGCGCGCAACTCGGGTGGTGCGTCAGCATCCGGGAGTCGCCCTTCGATCGCGGCGGCGGCGGCGGCCGTTGCGCCGAAGACGAGATCGGCGGCCTCGCTACCCCGCAGCCCAATGAACAGGAGCGTCTTCGTGACGAGCGGTCCCGTGTACGCGCCACCACCAAGCGGACCAGGATCGCGCACACCGATATCGATCAGCTTCTGACGCGGACCGTTTCCGAGCGGAATCATCCACGCGATCGATCCGTTGGTGAGATCGATGGCGGTCAGCCGCACGTACGGCGGCTTGAACAGTGGCAAGCCTCTCGGTCCGATAAGACCGCCGCTCCCGGTGCGCAAATATCGGAAGTCCGACCGCGCCGGATCGGGGGGCGCCAGTTGCACGACGGTGGCCGCGGTTCGTGAGGGCACGAACAGCCGTCCAGTCTCGGGATCGACACCTGCCCCATGCCAGTTGGCGCCGCCGCCCGCACCGGGCATCAGGATCGTGCCCTTCTTGCCATCGCCTTCCACAGTCGGTGGTTCGAAGAGTGGACCGAAGGTGTACTGCTTCAGGATCTCCAGCGCTTCGCTTCGAAGTTCCGGCGTGAAGTCAATCACATCTTCGGTGGTGACACCTTGGCGATCGAATGCCGGCGGCTTGGTTGGAATCGGTTGCGTCGGTGAATACCACTCGCCAGGGGTCTTGCCTTGAGGAACCGGTCGTTCATCGATCGGAAAGAGCGGTTCACCGGTCACACGATTGAAGACGTAGGTGAACGCCTGTTTCGTCACGACCGCCACGGCCTTCACGGGCGTCCCGTTGACGGTCAGGTCGACGAGGAGCGGTGCAGCGGTCGCATCGTAGTCCCACAGCCCGTGGTGCACGAACTGGAAGTGCCACACCCGCCGGCCCGTCTTCGCGTCCAGGCAGATCAGCGATTCGGCGAATAGGTTACTCCCGCGCCGATGGCCTCCGTAGTAGTCGTTCGTGGGCGTGCCGGTCGGAACGTACACATACCCGAGCTCCAGGTCCGCGGTCAGCGATCCCCATGGGTTGGCGCCGCCGCTGTACTCCCACGACTTGTCCTCCCACGTATCGTTCCCGAATTCACCCGCTTGCGGAATCGTGTGGAACTGCCACAGCTCTTTGCCTGTTCGAACGTCGTATGCGCGAACGTCTCCGGGCGGCGCGAGCTGATATCGGGGACCATCGAAGATCACGGGTCCGACAATCACGACGTCGCCGACTACGATGGGAGCCGACATCAGTTGATACTCGGTGCGCGAGACCGGTCGACGGATGCCGACGAGGGCGTCAACGGCGCCCGCGACGCCGAACGAGTCAATCGGTCGTCCGGTCTTCGCGTCAAGCGCCCAGAGCTTTGCGTCGCCGGTCGGGAGGAAGATGCGGGCGGACTTGCCATCGGTCCAGTACGCCACACCACGCGCGTTGAAGCCGGTGTTCGCGGGTCGCTCGCGACGCCACGTCTCTGGATCGAACGTCCACAGCGCGCGCCCAGTCGCGGCGTCGATCGCGGCGGCCTGGCTGAGCGACGTCTTGATGTAGAGGACGCCGTCGACCATGATCGGCGTCGCCTTGAAGGCCGCAGGGAACGCAGGAAGCGCCTTCCGATTTGCATTGACCACGGCGTTGTCGGCTGAGTCCCAGCGCCAGGCGACGCGAAGTCGCTGGACGTTGTCGCGGGTGATCTGATCGAGCGGAGCGTATCGGGTGCTTGCCGCGTCGCCGCCGTAGGTTGGCCACTGACCGTGTGGGGCTCCCTGCTGCGCAAGGATGGTGGTAGAGATGACCGCCGCGACTGTGAGAGCAAGCAGGCGAGCGAGAAGACGCATGGACAACCTCAGGCGTCGCTTACTTTCCCACGTCGTCATTCGGACAGCCATGCATCAGTGTCGCAGATTGTTGCGCGAGCCTCACGCGTGACCCACCTTCGAGCGGCGGTCGTGAGGACGCTACTCCCTGTTGAGCTGCTTCTGCCGAGCTCAACGCTGGGACCGCTCGACGAAGATAACCGCGCGCGACGTTGCGAAGCTCCCCACCACCTACTCGTAGTACTCGGGCGCCTTCTTCAGCCGCCGGTGTGCTTGTAAGTCGTGCTGAATCCACAGCGCGGCCTTGGTCCGCGTCAGGAACGCCTCCAGGTCCTTCCGTGCGGCGCGCGTTTGCTCGACGTTGAACTCGAACGTGGGGTAACGATCCAGTGTCCGCTCTTGCACGTAGTGATAGAGGTCGCCCGAGAGCACGACTGGTCCCGTCCTCGGCAGGTGCAGAACGAGCACTTGGTGGCCGGGCGTGTGGCCGGCGGCCAGCTTGAGCACCACCGTGCCGTCGCCGAAGACATCGTGCTCGTTAGCCGTCACCGCCACCACCGTGCTCTTTCGGAGCGCCTCGTATGTCTGCGGTCGCGCGGTCCCGACCGACGCGCCGAACATCGCTTCTTGCTCAGCCGGCCGCGAGAGCCACGTCGCGTGCGCGAACATCCCGGCGTTGGCGGTGTGATCCCAGTGGTAGTGTGAGAACGCCAGATGGGTGACCGATGCCGGCGAGTAGCCCGCCCCCTTCAGTTGCTGGCCGAGTGATTGTGTCAGGGTGACGCGCCGCTCTTGCTTGTCGATCAAGACGAGGCGCTGCTCACTGGGCTGGCCCGACGGCGTCCACTCCGCGTCGGGGACCGCCCCCGTATCCCACATGAGGACGCCGCGCGGGTGGACGATGAGATACGCGGCCACCGAGAGGTCGGTGATGCCAACGTCCTCCTTCGTGAGCTGATAGCGGCCGGGGTCAGACTGGAGGACGCCACCGTCAAGGACGTAGAGCCGCAGTGGCGCTTGGGCCCCGCCACGCGCGACGATCAGGCCCAACACCGCTGCCTGGGCGAGCAGCACGCGGACGGTGATCCTCACATCTGATACCTGGGCCTACCCTGTCTATCCTGGTTGGTTGAGACTGTAGCAGATCACCCGAAATTCGCACCGGTTGAACGAAAGGGCCACACGCGCGCACTCGGCCGTCCGCGGCCCCGGGACGACCATCGAGTGTCCCCGTTCGCGTGCTAGCATGCGCCTGATGCGCGCGTTCATCGCGTTCTGGTCGGTGGTGTGCCTGTCCTTGCCCGCGATCGCAGCGAGTGACGATCGGCGTCTGCCGGACGCGGCGAAGCGCCGCGACGTCGACCGCGTCCGAGCGCTCATCCATGAGCGCGCCGACGTCAGGGGCCGGCACCCCGACGGTGCGACAGCGCTGCACTGGGCGGTCCACTGGGAGGACCTCGATACAGCCACCCTGTTGCTACGCGCCGGGGCGGACCCCAATGCCGCCACCGATTTGGGCGTCACACCGCTGTCGCTCGCCTGCGCGAACGCGAACGTGGCAGTGGCGAACGCGCTGCTGGAGGCAGGTGCCGATCCGAACCTCCCGCTGCCGGGCGGCGAGACGCCGCTCATGACCGCGTCGCGCACGGGTCGCCCGGAGCTCGTGCGCGCGCTGCTCGACCGCGGCGCGGACGTGCATGCGACCGAACGCACGCTGGCGCAATCTGCGCTGATGTGGGCCGTCGCCGAGCGGCACGCACAGGTCGTTCGTCTGTTGCTCGATCGAGGTGCCAATCCGGGTCAGCGATCGTCGAGCGGGTTCTCGCCGCTCCTCTTCGCCGCCCGCGTGGGTGACATCGCGATTGGGGCCCAGTTGCTGGCCGCTGGCGCAAGCGTGAAGGAGACCGCAACCGATGGCACCAGTGCCTTGCTCGTCGCCACGGTCCGCGGACACGTATCGTTCGCGACCTTCTTGCTCGAAAGGGGGGCGGATCCGAACGCGCAGGGAGCGGGCTACACGGCGCTGCACTGGGCGTCTGGCTCCTGGGAAACCGAGCTGTCTGGTCCTCGCGGCGTGCGGATCGAACGCGATGAGGAATGGGCGGGCGTTCGCGGTCTGGGCGACCAGCGTCTGACCATGGTGCGCGCATTGCTCGCACACGGCGCCGACCCGAACTCGCCGGTGACCAAAGCCCCGCCAAGAGTGGGGTTCACAGTGTTTCGATCGTCACTCGCGGGGGCGACCCCCTTCTTCTTGGCGGCCCTCTCGGGACACGCCGACGTCATGCAGGCGCTTGCCGACGCCGGCGCTGACACCCGTCGCCTGCTGAAAGACGGGACGACGCCCTTGATGGCCGCGTCCGGCGTGGGACGCGTGCTGGCGGAGACGCGCCTGGCGCCAGACGAATCCGCCGACGCCGCACGGCTCGCGTGGAAGCTCGGCGGAGACGTGAACGCGGTCAACGCGGCGGGTGAGACGGCGCTCCATGGCGCGGCCCACATTCGCTCAGATACTATTGTGCGTTTTCTCGTCGAGAATGGTGCTGCGTTGGACGTTGCCAACAAGCGTGGCGAGACGCCGTTGTTCATCGCCGAGCGGACGCTTGCGGCCGGAAGCGCTCCGGTCTTCGTGCGCACGAGCACCGGGGACCTTCTGCGCGCGCTTGGCGCGCAGAAGGGTGTGCCGCCGACGCCTGGTGGAGTGAGGTGACCATGGGTCTTCGATGGTCGTGCCGCTTGCTCGTCGCCCTCATCCTCGCGACGGCCTCCTCGGCCGCCGCAGCCGACGATCGTCGGCTCATCGACGCCATCAAACGGCGTGACGGCGCCGCGGCGCGAGCCCTGCTCGCCCAGCGCGTCGATGTCCACGTGAGAGCGCCGGACGGATCGGTCGCGCTGCACTGGGCCGTGCATCATGACGATGAGGAGCTCGCTCGGCTGATCGCGAGGGCTGGCGCTGACGTGAACGCCGCGAACGACTACGGTGTGACGCCACTTGCGCTCGCGTCCGCGAACGGAAGTCTCGCACTGGTGCGGCTCTTGCTCGAAGCGGGGGCCTCGCCAACGATCGCCGGTTCCTCCGGCGAGACGCCTTTGATGGCGGCTTCCAGGACTGGCGTGCGCGCAGTTGTCGCGGCCCTTCTCGATCGCGGCGCTGACGTCGACGCGAAGGACCGCAACTACGGGCAGACCGCGCTGATGTGGGCGATCAGCGAGCGGCACAGCGACGTCACGCGCCTGCTCCTCCAGCGCGGCGCCAGCGCGACCGCGCGTTCGACCGCCGGATACAGTCCCCTGTTGTTTGCTGCGCGCGTCGGCGACATCGAGTCGGCCCGGTTGCTCCTGTCCGCCGGTGCGGTACCGAACGATGCGGCGGCCGACGGGACGTCCGTGCTGCTGACCGCGGTGGTCCGCGGCCACGTCGCGCTGGCGCTGGAATTGCTCGAGCGCGGCGCCAATCCGAACGCGGACGCGACTGGTTACACTGCGCTCCACTGGGCGGCTGGCTCGTGGGAAACGGAGATGACCGGACCCAACGGGATCGATGTGCGCTCGGACCCCGAGTGGGCCGCGTTGGCCGGCATTCCCGACACCACGCAGAAGCTCGCGCTCATTCGCACGCTGCTGGCGCGCGGTGCCGATCCAAACGCGCCGCTCGCCAAGGCCCCGCCGCGCGTCGGCTACACGCAGCTAGTGGTCGAGCACCGCGTCGCGGGAACGAGTCCCTTCGTCGGAGCGACGCCATTCCTGTTGGCGGCCATGGCTGGAGACGTGGACGTGATGCGCGTCCTGGTCGAAGGCGGCGCGGATCCGCGGCGGACGGCCAAGGACGGGACGACGCCGCTGATGGTCGCGGCGGGACTTGGACGGTACCTCGCCGAGAGCCGCGTGACGACCCCTCGGGCGCTGGAAGCGGTGAAGTTCGGGCTGGCCCAGGGAATCGACGTGAACGCGACCAACGACGTTGGCAGCACCGCTCTCCACGGTGCCGCGCTCATCAAGGCTGACGAAGTGGTGGAATTCCTCGTGAGGAGCGGCGCCACGCTCGACGTGAAGAACGCGCGCGGCCAGACACCACTGATGCTCGCGGACACGATCCGCGCCGGCAGTGCGACGGTCGCTGGCCGCACGCCGACCGGCGATCTGCTGCGCAAGCTGGGAGCGAAATAACGGTCGCCGCGCTGCGGTACCTGCCCGCGCTGAAAGCCTACGCTTGAGCAGCTCGGCCGCCCAGATTTCGCGACAATTCGAGGCGATTCGTGCGGGCCGCACAGCTAAGCTGACTGAGCCTGAGGCTCGGGCGTCCCGTCGGGTTGCGGGGGTTGTGTTAGCTGGGCGCGCCAGGTGGAGTTCTCGATCGACAACATCGCGTGGACCGTGCCGAGCGTTGATGACGTGTGGCGGTGGGACCAACCGTGGAGAGTGAGATGAGCGCAGGACATCGAGGCTTGACCGCACGTGCAAGGGTGCCGCGCGCCGTTCTGACGGCGGGTGCGGTGGGGATGTTGGCCACACTGATGGCCGCGTGTGCTGATGGTTCCGCTGTTACAGCAGGTGCGGCGGAGGTCGACGTCAACGACGCCAGCATCGGCGGGGTGGTCCTGAGCGGCGGCAAGCCCGAGGCCGGCGTTTGGGTCGTTGCCGAGACCACCTCCTTGCCCACGCGTTTCACTCGCATCGTTGTCACCGACGACTTCGGGCGATTCCTCGTGCCGGATCTGCCGGTGTCCGCGACCTCCTTCAACGTGTGGGTGCGTGGGTACGGCCTGCGAGACTCCCAGCCAATCAGGGCGACTCGCGGCGACCGCGTGACGCTGCTGGCAGAGAACGCGCGCACCCCGCAGGAAGCCGCCAAGATCTATCCAGCGAACTACTGGCTCTCGCTCTACGAACCGCCGCCGGCTGGAGCGCTACCGCTCGTCGATGGCGAGGGTGCGTTGACGAAAGCTCATCATGGTGAAGGCGCTGACGAAGAGAGCGGCGTGGCGTCGCGCGCGTACCCGGGACGCGAACATTGGGTCGGACACATGAAGCTCGCCTGCATGCTGTGTCACCAGATGGGGCAGGACATCAGCCGGTTGTTCGATCGCCCCGAGCACTGGGACGCTGTGTGGGATCGCGCGCAGATGGTGCGCACTGCGGAAGGGCTTGGCAAGCAAGTGCTGAAGCAGAGCCTGGCGGATTGGGGCACGCGCATCGCGCAAGGTGAGGTGCCTCCGGCGCCACCACGGCCCACGGGCCTCGAGCGAAACATGGTTGTGACCCAGTGGGATTGGGCACGCGACGATAGCTACGTCCACGACAACATCTCGACAGACAAACGGAATCCGACGCTGTACCCGTACGGCAAGGTGTACGGCCTCGACATCGGACAGAGCTTCCTCTGGGAGCTCGATCCTGTGAAGCACACAGTGTCGGCGCACGAGATTCCGCTGCGCACGGGTGCTGGACGTGATCCCAGCCGGCCTGGGCGGATTCAGGGACTGACGAGCTCACACAATCCGATGCTCGACGACAAGGGCAACGTGTGGCTGACCACGCGAGTGCGCGGTTACGCAGACACGCCGAAGTGGGCGAGCGCGGTGACGAAGGACATCACGGGCCGGGGCGGCACGCTGTCCCCTCAGGACCGTCGCGCGAGTCGACACTTGGGGTACTTCGACACGTCAGCACAGAAATTCGTGTTGATCGATACCGCCTTCGCGACGCACCACCTGCAGTTCGACAATGAAGGGCGTCTCTGGACGAGCGGTGACAACAGCCGCCTCGGCATGTTCGATCCGCGCAGGTTCGATCCGTCGCGTCCGGAAGCGACCGAGAGCCAGGCACAGGTCGGGTGGGCCCAGGTCGATCCGAAGACGGGCAAGTCATCGATGGGCGGTGGTTACGGGATCGTCGTGAGCCCGGTGGACGGCACGATCTGGCGCGCCAACTATCCCGGGATCTTCGGCCAGGCGCCGCTTCCCGAGCTCAGCGGCAACCGGATCGACATGTTCGATCCGAAGACCGGCAGGTACGAGCAGTACGAGCTTCCCTTGCCGGGGTATGGCGCGCGCGGCATCGATGCGACGACCGACGGCAAGCTATGGTTCGCGACGGGCAGTGGACATCTCGGCAGGTTCGATCCGAAGACAGAGACGTTCACGTACTGGGAAACGCCCGGACCAAGGCTCAAGGGGACCGGCAAGGAGACCGGGAGCGCCGACTTCCACTACTACCTCTGGGTCGACCAGTTCGACACGCTCGGGCTCGGGAAGGACATGGTCGTCTCGACGGGCACCAACTCGGACTCGCTTCTCGTGTTCAATCCGACCACCGAGCAGTTCACGGTCATCCGCATCCCGTATCCGCGCGGCATGTTCACCCGCGGCCTCGATGGCCGCATCGACGATGTGAAGGCGGGTTGGAAGGGGCGCGGCCTGTGGGCGTCGAACAACACCGACGGTCTCGTGCACACGGAGAACCGGCGATCGTTCATCAGCCACGTACAGTTCCGGCAGCACCCGCTCGAGCCGTAGGCGACCGGACGATTCACTGCTCGAGCCTCGAGCACACGCGCGCCGATGTGGTCATACACGTCGGCAACCGCGTTGCGGGCGCTGTGTGCGTGACCGTATCCCGAGAGCTCAAGGGTTCGCAATGTTCCCCGGCGCCGCCTTGACTTCGGTACGTGTGAGCTACCGCGCTATCGCTCGCGTTCGACCGGCGGAACGATCTGGATGATCGTGGGGAACCGCGCGGGCTCGCCCCCCACCTTCGGATTCGGATAGCCCTGCGATATGTCGGATTGGTAGTCCTTCACGGTCACGCTCGGCGGAAACGCCATCGTCTCCTCGCGGAAGCGCCCGATGTCGAACTGGTGCGTGGCGGGGGCCTCGAAGACCAATTCGCCGCGCTGCTTGAGCAGCGTTCGGTAGTACGTGACGACGGCGACGAATGACTGTGCCGTGCCGAAGAGGTAAAAGCGCTGGCCGCGTCCGGCGTCGTAGGAAGTGATGTACTGCGCACCGGGCATGACCTGGACGCCGAGCGCCGCCTCGGATGGCGCCTCGGAGGGTGGTAGCGCAGGCTGAGCGGGAGCGGGCTTCGAAGGCGCTGGCGTGGACGGCGGCTGCGGTGCCCCGGGGGCTGGGGGATCGGGCCGCGTGGGCGCGGCGCCAGGCCGCGGAAATGGTTGAGGAGTCGGCTGTTGGCCGATCAGCGCCGCGGCCACGACCACCCAGGCGAGCATCAGCTGCATTATACGGCGCGGACTGGAACCTGAGTGTCAGCGCTCGCGTCAGATGGAGCAGAGCACCGGCGCCTCCCGATGGACGTGCGAGTCGGGCACCTGGCCGAGCGAGGTTGTAGAATAACGGTATGACGAACTCACTGAAGACTGTTGTGTTGCTGGCGATGCTGAGCGGCGTGTTCCTGTACCTGGGACAGGCGTTCGGCGGTCAACAAGGCCTCGTGATGGGCTTCTTCTTCGCGGCGCTGACCAACCTGGGCTCGTACTGGTTCTCCGACAAGATCGTGCTCGCGATGTATGGTGCACGAGAGGTCGGACAGGGTCATCCGCTGTGGCAGTTGACCGCGCAATTGGCGCAGCGCGCCAGCTTGCCGATGCCGAAGGTGTATGTCATTCCGCAAGCCTCGCCCAACGCGTTTGCGACCGGCCGGAATCCTCAGCACGCAGCGGTGGCAGCGACCGAAGGCATTCTTCGGATCCTCAGCGAAGAGGAACTCGCGGGGGTCATCGGACACGAGTTGGCCCACGTCAAGAACCGCGACATCTTGATCAGCTCGATCGCGGCGACGTTGGCGGCCGCGATCATGTTCGTGGCGCGGTTTGCGATGTTCTTCGGCGGCTCGCGAGATGACGATCGGGGCGGCAGCAATCCGATTGCGGCGATTGCGATGATCATTCTTGCGCCAGTTGCGGCGATGCTGATTCAGACCGCCATCTCTCGATCGCGCGAATACATGGCGGATGCTGCTGGGGCGGCGATCGCCGGCAGCCCTCTCGGGTTGGTGAGTGCGCTCCGCAAGCTGGAGATGGCCGGGAAGTCCATTCCGATCGACGCGAGCCCGGCGACGGCGCACATGTTCATCATCAAGCCGTTTTCGGCGGCGGGCTTGTTCTCGCTCTTCAGCACACACCCGCCGACCGAGCGCCGCATCGAGGCGCTGATGGCGTTAGCGCGCTAACCCCATCGAAAGGCGACCTGTGTGAGATCCGGCACGGCTGCCTTCAGGAGCGGTTCCCTCGGGTGCAACCGCTCCTTCGTCGGATCCCCCTCGAAGTGGCTGGCCACGCCGTAGCGCTTCTGCAGGAGCGCGATCAACGTCTTGACATCTGACCGGTAGCGCTCCGGTGCGTGCTTGCTCGCATAGAGCCTCTCCAGCCTCGGGTGTAACGCCGGAAACTCACTCGCCACGAATCGCATGAAATGCTGGCGCGTACCGCCTTCGAGGTGCATGACATTGCACCCGACGAACCGTGCGCCGCAGTCCGCGATAGCTTTGACGGTTCGCTCGAGCTTCGTGCGAGACGACGAGAAGCCTGGCACGATCGGCGCCATCAACACCCCGGCGGACACACCAGCATCCACAAGCGTCCGGACGGCTCGCAGTCGCTGCAGCGGTGGGGCCGTGCCGGGCTCGAGTGTCTGCCACGCGTCTTCGTCGACGGTCGGCACGCTCATGTACACCGTGCAGGAAGAGGCGCGAGCGACGTCCCTCAGCACGTCGATGTCACGAACCACCATCGGTCCCTTGGTCACAAGCCCGACGGGGGTGTGCGCGCGCGCGAGCCGCTCAAGACACGTCCGGGTCAGTTTGTAGTGGCCCTCGATGGGCTGGTAGGGATCGGTGGCGGTGCCGACGGCGACCTGCTCGCGTTGCCAGGCGGGATGATCCAGTTCCCGTTCCAATACCGACGCAATGTTCCGTTTGACCAGGATCAGGGAGGCGAACTCGTCGCCCGCATTCAGCTCGAGTTGCGTGTGATAGCGACGCGCGAAGCAGTAGTTGCACCCGTGCGTACAGCCGCGATACGGATTCAAGGTCCATCGAAACGGCATCCCGCGGACCGAGTTGAGCGCAGAGCGACACTGCACTTCCTGGTACCGGGCGGCATCGGCACGTCGATCCGCTTCGGTCAGGGCCTCACTCCCACCAGTACGGACCGTCTCGGCGACGTCTCGAAGCGTCGGCGGCCTGCGGAGATCGAAGAGAAGTGGGTGTGTAGCCACGATGGCGCCTGCAGAGCGAATTCCTGCAGATTCGTCTTTTATTCGCCATTGGTTTACCTGCCGCTCCCCCGCGTGTCAAGACGCGTGTCGCGACACCTTCCGGTCATTCGGTGGCCAGGCGGCTATCGCGCAGCACAACGCGCCAATGACGAAGACGTAGTAGTTGCAGAACGCCTTCGAGCCAAATGTGAAGAATCCAAGACTGGCGAGCGCTATGCTTGTGCAAAACCCCGCGACCGAGTTCGGCGATCTCCACGTGGCGACCGCCAGCGCGACGATCCCCGATCCGAGCGCCCACACCCAAGAGGCCTCGCCCCAACCCGCGCGCGCGGCCCAGCTCACGAGGCTCAACGAGTCGATCCGGAACGGCTCTTTGGCCTGCAGCAGAACGACGGTGTCGACAAACGCCCGGACGTTCCACAGCAGGAACGGCGCTGTGACGATGAATCCGGCGATCACCGCGCGTGTGGCGAATGGGCGCGCGCCGGTCGAGAGGCCTGACGCGTGGCGCCACAGCAGAGGCGCGGCGAGCGCCACGTACTGCTTCGTCACCACGAGCAGCCCGGCCGTCCAGGGTGACCAGGCCGGCTTCCGCACGAGACAAAACATCGTGAGCGCGAGCACCCGTTGATCAGCGGATACCAATGGGCCGCGGACCAGAAGGCGTACAAGGCGTCTGAGCCGGGCAGTGCGTCCAACTGCGGCACAGGCAGCTCGAGCACTACACCGGGACCTTGCGAGCGGACCACGCGGTACACGTCGCGCGCCGCCGGGTTTGGTGCGCTGATCGGCACGAGCGGTAGCGGCCGGTTGGAGCCCTCGATCGTCAAGGCGACGACGGCAGCCGCGGTCACTCACGATGACCGCCGGCCGCCGTCCTGGCGCAGGCGAGTCAACAGGGCGCGGACCCCGAGCCCGGCGAGCATGGCCAGCCCAAACTGTCCGATGATGAAAAAGCGCGCGGGCGAGCGGAGCCCTCGAAACGCCGACACGTGCTCGTAGAGGAACGCGTACAGCAAGCCGTTCGCGCCCCGCGACATCTCGACGCCGAGCAGCGTCACCGCGAGGTACAGCCACACGTGGCGGCGTGATCGGCCCAGCCATGCTGCAGCAGCGAGCAGCAAGGCCATAGCCCCCGGGAACAAGCGGCGTTCGTTCGCGCCCCAGGCATTGGTCCAGCCCCACCAGAGGTTGTTACCGGCAGTCGCGAAGTAGTCGATGGGGGTCGCACTCAACTCGATGACGTCTCTTATGGGACGGTCGCCGAGCGTGCGGGCATTGTGGAGATACGGCAACGCGTACGGCACGGTGAGCGCGATCGCGCGTCCCGCGGCCAACACGAGAGGAGGTATCGCAGCGACCGCCCCCCACGTGCCCGAATCAGCAGGAGCGGCACGAACACGAGCACCGTGACGGCGAGAAAGATGCCGTAGTACACGCAGGACAGCGTCTGCAGCCAGAGGAGCAGGCCGCTGAGCGCCCCGAATCGCCAGGATTGCTTCTCTACTGTAAGCGTGAGCGACCAAAAGACGAGCGGAATCCACATGGCCCACTGCATCTCGAGGTGCATCACGTGCTCGATCCGATAGGGCGCGAGCGTGAAGACGGCGGCCGCGACCATCGCCGATCCTGCGTGTCCGGTCACGTGACGAGCGAGCACGAATATCGCCACGCCGCTCAAGGCGAAGCCGAGCAGCAGGATGACGTTGTACACCAGGATCGGCGAGGCGCCGGCCCAGAGGAACGGCGTCGCCAGCAGACCCTGGAGCAGCGTCGCGTCGGAGTACGCAAGCGTGGCGGTGGCGGGGTGGAAGATGTTCGCGTCGAAGATGATGAAGCGGATCCGTTCGCAGTGCGTGGGCGATCCACATCAACCGCCACGTGCTGAAATACGAGTCGGTGTGAATAACGAAGTGCGTGGCCAGCCTGGCCGACTGTGGCCACGTGACGAAAACGGTCAGTGCCAGGGACCCCATCAACGCGAGCGCGATCTCGCGCCGGTGTGCTGGCCGTCCCCCCTGGCTGAATGACATCACAATGGCTGTCTCAGACTCCGTTCAACGTCGCGTACCGACCTGCTGGCGCCAGTACTCCATCACGTCGTCAATCGTGCGCTCGAGCGGGATCTCGGGTGCCCATCCCAGCTCGGTTCGGATTCGTGTGTTGTCGCCCAACACGATCGGCTGGTCGATCGGGCGAAACAGTGTCGGGTCCGTTCGGATGGCGATCGGGACCCGCGCCCGAGCCAGCATCATCTCGAGCAACTCGCCAATGAGGACCGCTCGACCCGAGCACACGTTGTACGCACGACCCGGCTGACCGCCTTCGCCGATGAGCCGATAGGCCCGCACGGTGTCGCGGACGTCGGTGAGATCGCGTCTGGCATCGAGGTTGCCCACGCCGATCTCGGGTGTGACGCCGCCCGCTTCGATCTCCGCGATCCGCCGGGCAAAGTCCGCCATCACGAAGCCCGAGTGCTGACGCGGGCCGACGTGGTTGAAGGCGCGGGCGATGGAGGTCGGTCGCTCCCCAGCGTCCTCAATGGCGAGCATCTCCTGCGCGAGCTTGCTGACCGCGTACGGGCTGGCGGGGTGCACGGCAGATTCCTCGGTCAATGCCTCCGTGGACGTGGCGTACACCATGGCCGAGCTCGTGATGACAAGCCTTGCATGTGGACGCCTTACACGCATGACCTCGATCAAATGATGCGTGCAACGGACGTTGGCCTCGAAAGTCGCCGTGGTGTTGCGCCAAGAGCCGCCCACGTGTGGCGCGCCGGCGCAGTGGTAGACGACGTCCGGCGCCACTCGTTCGAGCGCCTGCTCCACCGCCGCGCGATCCATCAGGTCGACGGCTTCCCATGAGATGCCATCGACGACACGAGGCGCCGAGCCGCCTGGACGGTTCCAGGCCGTGACGTCGACGCCCGAACGCGCGAGCAGATCGATGAGATACCCACCGGCAAAGCCCGCGGCACCGGTGACGACCGCAGATGAAGGCATTGCGCGCTCAGCGGGGTATGCCGCCCATGGCCCCGTTGAATGGCGAGAAATTGCCGAGACCCGCCAACGTGAACGAGAGGAAGAACCGACGATCGGGTGGAAACCCGAAGCCGGCCCAGTTGTAGGTTTGGTGCTCGAATGAGATGCCGCAGCACTGCGCATTGTAGAAGGCGGAGATGCGCTGCTGCATGACGCCGCCCTGGAGGATGTCGTAGTTGAACGAGTGCATCACTCCCACCCGGTTGTCCTGCGTGTGGACGTTCGTGGACAGGTTGAGCATGTGGTACAAGCTGTTCTTGTCGTTGAACCCGGGCAGTTCCTTGATGAAGAACGTCTTGGTCCAGGCGACCTGGCTCTGGATGCGACTGGCCCAGTTGTAGTTCGTGTTGGCCGAGAGCGTGCGCAACTCGCTGTGCCGGCTGTCGATTTCGCCCCTGAGTGTCGCGTTGATGGCGGGCGTCGGCGTCGCCCTGACACTGAGTTGAAGGGGCGAGAAATTGCTCGGGGCGCCTTGATTGAAGCTGGTCTGGTATCGCATGTCGAACTGCGAGGCGAGCGGCGATGTGTAGTACGTCTGGACGAGCTCGACCGACAGTATCTCCATCGACGCGCTCGGTCGGCCGTTCGCGGGGTGCTTCTTCGCGTAAAAGCGGTTGTTCACGCCGTAGGTGAAGTTTGTCGTGTTGCCGACGATGGCGTCGAAGCCGTCGATCTGGACGAACCGATTGACGTTCTCGATGTTCGACGTGCGTTGTACGTTCACGAACGGTTCGACCGTGTGTTTGAACTTCTCCGCGTATCCGTTGTCTGGCGTGTTCCAGATCCGATTGAACACTGGCCCGACGGCCTGTGCCGACATCGTGTAGTACTGGCGGTTCAAGGACCGGTCTTCGACCGGTCCCTTCGCCCCGGTGGGCGTGAGGCTGTGGCTTCGAGAGTAGAAGGTGTCACGCCAGCTGATCACGCTGTTGACCGTGAACCACTGCCACTTCTTGAACGGGTACCGGATCTGCGGCGAGAGATCCACGCGCATCAGGCTGTCGTCGGTCCCCACAACGCCGTCCTCGCGTGACTGCCGATCGATGTTCGCGAATTCACTCGTGGCCGACAGGTACACCGGCGAGTTGCGGAACAGGGGACGCTCGTTCCGGGCGAGCGCAACGCGCGGCGTGCTCCCTTGCAGCCATGAGCTCGTCGGCGAGCCGAAGAACTCGGTCCGATCGTACGTGCCGTTCAGCGAGAAGGTACGCCAAGCGCCGACGACGTTCGCGCCAAACGATCGGGAGTTGCGGGTGGCGTCGTAGATGTTCGTGTTGAACGACTGCATCGTGTTGACGCTCGAGTAGTAGTCCGCGTTGAACCGCGCCCGCAGGTTGCCCGGTAGAATTTGAGTGGCGGCGCTGCGGACGAAGTACGGGTTGGAAGCCGGCAAGGCCACCTGCCCGCTCGGACCGAGCGTCGCCTTCTGATTCAGCAGCAGCGCGTTGATCGCACCGTCGGACCCACCGCCGAAGTCGTAACGGTACTCGCCTCCGAACCCCTGGCCCGCCTTCGAATACCAGTCGTGCATGAGCGTCGCGTCCTGGCTGCGGCTGATGGCCCAGAAGAACGCATTGTGAATGGCCTGGCCCCGCAGCGATGTGACGCCGTACGTCGGAAGCAGGAACCCAGTCGCCCGCCCTTCCTCCTTGGTGGGGTAGTAGAGCACGGGCAGGTAGAACATCGGTACGCCCTTGACGTTTAACACGGCGTTGCGCAACAGCGAGTAGTGATCGATATTGAGCACGACCGTATCGGCGTGCATATCCCATCGTGGCGTCGGCTGGACGCAGGTCGAGAAGCCGCCGTTCGTAATCTTGTATTTCTTGGGGCCGATCTTCTCCACCGATTCACCGAAGAAGTACACGTCGGTCTGCTGGGTCGACAGCGGTGGTGCGAACATGCCGACCCCTGATGAACGCATTGGCGGTTGGACGCTGGCGATCCCGCTCGCCCCGTGGAAGGTGCCGAGGCGGGTCTTCGTGTTGAAGTCGGCTTTGTCGGCGGCGATGCGGCTCTTGCCTTGCGTGAACACCACGTTGCCGACCGCCACGGCGCGATCTTCGTCGACGAAAATGTCGATCTGGTCGGCGAAGAGCTTGGTGTCCTTGTCCTCGAGCGCGACGTTGCCGACCAGCCTCCAGTGGTTCTCCGTCAGCCGTTCCTGTGTGGCGCTGATCGAGTTGAAGCCCGACAGTGTTTGTGCGCTGGCGCCGCTGGCGTAGCCAGCGGCGACGAGCCAGCAGCAGAGCAGACGTACAGGGCTAGGCATTTCTCGACCGACGGGGAACCCTTCGAAGACTATCACGACAGGCCCAACGCCTCCATGACGTCTCCGAGCAGGTAGATTGATCCGGCGACGACGATCGTGGGCGTGAGCAACCAGGCGTCAGCGAGTGCGCGATCGAGCGACGGCTCGACAAGCGTACGACACGGTACGCCGACATCTCGCGCCACCGCCGCCAACGCGTCGGGATCCGCGCTACGTGCGGTGCGAGCCCTCGTCACCAACAGCGTGTGAACATGTGGCGCCAACGCACCCAGCATGCCACCGGCATCCTTGTCTCGCATCGCGGCGAAGACGAGAGCCGGAGGGCTCGGGCAGCTGGACGCCAGGAAGCGCGCGAGCGCGCGAGCGCCCTCGGGGTTATGGGCGGCGTCCAGGAGCAGGTGACGACCGTCGGGAAGGGTGCGCCAATCGAGCCGTCCGGGCCACTGCACCGTCTCGAGCCCCTGCGTGACGGCCGAGTTCGGCACCGACATGCCGGCGCTGGCGCTCAACGCCTCCAGCACTCGAATCGCCACGAGGGCGTTGCCCACCTGGTGTTCACCGGCGAGCGCCAGCGCGACGGCGCCGTAGTCGCGGACCGGCGTGCGGGCAAGCACCCTGCGCCCACCGGTGGCGGTCGGGCCCTGGTCGAGCATCATCGAGCCGCCGCTCGCCCGCACCAGCGGCGCTCCTCGCTTCGCGGCCGTCTTCGCGATCCTTTGGAACGCCTCCGAGGGCATCTCGCCGACGATGACGGGGACACCCGCTTTGATGATGCCGGCCTTCTCGCTCGCGATCTCCTGGAGGGTTGATCCGAGGTACTCCTCGTGATCGAACCCGATGGAGGTGATCGCTGTGACGGCCGGCGACAGCACGTTGGTCGCGTCCAGGCGTCCACCAAGGCCCACCTCGCACACCGCGACGTCAACGCGGGCCTCCCGAAACAACCCGAACGCGATGGCCGTTGTCGCCTCGAAGAACGTTGGCGGTGCGAGGAGTCGCCCACGTGCCATGAGTGCCCCGACGGTTTCGCGCAACTGAACAGCGGCCCGCTCCAGCACATCCGTCGACACGGGTGCCCCGTCGATGGCGAACCGCTCCGAGAGATGCCGAAGGTGGGGGGAGGTGTATCGCGCGGAGCGATACCCTGCTGCCCGCAGCGCCGCGTCGACCATGGCCGTGACCGACCCCTTGCCGTTGGTGCCGGCAACGTGGATGGTTTGGTATTCACGTTCCGGATGCCCCAGGGCTTCGACAAGCGCTTGCATGTTGTCGAGGCCGAACTTGATACCGAACTGCTCGAGGCTGAGCAGATAGTCCAGGGCAGTGTGCCCGTTGCTCATGCCGGCGTTGCCTTGGCGGGTGACCCGCCGGCGGCACGCTCGTGCGACCGCGCGCCTGCGGCTGACGTGGCTCCCATGAATCGGAGTGCTCTGGCGAGGGTCGACTTCATCTCGCGACGGTCGACGATCATGTCGAGCATGCCCTTCTCGAGGAGGAATTCGCTGCGCTGAAACCCCTCGGGCAGCTTCTGGCGGATGGTCTGCTCGATGACGCGCGGTCCGGCGAAGCCGATTTGCGCTTTGGGCTCGGCGATGTTCAGGTCTCCAAGCATGGCGAAGCTCGCGGTCACGCCTCCCGTCGTCGGATCCGTCAGCACAGCGATGTACGGCAGCCTCGCCTGGGCCAGTCGCGCGAGGGCGCCGGAGACCTTGGCCATCTGCATCAACGACAGGGTCCCTTCCATCATGCGGGCGCCGCCCGAGCAGCACACGATGATGACGGGACAGCGGCGCTCGATCGCGCGTTCGATGGCTCGGGTCAGTTTCTCGCCGACGACTACGCCCATGCTACCGGCGATGAACCCGTACTCTTGCGCGGCGACGATGACCTCGATCCGGTCGAGGCGGCCGGTACCGACGATGACGCCTTCCTTGAGTCCGGTGGCCTGCACGCTGGCGTCGAGCCGGCTCCAGTACGGCTTCGTGTCGGTGAACGCCAACGGGTCGGTTGACACCAGGCCCCTATCGAACTCGGTCCACTGCTCATCGTCAAACAGCATCTTCAGCCGTTCGGTGGCGTTGATGCGGAAGTGGTGGGCGCACTTCGGGCAGACGTTGAGGTTGGTCGTGAGGTCCTTGTTGTAGATGACCTGCGAGCAGTCGGGACACTTGACCCACAGACCCTCTGGGACCCGACTCGCCTTTTCCTTGGTGGGGGCGATCGGCGTGCGAGTCTTCTTGAACCACGCCATCGGCCTCAGCTTACCAAAGGCCAAGCGATTCGATTCGGTTTGGGTGAGGCGGCTCGACCCATGAGCCGCCCTGGCGTCGCGCGTCGGCGGGGGCCAACGACCAACGACTACTTGGTTCTCGGCACGTAGTATCGCGTCCCCGGTCCCATGGACCGGATCTGCTTCACGAGGTCATCGATCGTGTCGTCGGTGAGCTCGTCCCCGAACTGCGACGTCTCGACGACGAGAAGTGGCGTCGAGTTGTAATGAAAGAAGAAGTGCTGATACGCCTCGTTCAGCTCCTTGAGGTACTCGGGATCGAGATCGTAGTGGTCAGCCTCCGGATCGGCCCGACGTGTGCGGAGCCGGCGCAGCAAGACGTCCGTAGGTGCCTGGAGGTACATCACGAGATCGGGCGTGGGCACGTCCCGCGCCAACAGATCGTACAGACGCTGGTAGATGAATAGCTCGTTGTCGTCGAGGTTCAGGTAGGCAAAGATCTTGTCGCGGTCGAAAAGGTAGTCCGAGATCGTGAGCTGGCTAAAGAGATCAGACTGCCGCAGCGACATCTGTTGGCGATGGCGCGCGAGCAAGTAGAAGAGTTGGGCCTGAAGCGCCGCGCCGGGACGGTCCGCGTAGAAATCGCCGAGGAAGGGATTGTCGGTATCCTCGAGCACCACCGTGGCGTCGAGGCGTGTCCCGACGCGTTCGGCAAGCTGCGTCTTGCCCACGCCGATCGGTCCCTCGACCGCGATGTATCGGAAGTGCAAGGCGTCCCGAATGATATCATCCCGCCAAGATGCGTACCAGCGTCACGCCATGGCGATCGGCGTGTGCCGTGGCGAGTGACGCCACGACGGCGGCTCTGGTGCTCGGCTTCTTCTTGACGACAGCCGCATGCGCCACGGTGCCTGTCCCAGCACCGACGACAACACCCCCGCAGGTCGGGCCGACGTTCGAAGAGAAGCTCTCGGCCATTCTTCAGCTCGAGGATCAGCGCCGCCTCCGCGAGCCCGAGCCTCCACCACCGTCGCCGGCAGCACCTCCCGTCCCGCCGCGTCGGGGAGCGCGCGCACCGGCTCCGCCCCCGCCCCCGCCCCCACCCCCACCGTCGGCCGACCTCGTGCGTTGGCTGGGCGACACCGAGGCTCGCGTGCGGCGTCGGGCCGCGCTGGCGGTCGGACGCGTGAGGATTCGCGACGGTGTTGCTCCGCTGACGACCCTTCTGTCGGATTCGGATCCTGAGGTTCGGCAGATGGCGGCATTCGCGATGGGCCTCATCGGCGATCCCGGCGGCCGCGACCCGCTCGTTGGGGCACTGAACGACGAGCACCCGCTCGTCAAGGGGAGTGCTGCCGAAGGGCTCGGTCTCATTGGCGATGCCAGTGCGTCTGACGCGATCGCTCGAATGGCGGCACAGCTCATGTCCGCAGGGGCCGTCGCGACCGTACCGAGCGACGACCTTGACACGCGGCGAGATACGCCCGCAGCGGCCCTGAGGCTCGCGCTTGTCGCGTTGGTGCGACTGAAGGCGTATGCGGCGCTGGCGCCAGTTGTGCTCGATACTGCGGGTCAGCCGCGCGTCCGTTGGTGGCCGGTGGCGTTCGCGCTGCAACGCCTCGCGGATCCGCGAGCCAAGGCGGCGCTGCTCACCTTGGCTCGCGATGCCCATCCCATCACGCGGGCGTTCGCCGTCAGGGGCCTCGGCGCCGTTGGCGCTTCGGCGGCACAAGGACTCGACCGAGCGCGGGGCGGCTTGAGATCCGGCTCCGATCCCGAGGTGATCGCCACGCTGGTGCCGCTCGTGACCGGGCCCGACCATCGCGTGGCCGTGGAAGCCATACGCGCGTTGGGCCGGCTGGGCGACGCTGCGGCTGGGCCTCCGCTCATCACGCTCATTCGAAATCTCAAGGCTGACCCGCTTCTCCGGCTCGAGGCCGTGCAGGCCTCGGGCTCCGTGCGCGATCCTGCACTCGACGATCTGCTGCTCGATACACTGGCCGACCCGTCACCGGCAGTTCGAGGAGCCACATTGCGCGCTTTGGCGCAGCGCGAGCCCGTGACGTTTGTGACCGTTCTTTCCGGCCTCGACGCGGACCCCGACTGGCGCGTCCGCGTGGCGCTGGCCGACTCGCTCGGCATGCTGTCACCCGAGGCCGGTCTGCCGAGGTTGCGGCTCTTGCTCGATGATCAGGACCAGCGGGTTGTTCCGGCGGCCGTGACCGCCTTCGCGCGGCTCGCTCCGTCGGAGGCCGTGACCGTGCTTTCGGCACGGCTCGGCGCCGATGACCCGGTTGTGCGGGCGACTGCCGCGCGAGTACTGGCTTCGCTGAAGTCGCCAGATGCGACTGCGCAAGGTCCCGCTCTCGCCCAGGCGTACCGGTTGGGGCAGAAGGATGCGACGTATGTCGCCCGAGCGGCCGCGCTCGCCGCCCTTGCCGACCTCCGCGCACCCGAGGCAGCGCCCGTGCTGACCGAGGCGTTGTCGGACAAGGACTGGGCGGTGCGCGTGCGGGCGGCCGAGCTCTTGACTCGCCTCGACCCAGCGTCAGACGCCGACCGCCGCATTCGCCCGGCGCCGACGGGACGACAACCGTCGGATTTCAAGGCGACGCAGCTCACCGCGCCTCCTGTGTCGACCCAGTTCTTCATCGAGACGGACCTCGGCACCATTCACGCCGAGCTGGCGGTGCTCGATGCCCCATTGACCGTCGACACCTTCGTGACGCTGGCCCGTCGTGGCTTCTACGACGGCCTCGCGGTCCACCGCGTTGTGCCGAACTTCGTCGTGCAGTCGGGGGATCCACGAGGCGATGGCGAGGGAGGTCCGGGGTTCACCATTCGTGATGAGTCGAACCAACGGCCATTCCTCCGCGGAACGGTGGGGATGGCCCTCGATTGGAGGGATACGGGCGGTAGCCAGTTCTTCATCACACAATCGCCACAGCCCCACCTGGATGCCGTGTACACGGCATTCGGGCGCGTGCTGTCAGGGATGGAGATCGTCGATCGATTGCAAGCGGGGGATGTGATCCGCCGGATCCGGATCTGGGATGGAAGTGCGCCGCCATGACGCCCGCGTGAGCGGGCCCGAAAAATCGAAAAGGGGGCGACGGCCGCCCCCTTTTTGTTACGGGAGAGGTCGGCTTAGCGCTTCTTGCCGGCCTTCTTCTTCCCGCCCTTGGCTTTCTTCGCCATTGTCTCTTATCCCCCCCTTCATTCGGGTTTGGCTCGCGCGAACGACTGATTCACCGCTGCAGTGGCTGCCGCCTGGCACGTCCACCCGGCGTCGTCGCCCGTCGCTTCTCGGCTCCTTCTGCGAGGTCCTTGTCAAGCCTTATCGGCTGACTCGTTCCTGTACATGAGCTGCTGCGCAGAGGGGCGAGGTCAAGCTCTTCGACCTCACAAGGAATGGCCTGAGTTCACCACCCTCATACCAGATGTAGATTATGGTTGAGAATTCTTGGATGTCAACCACAAAGTTACCACTGTTGTCAAAAAAATCTATCGAGCGAGTCGCTTGAGCGCGCGCTCGGCGTCGTCGCGAGCGCGGGGATCTGCACCGACGACATCTCGCGCGCGCTCGTAGAGCGCAACGGCGCGTGAGGATTCCCCGAATCGCTCGAGCAACATCGCGTACGCTACGCACGCCGCAGCGATCGTCACGGCGGGCGCGTGATCCGCTTGCTCGAGTGCACGCTCGAACTCGCGGCGCGCGGCTTGCGCGTCGCCCTGCGCGACGAAGGCGCGCCCGGCGCGATACGCCATCGTCGGATCCCGAGGCGCCAGCGTGCGCGCGCGCACCAGCAACGACACGGCGTTCGCGGCGTCACCTCTCTCCAACGCCCGCCAGCCCTCGAGAGACAGGCGATAGGCCTGCGCGGTGATGGGATCCGATCGGCGTCGCAAGTTGGCCCGCGCCCGCCCATGCCACGTGGAGGTCGCCTCGCTAGCCGGCGTCGACTCCAGCGCCGCGCGGTAGGCGGCCGTGGCAGACGCCCGGTCACCCAGTCGGTCGTGTGCTTCGCCCAGGAGGACGTGGGCCCGTGCCAGCGCACCAGCAGGCGCCTGGGGCCGTGCTTGCACGATCGAGCGCAGAATCTCGATCGCGCGATCCGTTTCCTGCATCGCGTCGAGCTGCACCGCCAACCCGAGTCGGGCCCGTGTCGCCGCGATGGCGGCGCTGTGCGACCGACCGCTGCCAAAGCGATCGAGGAGCCCCGCCCATGCGGCCAATGCTGCGGGCCGATCGTGGAAGTACTCGTCCTGAACCTCGGCGATTCGCTGCAAGAAGACGGGGTTCTGCGGGTAGCGTCGGTCGAGGCCGATCAAGAGATCGAGGGCCCGTTTCGGCTGGTTCTCGTACCAGAGGTAGAGCCAGTGCACTTGGTAGTCGGCCTCGCCGCGCAGAAGCTCTCCGTGATCACGGGCCTGCAGCATCTCTCGCAAGCCCTGGCGACGGTCGCCACCTGGCAAGAGCATGAGCCAGCGCACGACCTTCGCGGCCGCTGGCGCGACGTCCGCGTAGTAGTGGTACAGACCGATGCCGAACTGTGCATCGTGGAGCGACGGATCCAGTGTTCGCGCTCGCTCCAAGGCGATGCGAATGCGATTGCCCTCACGCGCGGCGCTGAGCCTCTGCCCCCTGAGGACGCGCAGTTGGACTCGTGGCGCCGATGCGGCGGCGAGGTAGAACCACGCTTCCGCTCGATCGGGATCGCGACGCGTCCAGGCCTCGTTTGCTGACACGGCCTGCGTGGTGACCGTTTCGAGCTCGCCGTCGAGCGCAGGGCTATCTGGATCAAGCGCGATCTGCCACCAGACGACCGCTACCCGCAGCGTCAGACACGCTTCGGCAGGCGCCGGAGGGCATGTGGCGACAAGGCGCTCGCGCGCGCGATCGAAGCGGGCGCTGAGAATGTCGTCGTAGACCGCTGACAGTCGCGTGGCTTCCGTCAGACCACCGGCCGATGCCGGATCGACCGATGTGGCGAGCCCCACGACAACGAACAGAACAGCCAGTGGGCGTGAGCGCATGCGGCGCTTGCGCGATTGTAAACTGTCAGGTCCGATGTCCGGCGCACGCTTCGACTTCCGCGTGACCCACACCGACGCCGGCGCGCGTCGCGGCGTGCTCACGACGGCGCACGGTGAGGTCCAGACGCCGGTCTTCATGCCGGTCGGCACGCAAGGCGCGGTGAAGGCGCTGACGCAGGATCAGCTCAGCGCCGTTGGCGCCGAGATGCTGCTGAGCAATACGTACCATCTTTACCTCCGGCCGGGCGACGGCCTCATCGCCCGACTTGGCGGTCTGCACAGGTTCATCGGGTGGCACAAGCCGATCTTGACCGACAGCGGCGGCTATCAGGTGTTCAGCCTCGCCAGGCGCAGGACCCTCGACGAGCAAGGGGCTCACTTCAGGTCGCACCTGGATGGTTCGGCCCATCTGCTGACACCTGAAGTGGCCACGGATATTCAAGCCCAGTTCGGTTCGGACATCGCGATGGTCCTCGACGAGTGTCTGGCGCAGCCTGCTCGCGTCGAGGATGTCCGGACATCGATGGAGCGCACGCTCCGCTGGGCCCGACGCGCCCGCGAACGGATGCTGGAGTTACGCGAGGGCCCCGTCGAGGGCGTCATCGTCAGCAACCCGGGACAGGCTCAGTTCGGCATCGTGCAAGGTGGGGTGCATCCGGAGCTGCGGCGCGAGAGCGCCGATGCCACCGTCGCGATCGGGTTTGAAGCCTATGCCATCGGAGGGCTCAGCGTGGGTGAACCCCCCGACGTCATGTACGACCTGGTCGGCGTGACGACGCCCCGGCTGCCGGTCGATCGTCCGCGGTATCTGATGGGCGTCGGGACGCCCGAAGACATCCTCGAGGCCGTGGAGCGAGGCATCGACATGTTCGATTGCGTGCTGCCGACGCGCAACGCGCGCAACGGTCAGCTCTTCACCGCCAACGGTCGCTTGAACATCAAGAACGCCCGCTACGCGGACGACGATCGTCCACCGGATCCAGAGTGCGGGTGTTACACCTGTCGGACGTGCTCGCGCGCGTATCTGCGTCATCTATATATGGCCGACGAGATGACCGGATCCACCCTTAACACATTGCATAATTTACACTTTTACCTTGACACCCTGGGGCGGATTAGGGACGCTATAGCTTTTGGGCGGTTCGAAAGCTTCAAGCGCGAGTGCCGTCTGCGCGTGTCCCGTCGCTAGTCCGATTCCCTGGGTCCTCGAGTCCCTGAGTCATTGACCCACGATGCGCCTCCTGTCACTCTTCGCCATGGGCACGCCTCCCGGCGGCGCCAACTCGCCGTTGGGTATGCTGTTCCCGATCGCGCTCATCATGGGGATCTTCTATTTCGTGATCCTCTTGCCGGCCAAGCGCAAGCAGCAGAAGGTGCAGGCCTTTCTCGACGCGTTGAAGGTCGGCGATCGCGTGGTCATGACGAGCGGGATTCACGGGAAGGTCATGAAGCTCAACGGCGACACCGTGCAGCTGGAGATCGCGGACAAAGTGCGGATCGACGTCGCGCGAGCCGCCATCGGCGGTTACCAAGGCCAAGCGCCCGTGGTTGAACCCAACAACCAGTAGAGTCAGTAGAGCCTGATCATGCAGAACGCACGCGCGAAGCTCATAACCATCCTTGTCGTGCTCGTCGTCTTCGCCAGTGTGGGAGTGTACCCGCTGGTCGCTGCCCGCTTCGGCATCACCAAGCCGGCGTTGCTGGTGGATCGGGCGCTGAAGCTGGGGCTGGATCTCAAGGGCGGCGTCCATCTGGTCGTGCGCGTGCAGACAGACGATGCGCTGCGCATCGAGACCGAAACCCAGTCGGAGCGGTTGCGCGAGGCACTGCGGACCGCCAACATCAGCGTGGGCAACATCACGGTCTCCTCGCCCACTGAGTTCAAGGTAGAGGGTGTGCCGTCCGACAAGGACGCTGCGTTCCGTGAAGCGGCAGTCGACGCCGACACCAACTTCAATCGCTCGGCGAACACGGGTGGCACCTACACCTTCGCGCTCAAGCCCAACGTGCAGCAGACGCTGCGAGAGGAAGCGGTCGACCAGGCGCGGCAGACCATTGAGCGGCGCGTCAACGAGCTTGGGGTCACCGAGCCGAGCATCGCCGAGCAGGGCGCGGGCGGGGATCAGATCCTCATCCAGCTGCCGGGCGTCGCCGACGTGGAGCAGGCGAAGAAGATCATCGGATCCCCGGGGCTGCTGGAACTGAAGATCGTGGAGCAGGGTCCCTCGCCCACGCGCGAGTCATTTCTCGTGAACAACCAGGTGCCGCAAGGCATGGAGGTGGTGCCGGGGTCCAGCGGGCCGACCGGCACGCCGGGCAGCACGGTGTTCTATCTGGTGCGACGGGTTGCCGCCGTGACGGGACGCGATCTCCGCAACGCCCGGCCGTCGCTCGACGAGAACAATCGTCCCGCGGTGGCCTTCACGCTCAATCCCGACGGGGCACGGAAGTTCGGGCAGGTCACCGGCTCCAATATCGGGCGTCAGCTCGCCATCATCCTGGACGGTCGTGTGCAGTCGGCGCCTGAGATCCAGGGTCGCATTACGAGCGAAGGGCGCATCAGTGGCAGCTTCACGCAGGAGGAAGTGGCCGAGCTCTCCTTGGTGCTGCGCTCTGGTGCGCTGCCGGCGTCGCTGACTTATCTGGAGCAGTGGACCATCGGTCCGACCCTCGGCGCCGACTCGATTCGGTCGGGTGTGTTTGCGTCGGTGGTCGGGCTCCTGTTGATCGTGTCATTCATGCTCGTGTACTACAGGCTCTCGGGCATCAATGCCGTCATCGCGCTCGTGTTCAACCTCGTGATTCTGCTTGGTTTGATGGCGTACATGGGCGCGGTCATGACGCTGCCCGGTATCGCCGGCTTCGTGCTCACGATGGGTATCGGCGTGGACTCCAACGTGCTCATCTTCGAGCGAATCAAGGAGGAGCTGGACGCGCAACGCGGCGTCCGAGCGTCCATCAACGCGGGCTTCGGCCGCGTCTTCTGGACGCTGGTTGACACGCACGTCGCTGCGCTCATCTCCGCGGCCTTCCTGTTCAACTTCGGTACCGGGCCGATCCGCGGCTTTGCCGTGACGCTCTTCCTCGGCCTGCTTTCGAATCTGTTCACGTCCATCTTCGTGTCGAAGACGCTGTTCGAGCTGGCGCTCGGCCGCCGGCAAATGGCGACCCTTTCCATCTAAGCCGTCATGCACATCTTCAAGAACACCAACATCGATTTCCTCCGCTGGCGCTGGCACGCCGTCGTGCTGTCATGGGTGGTTATCCTGGCCGGCCTCGTCGTGATCTACACAAAGGGCATTCCCCGCGGCGTCGAGTTCGCGGGCGGCACGGTGGTCATCTCGCAGTTCGATCAGCAGCCGTCGATCCAGCAGGTCCGCACCGCGCTGGGCAACACCTTTGGGCAGAACGTCGTCGTGCAGCAGTACGGCGATCTGTCGCTCCGGCAGATCATGGTGCGGGTCCCGCAGGTCGGTGCCGAGGAAGGGCAATCGCTTGGCAAGGCCGCCGCCGAAGTGGAAAGCGCCCTCAAGGGTGCCAACCTGGGGAACGTGCGGACGGTCGGCACCGAAGTCGTCGGACCATCCGTCGGCGCGGAGCTTACCTCGAAGGGGCTCTCGGCCACGGTGCTGTCCCTGGTGGGCATCCTCGTCTACATCGCCTTCCGATACCAGTTCGGCTTCGCCGTTGGCGCGGTCATCGCCACGCTGCACGACCTGCTCGTCACCATCGCGTTCCTGGCGTTCTTCCAGTACGACATCACGCTGAACGTGATCGCCGCCATCCTCACGGTGGCGGGCTACTCCACCAACGACACCATCGTGATCTTCGATCGCGTCCGCGAGAACCTGCGCTCGATGCGGCGCGACGCGCTGCCGCACGTCGTGAATGCCGCCATCAACCAAACGCTTGGCCGCACGGTCATCACCGCCGGCACGACCTTGCTGTCGGCGATCGCCTTGTTTTTGTTCGGCGGTGAAGTGTTGCGGGGGTTTGCGTTCACGATGATCGTCGGCGTGATCACGGGCACGTACTCGAGTGTGTTCGTGGCGGCCGCCATCGTGACGATTTGGCGCGGCAGCGGCCCGGCCAGGGCGGCCGCCCACGCGCCGGCGTCGGTGATCGAGGGTTCCGCTGGTGGTGTGCAGCAGCCGGCGCGCAAGGCAAAGCCGGCTCGCAAGGTGCGCGCGTCTTAGATCCAGATCATCATGACGATGATCTAGGTCATCCTTACTATCGCGAGATCATCAATCGCAGATCGACAAATTGCTCGACGCCGCACTGCTCGGAACGCTTCAGGGGCTCACGGAGTTCCTGCCGATCTCGTCGACCGCGCACCTGCTGCTCGGCGGACATCTGCTCCGGTTCTCGGACCCGGACGGTGTCTTCACAATCATCATTCAGTTCGGGTCGATTCTCGCAGTGATGTGGCTGTACCGCGCGAAGCTGGCGCGGCTCATCATCGGGTTCTTTGTGGGGAGTCCGGGGAGCCCTGGGAGCAACGACCGCCGGTTCGCGCTGGCGATTCTGGTGGCGGTACTTCCCGCGGTGTTCGCCGGCGCCGTGCTCGGGGATTTCGTCAAACAGGTGTTGTACGAGAGCTTCGCCACGATCGCCGTCGCGTTCATCGTCGGTGGCCTCGTCATGCTCGCGCTCGAGCGTTGGCCCCCGGCCGTCGTCGTCAAGGAGGCGGATCGGACGCCCATCGGTCGCGCGTTGACGATCGGCCTGTGTCAGACGCTGGCGCTCATTCCTGGTGTCTCGCGCTCGGGCGGTACGATCATCGGGGGCATGCTCGCGGGGCTGGACCGTCGAGCGGCCGCCGAGTTCTCGTTCTTCTTGGCGATGCCCACGATGGCCGGGGCCTTCGTGCGTGAGCTGTGGGAGGTGCGCCATGAGCTCTCAGCGGACCGCGCCGCCGACATCGGCGTGGGGTTGGTCATGGCATTTCTCGCGGCACTGGCGGTAGTGAAGGCGTTCTTGAGCTTTGTGGGGCGCTCAGGGTTCGCGCCCTTTGCCTGGTACCGCATCGCGCTGGGCGTGGTCATGCTGGTGGCGCTGGCAGCCGGGTGGCTGTGACGCCGTGGTCACCAGGGGTGCTTCGCGTGCGGAGGCCTGATGCAGTGGTTGCGACGCAGCTTCATCGCCGGTTTCTTCGTCGTCGTCCCGCTCTTCATCTCGGTGGCGGCCCTGATTTGGTTGTTTGGCGTCGTCGACGGCTTCACGACCCCGCTGTACGACCGCGTGCTCGGCCGTCGGGTGCCCGGTTTGGGCATCCTGACGACGGCGCTGGTGATCCTGTTCGCTGGTGCGATTGCGACCAACGTCATCGGGAAACAATTCTTGCAACGCGGGGAGAACATCCTGGCCCGGTTGCCGGTGTTTGGGACGATTTATGCGCCGGTCAAGCAGCTCATTGTCGCCTTTTCCCCGGACAACGAGTTCGGCTTTAAGCGGGTCGTGCTGTTGGAGGACAAGCAAGGGTTGGTTTTGGGCTTCCTGACGAAGGAATTCTTCGTGGATCGCGGACGGGGGCCGGAGGCGATGCTGGCGGTGTACGTGCCCACAAATCATCTGTACCTGGGGGACATTGTCATCTGCGAACGAGACCGTGCCACCTTTCCCGACATCTCCGTCCAAGAGGGGATCCGCATCTTCCTCACGGGCGGGATGGCACTGCCCGAGAAGGTGGGCCCGATGGCAGGTGAGCCCGGGGCGTCGGAGTTCCGGGTATAATCCCATGCCTTTGTCTCGAGCCCACAGCCCGCCACGCCGTCGGGCCGACGGTGAGCTTTGCTTTCAATCGTTGGAGTGTTGAAGACCGTCTGGCCGCATGCCAGACCGAGTGAGGTGTGATGAACGCGACCGTGAAGACTCTCGTCAGCCGTGTGCTCGTGTTGGTGACACTGGTGGGTGTTCTGGGACTGACGCCGATGGCCGCCCTGGCCGCGCAGCCCGCAGCCGCGTCCACGGCGCACCGCGGTGGCGAAGCGGCGCTCGTGGTGCCCGACCTGTCGGTGGTCAACTTCGGTGGCGTGAACGGTCACACGCTGTTGATGAGCGGCCTCCTGGTGTCGGGGCTCGGGTTGCTCTTTGGCCTGATCACGTTCACGCAGTTGAAGAACATGCCGGTGCACGGGTCGATGCTCGATGTGTCGGAGCTGATCTACGAGACGTGCAAAACGTATCTCGCGACCCAGGGCAAGTTCATCATGGTCCTGTGGGCGTTCATCGCGGTGATCATCTCCGCGTACTACGGATGGTTGAATCCCATCGAGGGGAAGTCGGTCGCGACCACGCTGCCCATCATTCTGCTCTTCTCCCTCATCGGCATCGCCGGTAGCTACGGCGTCGCGTGGTTCGGCATTCGCGTCAACACCTTCGCGAACTCGCGCGCCGCCTTCGCGAGCCTCCGGGGCAAGCCGTTCCCCATTTACGCGATTCCGCTTCAGGCGGGCATGAGCATCGGCATGCTGTTGATCAGCGTGGAGCTGCTGCTGATGCTGATGATTCTGCTGTTCATTCCGGGTGATTACGCCGGCCCTTGCTTCATCGGCTTTGCCATTGGCGAGTCGCTCGGCGCGGCGGCCCTTCGCATCGCGGGCGGCATCTTCACCAAGATCGCGGACATCGGGTCGGATCTGATGAAGATCGTCTTCAACATCAAGGAGGACGACGCACGCAATCCGGGTGTGATTGCCGACTGCACGGGCGACAACGCGGGCGACTCGGTGGGGCCGAGCGCAGACGGTTTCGAGACCTACGGTGTGACCGGCGTCGCTCTCATCTCGTTCATCCTGCTGGCCGTGTCGAACGTCAACGTCCAGGTGCAGCTCCTGGTCTGGATCTTCATGATGCGCATCATGATGATCATCGCGAGCGGGCTGTCGTACTACGTGAACGAGGCGATGGCCCGAGCCAAGTACGGCAACGCCGACAAGATGAACTTCGAGGCCCCCCTCACCAACCTGGTGTGGCTGACGTCGATCGTCTCGGTGGTGATCACCTACGCCGTGTCCTACGTGCTGATTCCGGACCTAGGGGGCGATCCGTCGCTCTGGTGGAAGCTGTCGACCGTCATCACGTGCGGCACGTTGGCGGGTGCCATCATTCCGGAGTTCGTGAAGGTGTTCACCTCGACCGAGTCCGGCCACGTCAAAGAGGTCGTGATCTCGTCGAAGGAGGGCGGTGCGTCGCTGAACATTCTGTCCGGTTTCGTGGCGGGCAACTTCAGCGCGTACTGGCTCGGGCTCAGCATCGTGACCCTGATGTCCATCGCCTACTATGTGAGCACGTTGGGGCTCGCCACGCTGATGCTGGCTCCGGCGGTCTTCGCGTTCGGTCTCGTGGCCTTCGGCTTCCTGGGCATGGGCCCGGTGACCATCGCGGTTGATTCCTACGGGCCGGTGACGGACAACGCGCAGTCGGTGTTCGAGCTGTCGGTCATCGAGCAGGTGCCCGGCATCAAGGCGTCGCTGAAGAAAGAGCATGGCTTCGACGTCCATTTCGAGCGCGCGAAGGAACTGCTCGAGGAGAATGACGGGGCCGGCAACACCTTCAAGGCGACTGCCAAGCCCGTGCTCATTGGCACGGCCGTCGTCGGCGCGACGACGATGACGTTCTCGATCATCGTCGCCCTGACCGCGGGCCTGACGGAGAGCCTGGACAAGTTGTCGCTGTTGCATCCTCCTTTCATGCTCGGACTCATCACGGGCGGCGCCGTGATCTACTGGTTCACCGGCGCGTCGGCTCAGGCCGTGACCACGGGCGCCTACCGCGCGGTGCAGTTCATCAAAGCGAACATCAAGTTGGACGGCGTCGAGAAGGCGTCTGTGGCTGACTCCAAGAAGGTCGTGGAGATCTGCACGCAGTATGCGCAGAGGGGGATGTTCAACATCTTTCTGACCATCTTCTTCTCGACGCTGGCGTTCGCGTTCTTCGAGCCGTTCTTCTTCATCGGCTACCTGTTCTCGATCGCGGTGTTCGGCCTGTCTCAAGCGATCTTCATGGCCAACGCTGGCGGCGCCTGGGACAACGCCAAGAAGATCGTGGAGGTCGAGCTGAAGGCCAAGGGCACGCCACTCCACGCCGCCACCGTGGTGGGCGACACGGTCGGCGATCCCTTCAAGGACACCTCGTCGGTGGCGATGAACCCAGTGATCAAGTTCACGACGCTGTTCGGTCTGCTTGCTGTTGAGCTCGCCGTTCGCCTGTCGAGTGATGCGGGCACAGGGTTGACCACCGGGCTGTCGGCGGTGTTTTTTGGGCTTTCGCTGTACTTCGTCTATAAGTCGTTCTACGGAATGAGGATCGGGTCCCATGCCGAGTGAGACAAGTCGTCCAGTCGGCGGACTTCTCGCAAGGGAGCGCGATGGCCATTTCCCGAAAACCGGTGTCTAACGAACACAAGCCGTACGTTGACTCTCGCTTTTTCGTCTGGCTATAATCGCCCGCCTTGTGGCTGACGACCGTGGCCAGGCGGGTTTCGACCGGTCGTTGACCCGATGCGAATAGTGTGACAGCCCGTCGGGGCCGCGATGACAACGCGGCTTCGCGTTCCTGCTTAGCTGAGGAGAGTACCCGTGCCACGTGACATGTTCGGCGATGTCGTTAAGCCGTCGATCAAGGTGGGCAGCCGGGCCTGGTATACGGTCCCGTTGTCGATCATTGCTCACACGAGCTTGATTCTGGCGCTCATCATCATCCCGCTGATGGCGGCCGACGTGCTGCCCACGCCCGTGAGCGCGATGAGTGCCTTCGTGGCCGCGCCACCACCGCCGCCGCCGCCGCCGCCCCCGCCGCCGCCACCTCCGTCAGCCACGCCACCTCCGCCACCGCCGACCGTGAATCCGACGGCGGCTCCTGTGGAGGCGCCCTCGGAGATCAAGCAGGAAACGGGACTCGAGAATGCCGTTCCGGTGTCGCAAGGCATTGAGGGTGGTATCGGTGGCGTCCAGGGTGGTATCGTCGACGTTGCGCCGCCCCCGCCGCCCCCGCCGCCCCCGCCGCCCCCCCCACCGCCGCCAGCCGCCGTCCGCGTCGGTGGCAACATCAAGCCGCCGACCAAGACGAAGGACGTCCGTCCGGTGTACCCGCCGATTGCGCAGTCCGCCCGCGTGCAGGGCGTGGTCATCGTCGAAGCGACCATCGGGCCGGACGGCAACGTTCAGGAAGCCAAAGTGTTGCGGTCGATTCCGTTGCTCGACCAGGCGGCACTCGACGCCGTGAAGCAATGGGTATTCACGCCGACGCTGCTGAACGGTCAGCCGGTTCCGGTCATCATGACTGTGACGGTGAATTTCACGCTTCAGTAGAGCCAGGGCTCGGTACGACCAAAACTCGAAACTGCAACGCCACCTCAGGAGGGTAGACCGTGGATTTGATCGAAATGTGGAACCAGATGGGATGGGTCGCCAAGGCCGTGGCGTTCATTCTTTTCTTCATGTCAATGTGGTCGGTGGGCGTGGCCGTGGAGCGCGTCTTCACCTACACGCAGGCGCGCAATCAGTCCAAGCTGTATGCGCCCCAGGTGGCCAAGCACCTCAAGGAAGGCCGTTTGAAGGATGCCATCGCCATCTCTTCCTCGAAGAACTATCGCTACAGCCATCTCGCCAAAGTCGTACTCGCCGGGCTCCAGGAATACCAGTTCCAGCAAGAGAGCGGCGGCTCGCTGAGCCGAGAAGACCTGATGGACACGGTGCGGCGTTCGATTCAGCGCGCCTCGGCGCTCACCGCCAACGACCTGAAGAAAGGCGTGTCGGCGCTCGCCACCATCGGATCGACGGCCCCGTTCGTCGGACTGCTCGGCACCGTCGTCGGCGTCATCTCGGCGTTTCAGGGTATCGCGACCTCGGGCTCCGGTGGTATCGGCGCCGTGTCGGCCGGTATTTCGGAGGCGCTCGTCGAGACCGCGCTCGGTTTGGTCGTCGCGATTCCCGCGGTATGGTTCTACAACTACCTGACGGGCCGCATCGAGTACTTCAACGTGGAGATGGACAACTCCTCGTCGGAGCTCGTCGACTACTTCATCAAGAAGACGGCCTAAAGGAGACGCGACTATGTCAATGGATCTTGGCGGCGCCCAAGGCGGAGTCAAGTCCGACATCAACGTGACCCCGCTGGTCGACGTGATGCTGGTGCTGCTCATCATCATGATGATTGTGGCGCCGTTGCTCCAGCAAGGTGTCAGCGTGAAGCTGCCGGAAGCAGAGAACACCGTCGACAAACCGGAAGTGTCGGACCAGGCGGTGATCGCCATCGCCCCAAACAAGGAGATCTACCTGAACGCCAGGCCAATTCGAGAGCAGGAGCTCGCCACCAAGCTCACCGAGATTCTCGAGGACAAGGTCGAGAAAATCGTGTTGATCAAGGCCGATGAGGACGTCGAATACGGTGCGGTCATGGCGACGATGGACCAGCTGCGCCAAGCCGGCATCGAGAACGTCGGCCTCATTACCGAGAAGAAAAAGGGCTCCGGCGGTGGATCGCGAGGGCAGTAATGGCACACGCACATAAGCACTTCGGCGCCGAGCACGTTGAGAAGCCCAAAGAGGCGCATGCCAGTTCGGACATGAACGTGACGCCGCTCATTGACGTGCTGCTTGTGCTGCTCGTCATCTTCATGGCGGCCTTGCCGCTCACGCAGAAGGGCGTCGACATCAACCTCCCGCTGGAAACCAAGACGGCCAATCAGCGAGAGGAAGTGGACGTCAGTCAGATCGTGATCGAGTACACCGCTGACAAGCAGATCGCCATCAACAAACAGCCGGTGACGGTGGCAGAAGTGCCGGGCAAGCTCCGGGAGATCTACGAGGTCCGCAAGGACAAGACGATCTTCGTGGCCGGTGCTGACTCGCTGCGTTATCGCGAGATCATGTACATCATCGACGCCGCGCGCGGCGCGGGCGTCGAAAAGGTCGGCATCGTCACCACAGGCATGCGTCGGGCGGCCGGCGTTCAAGGCAACTAGCGTCGCGCGGGGCTTGGCCCCGATTCACCCATGGATGAGGGCCGCCTCGCACAGGCGGCCCTTTTCGTTTCCGCTTCACGATTCTCCTGACCTGCCCGGTGATGTTCGGACCAGCTGAAGCTTGAGAGAATGGCGCCCTCCGGGTCCAAGGAGGGAGCCAATGAAGAAGACCCGATTTACTGAAGAGCAAATGGTCGCGATACTGCGGGAGGC